>Ga0194119_10000046_pt1 | contig 212544 bp, 198 predicted proteins | sample TA2MahC100mmetaG_FD_148620 | JGI IMG/M metagenome (GOLD analysis project Ga0194119, IMG submission 148620) | Freshwater microbial communities from Lake Tanganyika, Tanzania - TA2015018 Mahale Deep Cast 100m | ecosystem: Environmental > Aquatic > Freshwater > Lake | place: Tanzania: Lake...
TGCTGATGGTTTGTGCATCGCTTACCATACCCACGGGGGCGGTATCCACTATAATCATATCAAAATTTTTTTTCAGCCATACAAACATCTCTTCAACTTTAGCGTCGAGTAAGAGTTCAGAAGGATTAGGGGGCACAGGCCCGCAGCCCAGCACATACAGATTCTCCTGGCCCGGCAGTTGTATAACCAGGTCTTCAATGGCGGCTTTGCCGATAAGATAGGTAGTAATTCCCGGGCCTTTCGGTATGCCCAGGCCAGAAAGCACTTTGGGTTTGCGGATATCGAGTTCAAGAATGATTGTCTTTTTACCGGCCAGCGCCATTACGGCGCCCACATTGACGCTTACAAATGACTTGCCTTCCCCGCTGAATGAAGATGTTACCAGGATAGTTGCTTTATCCGATTTGCCGATAATATACAGAAGATTTGACCGTATAATACGAAACTGCTCTGCCACCATACTGCGGGTGGTTTTATTTACTACCTGCATCGTGTTGTAATAAGAGTGTCCCACTTCTCCGAGAATGGGCGCTGTGGTTATCTTCTCCACATCAAACCGGGTGGTTACCTTATCATTAAATACCTCGCCGGCAAATACGAATAAAGCGGGAATAGCCAGTCCGATCAGTATGGCCATTAACTGGATAGTTCTTTTCTTGGGTTTAATGGGCGAACCCGGGACATAGGCCTTGTCTATAATTTGTGAGTTCTCAATTGTAGCGGCTCTTGAAAGCGCTGTTTCTTCTCTTTTGTTAAGCATGATATTGTATAACGTCTGCTTGTTATCTACCTGCCGCCTGATATCCATATAGCCCTTTTCCTTTAATGGCAGATTCTTGATTTGTGCTTCTGCCTGGCTGCTGTTTTGCCTCAGGGCCTGCATCGTTTTTACATATGACCGTTTGATATTGGCAATATTTTCCAGCAGGCTGATCCTCATTTTTTCAATTTGTTCATTCAGCTCTACTACTGCCGGATGTCCCGAAGGGGCATTTCCATCCAGGAGGCTTTGCCGCTGTACCTGCATTGTATTATAATTGTTTATAAGAGCGTTCAGGGTAGCATCATTCAGACCCAGTGAAGAAGGCACCAGCACCGGGCTGTATGTATTTTTTTTATCCCGAAGGTATATTTCAATAAAATCTGCAGTATTTAACTGCAGTTGTTGCTCATTAATGGCCCTGTCGGTTTCAGTGATAACATCAAAAAAAGAAGAAAATTGTTTTTCAACATCCGTCATATTATTCGCTTGCATGTAGCGGAGCAACTCATCTTGTACGCTGTCCAGTTCCCTGCCGAAATCAGTCAGCCTTTTTGCAATAAATGCCAGAGAAGAGTCTGCCGTTCTTGTTTTCAACTCCCTGGTAAATACGCCATACTCATCCATGATCTGGTTGATTACATCCGCCGCCAGCAAGGGGTTGGGACTTTCCATGGTGATGCTTAAAATACCTGTTCCAAGTTTAGGCACAACCTGAACAGCCTTGGCAAAACTGGCTGCAGCCGAATTGAGGGGACTGTAGATAACACTGTAATCTGTTGACAGGGGAAAGGATGGGTTTCGTTCCAGCATAAATTCACCAAAAGGGCTTCGTATCTGCTGACCAAACCTGTAAACGGTATTATCGCTGTTTACCTTAAAGGACTGATTATCCTGGAACCTTAATTTAATTGTATAGGACCGGAGCGAATCATTGATTTTATAAACATACAGGTTAAACGGAGTGATGCGGTAAATATTTTCTTTTTTGATACGCCCCTTTACAAAATAACTGAACTGAAAATTTTTCTTCTGAACAACCCTTGTCATCAGCGCCTTTGATTTCAGCACCTCAATTTCGCTTTGAATATCCTGCGATTTTCCGCCGCTGAAAATATCTTCATATTTATCGTTCCTGCTCCCCTGCTTTTCCGTTTTGATGACAAGAATCCCTGATGTGCTGTAGATAGGGGTAGCATACCTCAGGTAAGCATATGCCCCAAACCATGCCACCACTAACGATAATACAAACCACGGAATAAACCGGATGTATTTATAAAATAAATCCCGTAAGCTGAGGCTCCAGAGTTCGCTTTTATGAGGGTGATTGTTAGTGTTTGCTTCTTGCATGAGGATAATGGTTGTTTCAGGATTAGTTACGGATAAAAATAGTGGCCAGCGTTGCCGCCACGGTGACTAATGAAAGCGCAAACGAAACTTTTTGCATCGTTTTAAGCTGTTCTGCTTCTTTCAGTTGTTGATTGGTAGCTTCCACAAAGATCATGTCATTCTGCGTAAGATAGTAGTACGGGGATTCAAATACATCTTTGGATGAAAGATCAATATAACCTGTTTCCCTGGTTCCGTTGGATTCCCGAACTACTTTAAGATTATTTTTTTTTCCGTAATCGGTAATGCCGCCGGCCAGGCCTACGGCTTCAAAAATCGTCAACCTTTCACCGGGCGCCTTTATTTCACCCTCCCTTCCTACCTGGCCCAGTATAGTTACCCTGAAATTGGTAATGCGGATAATCACCGTCGGGTCTTTTAACAGTTCAACGGGTTCGGTAAGCCGTTTTTTTATTTCTGCAGCCAGTTCATTTTTAGTAAGTCCTGCTGCATGAATTACACCAAGCCGGTGATGGGTGATATTGCCATTATTATCTACGGAATAAACAGGCATGGCGGAGTTGCCGGAAACAGAAAAAGGAAAATTATACGGTACATCTATTTTTTCCGGATCCAGGCTGAGGCTCACTATCTGGATTGACAGTTCATCATTTTTCTGAATCTTCAGGTCTGGAATTTTTACCCCCCCTTTCCCTGTTGTATCATTTACATTTTCCAGATAATTGGGGAGCTTTTGTACCGGCTTGCAGGAAAAAAAATAAAGAGGAAGGACAAGCAGGAAAACAATCCGGTTGAATTTCATTGGTGCGTCTTTAATAGGTTATGGTTTTACAGCCTGCGCCCTGCAACTCATTTCAGGCTTGGGTTTTACCTGGCCGGCGCCGAAGTTAATTTAGTTCTGTCAATATAGGCTATTAAAATATACCCAAGACTGTCAATAGCCACTTTGGCGGTCTTGCGGCGAACATCCAGCACTTTACCTTCCTGGTCCATCAGGGTGCCGGCCGTGATTCTTACCCGCTGATTGAGTTTCAGGTCAATGGGCCTTGCTATCACATTTTCGTATTCATTCAGAAATCGCCTGATAGCAGTGATCTCCTTCTCCCTGATTACAGCAGGCTTACCGTTCCAGTATACAAAATTTATAGCGCCGTTTGTCATCCGCACAGCTGCCCGGTCTTCATCACTCACCTTTACAAATACATACGACTTAAACAAAGGCTCCTCCACTGTTTTTATCCTGTCGCTCCATTTACGGCGTACCTTGTTTAGCGGGCAATACGTTTCCAGCTCCTGGGCTGCCAGAAGCTGGTTAACTTTCTTTTCCCATCTTGGCCTAGTATATACAGCCAGCCATTTACGTATAGATGCCGGATTTTTCATTGCACAGCTTCGCCACTTCAGTCACATTATTCTTTTTTACATGACTGATTATCAGCAAAAAACTTATCAACAGCAATTTTTCATTGGGAAATTGCTGTGTGCCAGCAAATATAGGAGAAGAATGGGAGTGGAAGTAAGATAAAATACGCTAATTATGAGTGAAGTATTCCCATCAGTTGATAACTATTTGACCGGGGAAATACGATTACCTGCTATCTTGTAATTTTCGCCTGTTTTAGGGCAAACGCTTAGTTCTCCGTCTTTAAAATCAAGCTTATACCCGGCAGCGCTAACCCAGCCGGTTTGTTTGGCCGGATTACCTGTAATAAGCGCATAATCAGGAACAGATTGGGTTACCACGGCTCCGGCGCCAACCATAGCATAGGCTCCTATTTCTATTCCGCAAAGTATGGTGGCATTGGCACCAAGTGTTGCGCCTTTCCTGATTATTGTCTTTTTGAATTCGGTTTTTCTTTCTATAAAACTGCGGGGGTTAATTACGTTGGTGAATACGACTGAAGGGCCTATAAAAACGTCATCCTCAAGTTCTACTCCATTATATACTGATACATTGTTCTGAATTTTTACCCGGTTGCCGATAACGGTCTCATTATCTATAAATGCATTTTGACCAATTATACAGTTTTCCCCAACCCTGCACCGGGGCATCAGGTGACAAAAATGCCAGATGCGGGTACCGGTGCCTATTGGGGTGCCATCTTCCACGAAAGAACTGGGATGAACAAAAAAATTTTCCAATGCCATTACAGCAAAATACTTCTTTTATCCGTTTGCCCGCCGAATACCTTTCAAATTCTTACATTTAGTTTTTAATGCCTGCTTTGAACCAACGCTATTACTCATTGGATGTATTCCGCGGCGCCACGGTGTGCCTGATGATACTGGTGAATAATCCCGGTACATGGAGTCACATCTACGACCCGCTGGAACATGCCACCTGGCATGGATTGACTCCCACAGATCTGGTCTTTCCGTTTTTTTTATTTGCCGTAGGAAATGCCCTTGCTTTTGTGATGCCCCGGCTGGAAGCGGGTGGTGACACGGTATTCTGGAAGAAAGTTACCAGGCGTAGCCTGCTCATTTTTGCCATCGGTCTTTTTCTGGCCTGGTGGCCCTTCTTTAAATGGTCGGGAAATGAACTGGTATTCAAACCCTGGTCATATATTGATGATAAAGGAAATCCGCAGGGTATACGCATTCTGGGAGTGCTGCCACGCATTGCCCTCTGTTATTTTTTTGCTGCAATCCTGATTTATTATCTGAGGCTGCGCAAAGCTTTTTTTGCAGGAGTGATTCTGCTGCTCTTGTACTGGATACTTTGTGCCATGCTGGGCGATAAGACAGATCCCTACAGCATGAACGGCTGGTTTGGTAATAAAATAGATGAGACCGTTCTTGGCGCTGCCCACATGTATAAAGGTGAGGGAATGCTTTTCGACCCTGAAGGTATCATGAGCACACTTCCTGCTATTGTTCAGGTGATATTTGGATACATGGCAGGTGATTATATTATCAAAAAAGGAAAGACGCATGAAATGCTCACCGGACTTTTTGTTGCCGGGGTGGCATTTCTGCTGGCAGGTTTTTTCTGGGACATGGTTTTTCCTATCAATAAAAAAATATGGACAAGCTCTTATGTAGTGTACACAACCGGTCTTGCCATGATCACCATCGCCGTCATGATCTACATGATAGAGTTTAAGAACATTAAAGGTGGCCTTGCCAGGTTCTTTGATGTATTTGGGAAAAATGCACTGTTTGTATTTGCACTTAGCGCTTTTCTGCCTAAAGGCCTTGCATTAATCCGCCTTGGCGAAGGCGTAAACCCGTGGAACTGGCCGTATAAAAAAATGCTGATCCATACACCGGGAGCCAAAGAAAATGGTTCTTTGCTCTATGCTGTTTGCGTTATCCTCTTCATGTGGGCCATCTGCTGGTGGATGGACAAGAAGAAGATTTATGTGAAGGTGTGAGTAACAATGAAAATATATTTATGATGTGGTTTAGTTTTGGAAGAAGAATCCTAAAACCATCTTCAAAACATTCTTATCTGCCCGCCCGGCACCCGGAACTTGGTTCTGTCCAAACTCCATTCTTCGGCATTCATGCCATATAACTTTCCATACTTTTTATATTGCTGCGCCACCATTTGTGCAATGGGTCCTTCGCCCCGCATACGTACACCCCAGCGGCTGTCATTCACTTTTCCATCATGACTGTGTTCAATATTATGCCACACCCTGTCCGCCCGGTCAGGGAAATTTTTATACAGCCAGTCGTGAAATAAAAACTTGATAGCGCCATTCAGGCGTATAAAAGTGTATGCGGTAAAAGTGGCTCCATTATCCTTTGCCGCTTTCATTATTCTTTGCATCTCATGTTCATTCAGGCCGGGTATCATTGGCCCCATCATAATACCCATGCGTACACCGGCGCTGCTGAGTTCATTAATTACTTTCAATTTTTGTTTGGCAGTGGTGGTTCTGGGTTCCATCACTCTTCTTAAATTTTCATTAAATGAAGTGATAGACACCATAGCTGAAACAATTCTCTTTTTTCCCATTTCCTGCAGCACATCTTTGTCTTTCAGTATCCAGGAGTTTTTGGTGAGTATCCCAACAGGCTGGTTGAATTCATTACATACTTCCAGTAAGCTCCTTGTTAGGCGATAAGTTTGTTCAGCTGGTTGATAACAATCAGTGTTGCCACTGAGCATTATCGGCGTGGCGTCCCATCCCTTTTTCAGTAAAAATTTACGCAGTAGTTGCGGTGCATTTTTCTTTACAATGATCTTTCGTTCAAAATCAAGCCCGGCGCTGTAGCCCCAGTATTCATGCACATTGCGGGCATAGCAGTAGATACAGCCATGCTCACAACCGGCATAGGGGTTCATACTGTACATCATTCCCACATCCGGACTTTCCACTTTGTTTACAATGGTTTTGCTTTCCTGTTCCATGTATATAGTGGGTACATTGTTGTCTTCCCAATCGTCAATGCCTTCAATGTGTTCTCTCGTTATTTCATTTTTCAGGAAGCGGTTTTTAGTATTGATCTGGGCTCCTCGGCCAGAGAGGTAAGCCCCCTCCAAACCTCCCCTCAAGGGGGAGGTTTGGGAAGAGTCATTATTCTTTGGAATTACCCTGAAATGATCCTGCTGTAATGGTTCTGACATATAATTGGTTTTTGTTTGTACAAATAAAAAAAGGAGAATAAAGAGTTTTCCTTTCATTACCGCTCTCACTTAATCTTACTCTTTATTCTCCTTACTCACTAACCCCCGCCCGCCTGTCGGCAGGCCTCCCGCTGTTTATTGTTACCACGTACGGATTAACTGTTATCCGAATAATTCCCCCTGCTTAGTTATTACCGGCAGGTTCTGGAATGCAAACTTACCTGCAGTATGATATTTCACCAGGGTGTTTTCGGATTCAACAAGCGGACGTTTCAGCAGCGTCATTCCTTCCGCAATGAACCGCCCTGTAAAATGTTTATTGCTGTATTCCAGCCAGCCCTTTTCATATTGCCAGGGCAGTAATTTTCTGGCTATTGTTAAATGCGGCTCCATGATGAAATGCGGTTTATTGTCGTCGTTGGGTTTCATCAGCCGCTGCGCTTCAGAACGCACTCGTTTTACCAGGCCCTGCACCGGCAGTTTGCTTGTTACATTAATAAATATGGTATGGGAAGGGAAACTGCCGAAGTCATGCAGCTCCACTTTAAACGGAGGAAAACTCATTGCCACCTGGTGAAGACGGTTCACAATCCGTTCTTCCATTATTTCATACTGCAAAAAATTTGAAAGGATAATCTGCGGTTTGCCCCATCGGGCATAGTCAGATTTGTATTCTTCGGCAAATTTTTCTTTCACCTTCATTATACGCTCCCGCAACTCTTCATGCGGGCTTAATACCAGGAGGTATTCATATATCCTGTAGCCGGGGATGGTAACCGTTGTCACTGTCTGCAACCGCATACGCACCGGTTTTAAAAATCTGTTTACAAATTTGTTTAGTATAAAAATACTAATTAATTTAGTATTACAAAAAATTATTTTATGGAGGAGGAAGAATTTTATGGGGCGGCTTATAAAGGTTCGAAACAATTCACCCAGCAGCAGGTGAAAACAGCTAACGCCACCGGCTTTGGCGCCGCTGCGGATGATTATGCCGAGCGGGGTATTGACCTGAATGAACAGCTTATCCGCAACAAGCCGGCTACATTCTTTTTCAGGATGAAAGGCGATGCCATGAAGGAGGCCGGCATATTTGACGGCGATACCTTAATTGTTGACCGTTCGCTTATGCTGGTAAATGGCAAAGTGATTGTGGCGGTACTGAACGGCGAACTGCTGGTGAGGCGGTTTCATAAAAATTTTTCATCGGCATTTTTGATTGCAGAAAATGAGCGATATAAAAATATCAACCTGGCAGGGTTTACTAACTTCTCCGTGTGGGGAGTGGTGATATATACTATTCACCCCGTCGGCGGCTGAAAGCCCCGACGGCGGTTATTCTAAAAAATAAACTGTATGGATATACAACCCATTATTGAAGGCTGCTACTTCCACATCTACAACCGTGGAGTAAATGGCGAAGGGATTTTTAAGGAAAAGAGGAACTATTATCATTTTCTTGAAAAATATAAATTCTATTGTGGCGATATTCTGAAAACACTGGCTTATTGCCTGTTAAAAAATCATTTTCATTTATTAGTACGAATAAAAGAAAATGCAGAAGTACCCCGTCGTGATGGTAAAGAAGGAATGTTCCGATTGAATGCATCAAAACAACTTGGCCATTTTTTTAATTCATATGCTCAGTCTATTAATAAAGCATACAACCGCACCGGGCCATTGTTTGAATCCCCTTTTGAAAGAAAACTGGTTGATGACGAAAGCTATATGAAGTCCATGATTTTCTACTGTCACCGTAATGCCGTTCGTCATGAGTTTGTAAACGACCTGCGTGAATGGGAGTATTCTTCCTACCATTCTGTTTTGGCAAATGATAAAAATATTGTAGCAGTTGATGAAGTTATAAAACGGTTTGGGAGTGTTCAAAAATTTGAAGAGGCTCATAAAGCCTTTACTACAGATGATGAATTGGAAAACTATATTATAGAATACTAGAAAACAGCAAACCGCCGTCAGGGTCTGCGACCGCTGACGGGGTTTTCACAGACGGTAATGAAAGCCCTTGTTGACTGTAACAGTTTTTATTGCTCCTGCGAAAGGCTATACAGGCCCGACCTGGCGGAGCAACCCGTTGTTGTTCTCAGCAATAACGACGGCTGCATTATTTCAAGAACCGATGAGGCAAAAAAACTTGGCGTGCGCATGGCAGCGCCTTATTACCAGAACCGTGACATCATTGAAAAAAACAATGTAGCTGTATTTTCCAGCAACTATAATTTATACGGCGACCTCAGCATGAGGGTGATGGATACTTTGCGCTGTCTGGTTGGCGAAGAGAATGTAGAGGTTTATTCGGTAGATGAATCTTTTCTTGACCTCAGTAGGATTCTCCCGGAAAAATTATATGCTGCTGCTAAAAAGATAAAAGAAATCACCGAACAATGGACTGGTATCAAAGTTTCAATTGGCGTTGCCCCCGGCAAGCTGCTTTCCAAAGTGGCAAACCGGCTTTCCAAGAAAGATAATGAAGGAACGAAAGGAGTAATGGTACTCGATACTCCTGAAAAAATCAGGGAAGCACTGGAGAAAACAAGTGTGGATGATCTATGGGGTGTAGGCCGGCAGTATGCATCAAAGCTTCGCAGTTACGGCATCAACAATGGATGGCAATTAAAACATTTGCCCGAAGAATGGGCCAGGAAAAACCTGGGCGGTGTGGTGGGTGTGCGGCTGATAAAAGAACTGAATGGCATTTCCTGCATACCGATGAAGGATCCGCTGGAAGTAAAAAAGATGATCGCCACAACAAGAATGTTTGGCAAACCTGTCTTTGAACTTAATGATATCAAAGAAGCCGTGGCAACCTATGCTTCAAGAGCCGCTGAAAAACTGCGCCGTCAATATTGCGCAGCAAAAATGATACAGGTATTTGTAGTTACAAATGGCAACCGCAATGAAAAGTATGAATATAATCCGCAGTCAAGATACCAGTACGCCACATTTCCAAAAGCAACAGCAGATACAGCTCAACTGATCCATTACGCATTACCGCTGGCAGAGAAACTATATCAGCCAGGAATAAAATACCTGAAAGCAGGTGTGATATTAAGCGGTCTGGTGCCCGATAATTCCATCCAGGCAAATCTATTTTTTGGCGAAACAAAAAACCGCAAAAAGTTTTTGATGGAAACAGTAGACAACATCAATTTCAGCCAGCGGGATGATGTAATAAAATATGCTGCTACGGGTTTGAAACGTAACTGGAAAATGCGACAGGAAATGCGCAGCAAGCGATTCACTACAAGGTGGGATGAACTTTATGAAATACGGTGATGTACAATCCTTATGTCATATTATCAACGGAAATTCTTTCAACAATGCTGAACCAACCAATGTATTTTGTCAGGCAGCATTTCCCAAGAGGTAACGTATTCGAACATGAAAACACGATTCCAATACTGCTGACACATTATTTGCATAATGACACAGATAAAGAAAGAGCAGACCGGCATATACGGTTATTATATAAAGACCCATATCGTTTTTTATATGACAGTAAAAACCTGCAACACTATGAAAAACTAAAACTGGCTGCAACACAACCCGGCGGCTACAAAATTTTCATCAACCTTTTACCCAAAAAATGGAAAGCAACCGACGCAATGAAAATGAAGATCAGCAGCTATCTAAAAGATAAATTGCCCTGGTGGAATTATTCACCTGCCGACAAACTGAATGTAACACTGAAAGAACGCTACGGAGAATTATTCATCGCATTATTATGGCGGGGCCAGCAAACTGAAGTACTTTTGGAAGATATCGAAAACTTCATTTTATGTGCTATGACATGAGCTTTTTCAGCAACATCAAACTCATCAGCGATTACCTGCATATAAAACCGTCAACGCTGGAGTTTGAGCCGACTTACCACGCAGTAGCGCAATCATTCAGCAAATGGCCGGTAGTAGTGAATGATGACGGATTAAAAATAAAATTATTTGAATGGGGTATGATTGCCGACTATATGAACACTCCTGAAAAAATAAAGGAGTACCGTACCAGCATGGCCAATGCAAGAAGTGAAAAAATTATTGACGATAAACGATCGGTCTGGCATCGTATCCGGAAGAATCGCTGCCTGGTATTCACCACCGGTTTTTTTGAACACAGGGATATAGGTGAGAAAAAAAAACTGCCTTATTTCATAAAAGTAAAAGATGAAAATGTTTTTTGTTTTGGTGGGTTATATAATTATTCACCGATACCAGATGAAGAAACAGGTGAGGCTATTGGTACTTTTACTGTTATTACCCGCCCGGGTAATCCATTGATGAATAAAATTCATAACGGCGGACCAAACAGCCATCGCATGCCATTGATACTAACAAAAGAACTTGCGTTAAAATGGCTGGATGAAAAATTAACCGATAAAGAAATTGAAGATATTATTCATTTTGAATTTCCTGAAAATAAGCTTGAAGCCTGGCCAGTGAATACCATCCGTACTCGTAAAAAAGATGATGAATCAGTCATCAAAAAACTGGATGCATCAAAGATTCCATCACTCTGATTTCAAGTCAGCTGATAATTGTACCTTTCTTAAAATTATTTTATGCGGTGGCTTTTATTGTTTGCGCTTTGTTTCTCACAAATTATTTTGGCACAGCAACGCCCTAATATCATCTACATCATGAGCGATGATCATGATGCCGATGCTATCAGCACTTATAATATAAAATTTATTTCAACGCCAAATATAGACCGGCTGGCAAAGGAAGGTATGCTTTTCACCCGGAATTTTGTCGCTAATTCGATCTGCGGACCCGTAAGGGCCACCCTGCTCACCGGCCAACATTCGCACAAAAATGGTATCAGGAATAACCGTACAAGGTTTGACTCCTCGAAACTTACCCTGCCGAAAATTTTTCAGCAGAACGGATATCAAACAGCAATAGTTGGTAAGTGGCATTTGCATTCATACCCCACGGGATTTGATTACTGGAAGATTTTACCCGGACAGGGGTTATATTATGACCCGAGAATGATAAATATGCACGGCGATACTGCTGTTATAAAAGGATATGCAACTGATGTGATAACCGATGAAGCAATCAACTGGCTTGATAACAGGGATAAGACCAACCCTTTTCTTTTATTATACCACCACAAAGCGCCGCACAGAAATTTTGTGCCAACACTGAAATGGCTGGAGGTTTTCAGCAAAAAATCTTTTCCCGAGCCTGCTACTTTATTTGCTGACATGAGTAAATATGGACAGGCATGGCGAACACAAAAGATGAGCATTCTGAGAGACCTGACTCTTTTTACCGACCTGAAAGTGGACCCCGCAATAATACCTCAGCTTGGAGTGTATACCATTGACTCATCAGATATCCGTGGCTATACTGCTAGCATGAACCGCATCCCGGAAACCGACCGGAAGAGAATGAAGGAAATTTATGCCGAAAGGGGAAAACAACTGCTGAAAGCATGGGGCAATGATCGTCTTGTACTGAAACTGAAATACCAATGGTATATGCAGGATTATATGGCTTGCGTGGCATCGGTAGATGAAAATGTTGGCAGACTGCTTGAATACCTGGATAAAAACAATCTTGCCAAAAACACTGTTGTTATTTACACCAGCGACCAGGGAATGTACCTCGGCGAAAATGGATGGTTTGACAAAAGGTGGATGTATGATGTTTCCATGCAAGCGCCGTTGCTGATAAGATGGCCTGAAAAAATAAAAGCAGGCTCAGTATGCACTTCTTTGGTACAGAATATTGATTACGTTCCCAGTTTCCTGGATATTGCGGGGATAAAGATCCCCGAATGGGTGCAAGGCATCAGCCTGTTACCAATTCTGACCGGCAAACAAACTTCTCTCTCAAGAAAATATCTCTATTATCATTACTATGAATATCCTATAGATCATTATGTTTTACCCCACCTGGGTATAAGAGGGGAACGGTATAAGCTCATCTATTTTTATACGGCAGGTGAATGGGAACTGTATGATCTGAAAACCGACATGCAGGAACAGCATAATCTGATTAAATCTGCAGCTCATCAGGCCCTGGTTCAGCAAATGAAGATTGAGTTAATAAAGCTGCGAAATAAGTATGATGATCATGAGCCTGCCGGCGGGCTTCAATAGCTACTGGTATTTTTTATATAAACAGTAAAGCACTTTCTGTGCTGCAGGTGTCATTCTTTTTGTAGTATCCTGCAAAAAATGTCTTTTAAACCCAGTAATGGCTGCCGTGGTATCCTTAATATCAAACCCAACAATCCTGATGGCGTTGAGGTAATCAAAATTTTCAGGTACCTGCACATTCGTAGTATCACTCCACCATAAACCAAAACCGTTTTCACTTAATATTTGCCAGGGAAACCTCCAGTTAGGGTCATTTTTTCTTGTGGGTGCAATATCACCATGACCAATAAAATTGGGAACCGGTATACTATAAGCTTTTTTTAAGCGATCGAGCAGCAGCAGCAGGCTGTGCATTTGCAATTCTGAAAATGGTTCAAAACCATTATTGTCCAATTCAATACCAATACTCGACGAGTTTAAGTCAGTGGTATTTCCCCATTTACTCACCCCGGCATGGTGTGCCCTCAGCAGGTCATGAAGCATGTGGTACACGGTTCCGTCCCTGCAAATCACATAATGGGAACTCACCTGTGTTCTTGCGAGTGTAAATGTCCGCAGTGTCTGTTCGCAACTGTTCTGGGCAGTATGATGAATGATGACATAATTAGGACTGCGCATGGAAAAATTGGTGGTTCCAGCCCATTCAGCCGCATAAGGCAGGCCCGCTGAATCCTTAACCGGGTATTCAAGCAGTAACTTTGCGTATGCTTTTACCTGCTTTTTATATACTTTGTTGGTTGTTGCATATTTGCCCGGAGAGCAGGCTGCAAATAAAATAATCATTGCAAAGACTATGATCCTTTTAGCTGATAATCTCATGAGAAATAGTTAGTGCAGGAAAGATGAAACTTTGACCGTTATTCAAACTTACGATACAAAACATAAATGATCTTCCTGACCTGTGCATTCATGGCCCTGGAGTTATCAGCCATAAAATGCCGCTTAAAGGCTGCCACCGCCGCATCGGGGTTTGAAATACCATACCCGATAATTCTTAACCCCATCAGGTAATCAAAGTTATCGGGTACCTGTACAACGGTGGTATCATCCCACCAGAGCCCAAAACCCTTATCGCTTAAAGTTTGCCACGGAAATTTTGAACTGGGATCAACTTTTCTGGTTGGGGCTATATCAGCATGACCAATAAAATGGGCATCCGGTATTTTATATGCTGCTTTCAGCCGTTCCAGTAAAATAGCCAGGCTATTGATTTGTTCTTCGGTAAAAGGTTCCGAGCCGTTATTAACCAGTTCGATGCCGATGCTGCTTGAGTTAAGGTCCGTATTGTTTCCCCATTTACTTTCGCCGGCGTGGTGAGAACAAAGCAGGTCGTTCAGCATGTGATGAACCGTACCGTCTTTACAGATCACATAATGTGCACTGGCCTCTCTTCCGCCGGTTGTGGTGAATTCCTGTAAGGTTTCTTCACAGCTGTTATTGGCAGTATGATGTATGATTACATAATTGGGACGCCGTAATCCCATATTGGGGGTGCCTATCCATTCAGCAGAATAAGTAAGCCCTGCGGAATCAATCAGGGGATACCTGAAAAGAACCCTGGAAAGTGAATCTACCATCGCACTGTATAGCTCGTTGGCCCTGCCAAATTTTGCCAGCAAGGAGCCTAGACCGGGAACCAGCAGTTTTTTTTCATCCGCAATTTCTGATGAATCTTTTCCGGGCAATACGGATCCTTTCTGCAAGATTTCCTTTGCCTCATTGGATGGCTTTGCGGGCTAAGCCTCAGCAAAAAGCCGTAAGCCACAGCCAAATAAGATAAGGACAAAAGCTTTCCGTAATGAATTGGCGGCTTTTGATTGCATCCTTAAAGTTAACTTTTTTATTTTTTATGGCTGTTAGGATTACGGTAAAATCTTCTTTTTGGCCCGCTACGGCTGTTTTTATACCGGGGTGAATAGGCGGGTACGGGCCCTAATTCCTGCGGAACCAATCCTTTCTCTACTTCTTTGTCAATCAGTTTTTCTATCGAAGCGAATTTATTCTGCTCCTTTTCTCCCACCAAAGTGTATGCAACACCGTCGGCTTCAGCCCTGGCTGTCCGGCCTATGCGATGCACATAATCTTCACCATCGCCAGGCACATCATAATTGATCACCAGGTCAATGGTGTCAATATCAATACCGCGGCTGAGAATATCGGTGGCCACCATCACAGGAATACGGCCTGCTGTGAATGCGCCCAGCACATTTTCCCTTTCTGCCTGTTCCAGATCGCTGTGAATTTCTGCTACATTTATTTTTCCGTGTTTCAGTTCTCTTGTCAGTTGTTTCACCGTTTGCTTTCGGCTGCAAAACACCAGTGCATTTTTATACGGCGTTTCTTTCAGCAGTTTTTTTATTAAAGGAAGTTTTTGCGGCTCATACACCACAAATGCCTTTTGTACCACTTTTTCCGGCGGTTTGGCAATGGCGATATTAATTTCTGCAGGATGATGCAAAATCCTCTTCGCAAGCTGCCTGATTTTTTCCGGCATGGTGGCAGAGAACAACAGATTCTGTCTTTTTGCAGGCAGGGTCTTGATGATCTTAGTAATATCATCCAGGAAACCCATATCGAGCATGCGGTCCGCTTCATCCAGCACCAGGAACTGCAGGCCTTTCATATTTACATAACCCATGTTCAGGTGGGCTATCATACGACCGGGTGTGCAGACAATAATGTCCGCCCCATTCTGCAATGCCTTTTTCTCAGCGATAAAATTATCGCCGCCGCTGCCCCCGTAAATGGCAATTGAACTCAGGTGGGTAAAATAAGAAAGCCCCTCAATATGTTGTGAGATTTGAATAGCCAGTTCCCTTGTAGGCACAACTATCAATGCGCCGGTTTGCCCGTCCACATGGTTTTGCAGCAGGCGGTCCATGACGGGCAATAAAAAAGCGGCTGTTTTTCCTGTTCCGGTTTGTGCGGAGGCAATCACATCCCGGCCTTCGAGTATTGGGGGAATAACCTGTTCCTGCACCGGGGTGGCCGTTTCATAGTTGGATGCCTCAATGCCTTCAAGCAGGTTCGGATGAAATTTGAAATCGGTAAATCGCAATTCGGTTCTTTTTTTAAGGAGCGAAGGTAGCTGAAAATACAGGACGATTACATATTCCTCCTGTATTGCCCGCCCACTTCATACAAAGCATGTGTAATTTGGCCCAGTGAACAATATTTTACAGTTTCCATCAACTCCGCAAAAAGATTGCCGTTATTGATGGCTACTGTTTGTAACCGCTTCAGCATTGCGGCCGATTTATGTTCATTCCGCTTCCAGAATGCCTTCAGGTTATTTATCTGCTGCTCTTTTTCTTCCGGGGTGCTGCGTATCACTTCAGAAGGAATAATAGTGGGAGAACCTTTTTTGTTCAGGAATGTGTTTACCCCTATCAGGGGCAATTCGCCGGTATGCTTCTGGTGTTCATAATACAGGCTTTCTTCCTGTATTTTATTGCGCTGGTACATTCTTTCCATAGCGCCGAGTACACCGCCCCGCTCGGTAATGCGGTCAAACTCTGCGAGTACAGCTTCCTCCACCAGGTCGGTCAGTTCTTCGATGGCGAATGAGCCCTGTATAAAATTTTCTGTTTTGGCAGAGCCTAATTCCCGGTTGATGATTAACTGTATCGCCATTGCCCGTCTCACACTTTCTTCAGTCGGTGTTGTAATGGCTTCATCATAGGCATTGGTATGAAGGGAGTTGCAGTTATCATAAATAGCATACAAGGCTTGCAGCGTTGTACGTATGTCGTTAAAATCAATTTCCTGTGCATGCAAACTTCTTCCGGATGTCTGAATATGGTATTTCAGCATCTGGCTGCGTTTGTTGGCTTTATATTTATACTTCATCGCTTTGGCCCAGATGCGTCTGGCCACCCTTCCAATCACACTGTATTCAGGGTCCATGCCATTACTGAAGAAGAAGGAAAGGTTGGGTGCAAAATCATCAATATCCATTCCCCGGCTCAGGTAATATTCAACATACGTAAATCCATTGGCCAGTGTAAAGGCTAATTGCGTAATGGGGTTAGCGCCTGCTTCGGCGATATGATAACCGCTGATGGAAACGGAATAGAAATTGCGGACCTTATTCAGAATAAAATATTCCTGCACATCCCCCATCAGCTTCAGTGCAAATTCGGTGGAGAAAATACAGGTGTTCTGGGCCTGGTCTTCTTTCAGAATATCAGCCTGTACAGTTCCCCTTGCCTGCTGCAATGCTGCTTCCTTGCATTCTCTGTAAACATCAGCTGGCAATACTTCGTCACCGCTTAAACCCAGTAATTTCAAACCCAGGCCATTGTTGCCTTCGGGTAACTTGCCGGGAAAAGAAGGATTGTTATAAACAGGCATATTGCCAACAGGATATTTTTTCTTCAATGTATTCTTCACCATATCCCATTTACCATTTTCTTCAATCCATTTTTCACACTGCTGGTCAATGGCTGCATTCATAAAGAAAGCGAGAAGCATCGGCGCCGGCCCGTTAATGGTCATGGATACCGATGTCTTCGGGTCACAGAGGTCAAAGCCGCTGTAAAGTTTTTTTGCATCATCAACAGTGGCGATGCTGACGCCGCTATTGCCCACTTTCCCGTAAATATCGGGGCGATGATCCGGATCTTCTCCGTACAACGTTACGCTGTCAAATGCGGTTGACAGTCTTTTGGCAGGCTGATCAATGCTTACATAATGAAACCTTTTATTGGTTCTTTCCGGCCCGCCCTCACCGGCAAACATTCTTGTCGGATCTTCTCCTTCTCTTTTTAATGGAAACACTCCGGCGGTAAAGGGGAAATGACCCGGAACATTTTCCTGCGCCTGCCATTTCAGTATATCTCCCCAGTCTTTGTATTTAGGTAACACCACTTTGGGGATTCTTGTTCCGCTCAGGCTTTTAGTGGTCATGGCCTGCTTAATCACTTTATCCCTTACCGTGTATTCGTAGAAATCCTTCTGGTATTCCGTTGTTTTGTTTGGCCAGTTAGTGATGAGTTTCCTGGCAACCGGTGTCAGTTGTTCTGTATAAAATTCAATCTGCTTTTGAATAATGCCAAGCAAACTTTTATCAGCATTACTCTTTAGTGTGTCTAAAGAACCGCTTAATTGGTATAATGTAGAAGCCATCGCCGACTGGTCTTTTACCAGCTGGTCATAATCACGGTTATTCTCTGAAATTTCTGACAGATAACGCACCCTGCTGGCAGGGATCACCGCCTGCGACACTTTGGCCGTTTCTGAAAAATGAAATTCCCCAAATGTAAGTTTTGTTTTAGCTTCAATTTTCTTCAGCATCAGTTCAAAAAGATGGTTCACTCCATCATCATTGAATTTACTGGCCATAGTACCTATAATGGGAAGTTCTTCATTTTTAGCTGTAAACAACTGGTGGTTTCTTTTGTATTGCTTCCTTACATCTGCCAGCGCATCCAATGCGCCTGCTTTGTCAAATTTGTTGATGCAGACGATATCCGCATAGTCCAGCATATTTATCTTTTCCAGTTGTGATGCAGCGCCGTATTCAGGCGTCATCACATACATGCTTACATCGCAGTAATCCAGGATGCTGGCATCGCTTTGTCCCACCCCGGCCGATTCAAGAATAATAAAATCAAAACCGGCAGTCCTGCAGATAACAATTGCTTCCTGTACGGCACGGCTCAGTGCCGTGTTATCATCCCTTGTGGCAAGGCTGCGCATATATGCCCGGGGGTGGTTGATGGAGTTCATCCTTATCCGGTCGCCCAGCAACGCCCCGCCTGTTTTTTTCTTGGAAGGATCAACCGAAATAACGGCAATCGTTTTATTAGTAAAATTGTTAAGAAACCGCCGGACGATTTCATCGGTCACAGATGATTTGCCTGCCCCACCCGTTCCTGTTATGCCCAGTACGGGAATCGTACTAACTCCCGGCTCCCGACTCCCGGCTCCCGGCTGTGTTCCCTTCTCAACATTTGTAATTTCTCTTGCAATTTTTCTTATATCTTTTACCTCTTCTAATTTCAGCGGCGTTTTAAAGTCTGTTTTTCCGTTCAGTTGCAGATCACATTGCCTGATTACATCCTCGATCATTCCCTCCAGTCCCATTTTTCTTCCGTCATCCGGGCTATAAATTCTGGTGATGCCATATTGATGCAGTTCTTCAATTTCATCGGGCAAAATGGTACCGCCGCCGCCGCCGAATATTTTGATATGGCCGCAGCCGTTTTCCTCCAGCAGGTCTTTCATATATTTAAAGAACTCCACATGGCCGCCCTGGTAACTGGTAATGGCAATTCCCTGCACGTCTTCCTCAATAGCCGTTTCCACTATTTCTTTTACTGAACGGTTGTGACCAAGATGAATGATCTCAGCGCCTTTGCTCTGCATGATGCGTCGCATGATGTTGATAGCAGCATCATGCCCGTCAAAAAGACTGGCTGCCGTAACTATACGAACCTTATTGGTAGGAGAATAGCCCATAAATAACAGTAAAGTGCAAATTTAACTTAAAAAGCTTATGCCTGTTAGCCCCGGCAACCACCGCAATTGCAGGTGGTTACCTACATTTGCCTGATGCAGCATCTTGTTGAATCAATAGCAGCATTATACCGGGATTGGGCTGGCGGCGCACCCCTTTCTGTAGATGTTCTTCCGCAGAGCGGCAGTGAGCGGCGTTATTTCCGCCTTCATGGAAATGGCGGTTCAGTTATAGGAACTTACGGCGCCAACATCAAAGAAAATGAAACGTTTATTTACTTCACTGAAAAATTCAGCAGTAAAAATCTTGCTGTTCCGGAAATTCTGTCCGTAAGCGCTGATAAACTGTTTTACCTGCAGGGGGATTTGGGTGATACCTCCCTGCTGAACCACCTGGAAACAAAAGGGCTTACTGATGCAGTATATGAGCTTTTCAGAAAAAGCCTGGAGAATCTGGCCCTGCTGCAGGTGAAAGGCGATGAAAAACTGGATTACAGTAAATGCCTGACCAATAAAGAGTTTGGCAAGCAGGCGATCATGGCAGACCTTCTTTATTTTAAATATTACTTTCTTGATGCGCTTCGAAAACCCTATGACAAACAAAAACTGATTGATGACTTTGAAGCATTGAGCAACTACCTCACTCATACCGAATATAAATACTTTATGTTCCGGGATTTTCAAAGCCGGAATATCATGATTAAAGGAAAGCAGCCTTATTTCATAGACTACCAGGGCGGCATGAAGGGCGCCCCGCAGTATGATGTGGCTTCCCTGCTCTGGCAGGCAAGGGCCAATTTGCCGGAAGACTGGAAAAATGACCTGCTGGAAGATTACATGAGTTCATTTGAAAAAACGATTGGGAAAAAAATTGACCGGACCATTTTCCGCAGCCAGTTTAATGGCTATGTGCTGATACGCCTGCTTCAGGTATTAGGCGCCTATGGTTTCAGGGGATTGTTTGAAAGAAAGGCGCAGTTCCTCACCAGCATCCCGATGGCGTTAAAAAACCTTGGGGCGTTTTTCGGCAAACAAAGTGTGGGCATCGCTGTACCCGAATTCAGAAAAGTGCTGGACATCTGCGTAGCCAGTGAGATCATCCGGCAGTTTACCCCCACACAGGCAAATGCAGATACTCCGCTGATAGTAAAGATCTGCAGCTTTTCTTATCGCAACGGCGGTATTCCGGACGATGAAACAGGTAACGGGGGCGGGTTTGTGTTTGACTGCCGCGGTTTACTGAACCCGGGACGAATTGACAGTATGAAAACACTGACCGGCCGGGATAAAGAAGTAAAGGATTACCTGGAACAGGAAACCAAAATGCCGGAGTTTTTAAACAGCATATTTGATATTGTTGATACTACCGTTGAGGAGTACATCAAAAGAGGATTTGAAAGCCTGATGGTGAGTTTTGGCTGTACCGGCGGACAGCACCGCAGTGTGTATGCAGCCGATGAGCTGGCAAGGCATTTAAAAAACAAGTTCAGAGTGAAAATTGAACTAAAACATATTGTTCAGGAAGAAAAAAAATGGCAAAACCCATTGCCGGAAAAGAAATAATTTTTTCACCGCAGAGAAAAGAAGATAAAGGGGTTTTGCAGAGAGCCTCTACGTTAACCCAGCGTTTTCATATTCTTTTCGGTTAAAATTCAGGTATGCAAGTAATGATTTTCTCAGCAGGATTAGGCACACGGTTCAAACCCTGGACTGATTCACATCCCAAAGCCCTCGCATTGGTGAATGGCAAATCATTGCTGCAACGCAATATCGAATACCTTCAACAGTACGGAATTAAAGATGTTGTTGTTAACGTTCATCATTTTGCAGAGCAGATAGAAGAAGCCATTGAAAAAACAAAAGGCTGGGGAAGCCGGGTTATCATCAGCAATGAAAGAGATCAACTGCTGGAAACCGGCGGCGGCTTGCTCAAAGCAAATAGTTTATTTACTCCCGGCGAAAGATTTATTACCTGCAATGTAGATATTCTTACTGATCTTGACATCAGCAAACTGATTGCTTTTCATATTGCCAATCATGCACTGATCTCCTTTGGTATTACCGGCCGCAAAACATCCCGGAATCTGCTTTTCAATAAAGATTACCGGTTAATTGGCTGGAAAAACAATACTACCGGTGAAACAAAAATGGCAATGCCAGCAGAAGAAGTGAAGCATGAAAAGGCTTATAGCTGTGTAGTTGTTTTTGAATATGATATCTTCCGCCTGACGGAGGAAGCCGGATTTAGCGGCAAATTTTCTTTAATTGATGTGTACCTGAAACTGGCACCTGTCCATCTTATTATGGGGTATGACCATACCGGCGACCGGCTGGTGGATGTGGGCAAGCCGGAAAGTGTGGCATTGGCAGAAGCGCTGTTTCCGAAGTGAATGGTCAATAGTCAATGGGCAATGAGCACCCGGTACCCGGAGACTCTTTTATTGAGAAAAATGACCCCATTCACTAAAATATTGCAAATACCCTTTCAACGGTAGAGCGGTAGCCGGGTTTTCAATTATCTTTCACCCATAAAACAATAAGTACTATATGAAGAAATCAGTATTGAGCATTGTAACTTTTTCCCTGCTCTTTATTTCATACGGACAAAATCAAACGATTGTTTCCATTTATGACCACAAAGAAGCATTCAATCCCCAGTTTTATCCTTATCCCGGTAATGATTTCCGCAGCGCCAGCGGAGAACCCGGCCCCAGATACTGGCAAAACAGGGCAGATTATAAGATCAACTGTACTCTTGATACCGGGAAACACAGTGTAAGCGGTACAGTGGAGATCCTGTACACAAACAACAGTCCCGATAATCTGAAATTTCTCTGGTTACAGCTTGACCAGAACATTTATAAAAAAGATTCCCGGGGCTCTGCCACCACCACAGAAACCGGCGGCCGCTGGGCCAACGCAAAATTTACTGATGGCTATATCATTAAATCTGTTTTGGGTGAAAGCAGCGGAAAATCGTTTACACCTAAATACATTATTACCGATACCCGCATGCAGGCATGGCTGCCCGAAGCTTTGAAAGCGGGCGGCGGTAAAACAAAACTGGTTATCCAGTTTGAATTCACCGTTCCTGAATATGGTACAGACAGGATGGGCCGTAAACTGGCAAAAAACGGGTGGATATATGAAGTGGCGCAATGGTTTCCCCGGATGTGTGTGTATGATGATATACAGGGATGGAATACCATGCCCTATGTGGGCGCCGGTGAGTTTTATCTTGAATTTGGCGATATTGATTTTACCGTAACCGCTCCTGCCGACCTGATTGTTGTTGGCTCCGGCGAGCTGCTGAACCCGCAGGAATGTTACACGGCCGAACAAATGAAGAGGTGGGATGCCGCCAAAGCCAGCGATAAAACAGTAACTATCCGCAGCGACCAGGAAGTAACCAACCCTGCTTCAAGACCCAAACAAGCCAGCCTGACCTGGAAATTTAAAATTACCAATACAAGGGATGTGGCATGGGCTGCAAGCAAAGCCTTTGTACTGGATGCAGCGAAAATTAATTTGCCAAGCGGAAAAAAATGTCTTGCCATCAGCGCCTACCCGGCCAAAAGCATAAAGAAGAACGGATGGCAGCGCTCCACCGAATTTGTAAAAGCAAGTATTGAACATTACTCAAAAAAATGGTCCGAGTATCCCTATCCCGCTGCCACCAATGTGGCGGGCATCGTGGGCGGTATGGAATACCCCGGCATCGTTTTCTGCAGCGCCGGTGCATCCGGATCGGGATTGTGGGGCGTAACGGATCATGAGTTCGGCCATACCTGGTTCCCGATGATTGTGGGCAGTAATGAAAGAAAGTATGCCTGGATGGATGAAGGTTTCAACACCTTTATCAATGATGGCTCTACCGAAGCATTTAACAACGGAGAATTTAAAGAAGGCGGCTTTTTTGCCGACCCCAATTCATCCTTTATGGTAAAATACAGTTTTGGCGATGAGATGGATGGACTGTATCATATCCCGGAAGTGATACAGCAGGATAACCTCAGCATTGCCGCCTATTTGAAGCCGGCGCAAATGCTTACAGCATTAAGAGATGTTGTGCTTGGCAAAGAACGTTTTGAAGCTGCTTTCAGGGAGTATATTCACCGCTGGGCTTTCAAACATCCCACGCCATGGGATTTCTTTCATACCATGGAAAATGTTTCCGGCGAAGACCTGGGTTGGTTCTGGCGGGCATGGGTGCTCAACGCCTGGCGCCTTGACCAAACAGTAAAGGCTGTAAAGTATGTAAAGGATGAACCGGCCAACGGTGCAGAAATATCCATTGAAAATTTAGAGAAAATGCCCATGCCGGTAACCGTGCTGGTAAAAGAAACCAATGGCAAGGAACATAAACTGAACCTGCCGGTGGAAATATGGCAGCGTGGCGCTGTGTGGATATTTGATGTGCCCACCACTACGGAAGTAAAGGAAGTGATACTGGACCCCGATAAAAAACTGCCCGAATGGGACCGGGCGAATAATACCTGGAAGAAGAAAGCGTTTTGACCAAAAGCCCCTTCATTTTCTGAAGGGGCTTTTAGTTTCTTGTTCAGATTGAAAATCAAAATCATTTAAATTTGGAACAAGAGGTATACAAATCGGTGAGATGGCAGCAATCAATTTTTCAACCTGTGAATGAAAGTTCTCTTAGTCATATTGACACTCTTATTACAATCACTTTGCAAAGGGCAAAACTCTGACAGCGTTTTCCTGAGATGGAAAATTGAACCAAATGAAACACGGACTTATGCGGTCACAATCCATCAGAATGTACTTTCTAACAAAAAATCCGACACTTCACAATTTTTATTGAACATAAAGGATTTTTTTTACGGACCGAAAGACTCCTACTCAGGAACTGACACTTTTATTTGCAACTTGACTAAAAAAAGAAAAAATATCATAAACATAGATTGGGTTACGTATAACGAATCAATCAGGCCGATCGGAGCAGACACCTCGACGGCTCTAATATGGAGGAAATCAACTCCCGGTGATACCGTACTCCGTGGTTCTGTGTATGACAATGGTGTAATGCACAGCTTTTACTCACCCCAGACAAACTATCTTGCCTTTTATTTTCAACTCCCTAATAAGAAAATAAAGATTGGCGACAGCTGGCCAGTTGACTTTAACTATATCTTTTTTAACGAAGGATTTATTTGTGACTCTGCCTATAAATTAAACTCAGTCACTCTTACTGACATATCAAGAATCAATAATGAGATGATTGCCATTATCAGTTATGACTTGATTGAATATGTCTCAGGCAAAGGTGGAGGTTTCTTATCCAAAAAAAAGGATAATATTCTAATGGAGTTCAAACATAAAGCAATTGGAAAATTTTCAATAACAAAAGGAAGATGGCTTTCATATGAAGGGACACAGGAAACTATACCAACAGGCATGATGTCATTAAGGACACAAAGCAAAGTATCATTAAGCCTTCAAGAGTGACATTCAGCTAATCTCCAGATATAGACCCGACGTAACACTATCAAAACTTGCCTATCAGTTCAGTAACAGAAATTTCTTCCAAAAGCATCCTTACCGGTTTCCCTTCCCGCATAGTCCATTTCACCAGCCTTATGCATCCACCTGCAATCTCAATCCCTGTTATATCTCCATCACTGAAACAACAGCAGCCGGAATTAAAATAGGTTGGTTTCATCGTCAGATAGTCAACCGATACAGCGGAAAATTCTTTTTCCCTTTTCTGTATCTCCGCTTTCAGTTCTTTTTTCTTTACATCGTCATTTGCAGCTTCCGCTAACTGGTATTTTTTATACAACCTTTCCAAATGAGTAAGCGAGGCAAATACCGGCTGGTGGGTGTGGCCGGTTACCAGCAAAGTGTTTTGTTGTTCGGCCGACCACTCGTACATGATATGATTGTGCCATGTTTTTTTCTCCGCATCATAAGCCGGCGTATTGGGGTTAATGCGCAGGAAAGCCTGGAGCGGCGCCCATATTTTCGCTACAAAGAATTTGCTGAACCAGTTACCATCACTGCTGGCATCGCCCTGGTGGCCGTGGGTGAGGAAAATCGTTAACCGGGAATTTGTTAATCGGGAATTAGTGGGTGGGACCTCCGTAAGCAATACAACGCCCTCATACACCTTCACTTTCTCCCCGTAAATATTCTTCAGGTGCCACCAAGCCAGCGGATCGTTGTCCCAAAACAGGTCGTGATTGCCGAATACCTTGATATAACGGTTATGACCCAGGAATTTTTTCTCGGCCTCAAAATTGGCTTTATTCTTTTTCTTTACCTGCCGGAGGCTGTTTTCCCAGAGTTCTTCACTGTCGCCAAGATTGATAAAGTAAAAATCCTGTTCATAGTAATGCTGCAGCGCCGACAGGTAATTGGGTTCCGCAAGCATAAAATCATCAGCCCCGTTGCGCCGGCCCTTATGCTGATCGGAAAAGATGATGAATTTACTGGTCTTGTATTCAAAAGGAATGACCAGGCCCCGCTTACCCGGTTCTTCTTGTAGGGAGGTATAAAGTTTTGTCAGCGCTTTGAAAATTCTTTCCTTGTCCGGTTTGGATGAAAATTTAGCGGCTGCCCAAAGAATGGGTTTTAATAATAATATCCGGAGCAGCCGCCGCATAGCGTCATTCTTTTACTGCAATCATGCTGATCTCCACATTCACAAATTTGGGAAGGGCTGATACCTGAACGGTTTCCCTGGCGGGAAAACCTGCCTGTCCGGCAGGCAGGTTGCTCTCAAAATATTTTCCATACACTTCGTTCACAGCGCCAAACTGGTGCATGTCTGTAAGAAAGATGGTTGTTTTTACCACATTCCCGAAATCCATTCCTGCCTGTTGCAAAATAGCTTTCAGGTTATGCATTACCTGGTGGGTTTCTTCCTGTATATCTTTATTTTTCAGTTCGCCAGTGGCGGGGTTAAGACATATTTGCCCTGAAATGAACAACATAGTTCCTGTAAGAACTGCCTGGTTATAGGGGCCAATGGGAGCAGGTGCATGGGGGGTGGTGATGATGGTTTTGTTCATAATCAAAATTCAGTTCAGCGAATTTAGCTTTTTCCTGTAAGTTATTATTTTGTAATAAGGCCAGGAAGAATCTTTGATGATCCCGAAAGCTTTCGGGATTCATGCCTGTTCTCTATAATTTCGGCATGAAAAATTTCATGTCGATTTATACGTTTTCTTTGCAAAAAATTGTACTGGTAATGAAAATAGCCGTGATCACCAATGATTGGCTGAAAGGTGAACTGCAGGCACAGGGTCTGCAAAACGATGTACAGGTGGAATGGTTGCCGGGACCGCAGATTGTTCCCGGTGCAGCTGCTTATATCGACTTGCTTTTTACTTATTCGGCAGAAAGGATTAGTCGCCTGCAGGCTTTGCAACCGGCTATAGTAATTGTGAATGCCGTTTGCATTACTTCGTCAGCTTTGCCTGACGGTTTCATCCGTATTAATGGCTGGAAAAGTTTTTTAAAAAGACCCATTACCGAAGCTGCCTGCAACGATGAGAAAATAAAACTGCAGGCAGAAAAGATATTATCCTGCTTTGGCAAAAAAACAGAGTGGGCGCCGGATGTTCCCGGCTTCATTACGGCAAGAGTGGTGAGCATGATCATCAACGAAGCTTATTTTGCGCTGGAGGAGGAGGTAAGCAGCCGGGATGAAATTGATACGGCCATGAAACTCGGCACCAACTATCCTTACGGCCCTTTTGAGTGGAGTGAGCTTATTGGTCCCGCTAATGTGCATCAATTGCTTCTGAAGATGGCTGAACCAAACCCCCGGTACACACCTGCAGCCCTGCTGCAACAAGAAGCCGCTGCCCCATGAGTTTTATACTAAACATAGATACCGCTCTTGAATCAGCTTTTGTTTCCATTGTAAAAGACGGTGAAGTGCTGCAGGTTGCCGCCAGCAATGACCAAAAAGATCATGCAGCATGGCTTCATCCTGCCATATCTTCTCTTGCTAAGCAAACAGGCATCACCCTTAACCGGCTGAATGCAGTGGCAGTAAGTATCGGGCCGGGTTCTTATACCGGCCTCCGGGTCGGTCTTTCGGCAGCAAAAGGGTTTTGTTATGCGTTAGATATTCCGCTTATTGCCATTGGAACACTGCAACTGCTTGCCGCTTCAGTACAGGATAAGTCCGTTGACCTGATATGCCCCCTTATTGATGCCCGGCGGATGGAAGTATATGCTGCATTATACGACAAAAATGTACAGGAAATAAAACCGCCTCATGCACGGGTGTTGAATGAGCACAGCTTTATGGAGTGGCTGAACTCTCAGGTTGTATTATTTTGCGGAATGGGCAGTAAAAAACTGCGGCCTTTGCAGCATCATCCAAATGCTTTTTTTATTGAATCGGTCATATCCCCGCAATCCTTTGGCCGTTTGTCCCAAAAAAGCTATATGGAAAAGCAATTTGCTGATCTCGCTTATTCAGAACCCCTTTATGTAAAAGAATTTTACAGCCCCGCCCGAAAGGAATGACAGGTGCTTACGTCTTAGTACAGATAAATTCTCAAAAGCCGGGTAAACCGTATTTACCGTGAGTTGCTAAACCGAATAAGCCATGACCAATCATTCCCTGACGATCAACACCGGGCCTGACAAAAGCGGTACAAGTACGATAAACCTGCTGAATATCAAAAAGGCTGCCCTTGTATTGAGGGCTGTTAATCACAAGCTGCGTCAGCAAATTCTGAAACAGATTGATGAGCATGGTAAAATAACCGTAACCGAATTGTACCTTAAGTTAAGGCTTGAACAGTCTGTTGCATCACAGCATCTGACCATATTGCGCAAGGCCGGTTTTGTAAAAACAGAAAGGGAGGGAAAATTTATTTACTACTCAATCAATACCGCTCGATTACAGGAGGTAAATGCTCTGGTCGGCAGGCTCATTGCCTGATTTTCAGCCTGCACTGTTAAATATCAGCCGCATACAGATGTCTTTCTTCAGTAAAAGCAATTATCCGGTAATTTTACAGCCAAAAGAGCGACTATGTTTATCCGCCAGTTATACACCGGCTGCCTGAGTGAAGCAGCCTATTATATTGAAAGCAACGGCGAGGCGGCTGTGGTGGATCCCCTGCGGGATATTGATGCCTACCTTTCGCTTGCCAATGAAAGAAAAGCAAGGATCAAATATATATTTGAGACCCATTTTCATGCAGACTTTGTAAGCGGCCATCTTGATTTGAGCAATGCCACCGGCGCCCCGATTGTATACGGGCCCAATACCAATACCAAATTCCCCGTACATGTGGCCAAAGACGGTGAAACCTTTAAAATTGGAGAACTGACCATACGGGTGCTGCATACCCCCGGCCATACACTGGAGTCCAGTTGTTTTCTGCTGAAGGATGCAGCGGGGAAAGATCATTGCGTTTTTACCGGCGATACCCTGTTTGTAGGTGATGTAGGCCGGCCCGACCTGGCCCAGAAAGGGGCAGAGCTTACCATGAATGACCTGGCCGCTATGATGTATGACAGTATCCACACCAAACTATTTCCGCTGGCAGATGATGTAATCGTTTACCCGGCGCATGGCGCCGGCAGCAGTTGCGGTAAAAACCTGGGCAAAGAAACTTTCAGTACCATTGGCGAGCAGAAGAAATATAATTATGCCCTCCAGGCCGCCACCAAAAATGAATTTATCAGGGCTGTTACCATCGGCATTGCAGATCCGCCCCAATACTTCCCCATCAATGCCAAAATAAATAAGGAAGGATACGATAGCCTGGAAGAAGTGCTGGAAAAAGGAATGAAGGCATTAACGGTTGAGGCATTCAAAAAAGAAATGGATGAAAGGACCATTATATTGGATACACGGAATGCAACTGTATTCACCCAGGGCTTTGTTCCCGGCTCTGTGAGTATTGGCCTGGAAGGCCGTTTTGCAGAATGGGCGGGCAGCCTGCTGCCTTTTGATGTTCCAATACTGCTGGTAACAGAACCCGTCAAGGAAAAAGAAAGTATGGTGCGCCTTGCCAGGGTGGGATTTGATAAAATGAAAGGTTACCTGGCAGGAGGCTTTGAGGCCTGGAGAAATGCCGGGGAAGGTATTGATATGATTGTGGATGTGGAACCGGATGAACTGATGATGGACATTCCGCATGATAAAAACCTTGTAGTTTTAGATGTACGCAGGGAAACTGAATTTGCCGACGGGCATCTGAAAAATGCTGTGAATATTCCGCTCAATGAAATGACAGACCCCGGCAGTATAGCCAGCCTGGAAGAAACCCAAAACCTGTATGTGCATTGCGGCGGGGGATACCGCAGTGTTATTGCTGCGTCTTTGTTAAAAAGACAGGGGATGCACAACCTCAGGAATGTGCTGGGCGGCTGGAATAAAATAAAAGAACTGGAAAAAGCGGAAATAGTGAAAGAAAAGAGTGTACTTAATTAAGAAAGATTGTTTGTCATGCCGGACTTGATCCGGCATCTTAATTTAGCTTAACAAAAAAACTGTCATTATTTCGGCAAGCTTAATAAGACGGGGTCATTAATTTTCAAACCCGGAGCCTACATTTTTGACTTTATCCACGCATCCAGTTCCGGAGAACTCTCGCAGCTGATGATGGCTGCATTTCTTGGTTTTGTCCCGTTGTGAACACCTACATGCCATAACCTTTGACTATCTACCACAAAATGCGCCCCTTTCGGCATAGGCACATGGGCTTCTGATTCTTTGATGGGGAGATTATTTTCATCGCTGTCGTACAGCAGCATGTAGCTGTCAGGATTATCAGTTAATTCAATCCACATCCTTACCACCCAGCCTTCGCCTTCGGGATTTAAACGATTGTTATCATCACGGTGAACAGAGCGAAGGGCCTGGTCATGATTTTGAGGTTCCAGCTTTATGATCCGCACCCTGCCAAAATTGGCCGGTATGGATTTTATGTAAGCCATCAGGTTCGGACATTTATCAGTATTGGGAGTAAACAAAGCATGTTTATCCGGCTTGCCGTTTTCCCAAAAGCCCTTACATTCCAATGTACCATCACAGGAGGCCAGCGGGGCAAAGTTGGTATCGCCGCCGCTTTTCCAGTCCATATACACCAGGCTCTCCCATTCAGAGGAGGGTATATGAGATATATCCAGTGTCTTCATAATAACATAGCCCTTATCTTTCATTACGGGCATTTCATAATGACTGGTGTTGACCGGAATTTTTACAGACCAATGTTCACTGTGAGGCCAGAATATGGCAGGGGCTGGTGAAGACATGTTTAAGGTTTTATAATACAAAAAAGCAGGATCGAAAGTAGTAAATATCGCTTAAAGAGGATATGAGTAACTATTTATGATAGTTATTTATTTTCCCAATAAAAAGTTAACGCCCCTTTTTTTTCGCCACTCGCCAAGCCAATAGCGCCATTCGCCGAAAACAGAATAAATCCATAATTGAAGAGGTTATTTTTATTCTACGAAGATTTTAGTAGTTATGACACACACCAGCTGTAACCAGTAAAAATCATTAACCGTCATAACAAAGTATAGCCATGAAAATCAAAATCAATGCAACCCTTGGGCTTGCCCTGTTATTTATAAGCGGCTCATGGCAGGCTCAGAACCCCGCCCCGCTTCAACTGCAGGCAAAACGAACTAACCAACCAGTTAAAATTGATGGTCTTATTAATGATGAGGCATGGAGGGATGCTGCCGTGATGACCGACCTGACAGAGTTTCGCCCAAAAGTGGGCGCTAAAGAAGCACCGGAAACAAAAACGGTGGCTTACCTCATGTACAATGATGAAGGTATCTACTTCGGCGGTCATTGTTATGAAAGAACCAAAGACAGCATTGCTACCGAACTGGCGGGCCGTGACGGTTTCGGCACAAACGATTATGTGGGTTTGATATTTGATACCTATTATGACAAGCTGAATGGATTTGAATATTTTATCACACCGCTGGGTGAGCAATGGGATGCCAAGATGTCGCCCAACACCAATGGCTAACAGCGAAGACTTCAGCTGGAATGCCGTATGGCAAAGCGGGGCCGTAATACATGATAATGGCTGGAGCTTTGAAATGTTCATTCCTTATGCGGCTATCCGCTTCGGGAAAAAAGAAGTACAAAACTGGGGTCTGAACATTACCCGGAGAAGAAGAAAAACCGAACAGCAATTCACCTGGAATCCTATTGACCCGAATGTAAACGGCTTTTAAACTCAGGAAGGGATGTGGACAGGTATTACAGATATAAAGCCTCCCTTGCGATTGCAGTTTTCACCTTATTTCTCCGTTTATGCCAATCATTTTCCTGGCAATCAGCCCGGATCAAAAAACTGGACCAGTCAGGTAAACGGGGGGCTGGATCTGAAATACGGCCTGCGCGGACGCTTCAATTTTAATATCTGGCAGGAATGAGCCAATACAAAGTACACCCACCGTGATCTTGGGTTTTGGACCAACAATAATTACATGGATCAGGGTCTTTGGGTGGGATATAAATGGATTGAACCCAAAAGCTTTTACAACCGGATATTCCTGAATTCCAACTGGCGTTTCAGTAAACTGCTGAAACCAATTGGTGATATTGACCAGCAATATCAGGAAGCCAATGTAAATTTTAATATCAACATCCAGTCAAAAAAACTTTGGTGGCTGGGCAGTTTTACCAACCTGATGTTCCGCGGCAATGATTTTTATGAGCCAAGAAAAAATGGATGGTTTTTCAGGCGGGGCGCCCGCCTGGTATTTGGCGGATGGTTTGAAAGCAATGAAGCCAAGAAATATTCATTCAGTTCTGAAGTTTTTACCCGTACTTTTTTCAATTTTTACAACGGCTTCAGCTACCAGGTTTCGCTGCGCCAGCAATACCGGTTCAATAATAAGCTTACCGTATCACACCGGATAAATACCAACCCCTGGTTCAACAATATCGGTTATGCATTTGTGCCCAACAGCAGCGAGATCAATTTTGCCAGACGCAGGAGAAATACGATTGAGAATATTCTTTTTGTCAAATACAGTTTTACCAACAAAATGGGCCTTACTTTCCGGGCAAGGCATTACCTGAGCAATGTGTATAATAAAAAGTTTTATTTACTTCAAAAAGACGGCAGCCTCAAACCTGCTGCTTTTGTTAACGAAGCGGATCAGAATTTTAACCTGTTCAATATTGATATGGTGTATACCTGGCAGTTTGCTCCGGGCAGTTTTATCAACATTGTATGGAAAGATGCAGCCCAGCATTTTACCCGTAATGTGGAAGACAGTTATTTCAAGAATTTCAGGCAGACAATAGAATCAGATCAGAACAACAACATCTCTTTAAAAGTGATTTATTTTCTTGATTACCTTGAGCTGAAAAAACTGAAGAAGAAAAAAAGGCAGTGACGAAAGATATCGGGTTATTTTCAGGCAGGGAGGGGATGTATGCATTTCTTCCCTGTTCTTTTATCACTCCTGCCTATTCAATAATTTCCCCGTATTCAGGTTTGTACTCATGTTTCCACCGCCGGTGGCTCCAAAGATAATTAGATGGCTGAAAACGGATGGCCTGCTCAATGTATGCTGCAAAGGCTTTTGTCATTTGCCCTTCATTCATGGTGGCAGCATCCGCAGTGATAAACCTGGTATCAATACGATAATGTCCTCTTTTCGTTTTATAAAAATGTGCAAATACGATAGAAGCATTTATAGCAGCAGCTCCCCTTTCAGCGCCTTTAATAAAGGGTGTTGGTTTGCCAAAAAAATTAATCCAGTAGGCATTAAGCGGATGCCCGGGACTTTGATCTGCCGCCGAAGCTAATAAATGCGGTTGTTTAATATATTTTAAATAGGAGTTTTTAAAATCAGTAGCAGGAATCAATATAGTGCCGTATTTACTGCGGATATCAAATATTATTTTATCCATCGTCTTATTAATGGCCGGGAGATATATACCTAAAAAAGGCACTTTTACTTTTTTTACAAGCCCCCAGTTTACATATTCCCAGTTCATATTATGCATGCCCAGCGCATGAATTGGCTTGCCGGTTGCATAGGCCTGTTCAATCCCTGATAAATCGGCAACAAATCTTTTTTCAACATCGCTGATATTCCAATGTAAAAATTTAAGTGTCTCAATAAAAGTGTCTGTAAGGTTATGATAAAAATCTTTTGCAATTTTTAATCTTTCTTTTTCCGTTTTTTCAGGAAAAGCTATTGAGAGGTTATTCATTACCACATTCTTCCGGTACTTCACCAGGTAAAAAAGGATACCAAACGAGAGAGCTGAAAAAAGATAAAGTAACCTTAGGGGCAATAAAGATAGCAGCCGCAATATTCCATATACAACATAATACATAGCCGGCAAAGATAACCACTACAGTACGATATTCTGAACCAGGCTGCTCTTATCCGGATAGTCTGTATTAAAGTGAAGACCCCTGCTTTCTTTTCTGAAAGATGCGCCTTTTACAATCAGGTAGCCAACAGTAATCATATTGCGAAGTTCGAGGAGCTGAGGCGAAAGCGTAGATGTTTCGTAAAGCTGTTCTGTCTCCTCCCATAAAAGATCAAGCCGTCGCATGGCCCTTTGTAAACGGATGTCGTTGCGGACGATACCCACATAATCACTCATCACCAATTGCAGTTCTTTCAGGCTTTGGGTGATCAGGATCATTTCCCTGGGTTCAGCAGTACCCTGTGCATTCCAGTCAGGAAAAAGCCCCCCTGCCCCCCGCTGGGGGGTTCTTGTTTCCTCCTTTTCAAAAATCTTCACAGCATCCATGTAACAACGGTGGGCAAACACCATTGCTTCTAAAAGTGAATTACTGGCCAGCCGGTTGGCCCCATGCAAACCGGTTGATGCACATTCACCGCAGGCATATAAATTACGTATGCTGCTTCTGCCCCACTCATCTGTTTTAATACCGCCGCAACTGTAATGAGCTGCCGGCGATACCGGGATCATGTGCTTTATGATATCAATACCAATGCTCATGCATTTATCATGAATATTCGGAAAATGTTCAATAAATCTTTCCTTTCCGAAATGCCGGCAGTCAAGCCATACATGTTCTGTACCAGTTCTTTTCATTTCACTGTCAATCGCCCTCGCCACAATATCACGGGGCGCCAGATCTTTTCTTTCATCATAGCGCTCCATAAAAGCCTCTCCATTCCGGTTCCTTAGTATACCTCCGTCGCCTCTCACCGCCTCGGTAATTAAAAAAGCCTGCCCTTTTACACCTGGTTCGTATAATGCCGTTGGGTGAAACTGAATGAATTCCATATTCTCTACCCGGCCCTTGGCACGGTACACCATGGCCACACCATCTCCTGTTGCTATGGAGGGGTTGGTAGTTGCTCTGTAAACCTGCCCGTTGCCCCCGGTTGCCAGCAAGGTGATTTTTGCCAATATTTTTTCAATCATATTACTTTCCAGGTTCAGAACATACACTCCGTAGCATTCCACATCAGGCGTTGCTTTGTTTACCAGGTAACCCAGATGGTGCTGGGTAATGATATCAACCACAAAGCAATGCTTGACAAATTCAATATTTTTCTGTTTTGCCACCTCTTCAATCAGAGCTCTCTCCAATTCCTTTCCTGTAACATCCTTATGGTGCAGAATGCGGAACTCCGAATGCCCTCCTTCTTTTCCTCTTTTATAATCTCCGTCTGCTTCTTTATCAAACCGGGCGCCCCAGTCAATTATTTCCCGCACTCTGTCCGGGCCTTCCTTCACCACAACCTCTACCACTTTTTCATTGCAAAGGCCATCTCCGGCAATCAAAGTATCTTCAATATGTTTTTCAAAACTGTCATTCTCCGGATCATTTACCACAGCAATGCCGCCCTGCGCATATTTGGTATTTGTTTCATCAGCAGCGGCTTTGGTTATTATCAAAATTTTCTTATCGGGAAAATGACTGGCTACTTTCAGGGCATAGGTGAGCCCAGCAATGCCTGAACCGATGACCAAAAAATCTGTTTGTCGCATGAAGCCAAATTATTTTTGATAGCCTGATCGTATATATAAACAAGCGCCTTTTATTATTAAATACTGGGCCAGTCCATAGGTAAGCATGGTTACAGCACCGGCCATCTCAAATGGATGATAGAATTTATTAACAGCCAAAACTGAATCAGAAATAACAAATAGTAAGGCACCTGCCGCAAGCAGTTTACCGGTTTCTCTGTTTCGGATGAACGCCATGTGTAAAGCCAGTACCAGCATAAAGCTGATAATAAGGCCATATATCACCACCGGCATTTTCATTTCACCCAGGTGCGGAAAAAGCAACAAAATTAAACCCGTATAATATGCGGCCACCGGCAGAAACAATCCTGGCTTTCCCTTGAGACCTTCTGTTCTTCTGATATTGTGAAAAAAGATAATGTAGCAAATATGTGCCAGCAAAAAAGCCGAAAGACCAAAAAGAAAAAAATCAGGGATATTATCCTGGAACATCAAAAGCACATCGCCGGACCAGGAAAAGAAAAGCGCTGCTGCAATCCACTTTTTAAAAGACGAGGTAATTGCTGACGTGTTGAAAACCAAAAACAATACCAGCACCGGCATCAGCAAAGGTTTGGAAAGATACTGGAGAAGGGCATTGCCGGTTTCCACGGCGATAATATCAACAAGAAGAACCAGAAAGAAAAAAATTATCAGGCTTTGCTTTTTCATCTATCTATAAGGGGTTTACCCAGACGTTATTTTCTTTCAGCAAATTAATCAATTCAGCCACAGCCACCTCACTGTTTACATTACGCTTCACTACTTCTTTGCCTTTATAAAGAGTGATCTTACCCGGACCGCTGCCCACATATCCAAAGTCTGCATCGGCCATTTCACCCGGGCCGTTTACAATACAACCCATAATGGCAATTTTAACTCCTTTCAGATGATTGGTTACTGCTCTTATTTTAGCCGTGGTTTCCTGCAAGTCAAACAAAGTGCGGCCACAACTGGGACAACTGATGTATTCGGTTTTGGAAATCCTTGTTCTTGTAGCCTGCAATATATTAAAAGCAGTGTTGTTGGTGAATTGATAAAAGTCTTTTACCGGTAAATAAGTTCTTCCGGTTACTCGCAGGTTTTTCATTTCAGCTTTACTGTTGTAGCCCAGGCAAATTCCATCGCCCATCCCCTCTAAAAACAAAGCGCCGGTTTCTGTGGCAAAATGTATCAGGTGCTCATCGGGGGTTTGCCAGCTACTTTCTGCAATCAGCACAACAGGGTTTTTTATTCCCCCGTTCATAAGTTCAACAAACATATGGCGAATGGATTGTACCGCATTTAATCTTGTTGAACTTAAACAAATAACAACAGATGGATTGTTTGCCAGTTTGTCAAGGTATGCAAAGTCATTAATTGATGTGTCATCGCTGAAACAATCCAGCATTACAAAATTGATTTTGTCGCTTATTTCGATTGCTTCAGCAAACCCCTTATCACTGTAAATGGGAAAATATTTTGCCTTATCCTCTGCCTCCTGCCATGCAGCAGGATAAACAATCACTTTTAACGTGCCCGGTAATGCAAAATCCAATAACTGATGCCCGGTAAAAATAAAGTCAGCTGCCGCATCACTGATAAACCATTTGTCTGTTTTCTCATCATAACTATACCCTATGCTTTGCAGGTGCTGGGGAGTGATATTATCCATCTTACTCAAATCAGCAATTACCACCGGCACCTGCTTACCTCCAATATTACCAACAGGAAAACTTTCCCTTCTTTTATATTCAAATGGTGAATATGGAAGTTTGATCTCTCCATTTTCATCCCTGACCTCTGACTTCTGGCCTCTTACCTCATATCTCTTCACCAAATCCTTACATACCGGCATCTCAAATTCGGGATCCTCCGTCAAGGAGACCCTTATCGTATCACCCATACCATCTTCGAGCAAAGTACCAATACCAACTGCAGATTTTATTCTTCCATCTTCTCCATCGCCTGCCTCCGTTACACCTAAATGCAAAGGATAAACTTCGCCAAATTCATCATACATCATTTTAATCAATAAGCGATAAGCCTGCACCATCACCTGCGGATTGCTGCTCTTCATACTCAGCACAATATTGTGATAAGCTTCTGACCTTGCTATCCGTAAAAACTCCATGGCGCTTTCCACCATTCCTGTCGGCGTATCTCCGTAACGGCTCATGATGCGGTCGCTGAGCGACCCGTGATTGGTGCCAATACGCATCGCCGTGCCGTACTCTTTGCATATCTTAACCAGCGGTGTAAAACGTTCCCTTATCCTGTCAATCTCTTCTGCATACTCTGTATCAGTGTATTCAATTTGCTCAAATTTTTTCTTATCCACGTAGTTGCCGGGATTTACCCTTACCTTTTCTACAATCCTTGCAGCTATTTCAGCAGCATTGGGTGTAAAATGAATATCGGCAACAATGGGTGTGTTATATCCCCTTTTGCGGAGCTCATTTTTAATGTTCAGCAAATTCTCTGCCTCCTTTTTCGACGGGGCTGTAATACGTATCAGTTCTGAACCAGCCTCAATGCAACGGATGCTTTGTTCAACCGTGGCAATAGTATCCATCGTGTCGGTAGTAGTCATCGTCTGCACCCGGATGGGATGATAGTTTCCCAGTAAAAGGCCTCCGATGCTGACTTCTTTCGTTTTAAGACGTCTGTATTCCGTTAGTGATTCGCAATAAAATTGCATGAGTAATTTGCTAATGTTATACTATGCTGATGTGCTGATTGGCGAAGTTACTAAAGAATGGAGTTGCAGGGCTTTGGAACAGCATATTAACCAATTTAATCACCAGTCTTTTGGTTGAGAACCGCCTGATTTACTCTTTTCTTTTTGCAAGCGCTGTTGTACTTCTTTCTCTTTTTGCTGCAGCAGTTTAAGCCTTTGCTCAGCTTCTTTAGGACTCATTTTAAATTGCGGTTGTTTTTGCTTTTGCCGGTCCTGCGGCTTTTCATCTTTTTTTTCGTTTTGCTTTTGAGGCGGAGTTTTCTTTTTGAGTTCAAGCAATGCCTTTTGCAGGTTCTCCCGGGCCTCTTTGTCAGCCGGGTTGCTGCGAAGGGCATTTTTATACGCTTCAATACTTTCCTCCGGGTTTTTTTGCTGGCTTAGAATTACGCCTTTATTATAGAATGCATTGGCCCTTAGATTCGTAATGCTTGCTTCCCTTGCTATTGCGGTGAACAGCTGCACGGCCTCTACTTTCTGTTCCTGTCTGTACAAAGAGTTTGCCTGGTTAAACCTGGCTGTCATACTGGACGGATCAGCCTGCAGCGCTTTATTATACTCTGCTGAAGCTTTATCGTATTCATTGTTTTTGTAATATTCATTTCCCGTATGTATCAGACCTTCTGCCTGCCTTGACTGGCAATAAGCAAAAGCCGGCAGGAATAAAAAAAACAGTATAAACATTTTCCTGCTCATGCCAGTGCTTTTTTACGTTCAGGGACAAAGTTTTCAGCCAGCAGCAATACAAACATGGCTGCGGCAAACCACATAAAGAAAGTCCGGAAATTCATTTGTGATATATCATTGAATGCTTTGCCTTCAATTTGAGAAAGCTGGCGCTTAACCAGCACAACTGCTTCTGAACTATTCTGCAGGTTGATGTAAATCCCGTTTGTGCCGGCAGCAACTTCTTTAAGCACTGATTCATTCAGCTTTGAAACAACCGTATTGCCGGATTCGTCCTTCTTTTCTCCTGTAACCGGATCGGTAATAACTGAGCCTTCTGTTGTTCCGATTCCAACTGTGTTGATCATGATTCCCTGTTCCGCCAGGTCCTTTGCTGTTTTTACAGCGCTGTTATCATGGTCTTCTCCATCTGAAATAAGAATGATTGTTTTAAACCGCTTATCGGTTGGGTTAAATGCCCGGCTGCTTATTTCCATGGCATCTCCCAAAACGGTTCCCTGCTGAGGCACCGCATCCGGGCCGGCCGATAAAACAAAAAGCTTTGCGGCCCCGTGGTCTGTGGTCAGGGGCATCTGCATATAGGCTTTGCCTGCAAACAAGATAAGTGCAACCCGGTCATCCGGCCTTTCATCCAGTAAACGGTTCACAAACTGTTTAGCCCTTTCAAGCCGGTTCGGCGGCATGTCCGCAGCCAGCATACTTTTACTTACATCCAATGCTACGGCAATATCAATACCCTTACGTTGCAGTTTATCAACGCCATCTGTTTGTCCCGGATTCATGGCAGCAATGATCCCGGCTGCAAAAGCAGCAAACAATAAAATATATTTCAGGTTAAACCGCCTGGGAGAATAACCGGCAATAAGAACATTCACCAGTTGTTCATCGCCAATCCTTTTTTTTACTTTCTTTTTCCAATGCAGAAATGCTGAAAAAAGCAATATCAATACAGCAATGCAGATAAAAAGCCCGCTAAGTTCTTTATGTTCAAAACTAAATTTCAAATCAGTAAATGATGTTCAAAAATCAAGCCGTCATCAATTTTTCAACAACTGCCGTCAGCGCTTTCAGCGGCTGACGGGGTTGGTTAACTACATTTTGCCTTCAAAAAATCCCAGTTGCTTCAAAATGTCTTTCAGTATTTTCATACGGACCGGTATCATATCAAATTTCTTACCGGGTGATTCAATATTCAACACAAAAAAATAAGGATGTTTATTTTCCTCTATCCACCCAACTATCCAGCCAATGGCATGATCTTTTTCTGTAAACCCCCATCCGGTTTTATAACCCAACCGGTAATTGGTATTATCTTCAAACAGCATGGCCCTTTTTACCACTTCCTGGTAACTTTTAAAAAAAGGAAGCTGGTTAAAATACAACCGCTTTACCAGTCCCAGTTGCTGGTCGGGGGTAATTTTAAGTGAATTATCAATCCAAAAACTGTCTATTGCAGTTTTGATGGTTACTTTTTCTGAAATTTCTTTTGCACCATATTTTAAACTATCGAGCCAGAGCTGCATCGTATCCTTACCTATCCGGCGGGCCACTTCCTGGTAATATGGCAGTGATGATACCCTAAAGGCTTCATACATGGTAAGGTCTTTATTCCAGTCATTATTCCATCGTTTTACCCCATCCCATTTAATCACCATACTGTCATTAATAATCTTACCGGTTTGCAAACCGATCAGGGAGTTGACAATCTTGAAAGTGGATGCCGGCAGGTAACTGCTGTCGCGGTAGCGGCCGAGGTTATATACGGTGAATTTGCCGGTGGCATTATTCATCAGCGCAAAACAACCTTCTACTTTATTTTCATCAAAGTATTTCTTCAGGCTTTTATCCTGCTTTACATTATTCTGCGAGCAGGCTGTTAAAAACAGTGCGGTAAACGACGCAAAGACTATTTTCTTCATCCGGTATAAAAAGTTTTGGCAAAGGTAACATCATGGCGCCCGTTTTAAAACGGCTTTTTGATAGCTGTTCATTTTGTAGCTGTCGACTTTGGGACTTTCTTCCGTACCGCCACCACTGGTGGCAAGCGGTTTGGCCCCGATGCTGTAAAACTCCACCATTAGTTGATTGTTTTCCATCGAATAGCTGTTTATAATCGTATTCGACTGCACCGTAAAGGCACCGCTGAACTTATTTCCCGCCCAAAACTGGTCCAGCACAATGCCATTGCGTTCATCAATTACCCAATGCCCTGCTGCAACATCTTTGGGTTTTAATAAATAAGGCCGGTTATCTTCAGAAGCCTTGCCATAAATAATTTGCCAGGTGAAATGACCGGTGCTGTCGGCAGGCCGGATATGAAGCTCCATATTCACTTTTTGAGGATCAGCTTTGCCAGCTTTGAACCATTGCAATTCACCTTTCCAACTGCCCACCCAGCTTTCAGGAAAAGACCCTTTTTGTGCAGTTGCGGTTAAAGAAAATGCAATAATAAGAACTGCAAATAACAAACACTTCATACAGAGATTTTTTCAAAAATAAAAAATCCCGCCAGGCGGGATGACAAAACTCTTTTAATTTCCTGATTAAAGATAAAATCCGCCTTTTTGTTTGTAGTGTCTTACTCCATTACAATCCCTTTTGGTGGCAGCGCATGAACTTAATACAAACATTACTGTGGCAACGAGGGCCAGGGTAAACAAGATTTTTTTCATGTTTTGTTTCAAATTGGGTACTGCCTTGATCCTTCGGCAAGCTCAGGATGCTGCGGCGTACAGTTCAACAATCAGTTAAGGAAATTCCAAGGGATGATTGGTGGGTAGTGTTTAGACCATCGTAGTAGTTAGAAACGAAAATAATGCCGGATTATTACTTCTTATAGTTTTTCCCGGTTTTTTTTCCGCAGCCTTATCGGAAAACTACGGGATAAGCCTTAGTTATCGTAAAAACCCGGGGTTGTTGCAAGCATTGGCCTCTAAAATCAGGCCTGCTGTTCCTTTAGCACTCCCTGTTCCTTCGCAATTTTGGTAAACGCAGCTATTGCTTTATCCAGGTGCTGCTGTTCATGTGCCGCACTCAGCTGCACCCTAATCCTTGCCTGGCCCTTGGCCACCACCGGGAAGAAGAAACCGATAACATAAATGCCTTCTTCTAAAAGTTTAGCGGCCATAGTTTGCGCCAGCACCGCATCATACAGCATGATGGGAACGATGGGATGATCGCCGGGTTTGATATCGAAGCCGGCTTCGGTCATCTTGCTGCGGAAGTATTTGGTGTTATATTCCAGCTTATCTCTTAATTCTGTTGTTTCTGTAAGCATATCCAGCACAGCAATGGAGGCACCAACGATGGAAGGCGCCAGGGTGTTGCTGAACAAATAAGGCCTTGACTTCTGCCGCAGCATATCAATGATCTCCTTTCTTCCGGATGTAAAACCGCCGGAGGCCCCGCCTAAAGCCTTACCCAATGTGCCGGTGATAATGTCGATCTTACCCATCACACCGCGGTACTCATGGGTGCCCCTTCCTGTTTTTCCTAAAAAGCCGGAAGAGTGGCATTCATCAATCATGATACAGGCATCGTACTGCTCTGCTAGTTTAACTATTTCATCCAGCTTTGCAATGGTGCCATCCATACTGAACGAACCATCCGTTACAATAATGCGGCTGCGGGCACCGGCTGCTTCTTTTAGTTTAGCCTCCAGGTCATTCATATCGTTGTGCTCATAGCGGTAGCGCTGGGCTTTGCACAAACGAACGCCGTCAATAATACTTGCATGGTTCAGCGTATCGGAGATGATGGCATCCTGCTCGTTGAACAAGGGTTCAAACACTCCTCCGTTAGCATCAAATGCGGCGGCATATAATATAGTATCCTCCGTGCCGAGGAATTTCGAGATCTTTTCTTCCAGTTCTTTATGAATATCCTGTGTGCCGCAGATGAACCGCACACTGCTCATACCATATCCGCGGTGGTCAATGGCTTTGTGGGCAGCTTCTATCACTTTGGGGTGGCTGGAAAGGCCGAGGTAGTTGTTGGCGCAAAAATTCAGCACTTTTCTTCCATTCACTACAATTTCTGCCCCCTGGGGGCTTTCAATGATCCGTTCGGTTTTATATAGTCCGGATGCTTTTATTTCCTCTACTTCTTTGGCAATGCGTTGTACCAGTTTTTCATTCATAAACTTCAGGCTTTGCGGCAAATATAGAAAAGTGTTGCGGGGGCTAATACAGCTGCTTCAGGCAGTCAATACCCAAAAATCAGTATTAACGGGGTAATGGCCTGATTGTGAAAAGTCTATTAAGGCTGCCCGCTTCCCGCAATAACGGCAGGTGTACCGTTACAATTTTTACAGGCCGAGCTTCCTCCGGATGCCAAAAGGAATGGCATTTTTATTTACAATAACCGCCAGTGTCCGCATTTTAAAATAATCTTCCCGCATCCAGATAAAGCCGCCGAGCGGATTGGAATAATGGCCCCAGGAGTTTTTGATATAATACCAGGTGTCGCCGTTTTTATCTTTTGCTTTTCCAACGATATGCATCATATGGTTCAGCTGGGTGGTCTGGTCTTCAAAGGCAGTTTGTCTTTCCACTCTAAAATCTTTTATTGTTCCGGGCATATATGCAACACCTTCCCCGTATTCAAAATACAGGTCGTTGGCATCACCGTCCCAGGCCACCGTATATCCTTTTGCCAGCGCTGAATCTGTAATTGCCGAAAAATCAGTTAATGGCACATTTCAGTATTCGTCGCCGGTCCAGTTATATTGATCCTCCAGTACAAATTTTGAATAAAATGGATGATGGGTATAGGAAGTAATCTCAATGTAATCATCCGGATGGATGCCAAGATATTGCTCCATAAACGAAAACGAAGTGTACAACCGGCCCCTGTAAATAAACTCAGCGGGAACCGGTCCGTAATAATAATCAAAGATTTTGTTCAAGGTTTCATTTTGCTTTTGATCAAGTTCCACAACCCCTTTTTCTATTAGCCCTTTTACCATCCTGCTTAAAATGGTGTCCATTTCTGCGTGATTATGGTTTAGCTCACCGCGGCCTTTGCCAGGGTAAGCTTCTTCCGGCACCAGGCCGAAATTTTTCATTACCCATACCGCATCATGAAACTGGCCGCCGGGAGTAAAAAAATTACCTCCTTTCAGTTTCAGATGCCGGTGAATTTTCCGCAGCATGGAATGACGGGCAATAAACATTTCACTCAGGTCCACTTCAACTTTGCCCGCTTTAATTAATTCACTTTCTAACAGTGAAATACTGGAAAAACTCCAGCAGGTGGAAGACATGTGCTGATCTTTAACAGGGGTGCAATGGATGGTTGGGAGAGCCGGCAGGTTAAGCTCAACCCTTTTAAGCCTCTGGGCAAAAGAGAGGTGGGAAACCAGGAAAAACAGGAAATATAAAACTCTGAACATGAAACAAGTTTCTTCAAACTAATCTCTCTTCATCAATAACCCGATACCCTGCTGTGGGTATTTTGAAAGCCCTCATTACAGCTTACTTTTTTGATTTCCTCCTCCACTCCGGGATCAAAACCTCACTACTAACCCCTCTCCGGCAGGAGAGCGGAACACAACATCTGCTATAAACGGCCATTCTTTATCTCTTCCACCACTCCCGGGTCTAATAATGTTGTGGTATCGCCAAGATTGGAGATTTCTCCCTCTGCAATCTTTCTTAAAATTCGCCGCATGATTTTTCCGCTTCTTGTTTTGGGCAGCCCGGAAACAAACTGGATTTTATCGGGCTTGGCAATCGGGCCGATGATTCTTGTCACAGTTTGTAAAATATCCTGTCTTCTGAGGTTTTCATCACCGTGGTGACCCTTATAAATCACATAAGCATAAATGCCCTGTCCTTTTATATCATGCGGGTAGCCCACCACAGCGCTTTCCACTACTCCGGCATGCATATTGATTGCGTTCTCCACTTCAGCGGTACCAATACGGTGGCCGCTTACATTTAATACATCATCCACTCTTCCTGTAATGCGATAATTCCCTTGTTCATCTTTCAAGGCTCCATCGCCGGTGAAGTATAAATTTTCATACGTGACGAAATAATTCTGTCTGCACCTCTCATGGTCTCCCCAAGTGGTACGAAGAATACCCGGCCATGGCGCTTGAATACATAAATTGCCGGAAATGACGCCTCCCCCTCCGGGGGGAGCTTGGGAGGGGGCTCCATTCTCATCAAGCAGTACCGGCTGTACACCCGGCATGGGCCGTGTGGCCCAGCTTGGTTTAGCCGGAGTAACGCCTGCAAGGTTTGAAATCAGCGCACCTCCTGTTTCCGTTTGCCACCAGGTATCCACTATCGGGCATTTTTTCTTACCAATATTTTCATCATACCAGTGCCAGGCCTCCTCATTGATGGGTTCGCCAACTGTTCCCAGAATTTTTAATGATGATAAATCTTTTCCTTTCAGCGGCTCGGTACCAAATCCCATTAAACTTCTGATAGCTGTCGGAGCGGTGTAAAGAATGTTTACTTTATGCCTGTCAACAATATCCCAAAACCTTCCTGCATCAGGCCAGGTTGGGATGCCTTCAAACATCAATGAAGTGGCGCCGGCGCTTAACGGACCATAGACAATATAACTATGCCCCGTTATCCAGCCAATATCGGCAGTACAAAAATGAATCTCGCCGGGTTTGTATTGAAATACATTTACAAAAGTGTAAGTAGTCCACACCATATAACCGGCGCAGGTATGAACAACCCCTTTAGGTTTACCTGTGGAACCTGATGTATAAAGAATGAACAAAGGGTCTTCTGCGTCCATTTCTTCGGCAGGGAAAGAGACAAAACCATTTTTTTCTATTTGGTCTTCTGATATATCCATTTCATCTTCCCACCAAACATCCCGGCCCTTGATCATGGAAACAGGAGTTCTTGTTCTAGTGTAAACAATCACTCTCTTGACTGTTTTATTTCCAATCAGTGCATCATCAATAACACTTTTCAGCGGAATATCTTTTCCGCCACGATAAGCTCCATCGCAGGTAATGATGTATTCCGCTTGTGCATCATCTAACCTGTCGGCAATACTTTGTGCGCTGAAGCCGCCAAAGATGACTGAATGAATGGCGCCAATTCTTGCACAGCCCAGCACCGCATACACCAACTCAGGCACCATGCCCATATATATACATATACGGTCGCCTTTCTTTGCTCCATTGTTGCGAAGCATCTGCGCCACCTGGCAAACTCTTTTATGCAACCGGTTGTAGGTTACAATCCTTACCCGGTCATTAGGATCGTTTGGTTCCCAGATGATAGCTGGCTTTTCGCCCATGGTAGCAAGGTGACGGTCAATACAGTTTTCTGTGATATTTAGTTTTGCTCCTTCAAACCATTTTATTTTGGGTTCTTTAAAATTCCATTCCAATACCTTGTCCCATTTTTTTCTCCATTTAAAATTTTCTGCAACAGAAGTCCAGAAGGCTTCGGGTTCTTCCACACTTTTTTTATAGTCTTTATGGTATTGCTTCAGCGATGTTATCTGAAATGGATATGACATAGGCAATCTTTTACCCCTTAAAAGTACGAAGACAAAAAATTTATCCGCAGCATAAAATCTATTCGTATTTTAATCCCATGAACGAAACAAAAACCGGCGGCTGGGCCATACGCAAAATCATAGCTGCTTCTTCAGTAGGCACCATGATTGAGTGGTATGATTTCTACATCTTTGGTATGCTGGCCAAAACCATCAGCACCCAGTTTTTCCCGGAAGGAAATCCTACTGCTGCATTGCTGAGTACCCTGGCTGTATTTGCTGCGGGTTTTATTGTCCGCCCATTTGGAGCATTGGTCTTTGGCCGCATTGGTGACTTGGTGGGCAGAAAATATACTTTCCTGCTCACCCTTGTCATCATGGGTGTATCCACTTTTTTAATCGGCTGTGTACCGAATTATAAGAGTATTGGCATAGCTGCCCCTATCTTAGTTTTAATTCTAAGATTGTTGCAGGGCCTTGCCTTGGGTGGTGAATACGGCGGCGCCGCCACTTATGTGGCAGAACATGCACCAATTGGCAAAAGAGGTTTTTATACTTCCTGGATACAGACAACTGCCACTCTCGGTTTATTTATTGCCCTTGGCGTTATTATGCTGGTAAAGCTGAATATGCCCGATGCACAATTCAGCGCTGAATGGGGCGGCTGGCGTTATCCTTTCTGGATTTCAATCTTATTGGTTGGCATTTCTATATACATCCGTTTGAAGATGAAGGAATCCCCGCTTTATGCCGAGTTAAAGGCGGCAGGTAAAACATCCGTAAACCCGATAACAGAAAGTTTCAGGCACAAAGCAAATTTTAAAATGGTGCTCCTGGCATTGTTCGGCGCTGTAATGGGGCAGGGAGTGATCTGGTACACAGGCCAGTTTTATGCGCAAAATTTCTTAGAGACAAAATGCAATATTGAATTTGAGCAAAGCCGGACCATCATGCTCTGGGCTATTGCATTTGCCACCCCATTTTTTATTTTCTGGGGATGGCTAAGCGATAAAATCGGAAGGAAGTGGATCATGATGGCTGGGTTGTTGGGTGGAATTATTTTTTATAGACCAATCTTTGGAATTTTCCTGACTGATACAAATGTGAAGGAGTGGGTAATAGATGAATCTAAAATTGCTTCATTAAATGTTGTAAAGATTATAAACTCTGACACACTGGTAAACGGTGACACGGTAGTTCTTCATAAAAAAAAGAGATGGGAATATTCAGGAAATCACTTCAGCGAAGAAAAATATGATACACTCACTACAACCGGAGGGCGGACAAAATATCCCCCATTAAATGCATTAGGTCAGGACAAACCATCTGCTTTGCGGCCCGATATAAAACCGGTGTTTTCAGGCCTTAGCATTAATTCAGCCTCTTATTGGAAATTTATTTTCCTTGTTTTTGTTATGATCCTGTTTGTCACCATGGCCTACGGCCCTGTCGCAGCATTTTTAGTTGAATTATTTCCAACAAAAATCCGTTACACTTCGATGTCGCTTCCTTATCATATCGGTAACGGTATCTTTGGCGGGCTGGTCCCCTTTATTGGATTATTATTGACAACCACTTATCCCGTCGACCCGCTGGTGGGCCTGTGGTACCCGATTGGTGTGGCGGCTTTGTGTTTTGTAATCGGCTCTTTATACCTGAGAAATAAAATTGACAGAAATATATACGATTGAACTATGAAAAAATTCAACGCCTTTAAAAGATATTTCGGCCTTTTATTTTTAATACTGGCTCCTCTTGTTATTTATGAACTGGTTGCCGGTGCTGTTGCCAATATTGATTCTGCGGGTAAGAAAGACATCAACAACCCGGTGATCTGGATCATCATCATCACCATCTTCACCCCCATCGCTGCCGGGTTGGTTATTTTTGGATGGTACGCCTTCCGGGGTGAATATGATCACCTGCCGTGGAAGTCAAAGGAACTTGACAATTGATTTTTACAATATTGTTTTATTTTTTCCTGCTTCTTTCTCTGTCCAGTGCTCATGTAACTGAACAGGCGCTGTCTTTTTTCTCTGCATCCGCATCTGAATGATATCCACGAATAATGCAAAAGCCATAGAAAAATAAATATATCCTTTCGGAATTTTCATATCAAATCCTTCCACCAGCAGGGCAAAACCAATCAAGAGCAGGAAACTCAGGGCAAGCATTTTAAATGCCGGGTGCCTGTTTACAAAATTACTTACCGGCTCTGCCGCGAATAACATAATCACCACGGTAATTATTACAGCTGCATACATTATCCATATTTCTTTTACCATTCCCACAGCCGTAATAATTGAATCAATGGAAAAAACCATATCCATAATGAGCACCTGCCCGATAACGGCTTTAAAGGAGGCTGGTTTCAGTTTCATTGTTTTATCGCCCTCCACTCCTTCCATTTTGTGATATATTTCTGTTGCACTTTTGTATAATAGAAATAATCCGCCGCCAATCAATATCAGGTCCTTCCCCGAAATGCCTGTGTTGATAACAGTAAAGAGGTCTTTTTCCAGTTTCAAGATAACAGATATCAAAGCCAGCAAAGTAAGCCTGGTTATAGCCGCCAGCAGCAAACCAATACGCCTTGCCTTTTTCTGTTGGTGTTGGGGAAGTTTGGATGCCAGGATGGAGATAAAAATGATATTATCAATGCCCAGCACTACTTCCAATGCAATCAGCGTAAGGAATCCGATAATTATTTCATAATTCATGATTACTTTTTATAAATTAATAATTGTGCTAAACACCCACCCATTATTTCTTTGCATAATAGATTGGTTATTTATCCTTCTTCCCTGCTGCAGTGTCTGGTTCATATAACCACCTTCAATGGAAAGATTTTTATTCAGTTTATAACCGAGCAGCAGGAAAATCCGGTTCTGGTCAAAAATATTCACACCCAGATTTTTTCCGGCGCCAATAAAAATTTCATCGGCTGCGGCGGCATAAAGTTGTTTATCATTCTTTGCCCACATTGACCGCTGCATCCTGAACTGGTAACGGAAGCGGTGCAGAAAAAACCAGTCTTCAATCTCCCGGTTACCGACAGTGCCGGCTTTTACACGGCCCAGCCATCTTTGTTCAATACGGAAGCGGTGAGTAAATAAAAATTTATTTACCGGCTGCCGAAAACTGATTTGTTCATAAATGCGGTGTTCGGGAAATGTTCCGTTATTGGCAATGGGAAAATCGCCGTAGGAAAATGTTTCAATCCATCCGTAACCGAGATGCGCTGTTACGTTATCATTGATTTTATAATTAGCGCCGATGCGCAATAAGCTTTGTTGCCAGTTTTTTAATCCTTCATCCCTTCGCCACTGGTATTCCAGGTGCAGGCTCCATTTCTTATTCAGCAAAACAGTGTTGAACGTTTGCACCCAGTTGAGATAGTTATAATCATTCACCCGGTCGTTCTGGGCAACGACATTGAAATAACAAAGAATGAAAAAAGGAAATAAGATCTTTTTTTTCATACATATCCATTCAATAAATCCCGCCCCTGACGGGCGGGATCTGTGCTTCTAAAATAACCCTTGTTATGAAAGAGTCCCCTGCATTCTTGCCTGTTTTGGAGAAGGTTTTATGATTTTGGTGTCATTATAAAATTCCACCAGACCTGTTTCCACATTATACATAGCACCGCAAATACCTATTTCTCCTTTCTCAATCATATCATGCAGTATTACACTGCGGTTCAAAATATCCTTTACAGTACGGCGTACATTGATGGCGGCAACATTCTCCACAAACTCACCGTTGGCTGAGCTGCGTCCGGTGTTTGTGGTTGTTTCATCGTCCACGGCGGGTCTGAGTTTGGCAAGTAACGACGTCAGATTACCCATCTCCACATGATCGCAGGCGCCTTTTACGGCCCCGCATTTGGTATGGCCCAGCACCACAATGAATTTTGATCCCGCCACCTTGCAGGTAAACTCCATGCTGCCCAGTATATCTTCATTCACAATATTGCCGGCGATGCGTACGCTGAATATATCGCCAAGCCCCTGGTCAAAAATCAATTCAGCGCTGGTGCGGCTGTCAATGCAGCTGAGTACCACAGCAAAAGGCCACTGCCCGTCCCTCGTTTCATTTACCTGCTGCAGCAGGTCACGGTTGAGTCTTAAGTTACTTACAAACCGCTTGTTGCCATCCTGCAGTATCTGCAATGCCATGGCAGGTGTCATGGTTGATTGTGATTCTTTGTTATGTGTTCTCATAATTTAAATAATTTAAGCTGATTAATTAATTACCGGTATGTTTTTCACCGGCTTACCTACAATAACAGAGTGATAGCGGGGTATATACCCCTGGATGGATTGAACATTGTCTGTATTCGCAATGTTGTACTTCTCCCTGAATCCAACCGTTTTGCAGGTAATGTTCCTGGCCGGTGCCTGCACTTCTTTAAAGTCTCTTATCAGTTCCAGCACATCATAGTCAATATACTGGCTGTCATAAGCGTCAATAATCACTGTTGAGTTGGCAGGCAGGTGTTCCAGTGTAAGCTTGATACTCGCCTTATTCAGGAATGAAACTTCTTCTGCAAGATGAATCAGGATGGTTTCACCTTCGTGGTGTTTTTCCTTATGGAAATAATAGGAATTCTTGTAATTACCATAAAGTAATGCAAGGGTGCTCACACCCAGGCCGATTCCCACACCTGTAAGCAGGTCGGTGAATACGATGGCAATGACTGTAACCACAAAAGGAACCCACTGGTATTTGCCGAGACTGAATATTTTCTTAAACAAAGCCGGGTTGCACAACTTATACCCTGTCATCAGCAGAATGGCAGCCAGTGAAGCCAGGGGAATCTTATTAAGAATCGTGGGAATGAGCGACACACAAATCAGTAAAAGAGAACCATGCATGATGGTTGACATTTTTGATTTTGCATGTGCATTTACATTCGCTGAACTTCTGACAATTACACTGGTAATCGGCAAACCTCCGATAAGACCAGAGGTCATATTACCAACACCCTGTGCTACCAGCTCCCTGTTGGGAGAAGTGCTTCTTTTTTCAGGGTCCAGCTTATCTACTGCCTCAATGCATAAAAGGGTTTCAATGGACGCTACGGCTGCCAGGGTAATGGCAATAATATAAACTTCAGGATTGGTCAATTGCGAAAAATCGGGCAGGGTGAAAAAGCCCAGGAACTCATTGAAACTGCCGGCAACCGGAACTTTTACAAGATGTCCGTTCTCAATAGCCAATGAATTTCCGGAACTGATAAAAAGTTCGTTCAGTACAACAGCTACAATAACAGCCACCAGTCCGCCGGGCAGCAGTTTGAATTTCTTTTTAAAAAAAGGCTTCTCCCATACAATAAGAATGGCCAGTGAAATAAAACATATCAGCGTAGCGCCCAGGTCAATTTTACCAATGGAGTTGATAAGTGCAGATATGGTGTTTTCGCCATCCATCTGTAAAAAACTCAGGTTGCCTTCGGCCTTTTTATCATACCCGAATGCATGTGGTATTTGTTTCATGATAATAATAATACCGATGGCTGTAAGCATTCCTTTGATTACACTGGATGGGATATAATTGGCAACGGCGCCGGCTTGAAATATTCCCAGCGCAAACTGGATCGCCCCGGCAAGGAATACGGCAAGTAAAAAAGTTTCAAATGCGCCGAGTCTGGTAATAGATGCAAGCACAATAGCTGCAAGCCCGGCCGCAGGTCCGCTTACACTGAGATGAGAATTACTTAAGATCCCGACAACTATACCTCCAATGATACCGGCAATCATACCGGAAAAGAACGGCGCACCGGATGCAAGAGCAATACCCAAACACAGAAGTACTGCCATCAGGAATACCACAATACCGGCGGGCAAATCATTTTTAAGATTAGCAAATAATTTATTTCCCATTAATAGTGATAAATTTTTAATTCTGAACCTGAGCTCATACGCTGCCATCCTGTAATAGCCGTATTGCTCATGCACAAGACTTTCAAAAAGTTGTTTAAGAACCGAATAGGAGAATTACTGACTAAGCAGCATTGGGTGGGGGAACATGCAGTTCGCCGTGAAAGGCAATGTAGATGCCGGCATTTTCAAGCTTGTGATACTGTGATGCAAGTAAAAGATAATACTCAGAAGAATGATGCTCATGAAGAAACTCTTCCTGAACAGATGTGCCGGAAGGTGCTTTTTCTTCCGTTGTATTTCCGTATGGATTGGACTCGTCTTCATTCGCCGGAACCTCATGATTGTTGCCGGCCATCCTTTCATATCTGTCCGATTGCTGCTGGCTGGCAAATACAAACGGAGTGCTGACGGTAAGCCATAAAAGGGCCACTATCATCAATATGGCCGACACCTTTGCGAAAAAATTATATGTGTTTTTATTCTTTTCCATCAAAAGAGGCTGCAAAATAATACATCAGCCCTGAAAATAAACCCTTTTAGAAGGTTAACCTGATTAAAGTTATTTTTACGGGGTAATCAGGTAAAGATGAAACCATACGAAATTTTATTAAAAAATAACAAACAGTGGGCCGAAGCCAAAACTGCAAATGACCCGGATTATTTCGAACGCCTCTCTCGTTTACAAACACCGGAATTTTTATGGATCGGCTGCAGTGACAGCCGGGTGCCGGCTAATGAAATTACCGGCACACAACCTGGTGAAATATTTGTGCACAGGAACGTAGCCAACCTCGTCATTAATACCGATGTAAACCTGCTGAGTGTACTTGACTATGCAGTCAATCATCTGAAAATAAAACATGTGATCGTTTGCGGACATTATGGCTGCGGAGGCGTCCGGGCTGCTACCACCAATCATGATTTTAAAGCCGTGCTGAATATGTGGCTGAGGAATATTAAAGATGTGTATCGTACTCACCGGCCGGAGCTTGATGCCATTACCGATAACACCAAAAAAGAAAACCGGCTCACCGAACTGAATGTGCAGGAGCAGGTTTTTAACCTTGCTAAAACATCTACCATCCAGCGGGCTTGGAAACATGAAAACCGACCCGACCTGCATGGCTGGGTATATGACTTAAAAGACGGCATCATCAAACCGGTATTTGAAATGCCGGCGGGAACCCCCATTGATGGTGTTTATAAATACGGCGATCTCTGAATCAGGCAAACAAAAGATTCTGCAGAATATAACCACCAGCTCCGGCTAAAAATCCAACCAGCGCCAGCCAGCCTATTTTTTTTAAATACCAGAAAAAATCAATTTTTTCCAGGCCCATTGCTACCACTCCGGCGGCTGAGCCAATAATCAGGCAACTGCCCCCGGTGCCGGCACAGTACGAAATAAACTCCCAGAAATAATGATCTGTCGGATATTGCTCCATACTATACATTCCCTGCGCCGCTGCCACTAATGGCACATTATCCACAACTGCAGAAAGCAAACCAATGGATACAGAAATAATGTTGATATCACCAATACTGTTATCCATCCATGTGGCCAGGTTTGAGAGCACATGAGTTACTTCCAGCGCCGCTATGCTTATTAGTATGCCCAGAAAAAAAAGCACACTGGGTGTATCAATTTTTCTGAGCGCATGATTTACTGATAACACACCTTTTTCTTCTTCATCTTTGGAACTATGAATTAATTCCGTGACAACCCACAACAAACCCAGGCCGAAAAGTATGCCCATGAATGGCGGCAGATGCGTGATGGTTTTAAAAACCGGAACAAACAATAAGCTGCCTATACCCAGCCAGAAAACAGTTTTGCGTTCCAGGCTGCTGGTAGTATAATTCAGATTTTTCTCCACCACCTGCTGCTTTTCTACATCCCCTCTGAGCTGCCTGGCTATAAGAAATGTAGGTACCAGCATACAAACCAAACTGGGAATAAAAGTTTGCAGAATAATTGCTCCCGTTGTGATTTGCCCGCCAATCCAGAGCATGGTAGTAGTTACATCACCAATTGGGCTCCAGGCGCCACCGGCATTGGCAGCGATTACCACCAGCCCTGCCAGCAACCATCTCTCTCTTTTATCCGGTATTATTTTTCGCAACAATGAAATCATCACAATGGTGGTGGTGAGGTTATCCAGTACTGCCGAAAGAAAAAAAGTAATGAATGCAATAATCCATACCAGTTTCCTTTTGCTGGAAGTTTGTATTTTATCCAATATGATCTGGAAGCCATCGTGTGCATCAATGAGCTCCACAATTGTCATGGCGCCAAGCAGGAAAAATAAAATCCCTGCCACTCCGCCCAAATGGCTGGTAAGGTGTTCCGCCGTTTTATCCCCGGGCTGGTTTGACAACAATGCATAAATCGTCCAGCAAAGCACACCGGTCAATATTGCTGAAGCAGCTTTATTTATTTTTAACGGGTGCTCAAGCGCTATGGCTGCATACCCCAGGACAAAAACGATGACGATGAGTGTTATCATACCAGTTCCTGTTTTTTATGCAAAGCGAGCCAATTGATTGAATCCTGGAAATTGGCAAACAAATTATCTTCCCCTATCAGGTCGGGTATAATGCGTATGCGGCGCATCATATTTTCGGGCTGTGTCTGCAGACTGGTCAGCATTACATGAACACCTTTTTGTTCAAGCCCTAATATTACTTCTTCCAGTGCATATAGCCCCGATTGATCAACGAAAGGTACTTTTTCCATGCGGATAATAACATACTTTATATCCGGAAGTTTGCTGGCTATATTCTGAAAGCCGGATACAAAACCAAAGAACAGGGGTCCTTCCAGGTGTTTTATCAGCACATTATCTTTCATGTATTGCGGCACCTGTTCATCCGGCCAACCTATTTCATCTTTCGCGGCGGTAATATCAGATACTTTTGTTTTCTCTTCCGCCACATCGCTCATTTTTTTCATAAATAAAATAGCGGCCAGCACAAGGCCGATACCTACAGCAAGCAACAGATCCAAAAACACAGTGACCAGCAAAACCGTTACCATGATTACAGCATCAGGTATGGGAATTTTTCTGATATGATTCAAACTTTTATAATCAAGAATGCCAATACCAACTGTGATAAGAATACCGGCAAGTACTGACCGGGGAATGACCGAGGCATATTGACCGGCGCCGAGTAAAATAGCAAGTAATACAACAGAATGTAAAGCTCCGGAGGTTTTGTGACGGGCGCCACTGCGGATGTTCACCATGGTTCTCATTGTAGCGCCGGCTCCCGGCAAACCCATAAACATTCCACCAATAGCATTACCGATTCCCTGTCCGATAAGTTCCTGGTTACTTTTGTGCCGGGTTTTGGTTTTGTTATCTGCAATTACGGAAGTAAGCAATGAATCAATAGAACCCAATGCAGCCAGTGTAACAGCTGTTTCCAGGATGATAATATACAGGCCTGAATCAATAGAAAAAATTTCACCTATTTTAATTTCAGGAAACCCCTGTGGTATATCGCCGATTAGCGGAACATTCTTATCCATGACCACGGAAAGAATAGTAACCGCTATCAGCGCCACCAATGTACTGGGTACCGCTTTGGTAATTTTTGGAAAAAGGTAAATAATGGCGATAGTAAGTGCTGCATAGAAGAAAGCCCAGACATTGATATCTTTTAATACAGGGCCAATCTTTTTTACAACATCCACCGTTGACCCCGGCGATGTTAAGCCAATTGCCACAAATAATTGCAGCAGGATGATAATTACTCCAATGCCGCTCATGAAACCCGAAACAACCGGGTAAGGAATATACTTGACCAATGTGCCGATCTTTAGTATCCCCATGGCTATTTGCAGGAGACCGGCAAGTACAAAACAGGCGACTATAGCGCCAACAAATGCAGAAGAACTGATATCGCCACCGGTTTTTGCAAGAAAGATTCCGACTGTAGCAGCAGTGACCACCGTCATTGGGCCGGTGGGTCCGCTTACCTGCGATGGAGTGCCGCCAAATAATGCTGCAAAAAAGCCGAGGAATATAGCTCCATATAAACCGGCTGCTGCACCTAAACCGGAATGCAGGCCAAAGCCCATGGCGAGGGGTAAAGCAACGATTCCGGCAGTAAGCCCGCCAAAAAAATCGCCTTTTGTGCATTTCAGGTTATTCATATTATTCAAATTGAAATGATAAATAAATGAATTATTCAAGTACAGGGTACCTGTACAATAGTGAGTATTATTCAATGAGTAGCCGGAACATGGCCCCTCAGATTCTTTCCGGAGGGATTTCGGGTAAAGATTTATAAGAAACTGTCTCAGGACAACAGTTACATAAAAGATTATTAGTCCTGCTTATTACAAACAGTTCATTTGATATAAAAGAAATTATTTTATCCTTAAAGTCTTCTTTATCCTTGCTGCTTTCCTCTTTTTTATCTCGTGATTCGCTATTTTCAGAAAGCATAAATACAAGTTCATTGTCAGAAAAAACAGGTGTAATTATCTCTGCCCTGAAAGAGAGCAACAGCAGCAACGCTGATATTTTAAAAATTAATAGCCGCATGGAGACAGCAAATTTAACGTTAAACAGATTAAAAAAACAAGGAGTTTTTGGCCGGGGCTCCTGATAATAGCAGTAAACTCAGTTATAAAGGAGTTTTTTTCTGAGATATATAACTCATTTGACCTCTATCTTCGTATTATGTCTATCGAAGTAAAAAACCTCCTCAAAGAATATGGTGAACAAAAAGCCGTAAACAATATTTCCTTTAAAGTGAATAAGGGAGAAATTGTGGGTTTCCTTGGCCCGAACGGCGCCGGCAAATCCACCACCATGAAAATCATTACCGGCTACCTGCAGCAAACGGGGGGAGCCGCTTATGTATGCGGTATGAATGTGGCGGATCAACCCATCGAAACAAAAAAGAAAATCGGCTACCTGCCCGAATTAAATGCCCTGTATTATGACATGTATGTGAGAGAGTATCTTGGCTTTGTGGCTGAAGTACATAAAATCAGGTATGCAAAACAAAAAATGGGGGATATGATTGAACTCACCGGCTTAAAATTGGAAAGCAAAAAGAAAATCGGCCAGCTTTCCAAAGGCTACAAACAAAGAGTGGGGCTGGCGGCAGCGTTAATTCATGATCCCGAAGTACTGATTCTGGATGAGCCCACCAGCGGCCTTGACCCCAACCAGATCATTGAAATAAGAGAAGTAATCAAACAACAGGGGAAGAAAAAAACGGTTTTATTTTCCTCCCATATTCTGCAGGAAGTGGAGGCTATGTGTGACAAGGTGATCATAATTCATAAAGGCAATATTGTAGCAGACGATACGCTGAGCAGTTTGAAAGGGAATCAAAAATATCTGAACAATTTAAGGCTTACGTTGAAAGAAGTTGTAGAGGAAAGTGTGTTTGATGGTATTCAGAATATTCAGCAGGTTAATGCCTGCACTTGGTCATTTAAAACAGACAACCCCGATGCCCTTAAACGCCGGTTAATGGAAATTGCTTTGCAAAAAAACCTGAATATTGTTAGCTGGGAAACCGAAAATCAAAGCCTTGAAGCCGTGTTCAAGGCTTTGACGAATTAGGCCCCGTTAAAATCCTTTCTTCTCCGCCGGCTTGTCTGATTTCCCTTTTTCAAAATCGCCGCTGTACACCATTACCAGTTTCGATTTATCAAAATATTTACGCATGGCAGCGTTCACCGCTTCGGGTGTCAGCGCTTTTATTTTATTTTCAAAAAGGGTAAAATCCGTCAGGTCCCGGTTGTCCCACAAGTACCAGCGCAACTGGCTGGCCAGAAAATTATTCATACCCAGTGATGTTTTGTTACCTTCCAGCCAGGCACTCTTTGATTTTTCCAGTTCGTCTTTGGTAAATCCGCCCGTAAGGGCCTTGTCCACCTCCTGGTGCAGGGCCGAATCCAGCCGGCCTTTATACAGCGGGTTAAACATCGCATACACACCCCAGTTGGTTACATCATACCGGTAATTGGTACTCATAAAAGTGCCGGCGCCGTAACTCATGCCCTCGTTTTCCCGCAAACGCTGTGGTATACGGGAAGAAAGGAAGGCGCCGCCGCCCAGCAGTTCGTTGGCCATGTACATGGCCGGGTAATCCGGGTGGGTTTCTGAAACATTGATGTTGATATTGGCCAGCAGCATGGCATTGGTCTTGTCTGGTGTGTTAATGGATTCGGTGGTTCCCTTTACATCAAAATACCTTGGTGCAATGGGGGAAAATTTCAGCTTGCTGTCCCAACTGCCAAAGCTTTTCTGCAGAAAATCCGTGATGACTTTTTTATCCAGTTCGCCTACAAAGGCCGAAATGGAATTATTGCCCCCGTAAAAATCTTTATAGTAGGATTTCAGGTCATCCAGCTTTGTTTTGGCCAGTTCTTCCAGCTCTTCGTCAGAAGACGAAGCATAATTGGGATGGCCTTGGGGGTAATTGGTGGTAAGCTTCGAAAGCTTTTCGGAAGCCAGTACCTGCGGGTCGTTTTTGTAAGCTTCTATATCCGCCCGGGTGTCAAGTTTTATTTTCTCAAATTCCGCTTCATCAAATTTGGGGTTATGCAGCATATCATCCAGCAGGTTCAGGGCGGCTGCCAGGTTTTGCCTGTCGGTATTGATGCTGATGACAAGGCCGTTTACAGCGCCTGAAAAATTGATATTGGTCTTGATGCGGTCCAGTTCATCGCTGATCTGTTTTTTACTGCGGGTGGTGGTGCCGGTTTTCAGCATATCGGCCAGCAGCGAAGAAAATCCCGGTTTGTTCATCAGGCTGTTTTCATCGCCAAAGCGCAGTGAAATGCTGGCATCAATCTTATCTCCCTTCGTGGGTTTTTGCAGCAGCGCATATTTACCGCCATTGGGCAATGTGCCGTACTCCGTATTTTTTTTGATGTTGGCAATGCTGTTCTCAAAATTTTCCTTTTGAGCAGCCACCTCCTTTCCTTTATAACCGCTCAGCAGCCGGGTTATATCCGGCGTTTCACTTACCACCGCTCTGTCCGGCGCCGCATCAGGAGTAAACACACCATAAGTGCGGTTAGAGGGCTTGTAATATCTTTTGGCAACTGCCTTAAGGTCATCTACGGTCAGTTTCTCCACCCTGTCGCGGTGCAAAAACCAAAGCCGCCAGTCGCCTGCGCCGATGTATTCCGTAAGCCCGATGGCAAACTCTGTTGTTTTGGCCATTGCATCCTCAATGTATTTCAGGCGGTTGTTTTTTGCCCGGTTCAGGTCTTCTTCTGTAATGTTCATGTTGGCAATGCCGTCTGCGGCATTCAGCAATTCCCCCCTGGCGCTGTCCATGCTTTTATCTTTCGGCACTTCCAGTTCAAAATAAGTGAGCCCCGGGTCAAACAGCGTTGGCGCCCATCCCCACACTTTGGAGGCCATTTTGGTTTCCACTAATTTTTTATAAAACACACCCGACGGGTCGTTGGTCAGTATTTCAATCAGCGCATCATTGGCGGTATAATCTTTATCAGCCTGCGAAGGGGTGTGATAAGCCATGCCGATGTATTGAATATCGCCGGTGCGTTTTAAAGAAACCTGTCTCTCCCCATCCTGTGCAGGCTCCACGGTATAAGTAGGCTGCAGTTTCCTGGTTGGCTTGGGTATGGGGCCGAAATACTGCTGCACATATTTGAGTGCATTTTTTTCATCAAATTTTCCGGCAATGATGAGCACGGCATTGTCCGGCTGGTAATATTTTTTATAAAAGAGTTTCAGGTTTTCCGCCTTCACCCTTTCAATATCTTCCTTGCTGCCGATGGTGGATTTGCCGTAATTATGCCAGAGGTACATGGAAGAAATAACCCGCTGCATCAGCACATTGCTCTGGTAGTTCTCTCCTATTTCAAATTCATTGCGTACTACACTGAATTCTTTGGCCAGTTCTTCCGGCAGTATTTTGGAGTTTACCATGCGGTCGGCTTCCATATCAATAGCCCAGCGCAGGTTTTCATCCGAGGCGGAAAGAATTTCATAATAATTGGTACGGTCGTACCAGGTGGTGCCGTTCGCAAAAGCGCCTTTATCGGCTATGGCTTTTTTAATATCGGCAAATTTCTTGCACTGCTTGAACAGCATGTGCTCCAGCAGGTGGGCCATTCCGCTTTCGCCGTAGCCTTCGTGCCGGCTGCCCACTTTATAAACAATGTTAACGGCAATATTGGTTTGCGATGCATCGGGCATCAGCAATACCCGCAGGCCGTTGCTGAGTTCATATTCTTTGATGCCCTCAACCGTTGTAATAAGTTTGGGCGCCGTTTGCGCCGACAGGTTTATTGTACCAGGCAACAACAGGCTTGTTACAAAAGATAAAAGGATAAGCCGCATGGTTATTTGATTTGAATTGAAAGTAGGCGAAAACAGGAAAAGTGCAAAACCGCCCGCAATAAATAACGAAAAATACAGCGGTATTACCGTATCAGGGTGATAGTTCCCTTCTCCATTACCAGTTTATTATTGCTGTCGTAATATTCCAGCACCCATACAAATACGCCGGTGGACTGGTCAACCCCTTTGTATTTGCCGTCCCAGCCATGGCCATAGGTTTGGGTAAAGTAGAGTAGCTGGCCATTGCGGTGAAAAACGGAAAAACTCTTCAGCCCCTTCATCCCTATCAGGTAGGGCCGGGCCAGGTCGTTCAGCCCGTCGTTATTGGGGGTAAAGGCCGTAGGCAGGTAGAAGCCGGGTTTTTTCAGTACAAGCATCTGGATGGTATCGGTGGTTATACAGGTGTGTTTGTCCGTTATATCAATCAGATACCGCACATCATCCACAGCAAAAAATTCGGTGTACTGGGTATTGTAACTGCTAAGTTGTACGGCTGGTCGCCAGTTGTAGATATTTCCGATCGTATCCCGTACATGCAGCCATTTTGAACTGCCTTCCGGTACGGTAATGGTACGATAAGTAAATCCGGGCACCTGCCTGTTCACCTGCACAGTTTTTACCACGGTCTGTGTATCATTTTCACAGCCAAGGGTGGCCATTTTTAATATTACATCCGCCTGACCCGGTTGTGTATTATAGGTGATAAAAGGCGGATTCTTAATCAGGTAAGCCGGGTCGCCATTGGCAAAATTCCAGTTATACCAGGCCTGCGGAGAGCCGTTCTCAATACTCAGGTTAGTGAATCTTGTGGGTACGCTGGTGCAGATAGAATCCCAGGTAAAATCAGGTCTGCCATTCGGCATTACATAAAAAGGATAAACAGCCGTACTGTCCTTACACCCAAATTCGGTAGTAGTCACCAGTTTCACATTATAAGTGCCTACCCGGTTAATCGTTCTGATCGCATTGGTGCTGATGTCTGTAACCCCGTCATTAAACCGCCACAGGTAAGTCATATTGGCATTATCCGGTGTGCTGGAAGTATTGGTAAATGTAAAGCTGTTGTTGGTAACACAGGCCGTATCGCTGCTGGCCGTAAAAGAAGCAACAGGGAGAGGGTGAATGAAAATATTATGCAAGCCCGTACTGTCAAGACAGCCGCCCTGGGTTATTTCAGCCCAGTAAGTGCCGCTGACCGTTGGTGTATAATTTATACCGGTAGCACCGGGGATGGGGCCGGCGGTAGCTTCATACCATTGTACGGGGCTGGATATATTGTTTACTGAAAGGGTGGCCCTTGTTTCGTTGATGCAGGTGCTGATGTTGCCGGTTCTGGTTACTGCTGTATCCGTAACAAAATTGCTGACGACAGTTGTATCTGTATTTTCACAACCCGTCAGGATATCCGTTACGGTCACAATAAATTCTGTGGGTACAGACACCGGGCCGGCAAAAGGGTTAGAAATACTGGGATTGCTTACCAGTGCAGCGGGTATCCATGAATAGCTGTGTGCCGGTAACGGAGGGCCTCCTATCTGCACCTGAGTACCATTACAAATAACCCTGTCGGGCCCTGCAATGGCGGGCGGCCGGGTGCCAACATCCACGATGGCGTATAAAGTATCCAGACAGCCGTAGCCGGGGTAAGGAGTTATTTCAACAGGAAAAATGGAACCTACTGCCGGTGGCGGTGCAAGGGTCACTGTCTGGGTAGTGGATATTGGCGGCAAGGGGAATGTCATGTCGGCAAACCAGCGGTATCCCTGAAAACCAAAAGGTGCTGTCAGCGTAATACTGTTGTCGCCGGGGCAAATGAAATTTCCGGTTATAGCGCCATTGCAAACAGTACCAACATCAAAATAAGCATACCCAAAATGCCCGGTTTGTGAGCAATCTTTGGTAATAAATTCAAGCATGATGGTACTACCGATATAGGCATTCAGGTTGATGCTGATCGGGGTCCAGTCTTTAAATAATACCTGCGGATTTACCGGTGAGGGTTGAAAACCCGGAAGGGAGCCTGAAGCGATAAAATCGAAATTCACACAAGCCAATGGAAGACCTGTTGCAACATCCACTATCCTGGCCATAAATCTTGGCTGATTGGCAGGAACATGGCCGGGATCCTGCAAAACAACTGCATAATAAAACAACATCGAAAAATTAGATACAGTTGAGGGAATAGTGTAAGTATAGGATACACTTTCGGCCTGTGCCCCGGTTTGAGAATTACCGAGTTTCACACAAAAATTGCTGCCATTCGGACACATTTCCGGGAAAAAACCATAAGGGTCAAGCCCTGCTGTTGCTGAATTAATGATGGTATGTCTGCCCGGAACCACCCCCAAACCGGGAAGTGGCAGTGGATCTGATGTGACCCCATAGCGGCAGGTCCATCCGGTGAAATCACCCAACTCGATATCGAGATTGGAAGGGCATAATCCCGTCTGAGCATTCACTTTTTTAAAAAAGCAACCCGCCAGCAATACTATCAAAAAGTATGAAAGGAATTGTTGTCTCATCCTCATAAACAGGCACCAAACTTATCTAAAAAAAGCTGTTTGGACAATTTTCTCTGTGTACGTTAATAAGGAGGCAATAATTGATGAATTCATTGGCAAAAACATTGTTTCTTTGCGCCACGAATGCTGACTATCAGCCCATTTATTAAAACCCAATTCATTTTAAATCATGAGCTATATCGCCGAAATTTTCGCCCGTCAAATTTTAGATTCCAGGGGAAACCCCACCGTGGAAGCGGATGTAATAACCGACGAAGGGGCTCTTGGCCGTGCTGCCGTACCCAGCGGGGCCAGCACCGGCATACATGAGGCCGTGGAGCTGAGGGATGGTGATAACCTGCCTGCCGGCAAGGCAGGAAAGAATTACCTTGGTAAAGGAGTGCTCAAAGCAGTAAAAAACGTAAATGAAATCATCGCCCCTGCGCTTATCGGTAATGATGTGGCCGACCAGACCGGTATTGATGAAATGATGATACAACTTGACGGCACTGCCAACAAAAGCAAACTCGGGGCTAATGCCATACTTGCTGTAAGCATGGCGGTGGCCAAAGCCGCTGCTGAAGAAGCATCCTTACCCCTGTACCGCTACATCGGCGGCACCAATGCCAAAACACTGCCCATACCTATGATGAATATTCTCAATGGCGGAGCCCATGCCGATAATAAAATTGACTTCCAGGAATTCATGGTAATGCCGGTTGGCGCCTCTACATTTAGTGAGGGACTTCGCTGGGGCGTGGAGATATTTCATGCATTAAAATCAGTGCTGAAGAAAAAAGGCTTCAGCACCAATGTGGGTGATGAAGGCGGTTTTGCCCCGAATATTCAAAGCAACGAAGAGGCGATTGATACGGTTATGGAAGCCATTGTGGCCGCAGGTTATAAACCCGGCACACAAATTACCATTGCTATGGATGCCGCCAACAGCGAATTGTGGGATAACAAAAAGAAGAAATATGTATTTCATAAAAGCAGCGGTAAGGAAATGAGCAGCGACCAGCTGGTAAAATTCTGGGAAGGATGGGTAAAGAAATATCCCATTGTTTCCATTGAAGACGGTATGGCCGAAGATGACTGGACCGGATGGGCTGCCCTCACCAAAGCCGTTGGCAGTAAATGCCAGCTGGTTGGTGATGATCTTTTCGTTACCAATGTAACCCGGCTGCAGCAGGGCATTGATCAAGGAATAGGAAATGCTTTGCTGGTAAAAGTAAACCAGATAGGAACTATAACAGAATCCATCAATGCCGTAACACTGGCGCAGCACAACAGATACAACACCATTATGAGCCACCGCAGCGGCGAAACGGAAGACACTACTATTGCTGACCTGGCTGTGGCATTGAACTGCGGGCAGATAAAAACCGGTTCGGCCAGCCGTACCGACCGGATGGCCAAGTACAACCAACTGATCCGGATTGAAGAATTATTGGGTATGTCGGCCGTTTATCCGAAAGGAAAGATTAAATTTGGGAAATGATGTCTGACGTCTGATGACAGAAGCCGGAAAGTTCACTTAACCTGAAAACTCCGACTTCATACTTCTGACTTCCGACCTCTGAAAAGATATCCAACCATGAAATTACTGACCTACTTACCCGCCTGGCTTAAAAATAAGTTTTTCATCTCCTTTGCGGTTTTTTTCGCTATCATGCTTTTTTTGGACAAGAATGACGTCTTCACCCAGCTTGACCGGACCCGGGAACTGCGTAAACTGCGCCAAAGCAAGGATTACTATACAGCCAAAATAGAAGCTGAACGCAAAGAATTAGAAGCACTTAAATACAACCCGGCCGCCCTGGAAAAACTGGCCCGTGAGAGGTACTATATGAAGCGGGACAATGAGGAACTTTTCATCATACCGGAAAATTACGGGTTGCCAAAGAATTAGCAATCCCTGCACAATAAGGCCCTACCGGTACCGTTAATATGACGAACGTTTATAATATCTGGCTACCACGGACAATCACTATTTCTGGACTAATTAACCGGTTTGCGAATGACCAAATTTACCCCTGAGGATCTCTTATTGTATTTATACAAAGAGACTTCAAACCATCAGACCACTGCCATTGAAGCCGCACTGGAAAAAGACTGGACCCTCCGTGAAAAGTTAAGTGTGCTGAAAGCATCCATGCAAAGGCTGGACAAACTGACTGTTTCCCCCCGCACAGAAACGGTACTGGATGTACTGAACCATGCCAGGGAGCAGGCAGCCGAGGAAGTTCAGTAAACCATGTACTTTGTCCTCCGTAGCTTTAGCGAAGGAGGGCGGCTTTAAAAGACTTTAGTCCCGTTATGCTTAGCGCAAAGCGGGACTTTTTCTTTGCCCTCCGAAGCCTTGGCGAAGGAGGGTTGCCTCTCCTCCATTGGCATGTGTTTTCAAAACAAACAGTTTATCCCTATTTCCCCCACACCAATTGGAGAGGGGGAAATGGAATTGCATAATTCCTATGAAACAAAAAGTAAATAGAAGTGAGGTCGCTATCTTGCAACCATGAAGCGCAAGGAACGCTATGCTTATATCATTGATTATTTCGAGAAGAACATGCCCGTGGCCGAAACCGAGCTGGAGTATGAAGACCCATACGAACTGCTGGTAGCCGTTATTCTTTCTGCTCAGTGTACTGATAAAAGGGTAAACATGACCACCCCGGCCATTTTTAAAAATTATCCCACAGTACAATCACTTAGTAAAGCCGGTTTTGATGAACTCTTTCCCTATATCAAAAGCATTTCATACCCCAATAACAAAACCAAACACCTCATTGGCATGGCCAATAAAGTGATGAATGAGTTTGAAGGCAAGATACCCATGACGGTTGATGAACTGGTAAAACTGCCGGGGGTGGGAAGAAAAACGGCCAATGTAGTAACATCAGTAGTGGCCCGGCAACCCAATATGGCGGTGGATACCCATGTGTTCAGGGTCAGCAAACGTATCGGACTGGTGCCGCAAACCGCTTCTACTCCATTTGCAGTGGAAAAAGAACTGGTGAAAAATATCCCTCAGCATTTAATACATAAAGCACACCATTGGTTAATACTGCATGGCCGCTATATATGTGTGGCAAGAAGTCCAAAATGCAGTGATTGCGGCCTCAAACCCGCCTGCCGATATTTTCAGCAGAACTAATCCTCAATAACTCACACTTTTGATGCCGGCGCCAGATGGCGGCAAAGCCAAGATTCATTTCTCAATCAAAAGCGGGTACACAATGATACAGCAAATCAGAGGCTTGGCCATGTGGTAAAATTGCTTGCAAATGGTCAATATGCTGCCGATACTTATGATATTGACATTAATTATGACAGTCTGTTCTGTTGTCCTTTTTTTATCCGGATGCAAAACCAGTCGTTGTAAAAAGTGCTGAATGTATTAAAAGTCAGGTAACTTAACCAGCCAAAATATTCCTCCAATAACCGTGACCCTCACGGTTATTTTTTGTTTTCCACAAGCCTTTTTTTATTGTTGGATCGCCTTTTTTAAACTTTGCCATTCCCAACAAATCAATATTTTTACCAATCTATTCCCCCGATCCTGCCCCTCTGCAAAGTTTGATTTTTTAGTGTGATAAATTTTATCTGGGATGAGAAAAATTTTGGCTTTTGCGCTGGTATCCTGTATCGTACTCAGCCGCCCCCTGCAAGCCCAGTATTATTATTATAATGACCGGTATTACGAAAGCGCCGTAGTGTTTGAAATCGGCGTATCAGGCGGCGTGATAAATTCCTTTACTGATCTTGGCGGTAAAAAAGGGATTGGCAGAAACTTTATCAAAGACCTGCGCTCGAAAACAGCCCGCCTTTCTTATGGTGCGTATATAGCAGCTACCTATAAAAATGCCATTACGGGCCGCATTGAAGGTACTTTTGGCCGGGTGGTGGGGTACGACAGTATTCTCAAAAATGTAGCCTCTTCTACCGGCGGGCGGTATGAAAGAAATCTCAGCTTCCGCAGCAAGATTGCAGAAGTGCAGTTGGCCGTGGAAGTACATCCTTTGTTTTTTAAAAGTTACGGTGATGATGATCCGCCCCGGCTTTCTCCTTACGGACTGATTGGCGCCGGTTATTTTTCTTTTGACCCGGAAGCAAACCTTAACGGGCAGTGGTTTGCACTGGCCCCGCTCCGGCTGGAAGGACAGGGTTTTGCTGAATATCCTGACCGCAAACCCTACAGGCTGAACCAGGTAAATATTCTGGGCGGACTTGGACTGCGGTATGAAATCACTCCGGCGCTTAATGCCCGCATTGAACTGGTGCACCGTAAATTGTTTACCGACTACCTGGACGATGTAAGCACCGATTATATTGATCCCGCACTGTTTTACAATTACCTGCCGCCGGTGCAGGCTGCTATAGCACAACAGCTTTACTTCCGCAGAAATGAACTGAATGCCAGCGATGCACAACCCCTTTTGGGCGACCAGCGGGGCGACCCCAAAGACAAGGATGCTTATTTCACCATTCAGGCCAAAATAGGGCTCACTTTTGGAAGAAAAAGAAGATAGAATTTTATAATACCCCCTGATAAAAGTCCTGTTCCGGGGGCTTTTATTTTTTAACTTTACAGGTAAGCAGGCAGAAACTATCTGCCATTTCAAAACCTGTAACATACAAAGAGAACATGGTGCCACCGGATCAACAGCGCTGAACAGCTATCTTTCCTTTGTACCGCTGGCAAATACCCTGCGGAAAAACATCCGGGAAGGAAACCCGGGCATGCAAAAACTGTATGGGCAGGTTATCAAAGAACTGGAAACACGACCCGAGCTGTTGACCACCATCACTGATCTTTCTGTATTGACGCCGCCTGCTGAGTTAATCCAGGAATTGCTTTCTGCCGTCTTCCTTCCCATTACAGCCAATTATATGTATGGGGTGTCGCTTCCCTTTACCTTTCATTCCGTGTATGCATCGCCCCGTTTTAAAGAAGAATTGCTGAAGCCGGGTACCAGTGAAATACAGTTCCCGGATGCAAACAGCCGGCAAAAACTGGAAACTGAAATGAAGCACTTTGCGTATGGGCTTATTCTAAAAAAATATCTTGGCTATAACAACCCCGATTCCTCCCGCTTCATTTATTCCTACCCTGATAATCAGTCGGGTTTAACGCACTATATGGAAATGCGGATGGACGGCCGGTTTATTGATGTGCACCCGGCAGGTGAAATGCCGCCATTGCCCCCCCCGGTATTGTTGATCAGCATACCAACCGTATTATGACCATTGACGAACTGGTACAGCAGGTACCGATTGAAAAATTTGTGTTTGAAGGAATCACCGTTATCCGTATCAATGATGTGACCCAGCAGGAAGTTATCAACCTGATGAAAGAAAAGTTCCTGGATGAAAATTCCTTTTCAGATGCTTCCGTGTATGCAGAACTGGAAACGCATATCCAGACACTGATCGGCCTGAAAGGATTGAGTGTGGGTGTAACCCCTTTTTTCAAAATCAACAATCACTATATCTATTCAGACCTGCACAACGCCAACAGTATTCTCTTCCGGCACCTGCAATCCATTGCTGAAAAAGATGAGATAAGCGATTACTGTAAACTGCTTTTCAGAGACAGCAACAGGCCCCTGCTGTTTGATACGCTGCAGGAACAGGTGCTCAATGATGTACAGTGCCTTCAATACTATTTCAGGGAGGGCGCCAGAAGCCTGATTCTCTGTCCGCTGAAACAGCGGAATAACCTGATCGGTTTACTGGAAATAAGTTCCCCTGAAGCAGGACAACTGCTGCCCTTACATATCAGCCGGATTGAGGCAGCTATTCCTCTTTTTACTCTCGGTCTGGAAAAAAGCCTGGAACACCTCAACTATGAGGTAGATAAGGTCATTAAGAAAAATTTACTGCCGTGCAGCCCGCCGTGGAATGGAAGTTTACAGAGATAGCACTGAACTATATTGTAAATCTGCATCAAAAAAAAGAGGCCAAAATAGAACGTATCACTTTCCCTGATGTGTGGCCCCTGTATGCCGCTATTGATATACGTAATTCATCCACTGAACGGTCACATTCCATACAGCTCGATATGGTGGAGCAGTTGAATTTGGCGCTTCAGCTGATTAAAAAAGCGCAAACGATCATTGTTTTTCCGCTGCTGCAGGAAATGGAATTCAAAATTGAGAAATTTATTAGGGCAGCCGGCGATGTGCTGCAGTCAGAAGAGGAAATAACCATTCAGGATTTTGTGAAGGAACAGGTGGTATCCACCCGGAACCACCTGCACAGCACCGAGCCGCAGCTGAAAAATGATATTGAACATTATTTTTCGGTGCTGGATCCCCAGTTGGGTATGCTCTATCGTCACCGGAAGGATTATGAAGACAGCGTCACCCGGATTAATGAAACACTGTCAAAATTTATAGACAGGGAACAACTGGCAGCGCAAAAAGTTTACTCGCATTATTTTGAACGTTTTGTTACCGACGGGCTGGAGTTTAATATTTATATGGGCCAGTCCGTTTCACCCCGGAAGAAGTTTGATGAAATTTACCTGCATAATATGAAGATGTGGCAGCTTTCTGTTCTGGCCAAGGCAGCCCGTCTTACGCATAAACTGGAAGAGGAACTTGCCAACCCGCTGCGCACCACGCAGCTGATATTATCACACAACCAGCAGTTATCGGTTACTTTCCGTACGGAGGAAAGAAAATTTGATGTGGACGGCACTTATAATGTCCGCTATGAGATTGTAAAGAAAAGAATTGACAAGGTGAGGATAAAAGACACCAATGAACGCCTTACCCAGCCGGGCAAAATTGCCATTGTTTATTCGCAGGCAAAAGATGCGGCAGAATACACCGAGTATATTGAGTTTTTTCAAAGCCAGGGCCTCCTGAAAGAGGGCATTGAAAAATATGACCTGGAAGAACTGCAGGGAGTATCCGGTTTAAAAGCACTGCGGGTGGATGTAAAGTTTGAAGAAGATCCCAAAACCGCATCCAAAGTGGAGCTTTCAGACACAACGTCCGGTCAGCTGTTGGGAAAATAATATAACCGGGCGCCGGTTAGATAAAATTCAAATATTCATACTGCTTCATCAGTATCGCCTTATCATCAGCATTCAGCCATTTTTTCAGCACGGTGGCATAGGCATTTTTAAAGTCAATCTTGAATTTCAGGTCCCCTTCATCCAGATCGGCCAGGTTGGGCATTTCATTGATCAGGCCTTTTTGCTTCAGGCCTCCGCTGATGAAGAGCATATTATTGGCTGTGCCATGGTCGGTGCCATTGCTGGCATTCTGTGCCACCCTTCTGCCAAATTCAGAAAAGGTAAACAGCAGCACATCATTAAAACGGCCGTTAACCTTCAGGTCTTTTACAAAGGCTTTTACGGAATCATTCAATTCAGTAAACAGCCGCTGCTGCTGGCCTTCCTGCGCAATATGCGTATCAAAACTTCCTACTGACACATAGTACACTTTGGTATTAATATCAGAGTAAATCAGGGAAGCTATTGTTTTCAGGCTGTTGCCCAGACCGGTATTGGGATAAGTGGCATTGGTCGGGTGCATCCGGCTCTGTTTGAAAATATAATCAGCGCTGGAAAGTGTTTCCGCCATCGTTTTATATAAATAATCAACCGGCTGTTCGCCTTTTTGATCTGTATGGTTCTTCATTACATCTCTGAAGAATTTTTCATTGGCCGTGCCGTACAGCCTTCTCGGGTCTTTTACGGCAATGCCCTTGATGTTCTCTCCCTTTAATGATAAACTAAGCACATCATCGAGCTCAATAGCCTGCGTGGGTTTATCGCAGCCATTGCATTGTGCATCCAGATAGCGGCCCACCCATCCTGTAGTCCAGTACTCAGTAGCCTGGCTGGCGGTATGCCAGATATCCATGCTGCGGAAATGCGAACGGTCAGGGTTGGGATATCCAACATTATTCAGGATGGCGAGGCCTCCCTCATCATATATCTCTTTAAACCCGGTGAGGGCCGGATGAAGCCCTGCATCATCTGTAAGTGATAATGCTTTTGCTCTTTCAATACCCAGTTTCGGCCTTGCTTTATAGTACAAATCGTTGCGGACAGGAATAACGGTATTTAATCCGTCGTTGCCGCCGCTGAGCTGCAGGATCACTACTGCTTTATTGCCCGGCGGCACCATTACACCTCCTTCAAATGCTTTCAGAAATTTGGGCACCATCATGGAGGCGGTGGCCAGGGAACCGATCTGTATAAATTCTTTACGCCTGAGATACATATAGTATAGCTTTTAGCTGTGTTAACAAAGTTGATATTCGGGTGTGCTCATAATCTGCATTGTGGCTGTTTTTATAAAATTCTCCCTGCCTGTCTGGTCAGCATACTGTTTGATGACATCCATACTTAACCTGCTTTTTACCTGTAAGAGGTTTTTAGAGATTGCCTCCCCCAGTTTTTCCCTCGGTACACTTTCAAAATGTTTTACATACAGTTTCCAGTCCACATCCGCATTGATTTGCTGGCGCCGCATACCGGCATATTCTTTTGCATTTTGCTTGCTGCCCTGCTTTTTGCTTTCATTCATCATGCCGTCATCGGTTCTTCCCATCATGGCGTCATCATCGTCCTTGGGTCGCACATTCATTTCATCAGCATCATTAATCATCATGGGTATACGCAGCCGCATCATCAGGCTGCTGCTGTCAATCCAGGTTTTGCCCCCGGGCCATCCGGCTACATTAGGCGGGTAGAAAAGCAGTTGTCCCAGAATCCGCTGCAGCAGCATTAAGGCTTCTTCGTTCTCCAACTTCATCGGCAGCATTCGCTGAATGCCCACAAGCAGTTCCACCGGTGATTTGATTAACGCCCCGATGTTCCTTTCATCGTAAAACCAGTCACTGGTAAATATATCTTCCAGCAGTTTGGATATTTCATAGTTATTTCTGTAAACCCTGTCAGCCAGCCAGTTTATTTTATCTGCATCGGGTTTATCATTTACAAAAAACTTATAGATTTTTTGGGTGATATAGTTAGCTGTTTGTTTTTGCTCCAGCAGTATGTCGAGAACTTCACCGCCGTCAAAATTGCCGGTTCGCCCCAAAATTGTTTTGCTGCCAAAGTCATGCTGAAACCTTCTGAATATAAACTCCCCTTTCAGGTTGGCTCCCCAGCCGGTAAAAGCCCTGGCCGCTTCTTTAATATCATGCTCGGTGTAATTTCCCCTTCCCATGGTAAAGAGTTCCATCACCTCCCTGGCAAAGTTTTCATTCGGATGGTCTTTACGGTTTTGCTGATTGTTTAAAAAGTTCAGCATGGCGGCTGAGCGGGATACTTCTTTCAGCAGGGTGCCAAAATTACCCAGGGCATTTCTTCTTATCACATCCAGCAGACCCTGCTGGTAAAAAACATTCAGGTTACGGCAGGCAAAATGCCCGTGCCAGAAGAACGCCATTTTTTCCCTTAGCTGGGTGGCGCTGTTCACCATTTCATGCATCCAGTACATGTTCAGGTTGCGTATCCCTTCCCGGTTCTTCTGTTGTATTTTTTTCCGGTCTTCCTGCGGCAGTTCCTTTTTTTGCTGGCGGCCCGCTTCTTCAATGCCCATCACCAGGCCCTTCAGGTAATCATCAGCCACATCAATATAATCCGGCTTTTTATCAGATGCTTTTACCAGCGCTTTATAAAATTGTTTCGGGGTGTATTCGGTCAGATCAGGGAGTTGTTCAACAGCGGGACCAAAACCGGCACGCCACATCAGGTGCTGGTTTTTCAACTGATTGCTAAGAGACATGAGGCTAACTTTTAGGGTTTTAAGACTGAAAAGTCTGTTATTCGTTTAAAAAACCGGCCATCCTATTGACGTAAAACGTTAAAAAAGCCTTCAATATTTTCTATTTTTGATTATTGTTTTTATGCAGGTAAGGGCTTTAAAGTATATCATTCCTTTTATCTTTTTTATCAGCGCTATTCGCTCATTTAACAGCACAGGTTGGGTGGTTTGGATACCGATGATTATTGCCTGGATTGTTATCCCCCTGCTGGAACTGCTTATGAAGCCCGACCCGGCCAATATGAATGTTGCTGAAGAAGAACTGGCCAAAAATAACAAAACATATGACGTTCTTTTATACCTGATCGTTGCACTTCAATTCATTGCCCTGTACGAGTTCTTAGACGGGATGAAAAATGATTTACTTGCCTGGCAGGATCAAGCAGGACGTATTGCTGTAATGGGGCTGCTTTGCGGCACTTTCGGCATCAATGTGGGGCATGAACTGGGCCACCGGGTAAACAAATGGGAACAGTCCATGGCCAAAGCACTGTTACTTACTTCTCTGTACATGCATTTTTTTACTGAGCACAATAAAGGCCACCACAAAAGAGTAGCCACTCCGGAAGACCCCAGCAGCGCCAGGTATAATGAACCGGTTTACCTTTTTTATTTCCGCACTGTTATTTTCAGCTATATCAGCGCCTGGCATATTGCCAATGATGAAACAAGAAAAAGAAAACGGCCGGTATTTTCCTTATACAATGAAATGGTGCAGTTCACATTTATTCAGGCAGCATTGGTAATCTTGATCTATTTCTTTTTTGGGGCACCCGTGCTGTTATATTTTTTTGCCGCTGCCACGATGGGTTTTTTGCTGCTTGAAACGGTAAACTATATAGAACATTACGGGCTGGTAAGGAAATCAACGGGTGACGGGAAATATGAAAGAGCCATTCCTGCTCATAGCTGGAACAGCGATCATGTGCTGGGTAGGATCTTTTTGTTTGAGTTAAGCCGCCACTCAGATCACCATTATTTGGCGAGCCGTAAATACCAGGTACTGCGCCATCATGATGATGCGCCGCAAATGCCTACGGGTTATCCGGGTATGATGCTGCTATCACTGGTACCTCCTGCATGGTTTTATGTAATGAACAGGAGGATCAAAAAAATGCAGGCTGCAGCAGTTAATTCTTAGTGTTTGCTAAAACATAAGCCCTTACATGCAGGGCCTCTTCATTATTCATCCGGGCACGGGGAATCATTACCGGTAAAATATTATCCCATTTTTCAGCAGTAAACTGGTTTGTTTCCGGCAGGCCGTGGCAGCGGCCGCAGCGGTCAGTAAAAAGTTGTTTTCCTGCTGCTGTATCGGGCAGTACAGTTTCTTTGGGTGGATAAATGCTTTCAAACTTTTTGGGAGCTCCGGCTTTCCTTTCCGTAATTACAGGTACCGCTTTTTTATGGCAGGATGCCAGGAGCATTATCAGCATGATTTTTTTCATACCCGTCAGATATAATACAACAGGGAAAGTTTAGCGGCCTAATTGATGATCTTGTCTCCAAAATAAGTATGCAATACTGCAGGTAAGTTTATCCCGGCAGCTGATTGGTTATTCTCCAGCAAACAGGCTACTATCCTGGGCAGGGCCAGCGAGCTGCCATTGAGTGAATGAAGCAGTTTTGATTTTCCATCCGCATCCTTGAACCGGATTTTCATGCGGTTGGTCTGAAAAGTTTCAAAATCAGAAACCGAACTCACCTCCAGCCATTTTTGCTGGGCTGCACTGAACACTTCAAAGTCATAAGTAAGAGCAGAGGCAAAGCTCATATCCCCGCCGCAGAGCTTTACAATACGGTAAGGCAGCTCAAGGGTATTCAGCAATTTTTCAACATGGTTTACCATTTCCTCCAGCACCTCATAACTTTTATCCGGATGTACCAGCTGAACGATCTCCACTTTATCAAACTGGTGTACACGGTTCAGTCCCCGTACATCGGCGCCAAAGCTGCCGGCTTCTCTTCTGAAGCAGGGGGAGAAAGCTGTCATTTTAACCGGGAGGTCTGTTTCTTTCAAAATCTCATCCCGGTAAATATTCGTAACAGGAACTTCAGCTGTAGGTATCATGTAGAAGTTATCCGCCGGCATGTAATACATCTGTCCTTCCTTGTCGGGCAACTGGCCTGTGCCATAGGCTGTAGCTTCATTCACCATCAATGGCGGAAGATATTCCGTGTAGCCTGCAGCCGTGTTATAATCAAGAAAATACTGCATCAATGCCCGCTGAAGTTTTGCACCTTTTCCTTTATACAGCGGGAAACCACTGCCGGTGATTTTGGCGCCTGTTTCAAAATCTACAATGTCGTATTTCTTTATGAGTTCCCAATGAGGAACAGCTTCTGACAGCAGTTCAGGCTTTTTGCCTCCTTCTCTTACAACTACATTGTCAGCCGGTGTTTTGCCGGGCGGTACTTTTTCAGAAGGAAGATTAGGAAGTAAAACAAGTTTATTGTTTAACTCTATCTCCGTTTCAGCCAGTTTGCCGGCAATCGGCTGCAATAATGCTTTAAAAGATGCCACTTCCCGTTTTTTTCTGCCGGCTTCCTCTTTCTCTCCCTTACTCATCAGTTGGCCAATTTCTTTTGATGCGGCATTGATTTGTGCCAGGGTATTATCCGATTCAAGCTGCAGTTTTTTTCTTTCATCATCCAGCGCAATGATTTCCTCTACCAGTTGTACATCTGTAAAATGTTTTATGGCCAGCTTTTGTTTTACCGCCTGCGGGTCCTGTCTTAATACCTGAAGCTGCAGCATTTTTTCCTGTTTGCCGCAAAGATAATGGAGAAGCCAGTAGGCTAGCCCGCCTTATCTTTGCCCGCATGTTTGTAAGTGACGACCTGCAGCTGCGCTGGTGGAACCTGGAAGCCAAACTGGTTGAAAGATTTGGCAAGAAACCGGACATGGAGGCCATTTTGTTCCTGATAGGCGTACAGGAATTTGGTGAGATACGGGAAAAATTTACTAAGGAGCAAAAACAGGATCTGATGCACATTGCAGTTTGTCATCTATTTTCTGCCAGTGGCTACTATGAGCTGGAGAGTGTGGACGAAGACGGCTGGCCGCACTATAAGCAACTGAAACAAATGCCCGACATGACCCCTCCCGAACAGGAGCATTTCCTGAAAGACCATATACTGTTGTACTTTGATCAAAACGAATTCTGATATGAAAAGAATTTTATTTCAGTTGTTTTTACTGACAGGTGTTTTTTTAACCGTCAGTGCGCAAACAGACTCCACTGTAAAAAAGAAGGACCGGAAGAAAGATGTACTGCTGCAAACCAGTATGGGTGATATAGTGATCCGTCTCGCTGATTCCACGCCCCTGCACCGCGATAATTTTTTAAAACTGGTGAAAATGAAATACCATGATGGTATTTTATTTCACCGGGTAATAAAAGATTTTATGATACAGGCCGGCGACCCCAACAGTAAAACTGCCAAACCGGGCGAAAGGCTGGGTAGCGGAGGGCCGGGGTATACGGTGCCGTCAGAGATCAGGGCTTCGCTTTTTCATAAGAAAGGAGTTATTGCTGCTGCCAGATTGGGTGATAGTGTAAATCCGCAGAAAGCCAGCAGCGGCAGCCAGTTTTATCTGGCCCAGGGTAAAAAATTTACAGATGAAGAACTGGATAACATGGGAAAAAGCCTTCCGGGTGGAAGAAAAATTACCGCTGAACAAAGAGAGGTTTACAAAACCTTAGGTGGTATACCCCATCTGGATGGCGCTTATACCGTTTTTGGAGAAATAGTGCAGGGACGGGAAGTGGTGGACAAAATAGCTGTTGTTGCCACCAGCAGAGACCGGCCGGTTGAAGATGTAAAAATCATCAGCGCCGGGCTTATTAAAAGAAAGAAAAAAAGATAAAAGAGATCCCCCTGACCCGGCAACAAAAAAAATTACCGGGCTGCCGGTTATTAAACGAAAACGCATCTGCTGTTTTCAGCAGATGCGTTTATTATTGAGCAATTAGTAATTATTTCCAATCCCTCCGCCGCCTTCCGTTCTTTTCTTCTCTTCTTCTGAAGCATCCTTGCGTTGTCTTGCTGCTTGCATTGTATTGCTGCCGAACCTCCAGGTAAGACTGGTTCTCAGTTGACGGCTTTCCCAGTTGCCGCTGGCAACTGTTTTTTGTCCGGCAAAGTTGCTCTCGCCTTTCCATTTCATGCTGAAGAAGATGTCCGATACAGAAACCTTGAATGTTCCCTTGCCTTTAAACACCTGTTTTTGTACGCCGGCATCCATTGTCCACATGGCCCTGCTTTCAAAAGTTCCCTGCCAGATGGAGGGTGAATTGTACCAACCGCTGGCTTCAGCTGTCCAGTCTTTTTTCTTGCCGAACTTCAGGCTGTGCTGCATGTATATGTTGAAGGAAATAACATCCAGGTCAACAGTACGGTTACCCCCTCCAAAATCAGCTTTATAATGCGAGTAATTTCCGCTGAAGTTTACAAACATCATATATGATTTATACATCAGGGGATAGCTGATGTTCAGCGATACCACATCCTGCGTGGCAAGGTTTTTCTTGGTAAGAAAACTCTTGGATTTTTCAGCCGTGTCCCCCAACTGGGTAAACACATCGTTTACATGGCTGTAGCTTAGTTTTGTTGTAAGCTTATACTTATAAGTATGCGTCAGCGATATGATATCTGTATACTGCGGACGCAGTTGTGTATTTCCCTTCATGAATGTGTATTCATCCAGCTTAAATTCAAAAGGATTCAGATCCTGGTAAGCCGGCCGGTCAATGCGGCGGCTGTAAGATATTCCCCATTGATTGTTCGGATCTTTAGCCACTGAAACAGCCGCACTGGGAAACAGGTTGGTGTATTCCCTGATAAATCTGAGTTTTGATGAAGTGTGAATGCTGCCATCAGCATTCAGTCCATAAGAATCGCCGGTAGTAGTGGTATTTTCTATTCTTAATCCGGCCTGCACCGTCACCCCTCCTTTCAGTTGTTTGTTATAGTTTACATACAGGGCATTGATATTTTCTTCATAGTCAAACTGGTTGCTGCGGGGCACATCCAGTGTCTTTTGTTCGGGGTTCAGCTGCTGTACATTAAACCGTTGAAAGTTATTGTTGGTTTTTATTAAAGAAGTTTTGCCGCCAATGCCCAGCCTTCCCTTTTTGAAGTTCGATTCATAGTCTGCCTTCAGTGTATAAATATCAATATCAGTAGGCGAAAGGAACCGATAAATAAACTGGCTTTGTAAACCGGTTCCGGAAGCATCGTAGTAATAATTAGGCTGCAGCTGGTTGGAGTTGATTCGGAAAAGTCCATAATCAGCATCCACATTCAGCTCCCTGCCGGATGTATCGGTATATTTATAGTTCAGGTTAAAATTTACATTGTTTCTTTCCATCCGGTTTCTGTTATTGGCTACCAGCAGCCTGTTTACCACTCCGGTTGGCTTGAAGCTGATGGGGGTGCGGCTGTCGCTGTTAAAGCTGTTTTCAGCAATGTTCCCGTTAATAAGAATGCCAAAAGTGCTTCTATTTGTCGCAAAATAATCCAACCCGGCTTTAAAGCCATGGCTTTCGTTCTGCATAATCATGGTGCTCTGCTGATTGAATATGGTATCCAGCAGATCCCTGTACAACCTGAATTTATTTTCGTTCTTTGAATTATTATAATTGTAATTACCAAAGACATTAATGTTCTTATTGCGGTGATTAATTGAAAGACCCGTATTGTATTTAGGGTATACCCAGATATTATACCCGGCATTTACTGAACCGTTGGTGCCAAAGGCTTTATTTTTCTTCAAGCGGATATTAATAATACCGGCATTACCGGCAGCATCATACTTGGCTGAAGGATTGGTGATGATCTCGATGGATTCTATCTGGGCTGACTGAAGTGATTTCAGGTAATTGGTGAGATCGGACCCTGAGAGCGGTGTTGGTTTCCCGTCAATATATATCTGTACACCGTTTTTTCCGGCCAGGCTGATATTTTCATCCTTATCAAGCAATACACCCGGCGATTTGCGAAGCAATTCCAGCGCATCATTACCTGTAGCATTGATGGTGCCTTCTACATTCAAAATGGTCTTATCGGCTTTTACTTCTATCATCGGTTTTTTGGACGTAACGGTTACACCGGCAAGGTTACTGCCGGCTTTTACCATGGCCAAATCTCCCAGGCTGACTTCACCCGAGCCTGATAACTCAAACACTCTTGAGTAAAAAGTAGTATACCCAACATGGGATGTGCTTAACAGGTAATTGCCGTTTTTGGGGGCGGTAATAGAGAAGTTTCCGTTTGCACTTGTAATACCAAGTTTGGCTACAGAAGAATCCTTTGCATTCAACAGCGATACGGTTGTTTTATCCAACCCCTTTCCCTGTTCATCCTTTACACTACCAGTAACCTTTTGAGCCATAGCGGAGGCCGATAAAAGGATAAAGGCGGTTAAACCTGTTACTAACTTTCTCATTGTTAATGGTTTTTAATCTTGCGGAGGCAAAGATACCTCCGGTCATCCAGTTGTAAAAGCACTTCCCGATTAATGGCACAAAATGGTATCTGAACGGCGGTTTATGTCCGGTGAATTGAATTAGGTGCGATTGACATTCAATTTGTTTATCGCCGTTTTCCCTTAGGTTTGCAGCAAACCAACTGGTATGAATTTTCCTGCCGATCTCCGTTACACAAAAGACCATGAATGGATAAAACTGGATGGAAATACAGCCACTATTGGCATTACTGATTTTGCCCAAAGGGAACTGGGTGATATTGTATATGTGGAAGTGGAAACCGTGGGGCAGAGCCTTGAAGCAGGCGCCGTATTTGGAACCGTGGAGGCGGTAAAAACAGTGTCTGACCTTTTCTTACCGGTAAGCGGGACAATTACTGAATTTAATTCCTCCCTGAATGGCGCCCCTGAATCGGTAAATAATGATCCGTATGGAGCCGGCTGGATGATTAAAATGACTGTTAACAACCCGACAGAGGTAAATGAACTGATGGATGCGGCTGCCTATGAAGCCATCACCGGTTAAATCTCACCTAACGTTCTGTGCGTATATCAGCATGATACAACCGGCTGTTGTGTCTTAACCAACCAATTGAACCTGAAAACCACATACAGCGAACAGGAGCTGGTGGCATTGCTTCAGCAAAGAGACCAGCAGGCTTTCAGTTATTTGTACGATAACTATTCGGGGGCTTTATTTGGTATTGTACATGCTATTGTTACTGACCGGGAAGCAGCCAGTGATGTGCTCCAAAATGTGTTTATAAACATCTGGAAGAAGATAGAATCATATGATGCATCTAAAGGCCGCCTGTTTACCTGGATGCTGAACATAGCCAGAAATGCTGCAATAGATGAAATAAGGTCAAAAGGATACCGGGATGCACAAAAAAACCAGCCGCTTGGCGAAAACACGGAAATTGCCGGTTCCGCATACGGCCCGGCTGTAAGCGATGTGGGCCTGAAAAAACTGTTGGGCAAATTAAAAGAAGAATGGAGGGTGCTGATTGACCTATCCTATTTCCAGGGCTTCACGCATGAAGAAATAGCTAAAATGCTCAGCCTGCCTTTGGGAACAGTGAAGACAAGAATACGAAGCGCTTTAATTCATTTAAGAACAATGATTCAGTAAAAGTGAACATACAGGAATACATATCAAGCGGAATTGTGGAAAGCTATGTGCTTGGCCTCGCTTCAGAAGAAGAAAGAAGAGAGTTGGAGCGGATGTGTGCCGGGCACCCTGAAGTGTTGCGGGCCAGAATTGATTTTGAACTGGCGATGGAAAAACAGGCTATGGCCAATGCAGCAACTCCTGACCCGGGTGTGAAAGACAAAATCATGAACGAAATCAGCGGCGGCGGAAAAGTGGTTTCCATGAAAGCATCGCCTGTCAGAAGAATAAACGGCTGGAAATATGCTGCTGCCGCCTGCATTGCCCTGCTGGCAGGAAGTATTTACCTGAACATTTCTTTGTCCGGTAAAAACAAAAAACTGAAGGGCGATTTTGATAATACTGTTGCTAAATTAAATGATATCCGGAAAGATGTTGATATGCTCCGGGGCAGGCCTGAAGTAAAAATGGCATCCATGAAGGGAACACCTGAATCACCTCAATCCTATACTACAGTATACTGGGATACTGCTTCGCATGATGTTTATCTGCTGGTGAACAACCTGCCCAAACCTGCCGACAGCCTTCAATACCAGTTGTGGGCATTGGCTGATGGACAACCGGTTGACCTGGGTTTCATCAGCGATGATTACTTTGTCCGCCAGGATAAATTGCTTATCAAAGCCAAAAATGCCCAAAAGGCCCAGGCATTTGCCATCACACTTGAAAAGAAAGGCAGGCCGGATGCGAAGACACCTGCAGGCAAGATGTATGTGCTCGGTAATCTCTGATAACAACTCTTTTTCAATCCAATTATCTTGTTTGGTCGTAACTGTCAGAACACAAACACTGCTATAGTAGTTTTTGGTTCTATAGTTGGTTAAACAAGGGGTCTCTTTGGGGGCCTCTTTTTATTCATTGATAAATTAGAACATAATCATTCTTCTCATTATTATTGCCAAAACTTTGCTTGAAAAAGATACAACCATCATTCTTTCCCGGTGCTGCCTGGCTGGTTACCACCACCATTTTACTCATAGTGCCTGGTTCGGCTTTTCCTAAAGCGGACTGGCTCAGCAAAGTGTGGTTTGACAAATGGGTGCATATCTTTTTTTTTGCCGTACTTGTATTTTTATGGTGCTGGTCGTTATTAAGGTACCGTTTCGATGAAAAAAGATTAAAAAACCTCTTTGTTGTTTGTTCACTAACAGGGTTTGCCTATGGTGTGGGAATGGAGTTCGTACAGAAACATTTTGTGGCCAACCGGTTTTTTGACAGCGGAGATATTGCAGCTGATGCCGCCGGATGTGTTGCAGGGTTAATTTTTAGCCTCAGGAGGTTTATAAAAAAATAAACCCCTGTAGAAACAGGGGTCGCAACCAAAACTAACTGCTTATGAGAAAATTGACTGCTTTTATAAGTAAGATCTGTAATAGTATAACGCAAATTTACTGCCGGTAGTATGATGTATGCTGTTAATGAAAGTTTAAAAGAACTTATTCCGTATTTCCACCCATCCGCTAATAGTAAAAGCCGGTATAATCATTTGTAAGCTTACGATGTCCTTTATAAGCAGAGTTATACCGCCGCAATCGTTTGTTTTCAAACATTCCCCGATGCTTTATAAAAAAAAGCTGACAATCAATCTTTAGAGAACTGGCAATACTTGGACTTTTCCTTTGTGTTTTACTTTCTAAATTCCATGCCAAAAAATTAACTGCAAAAAAAGGCCGGCCTTTGCGAAGGCCGGGTTATTAAGAAACTTAATTCAAGTCACTTGATAAACCCCTTTATCAGGTCCATCAGGCCCCCTCCGCCGCTTTGCTGATCCTGAAAGTTGCTTTGCGCTTTCCGGGTTAGGTTCCCGATAATATCCTGTATATCAAACCCACCGCCGCCTGATCCGCCATTTCCTCTGCCGGTAAATTGCTCAAGCGGGTTCTGTAATGAAAAACCTCCTGATTGCTGCTCTTCCTGAACCGGCACTGCTGCACGGCCTACCAGGGAACCTACAAGGTTATCCAGTGTGGCTTCTTTATTTGAAGGGTCATTAGTTTGCTGTATGAGGTTGTTAATGGAATTAGGTATCAGGTTATTGGCAATATTGCCGGCAGAGGCGGGGCTCATTTTATACTTGCTCACCAGCTTGCTGATCAAATAGCCAATCATCATGGTAACAATAGGGTTTTTTATCAGGCTTCCCATTCCGCCTCCCTAACCAGCATTTCCGCCACCCTTAAAAAGGTCAAGTATATTTTGAAAGCCGCCGCCGGCCCTTACATTCTGGAAACCGCTTGCAATGGTTTTGGTGGCATCTGCCATTATCTCCGGGTTGTATTCATTGGGCACTTCGGGATTATTTACCACTGTATCCTGCCCGAATTGTTTTACGATGTTGAACAACTGGTCTAACATAGCCGTTTGATTTGTGTTTGTGCCTGCAGCAAACCGTTATTAAAAAATGTTGGAATATCTAAAGTAGGTCTTCTGGCGGAGCTGTTCTGATATATTTTGCAGGTTCGCAAAATCAGTTTTGCCGGGCCAGTTTTTCCGAGTTTTCAGCAAACTGCAAGGCATCAATCAATTCCTGAATACCCCCGTTCAACACTGTATCCAGGTTATACAATGTAAGCCCGATACGATGGTCGGTTACCCTGCCCTGGGGAAAATTGTATGTTCTGATCTTGGCGCTTCGGTCACCGGTGCTTACCAGGCTTTTGCGGTGGCGGGCAATTTCCTCTTCCTGTTTTCTTACCTGTTCTTCATACAGTTTGGTTCTAAGCATCTGCATGGCTTTTTCCCGGTTAGCCAGTTGGGTTCGTTCCGTCTGGCATATTACTACGGTACCGGTAGGTATATGTGTGAGCATTACCTTAGTTTCCACTTTGTTTACATTCTGTCCGCCGGCCCCGCCGCTGCGGGCAGTCTCCATTTTTACATCGCTTTCTTTCAGTTCAAAGTCCACTTCTTCAGCCTCGGGCATTACCGCAACTGTGGCTGCCGAGGTATGCACCCTTCCGCTGGCTTCTGTTTCCGGTACCCGCTGCACCCGGTGTACTCCGCTTTCAAACTTTAAAGTACCATATACATCATCGCCGGTCACCTCAAGCTGTACCTCTTTGTAACCGCCAACCGTGCCTTCATTTTCGCTCAGTATTGCCGTCTTCCATCCTCTTCTTTCACAGTAGCGGATATACATACGAAGCAGGTCGCCTGCAAAAAGACTGGCCTCATCACCGCCCGTACCTGCCCGAATTTCAAGTATGGCGTTTTTTTCATCCTGCGGATCTTTGGGTATCAGCAGCTGGCGGATATAAACCTCCACCTGCCCTTTTTTTTCGTCAAGCGCCGGCGCTTCCATTTTGGCCAGTTCCCTCATTTCTTCATCATTGCCCGCCAGGGCTTCTTTATAAAAATCAATATCCTCCAGTATTTTTTTATATTTATTATATGCAGCCACAATTTTTTCCAGGCTGCGATACTCTTTGCTTGTTTCAGCAAACTTTTTATTGTTACCGACGATTTCCGGGTTGGTAAGTGCCACACCCAACTGGTCAAATCTCGCTTTTATGGCTTCTAATTTGTCTAACATGCCCCCTCCGTCTCCCCCTGAAGGGGGAGGGTTTTGTTTGATTAAATTTGGGCAGCAAAGTTAATAGAATACGGCATGGCTTTTAATAAGTTTAAAGCAGACAGGCTGTTTGACGGCTATCGGTTTTGTGAACCCGGCAGTGTATTGATTACCGATGAAAGCGGCAAAATGCAGGCTATAGTTCCTGAAACTGAAGCAGGAGATGATATATGGCAAGCGGAAGGCATCATTACCCCGGGGCTTGTCAATTGTCATTGCCACCTTGAATTAAGCCATTTGAAAAACGTCATTCCGCCGCATACAGGGCTGATTGATTTTTTATGTTCCGTTGTAACCAAACGGGAAGCCTCCCCAAACCCCTCCGCAGGAGGGGCTTTTCAAGATACTTTACAAAAGAAAATGAATGCTATTATCGCAGCTGAAAAAGAAATGTTTGACAATGGCATTGTAGCCGTTGGGGATATTGGCAATACCGCCGATACGGCTCTGGTAAAAAGTAAAAGCAAAATACGCTGGCAGAATTTTGTGGAGGTATTGAGCTTTACAGATGAAAAAGCGGAAGAGAATATAATGCATTACAGAACGGTTCTTGAAGCGATGACCGATGACCAATGGCCGGTCAACCATCTACGGTCATCGTTGGTTCCTCATGCCCCGTACAGCATTTCTCCAAAAACATTTCAGTTAATAAACCAGACCACTGCGGATCAAATCATATCCATCCATAACCAGGAGCACCCGGCCGAAGATGAGTTATACAAAACCGGAGGGGGTGAATACCTGCGGTTCTTTAAAATTTTCGGATTAAACAGATCGCCTTTCCCGGTTACGGGCAAAAGCAGCATCCGTTCGGTATTGCCATATTTTACAAACCGGCAAACAATATTGCTTATTCACAACACCTTTATGCCGGAGGAAGATATTGTGTGGGCGAATGAATATGCGGCAGCCAGCGGATTAAAACTGGTGTACTGCCTCTGCATCAATGCCAACCTGTATATTGAAAACAGGGTTCCGCCGATTGACTTACTGATGAAGCATGGCTGCCATATCGTTCTCGGCACTGACAGTTATAGCAGCAACTGGCAGCTGAGTATTGCCAAGGAAATGGAATCTGTACGAAAACATTTTCCGCATTTACCGGAAGAAACCATTTTGCAATGGGCAACGAGTAAAGGGGCCAAGGCTTTGGGATGGGAGGATGAGTTGGGTTTTTTTGAGAAAGGGAAGAAACCGGGAATTGTTTTATTGAATAACAGTTATACCACTTCAAATAAATTACCCTAACACCTCCCTCAGCACCGGCAAACTCTTCAACGTTCCAAAATCCTGAATATGCAGGGCATAATAAGTTTCATAACGGTGTAATAACTGCCTTCGAAGATCATGGCCGAGTTTGATATCCGCCAGTTCTCCGGGCTGCATTACTTTGAGTAAATGAGAAGTGACCGCCGCTTCCTTACCTTCCAGAAAATGCGGGTGCCGGGGCTGTTCAGAAACAAAAAAACCTTCCTGCAGGTCAAGATAAATATTCCGGTCGCTGTAATTATCATCAATCCGCAAACCAAAATGCACCGGCAGGTGCAGGGCAAAAAAAAGCGGCAGGTTGGCCATCACGGTTCCGCTGCTTTCATCCAGCTTCATCAGCACATCTTCCGAAAAATGAAAAAGATCAGGATGGCTTTCGGGCTGCTTTAAACATTTAGTGAGCAGTTCCACCATAAACAGCGCCACTGCATTTTTTGGCACATCACTGAAAATATTTTTGTACAAGTACGACCACTTGAACTCCCTGATGCGATTCAGGTGCTTTAGTTCATTGTGATAAACTACCAGGTCCAGTATGGCTGCCGGTTGAAACAGGTTTGCTTTGCCGCTTCCTTTCTTGGCAGAAGTTCTTACGCCATTCACTAAATAAGACTGAATGCCGAAAAGTTCCGTAAAAATGGTAACCACCACACTGGTTTCTCCGTATTTCACTGTACGCAGTACAATGCCTTTGGTTTTATGCAGTTTGTCCGGCATTATTTGCTGATGAAAAATATTTTCGCCACTGCCCTTTCCCGTTTGCCTGTTGCTGAATTGCTGCCGTCATCGCTGACCAGGACAAGATAAGCGCCACTGGAAACTTTTTGGCCCCGGTAATTTCTTCCCTCCCACACAGCCTGCCCGCCCAGGGCCCTTGTTTGGTACACCAGCCTTCCATCCAGTTCCGTGATTTTTACAATGGCGTTGTTCACCAAGCCGCGGATAGCAATGGTACCGGTATAACCCGGCGGTACCGGGTTTGGAAACACCAGCACCCCTTCATTTTTTTCACCGCCTTCTGTTGCGGTGCTTCTGAATGAACAAATGCCTTTGGCAGTAGCAAACCACACTTCGCCTGTCTTTCCGTCAATCGTTATTTTTTTTACGCCCCTGCTCAGCAGCGGGCTGTTTTCTTCTGTAAAAGGATAAATCACTTTTTCTCCTTCTGCATTTACCAGGAAAACCCCATTCCTGGTGGCTACCCATTTCCGGTCGGCGCCATCCACAGCAATGCTCCGCACCTCCTGGCCTTTGAATAGATAACCGGCAAAATTTCCGTTGGGAACAATGGGCCAGATAGCGTCGCAACCTGCAGGATCAAAAACCTGTTCGGGACATTGTATCACACCAATGCCATCGGCAGTGCCCGCCCAGATAAAACCATTTTTATCTTTTGCTACACAAAACACATCATTGGAAGGAAGGTTGCCGCTGCCCGAACCCATCCGGAATCTTTTCCAGCGGTCATCCCCGGTATTGTCAATAGCGGCGCCATGGTCAAAGCAAATCAAACCATTTCCCAACGGAGAAACAATCCACTTATAATTGTTGTTATCAACTATGATCTGCGACAGTGCATTTTGTACAAGTGAAAAGGGGGGGGTGAGGCTTTTCCAGCTGCCGTCGCTTTTTCTTACCCGCAGCGGTTGGGCAGCTCCAAAGTTGGAAACCCAAAGATTATTATCTGCATCAAAGGCTGATCCGGCAACACGGTAGCTTGCAGGATCAACCACTGTTGCGCCGAGATTATTTTGTTTAAATATTTCAAACACCGGCCCTGGTTTTACATGCAGCAGCCCTCCTCCGAAGGAGCCTGCCCAAATGGTTTCATCCCTTTTATCGATGGCGATAGAAATAATATCAGGTATGGAGTCAAGCTGAGGATATTTATTTCCATTCAGATTAGTCCATACACTTTCTTTAAAACTAAAAACACCATTCTTATTTTGCTGTGCGGCCCATAAGCCGTTTACCGCTCCGGCAGTAGCATAAAAGGTGCTGTTATAAACCACTATTTCGCCACCGGCAACTGAGGCCGGAGAGTTTAGTTTATAATTTTCAGCAGAAGTCCCTGCATCAAACCTGGAAAGACCGGCCATACTGTCGGCCACCCAGGGATTATTGTTAAACAATATGGCTTTGCGGGGAGCTTTTATTGCTGAGCTGCCCGCTATGGTCCTGGATACCGCTCCGTCTGCATTCAAAATAATAACCCGGGCTGCTGTACCCTGTTGCTGGCAAAGCTGAATTTTATTTTCTGTACTGTTGCAGTTTACGATAGTCCAGCCATCCGTATAAAGCGGAGACCAGGTTGTTCCATTTTGCACAAAAAGTGAATCATCCTTCTGCACTATTACTTTTCCCTGCACCGTCATCACATTTTGACATGCTCCTGTTGCCAGGCCATTGCTGCCACTAACCGCCTGCCAGTTGGCATAGTTAGCAGGATTAGCAGAATTAACAGCAACTTTTTTCAGTCCTTCAGCCGTGGCGGCATAAAAGAAAACACCATCACTTGTAAACCCGCTCACCCTTACCTGGTTGCCGCCGTTACCGATGAACCAGGAATCCTTCACTTCATATCTTTCACCATCCACCACTATAACACCCAATCCGGTTGATAAATAAAAATTTTTTGCCAGCGGGTAAATATGGTAGATGGTTTTATCACCAATAATATTATCCCGCTTAATATCCGGAACATTATAAATATCATTCCGGTAAATGATGTCAATATTACTGTTCGTGTAGGCAATGAAAAGTTTTTGGGTTGTTTCATCATATTTTATTGCGCTAACCCCTGTTTCGCTCAGACCGGTTACCCGGCTGTACCTTTCAATCAGGTTTTCATTATTCACAGAAAATAAACTATACGGGGTGGCACAATACAGTTTCCCGTTGCCGGCTGTTACATCAATGGCATTATTGTACGGTAAATGCTCCCGCCACTCTCCAACAGGTGGAAGAGGATCCTGTGCCCGGCATTGCAAAATGATCTGAAGAAAAAAAACTGATAAAAAATATCTCACACTTCAAAAATAATGAAAGTCAAAGCGGTCATACCGTCATAATAGTCAAATAAACCATACTGGTCAAAATAGTCAAACAGGTTTGGGAAAGCCTATGACTCACTTGACCCGTTTGTCCTTTTTAACCTCTTTACCCTCTTTTACGTTTCTTTGCAGCCTACCATTCACCTGAAGTATGTGGCACAGCCTTGGCAGGTTTATATTGAAGTACCGGGTTGCATTATTGGCAGCCCTGGCAGGCCTTACTGTTTTTATGGGCTACCATGCAAGCAAGGTGGAGCTTAGCTATGATTTTTCCCGGGCCATCCCCACCAACAACCCCAAATACAAAGCGTACCAGGAGTTCAGAAAAAAATTCGGAGAAGACGGCAATCTTTTAGTTATTGGCATACAAACAGAAGATTTTTTTAATGAAAAAATGTTCAATGCGTATGCTGACCTGCAGCAAAAAATAAGAAAGGTAACCGGTGTGGATGATATTATTGCTGTACCCTCGGCAGTGAACCTGGTAAAAATTCCCGGTACAGAAAGATTAAAAGCCGATACTATTTTCCCCGCACATCAACTTACACAAGCAGAAACAGACAGCGGCGCTAGCCTTTTTCTCAGCCTGCCTTTTTACAAAAACCTGCTGTATAATCCGTCAACCCATGCCTGGCTTATGGGTGTGCGCATCAACAAAGACCTGATGGCTTCCAAAGCCCGGATAGAAATAGTAGATACCATTGGCCGGCTGGCAGATGAGTTTGGCTCGGCCAAGAACCTTACCGTGTATAAAAGCGGCCTGCCGCATATCCGTACGGAATTATCTGTAAGAATTGTGAAAGAGATGAAGATGTTCATCATCGTTTCCATCGTCCTGTCTGCTTTAATCCTGTTGCTTTTCTTCCGCTCATTTACGGCCATGTGGCTTTCGCTGGCCGTTGTATTTATCGGGGTGATATGGAGCTTTGCCACGATACAGCTGATGGGCTACAAAATAAGTGTGCTCAATGCACTCATCCCTCCGCTGATAGTGGTGATTGGTATTCCCAACTGCATTTATTTTCTTAACAAGTTTCATACGGCATGGAATGATCCTTTGGCGGTTTCTGGCGGCGACAAAAAAAAATCATTGGTGACCATGATTGACAGAATGGGAGTGGTTACCCTGTTTTGCAACCTGACAGCTGCTATTGGTTTTGCCGTGTTTGCCCTTACCCAAAGCCAGATTCTGAGGGAATTTGGCTTTGTGGCCGGTATCAATATTTTCGCATTGTTCTTTATTTCACTGATACTAATTCCCGCTGTTCTTAGTTTTTTGCCACCGCCCAAATCACGGCATACCCGGTACCTGGAAAACCCGCGGCTGAACCGCTGGCTTGACCGGCTGGAGCGGTGGTCGCTGAACCATCGAAAACTAATCTATGGCATAACCATCGCAGTGGTGGCAATTTCTGCTGCAGGTATACTGCGGCTGAAAACACTTGGTTTTATTGTAGACGATTTGCCCAAAGAGGATAAGTTATACACCGATCTTAAATTTTTTGAAAAGCAATTTAAGGGGGTAATGCCGCTTGAAGTGATCGTGGATACCAAAGAAAAGCGGGGCGCTTCCCGGAACTACAATAACCTGCTGCGTATTGATTCACTTGCGGAATACCTGGCTTCTTTCCCCGACGTTGGAAGACCGTTAAGTGTTATTGACGGGCTTAAGTTTGCCAGGCAGGCTTTTTTTGAAGGAGACAGTAACAATTACTCCATGCCCCTTGAATTTGACCTGCCTGCACTATCACAATACCTGAGCCAGCCGAAAGAACCCGGAAACACAAAGAACTCATTCGTAAAACTGGTAAGCACCTTTATGGACAGTGCCCGGCAAAAAGCCCGCATCAGTGTAAATATGGGTGATGTGGGAACTGCCCGTTTGCCCGGTCTGCTTGACAGCATCAGCAGCAGGATAAACACTTTATTCCCAAAAGAAAAGTTTGATGTGCAGCTAACAGGCACCAGCGTCACATTTGCTGAAGGCAACCGTTATATCATCAACGGGCTTAAAGACAGTATCGCCTGGGCATTTGTACTCATTGCTTTTTGCATGTTATACCTGTTCCGGTCAGCAAGAATTTTGGTTTGTTCCCTCATCCCTAATGTTATTCCGCTGCTGATAACAGCCGGAATAATGGGCTGGGCTGGCATCCCGCTAAAGCCTTCCACCGTTCTGGTATTCAGTGTGGCGCTTGGAATTGCCATTGATATTACAATACGGTTTCTGGTGAATTATAAACAGGAGTTGCCACGCAACCGGTTCAACATGAAGCAAACGGTGATTGAAACCATTCACAGTACCGGCATCAGCATCATTTACACTTCGCTGGTATTGATAGCAGGCTTTATCATCTTTTGCTTTAGCGGCTTGGATGGTACCAAGGCGCTTGGGTGGCTTACCTCGCTTACCCTGGTAACGGCCACCTTTACCAACCTGGTGCTGTTGCCGGCAATTCTCATCTCATTTTTCAGGGTAAAAAGATAGTTATGCTATATAGTTTGCCTTGAAAATCAGTGAGTAAAAGCAACAATATTCAAGCAGCAGACCGGCATTGGCCCTTGTCTGTTGATAAATGGTCAATACGGTGTGGATTTAAGAGGGGCTGAGAAGGCTAAAACCTTAACATTTTTTTTATTATCAGGCTTAGGTTAATTAATTTCAGCCCCAATTCTTCGACAGGCTCCGAAGGCTTTGATTTCTATTCATATACTAAAACAAAATGCACATGAGAAAACTGTATTTACTGCTTTTGGGAGTTGTGTTTTTTGCCGCACAGGCATTGGCACAACGCACCGTCACCGGAAAAGTGACAGACGAAAAAGGCAACCCCCTGGCAAATGTATCCGTGCTGGTAAGGGGCACTACAACCGGTACCACTACCAAAGAAGACGGTACATACTCACTAACGGTACCAGCTAATGCAAAAGCGCTGGTATTTTCTTCAGTGGATATGAGCCCGGTTGAGCAGGCAATAGGTACAGCTTCAGTTGTGAATGCAACCCTGAAAGCTGAAGACAGAACCATGTCGGAAGTGGTGGTAGTGGGATATGGTACACAAAGAAGAAGGGATGTTACCGGTTCGGTTTCCCGTATATCAGGCGATAAAACAAAAGACCTGCCCGTTCAGAGTTTTGAACAGGCATTGTCTGGCAGGGCTGCCGGTGTAAGCGTTACCCTTCCGAACGGTGTTTTAAATGCTCCGCCTGTAGTTCGGGTACGGGGTATAAATGCAATGGGGCTTAGCTCTTTTCCGCTTGTGGTAATAGATGGTATCCCGACTTTCAGCGGTAATGCCGGCAACAGCGCTGCCAACAATGTGCTTTCTGATATTAACCCCGGTGATATCGAAAGCGTAGAAGTATTAAAAGATGCTGCAGCTGCGGCCATTTACGGATCAAGGGCTGCTGCAGGTGTAATACTTGTAACGACCAAGGAAGGGAAGCAAGGTAAAGCCCGGGTAAACTATGATGCATGGGTAGGCTTTACAAGGCCTTTCAATCTGGTACCCCTGCTTGATGCAAGGGAATATGAACTGATAAAAAATGAGGGGCTTACCAATGCGGGCACTCCGCCCAACGGAACTACCCGCGGCTTTTATCCCTATATCGGGCCCGATGGCCAACCCGTTAACACCAACTGGTATGATGTGGTTTACCGGCAGGGGGTTTCGCATACGCATAATATCAATGTAAGCGGAGCTAATGACCGGACCAATTACTTTTTCTCCGCCGGTTTTACCAAGCAAAAAGGAATGATCTTCAATAACGACTTCAAACGCCTTACCACGCTGATGAGCCTTGAACACAAGGTGAACTCAAGATTTACAGTTGGCGGGAAATTCCAATACAGCACATCTAAAAACAGCGGCCTCAATACCGGTTCTTTACCCGGCCAGGCATTTAATACATCCGGTGTGGGCCGGCTTGCATTTAACCTGATGCCCAATGTGCCGGTCTTTTTAAACAACGGGGCCTACAATATCAATACAGCAAGCAATACGATCGGCCAGGGCGGCAATATTACAGCCCTCCAGTTCACCAATCCAAAGTATTTGCTGGATAAAAACATATTTACTTCGGAAAATGACAGGATACTCGCCAATGCCTATGGCACCGTTAAGATCTTCGACGGCCTGCAGTTTAAAATGGTGTTTGGTATTGACAATTTACAGGTTACTAACAAGGCTTTTCAGGACTTCTTACATGGCGATGGCGTAGGGCAGGCCGGATCGGCCACCAATACATTACAGACCTACAGAAGATGGAACTGGCAAAACCTGCTTACTTATGATAAAACATTCGGTAAGCATACAGTCGGTGTGCTGGGCGGTATTGAAGAACAATACACATCATCCGATGGATGGGGCGCCAGCCGCCAGGGGGTTACAGATCCTTTCTATAATGAATACCAGGGAGGATATAACAATATCCTTCCCGCCGGTAACTTCCTTGGTGAAAACTATCTCATCTCCTATATCGCCCGTTTGAATTACGGCTATGCCAGAAAATACCTGGCTTCAGTTAACTTCCGCCGTGATGGTTACTCTGCATTTGCTCCCGATAACAAGTATGGTAATTTCTTTGGTGGATCCCTTGGCTATGTGGTAAGTGAAGAAAAGTTTTTCAAAAACTCAGGACTTTCCCGTGTAATGAACCTCTTGAAATTTAAGGGCAGTTACGGAGAAGTAGGTAATATACAGGGTATAGGTGATTTTGCCTTTTGGACCTCTTTCTCCAGTGGTTTATATGCTGCAGCGCCATCTATATTCTTCTCACAGGCAGGCAACAGGGACCTGAGATGGGAGAACAGTAAAAAAACTGATATAGGCGTAGAAATGGGTTTCTTCAGGGGCAGACTTACAGCAGAGATTACTTATTATAAGAATATTATCAACGATGGTATTCTTGCAGAACCTACAGCGCCTTCAAGAGGTATTCCCGGTAACAGTATTACCACCAATATCGGCAGTATGTACAATAAAGGCTGGGAAGTAACTTTAACAGGCACTGTTGTGCAAACTAAAAACTTTACCTGGAACAGCAGTTTCAATATCACCACCCTAAAAAATGTTGTTACAAGGCTGGCTAACCAGAATGCCGACATACAACCTGCCACATCCGGTCTTGAAAGACCAAGCATGGTAAGAGTAGGTGAGTCGCTTGGAGTATTTTACGTTGTTCGTACCGGCGGTGTAAACCCGGCCAACGGCCAGCGTATTTACTACTACAGCAACGGGACTGCTGTTCAGTATAACCACGCCGCATCAGCAGTTAACCGCTGGACACTGGTATCAAACGGTGCGGTTGCCCCCAGGGTAGCTGACCAGGCCTCTGATGGTGTTATTATCGGGCCTGCTCTTCCAAAGTGGCAGGGTGGTTTTGATAATACATTCCGCTATAAAAACTTTGACCTGAACATCCTGATGTTTTTCTCCGGCGGCAATTATGTGTATAATGGCTCCAAAGCAGGCCAGCGGGATATGAGAAGCTGGAACAATATGAAGGATATGCTGAAGCGCTGGCAAAAACCGGGTGATATTACCGATATCCCGAGGGTGGTATTTGGTGATAATATCTCCAATGGTTCAGGTATCGTTATCAGTGAGAATGTGGAAAAGGGCGATTTCCTGAAGGCAAGAAATATTACATTAGGTTATGCCGCTCCCAAGAATGTTACTGATAAACTGGGTATCTCCAGTATCCGTTTTTATGTACAGATGCAAAACGCTTTCACTTTTACGAAATATTCAGGGTTTGATCCCGAAATTTCTTCCAACGGAAATGGTTTTGGTAACCCCAGTGTTGACCGGAATTCTGTGCCCCAGGCCAGAACCGTAAATATTGGTATCAATTTAGGATTCTAATTAATAAAACTAACTGACAATGAAACTTAAAATAACAGTTTATACTTTAATTGCAGGACTTGCCCTGGCCGGTTGCAGCAAAGGAAAGCTTAGCCCTATTCCGCAAACCTTTTTGTCTGAGGCGGTAGCTTTCAGCGATTCTGCCCGTTGTGTACAACAGGTCAATGGTCTTTATTCCGCTTTTAAGCAGGGCCAAATGATGGCCGGGCGGTACATGGTATACCAGGATGTGAGGGGCGAAGAATTTTTGAATGTAACCAACAATGCTGTAACTGCATGGCTTACCTGGCAGTTTAACCTGACAGCCGGCACCAATGAAGTTAACTTCTTCTGGAATGCCTGCTATGCCACTATCAACAGATGTAATGTAGTGATTGCGGGACTGGCAACGGCTCCCATAAGCGGTACACTAAAAACCAATATGACGGCTGAAGCTAAACTGATAAGGGCCGCCGCATATTTTATGCTGATGCAGTTATATGCAAAACCATATACTGACGGAAATGGCAGCAACCTCGGGGTTATCCTGAAGTTAAATGCAGAAACATCCATTGGTGATAATAACCAGGCGAGAACAACTGCTGCGATTATTTATGCCCAGATTCTCCAGGACCTTAATGATGCTGAAGCAAACCTCCCTAGTTTTTACACCAATAACTCGCCTACAACCCTGTTAAACACAACAAGGGCACATAAGAACACTGCGATAGCTCTTAAAACAAGGGTTTACCTGAACATGGCTAACTGGGCATCTGTAATAACAGAAGGCAATAAACTGGTGCCTGCTGCTGCCCCGTGGAATGCACCAACAGGTGTAGCCAATGGTCTCAACCCGAGTATTTCATCCGTTTTCACTGTTTATTCAAACAACGAATCAATCTGGTCTGCACCGTTTACAACATTGGATATTCCGGGAACGCAGAATGGACTTGGTTGGTATTATAATCCCGGTCCTAATGGTGGCAACGAATATGAACTGAACCTGACCGGCAATGGAATTTGTGCCGATCCCAACTGGAGTGCTGTAGATGCCCGCCGCGCCTTTAACCAGGTAACAAGCGGAAGAACCTACCTGCGCAAATGGCCTAAACCCGCGGCAGATGCTGACTGGAGCCCCATTGTACGGTATGCTGAAGTGATGCTGAACCTGGCCGAAGCGCTGGCAAGAAATGCTCCGGGCACTTCTGTGGATGCAAGGGCCCTGGCGATATTAAACTCTATCCGCCAGCGTTCGGACCCAACCCTTCCCAACTTTACCCCGGCTGATAAAAATGCCCTTGTTGCTTTGATACTGAATGAAAGAAGAATTGAACTGCTGGGCGAAGGATTCAGAACTTCTGATGTGGGCCGCACCGGGGCCACTTATGCCGCCAAAGGCACTGTTTCATCCGTTGCCCCCGGAACTACCCAGTATATCTGGCCCATTCCTCTTGGTGAACTGCTGGTAAACAGAGCCTGCCAGCAAAACTCCGGATATTAATCCAACTGTTTATGACACATAAAAAAACGTCCCGCAATTGCGGGACGTTTTTTTATTCCCAGTCTTCTTACTGAAGCACCTCTGTTAGTTTTTTATCCAAGTCGCTGCCACGCAGCGATTCGGCAATAATTTTACCATCGGGATCAACCAGCACATTATAAGGTATTCCTTCAATTTTGTACAAAGGAACTACAACACTGTTCCAGAACTTCAAATCGCTCACATGAGTCCAGGTAAGTTTGTCCTGCATTACCGCTTTCATCCATTCATCTTTCTGCCCTGGTTGGTCAAGCGACACACCAAGAATCGTAAAATTTTTATCCCTGAACTTTTGCCAGACCTTTACCACATTCGGGTTTTCGGTCCTGCAGGGCCTGCACCAGCTGGCCCAGAAATCAACCAATACATACTTGCCGCGAAAGGAACTTAACTTTACTTCTTTTCCATTGGGATCGGGTAATACAATTTCAGGCGCCGGCTGGCCCACCCAGCCTTTCGGAGTTGCACTCAGGGATGATTTAATAGCGATCAGCCCCTGGTGTTCGGGAAACTTTGCCGATGCTTCATTTACTATCTGAATCACCTCTTCATTACTTAATCCCTTCAGCCCCGAACCCTGCATGTTGGAAGTACTTTGATAGTAGCCTAAAATAAACATAGACAAGGCCGCATTTCCGCTTTTTTTCAGGGCATTCAGGGTAAGGCTTCTCACCTCATCTGCTGTTTTAGAAACATTATCCTCAATTGTTTTCAGGATATTGTCTGACCCTCCTGATCCTGAAAGGCTATCATACTTCCTTGCATCAGCAATAATTAGCTGCAGCTTGTCGTTGAATGCCGTCATATACTCTTTCATTTCCCGGCTGGCTGCCGATCCCTTTACTTCATAGCTTTCGGGAAACTGAGTGTTCTCCTTGCTGAAGACGGCATTCACCGTGATTTTCCCGGCATCATTGATAACCGCAGCCAGCGGATAATTGTTCTGGTCAAGGCGAAGATTATACACCCGGGCCTCTCCGGTTGATGTTTTCAGTTTGTATTTTCCGTCTTTTCCCAGATCAGCTGAATCCACTACCAGCCGTTCCATGGTTGTCATGGGTATCTCTTCCAGGTAAATTTTTTTTGCAGGGTTATTATTGATGGTTCCTGCCACTTCGAGTTTTTTTTCATCCGCATTTTCTTTGCAGGAAGCCAGGAAAAAAACCGGCGCCAGCATTAAAACCATTTTCTTCGTATTGATCATTATGTTACTTTTTAAGTTTTTCAATTAATAGTTCATGGGTCATTTTTGGATCGGCCTTGCCTTTTGTCTGTTTTATCACCTCTCCTGCAAACAATGCGAGCAGGCCTTTTTTCCCTTTTTTATATTCAGCCACTTTATCGGCAAATTTCTTCAATACGTTGTCAATTACAGGTCCAACAGAAGACAAATCAGACTCCTGCAGGAGATTATTCTTTTCTGCAAGCTCTTCAGGGTCAGCAGCCGGGTCATTTAATAACATCGGAAAAAGGCGGGAGCTGGCGGTTGAAAAACTGAGCTTTCCGGATTCAACCAATGAAATGATACCTGCTATTGCTGATGCAGCCAGCGGAAACCCATCAATTTCAGAATTGAGTTTATTCAGCCAGTTTTTTACAGGTCCCAGCATCCAGTTAGCTGCTGCTTTAGGCCTCCCCCCGACTCCATCCAACAGGGGGGAAAGCTGAGCAACAATACTTTCAAAATAATCAGCAAAAGCCCGTTCTTCAGCAATTACTGTCGCATCGTATAATGAAAGCTTGTACTCTGCGGTATATTTTTTTATTCTTTCCTCCTGTAATGCAGGTATGTTCTTTTGTATTTGATTAATGAAATCATCATCCAGTGAAAAGGGTGTCAGGTCCGGTTCAGGAAAATAACGGTAATCATCTGCATCTTCTTTATCCCTTATGGCAAAGGTGGTTCCGGTACCGGCATCAAAACTTCTTGTTTCCTGTGTGATGACGCCTCCGTTATCTAAAATTTCTATAAGGCGTTTCGCTTCTGCTTCTATAGCCCGCTTAACATGGCGGATGGAGTTAAGGTTTTTTACCTCCACCCTCGTTCCCAACACTGTTTCCCCTTTTTTACGAACAGGGATATTGGCATCATATCTCAGGCTGCCCTCTTCCATGTTTCCGTCACAAATATCAAGGTAACGAACAAGCCTTCTGATTTCAGTAAGATACGCAAAGGCTTCATCGCCGCTGCGGATGTCCGGCTCGGTTACAATCTCTGTTAATGGAGTTCCCGCCCGGTTGTAATCAACGCAGGTAGAGTTTTCATCAGCATCATGTATGCTTTTGCCGGCATCTTCTTCAAGATGGATCCGGTTCAGCCGGATTCTTTTTTCTTCATTTGATCCGGTTTTTATTTTTACATACCCTCCGGAGCAGATGGGGGTTGTATGTTGTGAAACCTGGTATCCTTTGGGAAGATCAGGATAGAAGTAATTCTTTCGGGCAAAATAGTTCTGCTTTATTATCCGGCAGTGGCAGGCCAATCCCATTTTTACAGCATACTCCACCGCTTTCCTGTTCATCCGGGGTAATGTGCCCGGATGGGCCAGTGTAAGGGGGCTGATATTTGTATTGGGTTCAGCCCCAAATACGGTACTGTCGCCGCAAAAGAGCTTGCTTGCTGTTTTAAGCTGAGCATGCACCTCAAGACCCACTACTGTTTCGTATGCATTGTAATCCGTCATATGTGAAGTGATTCTCTGAGTAATACGTTGGGAAAAACCCTCCTGCGCTAAAGTTTCGGCTTCGCCTTCGGCGACCGAAGGAGGGCAGACAAAATTAGCTGATTTAAGGCAGCCGTTTACAAAAGCAAATGCCTCCGGTGGCGGAGGCATTGTTAAAAATATATACTGATTAACTCAGAGATTGGTCGTTTTTAGTTTTCTTGGCATTTTTACTTCAATGTTCTGCGATTTGCCATTACGGGTAAGCTGGAAACGAACCGTAAGATTATCTTTTTTCTCCCGGATCAGTCTTGAAATTTCATCCACACTGTTAACCGCTTTATCATCCAAATGGGTGATAATATCATTTTCCTTTATCCCGGCTTTGGCAGCATTGCTTTCTTCATCCACCTCAATCACTTTTACCCCTTTACCATCATCGGTATCCTGAACGGAGAGTCCCAGTTTGGGTGAGCCGCCTGACCAGGTAAAAGACCTGAACTGATCGGGAGGTATTTTAACATCCGGTACAGCGGGAACCTTGTACAAATTATTCAGATCATCCATATCAAATTTAAAATCCTGGCCGGGTGTAAATGAAAACGCCCCGACGCCTTTCCATTTGGTAAGTTCGGCGGTGGTTTTCAGTTCTTTTTTATTGCGGAGATAGGTGATGGTAACTTTATCACCGGGCTTATGTTTCTTTATAGCTGCTGAAAGGTCATCGGGGCTCCCGATTTTTGTATCTCCAACCCTGGTGATGATATCCTTTTCCTTCAGCCCTGCTTTTTCTGCAGCGCTTTCCTTGGTAATGCTTTGTATTTCGGCCCCCTCCTCTGCCTTCTCAGTTGTTACACCCAGCATAGCCCTGTTTTCATCGCCGCTAAAGACACCCACACCGTCGCCCTGGCTGAAATGCCACACACCGCCCCGCGGACCTTTAAAATAACTCAGCGACTCCAGGTCTTTCAGCTTACTGATATTAACGCTGATATCCCCGTTCTTTTCCTTGTATTCCTCAATAGGCTTTCCGTTTACGGTAACATTGTCGCCATTAATTTCAACAACAATTTTTTCTTTTTTATCTCCCTTTGTGGTGATAATGATATGCTGCTTTTCTGTTTTGTCTTTACCCCCTTTTTCGCCCTTTTCATCCTTCTGGGCCATGAGGGCAACAGGTGCCGGCAAAGCAAATACGGTAATGAAGATGAGGTTCCTGAACAGTTTCTTTTTCATGTGAATATTTTTTATTGTTTTTTGGTCACATGCAATTCGCCATAAAATTTTCACCTGCCTGCTCGCCTTCGCATAGCTTCAGCGGAGCAAGGCCGGCAGGTCGGTGGTTGGCCCCGATAGCTATCGGGGTACCTCGAAAATTTTAAGGCTCATTTCATACTATACTTTTTAAATACAGAACTACGTTAAGTTTCGTAGTCAAATATAAACAGGATTTTTTAAATACGAAACATTTCGGAAATGTTAAAACTGGTTAACTTTTCCTGCGGAAACATCAGCGGATAAGCGGATTAAGGGCTTCATAGGTTTTGTGGAGAAGTCCCTCAACAACCTGTTCTCCAATATAGGTCATGCCGCATTTTTCCAGCACCCTCAGCGAAGCTGTATTATCCGGCAGGGCACGGCCGACAATCCTCTTCAAAGCAAGCCGTTGAAAACCATACTGTAAACAGGCAAATGCGGCCTCTGTGGCATATCCCCTGCCCCAGGCTGTTTTTATCAAACGATAGCCTAAGTCTATCTCTTTCATCTCCGGTCTGGTTTTAAGGCCGCACCAGCCGATGAACTGCATTTCAGGTTTTGTATGCACAGCCCACCGGCCATGGTTATATAAGGTATATTGGGGTAAAATCGTTTTTTCCAGTATTTCCTTCGCATGGTTTAAATCCCTTACGGGGTCGGCTGTGTAGCGGGTTACATCCGGATCAAGATTAAGTTCATAGATACGCACTGCATCTTCTTCTGTAAAAGTGCGGAGCAGGAGCCGGCTGGTTTCGATAATAACGTTCATGAGCAGGCGATGGGTAGTTTTACTTACCACAAAGTGGTATTGGCCGGTAAATATAAAAGCAGATTTTTGATCCATTATTCTGTTTAGAAACAGGCTTATGGCTTATGCAGTTTTCGGGGTTTGTACGGCCCTTTTGGCCGGTGTCGCCATCCTGGCGGTAAAAGTGGTGAGGGAAAACCGTAAAATGGCCCCTAATAAGGATGAAGACGAGGATGAATCCTGTTCATGACTTCCTAATAGAGTAATTTCTTCACTGACTCAATCACCTGTCTCAGATTTCCAGCTTCCTGCCCGCCGGCTGTAGCCAGGGTTTTCTGACCACCGCCCCCGCCATTTATTAGTGGCGCCACATGTTCTTTGATGATTTTACCGGCATCCAGGTTTTTGGCTGCTGCCACTGTTTCAGAAATACTGACGGCAACAAATGGTTTGCCCCCCAGGTTTACACAGAGTACGGCTACATGATCCCTGAGATGATTTTTCAGATCAAAGCAAAGTTGTTTCAATGCATCGGCATTGCTGACCTCCACTATATCGCCCACAAAATTCACCCCGTTGACAATCTCATCTTTCTGAAGCAGCTCATTACGGATACCTACCAGTTGCCGGGCTTCCATTATTTCAAGGTGTTTCTTGAGTTCGCTGTTTTCCTGCTGAAGATTTTCAATTGACTTTATCAGGTCTTTAGGGTTTTTCAAAGTTTCCCTCAGCGTATCAATAAGGGCAAGCTTTTCATGGATATAATTCTCCGCCTGTTTGCCGCAAACCGCCTCCACCCTTCTGACACCGGCAGCAATGGCCGACTCGCTGGTGAGTTTAAAAAAACCCAGTTCACCGGTGGCGCCAACATGTGTACCTCCGCATAATTCTAAAGAATAGTTGGGATCAATAATAACAACACGAACCACATCTCCATATTTTTCGCCGAACAAAGCCATGGCTCCCATCTTCATAGCTTCATCCTTCGGCATTTCCTTGATGACAACAGGTATGTTCTCTCTGATCTTTTCATTTACCAACGCTTCAATCTTTGCAATCTCCTTATCGGTTACTTTTGTAAAATGTGAGAAGTCGAAACGGAGGTGTTCTTCATTTACAAGAGAACCCTTCTGTGTTACATGTGTACCCAATACTTTTCTTAAAGCGGCGTGAAGCAAATGCGTAGCGGAGTGATGCAGTTGAGTAATCTCCCTTTTAAATGCATCAACAGTCGCTGTTACTTCACCAGATAATTCTTCGGGAATTGATTCTGCAAAATGAACTATCAAATCATTATCTTTTCTAGTATCAACAATTGTCAATTGCTCATTGCCAATTGTCAATTGTCCCCTATCCCCAACCTGCCCGCCGCTTTCAGCGTAAAAAGGAGTTTTATCCAGTACAATCTGGTATTGTTCCTTTCCTTTTGCCTTTACTTTTCTGTATTTTAAAATAGTTGCTTTTGTTTCCAAAGAACCATAACCGACAAATTCACTTGTTCCTTCTTTTAACACAATCCAGTCTTCGGCTTCAACAGCGGTGGCGGCACGGCTGCGGGATTTTTGCTGCTGCATTTCAACTTTAAACCTTTCTTCATCTGTCTTCAAATTATTTTCTGATGCTATAAGCTGTGTAAGGTCAAACGGGAAGCCATAAGTATCGTATAACTCAAAAGAGTCTTTACCGGTTATTTCTCCTTTTGCAATCAAGTCATCCACTCTCTTCAAGCCTTTTTCCAATGTTCTTAAGAAAGCTTCTTCTTCTTCCTTCACCACCTTACTTACAAAATCAGCTTGTTGATGCAGTTCAGGAAATACATTTTCAAACTGCTTTGCCAGCACCGGAACGAGTTGTGCAAGCAATGGTTGTTTATACTCCAAATATGAATAATAGTAGCGTACCGCCCGGCGAAGAATGCGGCGAATGACATAACCTGCCCCTGTATTGGAAGGCAGTTGTCCATCGGCAATGGTGAAACTGATAGCCCGGATATGGTCGGCAATCACTCTGAAAGCCACATCCTGTTTGCTGTCTTCGTAACTATATTTTCTCCTGGTTATCTTTTCAATAAATGAAATAATTTCAATAAAAATATCCGTATCATAGTTAGATATTTTCCCCTGTACCACTCTTGCAAGTCTTTCCAAACCCATTCCCGTATCCACATGTTTGGAAGGTAGTAATTCAAGAGTGCCGTCTTTTTTACGGTTGAACTGGATGAATACATTGTTCCATATCTCCATTACCATCCCTGTGTCATCATTGTTCACCAGCTTATGTCCGTCACTGCTGGCTACCGGGCGGGTATCATAATGTATTTCCGTGCAGGGACCGCAGGGGCCGGTATCGCCCATCTCCCAGAAATTATCTTTTTTGCCGCCCATCAGGATCCTGTCCTGGGGTATCCATTTTTTCCATTCAAGGTATGCTTCCTCATCTTTGGGCAACCCTTCTTTTTTATCCCCTTCAAAAATGGTGACATACAGGCGGTTTTTATCCAGCTTGTACACTTCGGTGAGCAGTTCCCAGCTCCAGGCAATGGCATCTTTTTTAAAATAATCACCAAAACTCCAGTTACCCAGCATTTCAAACATGGTATGGTGATGGGTGTCCACACCTACTTCTTCCAGGTCGTTGTGCTTGCCGCTTACCCGAAGACATTTTTGTGTATCGGCCACCCGCCTGTAAGGCGGTATTTTGTTGCCCAGAAAATAATCTTTGAACTGATTCATGCCCGCATTGGTGAACATAAGTGATGGATCATTTTTCATTACGATGGGGGCCGAAGGCACAATTTCATGTCCCTTAGATTTGAAAAAATCCAAAAAAGCTTTCCGTATTTCTGCGCTGGTCATTATATAGCCGATTGAACTGGGTTGATTTTTGCTGTTTATGGGGTTATATTTGCCTGCCTGCCGGCAGGCAGGTCAGCCCCGTACTGGCGGGCAAAGGTAAATTATTCAAGCCGCATTAAGGTTTGAAACAGGGTTAAGGCTTGCTGATGAAAAAGATCAAGTATTACTATAACACCAACACCCTCCGGTATGAAAAGCTGGAAACACCCCTGCGGGTAAAACTGCTACGGGTATTTGGTTTTATAGCGGCTGCTTTTGTAACGGCCGCCCTTATTTCTTATGTGGCTTTTCAGTTTATCGGCTCCCCGCAGGAAAGAATACTGCAGCAGCAAAACAAGGCACTTCGGGATAATTACCGGGAACTGGAAGACACCCTGGAATCCATCCAGCGGCAGATGAAGGAACTGGAAAAAAGGGATAATGATGTGTACCGGACCATTTTTGAAGCCAACCCAGTACCCGACAGCGCCCGGGCCAAGGAAATAGAAGTAAAACAGGAAATTGCCAAAGTAGAACGGCTGAAGGATAACCAGCTGGTCGCCTCCATTCATGCCACCATCAGCAACATTACCAGCCGGATTGCGGCTCAAAAAAAATCTTACAATGAAGTGGAAGAACTGGTAAAGAACAAGGAACAACTGCTGGCACACACGCCGGCCATACAACCTGTGAGCAATAAAGACCTGAACCGCATCGCTTCTGGTTTTGGATACCGCATTGACCCGGTGTACAAAACCACCAAGTTTCATCCAGGGCTTGATTTTTCGGCGCCACAGGGAACACCCATCTATGCAACAGCCGATGGCGCCATTACTACTGCAGGAAACACAGGGAATGGCTATGGCAATCATGTTATCATTAATCATGCCTATGGTTATGAAACTTTATATGGCCACATGGTAAGAGTAAAGGCAAGAGTCGGGCAGAAGGTGAAGCGGGGTGAGGTGATCGGATGGGTGGGCAGCACCGGTAAAAGCACCGGGCCGCACTGTCATTATGAAGTGCATAAATACAGTGAGAAAATAGACCCCATCTATTTCTTTTATAATGACCTGACCCCTGAGCAATTTGACCTGATACTGAAAAAGGCTGCAGCCTCCAATCAAAGTCTTGATTGAGGCAGTCAGAAATAAATGACCGGTCGTTAGGGGCCGATAAATGCTCTGTGAGTTTGACTTTTCCACACCGGGGTGTGCTTACCTGAAAATGATGACCGGCTTAGTACCTTTACAGTATGGCGAAGCCGTTATCTCAAATAACTTTTGATTTTGTGGAAGCCGGGGAGGCTGAAAATGTACAATCTGTTACTCCGGCAATGGCTGAAAAAAAATCAGCTGAACCGGCAGTTGTATTTAAAGTAAAGAAAAAAAAGCCGGAAAACGAACCAGTGGTTGCACCCCCGCCCGACCCCATCAGCGCCCCTGCATCTGAAATTCCGGGTACTGCGTCAGACAAACTTCCGGGTAAACGGGGCCGTAAATCACTGAAAGAAATAACCCGGAGCGCTGACCTCATACAGGTTCCGGAAGACGAGATACTTTTTCAGAAACAATATTATTCCATTGGTGAAGTAGCCTCCATGTTCCGGGAAAACCAGTCGCTCATCCGCTACTGGGAAACCGAATTTGACATACTGGAACCGCGGAAAAACAGGAAGGGAGATCGTTTTTTCCGTCCTGTGGATATCAAAAACCTGGTATTGATCTACGACCTGCTGCGCCGGCGCAAATTCACCATTGAAGGTGCCAGGGAATACCTGAAAAAGAACAAAAAGGGCGAGGAAAAGTTTGCCGCCATTCAATCGCTGCAAAAAATAAAAGGATTTTTATTAGAGTTGAAGGTCAATCTGTAAAAACAGCTTGCAACTTTAACACTGCTTCCATCATCTTTTGCCTGCCCCCTTTTACAATTGCCGCATTATGAGAACCGTTATAAAGAAATTATTGCCCGTTGTTATCCTTACCCTGTTGCTAAACAACACGGCAGCCGCACAACACCAGTATGAGATTCTGGTGGAGCGTCCCAATGAAAAATCAATGAAAGGCATCCTGTCCAGAAATGTCATTATCCATGACACTTCTTTTAAATGGTATGCAGATGCCCAGAAGATTTATACCCCAAAAACTGAAGCGGTGACAGCGCTTCAAAACAGCAGAGACTCCGTACAGTTGCTGGTATTTATGGGTACCTGGTGCGAGGATTCTCATTTTGTGATACCACGCCTGTTTAAACTTACCGATGCCGCCGGTTTCAGTGATGACCGGATTACTTTAATTGGTGTTGACCGCAGCAAAAAAACACTCAGCCATCTTTGCGAAGCGCTGAATGTTACAAATGTTCCAACCATTATTGTAATGAAAAAAGGAAAAGAGCTGGGAAGAGTAATTGAATACGGTTCATCAGGTATGTTTGATAAGGACCTGGCAGAAATACTCAGCAGGGCCAACTAAGGTTGCTGACTCAGCCTTATATCTGTACTGGTCCCGGCAATTTCAATTTTCAATTCTTCCATCAGTTTCAGGCTTTGCAGGTTGACATCCTGTTTAATCGCATTGAACTCCTGCACAGAAAGCAGCGCAGTATAATATTCAGCCACAAGGATAATTGCTTTACCCGTAATCTCGGACAGGTATACCTCAGCACTTTCTATATCTTTTCCTCCCGTAATTTTTTTAACCCCGGCAATCAGTTGTTCAATTTCAGCCGTAGCTGTTTGCAGACTGATTTCCAGTTTTAAATCGCCGCGGCGCTGGGTACGCAACGAATGGTTATCCAATATGCTGTCCACCATCTGCTTGTTTGGGACAGTAACGAAGGTCTTTTGATCGGTTCTTATACGGGTGCTCCTCAGTCCGATTCTTTCTACAGTACCGGTTACCTGCTGCACTTTTACCAAATCGCCGGTGATGAAAGGCTTATCAAAAAAAATGATAAAAGATGCTATCAGGTTTTCCAGACTTTCCCGCAGTGCCAAAGCAATAGCTGCGCCAACAATACTGAGACCGGTGAGCAAGCCCCCCACATTTAAACCAAATGCGTACCTCAACACCAGCATGATGCCGATGATAATGAGTATGACCTTGAAGAAATCTTTGAAGAAAATAATGAGTTGGTTATCGCTCTGGTCCGGTGTAAGATTCGCTTTTTTCCCCAGAATAAGGGCGATAAAATCAATGAGACGGATCAGCAGGGCTGTGAAGGAAACAATAAGAATGATATTGCCAATGCAATGAACAATTTCTATAACGGTATATTTATACAGCTCCGCATCTAATTGCTGCGGAAAATTCAGCTTATACAGCGCCCCTATTGATACCAGTATTGCCAGGAAGCGCCCGAGCGGCTTTACCACCAGTTTTGTGAAGGATTGCTTATCTACATCTTTCCATACCTGATGCATCAGGCTATATAATAAACCGGCAAAATACCGGGAGATGAATTTTTTGAACAGCCAGATAAACAGGATAACTCCGCCAATGATAAAATAGTGCTTTACCGGGTTGCCCCACCAGATCTGATTCATGAAATCATTCATGCAGCAATAATTCAGGATTAAAAATATTGAATCCCGGCCACACCACCGTTTTAGCGCAGGGAGTAAATATACAGGCAGTTTATGTTTTCACTGCACTCATTCTTCAGTGCATAGACCCTTGAAGAACTGAAATTGAAGCTTCTGCTTTTCAGTATAGGTTCCGGCATTTTCCAGTCATCATACCGAAAGGTGCTGATCTTATAGCGGTACAATGTATCTGCTTTTGAACCAAAAATGTATTGGCCGCTTACTTTCAGATTCTGCCAGTTTTGAATAAGGATCCCGTTCTTAAAGGCGCCGAAATAGTCAAATACATATATCCCTTTCAGGGAATCGTACAGATAAACATACCTGTTCTCATCAAATATCTTTACCGGGGTTATGGATTGGGAGAGCAGTAACCGGAAGTCGGGCGTTTCCTGCAGCAGTTTCCCGTCTTCATCCATTTTTTTCAGTTTGGCTTCCAGTTCATCATACACCCATATTTTATTGTCATACGACTGCCCGATGGCTTTGGCCTGCAATACACCCTGTTTTCGCAAATCCGCCACATTCACCACATTCAGGAAACGATCCAGCATTACCACAGTGGCAAAATCCCTGTAATATAAAAGCACCTTGAGCGGATTGGTCACATCAATAAGGGTAGCCTGCCCGAATTTTCTTATATCATTATATACGGCTACAGAGTCGCCATTGACATTATATTTTTTAACCTGGTTACGGCTGTTGAGTACATAAACATTGTCAAGGTTGTCAACTGTGAAATCAACAATATCTCCCTTCATTACCCTCAGTAAACGGAAAACTGTATCGCTCTGCGCCCCTGCTGCCGCAGGCAGCAATAACAGAAATAATAGGATGTACCGGGTTCTGCTCATTTATTTTCGGATGATCTTTCCATCCATGTTTTTATATGATTTCAGCTCCAGATTTTCCCCGTCAAAAACAGCATAGGTATAATAACGTATCCAGTCGCCTAGGTTAATGTACCTGCTTTGCTCACCCAGCCGGTAATCTATAGCCAGATGACGATGCCCGAATATGAAATAGTTGTAAAATTTCTTCTTCAAAACCTCTTTACAGTAGATAATCAGCCATTCTTTGTCTTCCCCGAGAAAAACTTCTTCTGATGCACCGGTTTGCGCCCGGCTCCAGCTGCTGAGGTAATGGGCCAGGCTTATCCCGGCCACCGGCGGCAGAATGCCAAACAGCCATTTACTTACCGGGTTACGGAATAATTTTTTTAACCGCTTATAACCATGATCTCCCGGGCCAAGGCCGTCGCCGTGACCAATAAGAAATTTTTTGCCATTTCGTTCAAAATCCCGGGGTTCAAAATATACAGGCATGTCCAGTTCTTTCTGGAAATAATCTCTTATCCACATATCATGGTTGCCCGTAAAAAAATGCATGGCAATCCCCGCATCAGATAATTCGGCCAGTTTACCAAATAATCTTACATATCCCTTAGGCACTACTTTTCTGTATTCATACCAAAAGTCAAACATATCGCCAACCAGAAAGATTTCGGCCGCATTATCTTTTATCTTTTCCAGAAAACTAACGATGATTTTTTCCCTCTCAAGACTGCTTGTATGGTTGGGTGCGCCGAGGTGAAAGTCGGAAAGAAAGTAGATTTTTTTATTGTGAGGAAGCAACACCCGGTGTAATCATTTCTTTTCTTTCATGTACTGCATCAGGTCTCCGGAAGCAATAACAGGTCTCCCGCTTATATCGCCATTGTACCAGTAAATCCATGCATGGGTTACCTCTCCGTTTATGTACATTTCAGTTATTTCCCGGCGGTAAAGCTGAATTTCATCGGGCTCCACAGACATACCTTCATAGTCATCCAGTTGTCCGATGGCCCAGGAAAATTTTTTTTCATGTTTGATCCTGTAAAGTTCACCGATGATAAAACTGTTGTCTTTTGTGGGCAGGCCGGCCGGATAGCTGCCCATATCAAACAGTTTTCCTCTCACTTTTGCTTCGCCAACAAATGAAAAGAAAAGGCTGATATAATCATAGGCATGGCTATAAAATCCGCTTCGGAGCGAACCGTACACAAATAACTGGTAAACGCCGGGATTTGTCATGCTGTAAAGATAAGCTAAGAGATGAAATGTGGAAAGGAGATAAACTATGATTCCACCAGGAATAAATACACTTCCTTCGGTCCATGCACTCCCACAACCAGTGTTTTTTCAATATCAGCTGTACGGCTGGGTCCTGTGGCGAATGAAAGCAGTGAAGGCAGGTTATTCCCGTATTTTTCCTTAGCAGCCTGCAGGGCATCTTTAATATCATATACCAGTTGGCTGGTATATGCAATGCATAAATGAACGGGTGCATATACACTTACGGAGCGGCCGTTTTGTTGTGCTGAACTCAAAACAATACTCCCGGTTCTCGCTATCAGGTATTCACAACCTGTAATAGAAGCATCACAATGTGACAGGCTGGTTTTCACCAGCCTGTCTGCCAACTGGGGTATGGCGGCAGCTATCAGCCCGTCTTCCGTACAAAATACCTTGTGCCAATCCCGTTTTTTTATAAGGCTGGTAAGCTGAAAAGCCAGTTCCTGCTGGTTGATGCAATAGATGAATTTTCCCTGCAGTTTGGTAAACTGTTCTGCAAATTCCACTTCCGGCTCCTGCTGCAATGGCGGAAATACAGTTTGATTGCCCTCACTCTGCGGAAAAGGCAAAGGCGTTGAATGACTCAACGCCTTGCGTATCTTTTTTAAAATAGTCTCTTTGGAAGGAGAAATATTCATGAATCAGCAGTTTAGATTATACTGAAGGTGCCAGATCAAATCCGCCGATCTGATCATCCGCCTTTTCCTCTGTTTCTTTTTTTACAGGCGCCGGTGTTTCTTCCGCCGGGGCCAAAGCCGCCGCCTCCACAGTCAGGGGTTTCTTTTCCTCAAAGGGGCGTTTGCCAATCAGGGCCTCCACATCGCTCTGGAATAATACTTCTTTTTCCAGCAGCGCAGTAGCCAGTTTTTCGACATCCGCTTTTTTCTCTGTCAGCAATTCTTTTGTTCTGTCATACGCATCGTCTATCAGCTTTCTGACTTCCTCATCAATCATTTTAGCGGTTTCGTCTGAATACGGCTTGGTAAAGGCAGTTTCCTGTTGCGGATCATAATAACTGATATTGCCAATTTTGTCATTCATACCATACACCGTTACCATGGCGTACGCAATCCGGGTTACCTGCTGCAGGTCGTTCTGTGCGCCGGTGGAAATTTTGCCGAAGAAAATTTCTTCGCTGGCCCTGCCTCCCAGTGTCATACAAATCTGGTCGTTAAGCTGGTCGGTATTGTACAAATACTGCTCCTTGAGTGTGTATTGGGCATACCCCAGTGCAGCCGTGCCACGGGGTACAATTGTTACTTTCAGCAGCGGATAGGCATGTTCAAGGTACCAGCCGCAGATAGCATGGCCCGCTTCATGGTAAGCAATAATCTTTTTCTCTTCAGGTGAAATAATCTTGTTTTTTTTCTCCAGCCCGCCGATAACCCTGTCCACCGCATCCTGGAAATCCTGCATATCCACCGCCTCTTTGTTTTTTCTAGCGGCTATGAGGGCTGCTTCATTGCACACATTGGCAATATCAGCGCCTGCAAACCCCGGTGTCTGTTCCGCCAGTTTATGTATATCAAGTGTCTTTGAAATCTTAATGGGCTTCAGGTGCACTTTAAAAATTGCTTCACGGCCGGCCAGATCTGGTTTGTCAATCGTAATCTGTCTGTCGAAACGTCCCGGGCGCAGCAGTGCAGAATCAAGCACATCCGGGCGGTTAGTGGCAGCCAAAACGATAATCCCTGAATCTGTTCCGAACCCATCCATTTCCACCAGCAACTGGTTCAGGGTGCTTTCCCTTTCATCATTGCTCATCATTACATTTTTGCCCCGGGCACGGCCAATGGCATCAATCTCATCAATGAAGATGATGCAGGGCGCTTTTTCCCTTGCCTGCTTAAACAAATCTCTTACCCGGCTGGCACCTACGCCTACAAACATTTCTACAAAATCAGAACCGCTGAGGCTGAAGAAGGGTACCTGAGCCTCCCCTGCCACTGCTTTTGCCAGCAGGGTTTTACCAGTGCCCGGAGGGCCGATCAACAAAGCTCCTTTGGGAATTTTTCCGCCGAGGTTGGTGTATTTCTTGGGACTCTTGAGAAAATCAACAATCTCCATCACCTCTACTTTTGCCTCATCCAGACCCGCCACATCTGCAAAGGTGATATTGACTCTTGTGCCCTTATCAAAAAGCTGGGCTTTTGATTTTCCGATGTTGAAAATACCGCCGGGACCACCGCCTCCGCCGGCGCCACCGCCCATTTTTCGCATCAGCAGTATCCATAAACCCACAAAAATCAGCACAGGCAGTAAAAACTGTAATATGCCGCCGAAGATGTCTCTTTCATTTTCTACATCAAAAGGAACTTTAGCTACAGTTGGATATTCTTTGTAAAAGTCATCAATCCCTTTTTTAAAGGTATCACCGCTGGTAATAGCAAAATACATATGCGGGCCATCTTCCGCTACTTTACCACTTACCCCTTTCCGTAGCTTTTCAGCATGCCTGGCCCGGCCGGCCTTCGTAAGAAATATTTTGACCCTTTTCCTGTTATCTATAATGGTGTACTTCGCCACATCGCCGGAATCAATCATGTTTTTAAAGTCAAGTTCATTGACTTTGGACATGTTCCGTGAAAACGGGCCAAACCAGGAAAAACCGATCAGCACCGCCAGAATCATTGCATAAATCCAGTAAATATTAAATCGGGGGCCTTTCCCGGGACCCTGACCCGGGTCTTCCCCCATCGGACCCTGCTGACGTCTGTCGAACCTGGGCGGTCTGTTTCCTGAATCCTGTGACATAGTAAGTTTTATGTTCTGCTAGTTAATGATTATCCGGTTAAAAACTTGAAACCGCCGGCATAATTAACAAAGATTAGTCTTTATGTACTTCAGTGGCGGCATCACTCCACATTTCTTCCAGTTTGTAAAACTTCCTGTTTTCAGGAAGCATTACATGCACCACCACATTTACATAATCTATCAGTACCCATTGCAAATTCTGGTAGCCCTCATGGTGATATGGGTTTTCACCGCACCTTTCTTTCACTTTATCTTCCACATTTTCGGCAATCGCCCTGATCTGTGGCTGGCTGCCTGCTTCGCAGATTATAAAAAAATCAGCAACGGCCTCGTTTATTTTTCTTAGGTCGAGGGAAATGATTTGCCTCCCCTTTTTTTCCTGAATAGCAGCAATTATGGTTTTGATGATTTTTGAACTCCTCGTTAACCTGACTGCACTTTTTTTTCTGCGGTTGGTCAATACTGCCAATTGTTCCAAAAATTGAGAGTGTTTGGTTTTTAGTTTATGTTTACTGGTTCAAAAATAGCGATTAATTGTCACAAGCCCCTGTTACAAATATGATTGGCTCACCATTCATTGAACTGCAATCGGTTGACAGTACCAATAACTATGCCCGGCAGCAAATTCATGCAGGTTTGGCACAACACGGTATGGTCGTTTTTAGCCATGAACAACTGTCTGGCCGGGGGCAGAGAGGCCGGGTGTGGGCCTCTGAAAAAGATATGAATATTACCCTGAGTATGGTAATAAAACCAGAACAGCTGCTGCTGAATCAGCAATTTCAGCTAAGCGCCTGCATAACCGTTGCCGTACTTGAATTTTTTACAAAATATGCGGAAAACAAAACGAGTATTAAATGGCCGAATGACCTGTATTGGCAGGACAGAAAGGCAGGGGGAATTTTAATAGAGTCAATAGTCAATAGTCAGGAGGCGGAAATTAAGGGCAAGTGGAACTGGGCTATAGCTGGTATTGGCCTCAACATCAACCAAACCATTTTTCCTGATTATCTGCCCAACCCTGTTTCACTCAAACAGATTACCGGCAGCGATTTTAAAGTTGTTGACCTCGCCAAAGAATTATGCGGCATGGTTGAGCATCGCTTTAATGAACTTACCTCTGCCGGATTTGAAAATATTTTCAGTATCTATAACAGGAATTTGTACAAACTGAATGAGAAAGTAAAACTAAAAAAAGAAACCCGGGTGTTTGAAGCGGTGATAAAAGGTGTAAGCTGTGCCGGTAAACTGATTACTGACCATTCCATTGAAGAAGACCCGATAACTATCGGGTTCGATTTTGGGGAAGTAGAGTGGATGCTTTAAGAAAAAATTACTCCCTTTGTCAGGCTTACATCTTTTTCGCTTTGTCTCGCTTCCGTTTCAAATTTGTTATCATAATACCCGTTCTTCACCCATTCAACCAAATAACGGGAAATAAAACCTGCAAAGCCGAACCGCCGGTATTGCTCCACATGTTTCAGTTCATGGCAAACCCATTCCCTGTCACTTAAAAACTCTGAACGGCTGGTATTGTGCAGATGAATGGTGCTGCCAAATACAATTGCCACTGTGCGTGATTTCAGTTTTGCAGCGGCCAGTTTTGCCTCCCAGGAGTTTTCTTTAATCCGGATTTTCATAAAGCAATAACACTAAAACTGCATCTTTCGTTGCAGTAAAAAAAGGCCAAAGATGGGCTACTCACCACTCACTTCTTATCCCTCCACAATGTGAACTTCCTGGAAATAGTAAAGCCCCACCGGAACTGCCCTTTGCCCCACGAGGTGATGGTGCGGGGGATATAGCGGTTTTCCAGTATCTCGGTGGCATTGGTAAAGTTCAGACGGAAGATATGGCCGGAGGTGAGTATTTCAAACCCGACTCCAAGAGGATCATAAAACCTGATATTGTCATTGATGCGGAATGAATCTTTACTGGCATCACTTCTGAACGGATGAAAATAATCCAGCAGCAGGTTTACTCTTCCGCCCAGCGGAAGCCTCACTGCCCCGCCGAGGGCAAACATGCTTTTCTTGTCGTAGGTGATAGCATAGCCCCTTGTAACGAAGGTGGGGTTCAACTGTACACTCACCTTTCCCATTTTTTTAGCGATGATCAGCTGCAGTACGTTACTGGTACGGTCACCCAGATCATCATAGCTGTTATCCTGGTTGGGAAAGGGGTTTTGCGGGCTGGCAGCGATCACTAAATTGCCGAACACCGCCAGCGACAAAGGATGAGAAGGATCATTTTCCCTTTGCTGCATGATCTGGTATTTGGCGCCTATTTCATATAGCTGCTGCTGCGGACCTGCTCCTTTTACCCTTGCAATACTGCCATCGAAATGCTCACCTAAACCCACTGTAAAGGCTATACGGATGTCGGCTGCATTATCAAGACCGAAGAATCTTTTAATTCCGCCGTTGCTTCCGCCAATATCCCCGAAGTTATGTGTAACATTAAAATCCAGTTTGCCCTTGCCAATCACTTCCGGGGTTCGGGCATTGATGGTTTTGGTGGAGCTGAACACCTGCACCGTTTTGTTTTCTTTTTTATCCTGTGCAGTGAGCTGCAGCGAAATGCCAAGTAGAATAAACAATGCTGTTGTTTTCATGTTTAACTCTTTTAGAATATTTTATAATACATCGTTGATGATGGATGAGGGGTTGCTTATGGCCAGTTTAAATTACGGCAAACCTGCATAGCCCGCAAGAATTTCCTCTGCATGGGCTTTATTCTTTGGTTTAAGAAATATTCTTCGGATGAATCCTCTTTCATCAAGAACGAAAGTAGTACGGAGAATACCCATGTATTCACGACCGAAAAGTTTTTTCATCTCATGTACACCGTACAGGTCCGTTATTTTATTCTCATTATCAGCAATTAGCCTGAAAGGCAGCCTGTATTTGGTCTCAAATTTCTTTTGTTTGACCTGGGTATCCGGGCTTACTCCTAAAACTTCAAAACCATTTTCATCAGCAGGTCATAATTATCTCTCAGGTTGCATGATTCAATTGTACAGGTGGGAGAACCGGCTTCTGAATAGAAATACAAATCAGTTTCTTTCCTTTATAATCAGCTAAAGAAACTTTTTTACCGTCCTGGTCCTTGCCGGTGAAAGCAGGAGCTTTGTCCCCTTCTTTAAGCGTTATTGCCATACTTTAATTTTTCTTTTTGACTGACTTCTTAGCTTTTTCATTAGTCTTTTTTCCTGTTTTTTTCTTTGGCGGCGGGGGTGTATAGGGAAATCTTTTGATCCACCATTCCTTTACCGTGATGTTTCCGGCAATATCTTCAATCGTTACTTTCAGTTGGTGTACGCCATAGGGGCATTGTTCATCGAAGCGGTAAATCCAGTTGCGGCTTTTATCGTTGGTAAAACGCAGCCACCGGCTTCGGCTTAATGAATCTTCAATACAATGATAACCCAATATATCCGCGGTGCAGGAAGATAATGCTGCCCGGAAAGATTTTATCCCATAATCATCTGCCGGGGAAAAAATGATACGGGTGGCAGCGCTGAGATTGATGGTATCTCCTTTACCGGGATCATTTACCCGGGGCGGCGTTACATCAGCTATTATCTGAAATGTCCCAAAGCCTCCAAACCTGGCCGATACCCATTGCTCCTGCCATACAGCTTTCCGAACACTGTTTCCCCTTCGGTCGCTTCGCAGAATAAGCAGCTTATCCTGCCCTGCTGCAGGCACAGGCCTTTTTAATTTTAACCGAACTATTGCATCCTCATGCAGCGGAACGGAAGCATCGCCTGCATGATGAATATCGGAAAAAGAATACGGCAAGGAAGCGGCAGTAACAAAATAAACCGGCGAAACGGTATCATATAAACTTCCCTCCGGCAGGTATAGCTCAAACCCGGGTTTATCCATCATATTTACCATATTTGGCGCAAACACATTTGTCCGGCTGCTGTGGCCATATTCAACAGCCAGGCTGTCATCATACTGAATAAAAAAGTTCAGCTGTGATACATTGCCGGCCACATCTTTTACCTCTATCCGGATGGCTTGCTGAATGCTATCAGTCAGTTCCAGCACCCCATCCCCGTTTATTTGCCGGTAAGCCGTGCATTTATCACCCGGCAATTGCGAAAGATGCTGAAGGAATGCCCCGCCGTTGTACCGTATTTTATAGTCTACATGTGCATTGATATAAAGGGTTTCATCGTAATCAATACTGTCAAGCACAAAACTTAGTTGTGCCTCGTCGTTTTTGAAAATATGGGCTGAATAAATACCGTTGGGATTATTGCTTCCGCTGAGCCGGTCATATGCCTGTAATGCAAAACTCACCCTGCGAAACCCGGTTTTAATTACCGGTATTTTTGGAATAACGTAACCGCTGTCTGTATTTTTCAGGTTAAAGAACTGCGGGGTTTGTTCGTACACACTTTTGTTGCGGTCGTATATGGCCAGTTTCACCAGGTTGGGCGGCACATCGTCTTTTACAAAAAAATCAAACAACAAAGGGTTCAGCCTTTTTTGTGTGCGGGTATTAAAAATTTCAAAATGCAGGTGGGGGCCCTGTGAGCCGCCGGTGTTGCCGCTATAAGCAATAAAAGCTCCTTTTGTAACCGGGAATTGCCCTTTTGCAAAGTCCAGTTCAATAGCCCAGCTTTCCTTTTCATACTGCTTTGCAGTTACATATTCCTCCAGCCCAGGAAAAAAATCATTCAGGTGGGCATACAGTGTAGAAAGACCGTTGGGGTGATTGATGATGATAAAGCGGCCAAAACTCTGCGGCCGGATGCCAATATGGGCAATATATCCCTCAGCTGCAGCATAAACCGGGTAATTTTCTTTGGCGTTGGTGCGAATATCCAGGCCCATATGCCAGTGATTGGGACGTAGTTCGCCAAAATTGGCTGAGAGCTCAATAGGTATACCCACCGGGTTTCTGAAATAATTTCCGGGAAAAGGAAAAGGCTGGGCATGAACAGACAACGCATAGAAAACTATTACCGTCAGAACAAATAACCGCGACTGCATATACAAAAATAAGCCAATCAAAATACCTGCTTTCGCTGTATCAGTTAAATGCTAGTATGTTTGTACCTTTTGGATTCATATGGATAAAATAAAATGGTGGTGGCTACTGCCCCTGTGCACTATATTATCGGCCTGCCCGTTTGAGTCAACGGTGCCTATGGAGCCTGATGGGTTACTGGTACGGCATTATTAAAGACGGCAGCGACTACTTTGGCATTGAAGCGCTGGAAATATCCCGCCAGTCCGATTCCGTTTATTCAATTATCCGCTATGGAAAAGCCATAAAAGGCGATATGGTTATGCCGGATACTGCCTATTTTACCGGATACACTTCCTGGATCGGCACCCAGCAGTTTATGAATGTGGAGGGTTCTGTAATCATTGATGAAGGGACCCGGAAAAACCATTGCTTAAAAAACAAAAAGTATTTTATGCAGCAGCCTTCGACAGAAAAAATGACACCCTGGATGTAAGAATCATTACCGAAAGCTTCTCCACCCGGAAGTATTTTGCCAGTTCACAAGAGTTTAAAAACCTGGTAACCGACATGCTGGCCCGGCAACGGAATATATATGATGATCAGTATTCCCTGAAATACCGCAAGATTCCCAAACCGCAACAGATCTTTCCTTCCAACTGAGTGTTGGCAAAAAAAGAATATTTACACCCCTAAAAAACCCGCTTTCCCCTACTTTTGCGTCCCGACAGCAACCGGGATTTTTTCAGCCCCCGGCAGGGATACCCCTCTAAAAAAAAATGCCCAAAGACACATCCATCCGGTCGGTACTCATCATCGGCTCCGGCCCTATTATTATCGGACCAGGCCTGCGAATTTGATTACTCCGGCACACAGGCGGCCCGAAGCCTGCGGGAAGAAGGTATTAAAGTTATCCTGATCAACAGCAACCCTGCCACCATTATGACAGATCCTATGATGGCAGACCGGGTTTATCTTTTGCCGCTCACGGTAGAAAGTATTGAACAAATCTTACAGGAAAATCAAATAGATGCCGTGCTGCCCACTATGGGAGGACAAACTGCACTCAATCTTGCTAAAGAAGCTGAAGACCTTGGTCTGTGGAAGCAATATAATATACGGTTGATTGGTGTTGACATCAAAGCGATTGATAAGGCTGAAGACCGGGAAAAATTCAGGCGCTGGATGATTGACCTCGGTGTAAAGGTGGCCCAGGCCAAAACAGCCAACTCTTTCCTCGAAGGAAAAGAATTTGCACAGGAAATCGGTTTTCCGCTGGTAATCCGTCCTTCGTTTACACTCGGCGGCACCGGTGGCGGTTTTGTACATGATAAAGATGACCTGGATGAAGCGCTGAACAGGGGTTTGCAGGCTTCGCCCATCCATGAGGTACTGGTGGAGAAGGCTGTACCGGGCTGGAAAGAATTTGAACTGGAACTGCTGCGGGACTCGGCAGATAATGTATGCATCATCTGTACGGTTGAAAATTTAGACCCCATGGGGGTGCATACCGGTGACTCCATTACCGTAGCGCCTGCCATGACCCTGAGCGATACGGCTATGCAGCTCATGCGCAACACGGCCATTAAAATGATGAGGGATCTCGGCAATTTCGCCGGCGGTTGTAATGTTCAGTTTGCGCTGAACCCTGATACGGAAGAAATCATTGCTATTGAAATTAATCCACGGGTAAGCCGTTCTTCGGCGCTGGCGAGTAAGGCCACCGGTTACCCTATTGCCAAAATAGCCGCTAAGCTTGCAATCGGTTACCGGCTTGATGAACTGGAGAACCAGATTACCAAAACCACATCCGCTTATTTTGAACCTGCACTGGATTATGTAATTGTCAAAATCCCCCGCTGGAATTTTGACAAATTCAAAGGCGCTAATGATACATTGGGGCTTCAGATGAAAAGTGTAGGCGAAGTGATGGGCATTGGCAGAAGTTTTACCGAAGCTATTCAGAAAGCCTGCCAGAGCCTGGAGAACAATGCCGTTGGCCTCGGCTATTATGGAAAAAGCCTGATGCATGCTGATGAACTGCTGGAATATATCAAAACTCCCAGGTGGGACCGCATCTTCCGCATTAAAGATGCGCTGATGGCCGGGATATCCGTCAGCTCCATTTCAAAAGCCACCAACGGTATTGATCGCTGGTTTCTTTACGAAATACAAAAGATCTGCAATCTGGAAAAAGAACTGGTGAAGTATGATCTTGATGATTTACCTCTTGAATTGCTGAGAGAAGCCAAAGTGCATGGCTTCAGCGATGAGCAGATAAGCCGCATTACCGGCCACGGCGATGAAGAAGATGTATATAATAAACGAAAAGCTGCGGGTATAACAAGGGTGTACAAAATGGTGGATACCTGCTCTGCCGAGTTTGAAGCAAAAACGCCTTATTTCTATTCCACCTTTGAGGAAAGTCCGCTTCAGATTTCCGGGCAGAAAGAACCACTGGACTCCAATGAATCCAAAGCCTCGGGTAAAAAGAAAATCATTGTATTGGGCAGCGGCCCCAACCGTATCGGACAGGGCATTGAATTTGACTACTGCTGTGTGCATGGCCTGCTGGCCATCAAAGAATGCGGTTACGAAGCTATTATGGTAAACTGTAACCCCGAAACCGTGTCCACGGATTTTGACATGGCCGATAAACTGTACTTTGAACCGGTTTACTGGGAGCATCTCTGGGAAATTATTGAATATGAAAAACCATACGGAGTTATTGTTCAACTGGGCGGCCAAACGGCATTGAAACTGGCTGAAAAGCTGCACAAAAAAGGAGTCAATATTATCGGCACATCATTTAACAGTCTGGATATTGCCGAAGACCGCGGCCGCTTCAGTGATATGCTGAAAGAACTGGATATCCCCTACCCAAACTATGGCACTGCCTTTTCCGTTGATGATGCCATTGCGGTTGCCAATAAGGTAGGTTACCCCGTCCTGGTTCGTCCTTCGTATGTGCTCGGCGGGCAAAGAATGCGGATCGTACTGAATGATGAAGAAGTAGAAAAAGCCGTGGTGAGTTTATTAAAGCATATTCCTGGTAACAAAATACTGATTGATCATTTTTTGGACCGCAGCCAGGAAGCGGAAATAGATGCTATCTGCGACGGCGAGAAATTCCATGTAATGGGCATTATGGAGCATATTGAGCCGGCGGGCATCCACAGCGGCGACAGTAATGCGGTGCTGCCGGCATTCAATCTTTCTCCCTTGGGGATACAGGATATGGTGGATTATGCCAAAAAAATTGCACTGGCCCTTAAGGTGAAAGGTTTAATCAATATCCAGTTTGCCATCAAAGACGGGAAAGTATACGTAATAGAGGCGAACCCCCGTGCCTCGAGAACAACCCCGTTCATTGCCAAGGCATACAACAAACCCTATTTGAATTATGCCGTTAAAGTGATGTTAGGGGAAATAAAAGTGGGTGATATTCCGGAAGAAAAAATTCTTGACGGATTTGCCATTAAAGAACCGGTGTTCAGTTTTAATAAATTTCCCGGGGTAAATAAAGAACTGGGGCCTGAAATGAAATCAACCGGCGAAGCCATCCGCTTTATCAAAAACCTGAGGGATCCTTACTTCAGACAGTTATATAAGGACAGGAGTATGTATTTGAGTAAATAGGCCCCTTATGAATGAAGAGGTTCAATCCATCATCAAAAATTTTGAGATAACTCTCACCGGTCAACCCTGGTTTGGCAGGGCGGTATATACAATACTGGAAGAAATAGATGCAAAAAAAGCCGGGATAAAACCCAATGGAACAGAACACAGCATGCTGGAACTGCTGTGGCACATGAATACCTGGGCCGGCTTTACCCTGAAGCGGCTGGAACTGGATAAAGAACAGGATATGCCAGCCTTTGAAAAAATTGACTGGCGGAAAATATATCCCAAAGTGCATACCTGGAAGAAAGGGCTGGCTGAGTTTAAATCAATCCATAAAAAAATAGCTGCCTTGCTGAAGAAGAAGGACGACGCTTTTTTGAAAGAAATAGTGGATTACAGAAATTACAATTACAGGTTTCTGATAAACGGACTGATAGAGCATAATATTTACCACCTCGGTCAAATTGCGTATATCCATAAGATGCTGCGATAGCATACCCGGAAAGTAGTATTGGCAAAAAAATACAACCTGCCTATTTTTCAGTATGGCTCTGTACACGGCCCATTTCTGGAAAAAAGCCCCGTTTGTAAAGCTGCTGCTGGCATTTGCTGCGGGTATTATTTTACAATTGCATCTTCAGCCTGTTCTTTACATATGGCTGATATTGCTGTTAACAGGTCTGGTTTGTTTAACAGGGTTCCTTTTTCTCCCTTTTTTCAGTCGGTTTAAGTTTGCATTTTTCACAGGATTGGCCATTGCAATAATTTTTGCAGCTGCAGGAGGTATATTGGCATGGAACAAGGATGTAAGAAAGGATAAAGACTGGCTTGGGCACACCTATAAAAATGGTGAAGCAATTATTGCTGTTTTGGATGAACCTCCGGTAGAAAAAACAAAGTCATTTAAGGCTGACGCAAATGTGCAGTATGTTATACGAGATGGATTACAAATACCTGTAAGATGCCGCCTGATACTTTATTTCCGGAAAGACAGCGCTTCTCAAACTGATTCGCTGCCGCTGCAGTTGTCTTATGGCTCAAAAATCATTTTTAAAAACCCGCTGCAGGAAATAAAAAACTCCGGCAACCCCGGAGGGTTTGACTATAAACGGTATTCTTTATTCCGCGGCATCACTTACCAGGTGTTCCTGAAAAGGGATGAATATGAAATTATTCCTGGCAGAACTGTAAACCCCGCTAAGCAGGTTATTTACTCCACCCGGCAAAAGGTATTGAACATACTCAGGAAAAATATTCCCGGGCCAAAAGAACTGGGGCTGGCCGAAGCCCTGCTGATAGGCTACAAAGATGATCTGGATCAATCCCTGGTCCAATCTTATACCAACACCGGCGTTGTGCATATTATCGCTATATCAGGCCTGCACCTGGGTCTTATTTACTGGCTGCTGGCTTTGCTGTTGAAACCGCTGACCAGGAACAAAAAAACAAAATGGCTCCGGCCCCTGCTGATCATTACTGGTCTTTGGGGCTTTAGTCTGCTTGCGGGGGCGCAACCTTCCGTACTTCGTTCCGCATTTATGTTTTCCTTTATTGTTCTGGGCGAAACCTTCAGCCGGAAAACTTCCATTTATAATACAATGGCTGTTTCGGCTTTCCTCCTTTTGTGTATTAACCCGTACGGGCTCTGGGATGTAGGCTTCCAGTTATCCTATGCGGCAGTTCTCAGCATCATTATTTTCATGCGGCCTATTTACAACTGGTTTTATATAAAAAACAAGGCGCTGGACTTTATCTGGAAACTGAATGCGGTAACGCTGGCCGCCCAAATACTTACTATTCCTCTTAGCATTTATCATTTCCACCAGTTTCCTCTGCTGTTTTTCCTTACTAATTTTCTTGCGGTACCCTTATCCAGCATTATTTTGTTAGGAGAAATCCTGCTATGCTGCATATCCTTTATTCCCGCAGCGGCCATGCTGCTTGGCAAAGCGCTGTTCTGGCTAATTTGGGTTATGAATACCTATGTAGAACAGGTAGAACTGATTCCAGGCTCGCTGTGGGACGGGCTTCAGATAAGTATTTCACAAGTTGTTCTCTTAATTGTTTTCACCGCAGGCATCAGCTATTGGCTGATGGAAAAACAAAAACAGGGCCTTTATTGGGGGCTTGCCTCCCTGTTTCTCTTCACAATTTTCCGGACAGCCTCATTCATCAAAAGCAATCAGCAACAAAAAATCATCGTCTATAATGTTCCGCAGAAAACCGCTATAGATTTTATCAGCGGAAGAAAATTTCAGTTCGTTGGCGACAGCGATGTCCTGTTTGAAGGTTTTGCCCGCAATTTTCATCTTAAACCTTCACGGATTTTGCTTCGCCTCAGCCGGGTTTACAATGTGCAGGGATTTCAGCAGGAAGGAAAATTCATTGCCTATAAAGGCAAACATATCATGCTTGCCGGTGAATCCATTTCATTTGACACCTCGTTTACAAAACAAACAATTGATCTGCTTATAATATCCAAAAACCCCAGATTATATTTCAAAAACCTGGTAACAGCCCTGGATATCAAACAGGTTGTTTTTGACGGCTCTGCCCCTGCATGGAAAGTAAATTACTGGAAAAAAGACTGTGATTCACTAAAAATCCCCTGGCATGATGTTAGTATGAAAGGTGCTTTTGTGATGAAAATTAATTAACAGTAGACTCGAAAATCATATCTTTTCAGTACTAAATTAAGTCATATATGACCCATTCCCAAAAAGAGGAAGCAATATTAATCTCAAATGACAACTCTGTTGTTCTTACAACGCACCGTGTTTTACATAAGTCGAAAAATAAACACAGCGAATTATTACTTAAAGATTTTATTTCTTATGAAATAATCCGGAAAAGGGTACAGTACTATAAGGTGCTATTTATTTTCTTGTTATTAATAAGCGTAGCGATTGGTGTGTGGGCTTATTTTAAGAATGAAGAAAATAATGAATTTCTATACAGGAACAGCTACGGATTAGACGAAGTTATTTCTTTAAAAAAGAGATAGATAAAGAATTTCAATCAATAATGATTCTATTTTGGCTTGCCCTATCTTTTTCTTTCATTTCGTTAATAATTTTTCTGTTTTCAAAGGTTAATTATATAAAAATCTATGGCAAGAATAACAAACTGGAATTTTCTATAAAAAATTTATCCCAACAGTCATTAGAAAAATTTGTTACAGCACTTGTAGCGGAAAGCAACAAAATGAGTATTTAGCAAAAATGGATATTATCTCTACTGCGGTTTAAAACATAATTTCTCAGATGCTGCGCTTTTGCTATAAAATGGCATACTCTTACCTTTGCAACTCTCTAGTAATTTGCCTGCTTTTTAATTCATCTTCTTTATGAACAAAAAGATTCAATCTGCGCTTATTTCTGTTTTTTACAAAGAGGGACTGGAAACTATTGTACAGGAGCTTTCCCGGCTGGGGGTGACCATTTACTCCACCGGGGGTACCCAAAGTTTTATGGAAGGCCTCGGAATAAAAGTTACCCCGGTAGAAAATCTTACTTCATATCCATCCATTCTTGGCGGAAGGGTAAAAACATTACATCCGTCTGTATTCGGCGGCATTCTCGGAAAAAGAGATGATGAAACTCATATGGCTGAGATGAAGCAATACAAGATTCCAGAGATAGATTTAGTAATAGTTGACTTATATCCGTTTGAGGAAACAGTTGCGGCTGTTTCTTCTTCCCCCTCCTCCGGAGGGGGTCAGGGGGAGGCCACTATTGTCGAAAAAATTGATATCGGCGGGCCCTCGATGATACGGGGCGCTGCCAAGAACTTTCGGGATGTGGTAGTTATTGCAGCTAAAAAAGATTACCCTGAACTGGAAACCCTGCTGAAGGAACAAAATGGAGAAACATCGCTGGAACAACGGAAGGCTTTTGCGGCAAAAGCCTTTGAAGTGGTGGCCCATTATGATGTGGTAATCGCAAAATATTTTAACCCCTCTGATTCCCTGTATTTCCTGGAATCAGTTACCGATCCGAAGCCGCTTCGGTACGGGGAGAACCCTCATCAGACCGCCGTGTTTTATGGCGATCTGAACCCGGTTTTTGACCAGCTTAGCGGAAAAGAGCTTAGCTACAATAACCTGGTGGATGTTGACGCTGCGGTACAAATCATCAATGAATTTACCAGCACCATATTTGGCATTATCAAACATACCAATGTTTGTGGCATAGCACAGCGGGAGACTGTTAAAGAAAGCTGGTGTGCTGCGCTGGCGGGTGATCCGGAAAGTGCATTTGGAGGAGTATTGGTTTGTAACGGTACTATCGACAACGCAACAGCCGGCGCCATCAATGAAATCTTTTTTGAAGTGCTGATTGCCCCGGCGTTTGATGAGGATGCACTGGCTTTATTGAAATTGAAGAAGAACCGTATTTTGTTGCAGCTAAAATCACATCCCCGGGTGAACGAACAATACAAATCCATACTTAATGGAGTACTGGTACAAGGTATGGATGAAGGCAGCTATACTGAATGGAGAGAAGCGGGTGGCAGAAATTCTACGGATGCTGAAAAAGAAGATATGATTTTCGCAAATCTCATCTGCAAACATCTAAAATCCAATGCCATTGTGCTGGTAAAAAACAAACAACTTATCGGCAAAGGCTGCGGGCAAACCAGCCGCATTGATTCGTTAAGGCAAGCTATCGAAAAAGCAAAGCAGTTTAATTTTGACCTGAAAGGGGCCGTTATGGCCAGCGATGCTTTCTTTCCTTTTAATGATTGTGTAAAAATGGGGCATGAAGCCGGTATTACGGCTTTCATTCAGCCAGGCGGTTCAATAAGGGATAATGACTCCATTGATTATTGCAAACAACACAACCTGGCAATGGTGATGACGGGCATGCGGCATTTTAAGCACTGATGAACATCTTTGATTTTCATAAAACAATGCTCAACGCCCCTGCTGATTACCTGAAAAAACTATCGGCCTTTAACCCGTTGACCATTCGTAAGAAAGGAACAAGGGCCAAGGCCTGGTTTGCACTGGCATTGGTTTGTTTTTTCTGGGGCACCACCTGGATTGCTTCCAAAGAAGGTGTGAGGCACATGCCCGCTTTGCAGCTTGCAGGTATCCGGCAATTAATGGCCGGTACTTTGTATGTTGGGTTTTTTCTCTATAAAGGTGCAGCTTTTCCAAAAGGCAAAGAATGGATACCCGTGCTGGTGCTCAGTTTCCTGAATTTTATTATGAGTAACGGGCTTAGTACCTGGGGGGTGAAATACATTTCTGCCGGCCTGGGCTCTATCATTGGCGCCATCTTTCCGCTATGGCTTGTGGTGATAGGATTATTTGCTTCAAGCGAAAAAATCCCATCAAGGGCTATTATGGGTTTATTACTTGGATTTTCGGGAGTATGTATAATTTTTTCTGATCACCTTGATGATTTTTTCAATGCCAGCTTTCGTCTTGGAATCATATTGTCGCTGATCGCTACCTGGACTTGGGCCTTTGCCACCCTTTATACCAAGCAACAGGCTGTTAATTTTAATCCCTACTTCAGCCTGGGTTTACAAATGATGATTTCAGGAATTTGCCTTACCATGTTTACAAACATAAACGGAACCGCTGTATCAGTCAGTAAGATACCCTGGCAATCATGGGCCGCCATTGCCTATCTCATCATCTTCGGATCTTTGCTTGCCTTTATTTGCTACCTGTATGCATTGCAAAATCTGCCTACCGAACAGGCCTCCGTATATGCTTATATTAACCCGATAGTGGCAGTGCTTTGCGGATGGATAGTGTTTGGAGAAAAAGTAACTCTTTTTATTACCATAGGAGGAATTGTTACGCTGCTCGGTGTGTACCTTGTAAACAAAGCATTCAAGGCCGTGCCTGCGCCTGAGCAGCCGGAAACGGAAGGGGTTTAATGGGGGAAATGCCTTTTATCCATTCCTTCATTATCAATTTGAGCGTTTACACAAGGTATTTCATAGTAAATGTGGTGTATAAATTTTTTATATACCTCCTGCCACCCGGCAAACCTTCTGTGTGTTCCCAGAAATGTATTATGCCAGATGGTGATCATACTTCCGTTTACTGATTTGATAATATTGAAGTAGTGCAGCATTTCCCCGAAAGCCTTTTCAGGTGTTTGATTTTGTTCATAAAAGGAATTGGCATCCATGTAACAGAACGGATGCAATTTGAGTGAAGTTGTTGTTTCTGCTGCAAGATCATACCAGTAAAATGATGACGCTACCGAGGCCCGGAAACCATTGATACTGCCATAGCCCATGGAATAATCGTCGCTTATGCCCGCCTCAATCAGTTGCCTGAAAGTTTGCGGAAGGGTGAAGCGGATGAAATGCTGCCGTGAGCAATTCCTGAACCCGGCATCTGTAAGTTCACATAATAAGGCCTGTTCTTTTTTCAAAAGCTGGGGTTTGTCGCCGCTTTGCCATGAAGAATGAAGACCGGGCCAGAAAAAAGGTTTCTCCACACCGGGTCGTATCTAATCAGGCTCTTTGCTGAAAAAATCCTGAAATATCTTCTTCAGTTCTTTATTGTGCGGTGAGTTATTTTTATCATAACGACCGGTTTTTTCTGCCACCAGTATAAAAAAAATGCGTCCAGATAACGGCGGAGATAATGCAGTTCTTTTATCCATTCAAAAGAATCATAAGGATCATTCATACGGTCTTTTAATACATTACTTCTTTCTTTTACTTCCCACCATTGTCTTTTGAAAACAGACCGCAAACAGCCGCCCCAAGTTCGCCACCAGCTTTTGTATTTGTAGCAAAAGGCTTCATCAATATCATAAGTAGGCAGAAAGGTGAATTGGGGAATGCGAAATTGAGAACCTGCCTGTCCGGCAGGCAGGCCGGGAAATTGGGTTTGCAACATAATTCTAAATTGCTGCAGCCAGATGTTTACAAGAGGAATGTTAAGAAAGTTTTCCTTAAAGGCAAGTGAGTTCTCATGAGCGTACCGGCCATACATATCTTTTTTATACACCAGGTATTCTTCATACCGGCTGAGCAGGTAAAAAGAAGCTGCGAAGATATCAAACTCAACATCTCCTTCTGTTTTAAAAAAAGCTTTTGTCCCATGCCATTCAAAACAATCAACAGGCTGTTCTTTTATGCCTGTTTCAAATAACAAATGATGCGGGCAGATCCAAAGCTCACTATCAGCAATCCGCTGATGACTGTAATTAATTTTTACACCATCATAAGCTAAAAAATCACCGGCATTACTGGTAACCGCAGCAGGCCGCCCCGTAAGTTCCTTGCCGGAAAAATCTGCCACATAATTAAGCCTTGGTGTGATTAGGGGACTGTAAATCAGCATACCCGGATATTCGGTAAACGAATATACTTCTCTGTAACCAACCATAGATTAAAAAAAAATTATCCCCTTGCATCCTTTTTACAGACAAGCCCGACTTTACTGCTGCAAACACTTTGCAGCATAAACCAACCAACGCATTTCCGTGAGGAAATTTTCAGCCATACTGCTTATTGGAATCTTTTCCTTTTCGCAATATGCCCGGCAACTCAGCTACCTGCAATGCACCCTCCTGAATACAGTAAAACAGCCCGACCAGCAATGCGATTGCGCCAAACAGGCTGGTTTTGACAAACAGGAAGATGGAGAGGCCCCTGTGCATAAAGCACATTTTCATATCCGAATGGACGAATTTTTCCCGTTTACCGGGGAAACGGAACTGAAAATGTTTTTACACCTGATTTTACAACAACTGCCGGCCCATTTCAGCAATGAATGTGCCGGCCATTATCCTGCTCCCTGGCAGCCGCCCAACAGCTGAACTGCATATCGTTTTAACGCAGCAGTTATTCAACTGCCTCATCAGTTATTGAATTATTCATTCAGCTTAAAAACTATTGTATGAAATTCAGAATCATATTGCTCTTTATAGCATTTTCATGTTCTGTCATGGCGCAAACCACTGCCGAAAAGGACAGGATACTATACGGCTCCTGTACAAAAGACAGTCTTTACATCAAACCGTTTGTAAAATGGTTTGACAGCGGTTATAAATCCTATAACCCAAACACAACTGTAGTGACTGCTCTTAAAAAGCAAAATTTTGATAACATCAGTATTAAAATTTTCTTTGGCAGCTGGTGCGGCGACAGTAAAAGGGAAGTACCTCGCTTTCTGCCATTTCCTTTCCTGAATACAAACCACAGCTAATTGCCCTGGGCGGCACCGATTCTCTTTACAAGCAAAGTCCGCAACATGAAGAAGACGGACTGGGTGTTTTTCGGGTACCTGTTTTCATCGTTTATAAAAAAGGGGTTGAAATAACCCGGATCAACGAATTTCCGGTTAACTCATTGGAAAAAGATTTGCTCGCCATTCTCTGTGGCCAATCTTATTCACCCAATTACCGGTCTTTTAGCACGGTGCTGCGCTGGCTGAATGACGGCAGCTTAGGTGATGATAACAACAGCTCCAGGGGACTTGCTGAGCAACTGAGAACGTTGGTAGCCGGAGAACATGAACTCAACAGTCTTGGCTATCTGCTGGTGAAACAGGGCAAGAAAAAAGAAGCGCTGCAAATCTTCCGGATGAATTATACTTTATATCCCGAGTCATCCAACACTGCTTCCAGCCTTGGCGAAGGATATTATGAGAATGGCAATTACAAAAAAGCAATCAGCTTCCTGGAACGTTCGCTGGAGCTAAACAAAGACCCAGGCACCATCAAAGAAATTCTGGGAATACTATACAAAGCAAAAGAAAAGGACAAGGGATGATAATATACAATCTTCCTCCGGGCATTCTTCCCGGGGGAAGATTACTTTCCATGTTTCTCCTTCCATATCTGGTTGAATGATTTCTTTGGAAACTCCATCCTTCCCCGGTGTGCACCCCAGCCTTTTACCACTGTGTTTACAATCCAGTTCTTGGTACCACCCCCCGCCATGTTCATCCACTTGCGGCGCAGCATGCCCTGCTTCCACATCTTCCAGGCCATGCGTTCTGTAAAAGAGATGTGCCTTGCTTCCACGGCTTCATGACGGTTCTCCAGCAATAATTCATGGAGGTTAATTTTAACGGCACATACTTCAGTACAATTACCACAAAGCGAAGAAGCATAACTCAAATGTTTCCATTCTCCCAATTCCTTTAAATGCGGAGTGATAACAGATCCAATCGGCCCGCTGTAAGCTGTAGCGTAAGTATGGCCGCCGATATTTTTATAAACAGGGCATGCATTTAAACAGGCGCCGCAACGGATACAATACAAACTTTCCCGTTGCTTTTCATTAGCAAGTATATTGGTGCGGCCATTATCCAGCAGAATCACATACATATCCTCCGGCCCGTCTGTTTCTCCGGGTTGCCGGGGGCCTGTAACTATAGTATTATAAACAGTAACCCTTTGTCCGGTTCCGAAAGTTGCCAACAGGGGCCAGAACAAACCCAGATCGGTCATGGAAGGAATCACTTTTTCAATACCCGCAATCACAATATGGGTTTTCGGCATGGAGCAACTTAGCCTGGCATTACCTTCGTTCTCTGTAATAGCAATACCGCCGATATCAGCAACAATAAAATTGGCGCCTGTAACTCCCACTTCTGCCTGCACATATTTTTCTCTCAGAACTTTTCTTGCAGTAAGCGTTAATTGTTCCGGTGTGGCTTTGGGGTCTGTTCCTAATTTCTTAGCAAATAATTTGGCCACATCTTCCTTGCTCTTGTGCATGGCAGGGGTAACGATGTGATAAGGCGGCTCACCATCGAGTTGCTGGATATATTCCCCCAAATCAGTTTCGATACTTTCAATGCCCTGCTTTTCCAAAAAATCATTCAGGTGAATTTCTTCCGTTACCATGCTTTTACTCTTCACCAGTGTTCTGCATTTCTTTACTTCACAGATCTTTTTTATCGAATCCAGCGCTTGCTGTGCATCTTCCGCCCAAATAACTGTTGCTCCCCTTTTTGTAATAATAGCTTCAAATGTTTCTAGTTGTTTGTCCAGTGTTTCAATCGCTTTCCATTTGATGTTTTTGGCTTTTTCCCTGGCCAGGTCCACATCCATAAACTGCTGCTTGCCCTGGGGTACTATTGCGTTGTACTTCCCGATATTAAAATTGATTTTGCGCCGGTGCTCTTTGTCCGCCGATTTTAATGCGCTTTTGGCAATAAATTTTGCTGCTGTTTCCTTCACGATGTTACTTTGTTATTCCCCTTTTTGCCTGAATGCATTTTAGCTGCTTTGTCCAGTGCCTTGTAAAATGCTTCACCATACTTTCTTATTAATGGCTCTTTCAGGAATTCATACAACGGCATCTGTAACTTTTTTCCCAATGCACAGGCGGGGTTGCATGATTTTTCTCTTGGCTCATAGTTCATGCGGTCGTACTCTCCTTTTTTCCCTCTTTCAATAATTACAGGGAACAGATGGCAGCTGATGGGTTTTTCCCAGGGAATCTTTCCGTCATAATATGCTTGCTCAAAAGCATATTTGATGATGCCTTTTTCATCCCTTACTCCATAAACACATATTTCTTTATCATAACTAAGTGTTGGAGTAACCCAGCCAAACTCTTTATTATATACATACTTACCGTTCCGTTCTATTTCTTTGATACCTGCTTCTGTAAGATAGGGCTCAACCTTTTCATACATTTCAAGAATAATATCCAGTTCCTCATCATCCGGGGGAGCCCCGGCATCCCCTTCTTCGCAGCAGGCCCCCCTGCATTTATTGAGGTCGCAAACGAACTGCTTGTCCGCCACATCATCGCTTATAATGATATTGTCAATTACTATCATGGCCTCAAAGTTAGGCATTCAAAATCCTTTAACAAACTTGTAACACCCCCGGATTATGGAGAGATTTTTACAGCAGCATCTCCCTTCTTCACAACCGACTGTATGCATAACACCCGTGTCGCCACTTTTCAAAAATCAGCAAAGGTATTCTTCCAGATGCTGTTCTGGGTTCCGGTAGCCGGCTTCAGTTTACTCCTTATATATAATACGGTCCCCTATTTCACTTTTGAAAAAGATTTTTCCTTTATTGAAGAAAGGGAGTTGCTTTTCAAAAGCAATCTTTATTATACCTGTTTTTACATCCACATTGCTGCCGGAGCACTTTGCATCGGCACGGCCCTTATCCAGTTTTCCCGGTATATCCTTAAAAAATCAAAAGGTATCCATCGTTTTTCCGGTAAAGTCTATGTGTTCGTGGTCCTGTTTCTTGGAGCACCCACCGGCCTGTATATGTCCTTTTTTGCAAAAGGCAGTTTCCTGGAAAGGGCCCTGTTCATGTTCATGGCGGGGTGGTGGTTCATTACCACCCTTTACGGGTTAATAACTATTCACAAAAGAAATGTGATTGCCCATAAAATATGGATGATGCGCAGTTACGCCATGGCCATGACAGCGGTTACCTTCAGGGTCTATCACATCATCTTTTATTTGCTTGACTGGAATCACCTAGAAAACTATGAACTGTCGCTCTGGATAAGTGTGGTGGGTAATATGCTGTTTGCTGAATGGATCATCTGGAGGCAGAGTAAAAATTATCTCAAATCTTTCATTAAATAACAAAACTGATCACAGCTTTTTAAACGTTTAAAAAAAATAACCATGAAATCAATGTTGTACGTAGGCGCCACGTTAATGATAGGCGCCAGCATTTATGGGTTTGTGGACTACAGGCAAACGCATAAGAAGAAGGAATTTAAAGAAATGTATGCTGAAAAAAAAGCCGCCGCCCCGGTAACGGCTGTTGCAGACAAAGAAAAAACAGCTGTACCCGAAAAAATAACAGCCGTAACTGAAAAACCGGCAGTTAGCAGGAAAAGGGCTGCAGCTAAAAAAGAAACCATTGATCCCATTAAGCCCATCGCCCAAGAAGATAAAATGGTGGTTGAAAAAAAGAAGCTTAAGGAAGAGCCCGCTGTAATCAAAGAGCCCGCCAAAGAAAGCAGTGCCATTAAAACAGTTAAGAAAAAGAAAGTAAGAAAGGAATTTTTCAGCCGCGGCCGGATGCCTGAAGAAGAGATAGAAATTGAACCGGTTAAAAAAGAAACTAAAAAAACAGAAAGCAAGGAGTTGTAAAAGAAGAACAGAACCTTATCCTGCGTCCCGCACCTGTGGCGGGACTTTTTATTTCTCCCCGGATGTTGCGCCTGACCATTGCAGTGTATTAATTAAGTGCTGCAGGTCTTGTTTTAAAAAATCATTCACTATTCCCAGCGAATCAGCATTGGGTGCGGCATCAAAATATAAAGCCCCCCGCAAAAAATGCCTGGTAGAGTCTGTGAGGAAAAACTGGTTGGCAGTAGCAGTATTACCGCCCAGCGAAAAATAAATCCCTTCTGCTCCGTTGGGTGTCTGCATCAGGCTGTCATTAATTCCTGTAGCCATGTTCACATGCTGCTTATAGGCCATCTTAAAACCATCCCGTACCAGCGAATCAAAGTTATTTTGCTCATTGATGGATTTGTAGCTTACATGGATACGGCCATTGAAACGGGGAATATCAATATTGATCCAGTAATCGCCGGCTTTGTCATCAAAAAAAGTAGAATCCTTCACCACATTGGCGTACACCGGATACTCAAATGTGTATGGATAACCAGGTTGACTGAATTTCTGATACTTTTTTTCCGGAAAGTCAATCTTAAAATATCCTTTCTTCTTACCCTGCGTATAAGGACTGTTACATGCAGTGAGCAGCCAGCAACCAGCAACCAGCAACCCTATACACAAAATGTTTTTTTTCATCAGCTGTATTTATTGAACATGGGGGGGTATCGTCACTTTGACCTGCCGGATACGGTTGTTATCGGCCTGCATCACAGTAAATTCAAAATCCCCGCAGGGTATTGCTGTGTTCACCGCCGGAAATTCTCCCGCCAGTTCCAGTACCAGCCCGGCCAACGATTCGCTTTCGCCCCGCACGGTATCAAACGTATCCATAGGCAGTTTCATTGTCTTGCACATATCATGGATCATGGTCTTACCGTCGAACAGGTAATGATTGTCATCCAGTTTTTTATTGCCGCTCTCTTCTTCATCAAATTCATCTTTAATGTCGCCGATCACTTCTTCCAGTATATCTTCCATGGTTACGATGCCGCTGGTGCCGCCAAATTCATCCACCACAACCGCAAAATGAATCCGCTTCTGCTGAAATTCTTTCAGCAGGTCTTCTATTAATTTGGTTTCGGGTACAAAATAAGGCTGGCGCATCAACTGGTGCCAGTTGAAGTCATCATCCTCGTGCAGGTAGGGGATCAGATCTTTGGTGTTGATGATGCCGGCCACTTCATCCAGGCTGTTCTTATACATTACCGGCAGGCGGGAGTAATGCAGTTCCTCTACCCGGCGTATAACTTCTGTAAAAGAAGACTGGTAATCCACCCCGCTTACATCCAGCCGGCTTCGCATAATTTGTTTTACCGTGATATTGCCAAACTTTACAATTCCTTTCATGATATTCTTTTCTTCCGGCGAGGCTTCGTCGTCTGACTTAATATCAATGGCCTCATCCAGTTCCTGCAGACTCATGGCTTCGCTGCGGTAGGCCCCGGCCCTTTTACCAATCCCATCTGCCAGTGAAACAATCCATTTGCTGATGCGGCAGAGCAGCAGGTGAAGCGCCTCAATTACAAAAGATGAGCCATAGGCAAAACGAAGATTGTTTTGCGTGGCCCACACTTTGGGTAATATTTTCCCAAAGAAAACCAGCACAAAAGCTATTACAACCACCTTGATAAGCAAGGAGCCGATGGTGCCTGCTTTTTCCAGCGATATAAACTGGTTCATGAGGTAATTGGCCAATACAATAATGCTGATATTGACAAATGTGCCCGCAATCATCAGCGAAGCATATACTTCTTTGGGCTCTTCCAGCAGATTTACAATGCGCCTGGCGGCTGTATGCTGTTTTGTTTTCAGCATATTCACATCTTTGCTGTTAAGTGAAAACAGTGCCACTTCGGCGCCGGAAATAGTAAAGAGGAGCATAAGCATGAGTACCAGTGACACGGCCAGAAAGGTAGTTCCCTGCGATTTGATCGCCAGCAAAACAGGCAGCAGGCCATCATGAAGTAAACCGGCTAATGGGATACCTTCCAATACAAGGGTTTTTGTTGAAGAAAAAGGCAGGTCATACGGCCCGCCCTGTTATGAAGCAAAGGTATTGTATTTAGCAATGATGGTTAAAAGGGCAACGACTCTGACGGGTCGCTCATTGACATATCTCCTCCGCCGATACCTTCCATGCCGCTGCTTTCTCCGGGTGATGACTGGCCCGGTGCATCAGCCCGTTTGTCGAGCATTATGAGATTATCTCCCACTACTTCGGTGGCAAACTTCCGGTTACCATCCTTATCATCCCAACTGCGGGTGCGCAGGCGGCCTTCGATATAAACAAGGCTGCTTTTATGCAGGTATTTTTGCGCCAGTTCCGCAAGACCCCGCCAGAGCACAACGGTATGCCATTCAGTTTGTGATACCAGCTTGCCCGTGCGGTCTTTAAAAGTTTCAGTTGTGGCCAGGGGAAATTTAGCCACAGCAATATTGCCTTCCAGGTGCTGTACATCCGGGTCCTTACCCAGGTTGCCAATCAGCATTACTCGGTTTACTCCTCTCATACATTTAATCTTTGGGGTTAACAAATCGTCGAAGGGCCGGCGAATGCCTCTTAAAGTTAGAATATTTTTCAGACCAAACGTAAAAATGGGAGATTGGGCGGCTTAGTTGGCAGGGAGTTGCAGCGTACAAACCTGGATAAGTTTTCAACGCCGCAAATACTGGTTAACCAACTTCGGAAAAGCATATTTGCTGAGCTTATTCCTCTTCACCCTAAAAAAATCGGCAGCATTTTTTTTCTTCAGCATTACCTGAACAAACTGACAGGCTATCAATTGATGCGAAAGCTTCTGCTTATGTATTGGTGAAACAGAAATGAGTTTATCATTTTTGCTTAACCAGCCATTCCTGCTGGCCATTTTCAAAATTATCCTAATATCCGTTTCCTTCTCCGCTTCAATCAAAGGAAATTCATAAAGCCCCTGCCAGATGTCTTTCCCCGTTCGCTGCCGGATGGCGATGGTGTTTTTATTTTCAAGCACCAGGTAATAAAACCAGCGCTTCTTTATCTGTATCTTCTTTCCTTTTACCGGCAGTTCATTGACATTATTATTCAGAAAGGCAAAGCAATGTTTTTTAAAACCACAGCCGCTGCAAAGCGGCGTTGCCGGCCTGCACACCGTGGCGCCAAAATCCATAATGGCCTGGTTGTAGAGGTCCGGTTGTTTCTTGTCCAGCAGTTCTTGCGCCAGTGTTGTAAAATATTTTTTGCCTTTGACAGAATCCGTTGCCTTATCAATTCCAAACACCCGGGCCAGCACCCGGAACACATTGCCATCAACCACCGCATGGGGCAGATTATAGGCAAATGATGCAATGGCTGACGCAGTATAGGGGCCCACGCCTTTCAGCGCTTTAATAGCTTCATACTTGTCAGGAAATTTTCCTTTCAGCTCCCGTGAAATATATTTTGCTGAGGCAATCAGGTTCCGGCAGCGGGTATAATAGCCCAGGCCCTCCCAAAGTTTGAACACTTTAGCCCCGGGCGCCCTGGCCAGTTTGTGTACATCAGGAAATATGTTGATGAAACTCTTATAATAATGAAGCCCCTGCTCTACCCTTGTTTGCTGCAGGATGATTTCACTCAGCCAGATTTTATAGGGGTCTTTCTCACCTTTCCATGGCATTTGCCGGGTGTTTTGCTCCCTGTTCCACTTTAGTAAGAACCGGGAAAAGGCTGGTTTTGCTATGATGAACCCTTGTTTTTTCATGCTCTCAGGGCTAAATATCCGGTATTTCCTGCGCTGTAATTCACACCCGGTTAAAAAAAATATGCCTATTTAGTTGAATATCATATTATTTTGTCCTAAATTGGGCTTCGTAAACCCACAAAAACTGCAACCATGAGAAAAGCCGACCTGGTAAATCAGATTTCTGAAAAAACAGGCATACCTAAGGTAGATGTGCTTGTTACTCTTGAAACTATGTTCAAAGAAGTAAAAGACACCCTTGCCGGTGGCGAAAATATTTATATCCGCGGCTTCGGCAGCTTCATTACTAAAAAAAGGGCAGCCAAAATAGGGCGCAACATCAAGAAGAACATTGCAGTGCATATTCCCGAGCACTACATTCCCGCCTTCAAACCTGCCAAAGAGTTTGTGGCAGAAGTAAAAAAGCTGAAAGAGCCCAAGCCTGATGCAGGCCCGGGAGAGGAAAGCGAATAATAATTGCTATTCCCATTCATTGATTTTCAACTTCTTCAGTCCGCTGGCTTCATACTTTGAATTTTCAGGCCTTATTGTATTTGCCTCAAACCAACGAATGGATTGGCTGTTTACATCGCACAACAAAATAACTGGCTGCTGCTTGCCTTCATCATTATATATCATTCCGGCAAGTATAAATGATGTGGACGATATCCATGCTGTTGCTTCTATACCGGCCGATGGACCGAAGAAAAGAATACGATTCCATTCTTTTGTATTCAGGTTGCAAAGTGTTATAGCATTATCAGCATCTGCGATTGCAATGATTTTTTTGCCTTTTTTCTCAAGTGTTAATCCTGAACTGTACAGGTCAATAAACTGGCTGCTGTCCGGTGAATAACTGAGTGATGCCTTATAGAGTTCAAAAAATTGGTTTAAGTCTGTTTCACCGCTGGCATCCATAGTGTCAAAGCTGGTTTTTTGCGTCATCCGGAAGGAATCAATATGAAAACTTTGAAAAGACCGGGCCTAAACAGCGAGTTCTTTTTCAAAAAACTGTTTTACCGGTGCAAGGCTGCTGTCTGCATCCGAATTATTCATCAGGGATTCTGTCTTGCTCTTTTCTGAGGAATCCGAATTTGATTCAGGTGATTTATTATTTTCCCCTCCGCAGGAAACAACTGTACTAATGGCTGCGATACTGAATAATTGGAAAAGAACAGATCGCATAAAACAGGTTTTAGAATCGTCTGATATGGTGAATAAATGAATTAAGACAAGGAATCCCCGGTTACAGCAAAGTCTTTGGTTTTAGGTATGGTGGAAACAGAGTACTGTTACAATAAACAGGTTGAAATCATCTTGTTTTGCCAGTACCTTTGCCTGCCCTCCGTATCCGCCAACCGGCGGAGAAGGAGGGCCCCTCAAAATTTATTGTGTGAAAAAACCCCAACTGATTACTATTGCTATTGGATTACTGCTGACGGCAGGCATTTATTTTTTTGTCCAACCGACTTCCAAAAAGAAAGTTATCGCCGCGGTTGAGCAGCATGCCCCTGGCGATGGTCAGGATCATGAAACTGCCGTAACTATTGATACCGTTCTTGCAATGGCCAAAAAACAACTTACACCGGATCAGGTGATGCGGATCAGCACATTGGAAAATTCAATTTCAAGGGGTGCTGTAAAGGATCAGCAGTTGCATGTTTACCACCAGTTGGCCAGGTTTTGGGCCGATTCGGCAAAAATGTTTGAACCATATGCCTGGTACCAGGCCGAGGCCGCCAGATTGGAAAATTCGGAAAAAAGGCTCACCTTTGCCGCCCAACTCTTTTTGGATAACCTGCAGATAGATGAAGTGGCGCAGAGAAGACAGTGGAAAGCCCTGCAGGCCAAAGATTTGTTTGAAAGGTCTTTGAAGATCAATCCTGAAAATGACTCCGCCAAAGTAGGTCTTGGCGCCTGCTATTTGTTTGGAGGCATATCTGCTACGCCCATGGAAGGTATTATGAAGATCAGGGCCGTAGTTGAAAAAGACAGTACCAATGTATATGCCCAGCTGATGCTGGCAAAAGGTTCTGTGATGTCAGGGCAATATGATAAAGCGGTGAGCCGTTTAGAAAATGTAAACCGGTTGCAACCGGCAAATATTGATGCGATACTGATGCTGGCTGATGTTTACGAGAGAATGAATAATAAAACAGCTGCCATCGTTTGGTATCAAAAAAGCCTTCCGTTGGTACCTCAGGCTGATCTGAAAAAAGAGATTGAAAAAAGAATAGGGGAACTGCGCAAGTAACTCCCTACTGAAATAGTTTAAAATTATTATTAAACAAGATTAAAAATTATTTGAACATGCCTTGTGGTAAAAAAAGAAAGCGTCATAAAATTGCGACGCACAAGCGTAAAAAAAGACTGAGAAAGAACCGACATAAGAAGAGGAATAAATAGGTTAATTGGTTCATTCGTTAATTGGGGATTAGTTCTTTCGTGTACCCCCGATAAACAAATTAACAAACTACCAATTAACCAAAAACCTCAGTCCACCGGTTGTTGCCGTATATGTTTGCGCCATACCCATTCTCAGTTACCTATCCTGCAGATACAACCTCAGCATTCTTACGGATGTTTATACAACTGGTGTTTTTTACAGCACCAAGGTGTTTCATGTGTTAAGCTATAATGAACAAAGAACTGATTATTAATGCAGCCCCGCAGGGAGTGGAAATAGCCCTGCTGGAAGACAGGAAACTGGTAGAACTGCACAGCGAAAAAAGCGATGCCCGTTTTGCTGTAGGAGACCTGTACCTGGGTAAGGTAAAAAAACTGATACCCGGGCTGAATGCTGCCTTTGTAGATGTGGGGTTTGAAAAAGATGCTTTTCTTCACTATACCGACCTGAGCCCTTACGCCAGGTCATTGCTCAAGTTCACCAGTATGTGCATGAATGATAAAAGTGAACAGGGACTTGATTTCAGCAAATTCACCGTAGAACCAGAGATCATTAAAACCGGAAAAATAAACGAGGTGTTGAACGGAAAGCCGAATATCCTCGTTCAAATATTAAAAGAACCTATTGCGGCCAAAGGTCCGAGGCTGAGTTGTGAGATCTCCCTGCCGGGTCGTTTTGTAGTACTTACCCCATTCAATGATATTGTTGCGGTTTCCCGCAAAATCCATTCTTCAGAAGAAAGAAAAAGACTGCAGAAAATCGTGGAGGCCATTAAATCAAAAAATTTCGGAGTTATTGTAAGAACTGCTGCAGAGGGCAAGAATACTGCCGAGCTTCATGAAGATCTTTCTGCCCTTATTGTCATGTGGAAGACCATCATGCAAAACCTGAAAGGGGCGGTGGCCCCCACCCGGATTTTAAGTGAGCAGACAAAAACCACCAGTATCCTCCGCGACCTGCTGAATGAGGATTTTAATAAAATCGTTGTGAATGACCGTACCATTTTCAGCGATACTAAAAGCTACATTCAGAAAATAGCCCCGGAGAAAGCAGACATAGTATCTTATTACCAGAACGGTTCTCCTATTTTTGATTCATTCGGCATTACCAAGCAGGTAAAATCTTCGTTTGGAAAAACGGTGAACCTGGAAAGCGGCGCTTATCTCATCATTGAGCATACAGAAGCGCTGCATGTAATTGATGTGAACAGCGGGTATAAAAGTGTAAGCAATAACCAGGAGCAAAATGCGCTGGAGACCAACCTGGAGGCAGCCGAAGAAATTGCCCGCCAGCTCCGGTTAAGGGATCTTGGCGGCATCATCGTGGTGGACTTTATTGATATGAAGCTGCCGGAAAACAAGCGGAAGCTGATGGAAAAGATGGCAGAGTTTATGAAACCCGACAGGGCCAAACATGCCGTGCTTCCCATTTCCAAATTCGGTATCATGCAAATCACCCGCCAGCGCATGAAGCCGGAGGTGAATATCAATACACAGGAGTTATGCCCCAGTTGTAATGGTACCGGCAAAATATCATCCACATTACTGCTCGAAGATGAAATTGAAAAGAACCTTACTTACTTGGTGATGCATAAAAATGCCAACCTGAAACTAGTGGTGCACCCCATTATGTATGCCTATCTTACTAGGGGCTGGTTCTGGAAAACCAAAATGGCCACCTGGAACAAAAAGCTGGGCCAAAAAACCAAGCTGGAGCAGGACAGCAACTACCACCTTACTGAATACCGCTTTTTTGGTCAGCATGATGAGGAAATAAAAATTTGACCTCTAATCGTAGAAAAAAACAAACCCCGGCGGGGGTTTGTTAATATAATAATTTGTTCAATTTGGTTTATAATTTCTGCAATCTCAACAGATAGGTACCATAGTTTGTACTGCCTGCGGTGTGGTTCAGCGTTAATGTAATCAGGTTCACACAGGAAAACACCCAGTTGTTAGTGCCGCTTGAAGCACAGGAAATATCATAGATACCGTAAAATCCGTAATCGCCGTAAATCTGCCTGGGCACAGTGGCAGCTCCCGTGGCAGCATTAATATTTACTAAAACTGGCCTCGTGTCAGTTAAATCAGTTAGCCACATACTGTTAAACCTGAGTTGTGTGGCTGAAGTGATTTCGATATTGAAGATGATATCGCCGGGAGAATAATCCGCCCAGCCATCTTCCAGCACACGGGCCGAAAAGTTGGCGCCCACTCCGCCCCATGCGGCAGGATTAAATGGACAAACCACCACGGCCTGCCAGGTCATCAGCATATTGTAATTGGGGTTACCGTAATAACTGCTCCCCGTATTCGAAATATCATGCACCAGGCCGTCCTTACTAATCACCTGGTTATACAGGGTATAAGTGGCCCCGGTTTCAAGTCCTGTTACGGGTATGCCCAGCGCAGCTGCTATCTGGACGGCGGTTACCTCCAGTTTGGTATCGCCACTGTAGGGAAATTCTTTTACCTCCTTCCAGGCCGCCTTGTTGGTGGTGGCTGAACCTTTGGTAACAAACACTTTGATTTTATCAACTGGCGACCCAAATTCCCGGACGGTTACATCCACTTTTGCCGCACCGAGGTTAGAATAGTCAATGATAATATTTCCTATTGCCACCTTGGTAACATAGGAGCCGGTGCCCACTTCAGAAAAATCGCCGTTGATGCCCCCCTTCTTACAACCTGCAAGCAGCAGAAAGGAGAGGGCTGTCAGTATAAATGCTAGTTTCTTCATAATTTTTCTTTTAAGGTTTATTATTTACGGGAATTAGGCGGGTTTTTATCCCAGAATACCTGCACCCCCACGTTGGCTTTTTGCACAGCATTGAGATTCCTGTTTACAAACACCGAAGGATAAAGATGCGAGTTGATATATATGCCGGGCTCCGGCTCTATGGTAAATTGCATGTTGCCGGGTTTGTTCGTTCTGCGGTACATATTATATGCATCCACCCCGTTGCCCCAAAGGGCCAGGAAATATTCCTTCATTATAATGTTCAGCCTCGCATCATTAGTAGCCATTGCGTCATATGCGTTCAGCACTTTGTTCACATATCCGTTTATTCTCGTCGCATCCGGTACGCGGGTTGTCGGTATGGCTTCCGAATAACCGATAGATGCCGGGAAATTGATGACCTTATTAATTGATGTGCGAACGCCGCTTTCCATGGCCGTTCTTGCATTGGCAGAACTGCTGTTGAGCAACAATTCATATTCGGCTTTCAAAAATGCGGTGTAAGACGATAGCCATATAGGCTGGATGCCGGCGCCCTGCCCGCCAAAATCAACAGCTACGTTTGCACCCTGGTTATTGTCGAACCGGCCGCCGAATGGATATACACCTACTGTGGTACGTCTTTGCCCGTCTGGCGGAATACCGCTGTTGTCTCCGTGGTCACGGCCCCAATAGCCGCTTATCAGCAGGCAAAATGGCATGTTATTGGACCCGCCGATATAAGGGTTTGCCATACCGGTACTGTAATGCCCGGGGTATGCCTGGCCGAAACAGTTGATGGTGTTTTCGTTCACTTCAGCATAATTGGTACGCTGACGGTACAGGTAGTAACGGATACGGGGGTCGTTGTTAGCATCTCCCTGTCCTTTTTCCTGGGCCAAAGCCCACATAAAGAAGTTGGCAATATAATTACCGGCCCCGGTTGAGGTATGGTTGGTTACATACCTGGGGTGCCGGCTGTTGGGGTTTGCGCCTTTTCTGCTGTACTTAAATTCAAAATCTTCTGCATCGGTGTCAATGAGGTCGTTTTCTGTTAACAACGCCTGAATTTTTGCTGTTACGGTAGGATCAGCAAGTCTTGTGGCAATAAAAGCCCGGAGCTTTAATGTTTTGGCACAGGCTCTCCATCTTGCTATGTTACCTCCATAAAACAAATCCTGGGTGCCAGGGCTGGAAGCAGAAGTTTTTGCAAGGTCGGCAATGGCTTCGTCCAGCAGAACTATGGCGGCGGCATATACCGCTGTCCCGGGGTCAACTTTTGGGTTCAGGTTATCAACCCCCTGGTTGGCCTCTGCCATGGGCACATCGCCAAACATATCCACCAGTGTCATCAACACATAAGCTTTCATTACCCTGGCCATGGCCGAGTGAATGAACTTTTTTTCCGCCCCTGCCAATGGTATCAACGCATTGCAATGCTTCAGCACACCGGTATAAGCTGTTGTCCAGATTCCATCATAACTCTGCGGCTGATAGGCATTGTCATACCTTGGCCCGAACATCGAAATCATCCTGGTAAGTTCCATTCCAAAAGCCGAAGCCGTATTGAAGAACCCGACAAAACTCAACTGTGCCTGTGTGAGGTACAAGTCAGTACTCGCAGTTTCAGGCGTGGGGCCGTTGGGGTTTACCAGGAGTTCATCTAATTTTTTGGTACAGCCCCCCAGCACCGCTGCCGCTGTTAGTATTACAAATATTTTTTTCATATCAAAATTGATTTATAATTATTAAAATGTTACCCTCAGGCTCGCCCCCAGCCTTCTTGAAGTGGGTCCCGCCAGGTATTCAAGTCCGCGAACATTGCTAACGCCAAGGCTGGTTACCTCGGGGTCAAAGTTGGTGTGCTTGGGGAAATTAGGGGCATTATACCACAAATTCTGCCCTGAAATGGTAAGCGACAAAGAGCCAAAAGGCGTTTTCTTCAATGCCTTAGCCGGTACGGAATAAGCAAGTGAAGCTTCCCTGAGCCTAATCACGGTAGCATCGTAAGTAATCAGATCCTGCAGGGAAAAGAAGCCACTGTAATTATTAAAGTAGGCCTGGCTGGCGCTTATTTGAACTGTATTGGGAGTTCCGTCTGCCTGCACTCCGGGAAGTATCAAAGGAAGGAGGCGGTCAAAATCAGTATCTCTTGTCAGTCCGCGGCCAATTAATGTGCCGGGTGTGTAGGCAAGCATATCGCCGCCCTGTGTCCAGTCCCACTGCATACGGAACGAAAATCCTTTATAGCTGAGGGTGCTGATACCCGCCAGTTTGAAATCAGGTATCGGGTTCCCTATAACACCAATTTGAGACGAAGCCACATAATCACCACCCGGAGCTACCAGTCTGCTACCTTTTAGCGGGTCGCCGGTAGGCTGTCCGTTTTTGGGGTCCACCTTTACCACATAGCTAGCCTGGATAACGCCAAGGGGCTGACCGTTGATGGCAAAAAGGCCTTCGTCGCTGAATCCGTCCACAACAATTTGTTTAATATCATCGGGGAGCTTGCTCACTAAGCTGCGGTTCAGGGTAAAGTTTCCATCCAGTTGCCATCTCCAGTTTTTAGACCTTATAGCTGTAACGCCAAGCCCCAGCTCAATGCCCTTGTTCCGTACATTACCGGCATTGATGGACTGAACCGTAAACCCGGTTGAGGGGTCAAGCGACCTGTCAAGTATCTGGTCTTCTGACAGCCTGCGGTAGAAAGTAAGGTCAAGGTTAATCAGGTTATTGATGAACTTACCTTCAATACCCAGTTCTATTTCACCAATCAGTTCTGGTTTCAAATCGGGATTGGGCAGACGGTTAGATATACTATTACTGTTGATTACCGTACCCACCCTGTCTTCAAATACGTTGGTGTTGATATTTAAAATAGGCCGGGTGGTATAAGGACGGCCAAAGTTGGCGCTGGTGGCATAGCCCGCCCTTATCTTCAAATAATTCACCATTTTGCTGTTCCTCAGCGATTCGAAGGCTGTAGTTGGAATAAATGAACTGCTGATGCTGGGATAGAAAAGCGTACGGTTATCTCTTTCCAGGTTGGAAGTCCAACTGTTCCTTCCGCCGAGTGTCATGTAGAGGAATTCATTATAAGCAATAGTAGCCTGCGCAAATGCGCCGAGCGAAAAAGATTCAACTTTAAAATCTATTTGTCCCCCTTCTTCATCAAAATTATCATGTACTATAAAATTGTCATGATCGAAAAGACCGTAAACCAGTTGTTGGGTGCTTCTCTGCCCGGTTTGCTCATACCGTCTTTCTTGTGAGTTCAAGCCTGCGTCTACATTGAGCCTCCAGCTTGAGGAGAGGTTTTTTGCCCAGTCAAGCAGGAAGGCATGATCCCATATATTGTTTTGGCCGGTAACGGTGCGGTGGATACCTCTTCTGTAAATCAGGTCGGCGCCCACTGTGCCCCCTTTGTGTTGCGAAAGGAAATTAAAATCAGTATAGTTGTCAAATCCAACCCGGTAAGTAAGATTGAGGCTTTTCAGCAACTGGTAGCCGAAACGGAGGTGACCAAATACCCTGTTGATTTTCTGGCCGGCAAAACTGTTAGCCACCGTCCAGCGTGGGTTTTGAATATCGTTGTTTCCCCTAAAATAAACGGATGATTTATCAAGCGGATTTTCCCAGGGCAGGTAATTATTTCCGTCCTCGGGGCCGCCCATCAGGTTTACTGCACGAGGTGTGTAGATCAGGTTTCCAAAAACAGAAGACACCGACGGGTTACTTCCGAAACTGGTGGCGGTAGGCGGGGTTTTAAAATCGGTAATCACATAGTTAAACACACCCCCAACATCCAGTTTATTGGTTAGTTTGGCATTACCCCCAACAGAGAAATTATTTTTTGTTAAGGTATTACCCGGCGTAAACCCTTTATCGTATGTATAGGAATAATTGGCGCTGAAACTTCCGTTTGGTCCGCCGGACTGAACACCTACTGATGTGGTGGAGAGCAGGCCTGTCCTGAAAAACCTTTCTACGCTGTTGTAAGGCTTGTATTCATAAATCGTGTCATTGCCGGCGCCGGGTATCTGGTTATACTCCGGAAATGCGACATGCAGGGCGGCCCTGTCGTAAGGGTGTGCTACTTTTTGAGGCGGGTTTCTAAACGCTGCGCCCCAGTTACTGAAAAATACAAGACCAACGCTCTGGTCGAAACCCCCGCCATAGGTATCCTGGTAATCAGGCAGGTTGGAAACCCTGTTTGCAAACATTGATTGAGTAACCGTAACTTCAGCCTTACTTTTTGTTCTTCTGCCCGCGCCGCCTTTAGTGGTAACAAGCACCACGCCGTTTCTGCCGAATTCACCATACAGCACCGTGGCACTTACTCCTTTTAAAACACTGATGCTTTCAATATTATTCGGGTCAAGGTCAAGAAAACGGCTGGAAGTGGTGTTTCCATACACAAAGCTTGCCTGTGCATTGGTAGAGGCGTCAAAGGGTACGCCATCCACAACAAATAAAGGGGTAGAACTGCCCGTAATGGTGCTTACCCCGCGGATAATGATATTGGTACCACTTCCGGAAATACCACTGGTGTTCATAATATCAACACCGGGGGCTTTGCCGTTCAGCAGCCTTACCACATCCGACTCCGGTCTTTGCTCCAGCAGTTTAGCATCCACGGTGGCTACTGCATAACCCAGGGCTTTCTTTTCCCGCTTAATACCAAAAGAGGTTACTACCACTTCGCTGATGGCTTCCGATGAAATGGAAAGGACTACAGAGGAGGCATTTGAAGATGGTATTTCCCTGCGTCCATACCCTATGCTGGTAAATACAAGGGTGGAGCCTTTGTCAACCTGTATTTTGAACATACCATCCGGACCTGTAGTGGTGCCTATGCTGCTGTTTTTTTGCGAAACAGAAACTCCTACAATCGGATCACCGTTTTCATCGGTCACTTTTCCTGACACTTCCACGGTTTGAGCCAAAACCATTTGCGCAAGCATGAAGAACAATGCTGCGAACAAAAGCAGACGTTTTTTCATGTGTTGTTAGTTTTTTGTTAAATTATAATTTTGTAAATATAAAGGCTTGGATAATTCCCGCCAAAAAATGAGGATAAAAAAACCGTGCATACTGCTGCACGGCCTTTTATCAATTATTTCCCCCCCCCCCTTAGCTAATATAATCAGGATTTAACCCCTGTCACGACTTGACAGGTAGATCATAATGTATTGAATAAGGGTAACTACCGCAGCCAATGCGGCTACCACATAGGTGGTGGCAGCCCATTTCAGGGCGTCTTTGGCTTTTGGATATTCCTGCTGGTTGGTAACATTAGTCCGGTCGAGCCATGCGAGTGCTCTTTTACTGGCATCAAACTCCACGGGAAGGGTAATAAGGGTAAAAAGAACCGTTAGACTCATTGCAATGATACCGATAAGCAGGATGGTGGGATTTTTAGTGGTTGCCACCACGATCATGCCGGCCAGCAAAATCCAATTGACCAGCATGGAACTAACCTGCACTACCGGTACCAACCGGCTCCTGAACATGAGAGGGCCATAGCGGGTCGCATGCTGTACAGCGTGGCCGCATTCATGCGCTGCTACCGCGGCTGCAGAAACACTGGTTCCGTTGTAAACTTCAGGACTGAGGTTTACTGTTTTGTTGAGGGGGTTATAGTGGTCGGACAAAAAACCCTCTACGGAGGTTACTTTTACATCATAAATGCCATTTTCTTTCAGCATTTTTTCAGCTATTCCCTTACCGGACAAGCCATTGGCAAGCCCAATTTTGCTGTATTTGGTGAACTTACTTTTGAGTATAGCCGAGACCAGGAAACTAATGCCCAGGAAGATAAGTGACACCACAAAAATTTCATTTGACATCATCATTTTTCAAACAGTTTTAGGTCAAAATTCCAACAAATTTGCTACCAATCTGGTTGGAGTATTTTTCCCGGTCTTTTTGTCACTTTTGAAAACTAAATGCTTAATTCTTTATTAATACATCCCCTGTTTTATTCAGTCTGAAAGAACATAAATATTTGAAAATCAAATAAATATGTTTTTTAGGGTCCCGCCAATCAAATAAAATAGCACTGAACAGAAGTTTTAAAGTTATGCACAGTATCAAAAATTTATTTTGACATGTGGGGCATAATTGTAATTTAGCAACAGAATTTAATGGGTTAGTAAGTAAGGGGGTCAATCGAAAGATTGGCCCTTTTTACATTTAAAAAAACAGTGTTCTGCCTGGCTTTCTGGTTGTTGCTTTCTGCACTTATTTCAATTTGTTTTTTCATCTGTTTTCATTTTATCATAATTCATTGTTCAAACATTTGAATGCCGGTGATTCTGGCATGGTTCAATCATTTAATTTTATTAAATATATGAGTAAAATAAAGACATCTTTTTTTTGCCAGAACTGCGGCTACGAGAGTGTGAAGTGGGTGGGACAATGCCCTTCATGCAATCAATGGAACACATTTGTTGAAGAGCTTATTCAAAAAGATTCCTCCAAAAGTAATAATGGCTGGAAGGATTACAATGAAGAAAAAAGATCAGGCCGTACCATTTCCTTAAAACAGATTAATAGCAGTGAAGAAAAAAGATTGCTGACAGCTGATGCTGAGTTAAACCGGGTATTGGGTGGTGGTATTGTTCCCGGGAGTTTGGTTTTAGTTGCAGGGGAACCGGGCATCGGCAAATCAACTTTATTTTTACAAAACGGATTATGGCTGAAAGATTTGACGGTACTGTATATAAGCGGCGAAGAAAGCGAACAGCAAATAAAAATGAGGGCCGACAGGCTGGTTGCCCCGGCAGGCTCAGCAAAGAATGACAATTTTTATTTGCTTACTGAAACCTCCACACAGGTAATTTTCCAGGAAATAAAAAAACTAAAGCCGCAATTGGTTATTGTTGATTCTGTTCAAACCCTTCAAACCCCGTTTATTGATTCATCCCCCGGCGGTGTTTCGCAGATAAGGGAATGTGCAGCCGAATTCCAGCGTTTTGCCAAAGAAACGAATACCCCCGTTTTTTTAATAGGCCATATCACTAAGGACGGAAGTATAGCCGGGCCTAAAATACTGGAACACATGGTGGATACTGTACTGCAGTTTGAAGGCGACCGGCATTATGCCTACCGCATTTTGCGAACATTAAAGAACCGTTTTGGCAGCACAGCTGAACTGGGCATCTATGAAATGACTGATGAAGGGATGCGGGGAGTGCTGAACCCGAGTGAAATACTGATTACCCAGAAAGAAGACCAGTTGAGCGGAATCGCTATTGCCGCTACTATTGAAGGTATGCGGCCGCTGCTGATTGAAGTACAGGCATTGGTTACCCAATCGGTTTATGGCACACCGCAACGGACTGTCAGCGGGTTTGATCTTCGCAGATTGCAATTACTTTTAGCTGTGCTGGAAAAAAGAGGCGGATTTCATTTCGGCGTAAAGGATGTGTTTTTAAACATTGCCGGCGGTATCAAAGTGGAAGACCCTTCCATTGATCTTGCTGTTCTTTGCGCTTTACTTTCCTCATACGAAGATGTTTCCCTGCCCCAGCATATTTGCTTTGCCGGCGAAGTGGGTTTGAGCGGTGAAATACGGGCGGTCAATAAAATTGATCAGCGCATTGCCGAAGCAGAAAAAATGGGGTTTGAAAAAATTATTGTTTCCAAATACAACCAGAAAGGGTTAAGTAAAAAAAACTTTGATATTGAAGTGGTCATGATGGGGAGAGTGGAAGAAATGTACCGCTATTTATTTACATGATTAAGCTCAGGGAAATAAAAGATTCGGTTCTGCACCTGCTGTTTCCGCATGTATGCACGGGATGCGGGAGTGATCTGCTGAGTGAAGAATCACTTCTTTGTATGCGATGCATGGAAGCAATGCCGGAAACCAATTTTGAGCTGCATCCCGGAAATCCGGTTGAAAAAACTTTCTGGGGAAGATTACCCCTGGCAGCCGCCACGGCACAGTTTTATTTCACCAAAGAATCGCTGATGCAGCACCTGATGCATCAGTTCAAGTACAGGGGGAATAAAGACCTGGGCTTGCAATTGGGCCGTATCATGGGCGAACAAATAAACAAGTCCGGGCGGTTTGATGCGGACGCTTTGATACCCCTTCCGCTTTTTCCTGCAAAAGAAAAAAGAAGGGGCTATAACCAGGCTGCCGTTTTATGTGATGGAATGGCTGAGGCCATGAAAATACCTGTGCTTAACAAAGTTGTAAGCCGGCCCCAGCATACCGAAACACAAACCAAGAAGGGAAGAATTGAGCGGTGGAAAAATATCGAAGGGAAATTCTTTCTTACTGGTCCCGATGCTGTTATTAATAAAAAAGTCTTATTGGTAGATGACGTGGTGACTACCGGCGCCACCCTGGAAGCCTGTGGCACTGAATTGCTCAAGGCTCCGGGAGTTCAACTCAGTGTGGCAACCCTTTGTTATGCTTCCCGTTAATATCAATTAGTCAAGCTATTTTTGATTTGCATGAAGACCTGCATCCTGTTTACGGTATCCTTTGTATTACTGCTTTGTTCCTGCCGTAAAGATGCTTATATCACTTCACCGGATGCAAGGGTGACCATTTCAGCCGATACATTAAAATTTGATACGGTATTTGTCACTGCCGGCTCAACTTACCGGACACTGAAGATCATTAATGACAACAACCAAAAACTGAAACTGCCTGCATTAAAGCTGATGGGCGGCGCCGCTTCTGTTTACAAAATGAATGTGGATGGCATTGCCGGCACACAGTTCAGTAACCTGGATATCGAAGCCAACGACAGCCTGTATGTGTTTGTACAGGTAACTGTGAATCCCGGGGCAGGCAACCTGCCCTTTATTATCCGCGACAGCATACAGGTAAGTTATAACGGCCGAAACAGGCTGGTACAATTAGAAGCATGGGGGCAGAATGCCAATTTCTTCAGGGATAAAGTGGTAACAGCAAATGAAACCTGGAATAATAATCTGCCTTATGTGATTTTAGGCTCGTTAATTGTAAACGCAAATCAAACACTTACCATTAACAAAGGCTGCAGGATATATGTACATGCTGATGCGCCCGTTATAGTGAATGGAACACTGGATGTAAACGGGTTAAAAGACACTATTGACCGGGTGTATTTTCAGGGCGACCGGCTTGATGAACCTTATAAAGATTATCCGGCAAGCTGGCCGGGTATTTTTTTCCTTGCAGGATCAAAAGACAATGTGCTGAATTATGCCGTGATAAAAAATGCCTACCAGGGTATCGGCATCACCGACCCGTCACCCAATGCCAATCCAAAACTTGTACTGAATGAGTGTGTGATTGACAATGCTTATGATGCCGGGATTATCTCACTCAATTCCAGCATCAGGGCAAGAAACTGCCTCATCAGCAACTGCGGTAAAAATCTTTTACTGGCCAAAGGCGGCGATTACCAGTTCACTCACTGTACAGTGGTCACTTACGCCAACCGGTTTATTGAACACAGGGATCCGGTATTTTCTCTGAGCAATTATGCCAACGGGGCTTCCGCTAACCTCACTGCTCTTTTCCGCAATTGTATTTTTTGGGGCGAAAACGGGTTGGTAAATGATGAAGTTGTTGTGGAAAAAAACGGCAACACCATCTTCAATGTAAATTTTGATTATACCCTCTGGAAGGTGCAGACCAATCCTTCCAATATCACCAGCAACCAGATCATTAACAACCAGCCTCCGCAATTTGACAGCGTCAATACCAACAAAAATTATTACGACTTCAGGCTGAAGCCGGGCTCAGCCGCTCTTAATAAGGGTGTCAGTACAGGCATTACCACCGATATCGACGGAAAGCCACGGGCTGTTGGCCTGCCCGACCTGGGTTGTTTTGAAAAACAATAATGAACCATGACCTGCCAGCCAGCAGGCAGGTAAACCGGGCTTATAGGGATTAACTGGGATTATACAGAATCAGCCTAACTTTATTGACTCAAATTGTAAATTCAATGAACCCTTTTTTAATGACACTGATATTATCCGCAACCCTTACCGGAGGCTCCATCTATGATTTTAAAGTACCGGGGCTGGATGGTGAAATAGATTTTGCCAAATACAAAGGCAGGAAAATAATGATCGTCAATACAGCATCCCAATGCGGCAACACGCCGCAATACAAAGACCTTGAAACGCTGTATAAAAAATACCAGGATAAGCTTGTCATCGTTGGTTTTCCGGCCAATAATTTTGGAGCACAGGAGCCCGGCTCTAATGCAGAAATAAAAGAATTCTGCACAAAAGAATACAGCGTAACCTTCCCGATGGCAGAAAAAATTTCAGTGAAAGGAGATGATATACACCCGCTGTATAAATCGCTGGTGGACCAGTCAAAGGAACTGGCAAAGAAAGAACCAGGGGTAACCTCAAAAGACATGGCATGGAAGCGATTTTTACAGGACCCGGTTATCTGGAACTTCACCAAATTCCTGCTGGATGAAAAAGGAAACTTAGTTGCGGTGTTTCACCATAAGGTGAACCCCATGAGTGAGGAAGTACTCCAGTATTTGAAATAGAACCAGATCAAAGAGATTACTGAAATGGCCTGGTATCATCCGGGCTATTTTTATTTTCAGATAGTTTATTTTCGCCATTCATGCAATTTTCAGACATCATAGGCCAACAGGAAGTAAAGGAGCAATTAAAAGACCTGCTGAACCATAACCGGCTCAGCCATGCTTTACTTTTTATTGGCAAAGAAGGAAGCGGGGCTTTGTCTCTTGCATTGGCTTTTGCCCAATATGTTGTTTGCGAAAAAGTGAACGGCAAGAATACCGCTGCTGTTGCAGGACCCTCCTTATTTGCAGATGAGACTCCCCCCCTCCGGCAGGAGAGGGGGCAGGGGGGTGAGGCTGACAGCTGCGGCGCCTGTCCCGCCTGCCAAAAAGCACAACAACTCGTACACCCGGATATTCATTTTTCTTATCCTACTGTAACAAAAAAGACTGGCGAAAAACCAATTGCCACAGATTTTATAACAGAATGGAGGGAGTTTGTCAAATTAAATCCTTATGGCAACTTGTTTGACTGGATAGAAATGATAAAGGAGAAAGACAACAGCCAGGGGAAAATTACTGCCCGTGAATGTGATGAGATTATAAAGAAGCTAAGTCTGAAAAGCTTTGAAAGCGGATACAAAGTACTTGTAATGTGGCTGCCTGAGGAACTGGACAAGGAAGGAAATAAACTGCTTAAGATCATAGAAGAGCCGCCTCCCAATACTTTGTTTATTCTTGTTACTGAAAACGAAGAACTGGTTTTACCCACCATCGTCAGCCGTTGCCAGCTGATAAAAATACCGGCGCTGGAAACAAAGGAAATTGAAGAAGCGCTGATCAGCTGCAATAAAACGGAGACTTCCATTGCCAGTCAGGTAGCCAGTGTAAGTGAAGGCAATTACCGGGAGGCCCTGCAACTGGTGCAGCATGCGGAAGAAGACTGGCAGTTCCTGCTTCGGGAATGGCTGAATGCCACTTTAAAAACCGGCCCCGTGGCCCAGACAAAATGGGTGGAAGAAATAAGCCGCCTGGGGCGGGAAAAGCAAAAACAGTTCCTTCGTTACTTTAACCACCTGCTGGAACAGGCCATCCTGCTGCGGGCAACAGGCAATGCTCCGGGAGCTTTTGGTACTGAAAGGGATTTTGCAGAAAGGCTGAACAAAATAGCCGGTATTGAGCAACAGCAGGCCATTATTGAAGAACTTGACAGGGCCAGTTATTACATAGAACGTAATGCCAACGGCAAAATGCTCTTCCATGCTCTTACAATTAAACTATACCATATTATTCAGGATAAGATTGTATTTTTGATGGATTGAGGATGGGGGTGGATTAGTTAACTGGTTTACTGGTTAATTAGTGAGAGCCCGATAGTTTCAGGTTACTATAGTTATGTCTACTTCTACTCTTATATATAGCATTGCTAATCAGAAGAATTTCGCTTTGCTGAATAGCGGACAAAACGTACAAGAGTGCGACGCAACTAAAGCCCAATCAGGGAACTGAAGCTGGTGTCATCATCCCTCTCAACAAATCTAAAATCGTATCCCGATAGCTATCGGGACAAAAATTGCGTATGGGTTGTACAGGTTGCAGCACCACTACCGGCGGTAAGCCAAACGGATGCAAGAGCAACGGCGGATGCAGTTCCGGCGGGTGCAACCGTATGAATGCCTATGACTGGCTGCGCAACCTGCCAATTGCTGATATGGACAGCGTCTGCAAGGTGATTGAAGTGAGTTTCAGCCAGGGTACCCGCAAAGATTTTTTCCGCAATACATCGTTGCAACCTTTTGAAAAAGGCGACCTGATAGCCGTGGAAGGAGTGAGTGGATTTGATGTGGGCGAAGTGTCGTTGACGGGTGAGATCGTTCGCCTGCAGATGAAGAAACGGAATGTGAAGGAAGACAATCCTGAAATGAAAAAAGTATTGCGCCGGGCAAGCGACCGTGATATTGAAATTAGAAATCAGAATAAAGAAAGGGAACCGGAAGCAGTGATACGTAGCCGTGCCATTGCCAGGCAACTGAAACTGGATATGAAAATAAGCCAGGTGGAAATGCAGGCTGATGGACGCAAGGCCACTTTCTTTTATATTGCTGATGGCCGGGTAGATTTCAGGGAACTGATAAAAGTATATGCCGGAGAATTCCGAGTAAAAGTGGAGATGCGGCAGATAGGTGCCCGGCAGGAAGCAGGTAAAGTGGGTGGAATTGGCAGTTGCGGCCGGGAGCTTTGCTGCAGCACATGGCTCACAGATTTTAAATCCGTGAATACAGCAGCAGCCCGTTATCAGAACCTTTCCATCAATCAGACAAAACTCAGCGGACAATGCGGAAGATTGAAATGCTGTTTGAATTATGAGTTGGATACTTACTTAGATGCGTTGCAGCACTTCCCTGACAACTGTGATGTGATACAGGTAGCAAAGGGCAATGCCTTCCTCATCAAGAAAGATATTTTCAAGAACCTGATGTGGTACACCTTGCCCGACAGCAATAAACAGTATCCATTAAGTATTGAAAGGGTACAAAAAATAAAAACATTAAACCAGCAGGGCATTAAGCCGGAAGAACTGGAACCGGTGGATGTAACTACTTCGAAGTCGGTAGAAAAAGAACCTGAAACAGTGGAGTTGGTTGGCCAGATTAGCCTGAGAACTTTGGAAAAAGCGGAAAGGAAAAAGAAACAGCAGCAACAACAAAAAAATAAGAACCAAGATACAAGAAACAAGAGCCAAGGGGGGCAACAAAGAAAACAACAAGGTAACCAGCAGCAAGGGCAGCAGCAAAACAACCCTGACAGGAACCTGTCTGACCGGCAGGCAGGTCAGCAAAAGCCGAGTAATCCCAACCGCAATCAGCAGAGGCCGAACCCGCCTGCCGGACGGGCAGGTAACTCTAATCAGGGAAAAGAGAAATAATTAGATCCCCAACGCCCTGTAAATCGCATCCTGTATTTTTCCCCGTATCAGCAACTGGCCAAGCTTATTGTTATCCCGGGTGGGATACACACGGTTTGAAAGAAATACATATACAATGTTATATTTCGGATCTACCCATACACAGGTGCCGGTAAAGCCGGTATGGCCAAATGCCAGCGGTGATATCAGGGATGAGGGATAGGTTTCTTTGCGGGTGGCATTATTTTTCTCCGGTTTATCAAACCCATATCCCCGGCGGCTGTTTTTGCTGTGATAAGATGTAAACAAATCAATGGTTTCTTTCTTCAGGTATCTTTCGCTATTAAATGTGCCTCCATTCAATAACATCTGGTAAAGCATGGCAAGGTCATAAGCATTGGAAAATAACCCCGCATGGCCTGCCACTCCGCCAAACATAGAAGCGCCTTCATCATGCACATCTCCCTGCGTGGTTTGCCGGCGAAAATGTTTTTCCGTTTCGGTAGGAACCATCTTATTTGCTGCAAACCGTTCTCTTGGTTTATAGCCGGTACTTATCATTCCAATAGGGCGGTAAAATGTTTTCTGCACATACTCATCCAGTTTCATTCCCGTTATCTCTTCCACAACTTTGCCGAGAAAAATAAAATCATTATCGCTGTACACATATTTGCCCTGTGGTCCCAGCGGGCTTATGAGTATACGGGCAAACAGGGTATCTCCCCAGTCATCCCGCATATAAATTCCTTCGGCCACCCTTACGGTAAAACCAGGTTCGGGTTTACTTCTGTAAATAACCGCCTTGGGTTCGCCTGTAACAGAATCAATTGTTTCTTTATAAAAAGGAATAAAGGGTACCAGCCCTGCCTGGTGCAGCAGTATATCATCTATCCTTAAATTTTCTTTATTAGTACCTTTTACAATTGGAAGGAAATCGCCAAGCTTTTTTTTAAAATCAAGCCTTCCCTGTTCATAAAGCTTCATAACTGAAACGGTAGTGGCTGAAATTTTGGTAACAGAGGCGAGGTCAAAAATGCTTTCCAGACTTACCGGCTGAGAAGGTTCGTATTTATAATTGCCAAAAGCTTTATGATAAACAATCTCTCCTTCATGCACCGCCAGCACCACTGAACCGGGAAAAACCTTTTGCACCACCGCATCGTTCACAATAGAATCCACCTGTGCCAGTTGTTCCGGGCGGTGCCAGGCTGGGTCTTTTTCGTCTTTCACAATTCCATCGCCGAATTTAAACCGGCACACAGAAACCGGCAGCCTGCCCTGCAGTTCGAATTTGCCAGAAAGGTAATCTGCCGCAGCCTGTTGTGTGATGATATCATCCTGGTAACAGGCCAGCAGGGTCCAGGCATCGCAAAAATTCTTTGTTGCCAAAACGTTTCCGAATGTCAGGGTAATGGTCCTGATAAAATTAAGTTGCCTATACAGGTTGATAGCAGCCGGGCTGATGCCAAAATTATCAGCCGGTCGAAGTGAATAGTTGTGAATACCTACTATGATAGCATCATACTTTCCGTCTTTTGGCACGGCCTTTAAAATCTCATCCGCCTTATCCTGTCCGTCTTTGTAAGAAAAGGTAAACACATCTGCGCCAAAATCCTGCTGCAATCTTTTTCCAAAATCATTCAGCTCTGATGTGCCGATGCCCACATAGGCCACCTTCCCCGGTTTACCTTTCGCACCGGTATAGTTCCCCGAAGAAGTGAGCGGCACCACGGCATAATCATTTCTTGATGCCGTCAAACTGGCCTGGTTGAGCAAGGTCATGCTGTGCTGCGCTACTTCATATCGGATGGCATCTGTTTTAGCATTCAGGTCGGCAAGCAGGTTGTTGGTATCAACCCACTGGGTCTTGTTCATTCCCAGGTCAAACTTGGATGCCAGCACTTTTTTTGTCTTGGTATAAAGATCATCCCAGCCCAGTTTTTTATCTGCAATGGCTTGTTTAATGGCTTCAATTGATTCCGGCACACTGGCAGGAAGGCAAAGCATATCGTTGCCGGCAATCAGCGCTTCAACAGATATCACACCATCCGGGAAATATTTGGCCACTCCTTTCATCTCCAGCGCATCTGTAAAAGTGAGGCCCTGGTAGCCCATTTTGTTCCGTAGTAAATCAGTTACGTTGTTTTTTGAAATCGAAGTAGCCCTGTTAGCGGTATTGTCAATAGCCGGAATGGAAAGATGCGCAATCATCACACTGCCAATACCTGCATCAAACACTGCTTTAAATGGTACCAGCTCCATTGAATCAAGTTGGTCAATACTTTTTTTGATTACAGGAAGATCATAATGTGAATCCACATCCACATCGCCGTGCCCGGGAAAATGTTTTGCGCAGGCCATGATGCCCGCATCCTGCATTCCCGTCATGTAAGCAATTCCATATTTTGAAACTTTTTCCCTGTCTTCACCAAAAGAACGGTAGCCGATCACCGGATTGTTGGGGTTGTTGTTGATGTCAACCACCGGCGCATAATTTACATGCACTCCAATCCGCCTGCATTGTTCCCCTACTGCCAAACCCATTTGGTACACAAGGCGTTCTTCACTGATGGCGCCAATAGTAAGCTGGTAGGGAAACCTGGCAACGCTGTCAAGCCGCATGCCCAGCCCCCATTCACCATCAATCGTAACCATCAGCGGCGTTTTGGCAATACTTTGATAAAAGTTGGTGAGATTGGCCTGCCGAACCGGCCCGCCCTGAAAGAAACACAAGGCACCCACATTATATTTTTTGATGTCCTTTGTCACCTTCTCTACATGATCGGCTCCAAGGTTGGAATGTGCCCGGATGACCATCAGCTGGGCGATTCTCTCATCATCGCTGAGTGAGTTGAATACACTGTCCACCCACTGCTCTCTGGCAAGACCGCTTTTGTATTGTGCAATAAGAATATTTGGTAATAAAAGGCCAATGATCAGAGCCGGCTTGAACAGTTTCATGGCAAGGTGATTGATTAATGAAATGAATACTAAAATTACCTTTTTTAATGCAAAGAAATTGCTGAAAGTTGCTTAAAAATGAAATGGTTATTTTTGGCGGCTAATACGATTTTGTGCCGGATAAGATTACGTTACTCCCCGATAATATTGCCAACCAGATAGCGGCCGGCGAGGTAATTCAGCGGCCGGCCAGCGCTGTGAAGGAATTGATGGAAAATGCAGTGGATGCCGGCGCCACGGATATTAAACTCATTATCACAGATGCAGGCAAATCGCTGATACAGGTAGTGGATAATGGCACCGGTATGAGTGAAACGGATGCCCGGATGAGTTTCGAACGGCATGCCACATCCAAGATTGCCACTATCGAAGACCTGTTTCATATCCGCACCATGGGTTTCCGGGGCGAAGCACTGGCTTCCATTGCAGCAGTGGCACAGGTAGAACTGAAAACGAAAAGAGCCGAAGATGAAACAGGCACTTACATTGAAGTAGAGAACAGTGTGGTGAAGAAGCAGGAACCGGTGGCAGCGCCAAATGGTACCAGCATAGCAATGAAGAATTTATTTTTCAATGTGCCGGCCCGCCGGAATTTTTTAAAAAGCAATGCGGCTGAAATGCGGCAGATCGTGGATGAGTTTACCAGGGTGGCACTCTCATTTCCGGCCATTCAGTTTTCCCTTACGGCTAATAACCAGCAGTTATTTCACCTGGAAGCAGGCAGCCTGAAGCAACGCATTGTACAACTGCTGGGCAATAATTACAATGCCAGACTGGTAACGGTAAAGGAAGAAACCGATTACATGAACATTTATGGATTTGCGGGCAAGCCCGAAGCTGCAAAAAAGACAAGGGGTGACCAATACTTCTTTGTCAACAACCGGTTTATAAAAAGTCCTTACCTGAACCATGCAGTGATGAGCGCCTACCAGGAAATGATCCCTCCGGACAGTTTCCCCATGTATGTTCTGTTTATTGACCTTAATCCCACGCTGGTAGATGTTAATGTGCACCCGACAAAACAGGAGATCAAATTTGAAGACGAAAAGATCGTTTATGCATTTGTACAGGCGGCGGTGAGACATGCACTGGCTCAGTTCAGCGTCACTCCTACCCTCGATTTTGACCTCGATGCAACCATTCAACAGTTACCTGCCATTCAGCAGCCTTTTACAGAGAAAAAACAGGAAGCAGCCATATCCTCTTCTATCTTCAAAGGCTTTACTCAAAAACATCAGGCGCATTTTATTGAGAAGAGTGAGCTGAAGCATTGGAGAGATTTTTACGAGAGTTCGGAGTCAGAAGCCTTGCCTACCGGCAGGCAGGCCGGGAGTCAGGAGTCAATACAAAAATCAGAGACGCTACTCACCACTCACCACTCACCACTCACGGCGGATTCAGAGCTTAGCCAATTATTAAACACTTATATCATCATTCCGTTTGTCAACGGCTTCCTCCTCATTCACCAGCAGGCGGCGCATGAAAGAGTGTTGTACGAACGGCTGAGCGCAGCCAGCAAGGACAAACCAGTGGCAACTCAGCGCAGTATGTTTCCTGCTACATTGGAATTAGCTCCTGCAGATGCAGCGATATTGGAAGAAATCTTATCCGACTTGCAATTACTTGGTTATTCAATTGAACCATTTGGGAAAAACACATTTGTCATTCAGGGAACACCGGCCGATGTGGAAGCGGGTAATGAAAAACACATCATTGATATTTTATTGGAGCAGTACAAGCATTTTAGCCCGGAAGTAAAATTCTCTAAAAGAGAAAAGCTGGTTCGTTCGCTCGCAAGACAGCAATCCATCAAAACCGGGGTGAAACTTACTGACAAGGAGATGCACCAACTGGTGAATGATCTTTTTGCCTGCGAGCAGCCGAACGTTTCACCGGATGGTAATCCTACTTTTTTAGAATTTAAGCAAGAACAGTTGGAGAAGATGTTTGGGAAGTAGGGCCTCCCCAAACCCCTCCGAAAGAGGGGCTTTAGACTCCTAGAACTTGGAACGAACTCCTTGCAGGAATCTTTCAACTGCCCGCCTTATATCAGTTGTTGAACCCTGATGATTATTAACCAGCGTAGAGAAAATTAATAGTTTACCTTTTTTTGTATAGAAATAACCACTGAAGGCAACAACACCGGATAGAGTTCCTGTTTTGCCATAAATATATCCACTGTCGGCTTTGTAGTAACTGCTGATAGTTCCTTCGCCGCCGGTGGGGAAAATGACCTTGATGCGTTCCATACCAAACTCATTTTTCATTTTATTGAGAATGGCAACAAAATCCTGCGGGGTAAATAAATTATACCGGCTGAGGCCGCTCCCATCTGCCCATCTTGGCTTTTGCGGCAGGTCTTTGAAATCTGTTTTGAGCAATGTGTCAATAATCTTTTCATCGTTCATCACCCCCAGCATTTCATTGCTCACCATTAATAATGATTGCTCCGCAAAAAAATTATCGCTTCGGTGCATCATGGGTTTGAGGAGGGAGTCGGTGGGTTGGGAGTGGATTGCATTGTGACCACCTTTTGCAAAATTGGCATCAAAAATTTTTCCGAATGATATTTTTTTCCCAATGGTATCACTTAATAATCTTTCTACTATACTGTCGGTTGGCACAAAAGGTATTTCCACACTTTGAAATTTCTGCCTTGACTCAGTGAAATAAAAATTGTTCTTGTTCAATTCTCTTCGGATTGTAAAATCAGTTTTTGGCAATCTATCGTTAATATAGTCTGCTAATATTGAATCATCCTGGTATAAGAAATATTTTGGCGTTGCAGTAAAAACATCTTTATTCAACCGAAACCTCGCCACATTACCATATATCGGCATTGCGCTTCGTTCAGCCATATAATTTTCCTGGTAATCGCCCCATGCCCATCCAGAGCCTAACCCTTGTTCAAACCAATTTGGCGCAACCAATGAAATCGGCCGGTTCAATGATTTTAAAAGTTCATAAACAGGTTGATTTTTAAAATCCGGATGAAGAAAAGTTGGGTCTCCCGCCGGTTGAATCAACCATATGCTGTCTTTCCAATTTTTGGCCCCAATATCTTTGTATTTAAAATCAACCAGATACAACCCCACTAAACTATCCCCCAAATATTTCATCGCTGCATAGCAGGTAGGCAGCTTGGTATTGCTGGCAGGTACAAAATATTTATCGCCCTGGTAGTTGTAGAGGTATTTGTTTTCGGCAGGTTCAAAAATGCTGATGCCGACATGGGCGGTTTGGAAGGCTTTATTGCTTAATACCTCTTCTTTGGCAGATCGGGCTATTTGTTTTTGAATGGAGCAGGATGAATGGATGAGGTATGAGGTCAGAAGTATGAAGTACGATTTATTGTACCGAAAATTGAACATTGAAAATTGATTATTGAGCGTTTCCTAACCCCCACCCACCGGAAATTTCTTTATTGCAAAACTCTGCCGCCCCCCGGAGGGGACGAAGACTCCTGGCTAATGACTAATGACTCCCGGCTCAGCCCCTCTCCTGCGCCCTCAGCCAACGTTCCGGTATCTCATTACTGCTGGCAAGCAGGTAATCCTTGTAACTGCAGGCGATGAATTTTTTATCGGGCAGCTGCATCCACCAGCGGCCTGTTTTTTTGCTTTGTATAAATACCGTTTCCACTTCTGCAAAAGCGGTGTGATATTCGTTGAAGGAATCTTTTTCATCCAGTTGTGCCTCCCTCCTGCCCCGGCTGCGGCCATCCAGCACATACCAGAGCATATGAGAAATCTGTTTGGCCGTCAGTTCATCCTTGTCATGCTGCACATCATAACCATAAATGCCGATGCTATTGATGTTGGGGCTCATGCCGGCATAGCGCATCAGCACACAGGCCTCTTCGCCGTTAAAACCATTGGGTGAGGCCGTGGTGGCGGGTGCATAGGCATAGGCGATGGCCGTCATATCAAAACTCAGCATATTGCTGTTGCGGATCACCGGTTCCATCTCGTCAATATTTTCCTTTACGCTGCCCACCCGGTAGCAGTCAAAATGGAGTTTGTCCAGCGTTTCCAGCATCCGGGGGTGCACATAGTAGCTCTGGAAACCGATATGGTTGTAGTGGCGGATATAGTTGGGTTCTCCGGTCAGCATTTCCATCAGGAAATTCTCATGCCGGAAGGGTGATTCAAGATTCAGGTCAATCAGGGCATCCACACAACTGGCCTCAATCAGTTTTTTATTTTCTGCGTAGGCGTAGTATTGTGATAGGGTGAGGTCATGTGAGCCGCCGAGGATGATTACTGTTTTACCATCACCGATCAACTCCTGCACCACCGTCTTTAAAGCAGCATAGGAATCGGTATATAAAGAACCGGCTTTGATATTACCGGCATCTGCTATTTTAATCTCCTGGTGCCAGTAGTACAAATTATAAAAATGACGGCGGATGATGTCCGGCGCCTCGCTGTGGCCATTTATCAGCCCGCTGCCCCGCTGTTCGCCGCAGCCAATAATCACTATCTGTGCCGCATCCAGGTCTGGAAATTCTCCGCTGTAAATGGAAATCGCTTTACCCAATTGCCCTTCTTTGTAGCTCTCGTCATGTGATACTTCATGCAGGTCAATGGGATCAAGAAAGTCGGAAATATTGAGATGGTCTGACATGAGACGAAGATAAGCAGAACCCTGATTAACAAGAATGGAAAGGAATCCATGAAAACAAGGAAACCTGTCTGGTTCCTGAAAATCCCTTTTAACCCGGTAAATCATGGTTCTTATCTTTGCCGGATGGAAAATTTGCTGAAGAAGATTGAAGGATACAGAAATGAAATAGCTGCTTTTACCGCCTTAGATGCAAAAGCTGTGGAAGAATTCCGCATAAAATGGCTGGGCACAAGGGGCATTGTGAAAGAGATAATGGGTGCAATGAAAAATGTGGCCGCTGATAAGAAAAAAGAAGCCGGGCAGCTGCTGAACGAATTCAAACTCTTTGCTGAAAATAAATATGCTCAGCTGAAAGAGACGACAATAAACCATCAACCAGATACCAGCACCCAGATAGACCTGACCTTACCGGGCGATGATATCCCGCTGGGCTCCCGCCACCCGGTAACCCTGATGCGCAACAGGATCGTTTCTATTTTCCAGCGGCTTGGTTTTGCCGTGGCCGAAGGGCCGGAGATTGAAGACGACTGGCACAACTTCGGCGCCCTTAATTTACCTGAACACCATCCTGCCAGGGATATGCAGGACACTTTTTATATTCAGCAAAACCCGGATTTTCTGCTGCGCACCCATACCAGCAATGTGCAGATAAGAGAAATGGAGAAAGGAGTGCTGCCCATCCGGGGAATTTATCCCGGCCGTGTCTACCGCAATGAAACCGTAAGTGCCCGCAGCCATTGCTTTTTTCACCAGGTGGAGGGATTGTACATTGACGAGAATGTTTCTTTTGCCGACCTGAAGCAAACGCTTTACTTTTTTGTAAAGGAGATGTATGGCAAAGATGTAAAAGTCCGTTTCCGGCCTTCTTATTTCCCGTTTACCGAGCCCAGCGCCGAGATGGACGTTAGCTGCTTCATCTGCGGAGGCGAAGGCTGCAGTGTATGCAAGAAAACAGGCTGGGTGGAGATACTGGGTTGTGGCATGGTGCACCCGAATGTATTATCCAACTGTGGTATTGACCCCAATAAGTATACAGGCTTTGCCTTTGGAATGGGTATTGAAAGACCCGCTATGCTTAAATACGGCATCAATGATATCCGCCTGTTCAGTGAAAACGATGTGCGGTTTCTGAAGCAGTTTACTTCGGCGATCTGAACCTTATGAACCTTTCTTTTTAAAGAAATATTTCATCCCCAATTCAACACTGCTGTATTGATAATCCTGAACACCCTGCTGCAGCCGCAGCAGCAAGGCGGTATTGTTAAACCTTTTTTCTGTACAGGCCCTTAATACAATGGGTTTATCGCCGCTGCGAAACAGGTAACCCATGTACCCGGCTCCATAGCCCTGAAATTTCCAGCCGTTTTTGTTCCACTCCACCCCGCTGCCAAAAAGCAAAGCATCATTCTGCCGGTGGCCATTGCCATTCAGTTGCCATACATAAAACCCGGCCATGCCAATCCATTTAAGGGAAGGGGAAAGCGGTTTGCCAAAGGAAATATCAAAATAATAACCCATTCCGTCGGTATACCTCGCTGTTTCCAGGTCTGAACCGGCAGGATAACGGTAACCAATCCGCAGGGCAAGCTGAATGTCCTTCTGCCATTTTTTCAACAGGCGGATATTTATATTCAGCACCACATCACCCCTGGCTACGTTATCGTAATAGTGAGTGTAATATACATTCCGTTCTTTCTTCAGGGCGTCGCTCATCCTGTAAAATTCCACCGGAATATAGGCTATATCAACGGAAACCACATCCTTTACCAGGCAGTAGTTGCCGTACAATGCAATGTTCTGCGCCCGGTCGCCATCCATGAAATGAAAATGTCCGGTTATGGCGGCATACGTATTACTGTCGGTGCTGCCATTGCCGATAAATGGAACCGGGAGCGCATTGGGACCGGTAAATTTGGGCTGTGTGATGATATATACCGACCAGTGACTGACCCCATCCCAGTTCACCGTTTGTGCCCACTGCTGCTTGGTTTGTCCTGCTGCAGTATTTTGTCCTGTCAGGAATCCTGCTGCTATTATAAGGACCCTTTGCACAATATTCATAAGCGATAAAAATAATTTATCCGGCCGAAAGAAAAAATAAAGGCTGCCGTTCGGGCAGCCTTAGAAAAAAAAGCAGCTATTTTATTGCTTAGGCCAGTAAAAAGCCAGCACCAGTGATGCTGCCAGCGCAAGCCATACCCCGATGCCGTACATTTTAAAGATCTCTTTGAACACATCGTCGATAGCCGCTCCTTCTATCATCGGGATACCGATAAGAAGGAACAGAATCGCCAGCAGCGGCAGAAAGGACCAGAAGCCCCGGCCAAGGAAATAGTTGCCGTTGTTCAATGCCCCTATCAGCAGGATAATACCGGTGAGGGGCATGGCCAGCCACAGGTATTTCATCAATACGGCTGTGGTGCTGCTGCCTAAAGAAGGGCCTTTAACCATATCAAATGCACTGACGCTGCCCCGGGCCCCCATTGGTAGAAAAAAACTGGCAATCAATATTACGGCCAGCGCAATCGTTAAATTTTTTCTGTTCATGATGGTTGGTTTAGTGGTGAATAATTATAACTGCGTCAATCAGCTTTTTATTGAAGACATTCTTTTATAACAGAAAAAGGCGGCAGCCACAAAAGCCACAATGGCGACATAAAACCAGGGGGTGAATGCCAGCGTAGGTTTCATGTTGTTCATCGTATCCCCGATTTTATCCAGGCCAATGGAATCGGCCCCGTCTGTCGCTTTTTCTGCAGCTTCTTTGGCCAGCCCGTCATTAAACCATTTTTTTACATCAAACATAAAGGCAATTAAAGTCCCTGCACCGAGGATACCGGCTATTATGCCTATTCCGCCTGCTCCTTTGGATTTAACGAATGAGGCTAATAACCCCAGCACACCTAAACCAAGCGCTGCGATAATAAACATTTGTGCATTGCCTTCTTTCTTTTTCCCGGTTTTGGTATCCATGTCTTTCATCATATCCTGCCCCATACCACCTGCAAATTTCCATTCCTGGCCCATGGCAAAACCAAGACCTGATTTATTCATTAAGGTGGAATCGCCGCATTTGATCTCAGAAAAAGGAAGTAAAAACATTAAAATAGCAACGATAAATGCAACGGAGGAAGTGATTGAGGTTCCAAACATCCCTGGTGAAGCTGGTGCAGGGGTATAGGTTGTTGAAGCAACTGGCTGGTTGGTGTCCATAAATTAAATTTTGGCTTAAGGTAAGTGAATCCGGCCAGATTATCCTATTTCTGGGAGTAAAAAAATGAACAGCGCAAGAGCAATATCTTTACAGCAATTCACCGGCTATGACTATCAACACCCTTTGTGTATGCGGGGCAGGTACCATGGGCAGCGGTATTGCACAGACCGCTGCACAGGCGGGTTTCTTTACCCTGCTGTATGAACTGAGTCCCGCTGTGCTGGACAAGGCAAAACAGGCGATTGAAAAAAACCTGCAAATATTGGCGGAAAAGGGCAAAATAACTGCGGGGGAAAAAGACAAAATAACAGAGCGCATCCAATTCACCAATGATATCCAAACCTGCCTGGCAGATGTATTTATTGAAGCTATTGCAGAAAAAACCGAAGCCAAGGTTACCTTATTCAACCAGTTGGCCGAGATCAACCACAGTGAATGTGTTTTTGCCAGCAATACTTCATCATTGCCGGTTACCAAAATTGCCGGACAGGTACAGCGGCCTGAACGGGTGATAGGGATGCATTTTTTTAACCCTGCCACCATTATGAAACTGGTGGAAGTGGTAAACACACCACACACCAATAAAGCAACTACAAAAACAGTGGTGGAACTGGCCAAAGCCATGGGCAAAGTGCCGGTGATTTGTAAAGATGCCCCCGGATTTATTGTGAACCGTGTGGCAAGGCCCTTTTATATCGAATCATTACGTTTGGCCGAAGAAGGCACTGCCATTGAAAAAATTGATGCCCTGATAGAGGCTTCTGGTTTTAAGCTGGGCCCCTTCCGACTGATGGACCTGATAGGCAATGATGTGAACTACACTGTCAGTTGCTCTGTTTATGAACAAATGAACAAACCGGAGCGGTTAAGGCCATCCCGCATACAGGAGCAAAAGGTGAAAGAAGGAAAGCTGGGGAAAAAAACAGGAGAAGGATATTACAGCTACAGGGAATTAAGTTGATTGGGGATGAAGTTAATTAGGAATTGGACAGCAGGGATCTCATTATCAAATTTATTTATGCAAACTCTTGATACATTAGAGGTGTATATTGCTGCAAAATCTTTCAGAAAAGCAGTCATTAAAACAGCAAAGACATTCCCGAATGAAGAAAAGTTTTTGCTTACCGCTCAGAGAAAAGACTCTGCAAGATCGGTTGCCGCAAATATTGCTGAAGGCTACAGAAGATATTATGATCAGGGGGCCATAAAATTCTGCCGTAATGCCCCGGGCTCACTCATGGAAACTTACGATCCTCTTTCCAGTGCCTTAGAAGATGAGTATATAACAGAAGAAAGATTTCTTGAATTAAAGAATCAATATGAGCAGGTGCTAAAATTAATTAACGGCTATATTGCATACCTAAAACGCAGAAAGCAAGAAGACTGAATTTGCTTTTATGCCTAATTAACCAGGTCCTATTAACCCAATTAACCATGATACTTGTAACCGGCGGCACTGGTTTTCTTGGAGCTTATATTATCAAAGCGTTGATTGAAAAGGGTTATCCCGTCAGGGCAATACGGCGCTCTGCTAATCTTCCTGCTTTTATTTCTTCCGAAATCCTGAACAAAGCCGAATGGGTGGAAGGTGATGTGCTGGATGTGGTATCTCTTCAGAATGCCATGCAGGGTGTGAATGCCGTTATACATTCCGCAGCTGTGGTTTCCTTTTTAAGAAAAGAACGGAAAAATATGTTCCGGGTTAATGTGGACGGTACTGCCAATGTGGTGAACATGGCACTGGAAAATAATGTAAAGCGCCTGATACACATCAGTTCTGTTGCAGCGCTTGGACGAACTGCCCATGGCGGCCATGTGAACGAAGAAAAGAAATGGGAAGAAAGCAAAGTAAACACTCATTACGGCAAAAGCAAATACAAGGCTGAACTGGAAGTGTGGAGAGGCATGGGCGAAGGACTGGATGCCGTAATACTGAACCCCAGTACCGTACTGGGTTATGGCGACTGGAACAGCGGCAGCTGTGCAATATTCAGAAATATTTACCGGGAGTTTAAGTGGTACACTACCGGCATCAACGGGTTTGTGGATGTGGAAGATGTGGTAAAAGTAGTGTTGTTCATGATGGAGAGCAGCATAACGGAAGAAAGGTTTATTGTGAACGGCGCCACCTGGTCTTTTAAGAAGCTGCAGGAAACCATTGCTGATCATTTTCACAAAAAAAGACCTTTCCGGGAGGCTAACTCTTTTTTGCTGGGCTTAGCCTGGAGAATGGAAAAATTACAATTTCTCCTGAATGGTAAAAAACCTTTGCTTACAAAAGAAAGCGCCAGGGTGGCGGTAAGCAAAACCTGGTTTGAAAACGATAAATTACTGAGCGTCCTGCCGGGATTCTCCTTTACCCCGCTGGAAGAAACCATTCAAAAAGCCTGTAAAAAATACCTTGAAACGACCCGGTAATTGCAACCAATAATCACCGGGCATTATCTTTATCCCGAATCAACATCTATGCAAAAACTTCGTTTTCTTCTTCTGCTCTCAATAATCAGTATTTCTTCTCAGGCGCAGTTTGTGGTTACAGGAACAGTGCTTGACTCTGTTTCAAGGGAACCGCTGGCTGCCGCCTCCGTATTTTGCCAGAATACCACGCTGGGTACAGCTACCAATAAACAGGGTGAGTTTACATTGGCCCTGAAATCGGGGGGATATGACCTGGTATTCAGCTATACTGGTTATCAAACTCAAACCGTCCGTGTTTCTGAAAACCTGTCTGCCGGACAGGCAGGCAATAAGCTTGAGATACTGATGATAAAAGAAGAAAAAAGCATGGGCGAGGTTGTACTCAGAAATACCTATGAAGTAACTGACGGTCTTGCCAAATACGGTGATTTCTTTTTGCAGCATTTCATCGGCAGCACTCCCAATGCCGCTAAATGCTCGCTGCTGAATCCTGAAGTACTGAAGTTTTATTATTACAAGAAAAGTAACCGGCTGAAAGTGCTGGCCACTGAACCGGTAAAAATCGCCAACTACGCCCTTGGATACAACCTCCTTTATCAACTGGATTCATTTGTGTATTACTACAACAGCAGTTCCAACCTTTACAGGGGTTATTGCCTGTATACTGAGATGGAAGGAACCGACAGCCTGAAAGCAGTTTGGGCTGTTGCCCGGAAAAAAGGCTATGAAGGTTCCAAGCTGCATTTTATGCGCAGTTATTATGACAGTACCCTTATTGAAGACGGCTGGATAATTGATCTGCTGGACGAAAAGGATAATAAGAAATTCAATAAAGTGACAACAGTGTACGATTCGGCCTATTATAATCTTGTTTTGAATGAGCGGGACAGCATTGGGGCAGACAGTATGGTGTATAAAGTTACAGCCGGGCCGGTGGAGATTGAAATCTATTATCCGAGGAAAATCAGTATTACTTACAAAAAAGCCAGCCCGGAAAAAGAATACCTGCGGAAAATGAACCTGCCCAAGGGTATCCCTTACCAGATATCATATATTGATATGAAAGACTGGATCGCTATTGCCGAAAACGGATATTACTACGACCAGAAAAACTGGATAAACCAGGGCTACTGGAGCTGGAAGAACCTGGCAGACCAGTTGCCGTATGATTATTCGCCGGATTAATCTGGTTAATTAGTTATCCCGATAAGTACCGTGAGAATGATTGGAGTCTTAAAGCGTGAGAATCCTCTTTTCACTAATTAACCATTTAACCAATTCCTACTTCCCCATTACTTTCTCCCACAACTGCGGTATCCTTTTTATCCAGACAAATTCTTTCATTTTTTCCCGGGCATCCTCCACCGGCGAACCAAAATACACTTTACCGCCGGGGATAGAGTCCTTCACGCCGCTTTGTGCATATACCACGGCATCTCTTCCGATAGTAAGCGTTTTGCTTACCCCTACCTGCCCCCATAATATCACATTATCTTCAATGGTGGTGGCTCCTGCAATTCCCACCTGACCGGCAAAGAGGCAGTTTTTACCCACTACGGTATCATGACCGATATGTACCAGGTTATCCATTTTTGTTCCTGCCCCGATTATTGTATCTGAACTTACGCCGCGGTCAATAGTGCAGTTGGCGCCGATCTCCACCCCGTTTTCGATCACCACCCTGCCGCAGCTGGTCATTTTTTTATAATGAAGGGGGCTGCCGGTCTTCTTATTATAGTAAAAGGCATCACTTCCGATAACGGTACCCGCCTGTACAACCACCTCATCACCGATAATGCAGTGGTCCAGTATGATCACATTCGGATGAATGATGCAATTGTTCCCAATAGTAACATGATTGCCGACATAGGCATTGGGCATAATGACGGTTCCCTCTCCCACTACAGCGCTGTCGCTGATCATTTTCATGGAAGGGGCAAACGGACGGAAATGATTTACAATTTTCAGGTACGCCTCGAAAGGTTCATCCACCACCAGCAAAGCTTTGCCTTCAGGAAAAGCCGATTCTTTATTGATGATGATGAAGGTGGCCGCCGAATGGATACAGGTATCATAATATTTGGGATGATCTACAAATGCCAGGTCCCCTTTTTCCACTTTATGTATTTCATTGATACCGGTTACCAATCCCTCTTTATTGCCCAGCAGGCTGGCGCCGATGATTTTTGCAATCGTTGTAACCGGAACAGGATTTTCAAAACGCATATGATGGTTTTTTATGGTGAAAGCCGTATCCTTAGGAAAAAATCGTTACTAAAAGGATGAGGCCATACAAAGGTAATAACCGGCGAAATGGGGTATTATGATAAAAAAGATGATTTTAAGCCTTAATTCGCTTGTCTGTAAAAAATTTTGTATTGGCCCTTTTTTGCATTCAATTCCCTTTTTTACAGGGAGAATAATAGCGGAGTTTATTTTCTGAATGTATAAAAAAAATTTTCCTCTATTAGGTTATATAAAAAAATCATTTCAATGAAACGTATGGCCGGCAAGGGTTTCATTGAATTAAAAAAAATACATTTATCGTTGATGCAATTATACCTGATGAACAACATTGACAGAGGCCCTGCTTCATTCCATGGTTTTTATCTCGGGTTTATCCACAGCGAAAAGTGAAATGTTAATAAAATATTTTGGAAATATTTTGGGGTTAAACAAAATAATTTTTAATATTGCGTCGGGAAATTTATTTCCCGGTACTTACTAACCCATCCATATAAATGTCCCTCTCCGCAAAACGGAGGGGGATTTTTAATTATGGCAGGTATCGCTGTTTCTTTGTTCTGTCTTTCTATGCTTACCAATTATCCGATATGATAACCGGTCTCCTGACCGGATAAATCAATAAATAAAAATACCTTTACCTACTCCGGCATCGCCGGTTAAAAAATTCTGTATGCTGAAATCAATGACCGGTTTTGGAAGGGCCGAAAAAAATCTGGACGATAAAACTTTCCTGGTTGATATTAAATCGCTGAACGGAAAACAATTTGATCTGCAGTTAAAACTTCCCTCCCTTTTAAGACCCTACGAGTTTGATATCCGCCGTTTGCTCTCTGAAAAACTGGGCAGGGGCACGGTGGACTGCACCATCAGCCTGAAAGATACAGGCAATGCCAAACCCGTAACTATCAATGTTGACCTTGCAAAGTCTTACTACAAGCCCCTGGCCGAACTGTCCGAAGCCCTGAACCTTGACCCATCGCATATCCTGAGTACACTGGTAAAATTGCCTGAAGTAATAACCCCCAGCGGAGATACCCTTACGGATACTGAATGGACTGATTTTCAAAATGTACTGCTTTCCGCTATGGAGGACCTGAACCTGCACCGGCTGGAAGAAGGCCGCTCTCTTGAAGAAGACCTGCATAACCGAATCAACAATATCCTGAAGCAGCAGGATGAGGTGATGAAACTGGAGCCGCTCCGCCTGCAAAAAATCAGGGAAGGCATTACCCGGCTACTGGAAGAAAATGTGGGCAAAGAAAATTATGACGACAACAGGCTGGAGCAGGAACTGATCTATTATATCGAAAAGATTGACATCAGCGAGGAACAGGTGCGGCTTAAGAATCACTGCGATTATTTCAAAACATTACTGGGCGAAAAGGAAGAGTTAAAAGGAAAAAAATTATCCTTTGTGTTGCAGGAAATAGGCCGTGAAATCAACACCACCGGCTCCAAAGCCTATGACGCCGCCATTCAGAAATGCGTGGTGATGATGAAAGATGAACTGGAAAAAGCAAAGGAGCAGGTGCTGAACGTATTATAAGGTACAAGGTTCAAGGAACAAGGTACAAGACTTTAATGCTAAACGTATCTTTACTGAATGAACAGAAAAATAAGTTCCCTATTGTGCCTTGTGCCTTGTGTCTTGTGTCTTTTCTCATGCCAGACCATTGATCTGTACGAAAAAACAACCGTTATCCCGGGTCATAAATGGAAGAGCAGTTTTAAACCCTCTTTCCGCTTCACCATTAAAGACACGGCCGTTCCTTATAAGATCTTGTTAACCCTGCGGCACTTTGATCAGTATAACTACAATAATATCTATATCAACCTCATTACCCGGCAACCTGGGGAAGACAGCGCCAGATCGGTAATGTATCCGCTTGAACTGGGCAATGACGAAGAAGGATGGAAAGGCAGCGGGATGGATGACATTTTTGAACACCGAATACTCCTCACCCCTGAAGAAACCGACTTCTACTTCCGAAAAAAGGGAGAATATACTTTTACTATCGAACAAGTCATGCGGGAAGATCCCCTGGAACATGTGCTGAATGTAGGCCTGCGGATCGAAAAAAAACAACCATAACCCATGCCCGACAGCAGCCGGGAAAAATTACGAAGGGCCACAGTTATCTACTGGATGCTGCTGGTCTATATTATTGCTGCCTTAGTCTGGTGGTTTATTACACTGGAAAAGCAAAACCGGAAAATGGCTAATCAGCAATACCAGTCGCTTCTGCAGAAAAAAGAAAGTATGAGCCTGAAAGAATATGGCGATGCCCTGTACAATATAGATACTGATGAAATAAAAATACCCACCCTGCTGGTACAGCCCTTTGTGGAAAACGCCATCTGGCATGGCCTGCTTCACAAAGAGAGGGAGAGAGTTGTAAATGTTGTTTTTTCAGAAGATGGTGATGAAACCCTTGTTTGCGTGGTGGAGGATAATGGTATTGGCCGCATGGCGGCAAAAAAAATAAACAACCCGGAAGGGCATACCGGCAAGGGGCTTTCTGTAGCTGAAGAAAGAATAAAAACAGTTAATGAACAGCATCCTCATCAAAGTTCATTTAAGGTAGAAGATTTATAGGATGCGAAAGGAAATGCCGCCGGCACAAGGGTAACTATTATACTGCCATTAATCCGACAGGTGATATGATTAAGATACTTCTTATAGATGACGAGCGGAAAGCCACTGATTCATTGCGGCTGATGCTGGAAAAATTTGTTCCGGCAGAAAAGTCTGTGGAAAGCTGTAATGATGCCAGACTGGCCGCTGTGATGATGCACAACTTTAAACCCGACCTTATTTTTTTGGATATCCGTATGCCCCACCTGAACGGGTTTGATGTACTGGATACGGTAGTGGCCAAAGATTTTAAAGTCATCTTTACCACAGCGTATGATGAATATGCCATCCGGGCTATCCGCTTCAGCGCATTTGATTACCTGCTGAAGCCTGTTGATGCCGAAGAACTAATGCAGTTGTTCCGCCGTTTTGAACAAAGCCGGTCTGAAATTAACCAGCCAAAAGAATTGTTTACCAATATCAGTTATAACCTTAACCTGCAGCAGCAAAATCAGTTCAGGCTGGCGCTTCCTGCCAGGGAGGGTGTTCATTTTTTATACCCGCATGAAATCATACGCTGTGAGGCGCTGAATGCTTATACCAGGTTTTTTACAACCAACAACAAACAACTGATGAGTTCCAAAAACCTGGGTGAATATGAAGAACTGCTGGCTCTTTATCATTTTATCAGAACCCATAAATCGCACCTCGTAAATAAAGCCTTTATCTCCTTCATAGACCATGAAGGATTTATTACACTAAAAGACTCTACAAAGATTGAAGTATCCCGGAGAAGCAAGGAAGAAGTGATGGAGTTGTTGAAAGGAAATTAACCGGGGGCATCATAAATCCCCCAGCTGTGGCCTCATCACAATATCTTCCACACAAGCAGCAGCAGAAAGCTGCGAAACAACATACACCATCTTAGCCACATCTTCTGCTTCCATAATACGTTTTTGGCTGTTGTCAAACCCGCCCCAGCTGCCCGTCATCACGGCGCCGGGGAAAACGGAAGTGACTTTTATATTATAGGGCTTCATTTCCTCCCGCAGGTTTTTACTAAAGCCGTGCAGGGCAAACTTGCTGATGCTGTATGCCCCGCCGTTTTCATAAGCACCCAGCGATGCTGTTGAACACATATTAAAGATGTGGCCCGATTTCCGTTTCAGCATTTCAGGCAAAACAGCCCTGGTAAGATGATAAGCACTGTAAAGGTTTGTGGCTACCTGGTTTTCCAGCAGGTTATCCGGTTCATTATGCACACTGCCGGGTTCAAATAGGCCGACATTATTTACCAATACATCAGGCACAATACCGGCATCAAGCACCCAACTTCCGGCTTTAATAGCTTCTTCTTTTATACTTAAGTCAAAAGCTTTGGCTTTAATGGTGACGGAAGGATATTTTGTCACCAGTTCTTCCATGGCTTTATACAATGCCACTTCATTGCGGGAAGTAATAAACAGGTTATGACCGTTAGCGGCAAATATTTCTGCAATGGCCCTGCCTATACCTCTTAATGCGCCGGTGATGAGTACATTCATTGAAAATGGAGCATGGATTATTGAATATTTCAGTTTTCTTTGCAAATCTACAAACAGCGATGCAGTACAAACATCTTTTCTTTGACCTCGACCATACCCTCTGGGACTTTGAAGCCAACAGCCGGCTGACGCTTCAGGAACTGTATGAGGAACTGCAACTGAAGAACAGGGGCATCCATGATTTTGACCTGTTTCATAAAAACTACCTGGCACATAATGATAAACTCTGGGACCGCTACCGCAGCGGTGTTATCAAAGTGGATGAGCTGCGCTGGAAAAGGATGTGGTTGTCACTCCTGGATTTTAAAATAGCTGATGAGCACCTGGCAAGGGAAATGGGCATACTTTTTCTTGACCTGCTGCCAACCAGAAAACTGTTATTTCCCCATACCACTGAAATACTGGATTACCTGTCGAAGAAAAAGTACCGGCTCCACCTTATCACCAACGGGTTTGAAAAAACACAGCACGGCAAACTGAAAAGTTCTGGTTTGGATAAATATTTTACTGAAGTGATTACCTCTGAAGCCGGCAACAGCCTGAAACCGCAAAAGGAAATTTTTGAATTTGCTTTCCAAAAAACCGGCGCCCTGCCTGAAGAAAGCATTATGATCGGCGATACCATTGAAGTGGATATTCTTGGCGCTGTAAATGCCGGTATTGACCAGGTGCATGTCAACCACCTTACCAACACCGTGGAACTGGTAAATGGCAACAAACCGACATATACTGTTTATTCTTTGAAGGAATTGGAAGGAATTTTTTAAAACTTCCGTTTCTGTGGATTTTGACGGGTATCAAAAAAAGAAAGCAGCCGGATTTCTTTATTTCTGGTGTGAAAGCGGTAATAAAGTATAGTTCTTTTATGCAGAACAATTCTTCTTCTGCCAGTGGTGACCGATTTTTTCTTCCAAGTTCAGGAAACTTCTTTAATAAAAGAAGCCGCCGGTTTACTAACTGAACAAACCTGGCTACTTCATTTTCCGAAAAATATTCTTCCCGGTAATCAACAATCTTGTCAAATGTCTTCATTGCCTCCGGCGACCAAACTACCTGGTAAGCCATTTTCTATATTTTTTCATAACCACTTCATGAGGAATACCCTTCCCATCATCCAGTTCTTTCTCGGCCTTTATTATACTTTTTTAAACCGATACCGGAAGGTCATCCCACCAATCATCCTCTCTTTCTGCCTCCAGCATTGTATAAACCATTTTTACAACCTTATCGTCAGCCTCATCAATATACTTTTTGGCCTTTCGCCTCATTTCGTTTGTACTCATAGAAAAATGTTTCTTTTAAAATTACTGATAATAAACAATCTTACAAAAGTGATTGTACCAGGTTGCAATCACGGTAACCCCACCCTGCGGTTTATCTCCAATCTTCACCTGCACTTTTGCATCCAATGGCAACAGCAGGTCAACCCTTGAACCGAATTTGATAAAGCCCATTTCATCTCCCTGCTTCACTTCCATACCCGGCTGCAGGTAGTTACAGATACGTTTGGCAAGTCCCCCGGCAATTTGCTTAACCAGAATTTCTTTCCCGCTTTTTCGGTACACCACGGTATGCCGTTCATTTTCGGTGGATGATTTGGGGTGCCATGCCACCAGGTATTTCCCTTTGTGGTACTGACTGTATATTACTTCGCCGCTTACCGGGTTGCGGTTAACATGCACATTCAGCGGGCTCATAAAAATGGATACCTGTATGCGCCGGTCGGTAAAATATGCATCGGCCTGAACTTCTTCAATGGCCACCACTTTCCCGTCCGCAGGCGCCACAATGGCATCTTCCCGGATGGTCAGCTGTCTTTTGGGAATCCGGAAAAAGGATATGATCAATAACAATAACGCTGTAGTTACAATAAAAATAACCCAGCTTACCAGCGGGGCTGAATAGCTGATAAAATAAAAAGAGGCTACATTCAGGATGCAGAAAAGCAAAACGCTTAGTGCAATAGGTTTAAAGCCTTCTTTGTGGATCGTCATGCGGCAAATATAGGCAATGGTGAATAGTGAATGGCGAATTGACGAAGTAGTTTATCGCATTGCAATCTGAAGGTATAACCAAACAGCTGGAATAGCGAAGAGCATGGAATCAAACCTGTCTAAAAAACCGCCATGCCCGGGCATGATACGGCCGCTGTCTTTTACCCCGGCTATTCGTTTGAGTTTGGATTCAAATAAATCTCCGATGGTACCGGTTACAGAAGCAATAAGAGCTATTGATCCGGAAAGAATCATCATTGGCTTATACAGATGATGATTATAAATGGCAGGAAAAGCAAAAGTTGCAGTGATAACTGACAATAAAATGCCTCCGATTGTGCCCTCCCATGTTTTTTTGGGAGATATTTTTGACAATGGAGTTTTACCAATCAGCGAACCGGTGATATATGCCAATGTATCATTAAGCCAAATACTTACTACAATAGCAGGGGGAACAAAAACAGTATCATGAGTATGAAAATCAAAAGAAGTTTCTGCTGATTTTAAATCCATCATCAATCCCGAGCACAAAGAAATATAAACCAACCCTCCCAGCGCCATTAAAAAGCCTCTTAAACTGATTCCATTCTTCTGAAAAATGCCGATCAGCAGTAAAGCAAAACCGGCGGCAGAAACAGGCAATGAAAGGTTTTCCCTGAATCCGTAATTGTTGATCTGGTATACAGACCCGCAAAACCATAACATTAGACCATAACCCATCACCATCAAACCGAGTTTGGTATAGATATGAAAAGATGTTTGATGGATTTTTTCAGTAAGCTTCAAATACTCCCACCAGCAGCCGAAATGAATAACAGAAAATAAAACCAGGAAGCTCCAGTGGTTCCATAGCAGGCCGGTAAGCATCACCGCGGCAAAAAGGATGGCGGTAAGAGTTCTGGTTTTAAAAACAGGCCAGTTAAATGTCATGGTTCAGTTACCGGGTTTATTCGGGAGTGTTTTCTTTAAAATCAAAAGGATGGTTTTTTGCAGGCTCCTCATCATCGGCATAAACAGCATTAAACGTAGTGGCTGATTTTCTTTGCATCCAGATTACCAGGGGTAACACCAGCGCCAGGCTTAACGTTCCCGCCAGTGCAAGATTGGAAAGCTGCATATTGTTTTCATCTGCCAGCATTTCCGGGTTGAAATAAGCCACTACTATCAGTACCACATCATAAATGAAATGGGCCAGCATGGCCACCCACAGGCTGCCGCTGTACCAGTAAATAATACCCAGCAGCACACCCAGTGCAAACCTTGGCAGAAAGCCATAGAACTGCATGTGCATGGCAGAAAAAATGGCTGCTGAAATGAGGATACCGGCCCATGGGCTTTTAAACATTTTTATCAATAACCGCTGTGCCATGCCGCGGAAAAGGAGTTCTTCACCCACGGCAGCCAGTCCTGCCACGAAAACAATATTCAGTAATAAATCTTTGACCGTATGCCTTGACAAAAGCGCCTGAATGGTTTTGGCCGCATCTTCTTCCTGCTCTTTCATCCAGCTTTCAATTCCTGAGGGAAAGGGAATATTCCGGTTGATTTCTCCCAACCAGCTTGTAAACGGAAGAGCAATAAGCATCACACCGATGCCTGCCATGATATAGCCCGGGTGGGATGGGTTTTTCCAGCCCATGTATTTTTTATCTTCGGTGCTGAAAAGCCGCAGACAGATAAAAACGGGCACCACAAAAAGGCTGATAAACTGCACCAGTTGCATGCCCCGGAGAAAATTTATTACTGCCGGTTTTGAATAATCGAGTGATGAAAGATCAGTCATACTCTCCAGGCTGATGCCGGTGATGGCCGAAAGCGCCAGTGTGCCGATCATCCCGATCACAAAACAACTCACCAGTACCACACCCACCAATATTAAAAACTGGTTGCCGGCCGGTTTTGTTTTCATAAATCCTTTCATTCGAAAACTCCGTTTTTAGATTGTAAATTTGCTTCGCACTCCGAAGCTTTGGCGAAGGAGTGTTTTGTTAAGTGGTAAAGATAGGTAACATACAATTTCCTGACCCGATGGCTATCGGGTTCCCGTTATTGCTGGCGCCCATGGAGGACGTAAGCGATCCGCCCTTCCGTGCCGTTTGCAAGGATAACGGCGCTGACCTGATGTACACGGAGTTTATTTCATCCGAAGGATTAATAAGAGACGCTATTAAAAGCCGGAAGAAACTCGACATCTTCGATTATGAACGGCCTGTCGGTATCCAGATATTCGGCGGCGATGAAGAAAGTTTGTCTCTTGCCGCAAAGATTGTGGAAGTCACTAACCCTGACCTGCTTGATATCAACTTCGGCTGCCCCGTGAAAAAAGTGGCACTAAAAGGAGCCGGCGCCGGAGTGTTGAGGGATATCAACCTGATGGTGCGGCTCACAGATGCTGTGGTAAAATCAACATCCCTGCCCGTTACAGTAAAAACAAGACTGGGATGGGATGACGACACCAAAAATATTGAGGAAGTGGCCGAACGGCTGCAGGATGTGGGTATTAAAGCGCTGGCCATACACGGCCGTACAAGAACGCAGATGTATAAAGGAGAAGCGGACTGGACACTGATCGGTAAGGTGAAGAACAATCCCCGCATCAATATCCCGGTTTTTGGCAATGGAGATATTGACTCACCCGAAAAAGCACAGGAATACAAGAACCGCTATGGTGTTGACGGTATCATGATAGGCCGTGCCGCCATTGGTTATCCCTGGATATTTAACGAGATAAAATACTTGGTAAAAACAGGAGAACACCTGCCCGCCCCTTCCATTGAAGACCGTATAGCTGTTTGCAGGAAACATTTGCAAAAATCAGTGCAGTGGAAAGGCCCGGTTGTGGGCATCAATGAAATGCGCCGTCACTATGCCAATTACCTGAAAGGATTACCCAACATAAAAGAGTTCCGCAACAAATTAGTCACACTGAAAACGGAAGCAGAGATCAATGAAGTGCTGGATCATATTGCCCGTATATACAGCGGCTACCAGTTTGAAAAAACTCCTCTTGAACTGGTGAATTATCATGAAAAGTGCCCGGTGGAGTAAGGTGCAGGCCCCTAATCAGGTCATACTAATTCTCATTGCCTTCATCAGACCGTAAATGGAAACCAGCGTCCATGTTCCTTCCAGGATAACAAACGGCCAGTAACTGATGAGCCCTGATGCACAGGTGGCCAGACCGGCGCCAATGATGTTCATCACAAAAAATGCTTTACTATCCGGTTTCAGCAATTTTTCAGTGCTGAGAAAATAGGCGATTAAAATCAGGCCCACTCCCGCCGAACCTATGATATCAGTCATACCCATAGTTTTTCTTTGTGTTTAACTTTATATCAAACATAAAGGTTATGGCAATTACGGCAAAGAAGCCTGTCCGCTCAAATGGCAGGAAATCTTCCTTCAAAAGAAAAACATGGGCTGAAAAAATGCTGCCCTGCAGGAAATATGAAGTAAAAAAGAATGATTATGATTTTGCTGATATCCCTGCCGGAAGCAAAATGCTGATAGCAACTCCCAAAATTGTTGATGACTATGTTCGGCAGATACCCAAAGGATATTTTACGGACATTAAACAGATACGCAAAGACCTGGCAGCAGGATACAAAGCGGAATATACCTGCCCTGTCACCACGGGTATCTTTATCCGCATCATAGCAGAAAATGCCCATGAAGAATATATAAAGGGTAGGCCATTGAGTAAGATCACCCCGTTCTGGCGGGCATTAAGTGCAAAATCACCTTCAGCAAAAAAGCTGAGCTTCGGAATAAAATTTCTGAAAGACCAGCAAAAGAAGGAAGGGATTGTTACCTGATTCATTTTACAGTTCTTCCAGGCCACGGGTGTAAATGCGTCCTCTGCGTTCTGCAAAATAATCAGCAGTTACTGCCAGCAAGGCCATTACTGCCAGCGCCAGGCCAAACCCCCGCCAGAAATCATACTTGAAATCACGGATAAAGTAACCATACAGCCCGGCGCCAAGCAGCAATAAACAAATTTCTGTCCGGCGGTAGATGGCAAAATTTTTCATCACGGTTTTCATTCGCGGCAGTTCTTTATTCTTCAGTTCCGAAGGATTCATATCCAATGCATATACATTGCGGATGCGGTCATTGTCGCTTCGTTTATACACCGTATAGCCAACCGCACTTAATATCAGCCCTACCAGTATCATTGGGATAGCAGCCCCTCGGTAAAAATTCAGATTGAGTACAAAAAGGAAAACAATGGCTGCCGCAACAGCCGCTGCACCTATTGCCATAAAAAGCAGGCTTTCTGCCTTTTCGGCATTGAAATACTTTTCAATATCCGTTTTACTCAACATGTTTTATTGAATTGCTTTAATAACCCCCTCACTCAGCGGCGAAACGGAAGGGCCGAAATAATGAGCCAGGACACCACTTTCATTAACCAGGTACTTGCTAAAATTCCAGGACGGCGGTTTGGTATTCCATCCGTTCAGTGATGAATCGGTGAGCCATCTGAATACCGGGTTTTGGGTCTCGCCTTTTACCACACTGCTTTTTTTCATCAGCGGGAAACTCACGCCGTAATTGAGTTTACAGAACTGTGCAATCTCTTCATCAGTTCCTTTTTCCTGCTCTTTAAAGTCGTTGGCGGGGAAACCAAGCACCACCAGGTTATCTTTAGCTTTTTCATACAACCTTTGCAAATCATTGTACTGGTCCGTATATCCGCAGTTGCTGGCCGTATTCACCAGCAAAACCTTTTTGCCTTTAAGTGTGGCGAAGTCAAGTTCCGTGTTATCATTCAGCGTTCCTTTCAAAGAATAAAACGAAACCGGCGGTTGTTTAGTTTCATTGGAAAGCTGGGTAACATTTTTCCCTCTTAATTTGGTCCACCACATCCATGCCGGATATATTGCTTTCAGTACTTTCTGGCGGTACGTCATATTTTTTGAATTATGGTTTACAATTTCCACATAAACTGCAAATGCTGCAATCAGTAAAAAAAGAACAACGGGGAAACGCTTTAGTTTTCTCATCTAATTACCCATTTAAACAGCTTTAGTTTCCCATTGAAAGGCGGATATTTAATATTAGGGTCAAACCAGGTGGGGGTTTTCATTACTGCCTTCTTATGGCTGAAGGTTTCGAAGGAGTATTTGCCATGATAGCAGCCTGTGCCGCTGAAACCCCGGCCGCCAAATGGCAAGTAATGATTGGTAAGATGCCAGCTTGAATTGTTGACACAACCTCCACCCGCAGGAACAGCTTCCAGCCACGCATCCTCTTTTTTCTTACTGGATGTATAAATATAAAAGGCCAGCGGGTTAGGATGTTTATCAATCTCTGCCTTTGCCTCTGCTGATGTGCCAAAAGAAATAACGGGAAGTACCGGTCCGAATATTTCATCTTGCATTACCGGTGCATCAGTTGAAATATCTGTAAGTATCGTTGGTTCAATGAATAATTTTTCTTTATCGGTTCTCCCACCGCAAACTATTTTTCCATTGGATAAATATCCCGCTATTCGGTTGAATTGTCTTTCATTAATTATTTTTCCATAGGAATAGCTTTCTTCCGGTTTATCTGAAAAAAAATTTTGAATATTCTCCTTAATTGCTGTCACTAATTTATCTTTTACCGATTCATGAACCAGCAGATAATCCGGTGCCACACACATTTGTCCGGCATTGGAAAATTTTGTCAGGGTGATCCGCCGTGCCGCCACTTTGATATTCGCATCATTTTCCACGATACAGGGGCTTTTGCCACCAAGTTCCAGTGTCACCGGAACTAATCGCTCGGCTGCCATTTTATAAATAATCTTTCCAACAGCAGTGCTCCCGGTATAAAAAATATGACCGAATGTAAAATTATTCATCATCTCTGGGATCACGGTGGCGCCATCACCCTGCATATATAAAATATAGTCGGGCGGAAACACATCTTCAATGATCTTTTTCATCACCGCATCTGTAGCCCGTGCAAATTCGCTTGGTTTTAACACAATACAATTCCCTGCGGCAATGGCACCTACAATCGGGTTCATAAGCAACATAAACGGATAATTCCAGGGACCGATAACAAGTACCACTCCTAAAGGTTCTTTTATCACCCTGCTTGATGATGGAAGGTTTACAAGGTTAGTTGCTGCCCTCTCTGGCCTCATCCACGATTTAAGGTTCTTAAGAGCCGCATTTATTTCGGCAATTACAAATCCAAGTTCTGTAACCCAGCATTCTTCAGGGCTTTTTTTCAGATCTGCATATAAAGCATTATACAAATCCTGTTCATGTTTTAGAATAGAAGCCTTCAGTTTCTTTAATTGCTCTTTGCGAAAGGCGTATGTTTTTGTGGCGCCACTATTAAAATGCTGCCGCATTTTCTCCAGGCTGGATATATTCAGCATTAATTATAATTTTATGACAAGATAAGCAAACCGGTATGAATTTTTGATGCCTGGTTTGCAATTCCGGGTATGAAAAAAATACAAGAGGTCATTCCCGGCTTTTTCAATATTGATTCAGGAAAACGATGACCAACGAATACTTTATGATGCAGGCGCTGAAGGAAGCCAAAAAAGCCTTCGAAGATGAAGAAATTCCCGTCGGCGCCGTGGTAGTGGTAAATGAGAAGATCATTGCCCGGGGTCATAATATGACAGAGCGGCTGAACGACCCTACTGCTCATGCAGAAATGATAGCCCTGACATCGGCTTTTAATTTGCTTGGCTCAAAATATCTGCCCGATGCCACGCTGTATGTAACCGTAGAGCCCTGCCTGATGTGTGCCGGTGCAATATACTGGGGCAAGATCGGCAAAATTGTATACGGGGCAGATGATGAAAAGAACGGCTACAAGAAAACTGCAGGCACCAACTGGCCTTTTCATCCTAAAACTAAGCTGGTGCGGGGTGTGCTGCAGGAACAATGCGCCCAATTGATGAAAGATTTTTTCAAATCAAAAAGATAGTTATGGCCAAAGCCACCAAAACAAAGAAAATTACCACAACCCATCCCCGCACCAGAAGCCAGTTTAACATTGACGGTGAAATATATGAGCCCTTTAAAGCTGCCATCCTTCAAAGCCTGAAAGGCAGCAAAGGAAAATCCTTTACAGAACTAACCGGTGATGTGGTAAAAATCATCAAAAAGACAATGCCGGGTTTCAAAAAATCAATTCCCTGGTATCCCATCTCCATCCGGCTTGACCTGGAAACAAGGGGTATCGTAGAAACTTTTACCGAAAAAGGGAAAAAAATTAAACAGACTTGCACACCCGGCCCCTAAAGGGAAGAAATAATGCAGCTGAGTTTTGCGAGTTCGGAAAGATTTTGGCAGCAGATAGCTTAATAAACATCCTCATTGTAAATTTGTTATTCTTCAAACTTATTCATTCACTTCCTCACCCCTTCAGGGCTGGGGGCAAATACTTTCTTATGGCATTTACATTAGCGCCGCTCCCTTATGCATATGATGCGCTGGAGCCGCATATTGACACACAAACCATGCAGATTCACCATGGCAAACATCACCAGGCTTATGTTGACAACCTGAACAAAGCCATTACCGGCACAGAGCATGAAAATAAATCACTGGAAGCACTGGTAGGAAATGCAGGAAAAATATCCCCGGCTGTGCGCAACAACGGCGGCGGGCACTGGAACCATACCTTCTTCTGGGAAAGCCTGGATGAAACCGGAGGCGGTATGCCTTCCGGGAAACTGGCTGAAGCCATTCATGATGCATTCGGATCTTTCGAAGCTTTTAAAGAAAAGTTTGCCAATGCCGGTATGACCCGCTTCGGAAGCGGATGGGCCTGGCTGATTGTAAAAGACGGTAAGCTGGAAGTAACCTCCACTCCTAACCAGGATAATCCGTTGATGGATGTGGCCGAAGTAAACGGCAAACCCATCCTGGGTGTGGATGTGTGGGAACATGCTTATTACCTGAAATACCAGAACCGGAGGGCAGAATATCTTGCAGCATTCTGGAATATAGTGGACTGGAAAAAAGCAGCGGAACGGTTCGAAGACTGATACTCTTTAGATATATGCACAAAAGGCTGCCTGGCAAGCAGTCTTTTTTCTTTATACTTCCGGATGATTCAGTTTGTTTACAGCTTCAATGCGGTTATTTACATGAAGTTTGTTATAAATATTTTTTACATGCTTGGTAACGGTATGGTTGCTGAGGTGTAGTTTGTGGGCCACTTCTTTTACTATTAACCCGGTAGCCACTAATTGCAGAATCTCATTTCCCCTTTCTGAAAGTTCCGACAATCTGGGATGCGTTTTTTTTGGCCTGAAAAGTATTGATGACTTTTTTGGCAATATACCGGCTCATCGACGCCCCGCCCTGGTGCAGTTCTTTCAGCGATTCAATAATATGGTTGGGCATTGAATCTTTCAGGATATAACCGCTGGCTCCATTCTTCAGGGCATTAAATACATATTCATCATCATCATAAAATGAGCACACCAGGCATAATGTCTCCGGCAACACTTCTTTTATTGCAGCGATTAGCTCTACCCCGTTTTTTCCCGGCAATTTGATATCCACTATCGCTATATCCGGCGGATGTGTTTTGAGGTGGGGGCAAAGCAATCTCTGCCGAAGGATACAGGCTCAGTACACGGAAATAACCTGAATTATCAATCAGAGTTTTAAGCCCTTCACGGTAATGTTTATCATCTTCTATAACAGAGGCGGTAACCAAAGCCTTTTGATTTCACGCCAATATACTCAATAAATAAGTGTCAGGTGTATTGGCCATGCTAACGGTTATTTATACCCTTTTTACGGAACGGGGTCATACCCGCTGCCCCCCCAGGGATGGCAACGGGAAATCCTCCTAAGGGTCAGCCAGAGGCCTTTGAAAACACCATGTTTTTTTAAAGCTTCCGAAGCGTATTGGGAGCAACTGGGAGTAAACCGGCATTTTGGCCCCAGCCAGGGAGAAATCACCCACTGGTATACCTTGATAAGGAAGATAAAAGGCAAGCTAAGTATCTGAAGTACCTGTTTCATAGATCATATTCATCAGTTTGGCCAGGATTTTTTGAACTGCATCCCTTACTGTTGGATAAGCAGCCGGTTCTGCAGATGTGTATGTAAAAAAAATATACAGCCCTTTATTTTGAGATTGCAGTAATTCCTGCAAAGGTGTTTTTTGCATCCGCCATGCCTCCCTTGTGAGACGTTTTATTCTGTTCCGGTCAGCTGCTTTTTTAAAATTCTTTGCGCTTACTCCTACTCCAAACTGTAAGCCTTTTTCTCCGAAAAGATACAGCACCCTGTATGGCATCAGTTTTATGCTTTTCCCCTTGCTGAAAAGGGTTTCGATTGCTTTCCGGCTTTTCAGTCTTTCCTTTTTTCTCAATGTGAGTCTTTTTGCCATAAAAAAAGCCCCAATTGTCAGCTTCGGGGCTTAAATGTATTAAAACATCAGCGTTTGAATCCTTACTTCAATTTTCTTTCGTCGGATACGGTAAGTTTTGTGCGGCCTTTTTTTCTTCTGCTGGCCAGCACTTTCCTTCCATTGGCAGTTTGCATCCGTTTGCGAAAGCCATGCACCGTTTTCCGGCGTTTACGATGAGGTTGAAATGTTCTTTTCATAAATTTTCAAAATGCGAACCAGGAGAACGGTTCAGGTTTCATAATCACCACGGGTCACCACACCGGTGGTTTTGTGAAAGAACGGCAAAGGTAGGGGTAGAAGCCGAGATGCCGAAAAGCGGGGTACAAAAATTTGAACCCTGATTGTTACCGGCTGATTCTCAATTTACACATGGCTTATATCCGTATGTATTGAGTTTACCGGCTGGCCATAAAATACTGCGGCGTGATGGTCAAAATCATCAGTGGAATCCGTTGTATAAAATTCCTGATGCCCGTTTTTACTGCACCGGGTCTCTATTTCAGGGTGGCGTTGCAGATAATCCGCCAGGCTTTCTGCCACAATTTCGCCCTGCGAGATCAGCCTGACTCCTATTGGCAGGTATTCTCCTATTTTTTCTTTCAAAAGGGGGTAATGCGTACAACCCAGGAGGATTACATCGATATCCTCTCCTTTTTTAAAAATAGTATGCAGGTTTTTTTTGATGAAATAATCTGCGCCATGCCCTTCATGTTCATTGTTTTCCGCCAGCGGCACCCACATGGGGCAGGCTTCCTGGTACACTTTCAGCGCAGGAAAAAATTTCCCGATCTCCATCGGATAGGATTCTGAAGCCACTGTTCCGCTGGTGGCAAGCACCCCCACACTGCCTGTTTCAGAAAATGTACCGATAACTTCTGCCGTGGGTCTGATGACACCCAGCACTCTTCGGTCAGGAGCAATTTTTGGTAAATCATTCTGCTGAATGGTCCGTAATGCTTTGGCAGAAGCTGTGTTGCAGGCGAGTATCACCAGGGAACAGCCTTTATTAAAAAACCATTTCACACATTCCAGTGTGTAATGATAGACAGTATCGAAAGAACGGTTTCCATATGGGGCACGGGCATTATCGCCCAGGTAGATATAGTCATATTGAGGAAGTCTCCTGACTATTTCCTTTAAAACGGTAAGCCCCCCATAACCTGAATCAAAAATACCAATCGGCGCTGGTTGCTGCATATGCAAATGTACTCGGGCAGTGTAACAAAATACCCTTCTGTTTTAACAGAAAGGTATTCCGCTTATTTTTTATTTCTAAAATCAATTGGGCTTTGTCCCCCCGGCCTTGGGTAGCGTCACTTTCAGTTTGGCTGCTACTGCCGTTATCATATCATCACCATCGGGGGCCACCAGCAATGCTTCTTTATTGAGCACATGGGTATATCCCTTTTCTTTTGCCACTGCTTTAATGGCATCATATACTTTATTGTAAATTGGGGCCAGCAGTTCATTTTGTTTTGATTCCATGGCCTGGTTTACAATTGTCTGCCAGTTTTGAATCTGGTAAATTAAAGTAGGCAGCTCCTGTTCAATTTGTTTGCGCACTACGGCCGGGGTTTTTACAGAGTCCCGGTATACACTGTCTTTATACTGGTACAGCGCCACAATTTGAGCATACTGGGGGTTGATGGAATCATTTTGGTATTGTTCCAGCAGAGAATCAATTTTGGCGGTTGCCGGCATCAGTCTTACCATGTTTTCAATACTGATATACCCGATCTTGGTTTGTGCAACAGCTTCACCGGATAGTAATAAGCATACTGCCAAAACAATTACTGAGAAAAATTTTTTCATTGGTTTTTTTTTAACTCCGGGGTTATTCCCGGTTTATGTTCTTGTTATTGATTCTTTTTTACAGGCTTTAGTTGCCTTGGCCCCGGAAGACTTTCATTTTCTTTAACAGTTTGGCAGCCGGCTGTTACCTCAGCTTTTAACTCCTAATTCTTTCAGCACATCTTCGCTCTTGTCCAGTTTGGGGTCGGCAAAGATAATGGTAATTCCCTCACTTTTGTCGAGTACAAAATCATAGCCCCTCTGTACGGCTATTTTCTGTACAGCATTATATACCTTATCCTGAATGGGTTTCACCAGTTCCTGTCGTTTTTTAAACAAATCCCCCTCAAAACCAAAGCGTTTCCGCTGCAGATCCCTCAGTTCTTTTTCCTTGTTGAAAAGCTGGTCTTCCCTTTTTTTCTTCAGGTCATCGCTCAGCATCACCTGCTCGGCCTCATAGTCCTTATACATCTTATCCAGTTCTGCCTGTTTGCCATCAATATCTCTTTGCCAGCCGGTTGCAATATCATCCAGTTGTTTTTGTGCAGTTTTATAATCCGGCATTTGATCCAGGATATAGCGGGTGTTAATGATGGCATATTTTTGAGAAAAGCCCAAAAAGCCAAACCCCAGCATTAAGGCAAGAAGGAAAGTCTTTTTCATATCTGTATGATTTGTGATTTGCAGATTAACTTCTTGAAAATTTATTCAGGCTCAAAGCCCAGCATAAAGGTAAACCGGGAAGCATTTTTCAGCCCCGGATTGGCAGAGTTTATTCTGTCGAGACCCACTCCATAATCAAAGCCCAGTAACCCGAACATGGGCAGGAAGAACCGCATGCCTACGCCTACACTGCGACGCAGGCGAAAGGGGTTATAGTCCTTGTAATTAAACCAGCCATTGGCTGCTTCAAAAAATGTAAGAGCATAAATGGTGCTGCCGGGATTCCTTACCAGCGGAAAGCGGAGCTCCAGCTGATATTTGTTGAAAATAGTGAAGAACTGGGTGGCACTTTGCTGATCAGGATTGATAGTGGGGTCTGAATTCTGATAAACATAGTAACCCCGGTGTGCAATAATATCATATCCCAGCAGCCCGAAGTTATTGGTAAGTCCCGCATCCCCCACCTGGAACCTTTCAAAAGGTGAATAATCCAGTTTGCGGTTGTAACGCCCCATAAAGCCATACTTGGCTGCTATCTTTAAAACAAACTGGCGGTTTTTTTCGGCCCCCATGGGTTTACCCAATGGGACATACCATTCTGCATTAAACCGCCATTTATGATATTCAGGATTTTTGAATTTGTTTTCTGCTTTTTCAATGCTTTTGTTCAATAGGGAATAAGGGGGAGTAAGCTGAACACTGGCAATAAAATTTGAACCGCTTACGGGGAACATCGGGTCAAATACAGAAGAGCGCTGCAGGGCAATTTTTACACTAACATTATTGGATGTTCCTGTTCTGAAACTTTCGTCAAAAATGGGATAGTTTCTTAATTTATACTGCGTAAAGTTCAGGGTGTATACAAGGCTAAAATAATCATCCGGCCATTTTAACTGTTTGCCCAGTGCTATTGAAAGGCCGGTTGTTTTCAGATAATTGCTGTCTGACCGGGACCGGTCAGGTTGTCCAAACTGGTTAAAAGCATTTGAAAACTTACTGCTGTTGACCCCGATTGTAAACGAATTTCTTTTTTCCCCTCCCAGCCAGGGTTCTGTAAAAGAAAAAATCAATGAACGGAAGGCCCGGCCGTTTGACTGGTAGCGAAGGCTTAGTTTTTGACCATCGCCGGTGGGCAGCGGATCCCAGGAAGATTTCTTGAAAATGTTGTTAATGGAAAAATTATTGAAGGTAACACCGAGGGTTCCGGTAAGACCTATGCCGCCGCCCCATCCGGCTGATAACTCCAACTGGTCAGATGATTTTTCTTCCAGTTTCCAGTTAATGTCCACTGTTCCGTCTTCTGCATTGGGCACCACGCCCGGATTAATGGTTTCCTGGTTAAAATACTGCAGGTTGGCCAGCTCTCTTTGCGAACGGATAAGGTCTGACCGGCTGAACAGTTCTCCCGGGATAGTTCTTAGTTCCCGGCGGATTACATAGTCCTTTGTTTTTTCATTGCCTGAAATGGCCACATTTTTTATCCTTGCCTGCGGGCCTTCGGTAATACGTATTTCATAATCAATGGTATCATTGTACACGGCTGTTTCCACTGGTTCGGCACGGAAAAAAAGATAGCCATCGTCCATGTACAATCCGCTTATATCACCTCCCTCCTGAGAAGCTTCCTTGCCCAGCCTTTTATTTAAAACAGAAAGATTGTACACATCCCCCTTATTAATCCCCAGTAAAAAATTCAGCACAGAGTCAGTGTATTTGGCATTGCCTTTCCAGGTAATGTTGCCAAAATAATATTTTCTGCCCTCTTCTACTTTTATATCAACATTGATATTTCCTGATTTTTTGATCCGCAGCAGCGTATCATCCGTTATCTGTGCATCCCGGTACCCCAGTGAGTTATAGTAGTTGAGTATTTTCTCCCGGTCTTCCTCATACTTCTTTTCATCAAATTTGGCTCCGCTGAGCTTGAAACGGAACCAGGGGTCGAGCAGCTTTTTGGTTTTACTGAGTGAAAGGAAACCCCATTCTTTCAGCCACTGGTTAAATGAAAAAGGTATTTCTCCTCCGTAAGGGCTGGGCTCATGAGCCGGGTTCAGTGTGGCTTTGCCCATTTCCTTGATGCCCTTCATTTGCTTTTTCAGGCGAAAGTCATCTACATTTTCATTACCATAGAACCTGACATTGTCAATTTTTACTTTGCTGCCTTTATCCACATGAATGATCAGTTCATCCGAATTTACAAATGAAGTGTCGGGCCTGGATTCAATCCACACCTTTACATTCCGGTACGCTTTTTCTGTATAAAATGTCGTTGTCTTTTCAATAATTTCACGGTGGGTGTTTTCAGTAATAATGGTCTGTTTGGCCAGGGTGAGTTTAGTCAGCAAATCTTCCTGTTCCGCTTTTTTTACCCCAACAAAGCTAAAATTGCCCAGCCTTGATCTCTCCTGTACATTCACTTCCAGCCATACCTTATCTTCCTCAACCCGTGTAACAAGAATCTGGATATTGGAAAAAAGTTTTTGCCGCCACAAATTGGCAATGGTTTTACCAAAGATATCGGCGCCGGGGTAAACAAATTTTTCACCCGGCTGAAGGTTAGCAATGGAATAAACAATAGAAGTATCCAGGTGCTTTATTCCGGTAATGCTAACAGCGGCAATGGTATACTCCTTCGGAATACGGGAATTAAGCCATTCAATCAGTTTGGGATCAACAGAGGTCGGACGGGTGGTATCTGTTTCCTGAGCATGTACCGACAGTACAGTCAAGCCCATCATCAACAGTATTGCACAAAACCCTCGTAAAAATTTTTGCATGTTTAAATGTTCTGGTTATTCCGGTTCCCCGCCGTCAGATGTAAACAGCTTATTTTCTTTTATTTACAGTTCTACACCCCCCGAACCGGCGGCAAAATAACGGTAAAAAATTGAAGTCTTTGTTAAAGAAACCGGGAAGTAGTTTTATTGGTCGTATCAGTCATAAAAGTCAGGTGCAAAACGGGGTCATATTCTCTAAAAATTGACTTATTTGACCTGTATGACTTAGATGACAAATTTGACCTGATTGACTTACTTGACCCCGATTTCTAACTCACTAACTGTTCACTGGTCTTTCCAAACCTTCTTTCCCTTCTCTGGTAGTCTATGATGGCTTCGTACAGGTTTTCTTTTCTGAAATCAGGCCATCTTACGCTGGTAAAATACAATTCCGCATAAGCAAGCTGATACAGTAAAAAATTACTGATGCGGTATTCTCCGCTGGTGCGTATCATCAGCTCCGGGTCGGGAAAGCCGCTGGTGCAGAGGAATCGCTGCAGGGTGTCCTGATCAATAGCTTCCACCTTCAGGCGACTTTGTTTTACTTCGTAGGCAATATTTTTAACAGCATTCAGTAATTCCCAGCGGCCACTGTAGCTCAGCGCCATAATCAGGTTCAGACCAGTGTTGCTGCGGGTAATTTCCAGAGCATCGTCCAGTTCCTTGCGGGCATAATCAGGCAGCATGCTCAAATCGCCAATTACATGCAGACGGATATTGTTCTTATCAAGACTTTCTACTTCTTTGCGGATGGTATTCACCAGCAATTCCATCAGGCCCACCACTTCGTATTCGGGCCGGTCCCAGTTTTCGGTTGAAAATGCGTAAAGCGTCAGGTATTCTATACCCAGTTCGGCGCAGCCTTCCACAATGTTTCTCACACTTTCTACTCCATGAAAGTGACCAAATAAGTGGTCTTCCCCTTTTTCCTTTGCCCAGCGGCCATTACCATCCATAATAATGGCAATATGGCGGGGAAGCCTGCTTTTATCAATATTCTCAACCTGAGCCTGCATAGTTTTCATAAACCGGGTACAAAGTTACCATTACACATCGGCATTCGGAGATTTGCCAAAAAAGAAATGCCCCGCCGGGCGGAGCATTCACTAATGAGTCAGGGGTCAGGCTGTCAGTTTCTTCCCCAAACAGCCACTCTTGACCTGCCGCGGGCAAATCCTTTGGTCTCATACCAGAATTCAATTTTTTTCAGGTGGCGGAGGCCGCCATTCAGGTCAATCACCCGGCTTTCACTTCCTTGTGCAAAGCGGAACCGCAGGGATACATCCTGAACCTCGCCATTGTCAAAATGAATTTTCATGTCGTACATTTTCAGGGGCCATCGGTTATTTTCAGTTTGATCTGGCGTACGTCGTCTTTCCAGTTGCCAAAATGGATAACATCATGATCCACCTCGAAGCCTACTCTTTTGTCTTCGAAAAAGAACCAGTCGCCGTCTGTTTTTTTAACAGGCATAAAAGCTGTTCCAATTGCAAACAGGGATACAACGGCAAGAATGGAAAATAGTTTTGTCAGGCGCCGGCGAAACCGCCGAAAAACCAATTATGAAAATAATCAGGAAGTAAACAGACCTCATAGCTATCTTGTTTCGGCTACGAAAATATTCTGACCCGGTAAGATAAGGGGTTAAAGGGGGTTGTTTTAATGTTAATCCAGGTTAATGTTTGCTGACAGTTTATCGGGTTGCAGCCATCTTTACTTATTTACTTCCGGAGGCAGGATCTCATTAAGCAAATTAGTATTTAATACAGGTGCTTTTACGTTTTTCACTGTAAGAGCGGCGAAACGGGGTTCATTTTCGGTCCGGATATTATAAAATTCACACTTTATTGCATACTTTTCATTACGCAATATCCGTTAACACTGTTCAAAACAATATACTATGAAAAGCAGAAAGATGAGATACCACATCCAGTCGGCAAAAATTTACCAGCATCATTACAGGCCCTCCTACAATATTTTCCGCTTACTGAAATCCCTGCTGGCAGTGTTCATTCATGGTTCGTCAGCGGCATCTGCTGTTTATCACCGCCATAAATAAACTTTTACTGACCCCAACCATAGTAAGACGCCCCGTCCTCCTTAACCAGGCTGAAGGAGACGGGGCGTTTCTTTTCATTCATCCGGGGGCGTTGTTTTAATACATTCTCATATTACGCATTTGCCTCTCCATAAACCGGGGCATACCCGGCGTTTGTTGCTGATTGTTATTCTTTCCGCCCATACGGTTCAGGTTGAACAGGAAACTGACCATGAAGTAGCGGCGCAGCACCATGCTTCTTACGTCTTCAATGTAGTTGTCGCCATTGGTACGGGTGATGCTCTGGTTCTGGTTCAGAATATCATGTACTGTAAACTTCAGTTCCCCGTTCTTCTTTTTGAATAATTGTTTGCTGATGGCAGCATTCCACAGCGGAATACGCTGATTATACCCTTCCGCACGGCCGGAGTTTACATAATAATCGATATCGGTTGAAAGAATAAGCCCCGGTTTTTTAAAAGTATAGGCCACATCCGCCGAATAGGTTTGTGTAAGATAGTCATCATTCAGGGCTGTGTTCACTGAATATTTTATTTTGTAATAAGAAAGACTGGCATTGGCCGACAGATCCCATTTTTCTTTCAGGTTAAAATTGGCGCCGGCGGTTTGTGTGAGTGTAATCGTTCGGCCGATATTTTTTTCCCCGTAAAGCAGACTGATGTCACGGTTATAAAGACCGAAACTGGTAAAGTTCAGGCTGGAACCCCTTAGTTTAGGATTTTTAAAAGGCAGGCCCAATGTAAAGAAGCCGCTGGTGTTAAACGCTCCGTTCATATTTACCGGCCCGGTGAGCTGAATAGCCCGTATGGTATCTTTGATACTGTTGACGATCTTATTCCTCGTGGTGATGAAGTTGATGTTGGCCGCCAGGAACCGGAAAGTAACAATATCAAATTTATTATAACCCAGGTTGATATTATGTGTAAACTCCTGCTTTAGGGCCGGGTTGCCGGTTTTCCATTGCAGCGCATTGCTTACATCTATTACATCCTGCAATTGCGAAACCGAAGGCTGATTGGTTCTTCCACGGTAATTAAACCGCAAACCCTGTGTACGGCTGGGTGTCCAGTTAAAACCGGCCTGAGGAAAATAGTTGGTAAAGCTCTGTCTTGTTACAGAATCTTTATTGGTTAATGCCTGGAAACTTTCGCTGGTGAGAGCAGCCCTTTGCACCCCTATCCCCAGTTGGTAATTGTATTTTTTTTCCTGCACCCGGAAATTGGCGCCAAAACGGTTAGCTTCAAACTTATTTTCAAAATCATTGGTAAGGGGCAGGTTGATAATATCATATTCACCGGTGGCGGAGTTGTAATTGAAAGTCTTCCGGTCAGAAGTGCTCCTGTTATTGGTATAGGCATAGTTAAACTCCAGCAACTTGTTTTTGCCCACCGGTTCGGTGTAAGAAAGACTCAGCGTATTGTTTCTTGTTGTGGTTTCCTGGTTGTTTTGCTGATTCTGGCTGAAGCCCTGGAACCGGGAACCATCCGGTTTGTAAAACTGCAGCGGAGAAATTGTAAAACCTTCACTTTCGCTGTTGCCGATCGTATTGTTCCAGCCCAGCGTAATAGTTCTGCCCGGCGTTTTAAATCTTTTGCGGTACAGAAGATTGTTATTCCAATTCAACCCGTCCCGCACATTTGTATTAGTGGTTCTTCCTGTTTGCGCCAGGTACTCCTGCCCGGGTATGCTCGAAACGGTAAAGGAGGTATCTTTATTCATGTTATCGGAATGCTGGAGGGTCAGGCTGGGGGTATACAAAATTGAGTTCATGGAGTCAATAAGGTACTCAAAACGCATATTGAAGCGGTGGTTTTGATTGATATTATCCTGAACGGCGGTTCTTGTTAAATATGCAACGGAATCATTCGGAAAAAATGTCTGTCGAAAAGTATTTTGTTCCTGCTCATTGCGGGTGCGGGAAAAAAAGTAACTGCCGCTGGCTTTTATTTTTACGCTTTCTGTATTAAAGTTTAAACCGGTTGAAAGAGATGTTGTAATACCGGCGGGCCCCGTACCGATGCCGCCAAAACCACCGCCACGGGTTGAGATCATGTTCATCCCTGTTCCGCCAAAACCACCACTTCCCCCCGAGCCTCCGCCGAAACCACCCCCCCCCCTTCCGCCGCCTGTATTACCTCCTCCGCCAAACCCGCTAAAGCCACCCATGGAACTGATAATGTCTGAAAAAGAGAAACCCTGCTTATTAATATTGTTGGCATTAAACAGAACGGAAAGGCGGTTGTTGCCATTGAACCGGTTAAAACTCAGGTTGCCTTCATAACGGCCACCGTTGTCATTGCTGTATCCGCCGGCAGACAGCGCCCTGCCAAATATCCCCTTGTTTCTGTCTTTTTTCAATTTGATATTGATCGCTTTGGACTGGCTGCCATCATCCACTTTGGTAAACCTTGCCTGTTCACTCATGTCATCAAATACCTGCACACTTTCCACCATATCGGCGGTAAGATTTTTTGTGGCCAGCTTGGGATCATTGCCAAAAAATTCCTTGCCGTCAACATATACTTTCTGCACCTGTTCGCCCTGTGCATTCACATTACCGTCTTTATCCACCTGCACACCGGGAATTTTTTTCAGAAGATCTTCCACCGTGGCATTCGGTCTTGTTTTAAAGGCATCGGCTTTGAACTGTATCGTATCATTTTTGATGAGAACCGGTGCATCAGTCGTTACTGTTACTTCGCCCAGGGTTTTATATTCTTTTTGTACGGCCAGTTCGCCCAGTTCAATATTCTTTGTTCCGGAAGTAATGCTCACGGTTTTTTTCAGTGTTTCAAATCCCTGGAAAGAAATTACTATCTGATAATTTCCGTATTCAAGACCTTTTATTTCAAAAACACCCAACTTATTGGAAAGAGTAAAAGTGGCCAGTGATGAGTCTTTTGTGTTGATGACTGAAACGGTGGCTCCGTTCAGGGGTTGTTTGCCGGAGGTGTCCATCAGCTTTCCTTTGATGCTGCCCTCTGCTTTTTGAGCAATAACCGGGGTAAAAAATACCAGTAACAATGCGGATAAGGTCAAAATCTTCTTCATAATCAGTATTATAAGCGTACGAAAATAGACGTAAGGCGGGGATTCAACCTTCGGGAAGGCGTTATTTTTTGCCGGAAACCTGATAAACAGCCCCGGAAAGCAGATAAATGGTTAACTAAACAGGTATTCCACATCCTCTCTGGTGAGGGTCTTCACAAATGAAGCATCATCAGATATGATGTCTTTGGCCAATGCTCTTTTCTTTTCCTGAAGCTGAAGAATTTTATCTTCAATGGTGTCTTTGCATATCATCCGGTAAGCAAAAATATTTTTCGTTTGCCCGATGCGGTGGGTTCGGTCAATAGCCTGCTGCTCCACCGCCGGGTTCCACCAGGGGTCAACAAGGTAAACATAATCAGCAGCCGTAAGATTAAGGCCAACCCCTCCGGCTTTCAGTGAAATGAGGAACACCCTTACTTCATCATCATTCTGAAAACTCTGTATAGCTTTTTCCCTGTCGGGCGCCGAAGTGCTGCCATCAAAATACTCGTATTTGATGCCCAGCTCTTTCATTTTGGCTTTTATCAGGGCCAGCATACCGAGAAACTGGGAAAATACCAGCGCCTTATGATTGCCTATATTCTCCGTTATCTCCCGGGCCAGTTCATCCAGTTTGATGGAATGGTTCTCAAATTTTTCCTGTTCATTCAGGATAGCAGGTGAATCGCAGATCTGCCGCAGCTTCATCAGGCCCTGCAGAATGGTAAGCTGTGATTTTTGTATGCCCTGTGTTTCAATGCTGCCCAATATCTGGGTGCGGTAGTCGTTCCGGTAAGCATCATAAATACTGCGCTGTTCCTTTTCCATTTCGCAGAAAAGAATCATCTCCTGTTTATCCGGAAGGTCTTTGGCCACCTGCTCTTTGGTTCTTCTGAGAATAAAAGGGTAAAGTATTTTTCGCAGATGTTCCTTGCGTTCCTGTTCGCCAAATTTGTCAATGGGGATGGCAAACTCCTGCCGGAAAAATTCCATGGTTCCCAGCATACCGGGATTCAGGAAATGCATCTGGGCGAAAATATCAAACGTATTATTCTGCAGCGGCGTGCCGCTCATACACAGGCGGTTCCTTGCATTCAGCAGGCAGGATGCCCTGGCCACTTTGCTCGACGGATTTTTAATGGCCTGGCTCTCATCCAGTATCACATAATCAAACTCAACACTCATCAGCAACTTAATGTCGCTGCGTAGGGTGCCATAGGTGGTAATGGTAATCTCATGGTCCAGCAGTTCTTCTTTTACCCTTGTACGCATCGGGCCGTGGTGGATGCGGTAAGTAAGTTTGGGTGTAAATTTTTTTATTTCATTTTCCCAGTTATAAATAAGTGTAGTGGGGCAGACAACCAGCGATTTCAGTTTCCCCTTTTCTCCCCGGTAATGTTCAAGGAATGAAAGAGCCTGCACTGTTTTTCCGAGACCCATATCATCGGCCAAAATGCCGCCCCATTTGATCTCAGTAAGGTAATTAAGCCACTGAAAACCCGCTACCTGGTAGGGTCGTAACACCATTTTCAGATTATAGGATGGTTCTATTTCTTTTATTTTATTGAATTCTTTAAGGCTGGCATATTTTTCTTCCAGCTGAACCACCAGCTCTTCTTCGTCTCTTGTTTCATACAGCTCGTCCACCACGCTCAGATGGTAGCGGGACAATTTGAGTAAATCGGCCTTGCCCTCCCCCACCCGAAACAACAACGAATATTTTTTCAGCCACTCTTCCGGCAAAATACCAAAAGTGCCATCGTTCAATTGTACAAATTGCTGCTTGTTGGCCAATGCCCGTTTTACTTCTGCCACAGTTACCTGCTGGTCGCCAAATACAATATCCACCTTGGCATCAAACCAGTCTGTATTGCTGCTGATGAAGATTTTGGTTTGTGGCCTTGCCGTGTTAAAGCGGAAATTTTTCAGCGCTTCAAAGCCAAATACCGGCGTCTTCATGTCCTTCATCGCATCCACAAACAAAAAGAACCAGTTGTTTTTCAATACATCCGCTCCTTTTAATGCAAGCGAAGCAGAGTCTTCGTTATAAATAAAGCTGGAGTGCAGGTTCTGGAGTTTCCGGATAAACTCATTTTCTTTCTCCCGGTTCCGGTGTACAATAAGTACCTTATCCCCCTGCGGCACCACCACTTCATCCCGGTCCTTTGCCCTTGTTTCATATCCTTTGTAAGAAAAGGAAGGCTGAAACACCAGGTACTCGCCCTTTTCAAGCAGGAATAGGTTCACCTCCGGGTTGCCGTCTTTTATTTCCTGCACCAGTGATCTGTCAAAATCCACTTTATGTTCCTTCGCCAGCGGTATCAGGAACTGGTAGAGCGTCTTGCTCCATTCATCAGCCGGGATACTCATTTTACCGGAAGGCAAAAATTTTTCCATCAATTGAATTATCTCATTGCTCTGCCACAGATAAGACTGCTGGTTGTAGAGAAAAAAGAGCGGGCTGGGGCTTTCGTTATCATTCAGATCATACTCCAGTCCGCCTGCTTTCACACGGCATTGTATGCTGAAGTTAGAGTTCTTCTTTACAATAAAATGAGGCCTTGCCAGTTCTGTCTGCAACTGCAGCGGCACCAGGTTGTGGGTCTTGAATGCTTTTTTTTCAGGCAACAGAAAGACAAAAAAACTCTCGGCTGAATCAGAAAATAATTTCTTCAGCTTGGGCAGCAGGTATTCTGCCATCAGTTCTTTGGTTTCATCGGGCAGGTCATCTTCTTCATGATGGATGATATTTTCCCAAATACCCGAGAACGGGGAGTTTCTGCTGATGTATTTATTGATTTCTCCCTCCTGCAATTTGCGCAGCATGGTCAGCAGTTCTTTGTCACTTTCACACAGACATTCGGTATTTACATACCGGCTGATGTCAATTTTTTCTACCGTTCCGGCAAACCCGTTGTTTGCATCATTGGGCTCACCCATAACTACATCCAGGGTGAAACGGGGATAGCTTTTTTTATTAAAGTTGAATACGATTCCGAGTTTTTGTGAGAAGACGGTTTCTGTTATTTCTGCCGGAGGCAGCTGCTCCTCCTGTTTGCTTTCTGTTTCGGGAATCAATACCGGTCTTAACGGGGCAGCTACAGGAGCCACCCGTTTAATACGGGCATCCAGCACCCGTAAAAAAGGTTTCCCGTCTTTATAAACAAATTCAAATTTACCTTTCAGATCGTCGTTCAAAGAATATCCATAAACTTCCAGCAGTTTGTTTTTCTCTTTGTCCCAATTTCGGATGCTGTCGAAGTACCCGGCCCCATATGTATTGAGCAATTGCAGAAAAACAATCAGTTTGGGCAGACAAAGGGGATGGTCCTCTTCTTCAAAATCACAGCTGGTATCAAAGTTTCTTTCTTCGTTTTTCCTGATAAGCACTTTGTATTCTTTGCCATCCAGCGTTATAGAAGCTTTCACCGTTTCATTTTCTGCATATTCTATTCCTGCCTTGTTGGTACGCAAAAAAGTTTCAGCAGCCTGCAAAGCTTCGGGCGATGAAAGCAGGCGCAGGGTTTTCAGGTCAATGGTTTTCATTTTGGCCACCGTATGCCGCTGATCGTATTTGATATCTTCTGATTGCAGATGGCCCCGGTCAATCATTTCCTGCAACTGGAACAGCGCAGCCGCCTCATGCCGGCAAATATCACCGAGATTGTAGGGGCAGGCGCAGCGTAAAGTAGTTGCTTTCGGATCTTTAAATTTTTGGATATATACTTTGTAAAAGGTAGAGTAGCTGTCATCTTTTACACGAAATACAGCGGAGCCAAACAGGTCGTCATATTCCACCAGCTCCACAAACCCGATAGCATGTATTTTTTTTCCTCTTTGGATCACTTCGTCCGTTCCATGGGTATAGACGTACTTGATAAGGTGGGGTAAGGCCATAAATACAAATCACAAGAACAAATAACAGATTCCAAAAAAGACAATCGGCAAAAGTAAAAGAATGTAATGCGTATTTCCTTGTAAAAAGAAAGAAATAAAAAAATAATCCTTTCCCCGTTAAACAGAAGAAAAAAAGGAGTATCTTACAGGGTTTTTTATTTCGGAACAAGTTTTCCGTCATTATACACCGGCAATACATCAGCTATATCGGGCGTCAGGCAAAATTTGATATCTTCTATCAGCCCGAATCTTTCCACCAGGCGGTGATAATGGGTAAGCTGCGGGGCAAACTGAACCAGGTTTGATTTATGCCTTGCATACATGGTTTCTGCCATCAACGAGCTGTCGCAGTGAATGGCAAACTTATTTTTCACATGATGAATAACGGCGCCGGCAAATAATGTGTCTTCCAGGTTAAAGCGGTCTTTCCACCCGGCACAGCCCAGCACCACATTCTTTTTTTCGGCCACCAAAAAATCACAAACCGCCGACAGGTTGGGGAACGAACCGGAAATGATGGTATCAGCATTTTTATCCAGCGCCATCTGCAGCAGCCGGGTGCCGTTGGTGGTGGTAAGCACCAGTGTTTTATCACGGATGAACTCATGGGTATACTCAAGCGGCGAGTTACCATGCTGCAAACCTTCGGCTATTCTTCCGTCTCTTTCACCTGCAGCAATACCGTCAATACTCTTGCTGATCTCGATGGCTTTGGGTACCGAATCAACCGGAATCACACACCTGGCACCGTTGTGTAAAGCTGCAGCAATAGTGGAAGTGGCCCGGAATACATCGATGATAACCACCGCGCTGTTGCTGAGATTGTATAAATGAAGCAGGGCCGGAGAGAGAGATGTATATAAGAATGGTTTTGTGCTCATAATCTAATGAGGCAAAAATAACGGAACAGCAGATAATGATTTTTGGAAAATTATTTTATCAGCAGCTTCTTCCACCTTACGCTTTCTGCATAGGTCTTAATGGTCTTGTTCCGCTGTTCTATCAGCCGGCGCAGGTATTGGGTAAGATAAAGATGGTTGAACCAGCGGCCTAAAACGCCATAGGGCGATTCAAAGTGAAAGAGATCTATAACAATGGTACCGTTGTCACAGGGCTTAAAATAGTGTTCATGCTTCATCATCTTAAAATCTCCCTGCGCCTGCTCGTCCACAAACATTTCCGGTTTTTTCATTTCAGTGATCTTCGTCCTAAGCAACCGGGTTTTAAAAAGGTGCTTTGCCCGCCAGGTAACAGTTTCATCCTTTTCAATCAACCCGAACCTTGTACCGGCCACTGCTTCTTCCTTAAAGTTCGACATTGACTCTTTGTGCAAATCAATGTGACGGCTCAGGTCAAAAACCACTTCCGAGGGGGCAGCGATAAATGTGGTTAAATGAATCGTTGGCATAGTAATCAAGAATGAGATCTTAGTATTCAAAAATCATGCAAAGGGGATCTTGGCCACCCTTGCCTTTAGCTGCTTATCCCGCACCCTGATATAAATGTCCGTACCAATGGCCGCAAAAGAAGTTCGTACATACCCCATACCAATAGCTTTGCCCAAACTTGGCGATTGTGTACCCGAAGTAACACGGCCAATCGGTTCACCTTTTGCACTGGTAATTTCATACCCGTGGCGGGGGATGCCTTTCTCCGCCATTTCAAACCCCACCAGTTTACGCTGTACTCCTTCTGCCTTCTGTTTTGCCAGAATTTCTTTTGCCGTAAAATCCTTGGTGAATTTGGTGATCCACCCCAGCCCGGCCTCCAGCGGTGATGTGGTATCATCAATATCGTTCCCGTACAGGCAAAATCCCATTTCCAGTCTTAAAGTATCTCTTGCGGCCAAGCCGGCGGGTTTTAATCCCTGCGGGCCGCCGGCAGCAAAAATAGTTTCCCATATTTTATCTGCAGCCCCGTCTTTATTTTCAAAATATATCTCCACACCGCCTGCCCCTGTATATCCGGTAGCGCTGATCAGCACATTATCCATCCCGGCAAATTTTCCCTTTACAAAAGTGTAATACTTCAGGTTCAAAATGTCCATTTCCGTTAGCGGTTGCAAAATTTTAGTGGCATTGGGGCCCTGCACCGCCAGCAGACAGGTTTTGTCGGAGATATTATGTGTCTCCGTATTGTTATGATTATACTTCTGAATCCAGGTCCGGTCTTTTTCAATATTGCTGGCGTTCACCACCAGCATGTACACACCTGCCCGTCCGGCAGGCGGGTTATTTTCCTCAATACAATACACCAGCAGGTCATCCACAATACCTCCCTGTTCATTTGGCAAACAACTGTATTGTGCCTGCCCGGCTTTCAGTTTTGCCGCATCATTGCTGGTTACCCGCTGTATCAGGTCCAGTGCATTTTCTCCTTTCAGGATGAATTCACCCATATGGCTTACATCAAAAACACCTGCATTCTTTCTTACCGCTGCATGTTCATCATTGATGCCCGAATAGGAAATGGGCATGTTGTAGCCGGCAAACTCCGCCATCTTAGCGCCAAGGGCCATATGCTTACCGGTAAAAGGAGTATTCTTCATACAGCGAAATTGTGTGCAAATGTAGAGCAATTTATTTTTAACCCCGTCCATTACAGATGCCATAAAAAAGAAAAGCCTCCAACAGGAGGCTTGGTGCAGAAAGCGGGTGGCTTATTCGATTAGCAGTAATACCAGTATTTGTACCAGTAGCAATAGCCATACCAGTCGCAATAGTGTAAATCATCAGCATAAAGTGGACTAAAAGGTCCTAATTTTAAGAGTGTGTTTCCATTATTTAACATTAAAAGAAAGAGAGCGTATTAAAAAAGCATCAATAAAAAAACGAAGACAGCTATTTTTACAGGAAAAGTTATTAAATTTAGAAACAGAAACACTATCTAGCAATTAGTACACTTTTGTTTGACGACATACAGCCTCCTGAATCAGGGGAAGTGATTGCTGGGCAGTTACAGCTGAAAAGAAAAACAACAGTGCAGAAACTAAAAAAAGTTTCATAGCAGAGGGTTTTGGTAAACGGGACTGTTAATGTACCAAAACTTCGGGTGAATGAAAAAATAAAGAAGGAAGGCGGTAATATCAAAGAGACTTAAAATTCAGCACTCCCCGGCGTCCGCGGAAAAGCAATTACATCCCGGATGTTCGTCATTCCCGTTACAAACTGCACCATGCGTTCAAAACCAAGGCCAAAGCCGGCATGTGGTACGGTACCAAAGCGGCGTGTATCTAAATACCACCACATTTCTTCAACAGGTATATGCATTTCTTTCATCCTTGCTTCCAGTTTATCCAGTCGCTCTTCTCTTTGTGAGCCGCCAACTATTTCACCTATACCGGGAGCAAGTATGTCCATAGCAGCAACAGTTTGTTGCCCTTCGGCGCAGCCATCATTCTGCCGCATGTAGAAAGCTTTGATGGCGGCAGGATAGTTATATAGTATTACGGGTTTCTTAAAATGTTTCTCTACCAAATATCTTTCATGCTCACTCTGCAGATCCATGCCCCAGCCGGTTATCTCATACTGAAATTTCTTTTTTTTGTTATGGTTGCTGTCTTTTAAAATCGTAATAGCATCCGTATAAGTCAGTCTTTCAAAACTGTTGTTCAGCACAAACTCCAGTTTTTCTATTAATCCCATTTCGCTGCGCTTATCCTGCGGCAGTTGTTTTTCTTCTTCGGCCAAACGCTGTGCAAGGAATTCCAGGTCTTCCCGGTTATTTTCCATTCCATATTTGATGATGTATTTGATGAACTCTTCAGCGAGGTTCATATTATCTTCCAGGTCATAGAAAGCCATTTCGGGTTCAATCATCCAGAACTCAGCGAGGTGCCTTGCGGTGTTGCTGTTCTCCGCCCGGAAGGTGGGGCCGAATGTATAGATATCACCAAAGGCTGTAGCAGCCAGTTCCCCTTCCAGTTGTCCGCTTACGGTTAAGTTGGTTGACTTTCCAAAGAAATCTTCTTTAAAGTTTACGGTACCGTCATCATTTCTTGGAGGTTTATCAAACGGAAGTGTAGTTACCCTGAACAATTCCCCTGCACCCTCTGCATCACTGCCGGTGATGATGGGAGTGTGCATATACACAAATCCTTTATCATTAAAAAATTTGTGAATAGCAAATGCCAGTGCATGGCGAACCCGGAACACTGAGCCAAACGTATTGGTGCGAAAACGTAAATGAGCTTTTTCTCTCAGGTATTCAAGAGTCGGCCTGTTTTTTAGTTGCAACGGATATTTTTCTGCATCGCTGTCGCCAAGCACTTCAATAGCAGTTGCATTCAAATCCATTGTTTGTCCCTTCCCCAGTGAGGGGTCAAGGGTACCGGTTACTTTCAGCGAGGCTGATAGTGTTATTCTTTTCAGTAATTCGTCGCCGAACTTGCCCAGTCCGGCCACAACCTGTATGTTATTATTCGTGCTGCCATCATTCAGGGCAATGAACTGGTTGTTGCGAAAAGTACGCACCCAGCCCATCACGGTTACCTGCTGTCCTTCAGGCTTCTGTGCAAGCAGGTCTTTTATTTTGGTTCGTTTGTTGAACATAGCGGGCAAAGATAGCTACTGAAATTCAGCTGTCGGCAAGCTTTTCAACCCCGGGGACCCTTGCCAAAAATTTTTGATTTTCAGGATTTCGCCGTATCATTGCAGCAGAAAGAGGCCGATAAGTATAGTTCTCCCAAGGCTTTAGCTCACATTTACCGCCTGTTTCTTTCAATATAAATTCAAAATTTCAAATTCCCGGATTGGTTACTTCGGATAGTGATTAACCTTAAGCTGTTTATATGTACGATATTCTCCAACTGAACGACATGCTCGTTCCTGAGCTGCTGGATATTGCCGAGCAACTGAAAATACCCAATGCCAAAAAACTGACCAAACAGGATTTAGTCTATAAAATTCTCGACAGCCAGGTCATTGCCGGCTCCAAGGGGGCCAAACCAGCGGAAGACGGCAAGCGGAAACGCATTGTAAAAACCACTACCAGCATCAGCCATGAGGAAGCAGTGGTGGAAAGCGGCGATGAAGAAAAAACAAACATAAAAAAACCAATATGCCTGTAAAAAAAGCGACCCGTCAGAATCCGTCAGACGACGAAAAAACAATTCCTGCAAAAAGAGGACGCAAACCTTTACGCCAGGGTTTAAGCGACGGCGCTAAAACCACAGATGAAGAAAGCTCAGAAGTGCCGGTATTGGCTGAAGAGCCGGTAACCGAAACCGAGAACAGTGATGTTGCCGGGATCATTGCAGCGGCAACTGCCCAGCCGGTGACTGAAGCCCAGCAGCAAGGCGTTCCCAAAGTGTATCCTCCCCGAAGGGAACAACAGTTTAATGTGGAGTTTGACGGGGTAATTCTCAGCGAAGGCGTTCTGGAAATGATGCCCGACGGGTATGGTTTTCTTCGTTCGTCGGACTACAACTATCTGTCCTCGCCGGATGATGTATATGTTTCCCCTTCGCAGATCAAATTATTTGGACTGAAGACGGGAGATACTGTTTACGGCGCTGTTCGCCCGCCCAAAGAGGGAGAAAAATATTTCGCCCTGCTGAAGGTGGATACCATTAACGGCAAAACTCCTGAAGAAGTCAGGGACCGGGTTCCTTTTGATTATCTGACACCCTTGTTCCCGTATGAAAAGCTGAACCTTTTTACAGTGCCTTCCGATTTATCAACCCGCATCATGGATCTGTTTACGCCGATTGGCAAAGGCCAGCGGGGATTGATTGTGGCGCAGCCCAAAACGGGTAAAACCATGTTGCTGAAAGCCGTGGCCAACGCCATTGCAGCCAACCATCCGGAATGTTACCTGATGGTGGTGCTGGTGGATGAAAGGCCCGAAGAGGTGACGGATATGGAACGCAGCATAAAAGGAGAAGTAATCGCCTCCACTTTTGATGAACCGGCTGAAAAACATGTGAAGGTTTCAACCATCGCTTTGCAAAAAGCCAAACGTTTGGTGGAGTGCGGACATGATGTGGTGATTCTGCTTGACTCCATCACCCGCCTTGCCCGTGCACATAATACCGTGGCTCCCGCATCCGGCAAAGTATTGTCCGGCGGAGTAGAAGCAAATGCGATGCAAAAACCCAAACAATTTTTCGGCGCTGCCCGTAAAATTGAAGGAGGCGGATCCCTGACCATCATAGCTACTGCCTTGGTGGATACTGGAAGTAAAATGGACGAGGTGATCTTTGAAGAATTTAAAGGAACCGGTAACATGGAACTGCAGCTTGACAGGAAGCTTTCCAACAAGCGTATTTTCCCCGCCATTGATATTGTTGCATCCAGCACCCGCCGCGATGACCTGTTGCTGGAAAAAGATGTACTGCAGCGGATGAACTTGCTGCGGGTTTATCTCACCGATATGAACTCAGAAGAAGCCATGCGGGAACTGCAGAACCGGATGAAAGGCACCAAGAGCAACGAAGAGTTTTTGGCGAGTATGAACGGATAAAATTCCCGGTCCGCCGGCTGGCGGAGAGTAAATAAACAAGCTGCCGGATAACGGCGGCTTTTTTGTTTTGATACTTTTGTAAAATGGCTGTTGAGAAATTACATGTTGAACAGTTTCTTGAACTTGCAAAGCAGCACCCTGTAATAGATGTGCGCAGCCCTGCCGAATACAAACATGCACATATCCCCGGCGCACATTCGCTGCCACTGTTTACGGATGATGAAAGAAAAGTTGTTGGCACCACTTACAAACAGCAAAGCCGGGAAGTGGCCATTAAAACCGGGTTGGATTTTTTCGGGCCTAAGATGAGAAAAATGGTGGAAGAAGTTGAGTCAATAGTCAATAGTCATGAGTCGTTACCCAACAGCGCCGGACTAACGACTATCGACTCAAGACTAATCCTCCTCTACTGCTGGCGGGGAGGCATGCGCAGCGCCGCCGTGGCATGGTTACTCGATCTGTATGGCTTTAAGGTGTGCACGCTTATTGGCGGTTATAAGAAATTCCGCAACTATGTACTTGATACTTTTAGACTGCCTTTTCAATTCAGGATACTTGGCGGTTACACCGGTTCAGGAAAAACAGAATTACTGAGAGCTTTAAAGGGAAAAGGTGAACCCGTCATTGATCTGGAAAACATCGCCAAACACAAAGGCTCCGCCTTTGGCAACATCGGAATGCCTGAGCAGCCTTCTCAGGAAATGTTTGAGAATGTCCTCGCACAAAGCCTTAATGATGTCAGAAGTCAGAGGTCAGAAGACGGGACGGCCCCTTCAGACTTCATACCTCATACCTCCGGTATCTGGTTAGAAGATGAATCTCAACGCATCGGGCATGTGAACATCCCGAACGATCTCTGGAAAACCATGCGGCAGTCTCCGGTTTATTTCCTGGATATCCCCTTTGAAGAAAGATTAAAACATCTTGCCGAAGAATACGGTTGCCTCGAAAAGCAACGGATGATTGACGCCATCGAACGAATAAAGGAAAAACTGGGCGGACTACAGGCCAAAACAGCAATTCAGTTGCTGGAAGAGGGAAATACCGTAGAAAGTTTCCGCATCCTGCTGAAATATTACGATAAATACTATTTAAAAGGCCTGCACAATCGGGAGAATGTAAATTCGTTATTACATAGCATTGAATGCAAATCCGTAACCTCTGAAAATGCCAGCCAGCTTATCCTTCATTCAATAAAACTGCCGCAAAAAATATAGGCTCGCCGTTCTCTTTCTTTTTTGTCCCTTATTTTTCCCCGGGCAATCGCTAACCGGGCTGTGGACGGGCGCCCTGAGCAACGACAGCACCACCGTAAGAAAAGACCAGCTGTTTGAAATTGTTCTTACAGAATACAGGGGCAAAGTATATGGCTATTCCCGCAGTGAATTTATTGTGAACGATACGCTGTACTACATTGTAAAAAGAGTAAAGGGAACCATACAGGGTGATGTATGCGAAGTAACCGATGATGAGATCATTGCTTACAACTTCTGCGGCAAATTAGATAAAGGAATAAAAGTAACCAGCACCTTCAGAAGAAACGGAAACGACAGCGCCTGGTACCTGGCCGGCACCTGGAAAACCAATGCCACCAAAAAATATTACTCCGTTACCGGCAAAGTAGACCTGGGTCAGGAAAAAGATCTCACCGCCTCCAAAATATTCCCGCACCTCGAAGAACTGAAGGTGGCCGATGAATTAGCTTTTTACAGGGAGCGGCAGGAAGGATTACCGGTTGTAAAGATTGCCAAGCCACAGCGGGTGAAAACCGAGTACACATTTAACAATGACCCGGCGCCGGCATTAGCAGTAGCAGTGCCCGACCTGCAAAGAACAGAGCCTGACCCGGTATTACCGGATTTAAAGAAACCGGATAATTCACTGACAAGAACAGAAACAAAAGAAATAAACACCGGTAAAACCACTGTATCGGTTGCAGCCCCTGACCTGCAAAGAGCAGAACCTGACCCGATAATTCCTGACTTAAAAAAGCCGGATAACACAATGGCAAGAACCGGGACAAAAGAGATAGATGCTGCGCCTGTAACATTAAAACCGTCTGCTTCAGGTAAAACGGCTGTTATGAATAAGCCGGTTCTGGCAGCAGGAGAAAAGACTGCTGCTGCAGATGAAAAAGATGTTACTAAAACCAATAACCCACCGGTTGTAAAACAACAGGATGCCGCAAAGCCTGCAGAAAATATCGTTGCTAAAACAACCCCGCAGGCAAAACAGGTAGGGACTGAAAGCAACAACAAGCCTGTGGCCTCCAATACAGTCAGCAAAACAAACCCACCGGTTAATAACAATGAAATAAAGAAGCCCGAAACAAATCCTGCAGTGCAAAAAACAAATACAACTGTTGCAGCAACACCCGCTGCTGCGCCTGTTGTAAATGCTCCTAAAAAGTCAGTGGAGGAGCTCACCAAAAATGTGACCACTATTGCAGGAAGAAAGTCTGAATTTTCTCAGGTGGTGGATTTCAAATCCGACAGTCTTGTGCTTTCCCTTTATGACAACGGGGAGATTGATGGTGATACCGTTAGTGTCATTATGAACGGCGAAATGATAATGGCCAGGCAGGGATTAAAGGCCAGCGCCATCAAAAAAACTATTTACATCCAGCCGGGGCAGCAGGAAGATTTCACCCTGGTGCTTTTTGCTGACAACCTGGGAAAATATCCGCCCAACACCGGGTTGCTGGTGGTGCATGACGGTGAAGACATTTATCACCTACGCTTCAGCTCCGATTTTCAAAAAAGTTCAGGGATAGTTTTCAGAAGAAAGAATTAGGCATCACGCAAAGACGCTAAGTGAAATATGCAAGTCGAAAATTGTCTTTGGGGCTTTGCGAATTCTTTGCGCCCCTGCCGGCCGGTAGGTTGGCGTGAATTTTTTTATCCGAGATTTGCAGAATGTTAGAACAAAAAGACTCTTCTCAAATCCCCCCTTCGGGGGTTGGGGGGGCCGCTCTCACCCAATACTCCCACGGCGCCGGTTGCGGCTGCAAAATTTCCCCCAAAGTGCTGGATGAAATATTAAAGAGCAGCATTGCACTACCCGATAATGATAAGCTGCTTGTTGGCAACCACAGCAAAGATGATGCAGCCGTGTATGATCTGGGTAATGGCATGGCACTTATTTCCACTACTGATTTTTTTATGCCGATAGTGGATGACGCTTTTGATTTTGGAAGGATCGCTGCGGCCAACTCCATCAGCGATGTATATGCCATGGGCGGCAAACCAATACTGGCCATTGCCATATTGGGCTGGCCGGTGGAAAAGCTGCCAGTTGAGCTGGCGCAAAAAGTAATTGAAGGCGGAAGAGCCGTTTGCAAAGAAGCCGGCATCCCATTGGCCGGCGGGCACAGCATTGATTCACCTGAACCAATATTCGGACTGGCCGTTACCGGCATAGTTCCAACAGAAAATTTAAAACGAAACCATACCGCACAGAAAGATGATTATTTATTTCTGACAAAGCCGCTGGGCGTTGGCATTTTATCCACCGCTCAAAAAAGAGGGCTGCTGAAACCAGAGCATTTACCGGTGATGATTGAGCAAATGACAACCTTGAATAAGATGGGTGAAGAACTGGGAAAAATAAAAGGCGTAACCGCCATGACGGATGTAACCGGCTTTGGCCTGCTGGGCCACCTGATAGAAATGGCGGAAGGCAGCGGACTGAGCGCAGAAATATATTATGATAAAATACCAGTCGCCACCGGAGTAAGAGAATATATAACCCAGCGCATTTTTCCGGATGCAACAACAAGAAACTGGAATGCCTACAGTGATACGGTAAAGTTTGAGAAGGGAGTGAATGTGATGGAAGCCTTTACGCTGTTACCCGACCCACAGACAAATGGCGGGTTGCTGGTGAGTGTGAGGGAAGAGGCTATTGATGAGGTAAAAAATGTTTTGAGAAATGAGATTGTGGCAGTTGGGAAGATGATTGCAGAAAATGAGAAGAGGGTTTGGGTGAAACAGTAATTACCTCCTCTCCAAAAACACCTCTGCCATCATACACCGCACACTGCCGCCTTCTACCTGTTCAATTGTGGGAACAGCAACGGGCAACAGCCTGGCATAGGCTTCCAGCATCTCCCTCTGCTCCTTGCGCAAAGAATTAAAAGCGTTTTGGCTCAGCACCAGAATATTTTCCCCTTTCTTATTCTTCACCTCCAGCATATTGCCGGCAAACTGGTGCATCTGCTCTTTCGTTATCGGAATAATAGTATGATGGGTTGACTCCAGCAGTTGCCGCACCGCTATCAGCTCCCATTCTTCCTCAATGGCTTCCTCGCAAAGCACACAAAAATTTTCTCCCAACGTCATCACCACATTGGTATGATACACCGGCCGGCTCTGTTTGTCTGCAGCCAAAAAAACAATGGCCTGGTAGCCGTTGGCAGCGGCAAACTTTTCCAGTACAGATAAATTGGTCCGCTCTGATATGGCAGCATAGATGAGTCTATTGCCATGATCCATTACCATGCTGCCTGTACCTTCCAGGAATCTTTCTTCGGCTTCAAATTCACTCCAGTCCTGCACATCCTTTACTACAAAATCCTTTGCCAGCATTTTTAATACCTCATCCCTTTTTTCAAGCCTCCTGCCGGGGGCATACATGGGATACACAAATAATTTTCCTTCCGGAGAGGTGCTGAGCCAGTTGTTGGGAAAAATGGCAGAGGGCTTGGGTGGTTCAGCCGTGTCATTTATTACCACCACATCCATTCCATTGCTGCGCAGCTTTTCCACCATGGCATCAAATTCAGACAGCGCTTTTTGCTGCACTTCTTCTTTTGAAATATCCGGGTTATGCTGAAAATAATTATTGGCGACCGTTTCTTCATTAAAGCCAAAAGCAGCGGGACGAACCATCAATATGGTGGAAGCAGCAGGCAATGTGATTGTTTTAAGAACGCAGATTGTTATGATGATTAAGATATATTATGAAATGTACCTGCATTAATCATCATAAGAATCAGGGTTCCATTAGTTTCTCAATTTTATCAGCAAGTTTTCTGTCTTTGTCTGTAACTATATCACCGGCATCATGTGTGCTGAGCCAGATTTCTACAGTATTCCAAACATTCGTCCACAACGGATGATGATCCATTTTTTCTGCTTCAATGGCCACTCTTGTCATAAAAGCAAAGGCCTCACTGAAATTTTTGAATTGAAATTTCTTGTACAGTTTATTATTTTTTTCTTCCCACATAAGAAATAATTTGCTGATTGGTCAATTGGATAATATACCAATGAAACTTCCTTAATTAGCTCATCAGCAAATTAGCACATTATCATATTAAAAAACAAGGTTCTCTTTATTTGATATTTTATCTGCGGTGAGCTCAGCCACTAATTGCACACTGGGTATTGAGCGGATGGTTTGTATGGCTTCCTGTATGGTTTCATCGCTTGCCTCATCGCCCTTCATCAGCCATAAAAAATCAAGGTGTTTGAATTCGGGCAGCAGGTATTCTCCGTCGAACTGGTTATTGTATATATAATGCGATAAGAACTTGTTAGGTTCATTGTATTCATAAATGGAGAAAAAATATTCTCTTTTTTTCCGGATCAGCTTTATTTCCAGCTCCTGGTTCAGCCGGAAATCCAGACCGGTGCTGCTGTTGATCTGCCAGCAAAACTGGTAATCTTTTACCGGCGCCATGATACCGAGCACACGGGTATCTTCAAAGAACGATTCGGTGAGTTCGTGGTTATCCAGCACCAGTTTATTGCCCCGTTCTGCCATACAAATGGATGTAATAAGTATGTGTAAGGTACAACTTAGAATTCAACCACCGTCTCAAGTTCCTTTTACCCTCTCTTATACTTCACTTTTGCTTTATCGCCTTTCTTAAACTTCGTCAGTGTTTGCATATAATTTTCCATAGAAGAAATGGAGTATTCACCTATTTGTAAAATAATATCACCTGCTTTCAACCCGGCTTTTTGTGCAGGCTTTCCTTCGCTTATACCATCGGCTCTTACACCATTGTCCGCAAATGTATAATCCGGCATAATGCCCCGGGATACATTGAACCGGGCTGTAGTAGTGGTTTGTGTTTCTCTTGTCTTTAAAAATGCAAGTTTAGGCTGTTTATCAAACGAAGCAATCAGTTTTTCAATATGCTGAATGATCTGCAACGTACCGTTATAGTTTATTTTATCCGCATCATCAGTGGGTTTGTGATAATCCGTATGCAACCCGGTGAAGTAGAACAGAACAGGAATATCCTTCCGGTAAAAAGAAGTATGATCACTGGGGCCGGTGCCGCTGTGCTGCTGTAACCGGATCAGTTGCCATAAAAATGGCTCCAAATGCAAAGCCACCCAAAACAAGGTGGTGCAGGGGGGTGATCTGCATTAGTGTGTTCAATCC
>Ga0194119_10000053_pt1 | contig 198292 bp, 190 predicted proteins | sample TA2MahC100mmetaG_FD_148620 | JGI IMG/M metagenome (GOLD analysis project Ga0194119, IMG submission 148620) | Freshwater microbial communities from Lake Tanganyika, Tanzania - TA2015018 Mahale Deep Cast 100m | ecosystem: Environmental > Aquatic > Freshwater > Lake | place: Tanzania: Lake...
CTGCTCGAGCCCAAGATGCTCGAATACGCCGGCACGGCGCCCGAGGCCAAGGACAAGGGCGTGAAGCTGGCGGAGTTCTGCCTGCGTCTGGCCGAGCGCGCCTACCGCCGTCCGCTCGAGGAGGTGGAGAGGTCCGAACTCCGCGCGATCTTCGCGCCCGGCCTCACCCCCGAGACCGCGGCCCGGCGCGCCGTCCTGCGCATCCTCTCCTCGCCCCAGTTCCTCTATCCCGACCACCGCGGCGCTTCGTCCCACGCCGTCGCGGCCAGGCTCGCGCTCGCCCTCTGGGATTCGCTGCCCGACGAGGCCCTGCTCAAGGAGGCCGCGGCCGGCCGCCTGCGTGAGCCCGCCCAGGTGCGTGCCCAGGCGCGTCGCATGATGCAGGATTCCCGCGCCCGGGCCAAGCTGGCCGACTTCTTCCGGCACTGGCTGCACGTCGAGGAGGACGCCGACCTCGCCAAGGACGCGCAGGCCTACCCCGGCTTTGACCGCGCGGTCATCGCCGACCTTCTCACTTCGCTGGACCTGACCGTGGAGCGCGTCGTGTGGTCGGAGAAGTCCGACTACCGCGAGCTCCTGCTCGGCGACACCGTCCTGCTCAACCGCCGCCTCGCCAGATTCTACGGTCAGCCCGAGCCCGCCGGCCGTGGGTTCGAGCCCGTGCGTCTCGACGCCGATCACCGCGCGGGCGTCCTCACGCACCCCTACGTGCTGGCCACGCTCTCCTATCACAAGTCCTCCTCGCCCATCCACCGCGGCGTCTTCGTCACGCGCAACATCCTCGGCCGGATGCTGCGCCCGCCGCCCATGGCGATCGCCTTCATGGACGACAAGTTCGACCCCTCGCTGACCATGCGTGAGAAGGTGACCGAGCTCACTTCCAAGCCCGCGTGCATGTCCTGTCACGTGACCATCAACCCCCTCGGCTTCAGCCTCGAGCGCTTCGACGCCGTCGGGCGCCTGCGCGCCACGGACAACAGCAAGCCCGTCGATCCCGTTTCCGAATATCAGGCCGCCAACGGCACCGTCCTCCGCCTGCAGGGGGCGAGGGACGTCGCACGGCACGCCGTCGAGAGCCCCGGCGGTCAGGCCGGCTTCGCGCGCAACCTCTTCCACGCCATCGTCCGGCAGCCGCCCGCGGCCTGGTCGCCCGACGCGGTCGGACGTCTCGCCGAAGGTTTCCGCAGCGGCGGCTACCACGTCCGCGACCTTGCGGTGGAGATCGTCGTGATGGCCGCCCTGCCGCCGCCCCTTCCGAACTGACGTCCATGAGCCTCCATCACCGCCGTGACTTCCTCCGCCGCCTGGGCCTTTCGGCCGCCGCGCTCCCCCTGCTCGCCGGGCTGCCCTCGCTGAACGCCGCGCAGGGCGCCTCCCCCCGCCGTCGCATCATCTTCGTCTTCTCGCCCAACGGCACGATCCCTTCCGAGTTCTGGCCTGAGCCCGTCGGAGACAAGTTCCGTCTCAAGCGCATCCTGGCCCCGCTCACGCCCTTCCGTGACCGCCTGCTCACCCTGCGCGGCGTCAACAACCGCGTCCGCGGGGACGGTGACGGCCACATGCGCGGCATGAGCTGCCTGCTCACCGGCATCGAGCTCTTCCCCGGCAACATCCAGGGTGGGGGCGAGACCCCGGCTGGCTGGGCCAGTGGCCCTTCCATCGACCAGGAGATCCGCCGGTTCCTCCAGTCCGACCCCGCCACCAGGACCCGCCACGGATCGCTCGAGTTCGGCGTCGCCGTGCCCAACCGGGCCGATCCCTGGACCCGCTGGAGCTACGCCGGCCCGAACCAGCCCATGACGCCGGTCACCAGCCCCTACGCGATGTTCGAGAAGCTCTACGGGCAGACCAAGGACCGCGAGAGCCTCGTGTCCGTGCTCGACGGGCTGCGGTCGGACCTGGCCAGGATCTCCGCCCGCGTCGACGCCAAGGACCGCGAGGCCTTGGACCGTCACGCCACCGCGCTGCGTGAGATGGAGAAGGAGCTGCAGCAGCAGGCGGCCAGCGGTGACGTGGCCGCGCCTCCCGCCCCGCAGGCGGGCGTGCCGCTGGAGAACGACAACATCCCGGAGATCACGCGCATGCAGACCGAGCTCCTCATCAGCGCCTTCCAGAACGACCTGGCCCGCGTGGCCACCTTCCAGTTCACCCATTCCGTCGGTCAGGCGCGCATGCGCTGGGCGGGGGTGGAGGAGACGCACCACGCCCTTTCGCACGATCCCGACCTGAACGCCGGCTCGCAGGAGAAGCTCATCAAGATCAACGTCTGGTTCGCGGAGCAGCTCGCCCATCTCGCGAAGCGCCTGCAGGACACGCCGGAGCCGGGAGGGCGGGGCAGCATGCTCGACCACACCACCGTCGTCTGGACGAATGAGCTCGGGAAGGGCAACAGCCACACCCATGAGGACATCCCCTGGCTGCTGCTCGGCGGCGGCCTCGGCTTCAGGACCGGCCGCGCCCTCGCCTTCGACAAGCAGCCTCACAACCGTCTGCTGCTTTCGCTCGCTCACGCCTTCGGACACCGCATCCCCAAGTTCGGCAACCCGAGCCTCTGCGAAGGCGGACCGCTCGACCTGGGTTGAGGGCAGGCGGAGGCGGTGGGCGGTCAGGCCAAGGCATGGACGCAAGGCGGCGTCCAGGGTCAGTCAGGTCGTGACGCGATCCCGACCCTCCCTGTCATCTGTCATCTGCCCTCTGTCATCTCTCAAAAAAGATTCCCCCGCCTGTGCCGGTTCCGATGGAGCTCCAGTTTTCCTGGAGTTAAGGTGGGCGGCGCGTTGCCACGGCTCGGACGAGGCCGGTCGGGTCGCGCCTCCCGTTGATTATGATCGTAGGAGACGGATGCTGCCGCGGGTGTCGAACACTGCAGGGGAATTTTAAGATGAGCATGAAGGCCACCTTTGGCAAGCGTCGCCGGCGTTTCGGGTAAATTCAAGGACGTGTCACATTATCGCCAAGCCGTGACCCGCCCCTTCCCCGCCCCTCGGCGTCCTGCTGCGCACCGCCTGTGCCGCCGACGTCCATGAGCCCGTCCCCTCCGGCGTGCCGGAGCATTACGTCGGGCGAAAGGCTTCGCGGCCTTCCGGCCTCTGGCTCCTGCCCGGCGCCCTGCTCGCGCTCTGCGGCCATTCTATCATGGAGCAGAAGATGTGCCGCCGCGTGATCGAGGCGTGCCACGCCACGGCGCGGCGCGACTTCGGCGTTTCCTGCCGGCAGTATGGCTGGAGCGGCGAGCAGGCCGGCGGCTTCCTGCGACGTATGAAGAACAACGTCATCCGCTTCCGGCCGACGTTCGCCACGACCTGCCAAGGCATGAACGACTTCCGGCACGTGCCCTGGCAGCCCGACCTCGGCGAGGCCTACCGATTCAACCTTACCCAGATTGTCCGCGCCTTTCGTGAGTCCGGCGTACGGACAATCCTCGGCTCCCCGGACACCATCCACTCCGTGCCGCCGTGGGTGAAGACCGCGCGCGGTACCCGGGAGGAGCCCAACCTCTCCCCGCCGCGCTTCCGCGACATCGCCATCGAGGTCGCCGACGACGAGGACGCGGGCTTCGCCGCAGGTGGCTCCCGCGCGTAACCCACGGCCACCGCATGTGCGCCCTGCACGGCAACGCCTTCAAAATCGAGGGCGCCGACCGGGTGCATCCTGGCTGGGCCGGGCACGTAATCATGGCGACCGCCTTCCTGGACGTCATGGGGTTGGACGGCGACCTCGGCACCATCGAGGCTGAGTTCACGCCCGACGGGATGAACGTGACCCCCCGTGACGGCCAGCGCGCCCTCCGTGTGCGCGACGGCCAGGTGCTGCCCGCAGGTCTGATCCGGGTCATCCATGACCGCATCCCTTTCACGGTCGAGCCGGGCGACGTGCGGAGCGATTCCGCCATGGCGGCCGGCGCCGCGCTCACCGACTTCCACGGACGCTTCAATCGCCTCACCCTGCGCGTCACCGGACTGAAGGGGTCCGTCGGACGCGTGACCTGAGGCGGCAAGTCCAAGGATTTCACCGCCTCCGCGCTCGCCTCCGGCATCAATCTCACCGCCGAGTTTCCGGAAAATCCGACCACCCCCACGTTCGCCGCCGTCAGGAAGGCCGTCGGTGAGAAGCAGGCCTACGAGATCAAGCAGATCAAGACCCTCTTCCGATCCAAGGAGGCCAAGGCCGACATGGAGAAAGTCGTCGCGGAGAGCCAGGTGGAGTTCCTGCGCCTTGAGGCCGCGCTCAAGGCCGCCGGTGCGGCGACCGTCGAAAGCGAGCTCCTGATCGAGGATCCGGCGGAACGCTGACCCGCAAAGAGACGGGCCGCGCTTGCGCGCGGCCCGGGCTAGGAAGCCAACAACGAAAACTTATTCCGCGGCGACGTTCTCGCCAGCGCCCGCGCCGAGCGTCATGCCGCCGACCACCTGGACCTTCTCGAGGATCGTCCTCTGCAGCTCCTCGAGGACCTTCGGGTTCTTGATGAGGTACTCCTTGGCGGCCTCGCGACCCTGGCCGATGAGCTGGCCGTTGTGGGCGATCCAGGCGCCCTTCTTCTCGAGAATCTTGTGTTCGATGCCGAGGTCGAGGACCGAGCCCGTGCGGGAGATGCCCTCGTTGTACATGATGTCGAACTCGCACTCCGTGAAGGGCGGGGCGACCTTGTTCTTCACTACCTTCACCTTGGTGCGGTTGCCGATGACCTTGCCGGTCGGCTCCTTGATCTGGCCGATGCGGCGGATGTCGATGCGCACCGAGGAGAAGAACTTGAGCGCGCGGCCGCCGGGGGTGGTCTCGGGGTTGCCGAACATCACGCCGATCTTCTCGCGGATCTGATTGGTGAAGATCACCACGCAGTTCGTCCGGCTGATCGCGGCGGTGAGGCGGCGCATCGCCTGGCTCATCATGCGGGCCTGGACGCCGACCGTGGAGTCGCCCATCTGACCGTCGAGCTCCTGCTTGGAGACCAGGGCCGCGACGGAGTCGACCACGATGACGTCCACCGCGCCGGAGCGGATGAGCGTCTCGGCGATGTTGAGGGCGTCTTCGCCGGATTCAGGCTGGGAGACCAGGAGGTTGTCGAGGTCGACCCCGACCACCTTGGCGTAGCGGGGGTCCAGGGCGTGCTCGACGTCGATGAAGACGGCGTTGCCGCCCTGCCGCTGGATTTCGGCGATGATGGAGAGACAGAGGGTCGTCTTGCCCGAGGATTCCGGACCGTAGATCTCGACGATGCGGCCGCGGGGGAGGCCGCCGACCCCGAGGGCGAGGTCGATCGCCACCGAGCCGGTGGACACGGTCGAGACCTGCATCTTGGTGGCGTCGCCCATGCGCATGAGCGTGCCGTCGCCGTACTGCTTGTTGATGGCGGAGAGGGCGAGATCGAGCGTCTTGCGTTCGGCGGCCTGGGCGGAGGCCTTTTCTTTGGCGGCGGTTTCGGGCTTGGCGGACATGGGCGTGGGTTGTTGGTGACCTCAAAGTGACGGAACCCGCCGCGGTGGCAAGCAAATTGAACAAATGTTCACTACTTCTTCAACCCTATGTTTCGCTGAGGGTTAGAAACTAAAAAGATCCGCCAGCCAGTCCCAGATGTCGGGCTCACGGGCGGGTCGGCCCCGGGTCTTGGGAGCTGCCTTGAGGCTGGCCTGCTTAGCCGCTTCCGCCTCGGCCAGGGCCGCCAGACTGGCGAAGCCGACGTCCATCAGCTCGCCGGCGAGCTGGTCGCGGATGCGTTGTTCGGGCTTGGCGCCGGCGGGGCTGTCGCAGCCGAGGACGATCGCGATCACCCTTCGCCCGTCGCGGACGGCCGTCGTGGCGATGGAGGCGTTGGAGGCGGACGTGTAGCCGGTCTTGAGGCCGTCGCATCCGCGGTAATCGGTGAGCAGATGGTTGTGGTTCGTCAGCTGGATGGAGCGGCCGCCGGGGCGGAAGAGCATGAAGGAACGCGTGGAGGCGTATTTCAGGGCCGCGGGCTTCTTCACCAGTTCCACGCAGAGCCGGGCGAGGTCGCGCGCGGTGCTGCGGTCGTGGGGGCCAGCCCCTTCGGTGAGCCCGTTGGGCGAGGCGAAGCGCGTCGCGGCCATGCCGAGGCGGGAGGCCCGTTCGTTCATCCGGGCGACGAAGGCCGCGGTGGAGCTGGCGCGGTCGACCGCCAGCGCGACCGCCGCGTCATTGGCCGACTGCAGCATCAGCGCGTGCAGCAGCTCGTCGACGGTGAAGGACTCGCCTTCGGCCAGCCAGACTTGGGAGCCGCCCGTGCGCGCCGCCTCCCGGGTGGCCTTGACCTTGCGGTCGGAGCGGATGGCGCCCGATTCGATGTCCTCGAGGACCAGCAGGAGCGTCATCAGCTTGGTCACGCTCGCCGGGCGGCCCGGGTAGTCGGCCGAGTCCTCGGCGAGGACCCGGCCCGTCGCCGCGTCCACGCAGATCACACCGTCATACCGCATGCCCGCCCGGGAGTAGGTCGCCGCCTGCGCGCAGACGGTGAGGGCGGCCAGGAGCAGGAGCGTAGTCAGACGCACGCAGCATTCGTCATCGCCGCCCGTCCGGTCGCAAGTCGTATTTGTGTCGCACGGCTCCGCGGTCATGATGCGACGCATGCTGGTGTTCCTGATGCGACATGCCGAAGCGGAGCCGGGCGAGCCCGATGCGGCGCGCCCGCTGACGGTGAAGGGTCGGCGGCAGGCGAGGCGCGCGGGCCGGGGCCCCTTCGCCGTCGCCGCGGCCGTCGCGCCCCTGGTTGAGCACAGCGGGCTCGTGCGCTCCGTCCAGACCGCCGAGCTGGCCATGCGCGCTGCGAGCGTGGCTCCGCGACGTCTGCGGCTCCTTGCCGGTCTCGCGCCCGAGGACGATCCTGCCGTCACCGCCCGCCTCCTCGCCACCGCCCGGCGACCGAGACTGATTGTCGGTCACAACCCCCATCTCGCCTCCCTTCTCGCCTTGCTCCTCGGCGCGCGTTCCGGCGAGGTCGTGCGCTTCCGCAAGGGGGCCGTGGCCGCCCTTGAGCGCATCGCGTCCCCTTCGCGCGGCGCGCCGCATGGACGTTGGCGGCTGCGGTGGTTCGTGCCGCCGGTCCTGGTATGACCCGGCCCGCACTTGACTGTCCTCCGGCCTAGCCCGACCCTCCGCCCGTGGAAGCCGCCCGTCGTCATGCCATGACTTGGTCCGTCGTTGCGGCCGCGCACCTGGCCGCCGCGGCGGCCTTGGTGGGCGGCGCTCCCGCCTCGCTCACCGAGCCCGTCCGGGAGGGCGGCCTACTCCTGGTCGTCTCCGTCACGGAGCCGGAGCCGATTGCGCCGGCGGGCGAGGCTCCGGCCGGAACCGAGGCCGGCGCCGGCGCATCGACCCCGCCGCCGGCCGACCCCGTCGTCGCGATCTCCGCGCCGAGCGTGCCGGCGGCCAGCCTGACGGGCGCGCCCGTGGAGCGCGCGTCCGTCGCATCGTCGCCCGCGCCCGTCGTCACGGAGGCTCCCTCGGCTCCGGTGCCCCGTCCGCCCGTGCTCGAGCCGCCGGCCTTCCTCGTCCGCGAGGAGCCATCCTACCCGTTGCGCGCCCGTCGCGCCGGCTCTGAGGGTCGCGTCGTCGTTAAGGTCCTCCTCTCGGCGTCGGGCGAGGTGACCGCCCTCGTCGTGCACGAATCCTCCGGCAGCGCGCTGCTCGACGAGGCGGCGCTGGCGGCCGCGCGCGCCTCGCGCTTCACGCCGGCCCGCCGCGACGGCGTCGCCGAGCCTTCCGAGGCCCTGGCCGCCTACCGCTTCGAGCTCCGCTGACCGCATGCGGATCCTCGTCGCCTCCTCCAACCGCGGCGTCAACGGGGCCGTCGTCTACGCCCGTCGGATCGCGCCCCTCCTCCGCTCGGCCGGCCATCACGTCACCCTCGCCTGCGAGCCCGGATCATGGATCGAGTCGGCCGTGGGCGCCGACGTCCCGCTCCTGCGCACGGACTTCTCCCGCTGGCCTCTGCGCGAGGCCGACCGCGTCGCGGCCATCTGCCGGGCCGAGGGCGTCGACGTCGTGCATTCGCATCTCACCCGCGCCGGGAACTTCGCGGCCCTGCTGCGCGCGCGGCACGGCGTGCCGAGCGTCGCGCACCTGCACGCCAACCATCCTCAGCCGCACACCGGACTGCATGACCTGCTCATCGCCGTCTCGCGTGACACCGCGGCCAGGCAGCGCGTCGTGCCGTGGAACTGGTCCGTGCCGGTCGAGGTCCTGCCCAACTTCGTCGACCCCGCGCAGTTCCGTCCGGCCTCGGCCGGGACAGATCCCTTGCGCGAGGCTCTGGGCGCGGCCCCGTCGACGCCGGTTGTGGCCGTCGTGGGGCTCATCTCCCGGCGCAAGGGCCAGGATCTCGCCGTGCGCGCCTTCGCCGAAGTCCGGAGGTCGCGTCCCGACGCCGTGCTGGCGATCATCGGCGGCGGCGAGCTTCCCGCCGGACTTCCCATGGAGGGCGTGCGCGCCCTCGGCCAGAGGGACGACCTGCCCGGCCTGCTTCCGCATGCGACCGTCGTCATCGTGCCTTCGCGCGACGAGCCTTTCGGCCTCGCGGCCGTGGAGGCGATGGCGTGCGGCGTACCCGTAGCGGCCTTCGCCGTGGGCGGCCTGCGTGAGATTCTCAAGGGAGGCGCAGGGATTTCCGTGCCCTCCGGGGACATCGCCGCCCTCGCCCGCGCGGTTCGCGGCCTGCTCGATGACGACGCGTCGCGCCGCGTCCAGGCCGAAAGGGGCAGGGCCGCGGCGCTCACCCGTTACGGTCCGGAGGCGCACGTCGCCGCGCTAACCACGCTGCTGGCGCGGGGCGCGGGTCAGTAGGGGCTCACGGGCAGACCTCGGTGGCCCTTGAACCGACGGTGGACCCACAGGTACTGGTCCGGCGCCGCGCGCACCGCGTCCTCGAGCAGGCCCGTCAGCCTCCGCGTGTCGGCTTCCGCGTCGCCCGAAGGGAATCCCTCCAGGGGTCCGTCGAGTTTGAGCGCATAGCTGCCGTCCTCCAGGCGGACCGGGAAGAACGTCATCACCGCGGCGCCTGACATCTGCGCGAGCTTGGCCGTGGCCGTGTTGGTGATGGCGTCGCGCCCGAAGAACGGCAGCAGCCTCGACTGGGGCGTCCATTTGCCCTGGTCGGGCGCATACCAGACCGTGTCGCCCTGCCGGAGCGCGCGGAGCAGCCCCATCAGGTCGTTCATGCTGATGGCACGATGGGTCCAGGCCGTGCGGTGCCGGCGGAGCAGCCCGGCCAGCACGGCGTTGTTGGGGTCGCGGTACAGGCAGCTCAGCGGCGTGCGTAGCGAGAGCATGCGTCCGGCGATTTCCAGCGTAGTGAAATGTCCCGAGACCAGCAGCACCGGCCGTCCCTCGGCCCGCAGACGCTCGAGCGCCTCGAGCCCTTCGACGCGGCAGGGCGGAAGTTCCGCCGGCCCGCGCCACCAGCAGCGGGCCACCTCGAGCGCCCCTAGGACCAGCGACTGGTAATGCCGGATCGCGAGCGCCTCGCGTTCCGCCTCACCGAGTTCCGGGAAGCAGATGCGCAGGTTGACCCGCACCACGTGCCTTCTCAACGGCAGGCAGCGGTACGCCATCCATCCGGCCACGACGGCCAACCTGCGCTGCCAGGACCACGGGAGCCGGCTCACGAGCCAGAGCACCGCCAGACCCGCGCGGGTGAACGCGCGGCCCGCCGGGCCGGTCTCATGCGGATTGGACATGCGTCACCTTCCCCCAGCACCTTTCCGCAGTGAAGACAAATCTCGCCGCCTCACCGCAACCGCACGTAGCGGGGGTCGGCTCCCGTCAGCAGCGCGCCGAACCTGCCCCAGTCCCCGTCCTCGATGCGTCGGTCGAAGAACACGTCGCCGGCGGAGCCGTCCGGCGGCGTGCGCACCGACCAAAGCGGACGAATCGACGTGGGGAGCGTCGCGAAGCGGACGTCGCCGACGAAGACCTTGCCGTCACGCCGGTCTAGGCAGTTCCAGCCGCCGGTGAACTCCGAGAACTCCGCGATCATCACGGCGCCGCGCGAGCCCCAGGGCGGCGCGTCCGGGCCGGTGGGCAAGTAGGCCTGCTTGGTGCCGCCCGGCGCGATCTGCGCCCGGGCGAAGGGCACCACCCGCACGCCCGCGGCTTCCCAGCGTCCCGCGTGCAGCCAGACCGCACGCCAGACGAGCAGGTTGGAGAAAGTGGGCTTCACCGCGAGCCGTTCGGGCTTCACGCCCCGTCCGTCGAGCCATTCGCGCACCGCCGCCTCGGCCCGTTCGTGCTGCAGGACGCCCGCGGCCGCGTAGGCCGTGAACCAGGCGAGCGCCCAGGCCGCCGCCTGGCGGGAGTCGCGCGCCCAGGCCGTGACCGCGAGGCCGAGGACCGGGAGCGTGCAGGCCACGTCGACAATCGGGAGGCAGTCCCAGGCGATGCGGGCCGGACTGAGGGGCCAGAGGAGCATTGTTCCGTAGCTCGTGCAGGCGTCGCACAGGATGTGCGTGAGCGCGGCGCCGAGCGAAGGTAGCCAGAGCGCCTTCCAGCCCGCCCCTTCGCGCCTGCGGAACCACCATGCCGTGAAGAAGGCCGTGACGGTGGCGATGAGCGGCAGGAAGGCGAAGCTGTGGGTGAAATGCCGGTGCCAGCGGAAGGACACCAAGGGGTCCCCCGGCGACCGGATGAGGAGGTCGAGGTCGGGGGCCAAGCCCGCGAGCATGCCCGCCGTGGCCGCTGCGGCCAAGGGGACTGACTTCGGGCGGAGCGCGATGCCGGCGGAGATGCCGAGCACGGCATGGGTGAGCGGATCCATCGGCTTCTTACGATACCCGCGGCCATCGGCGTTGGAAGCGACTTTTTGACTGCCTGCCGCATGTCCCTACGATTGACTACCTTAATTTCATGAGACCTCTGCTGCTCCTGGCGGCCGTCCTGGCCCTGGCCGCCCCCGCCGTCGAATTCCCGCCCGTGCCCGCGGTCGAATGCCGCCCGCGCGCCGGCTTGCCCAACTTCCTGGAGAAGGCCGCGACGCCGGGCGCGGAGGTGCGCGTCGCCTACCTCGGCGGCTCGATCACCGCACAGAACGGATGGCGCGTGAAGACCCTCGCCCATTTCCGCAAGGCCCATCCGGCCGCCACGTTCACCGAAATCAACGCGGCCATCGGCGGCACCGGCTCCGACCTCGGCGTCTTCCGGCTCGCGCAGGACGTTCTCTCCGGCAAGCCCGACCTCGTCTTCGTGGAGTTCGCCGTGAACGACGGCGGCGCGGACCCTGCCCGCATCGTCCGCTGCATGGAGGGCATCGTCCGGCAGGTCCGCCGCGCCAACCCGCGTACCGACATCTGTTTCGTCTACACCGTCACCGAGGCGCTCGTGCCTGCCCTGCTCGAGGGGAGCTTCCAGCGCTCCGCCGGCGCCATGGAGAAGGTCGCCGACCATTACGGCTTGCCCACCGTGCACATGGGTCTCGAGGTGGCGCGTCTCACGAAGGCGGGCCGGCTACTGTGGCGTTCGCCGCTGCCGAAGACCGAGGCCGACCGCGCCGCGCTGGGCGACAAGTTTGTCTTCGCGCCGGACGGCGTGCATCCGCACGAGTCCACCGGGCATGAACTGTACCTGCAGGCCGTCGTGCGATCCCTGCCGCTCGTCGCCAAGGCCTCCGGTCCTTCCGCGCCGCACGTCCTGCCCGCGCCCCTCGCCGCCGACAACTTCGAGCGTGCGCGTCTCGAGCCCGTCGGCCGAGCCAAGTTCTCTGAGGGCGTCGTTCCGGCCGAACCCGCCGCGCATCCGCTCGCCAAGGCCTTCGTCAGGCGTCTGCCCCAGATGGTCCCGCTCACCCGGGCCGGGCAGTCCTTCACCTTCCGCTTCCGCGGCACCCATGCTGCGGTCTACGACGTCGTCGGTCCAGCCGGCGGCAAGGTGCGCGTGACCCTCGACGGCGGGGCGCCCCGGACCGTGGCGCGCTTCGACTCCTACTGCACGCATCCCCGCCTGAGCGTGTTCACCGTCGGCACGGATCTCGAGGACCGCGAGCACGTCGTTACCGTCGAGCTCACCGATGAGAAAGTCGACAAGGCCGCCGTCCTCGCACAACGGAAGCAGAAGATCGACGACCCCGCGCGGTTCGCCGACCACCACGCCTTCCCCGGCGCCATCCTGCTCATCGGCGAACTACTGCCCTGAGGCGTCCTCCCGTCCTTGACCCACGGCCCGCCCGTGCCAAGGATGCCTTTCCCCAATCATCCCCATCCCACCATGCGCTTCGGACTCAACACTTTCCTCTACGCCTCGCCGTTCACCAACGACAGCGTCCATCTCTTCAGGAAGCTGAAGAACTGGGGCTTCGACTCCGTCGAAATCCCGATCGAGGACCCCTCCCACACCGACCCCCGGGTGCTCAAGGCCGCCGCCGCCAAGGCCGGCATCGCCATCGGCTCCATCTGCGCGTGCATGGGCCCCGGACGCGACCTTCGCGGTTCCGCCAAGGACCAGGCCGCCGGACGCAAGTACATCATGGCGCTGATCGACCAGGCCGCCGTCGCCGGCTGCCCGCGCATCATCGGGCCGCTCTACTCCGTCGTCGGCCTCATCGGCGCCCATGACAACAGGACCAAGGCGACGCACTTCAAGCTGGTCGTCAAGAACCTCAAGGTCATCGGCAAGTACGCTCAGAAGAAGGGCATCGAGCTCGACGTCGAGCCGCTGAACCGCTTCGAGACCGACTTCCTCAACACCTGCGACCAGGGACTCCGCCTCATCAAGGCCGTCAACCTGCCCAACGTGAAGCTCCACCTCGACACGTTCCACATGAACATCGAGGAGAAGAACCAGTCCGCCGCCATCCTCCGGGCCGGCAAGCATCTCGGACACTTCCACGCCTGCGGCACCGACCGCGGCACCCCTGGCAACGACTCCCTCGACTGGAAGCCCATCGTGGCCGCCCTGAAGAAGATTGGCTACAAGAAGGAGGTCGTGATCGAGTCCTTCACCACCGACGTCAAGGTCATCGCCCGCGCCGCCGCCATCTGGCGCGCCATGGAGCCCCGTCGCGACGACATCGCCGTGAAGGGCCTGAAGAACCTGCACCGCTTCTTCGGTTCCAAGAAGTGACACGACCCATGCGCTTCGCCATTCTCACCGCCCTCCTGTCCGCCGCCGCGCTCTCAGCCGGCACGCGGCAGCTCTTCAACGGAAAGGACCTGACCGGCTGGAAGGGCCTCGATTTCTGGACCGTCGAGGACGGCGCCATCACCGGCCGCACCACCAAGGAGAAGCCCACCAAGGGCAATACCTTCATCGTCTGGCAGGGCGGCACGGTCTCCGACTTCGAGCTGACCTTCCGTTACCGCATCTTCCACGGCAATTCCGGCGTTCAGTATCGCAGCAAGCTCGTCGATGAGAAGGGCTTCGTCGTCGCCGGCTACCAGGGCGACTTCGAGGCGGGCAGGACCTACTCGGGCATCCTCTATGAGGAGAAGGGCAGGGGCATCCTCGCCAAGCGCGGCGAGAAGGTGACCGTCTCCGAGGGCGCCGAACCCAAGAAGCCGAAGATCGTCGTCGAGGGGTCGCTCGGGAAGTCCGACGAGATCCAGGCCGTGATCAGGAACGAGGATTGGAACGAGTACCGCGTGGTCGCCAAGGGCGGCCGCCTGCAGCACTTCATCAACGGCCGCCAGACCGTCGACGTCACCGACACCACCGCCGTTGGCGCCAAGGAGGGCGTGCTCGCCTTCCAGCTGCACGCTGGCCCGCCCATGCTGGTGCAGATCAAGGACGTCGTCCTGCAGGACTGACCCTTTCCTCCATGAAGCCCCGCGCCCTCCTCGCCGTCCTGCTCGCCGCCGCCTCCCTCGGCGCCGCCGAGAAGAAGAACGTCCTCATGATTGCCGGCCGCCCGAGCCACGCGCCCGGCGAGCACGAGCACAACGCCGGCATCCTGCTCCTCGCCGCCGGCCTGAAGCAGGGCGCGGCCGACCTCGTCGAGGTCGACGTCTCCCTCGGCGGCCAGTGGCCGTCGCCTGAGCGCGTCGCCAAGGCCGACACCATCGTCATCTACTCCGACGGCGGCGGCGGACACCCCGCGCTGCCCCATCTCGACGAGCTCGAGAAGAAGATGGCCGCCGGCACGGGTTTCGTCTGCCTGCATTACGCGGTCGAGCCCGCCTATGAGCGCGCCTGCTGGCCGAGCGTCGACGGCAAGCCCGTCAACCCGCCCCCTGCCGGACGTTCCTCCACGGGCAAGGGCGCCCGGGAGTTCAAGGAGTGGCTCGGCGGCTATTTCGAGCAGCACTGGTCCGTGAACCCCCATTGGACCGCCGACTTCCGTTCCCTGCCCGACCATCCCGTGAGCGCGGGCGTGAAGCCCTTCGGTTCCAACGACGAGTGGTACTTCAACATGCGTTTCCGTGATGGCATGGAGGGCGTGACCCCCATCCTCTCCGCGGTCGCCCCCGCCGAGACGATGAACCGCGGCGAAGGCCCGCACGCCGGCAACCCCGACGTGAAGCGCCTCGTGCTCGAGGAGAAGAAGCCGCAGGTCGTCGCCTGGGCCGTGCAGCGCAAGGACGGCGGACGCGGCTTCGGCTTCACCGGCGGCCATTTCCACCGCGGCTGGTCCAATGACAGCCAGCGCACCCTCGTCCTCAACGCGATTGTCTGGACCGCCAAGGCACAGGTGCCTTCGCAGGGAGTCGCGTCCCGGTTCACCGAGGCCGAGCTCAACGCCAACCTCGACCCCAAGCCTCCGCGCAAGGCTCCGAAGAAGAAGTGAGGGCCGAAAGGCCCCCGACGGGCCGGCCCATGCCGGCCCTTTTCTTTACCTGGATCCCAAAAGCGGCCGGCGGTTTGACCGCCGCCCCGCCTCCCAGACCTTGCCTGCATGCCGCTCGACATCGCCGTCATCGGAGGAAACACCGGAATCGGACTCTCGGTCGTCCGCCTCCTCGCCCGGGACGGACACCGCGTGCATCTCGCCGCACGCAATCCCGGCGAAGCCGGGGCGCTTTCCGCCAGCGTGCGTCCCTTTGATGCCGCGTCGCCGGTCGGACTCGCATGGCCCGAGCGCCTGGACGGCCTCGCCTACTTTCCGGGCACCATCGCCCTGAAGCCCTTCCACCGCATGACCGACGAGGACTTCCGCCGCGACCTGCAGGTGAACTTCTTTGGCGCTGTCGAGGCGTTGCGCTCCGCGCTGCCCGCGCTGAAGGCCACCGGCTCCGCTTCGGTCGTGCTCTTCTCCACCGTCGCCGTCGCGCAGGGCATGCCGATGCATTCGGGCATCGCCGCCGCCAAGGGCGCCCTCGAGGGCCTGGCTCGTAGCCTCGCCGCCGAGTGGGCTCCGACCGTGCGCGTGAACCTGATCGCGCCCGGGCTCACCGACACCCCGCTCGCCGCGCCGCTACTGAACGCAGACGCCAAGCGCGAGGCCGCCGCCAAGCGTCATCCCCTGCAGCGCGTCGGCACCCCCGACCAGGTCGCCGAACTCGCCGCCTGGCTACTCGGTCCCGGATCCGCATTCATGACCGGCCAGGTCCTCCGTCCGGACGGCGGCCTGTCCTCGGTGCGCACCTTCGCCTGAGCGCGGCCTTCAAATCAGCATCGCCGTCGGCTCCTCCAGCGACTTCTTGAGCGCCTGGAGGAACTGGGCGGCCGTGGCCCCGTCGATTACGCGGTGATCGCCCGAGAGACCGAGCGTCATGCGCTGGCCCACGACGATGCGGTCATGCGCGTCGACCACCGGCTTCTTGAGCGTGGCGCCGACCGAGAGAATCGCGGCGTTGGGGACGTTGATGATGCCGAAGAATCCCGAGACCCCGAACATGCCGAGGTTCGTGACCGTGAAGGTCGAGCCCGACATCTCGGCGGGCGTGAGCTTCTTGGAGCGCGCCTTGCTGATGAGCGCCTTGGCGTCCGTGGCGATCTCGCGCAGCGACTTCGCGTGCGCGTCGCGAATGACCGGCGTCACCAGTCCGTCGTCGAGGGCTACCCCGAAGGACAGGTGCACCGCGCCGTGCTGGCGGATGCTCGTGCCCGCCCAGGAGCAGTTGACCGCGGGTACCTGGCGGAGCGCCTCCGCGGAGGCTTTCAGGATGAAGTCGTTGACCGAGAGCTTGAGGGCGTCCTTGCCCTCCGCCTCGGCCAGCCGGCGGTTGATCGACTCGCGCATCGCCATCAGCGGGGCGGCGTCGACGTCCACCTCGAGGTAGAAGTGCGGCACCGTCACCTTAGACTCGAGCAGTCGGCGGGCGATCGTCTGGCGCATGCCACCGACCGCGAGGTCGCCGTCAGGCTGCACACCCTTGCCGTCGGAAGGCGGAGGCACCGTCACGTTGACCGGTCCCGAAGGCGCGGCGGGCAGCACGGCGGCTGCGGCGACGTCGCGGGCCACGACGCGTCCTCCCGGACCGGTGCCGGCGAGCGAGGCGGCGTTGAGCGCGGCCTTCTCGGCCATGCGTCGGGCGTAAGGGGAGACCTTGGCGCGTGAGCCGTCGGAGGCGGTGCGCACTGGAGCCGAACCGCCCGCCGGGGCCGGAGGCACGCAGGCGATGCCGGTCGTCTCAGGGATGGGCGGCGCGGTGACCTTGGGGGCCTCCTTGGGGGCGGGCGCGTCGGGCTCGGGGACCTTCTCGCCCTTCTTGCCGACGGCGAGGATCGGCGCGCCAACCGGCAGCTGGGTGCCGGCCGCGACGTAGATCTTGAGCACCGTGCCGGGGACCGTGCAGGAGAGTTCCATCGTCGCCTTGTCCGTCTCGACCTCGCCGAGGATGTCGCCGAAGGCGACCTCCTGGCCCTCCTTCACGTTCCACTTCACAAGCGTGCCCACCGACATCGTGTCGGAGAGCTTGGGCATGTCTATGATTTCGGCCATCGGTAGATTGGTCGGGCCCCGCCTTAGGCGAGGACCTTGAGCGCCTCGGCAACGACGCGGGCGGGGTTGGGAATCTGCTGGTCCTCGAGACGCTTGCAGTAGATCTGCGGGGCGTCGACCGACGACACGCGGTGAATCGGCGCGTCGAGCTCGTCGAAGGCGCGGGACTGGATTAGGTAGGCGATCTGCGCGTCGACGCCGCAGAACGGCTTGTTCTCCTCCACGAGGAGCACGCGGTGCGTCTTGCGGACCGAGGCAAGGACTGTCTCCTCGTCGAGCGGACGGATGGAACGCAGGTCCACCACCTCGACGCTCACGCCGTGCTCCGACTCGAGAATCTCGGCGGCCTTGAGCGACGTGATGACCGCGCGCCCGTGGGCTACGATGGTCAGGTCATCGCCCGCCCGCTTCACGTCGGCAACGCCGAGCGGCACGACGTAGTCGTCCTCGGGCACCTCGCCCTTGTCGTTGTAGAGGATGGTGTTCTCCATCACGTAGACCGGGTCGTTGTCGCGGATGGCGGCCTTCATGAGCCCCTTGGCGTCGTAAGGCGTGGCCGGGCAGACCACCTTGATACCGGGGTGCGAGGCCAGGACGGCCTCGGGCGTGTGGGAGTGCGTGGCGCCGACGTTGGTGCCGCCGTTGGCCGGGCCGCGGATGACGATCGGGCAGTTGATGAGCCCGCCGGACATGTAGCGGATGTTGCCCGCGTTGTTCACGATTTGGTCGAGGGCGACGTAGGAGAACGACCAGAACATCAGCTCCATCACCGGACGGATGCCGAGCATCGAAGCGCCGATGCCGAGGCCGATAAAGCCCGCCTCCGAGATGGGAGTGTCCACGACGCGCTTCGGGCCGAACTCTTTGAGGAGACCCTCGGTCACCTTGTAGGCGCCGTTGAACTGGGCCACCTCCTCGCCCATGAGCACGACTTTCTCGTCGCGTCGGAGCTCTTCGCGCATCGCGGCGCGGAGCGCCTCGCGGTAGGACATGACGGGCATCGGAGGATTATTCAAAGATGATGGTGCCGCGCGAGGAGGTGTCCGGGCCCCGGTTGTCCTCCTCCCAGTAGATGTCCTTGGTCACGTCGGCTGGGGTCGGGTCGGGGGATTCGTCGGCGAACTTGGCGGCCGCGTCGGCCTCCTCCATGGCGGCCTCGTTGATGGCTTTGGCCTTTTGCGGCGTGAGGACCTTCTCGGCGATCAGCTCCTTTTCAAAGAGCAGGACTGGGTCCTTCTGTTCGCGGTACTCCTTGATCTCCTCCTTGTCGCGGTAGGTCTTGTCCGGGTCGGCCATCGAATGACCGTAGTAGCGGTAGGTGAAGATCTCGAGGACCGTGGGCTTCGACTCCTCGTGGGCGCGGCGCAGCGCGACGGCGGCGCGGGCGCGCACCTCGTACACGTCGTGTCCGTTGACCACGTCCCACGCCATGCCGTAGCCTTCCGCTCGTTTGGCGAGGCAGCCCGGGTGGGCCGTGGACCGCTCCTGCGAGGTCCCCATCGAGTAGCCGTTGTTCTCGATCACGAAGATGACGGGCAGGTCCCAGAGGGCGGCGAGATTGTAGGCCTCATGGACCGCGCCCTGGTTGACCGCGCCGTCTCCCATGTAACAGATGCACGAGCCCTTGCGGCCGAGGTATTTGACCGCGTAGGCGAGCCCGGTGCCCAGGGGGGCTTGGCCGCCAACGATGCCGTGGCCGCCCCAGAAGTTCTTGTCGGGAGCGAAGTAGTGCATCGAGCCGCCCTTGCCCTTGGAGCATCCCGTGACCTTGCCCGTCAGCTCGGCCATGCACTCGTTCATGCTCATGCCCACCATGAGGGCGTGACCGTGGTCGCGGTAGCCCGTGATCAAGTGGTCATCCTTGCCCAGCAGCGAGATTGTGCCGGCGGCCACCGCCTCCTGGCCGATGTAAAGATGGAGGAAGCCGCCGATCTTACCCTGCTGGTAGACCCGGATGCAGCGCTGCTCGAAATGGCGAATGCGGGCCATTTTAGTGTAGAGTGCTACCTTTTCGGCCTTGGACATGCCGGCGTTCACGGGGTTTTTGGCGTACTCCGACGGTCCGGCGGGCCGTTTGAGGGACTCGGGGTGGGTGAGGACTGCGGGCTTGGCCACGGCGGTGGGTGTTCCGCTCGATTGGAGGCGGGTTCCCGCCAAGGTCAAGCGAACCCCCTTACCCCCCTTATTTGCCTTGACCCTCCTTGCCTCCGAACTCCCTTTTCGCTCTACTCATAAAGGCCGCAAAGCCGCTTATTGACCCTTTTCATGGAAGATTCCCCAGAGGCCAAGGCCCGCGAGTTCACCGTTCAGAACCGGATGGGCATCCATACCCGGCCGGCCGCCCAGATCGTCCGCCTAGCCAACCGTTTCCCCGAGGTCGAGGTGACCGTCTTCAAGGACGACGAGTCCGTAAACGGGAAGTCGATCATGGGCCTCATGATGCTCGCCGCCGGTCAGGGGTCGCGGCTCCGTTTCTCTGCCAAGGGCAAGGAGGCGACGGCCCTGCTGGACGAGATGGACGCCTTGTTTGCTAGGAAATTTGATGAATCCTGACGTGAGACCCCTGCTCGCCTGCCTCTGCCTTCTTTCCGGCCTCTGCCTGCGTGCGGCGGATGCCAAGCCGTCGGCTCCGCCGCCCGTGCCCGACAACGAAATCCCGTCCCTCCTCAGCCGTACGGAGCTCTCCGAGTGGGGCAGCGCCCTGCGGCAGGTCCAGCTCGGCGAGGAGCGCGTCAGGCAGGGCAACAGCATCATCGCCTCGGCCGCCATCAATCGCAACACCCAGGGAGCCTTCGCGGAGACGCCCGAGCAGGTGAAGGCCCGTGGACAGAAGCTCGTCAATGAAGGCACCGAGCAGATCCGTCGCGCCCAGCCCTCCATCCTTAAGTTGCGCGCGGTCGCGGCCGCCAAGAAGGCCGACCTGACCAAACCCGTGGTGCATGAGGCCGAAGTGCCCGTCCATGGCTGGATCATGGCCTCCTCCCTGTCCGCCGTCCGTCTCCAGAAGGCGGCGCGTGACGGCGGCTTCAAGCATGTCCATTTCCTCGGCGCCTCCGTGTTCGCCAACGGCAAGGCCGTCCGCTCCGTCGCCATCGGCGACTCCCTTCGCGCTGCATGGGAGAAGGCCGATTCGAAGTCGCTCTCTCCCGTGCCCGCTGGCGGCTACGCCTACTTCGCCCCGCCTTCCGGAGAAGGGCCCTCCGCGTTCTCCGCCAAGCTCGACCCCGCCGCCACCCCGCGCACGGTGGCCCTGCTCTGGGCGGAGGTCTTCCCTCTGGCCCCGGACGGCTCCGCCGGACTCCTCTTCGTGCGGCTGGCCGACGCCTTCACCTCGCGCGTCGTCGCTTCTGAAGCCTTCCTGACTAGCGTCGGTCCGGCCGATGCCCCCATGAAGGAGTACGGCGTGCGTCTTACGCTGGCCGACGCGCGCAGCTTCATCCCGCGTCTGGCCGCCTCGGGCGACTGGTTGCTGGCCTACGACCGGGCTTCTCCCGCCCTGGGCTCCGCGCTCCTCCGTCATCTCTGCGTGCGCAACGGACGGATCGCCGTCGGCTCAAGCCTTCCTGCGGCCGCCGTGATTGGCGGCGCGGACGCGCCCTCCCTCGACGGCGCGCGCGCGACCTGGAGCGTCGCCTCCCTCGTCTCCTCCCGACTTAGCCGCTCCTTCCGCGTCTCCGGCGGCGCCGGGGCCGACCTGGTTTCCGTCGGAGACCTGGAACTGCGCGTCAGCGAGCCCCCCGCCGCCAAGAAGTGATTTTCACTTCCTGCGGACCGCGCGGAGCGAGGCCTCGGTGTCCCGGCGGATGCGCTTGATTCTGGAGGCGGCCAGGAGCACGTCGGGTCCGGCCATTCGGTCAATGAACAGCACGCCCTGGCAATGGTCGTGCTCATGCTGCAAGCAGCGCGCCAGCAGACCCGAGCATTCCAACACGTGGGGCGCGCCGTCGGCGTCTCGGTAGCGCACAGTCGCGCGTTCGACGCGCGCCACCGACCCGCGCACGCCTGGGAAGGAGAGGCAGCCCTCATCATAGCGCAGCGCCTCGCCCTCGGGCACGGAGACCTCCGCGTTGGCCAGCACCATGGGCATGATGCGAGCGAGATCCTCCTCCCGTCCGTCCAGGACCGGCCTCGACTCCGCATCCCGCACGTCGAGCACGAAGAGCTGCAGCGGCAATCCGACCTGCGGAGCGGCCAGCCCGATGCCCTTGGCCGCGCGCATCGTCTCGAGCATCGTCTCGCCGAGCGCGCGGAGCGGCGCGCCGAACTCGCGCACTGGCTCGCCCTTGGTGCGCAGCACCGGGTCGCCGTAAAGCCTGATGGGCAGCGAGGCCATGTCAGTCCTCGGGCGAGTAGTCTCCCCGTTCGCAGGCGCGGATGAATCCCTCGGCGCGCTTGCGGAGCGCGTCCCAGCGCCCGCGGAGCTCCTGCGCCTCCGCTCCGGAGATGCGGTGGTCCTCGACGGCGTCCGCCAGTTCCGTGATGACCAGGCTAAACTCGCGCACCAGGGAGTTCGCCGCCCGGGAGAGCTCGGGGGCGCGGGCTTCCGTCTCCTCAGGCGAGAAATGCCCGCCTGCTCGCTGCGCGAACCAGTCGGCGACGCGCAGGTCGCCGGTGGCCTCGAGCAGGATCGCGGCCCGCTCGAGCGGATTGGGCTGGCCGCTGCCGTGCGCGCTGGGCTCCCGCCACTTGTAGAGCATCGAGGTGGACACGCCCAGCGCCTTGGCGACTTCGGCATGGGCGTCGGACTGGCGTCCTTCAGCCCGCGCCCCCAGGTGCAGCAGGGCCTCCCGCACCACTTCGTGCGCGGGCTTCACGTGCTTGCTCCTCTCGCCTCTCGGTTTGCCGGCCATCCCCGCAGGATGGGGCTCCTCGCCGCCCATCGCAAGCGGCTTGCGGCGTTACAGGCACCGCCGTCTTTTGTAGTCCCGAGGTTCAGAAAAGGGTGGATGCCCCGTGCTCCCCCCGCCTATGCTCACGGATATGGAAGAGACCGCATCCCTCGCGCTTGCCTGGACCTTGCTCGCCGCCGGACTCGTGCTCATCGCCGCCGAGTTCCTGCTGCCCACCGTCTTCATCGGCTTCGTCGGCGCGGCTGTCTCCTTCGCCGGCATCTGGCTGTCGGCCTCGGCCGGGGCCGGGTCCTGCCTCCTTTTCTGCCTCGTCTTCGTCGTCGCTCTGGCCGCGGAGTTCCTGCTGTTCCGACGCTTACTGCGCGCGGCACCCATCACCAACCGAGCGGAGAACCAAGGCGCCGCCGTCCCGGCCGCCTCCGGTTACGCGCTGTTCGTGGGTCGTCAGGCCCGCACCCTCACCATCCTCGCCCCTTCGGGCGCGATCGAGATTGACGGCCGGCGCGTCGAGGCCTTCTCGGCCGACGGCTACGTCGACCGTGGCGCCGCCGTCGTCGTGACCGAGGCGACCGCCGGTCGCGTCACCGTCCGCCTCACCCGCTGAACATTCCTCCCATGCCTCCCACCCTGACCATCCTGGCCTACGTGGCCGTCGGCGCCCTGCTGCTGCTGGTGCTGTTCTTACTCTCTTTCCTCGCCGTCTGGGTGAGGGCGCGGCTCGCCGGGGCCGAGGTCGGCGTCTTCGAGCTGGTGGGCATGCGCCTGCGCGGCGTGCCCTACTCGGTGATCGTCGACGCGAAGATCGCGGCGACCAAGGCCGGCCTTCCCCTGGAGATCGACCGGCTCGACGCCCACTTCCTCGCCGGCGGCAACGTCGTGCAGACGGTGCAGGCGCTCATCGCCGCCCAGAAGGCCGGCCTTGAGCTCGACTGGAACCACGCCTGCGCCATCGACATCGCGACCCGCGGCACGAACAAGTCCGTCCTCGAGGCCGTGCTCACCAGCGTCAGCCCCAAGGTGATCGACTGTCCGAATCCCGCCAGCGGCCGCGTGACCATCGACGCCGTCGCCAAGGACGGCATCCAGGTGAAGGTCAAGGCGCGCGTGACCGTGCGCACCAGCCTCTCGCGCTTCGTGGGCGGCGCGCAGGAGGAGACGATCGTCGCGCGCGTCGGCGAAGGCATCGTGACCACCATCGGCTCCTCGGACTCCTACAAGCACGTGCTGGAGAATCCGGACCGCATCTCCAAGACCGTCCTCGCGCGCGGCCTCGACGACGGCACGGCCTACCAGATCATCTCCATCGACATCGCGGACGTCGACGTCGGCGACAACGTCGGCGCGATGCTCCAGGAGGCGCAGGCCCAGGCGAACAAGAACATGGCGCAGGCCCAGGCCGAGATCCGTCGCGCCGCGGCCGTCGCGCTCGAGCAGGAGATGCGCGCCCGCGTCGAGGAGATGCGCGCCCGCGTCGTCGAGGCCGAGGCCAAGGTGCCCGAGGCCCTCGCCGAGGCGCTGCGCACCGGCAAGATCGGCTACATGGACTACCAGCGTCTGCAGAACCTGCAGGCCGACACCGACATGCGCAAGGGCATCGCCGGCGAAGGCGGAGCCGCGCCCAAGGCTTGAGCGCGCTCCTCATCAAGCTCGCGGTCCTCGTCATCGGGGGGCTCATCTACGGCGCGATCAAGCGCGCCGCCGAGGCGCCGGCTTCCGTGCCGCCTCCTCTGCCGGCTCCCCGTGCGCCCTACCGTCCGCGCCGGCGGTCCGCGCCTTCCTCAGCCGCCCGCGCGGAGAAGGCGGAGTCCGTTCCGTTCGTTCCGGCGTCCGTCGCGGCCCCCGTCCGGGCGCCCGCCGTCGTCGTGGAGCCCCGCCGCCGGCCCCGTTTCCATTTCGCGGACGCGGCGGATCTCCGCCGGGCTTTCGTGGCCTCGGAAATTCTCGGCCGCCCCGTCTCGATACGGGAGCCTAGGATCTGACTGCGGATTCAGCGTACGCGGGCGAAGAGCCGCGCGAGGAGGTAGGGGAGCGAACAGCCGAGCACGATGCCGGCTCCCGACGGCACGCCCTCGAAGTGGTAGGAGAGCAGCAGCCCCGCGGCTCCGCCGGACACCGCGCAGGCCACCGCCCAGCCCATCGCGCCCGCCAGGCTGCGCCCGAGCAGCACGCCGGTCGCGGCGGGCAGCACCAGCAGGGCGGTGGTGAGCAGCGCGCCGAGCAGGCGCACGCAGGCGACCGCTCCCAGCGCCACGAGGGCCAGCAGCACCGTCCGCAGCAGCGCCGGCCGGGCCCCGAGCAGCCGGGCGTATTCTTCATCGAAGGAGGCCAGCTCGAGTTCCTTGTGCAGGACGCGCAGCGCGAGCAGGATCAGCGTCGAGGTGGCGCCGACCGCGGCCAGGTCCTCCGGCCCCACCGAGACCACGCTGCCGAAGAGCAGGCCTCCGTAGTCCCTCCACGCGTGAGCTTGCTGCATGAGCGCCACGCCCGCGGCCAGCATCACGGAGAGCATCACACCGATCGCGGTGTCCTCGCTCACCTCCTTGCGCGAGGCCAGCCAGGCCGCACCCGCCGCGGTGAGCAGCGCCGCGGCCAGCGCGCCGAGGTAAGGTGAGATCCCGAGCAGGACGGCCCCGGTGATGCCAGGTAGGATGGAATGCGTGAGCGCCATGCTGACGAAGGCCATGCGGCGCAGGATGACGTAGACTCCCAGGCAGGCACAGGCTGCGCCGCCGAGCGTCAGCGCGACGAGCGCGCGGAGGAAGAAATCCTCCGACAGCGGCTGGGTGAGGAATTCAAGCATGCGGCGCGCCTCCGGCGCGTTCGCGCAGCCCGCCGCCGCTCATCTCCAGCACCTGGTCGAAGCGGGACAGTCCTCCAATCCCGTGGGTCGACATCAGCACCGAGAACTTCGCGTCGGGCGCGAAAAGGTGCGCGTCCACGAGTTCGCGGCTGGCGTCGTCGAGGGCCGCGTAGGGCTCGTCGAGCAGCAGCAGTTCCGCGCCCTGCACGGCGGCCCGGGCGAGGAGCGCCCGTTGGAGCTGCCCGCCCGAGAGCGATTGGACCTGGCGTTCCGCGAGATCGGAAAGGCCGAGCATGGCGAGGGCGCGTTCCACGGTTCCGCTCCGGTGGCTGCATTCCTCGAACCAGCCGTGTTGGGCGTACGTGCCCGTGGCCACCAGCCTCCTGAGCGTGATCGGGAAGGGCGTGGTGAAAGCGGGCCTCTGCGCAAGGAAGGCAATCTGTGGGCGGCCCGTGCTCGGCGTGCGGCCCAGAGCCCTGACCGCACCGCCGGCGGGCGGCAGCAGGCCGGCCAGCACGCGCAGCAACGTCGACTTGCCCGAGCCGTTCGGTCCGGTGAGCGCGGCACGTCCGCCCTTGCGCAGTCGGAAATTCACCCCGGAGAACGCGAGCGGCCCGCCAGCCTCCGCGCTGGCGGAGAGGTCCTCGGCTTCGGCCGTCCAGAGATTCCCCGACGCCGACTCGGGCCGGGAGTAGGGCAGGGTGGGCAGCAGGCGGAGCGGCAGACCCGACAGCGCGTCCAGCCACCGTCCCCCTTCCTTCATCGGAGCATCAGCGCCTCGTGGAGCATCCGTCCCTGGAGGACCATCATGCTCTTCCAGCTGGAGCCTTGGGCGGACGGGAGCGATTCGAAGTTGAGCGCAATGGGCGAGGGAATCCCGGCGTCCGATGCGAGGCGCTTGGCCATCTCCTGGTTGTGGCCTTCGTCGGTCACGATCACGCGCACGCCGTCGGCCCGGATGCTCTTGAGCAGCCGGGAGAAGTGGCGGGCGGAAGTGTCAGCCGCCTCACCTGAGGAGCTCTCCAGAAGCGTGCCGACGATTTTAATCCCATATCTCGCGGCGAAAGGATTGAGACTCGGGTGCTGGGTCACGAGCTTGCGTCGTTCAGCGGGCAGGGTTGAAAACAGGGCCTTGAGCTCGGAGTCGACGGACTGGGCCTCCTTAAGCATTTGTACATGAGAAACATTCAGATTAGGGTCGGTCTTGTTCAGTTCAGCGCACAGTCTGGTGACCATGCTCATGACAAGAAGCGGATCCGTCCATCCATGGGAAGGAAGTCGGGTTCCGTCCTCGTTCACGCCGAGCCAAAGGACGCGGTGATTCGGGGAGGATTTGGCCCAATCGTGCAGCCAGGCTTCAGAATCCGGGCTGAAGCCGACCACCACCTGGGACCGTTTCAGCCTGACGACGTCTTGGGCCGATAGCTGGTACTCGTGCAATTCGCCTTTAATGGGCACGAGGCTATGAATTAAGCCTTTATCCTTCAGTATTTGATGACACCAGTCTTCGAGAATGCTGAAGCTGCACACGACCTCGATCTTCGATGTCCCGGCCGATGCCATGCAGGGGGCGAAAATTAATGTCAGTACGAACAGCGCCTTGTGATACATAGGAGAGAAGAGAAAACCTCTGGATCATCTGTATTGCAATTCATTTGCATAACGGATTGTGCATTTCTTGCCTAGTTTTGCGTTTGCAACCCACTTTTTGAAAGGATAGCCCTCTATTTCCCATGTCCACGTTGCGTGCCATGACCGCTCTTTTTGGGGTATTCGCCCTAATGGCAGGTCCCCTTTTCGGTCAGGCCGCCGCACCTGTCAAAAGCCCCGTCGCCGTTCGCGACGTGAAGTTCATGCAGGTCAGGATAGGCGCCCAGGAGCATCCTTGGAACCGGATGCAGGTCGAATTGCAGGCAAACGCCACCCTCGATCCCAAGGCCATCAAGCGCTGGGTGGACAAGGTGAAGGTGACCGTCACCCAGATTTACAAGACGGACTCCGCCAAGTTCGAGGACTGGAACTACTACCGTTCTTCCGCCACGGTGCTCACCCTGGAGCTCGGCAAGCCCCGCTCAGTCCTGTTCTATCTTCCCGGCGACATCGTCAAGCGCGACAACCTGCGCAAGGAGCCAGACTATTATTTCGTCCAGGTCGACGTCGGTGGCACGGAGTCCCCCCTCTTCGACGCCAAAGGCGCGCTGCTCACGGAGCAGTCCCGTGCCGTGCACCGCGAAATCGCCAAGAAGGACGTCTTCGACAAGGCCAAGGACGCCGCGGACCGCGGCGTAATCACCACGCCCGGCATCCTGCGCCCCCAGTACCTTCTCATCTTTCCCGACATTGTGCCGGCCGTGCCTGCCTCGCCTGAATTCATCCGCGAGGACGCCTCCGCCCGCTGATCCGACCTGTCCCCAAACCGCAGCATGAGCCAGACCCAGGCGACCATCGTCAATCTTGCGGCGTCCCACGTCTCGGTGTCGGTCTTCGGCACGTCGTCCGGCAGCCTCGTCCTGCAGCGTTTTCACGTCGAGGAACTCACGTCCGGACTCACCGTCGACGACCAGTGGCTTGACGCGTCCGTTAACGCCCTCCGCGACCTCGTCGAGGCTCACGGCATCTCGGGCTACGTGACCGTCATCGTGCCCGGCTTCCTGCTGCTGCAGAAGTCCCTCAAGGTGCCCCAGGTCGAAAGCCAGAAGCAGGCCCAGATCGTCGCCTACGAGGCCCAGAACGCGATCCCCTATCCGCTCAACGAAGTCATCTGGGACAGCCAGGTGATGTCATCGGACGGCGTCGAGGCCGAGGTGCTCCTCTTCGCCCTCCGCACCGAGGTCGCGAGCCGCATCGCCAACCTCGTCTCCTCCACCGGCCTGCGTCCCTATGCCATTCAGGCCTCGCCCCTCCTTGACAGCCAGGCCTTCCTGCTCGCCGGCGGCTCCGCCACCGAGGAGGTGCTCATCCTCAACGTGGGCGCGCGCTCGACCACCCTCAGCTTCGTCGGCCCCGGCGGCGCCAACATCCAGTCCGCCAACATCGGCGGCAACATGCTCACCCAAGGGCTCTCGGACAACACCGGCCAGCCTTTCGCCGCCGCCGAGGCCCTCAAGGTAGGCTACTTCAGTGGCGTCCTCCATCTCGCCGAGTCCGATCCCCAGGCGGCGCTCCTCCAGTCCAACTCCCAGCAGTTCATCCGGCGCCTGTCTCAAGACATCAACCGCCGCCTGATCAACGTCCGTCGCGGCGCCGGCGCCCGACAGCCCACCCGCATCCTGCTCACCGGCCGCGGCACCCTCCTGCCCGGCCTGAAGGAGCAGCTGTGCGAGACCTTGCGCCTGCCCGTCGAGCCCTTCCAGCCCGCTTCCGTCCTCATCCTCGGTGAGGAGGTCAGCCAAGACCTCGTGCGCCGGACCCAGAACCAGGTTTCCGAAGTCGTCGGCGAGGCCGCGCGGCTACTCCTGCCCCAGGCCGCCGGCGTGAACCTGATTCCGAAGGACATCGCCGCGCAGATCGCGTTCTCCGCCCGTCAGCCCAAGCTACTCGCGGCCGCCCTCCTCGCCGCGCTCATTCCTTTCCCCGTCTGGTACGTCTACAGTGAGAGCGCGACGCATTCTCAGGATCTTACCTCGAAGCTCACCGCCAAGTCGGCCGAGCTCAAGCGTCACCAGGTTGAGCTGACCGACACGCGCCAGAAGACGGACGCCGTTCTTGCGGTGAACCGCGAGCTCGAGTCGGTCGTGCTCAACCGGCCCAACTGGCTGGCCTTTCTGGCCGACCTCCAGGTGCGCATCTCCTCACTCCCCAACACTTGGGTCGAGGAGATGCACGTGCGACGTGAGACCCAGACGCTCCCGCCCGCCGCCGAAGGCGAGCCGCCGCCCCCTCTGGTCACCGTGTCTAAGGTCATCCTCACGGTGAGATTCCTCCTCCCTGAAGTTGCCCCGCAGCGTCCCCACAACGCCGCCGCGATGAACAAGCGGCAGAAGGCCCTGCTCGACGCCCTGCGCCAGTCCAAGTTCATCGCCGAGATTCCCGACGGTGACATCAAGGGGGAGTTCACGCCCACCAACTCTCCCAAGCTCACGCTGACCCTGGTTATCGACAAGGAGGCCTCGCTCTGAACATGGACGCCTTCCGTAAGAACAAGGGCTTCTTCGTCGGGCTGATTCTCGTCGCCCTGGTCTTCCTTCTCGGCGTCTCCCTGGCGGCGCTCAGCTATCTCGACGCCTCCGACGCCGACAGCCGGCTGCTCTCCGCCCAGCGCGAAGTCAAACTGCTGCTCGACGGGCATGAGTTCCCGGCCTTCAAGGTGGCGCCCAAGACGGACAAGATCGCCCTCACCGGGGAGTCCACCGAGGCGGCGGCCAAGGACCTGGCCGAGCTCACCTCGCGCCAGGCCGAGCTCCGCAAGGTGATCAACGGCGACCCGGATTCCGCTATCAAGGGCCGCGTTTCCGCCAACTCCTCCGAGCTCGCCTCCACCATCCGCCAGTCCGTGGACGAATGGAAGCGTTTCGCCCAGGACAAGGACGTGCGCCTGCTCCCCAACGACCAGTGCGACTTTGGCTTCCGTCGTTACATCCGCAATCCCGGCACCTCGCCCCGCAAGGACCTCGTGCGCGTCGATCAGCAGCGCCTGATTATCGACTACCTTTTCCGTCTCCTGGTCGAATCCCGGCCCGCCGGTGCGCCCATGCTGCTCCTCTCCGTCGACCGCGAACCCGTCGAGACCTTCGTAATCATCCCCGAGGGCAAGCCCGGAGCCGGCACGCTCGGGCCGGATCCGGACGGGGTGCGCAACTCGGAGGCGGACGAGTTCTCCCCGACCCGCACTTTCCGACGCAAGGACCTCGTCGAGACGCTTTCCTTCCGCGTGCGCTTCGTCGGCTCCACGCCGACTTTCCGCACGTTCATCAACAAGCTTCGCAACTCCGGCCGACCCTTCGCCATCACCAGCGTCGACGTGGGCCTGCCCAATGCCGAGACGACAAAGATCATTTACGCCGCCACCCCCGCCGCAAACGGCGCGCCGCCCGCCGCCGCGGTCATCCCCGGACTCATCCCCTCTCCCGCCCCGGGCGTCGATGCCGCCGCTAAGGACGAGCGCATCACCGTCGTCACGGAGAAGCCCACCGAGTTCACCGTCCAGATTGACTACCTGCACGCGCCCGAAGCCCCTGTCGCGGAGGGCGAGGCCAAGAAGTAAGCCATGAATGCCCGCAAGGACAGCGTCATCATCTGTCTTTCCGCCCTGCTGCTGGCCGTGGCCGGGATCTTCTCTGCCGCCAAGCTCGGCATGATTGAGGTCATGTTCATCCGCCCCATCTTGCTGGATCCGCAGGCTTCGGCCGCGCAGTTCTCCGAGATCGAGGCTGCCCCCAAGGGCGTGATCTACCCTTCCACGCCCAGCCCTTCTCTGGAAGACAACGCTCCGGACGTGCCCACGCCCGAGGAGAATGAGGACGGCTGGGACTTCGACCTTTTCACCACCATCGACATCGCCTGGGACCCCGTGCTCAAGGAGTACGTGCCCAAGCGCCGCAAGGTGATCCCGCTACCGCCCTTCGGCGTCTCTCTGGCCAAGGTCGGCCACCCCCGCTACCCTTACATCCTCCGCTTCTCCATCATGGGCCGCAAGGGCCGTGAGGAGATCGACCGCAAGTTCGCCATCGAGAACCTTGAGACCAAGCAGTACTACGACGGCTGCCGCATTGGTACGCCGCTCGACGCCAACACCCCGGTGGTCCCCGTCTCGTTCGCCGTCGTCAAGGAGAAGGATAAGGACGGCTTCCTCGTAAGCCGCAACGTGCTCAAGCTCGAGGACAAGAAGCTCGGACGCACCATCGAGATTGACGACGTCAAGCCCGTCGAGTTCTCCGACCAGACGGACATCCTGCTGGTCTCCACCTCGGAGCCGGACAAGTCCTGGACCCTGCACGCGATAGGCGACAAGTTCACCTATAACGACGCGGTCTTCGTGGTCAATGGCGTTGACTCGGACGCTCGGACAGTGACGCTCAACAAGATTTTCGCCCCCAACCCCAAGAAGCCCAAGAAGACCTTCACCGAGGTGCTTTCGGTTCCTTCAGCCAAGCCGGTCGCCGTCCCTAGCGCCGCCTCTCCCGCCCCCGGCACCGCCGCTCCTGCGGCGCCCGTCGGCCTCCCTCCCGCCTTCGCCTTGCCCCCTCCCCAGTAACGCCACCCCAGCGATTTTTAAGAAAAAGCACAAAAATGAAGACGAATTCCCCCTTACGGCTCACCCTCGCCGCCCTCCTCCTGGGCTCTGTCGCCGGGAATCTTACCGGGCAGGCCACCGACCTGGCGATTCAGCAGGTCCAGCTGCTCAACGAAGCTGTAAAGCTCCGCGACGAGGGTAAGCTCCAGCCTGCCCTCGAAAAGGTCCAGCAGGTGCTCAAGGCCAATCCGTCCGATGAGGGGGCCAAGGAACTGGTCGCCAGCATCCGGCTTGCCTTGGATGAGGCGACCAAGAATGCCGCCGCGCCCGCCCCGGGCGCCGCCCCTGCCGTCGAAGTACCGGCCATCCCCGCCGACCCGGCGATTCAGCAGGTCAGACTGCTCAGCGAGGCGATCAAGCTCAGGGATGAGGGCAAGCTGCAGCCTGCGCTCGAGAAGGCCGACGGCCTGCTCAAACTCGACCCATCCGACGAGGGGGCCAAGGAGCTCCGCGCCAGCATCGTGCTCGCCCTTGAGGAGGCCGCCAAGAAGGCTCCCGCCGCGCCGGCTCCCGCCGCCCCCATCGATGCGCTCGCCCAGGAGTACGCCGCGCTCTACGCCGAAGTCGCCGCCGCCATCGCCAGGGCCAAGGCCGAGGCCGCCCGCGGTGACCACGCCAAGGCCGTCGCCACCCTCGACGCCGCCATCGCCGCGCTCCCCAACATCGTCTCCGCCCAGCCCGTCCGTGACCGCGCCAGCCTGGCCCGTCAGGATGTGCTGATCGACAGGGACGCTGTGAAGCCGGCTTCCGATCCTCTTCTCTCCGGAGCCTCCAAGGAAGTGTCTGCCAAGGTTGCCAAGTCCCAGGAGCTGCTCAAGGCGGCCGAGTCGCTCGTCCGCAAGGGCGACGTCGATTCTCTCTTGGCCGCGCTTAGTGAGCTTGACCGTGCGGGCCGTGAGCTCCCTTCCAACATCGCCGCCGACCTCCTCAAGGAGCGCATCAAGACCGTCCGCGCCGGCGCGCTCGGCCGTCTCGCCCTTCTCTCCATCAACGCCCGCGAGATGTCCCGTGCCGACGGCTACATCACCGACCTCGAGAAGCTGATGGGCGAAGCCGATCCCTCGGCCGTCCGTCTGCGTGCCGAATTCAAGGCCCGTCGGTCCGACCCCACCTACCAGAACATCGACGAGCTCTCGCCCGGCATCCGCCAGAAGGCCGACCGCGTCCAGGAGCTGCTCGTGCGCGGACGCGCGCGCTATCTCTACGGAGACTATCAGGGCGCCATCGAGGTTTACCGCGAGGTCATGCAGTACCAGCCCAATAATCCTGAGGCCAAGGCCTATCAGGTGCGCATCCGCGAGCTCCTTTCGGAGACCTCCGGCCAGTGGAACCGCGGCGTGACCAAGGGCAAGTTGCTCGAGCTGCTCGACGAGACCTGGAAGCTGCCCGAAGTCTTCAACCGCGAGGTCACGATCGTCGGCGGACCGCAGGTCGCCGACCCCATCACCGAACGCATTAAGACCATCGTCCTCCCGACCGTCCGCATCCTTGACCAGCCCCTCGACCGCGCCTGCCAGTACATCAGCCAGCAGGCGCAGCAGTATGACAAGGACCAGCGCGAGCTGAACATCATCCCCGTTGATCCCGAGCGCAAGAACCCCCCAATCAGCCTCACCATGGCAGGCGTGACGGTTGAGCAGGCGCTCAACATCATCACGCGTCAGGCCAACTTCACCTGGATCGTGAGCCAGGGCATCATCGAAGTGCGTCCCGACTCCGGCTCGAGCGACCTCGAGACGGAGTTCTTCCCCCTCGCCCCTTCCGCGGTGATCAAGATGACGGGCGTCAGCGGTGGAAGCGCCGCTGCTCCCGGCGCCACGGCCAGTCCCTTTGCGGGCGGCGGCGGAGGCTCCGCCAGCGGCGCCGAAGCCCGCCCCGAGGAGATCGGCATCAAGAATTTCTTCATCCGTTCGGGCGTCGCCTTCGAGGGCGTGAATGGGGCAGCCATGGCCTACGACGGCACCAACCTCATCGTCACCCAGAACCGTAAGAACCTCGACCGGGTCCGGAACATTCTGCGCCGCTATTCCGACATTAAGCAGGTCTACATCGAGTCCAAGTTCATCGAAGTCTCGCAGTCCGTCCTCAATGAGCTCGCCACGAACTGGCAGATCATCAATCCGGCGAACGCCATCCGCGCCCAGAGCGAACTGCGCACGCTGTCCGGAGTCTTCGGAGTCGCGGCCACATCACAAGCTGGAGGGATTGTAGTTCCTGGACAAGACCCAGTGCCCATTCCCAACCGCCCCCCGGCCATCTCCGGCAGTAACTTTGGCACCGGCAGTCCGACCTTCGGAGGATTCAACCCAACAACCCAAGCCGGCAACATCGGCCTGATTGACAGCTACAACCTCAACCTCTTCCTCCGTGCGGTCGAGCAGAACAGCGGGACGGACCTCATGTCCTCCCCCAGCCTCACCGTGCTCGACGGCAAGACCGCCATCATCAAGGTGGCCCAGCTGCTCCGTTACCCGCAGTCCTACGGTGACGTGCAGGCCGTCGTCAGCCAGGGCGGCGGCGGCGCCGGCGGCGGGGTCGGCGGCCAGGCCGTGGCCGTGACCGCGGGCACCCCGCAGGACTTCACCGTGCAGGAAGTCGGCGTGACGCTGGAGGTGACTCCGACCGTCGCGGCCGATGATTCCATCGCGATGAACCTTAAGCCTAAGGTCATCGAATTCGAGGGCTTCGTGGAATACGGCGGCACCTCCGTCGCCATCTCGGGCTCCACGACCGTCTCCGTCCCCTCAGGCTTCTTCCAGCCAATCTTCACCACGCGCGAGGTCGTGACCGACGTCACGGTCTTCGACGGCGCGACCGTCGTCATCGGCGGCCTGACCCGCGAGGAGGTCAAGACGGTCGAGGACAAGGTGCCCGTGCTCGGTGACATCCCTCTGATCGGCGCGGCCTTCCGGTCCTCCGGCAAGAGCACCAGCAAGCGCAACCTCATGGTCTTCGTGACCGCCAACCTGGTCTCTCCGGGCGGCGCCACACTCCGCAGCTCCCACTCCGGCATGCGCGCCGGCTCGACCTTCTCGAACCCCGTCCTGGCTTCGCCGGGAGGTGCCGTCTACCGCGAGCCGGTCGAGCCCGCCGCCCCGGCCGCGCCCACCGCGCCCACCGCGCCCGCGGCTCCGGTAGCTAACTGAAAGCCCGCGCATCGGCCGCTGAACGGGCCCGCCTCACGGCGGGCCCGCTTTTTTCTGGCTGGGGCGGCTCCGCGGCGGAGACTCCGTGCATGCGCTGGATGCTAGTCGACGGCTTCAACCTGGTCTTCCGCAGCCATTTCGCGATGGAGCGGTCCAATCTCCGCCGTCAGTCGGATCAGTTTCCCACCGGCGCCCTGCACGGCTGGATCAAGTCTCTGCTCGACCTGCGTGATTCGGAAAAGCCCGACCGGGCCGCCGTCTTCTTCGACCTCGGCGGATCGGATCGTCATCTTGCGGCGCATCCCGAATACAAGGCGCAGCGGGATGACACGCCGGAGGACATCGTGCTCCAGCTGCCGGAGGTCAAGCGGCTGACGGCCCTGCTCGGTTTCCAGGTGGTCGAGCGGCGGGGCGTCGAGGCCGATGACCTGATCGCGACGGCGGTGCGGCGGCTCTCCGCCGAAGGCCACGGGTGCGTCATCGTCAGCGCGGACAAGGATTTCGGCCAATGCGTCGGGGGCGAGGTCTTCCAGCTCGCGCCTCCGCCCACCGCCAATCCGTCTGCCGGATGGCGTCGGCTTGACGCGGCTGGCGTCACCGAGAAGTTCGGGGTCCCTCCGGCGCGCATCGCCGACTACCTCGCCTTGGTCGGAGACGCGTCGGACAACATCCCGGGCCTGCGCGGAGTCGGGCCCAAGACCGCCGTGAAATGGATCTCCGAGCATGGCGGCCTCGAGCAGGTGCTCGCCGCGGCTGACCGGCTCGAGCCCGGGCGCTTCCGCGAGCAGGTGCGCGCGGAGGCCGACCGCATCCGCGCCAACCTCGACCTGGTGACCTTTCGGACCGATTATGAGCTCGACCTGGGCGAGGCCCCCGTCGAGGACGTCGAGGGCGTGGAGCGGTTACTCGGTGAGATGGAGATGCACGCCACCTTGCGCCGTTACCGCGCCCGGCACGGCAGGGATGCTGCCGACAATGCGTCCGCCTCGGCGCCTTCCGTCCCACAGAGGCCCCCGAAGCCTCCGGAGCCTTCCGGCGGCTCCGTGCAGGGGGAGCTCTTCTGAAACGAAGAGGCCCGCCTTTCGGCGGGCCTCGATGCGCGGGAGAGGCGGCGGTCAGTTCTTCTTCTCCGCCTTCTTCTCGGCCTTCGGAGCCTCGGTCTTGGGGGCTCCGGCCGCGGCGGCGGCGGCCTGCTGGCCGGCCTGCTGCTGCTGGATGGCGCCCACGACCGTGTTCACTTCCTCCTGGTTGAGCAGGATCACGAACTTGCTCTCGAGGACTTCGACCTCGTAATTGTGGGTGATGGAGTAGCCGACGCTCTGGGCCATCTCCTGATTGCCCTTGTCGAGGGCCTGGGCGGCTTGGTCGAGCAGATTCTTGAGCTTCTTCTTCTCCTCCTCGGCCGTCGCTCGCTCGTGCATGGAGCGCAGCTGCACGAAGGCGTCGCGGCGAGCCTGGAGCTCCTTGGTGAAACGTTCGAACATGACGATGGCGTCGAGGCTGAGCAGGTCGGCCACGCGGAGCAGGCGGCGCTCACCGCGCACGACGAGGTCCTCCTCCTTGAAGTCCCTCGCGGCACGGGCCTTGGCGGCCTCCTCCTCGTTCACCACGGCGTGCAGGCGGAGCTTAGTGTTCACCAGCGCTGTCTGGCGGTCGGCGATGAGCGGAAGGCTGAAGTAGCGACGGGCGAAGATCGCGTCTTTTTCGTTGAAGTCCTTCACCTCGGTTTCGAGGATCTTGGCAAGTGCGTCCTTCTCGGGCGTGGTCAGGGCCGTCTGCTGGCGCTGCTGCAGCTGACGGAGCCGGCCGAACTGCTGGCCGTGCGCGTTGAGCTCCTGCTGGAAACGGACGATCGCGTCCTGACCGGTGAGGGTCAGGGCGACTCGGCCGAGGTTCTGGCCGAGCGGGAGGATCTCGATGACTGGGCCCTTGGGGGCTTCGGCGGGAGCTTCAGGGGTGGCGGCGGTGCTCATGTTTGATGGGTTGGGTATCTGGGAAAGGGTTCACTTCTTCTCTTCGTCCTTCTTGGCCGGGGTCTGGTCGCCTAGGCGCTTACTCTCCTCGTCCGAGAGCAGGGTGTAGAGCTTGGCCTCGGCCGTCTGGAGCGTAATTTCGCCGGGCAGGTCGTAACCGCGGGACTTCCTGAATTCCTCGAGCGCGGCGTTCACCTCGCCCTGGGCGTTCTTGACGGCGTCCTCGACTTTCTTCTTGTCCGCGTCCTTGGTGAGGCGGGGCTGGAGGTCGACGAGCTGCTGCAGCGCGCGGCGGGTCTCCATGACGCGCTGCACCTGGAGCTTGAAGGCCTCGACTTCCACGGCGCCGCTGACGGAGCCTCGGTTAAGGAACTTCTTGTCGCCGGCGTTGACGACCGACTCGGACTTGAACTCCTTGTCGGCGGCGAGCTTGATGTATTCCTCGTTGGAAAGGGCGGAAAGCACGTTGAGCTTGGTCTGCACCACGAGGTACTGGCGGCTCAGGTCGAAGCCGTAGTTCTTAGCCATGGTCGCGTTGTCGGACTGCAGCACGGCCAGCTTGGCCTCGAACTCCTTGCTCCGAGCCTCGCGCTCGGGGGTCGTCAGGGCGATCTGCGCCAGCTGTTGGACCTGCTGGGCCTCCTGACGCTTCTGGTTGATGACCTGGACATTCCGCTCGAAGTTGGCGAAGTCTTCCACGGCGGCGAAGTTGCGGACGAGGACGAAGCGCTTGCCTTCGACCTCGAGCACCTCGACCTGGGCGGTCTTGGGGTCCGCCGGCTTGGCGTCGGCGGGCTTGGTCTCCTGCGCGATCGCGGACAAGGCGCAAAAGCAGAGGAATGCAGTCAACTTCTTCATGAGATTCGTAAGGGACGGGAGGTTTGAAATTAACGAGAATCTCCCCAGCCTCTACAAAATAATACGCCCAGACCTTACTTTTGGGGCTTTTCCAAGGCCTTGCCCATCAAGCCGGCCAGGTCCACCTTCTCGATTTCCCGCTGCAGGGCTTCATCCGCCAAGGCGGCGCGCACTTTGGGGTGGTCAATTACTTTATTTAAATCGTTATTATGCAATGCTTTACGTATATCAGCATCTTGCCAGGCTTGGTAGACTGTCGGGTGTGAGGCCAGGCCCCGGATTTCGGGCATCGCCATGAGTCTTCGTCTCGCCGCTGGATCCGCCATCACCCGGCGAGAACGAGAAATCAGGATGCGATGCCGGTCAGGGATGGGGGACCAGTCCCTGAGTTCCGAAGCCAAACCACTTTTTATCAATTCTTTGCGGATCCTGACAGGCCAGGCCTCGCCCTCCGTCGGCCCCTGCAGGCATTCCTCGATGGAGGCCCATGAAAACAGGGTCATCAACAAAAGGACAAAGTACATGATGCCTGTCCAGCAACCAACGATAGCACCTGCCACCGGACTTTCAGCCTCGTCCGAGCCCTTCGGCCTGCGTCCCAGCCACCAACAAGCCGAATAGGTCATCAGCCCCGAGACGGTGCCGAGGACGCAGATTCCGGCCGCGCCCCTGAGCAGCCACGGAAAGTCCGAGCCCTCGAGCGTCGCGTGTCCGGCCTCCGGCCCGAAGACCCAGCCTGCGGTGATGCCGGCGGTGAGCGCGGCCGGTCCTGCCAGCTGACGTAAGGGGCCGCGTCGGTAGCCTCGCCAGGCGCCCCGGATCATCAGGCCGAGCAGCAGGCCCAGGGCGACGCAGGCGGAGGCGGGAAAGGTCGGTTCCATGAATCAGCGTTCTCCCAGCACCTTGAGGATGCGCCCTTCGCGCGCCTCGATACTCTCCGTCAGCTTGAACTGCACCAGCGCGCGCCGCAGGTTGTGGCCCGGGTGCCGCACCTTGAAGTAGATGTCGCCGGCGAGGTGGTCGGCGAGGAAACGGATCCCGAGCTCGAGCGGGATGAGATGCACGCAGTCGAAGAGACGGCGGTGATCCTCCTCGCTGAGGAACTCGCGCGCGTGCTTCAGATAGCCCCGGTAGATGGCGGTGAAGAGGTCGGTGTCGAAGATGACCGATGACAGGTCCTGGGCGTCCTCGCCGGCCGGGTTGCAGGCCGACCGTGTCGCGTCGCCGATGTCGTAGTGCACCAGCCCTGGCTGCACCGTGTCGAGGTCGACGATGCAGGTTCCGCGGCCGGTGGCCTCGTCGATCATCACGTTACCCACCTTGGGGTCGCCGTGCGTCGTGCGCAGCCGGAGACGTCCGGCGTCCAGCGCGTCCTGCAGCACGCGGCAGTGGCCGCGGCGTTCCTCGACGAACCGCACCGCGCGGCGGGCCTCGGGCGAGGCTTCAAGACGTTCCTGGCCGGCCCGCTTGGCCAGGGCCTCGTCGAGCTTGGCGAGGTAGCCGGGCGTGACGTGAAAGCCGGGCAGGGCGTAGCGCAGGCGAGACGGCTCAAGGTCGCTCACCATTCGGTGGAAGTGTCCGAGCACGAAGCCCACCTCGTGGGCGTGCTCGGGATTCTGCACGCGCTCGTGGGCGTTGGCGCTCGCGATCTGAGAGATGGCCCGCCAGAGGTCCCCGTCGGCGTCGGTCACCCAGTCTTCGCCTACCTTGGTCTGGATGATCTTGGGTAGCTGCCAGATGCGGTCCGAATGGTCGGCCTCGGCCTCAAGCCGCGCATGGCAGTGGTCGGTCAGCGCGCGCATGTTCTGCATGATGGCCTCGGGATCCGGGAAGACCGACTTGCGCACGCGCTGCACGATGAAGCGCTGTTCTGAGAACGTCGTGCGGAAGATCGCCAGGTAGGTGTCGTTGACGTTGCCCGAGCCGTAGGGCTCGACGGTGACCAGCCGGCCCTGGACGTCGAACTGCCTTGCGATGAGGGCTGCGCGCACGGCCTCAATCTGCCCCGCCACGGCCGTCTGGCGAGGGCATTCGGCCTCCGCCAAGGCTTGCCTTCCCCGCCCGGACTGCCCACGTTCATCCTTCCTTCGTGCCGCCACCTTAGCTCAGTTGGTAGAGCGTCTCATTCGTAATGAGAATGTCGCCGGTTCAAGTCCGGCAGGTGGCTCCAGCACGGAGGGCCTTTTCATTCCGGCCGGCTTGCGTCGACCGGCAAACCTCCCTCTCTCCCAGCATGACCCGAGCCAATCATCCTCCCCGCAGCCGCGATCTCAACCGTCGTTACGATCGGGCTTTCCGCGCAGACGACGCCTACCGCGCCACGCTGCCGGACATGCAGAACACCGACGGCTCCCAGATTCAGGGAGCCAACGTGCCCATCCAGCACGTCGGCATCTCGGGCTTCCGCCTCCCCATGTCCGTGGCGTCGCGTGACGGGCGCCCCGTGCTCCTGGAGTGCTCGGTCACTGGCACGGTGTCCCTCGGTGCTGACCGTAAGGGCATCAACATGTCCCGCATCATGCGCGTCTTCTACGAGTTTAAGGACCGCGTGATGTCCCATGAGCTGCTTGAGGAGGTCCTGCTTCGTTACAAGAAGGAGCTCGGCTGCAGCCGCGCCCGCATCCTGGTCGAGTTCCGCTACCCGATCCTGCAGAAGTCACTGCGCTCCGGACTCGAAGGCTGGCAGTATTACCGCGCGGTCCTCGAAGGCACGGTCGACGACCTCGACCGTCTCCGCCGCTATGTGCATTTCGACTTCGTGTACTCCTCCGCCTGCCCCTGCTCCGCGGAGCTCACCGAGCACGCCCGGGAGGAGCGTTCGGCCTACGGCATCCCCCATTCCCAGCGCTCCAAGTCCCGCATTGTCGCCGAGGTGGCTCCCGGACGCAGCCTGTTCGTCGAGGACATGAAGGACCTCGCCCTGGCCGCCCTCCAGACCGAGACGCAGGTCATGGTGAAGCGCGAGGACGAGCAGGCCTTCGCCGAGCTCAACGGAGCCCACGCCAAGTTCGTCGAGGACGCCGCCCGTCTCGTGTTCGAACGTTTCGACACCGACCTGCGCGTGCGCGACTTCGTCGTGGCCTGCTCGCACCTAGAGTCGCTCCATTCCCACGACGCCGTTTCGGTCATCAACAAGGGCCTGCCCGGCGGGCTCTCGGCCGACTTCATGGGCTTCAGAGACCTGGTCTGCTGACTCTCCGAGGCTTGCCCCGCCCCTCGCCGGGGGCATCCTCGGTCCCACGAGGGGGTAGCTCAGTTGGATTAGAGCAGCAGCCTTCTAAGCTGCGGGTCGCGGGTTCGAGTCCCGCCCCCCTCGCCACTTTTTCCCGGGCTTGCTCCCGTGGCCTTGAATCGGTTTGCTTTGCCAATGGAAATCCATGTCGCCCGGAAGTCCGTCTCGCTCGGGACTTTCAAGCTAGAGGAGGTCCGCGCTGGGCTGGCGACCGGTCGCTTCATCACGACCGATCTGGCGTGGCGGGAGGGCATGGCCGAGTGGAAGGCCCTCGGCGAATGGCCGGAGTTCGCGGGCGCGGCGCCCCCGCCGTCCCCGGGCTTCCCCGGCGGTTCCGCCGAACAGCCGCCGCTGCCCTCTTGGGAGCGCGGCGCATCCTTCGCCCACTTCTTCGCCACCATCAGGGAGGTGGCGCTCGATCCGGTGCGCACGTTTGACGGGATGCGTGAAGGCGGCTTTAGCCGGCCCATCGCGTTCAGCTACGCCACGCTCTTCCCCGCCTGGCTTTGCGGCAGCACCCTCTACGGCGGACTCATCCTCTTCATGGCCGGCATCGCCAACTATGACGGCGGGACGGCCCCGCCATCGGCGCCGATGCGATTGGACTTTTTGGCTGAGTTCGGGGCCGCCGCGGCCGCCGCCGTCGTTTCCGGCATCCTCGCGGTCGCGTTCCTGCTGGTGCCGCTCTTCAATTTCGTCGGCGCCGCCATCGCCCATCTGCTTCTCCTGCCCTGGAATCCGCAGGGTGGATACGCCCAGACCTACCGGGCCCAGGCCTACGCCTACGGAGCGTTCATGCCCTTCGCGTTCATTCCTTGCGTGAATTACGTGGTCGGCCCCTGGCAGGTGGTCGCCGCGGTCATCGCGCACTCCCGCGTCCATCGCATCGCCTGGTGGAAGGTGGCGATCTCCCTGGTGCTCGTGCCATGCTGCTGCGCCTGCGGAATCTACGCCCTTCTCATCGCCGCCATCATGCCGACCTTCCTCGGCTGAAATCTTCCCCATGCAGATCCACATCGCCCGCAAAGGCGCCCAGCTCGGCGTCTTCACCTCCGAGGAGGTCCGCGACGGCCTGGCCTCAGGCCGTTTCACAGGGACCGACCTCGCCTGGCGCGAGGGCATGGCCGAGTGGAAGGCCCTCGGCGAATGGCCGGAGTTTGCGGGCGCGGTGCCCGTCTCGCCTTCCTTGGCCGCCGCCCCTGCCGTCGCCTCCGAGATTCCCTGGGAGCGGGGCAAGTCGGCCGGATCGTTCTTCGCGACCGTGAAGCAGGCAATCTTCGTTCCCTCCGTCCTGTCGACCGGACGCCTCGGCTTTGGCGACTGGCTGCTTTTCTGTTACGTGGCTCTGGCCTTCGCGGCGCCCTTCAATCTGGCCGGCGTCTTCCTGGCCGGCCAGCAGAACGAGGCCCTCGCCTCCATGATCCGGAGCTTCGGTCTCCCGCAGTTTAACGAGTTCGCCGACCAGATGGCCCGCACGCCGCCGACTCCGCTCGGCCTGATGGTCTTCCAGACGGTCATTGGACTGGCGTTCGCCCCGATCCTCTACGCGGGCGGCGGCCTCGCCCACTGGGTCGGCCAGAGGATCTTCCAGATCAGGGTGCCGGCCGAGCGCACCGTGGCCGCCACGCTGCTGGCCACCAGCGCGCTGTTGCTCCTGGCCGCCCCTTTCCAACTGCTGGCCTTCGACCTCAGCGCCCAGCTGATCGTGGGCATGTTGACTTTCATCCCCTTTGGCGTGGTCTACTTCCGCGCGTTCGGTGCGGCGTCCGGCGTCAATCCCTGGGCGCAGTTCGGCATCTCCTGCTTCGTCTGGTTCGTGCTCTGCGCTTGCTGCTGTCTGCTCCCCGCGGGGGTGTTCGGGCTCCTTGTGAGCCGCTGATCGGTGCTGCGCCTAATCCGCAGGCCCCCTTACCCCGGCGAGCTGAGGCACGAGCTCGTCTGGAGCGCCACGTTCCTGGGCGGCGCCGCCGCCGCCTTCCTGTGGTTCGCCACCGGGTGGAGCCTGCCGGACTGTCTGCTCATGAAGTGGACGGGGCTGCCCTGCCTCGGATGCGGCAGCACGCGTTCAGCGCGCTGCCTAGTCGCCTTCGATCCTTGGCAGGCCCTGCTCTACCATCCAGGCTTCACGCTGACTGTCCTCGGGCTGTGCCTGTGGACGCTCTACTCCGCGTACGTCCTGGTCAGCCGCGATCCATTACGGCTGAGGATTGCCATGGATGAGTCCGGCCGCTCGTGGCTGCGCCGCGGTCTGGTTGCGGGACTCCTCCTGCATTGGGTCTGGCAGGTCTTTTATCTCATACGGGCATGACCCGCCGCATCTTCAGGCTCATCGGCTGGCTCGCGCTCACGGCGGTCATCCTCGCCGCGGCGCTCGCGGCGACCTACGGCCTGCTGGACCGCCCGGGGAAGAAAGCCATCGAGGGGCCGGCGCTCGATCTCGTCGACAGGGTGCGCGAGGACGGCGAGACGCCGCGGCGTGTGGTGGGCTGGCTCGACCGGGTGGCGGACGCCACCTTGTCGGTGCAGGGCGAAGTGGTGCCGGCTCCGCCGCCCGCCCCCGGGTCGGTCTGCGCCTACGGGGAGCCGCTCGACCGGGTGGGCCTGCAGCGCCTTTCCAACCGGGGCCATTCGGTCGGCTATGACAACGCCCTGCCCGGGCCGCGTTGGGCCGCCTACCGCGTCTTCCCGCATTCCGGCCAGTCGCCTCCGCGGCCGTCGTCGTTCCGCACCGATCGCCGGACTTCGGCCCTGGTCCGCACCGATGAATACACGCGGTCCGGTTACGACCGCGGGCACATGGCGCCCAATTACGCCGTCGCGGTCTGCCATGGCGTGGACGCGCAGAACGAGACCTTCCTCATGAGCAACGTCGCTCCGCAGCTGCATGCGCTCAACGCGGGGCTCTGGAAGGATCTCGAGCAGCGCATCGCCCAGCGCTACGTCGAGCGCTACGGCGAGGTCTGGGTCGTCGTGGGGCCGGTCTACGGGGCCGCGCCCACCAGGTTCGGCCGCATCCCCGTCCCCGAGGCGTTCTGGGCGGTCATCGCCGAGTATGACGAGGCCGGCCGGGGCGTGCGCGCCGTCGCCTACCTCGTTCCGCACGAGGAGAAGTGGCGCGACCGCGAGCTGACCCGTTACGTCGTCAGCGTCGACCGCCTCGAGGAGCTCACCGGCCTCGACTTCTTCCCCGCGCTTTCCGCCGAGACCCAGTCGCTCCTCGAGTCGAGGCGCGCCGACCGGGCCTGGTGAACGCCGCGAGGTCGGCGGCGTGGATGAGGCCCACGCAGTCGGAGCCGTCGGCCGTCGGCAGCCAGCAGACCGGCAGCCGTGGCCATTCCCTGGCCATCGCTTCGCGCAGGCCGCCGACTTCGATGACCAAGGCGCCGTGCGGGAGCAGCGACGAGGCGGCCTCCCGCAGCAGCCGGCGGATCACGTCCAGCCCGTCCTTCCCGCTCACAAGCGCTTCCGGCGGCTCGCGGTGGAATTCGGCGGGCAGGCGCCGCAGCACCTTCTCCGGCTCATACGGCGGATTGCTGATGATCAGGTCGTAGCGCGGCCGTCCTGCCAGTGAGCGCATGACGTCGGTGCGGTGCAGGCGGATGCGCCCCTTGAGTCCGTGGGCGGCGATGTTTTCCGCGGCCACTTCTAGGGCCGCATCGGAGAGGTCGGTGGCGTCGACTTTCGCCTCGGGGAAGCGGCGTGCGAGCAGCACGGCGAGGCAGCCCGAGCCCGTGCACACGTCGGCCACGCGGAGGATCCTCTCCGCCGGCGGCAACCAGGCGGGGATGACTTCCGGAATCAGTTCCACGAAGTAGGAGCGCGGGATGATCACCCGCTCGTCCACCTTGAAGCGCAGCCCGCCCAGCCAGGCTTCGCCGACGAGGTAGGCCGTCGGCGTCCGATCCTCCGTGCGCCTGCGCAGCAGTTCGAGGAACCGCGTCGCGGCTTCCGCGGACACCGGCCTGCGGAAGCAGGATGGCAGGTCCTCCCAGGCCAGTCCGAGCGCGTGCCCGAGCAGCGTCAGCGACTCCTCCTCCGGTCCGAGGAAGCCCTGCCCGTGGGACACCCCGGCCCGTCGCATCTCGCGGTTCGCATGCCGGAGCAGGTCGCCTCCCGTACGGAGAGGCGGGGGCGGGATGGGGCGCCTGCGGCCGTTCATGCCGCTGGCGTCCTCAGGTGAGCGGTGCCGCCGACCAGAGCTCCTTGGGCGTGCGCTCGAAGAAGTCCTCGAGGTACTTAGTCGTGGCTCCGCCCTGGCGGAACACCGGGTCCTTCATGATTGCACGGCAGACCGGGATGGTCGTGTGGACGCCGCGGATGATGTATTCGCTCAGCGCGCGGTGCATGCGGTCCAGCGCTTTCTGGCGGGTGGCGCCCACCGAGATGAGCTTGGCCACCATCGAGTCGTAGAGCGGCGGGATGACGTAGCCCGAGTAGCAGTGGGAGTCCACCCGCACGCCGTGACCGCCGGGCGCGTAGTAGAGCCCGATTGTGCCGGGACTGGGCGTGAAGTTGCGCGCGGGGTCCTCCGCGTTGATGCGGCACTCGATGGCGTGCCCGTTGATGCGGATGTCGCGTTGGGAGAGCTCCAGCTTCTCGCCGCAGGCCACGAGGATCTGGCGGCGCACCAGGTCGATGTCCGTGACCTCCTCGGTCACGCCGTGCTCCACCTGGATGCGCGTGTTCATCTCCATGAAGTAGAACTTGCCGTGCTGGTCCACGAGGAACTCGAGCGTGCCGGCGTTCTGGTAGCCGATGTTCTCGGCGAGCTTCACGGCGACCTTGCCCATCTCCTCGCGGAGGCGGGGCGTGAGGAAGGGGGAGGGTGACTCCTCGATTAGCTTCTGGTGGCGCCGCTGCACGGAGCAGTCGCGCTCGCCGAGGTGGAGCACCTTGCCGTGCTCGTCGGCCAGGATTTGGAACTCGATGTGGCGGGGCTGCTCGATGTACTTCTCGATGTAAACCGAGCCGTTGCCGAAGGCCTTCTCCGCCTCAGCGCGCGCGCTCTCGAACTCCTTGGCGAAGGCCGCTGCGTTGTGCACGATGCGCATGCCCTTGCCGCCGCCGCCCGCCACGGCCTTGATGATGACGGGGAAGCCGATACGCTGGGCCTCTTTGATGGCTTCGCGCTGGTTGTCCACCGGTCCGTCCGTGCCGGGGACGCAGGGCACTTTGGCCTTGGTCGCGGTCTGCCGGGCCACGGCCTTGTCGCCCATCAGGCGGATGGCCTCGGGCCTCGGGCCGATGAACTTGATGTTGGCCGCAGCGCACTTCTCCGCGAAGCCGGCGCGCTCGGAGAGGAAGCCGTAACCGGGATGGATGGCGTCGACGTTGGTGATTTCGGCCGCCGAGATGATGCGGTCCTCGCGCAAGTAGGAGTCCTTGCTGGGACCGGGGCCGATGCACACCGCCTCGTCGGCCAGCTGCACGTGCAGGGACTGCTCGTCGGCCTGGGAGTAGACCGCTACGGTCTTGATGCCGAGTTCGCGGCAGGCGCGGATGGCGCGCAGGGCGATTTCCCCGCGGTTGGCGATGAGGATCTTGTTCATTCGCGTGCTCCGGGGCTCAGCTGACCTTCACGCGGAAGAGCGGCTGGCCGAACTCCACGGAAGTGCCGCTGGCGACCAGGCACTCGACGATGGTTCCTTCGAGTTCGGACTGGATCTCATTCATGACCTTCATCGCCTCGACGATGCAGACGACGCTGTCAGGCTTCACGGGAGAGCCGACGGTCACGAAGGGAGGATTGTCCGGAGAGGGGGCCGCGTAGAAGGTGCCCACCATGGGGGAATTGATGACCTTGACGCCGGGGTCGGCGGCCGGACCGGCGGCGGGCGCGGCGGGTGCGGCGGCCGCGACGGGGGCGGCGGGAGCGGCGGCGGGGGCCGGAGCCGGAGCCGGGGCGGCCGCGGTCGGGGCTTGGAACACGGTGGGCTGCCCCCCCACGTCCCGCTTGATGCGCAGCTTGAACTCCTGGTCTTGGATTTCAAACTCGGACAGACCGGACTTCTTCATCAAGTCCACCACTTGTTTGATTTTGCTTAGGTCCAAGGGATTCTCCTCCGTCATGAGGGTGAAGTCAGACTGATACACCGCTTCAGTCCTACAAATCAATCCCTCATTCCTTTAGGACGTCAGGAATTTTACCCAAGTTATTGTTTTTCTTTGACTTAATGAAGTCTGAGAGCCTAGGCAGTGCGGAGGTTTCGGGCTTGGAAAAACTGCCTTTTACCCTTATTTTTGTAAGTCCGATCAAGGCCCGATTTGGGTTCAGGAGACCGATCAGGGGGACCCCCTGCTTTTCCATGAAGGATAGGTCCCCGATGAAGTCCAATTGCCCCCCCTCCAAGCCGCTCACCCCCGACAAGGTGAGCATGGCTTGGGGCCCCGTCAAGGTGAGGTCAGGGAGGTAGGCTTTCCCCTCCAGGCAGCCGAAGGTCCCCCGGGCTTCCTTGAGGTCATAGGAGGTGACGTTGACGCCGAGCTCCTCGAGCAGGCCCGAAAGGCCCCCCAGGAGCCTGACCTTCTTGAGTTCGGGATCTAACAGGCGGTAGTCGCCCAGCCCTCGCAACTGGCGCGGGGCCCGGAGGTCGACCGTGCCCTTAAAACTGAGGTCCAGGCGGGCATTGCCCGTGCTCTCAACCTGGGTCCCCTCGAAGGCGGTCAGCAGAAGCTCGGGCTTTGAGCCCAGAATTGAAAAATCGACGACTGGTTTCCGCAGGACGTCCCCCTTTACGTCTAGCCGCGCTTCGCCATCCGCCAGCCCGAAGGTTGTCCGGATGGTCATCTGCTGGCCGGCACCCTCCGTCTTCGCGTTCAGATTCAGCAACGGAACCCCCCAGGCTTGGCTGATGCCAGGCGCGGAGATCTCGGCGGTGATCACCGGCTTGCCGCCCTCGGGACGTGCGACCACGCGGAGTCTCCGGCCCGCAGGCAGTTGCAGACCTTTCAAAGTTTCGCCGAAGGATTCGCTGACGCACCGCGCGGCGATCCACGGCTTCATGTCACCGCTGACGTCGACGTTCGGGCCGGCGATCTCCGGAGGGAGGCTCCAGTCCCAGGTCACTTGCCCGTCGAGCGAGCCGTCGGCGGGCAGGCTTCCGCCGGCCAGTTCCTCCAGCCCTATGACCGTGCGTCGCGCGTCCGCATCCACCGTCACTTCAACCCCGCGGAAAGGCGCGCCCATGAACGTGAAGTCATCGAGCTTCACCCGGCCCGTTGTCCGTGCGCCGAGCTTCATCCACTCGCCGTCGACGTCGATGTATGCGTGAGGATGCCTGCGCACCCGGAACAGTGACCACAGGTCCATCCACCAGCGGCCGAGCACCTGGTCGAGGCAGGGAGGCGCCAGGTCGCCGCGCAGGTGCAGGGAGAAAGGCCCGCCGGCCTTGAGCGACAGCTCGGCCTCACCGCGCACCGAGGCCAGCTGGAGCTCCGTCAGTCGCAGGGGCCTGGGGCCGCGGGCCGCATCGAAGTCAAATCCGGCCGAGAGGGGCAGAGCGGCGCCGGGCGCGATGGATGCCGATGAAAGCCCCATCGCGCTGAAGCCGCTCAGGTCCGCCGCGCCCGTCGCTCGGGCCAGTCCCCCCGCTCCGTCGGCCACGAACCTCGCCTCCCTTAGGATCACGGAGCCGGAGAGCCCGACTCCCGCGTCCGCCAGCGCCTTGCGCAAGGGCGCGACGGAAAGCATCTCCTCCGAACAGAAGTCCGCCCGGTCTAACGTCAGCTCGCGCCAGGCCCGGTCCTCGGTCTTCAGGCGCCCGCTGGCGCGTGAGCCGTCAGTCTTCAGCAGGAATCGCGTCTCCGCCGGACCTTCCCGTCCCACCAGCGTGTCCCATCGGAGACGTGCGGTCGGTAGGCCGTCCGCGAGCGCCTCGTCCGCCTTGGCGATGATGCGGAAGCCGCCGTGCCGCGGCTCAGGCGATGCGGTCACCCGCAGGCCGCGCAGGTTCATCCTGATGTCTCCGATTACGGCCGCGGCCTGCGCGGCGTCGGCCTCCAGCACCCAATCGCCGAGGCCTGCGTCCGGGCGTACGCCCACGGAGGCCGTGATCCGCAGGTCCTCGATGCGCACGGGGGTGGACAACGGAGGTGAGATCGTCGGCTGCGCCAATGCCACGAGGTGCAGCGTCGCTCCGTCCGCCCCGTCGCTCCGTGCGCGCACTTCGACCGAACGGAGCCCGAAGCCGTCCGCATCCCTGATCCATACGTCGGCAGATTTCAGCGCGGCGGGGAGGTCGGCGCCGTTCCGTCTTCCCGTCATGAGGATCGCCACCGGCACCTCGCCCGACAGGAACGCCGTCATCCCCCGGCTCCGCAGACGTGCCGAACGGATCACCAGCCAACGGCCTTCGCGGAGGACCTCGCAGTCGATCCGGTCCGCGATCGTCCGCGGCCTGCCGTCGGGCGTCAGCGGACCGGGGAGCCTCACCTGGGCGTCGGTGACCGTGAGTCCGGTCGGCTCCAGCTTTCCGGCTGCCAGCGCCGGCAGGCTCAGGCGTACGTCCAGACTCCGCGCCGAGATCACCCCGTCTCCCGCCCCGTCGAAGCCCAGCGTGACGTCCTCTGCCCGCAGCGATCGGTCCGGATTCACCATCAGCGCGCGGGCCGTGAAGCGGATGCCCTTCGTCGCCAGCGCCGCGGCCGTCTCGGAGAGTAGCCGGTCGGGCAGGCGCACGGGACGGTCGTTATGGGCGAGCCAGAGCAGCGCCAGCTGGCAGGGCAGCAGCAGGAAGAGGCACGTGTGGACGAGGCTCCGCAGGAAATTTCTCCATGCCGGCCGCTCCGGCGCCGGGCTCATCGGGGCGCCGGCGGCGCCAGCAGCGGCGTCACCGCTTCGGCCTGCGCGGGTTCCAGCAGGAACTCGTCGGAGTCGGCTTCATCCCGCAGCAGCAGCGTCCGCGCGTTGATCGGGCCGGAGCAGAGGTAGGTGCGGAAGGTCTCGGCCGCTTCGCCGGCTCCGCCCGCGGCCCGGTCCGTCACGCGGATTTCGAACCGCCAGCCGCCGGCTCCCGTGTCCCGGTTCGGAAATTCAGCGGCGCGCAGGTCGGACATCACCGAGGCGAGCCGGCGCGCGGCGGCGGGATCGAGCGCGCCCTTGCCGGTCCAGCCGCCGTCCGGCCCCAGCCTGGCTTCCCCGATTAAGGCGCCATCCTCCTTGCGCGTGACGCGCAGCCCGGTCACGCGGGCGCCTTGCGGCAGCGTGGCGACGATCCTGCGACGCCATGCCTGAGGCTCCACTTCCCTGTGCCCGCCCATGAGCGAAGCCAGGTCGCAGACCGCGCCCAGCGGGGCGCCCTTGGCCTGCACCAGCGCCGCGCCCGCGCGCGCTTCAGGGTCCTCCGAGAATCCCACGATCATCCGTTCGCCGCCGAACTCCAGTTCGACCGAATGGAGCGGCGCGCCGTTCGGCCTCGCGGTCGCGGGCAGGGAGACGTCGGACTTGGTGCGCAGGGCCCGCAATCCGGCGAGCCCCTCGAGGAAGCGGTTGACCACGGCGGCGTCGGCCTCCCGTCGACGGGTGGCCGTCGAGCCCGGGGCGACCGGGATTTCCCAGCGCGGGTCATTGCCAGCGGAATCGATTCGATGGAGCGTGAGGTAGCGTCCGCCCGAGGTGAGCGTGAATCCGGTGACGAGCGCGGGCTCGAAGTCGGCGGGGCGGGACGGGGCCAGGGCCCGGGCGGCGTTTCTCCACAGGCCCGTCCTCTTGGTCTCGATCAGGAACGTCGAGGGATTCTCCTCGAGGCGCGCCCAGGAGAGGCCCGGCGCGTCGGCCGCCGGCTTGCCGATGAGGAGCACCTGCCGCTTGGAGTTGCCCTCGACGGCAATCCGCAGGGCGGGCGTGGCAAGGCCGGTGGTGTCCTCGGCCGCCTCCTGAAAACGTGCGGCCCGCAGCCCGGTCAAATCCGTGACCGCCTGCGTCGCGGCCTCCTGGTCAGCCAGCGTGTCGAAAGGCGCTTCGAACCTCCATTCCGGTCCGCCGAGGCGTCGGCCCGGCCGCACCCTTGACTCGGAGAGGATGGAGACCGTCTCGCCCCCGTCGACCTTGACGGAAACGGCCCTGGCCTCGAAGTCCGCGATCTCAAACACCTTGTCGACCCGGTAGGACTCGGGCTTGGCGGAGAGCGCCGCCCCCATCGCCTCGGCGAGCGGCAGGATGCGCCGGCCGTTGTCGCAGAGCAGGAAGAGGTTCCTCGTGGCGGGCTGGAGGCCCGCCCTGACCTCGACCGGCTCGACCGCCTTGACGCCCTCGCCCGTCACGCGCAGCGTCCAGCGGGGTCGGTCGAGCCCGTAGGCGGCGAGGCCCTGCGGCCCGGCCTCGGACGTGTCGAAGCCCCCGTCGGTCGTGATGAAGCGCAGCTCGTCGACCAGCCGCTGCACGGCCCAGACGTTCGCCTGCCACTCGAAGGGTTCCGTGATCTTCCAGAGTCCGGCCCGCCGTTCCATGGTCAGCCGCTGCGCTCCGTCGGTGACGGAAATCTTGGCTGGCTCAGCGGGGAAGAGCTGCTGCCGCTCGACGGCTGGGGCGCGATGCGACGAGGTCGCCCTCCACACGATCGCGAAGGCCGCCAGGTTGGCCAGCAGCAGTATGATCGTGGTCCTCGACGGCCGCATCCGAGGCTAGTTTCTGCGGCGCCAGACGGAAACAGCAAGCCCGACCACCAGCACGGCGAGCGGCACGGCGGCGAAGCGCAGTCCGAGCGCCCAGAAGTCTGCCGTGGTCGCCGTCAGCTGGAAGGACGTCGCGCCGCGTCCGGGCAGCGAGACGGCCCGGTCGCGGTCGGTCAGCCAAGCCGCGCACTGCACCATGAAGGCGCGGTTGCCGCCCCGGCTCAGACGCTCGTTGGCGGCGATGTCGGAAGTGCCTACCACCACGAGCCTTCCTCCCGTGCTTCCGAGGCCCTGCCTGATCCCGGTGGCGCGCTCGGCGGCGGCGGCGACGCAGACCGGACCCGGCTGGTCCAACGCGGAGTCGAACCTCAGGGGCCTCCTGGCGGGATCGGCCTCGCCCCAGGCGGCGTCGGAGGAGAAGATGAGCTGCCAGACGTTGAGCGTGCTGTCGGGCTCGCTGCCGATGTCGTACTTCGCGGGACGGAGTCGGGTGGCCAGCAGCGGCAGGTCCTGGTCCTGCAGGACTTTCGTGAGCGGGTGGCCGCGGTCGTCCAGGCGGGTCAGCGCGATCTCGCCGGAAGGGGTGCGCCTAGTCGGATCCGGCTCCTGTAGTTCGGCGTCGGGGGAGAACACGCCCCATTCGGAAAGCAGCGGGTCCAGCCCGTGCGCGCGCCCGGGCTCCAGCAGCGCCAGCGCGCGGCCGTTGCGCTCCATGAGGTAGCCGCGGAGCCTCGCCGTCTCGGCGGGAGAGAACGGGGCCTGCGGTCCGGCGATGAGCACCATCGAGGCGTCGCGCGGGATTTCCGGCGTCACCGCGAGGTCCAGCGCCCGCACCTCGAAGTTGCGCGCCCGCAGGAGCAGCGAGAGCTGGGACAGCCCGCGCGCCTGCGAGACGTCCTCGAGTCCGAGTTCGCCGTGCCCGCGGGTGACGTAGCAGACCGCCGCGCGGTCCTCGGTGACGTCGATGAGCGCGGAGGTCACCGCCTCTTCGCCGCGGAACGTACCTGCGGCGTCGGTCAGCTCCTTGCGGCGCACGTACCTGGCCCGGCCGTTGCAGGTGAGGATGAGGACGGTGTCGGCTTCCGGCGCGCCGTGCCGCGCCGCCACTTCCGAGAGGAGCGGCGCGTTACGACCGCCGCCCACGGTGTCGATCCTGAACCAGGTCGCGCCGTCGCGGCCCGCTTCCAGGGCGTAGGCGTCGAGCAGGCGCAGCAGGCGCGGCCGCAGCAGGCGCGACTCGTCGGAGCCGTCCCCCGCGAGAACGAGGGCGCGCACCCAGCCCGCGTTGCGCCCCTCTCCGACCGGACTGCGCCGTCCCGCCACGCGCACCGTCTCCACGGATTCGGGGGCGAGGGAGTGGCGTCGGTCCACGCTGAGGTCCCCGCGCAGGCGGAAGGCCGGCAGGGAGGCGAGGAAGTTGACCGAGGCGGCTAGGGCGAGCGCCAGCAAGGCCTGCGTCGCGCGGTTCAGCCGGCGCGCGGGGCGGACGGCGGCGAAGTCGTCGGGCGCCTGCCTCATGACTCCTGCCCCTCTAGGGCGAGCACCGAGAGTCCGAGGCAGAGCAGGGTTCCCGTGGCGTAAAGCACCAGCGGACGTGAGTCGATGACGCCGGAGGCGAAGTCCTGCAGGTGTCCGAAGGTTCGCAGGTGGTCGGCGGGGTCGCGCAGCCAGCCCATCCACTCCCAGCTCTCGATGGGCAGCGAGTCGATGGCTCCACCCGCGGCGGTCAGCGTGAGCAGCGCGATGAAGGTGAGCAGTGCCGCCAGCGCCGGATTGCGGGTGATGCAGCTGCAGAGTACGCCGACCGCCACGTGCATCAGGCCGCTGGTGAGCACGAATGCCAGCCCTCCCCAGAGCGCCACGGGGTCGGCCAGCCTGGCGTCGCCCGGCGTGCCCAGGCGATGTTCGGTGAGCCCGGGGAACGCAGTGAAGGCCGCCCAGAGCAGGGCCCAGACGGTCCACGTCGACAGGAACTTCGCCCACACCACCGACGTCGCGCTGGCTGGCGTGGTCAGAAGTGCGGCCAGCGTGCCCGACCTGCGCTCCTCGGCGAAGGTCCGCATGGTGAGCAGCGGCAGAATGAAGAGCAGCGGGACCCAGAAGAGGCGGAAGGTCCCTTCCGTCGGGGTCCACGGCGTCGGCGCCCGGCTGCACTCTAGCACGGCGAACCAGTGCACGGCCCCCATGAGGGCGAGGAAAAGCGCCGCGACCGACCAGGTCGCGCCGGAGAGCAGCGCACAGCGCAGCTCATGGAGGAGCAGCACGCGGAAGTGCCTCATCTCAGGGGCGCCGCCTCTCCCCGGGCGAACGGCGGGTCGCGGCGAGGAAGATCTCCTCCAGGCCGAATCGGTCCTCGGAAGCCTCCCTCAGGCGGAGTCCCGCCAGCGCGAGTCCGGAGGCAAGCGACTCTAGGGCGGGCGAGCTGGCCGGGAGCAAGAGGCGCGTGCGACGCCAGCCGTCCTCCTCTCCGGCGTCCTCCGCCGTGGCAGCGGGATCCAGCGAGCGCGCCGCGGCCAGCACGGCCGCCGCTTCCTCGCGGGCCACCACGGTGAAGGAAGCCGCGGGCCGCAGTTCGCGGCGCAGGTCCGCCGGGCGGCCCTGCGCGACCAGCCTTCCGCGGTTGATGATCACGACCTTGTCGCAGACCTGTTCGACCTCATGCAGGATGTGGCTGGAGATGAGCACCGCCATCCGTCCGCGCAGCGAGCGGATGAGGTCGCGGATGCCGAGGATCTGGTGCGGGTCGAGGCCGATGGTGGGCTCGTCGAGCAGCACGACCTTGGGTTCCGCCAGCAGCGCGTCCGCGATGCCGACACGCTGCCGGAAGCCCTTGGAGAGATGGCCGATCAGCCGCCCCGAAGCGCGGCGCGCGAGGTCGCAGTCCTCCATGACCTTCGCCACGCGCGCCTTCACGTTCGCAGGCTCCACGTCCTTGAGCCGCGCGCGCAGCGTGAGGTATTCCTCCACGCGGAGATCCTCTGGCAGCGGGTTGTTCTCCGGCATGTAAGCCATGCGTCGTTTGGCTGCCGCCGGATCGAGCGCCACGGAAGCCCCCCAGATGGAGGCCCTTCCGGAGGTGGCCGCCATGGTGCCCGCCAGGATTCTCAGGGTGGTCGACTTGCCGGCTCCGTTCGGACCGAGGAATCCGACCACCTCCCCGGGCGCCACGGAAAAGCTCAGGTCCTCGATCGCAGTCAGTGAGCCGTAACGCTTGGTCAGCCCTTCCGCCGCCACCGCTGCCAGGGACTTTTCGGCATCTGGAAACATGGCGGTGGTTCGGCTGCGTGCGTCTCGTCCTGAGACCGCCGCCGGTCTCACTTGGCCGCGGGAGCGGCGGTGAGCGAGGGTTCGGAGCGGACGAGGAAGGCCTTGTCCTGCTGCCAGACGTTGTCCGGGCGCAGGCGCCGGTCCATTGCGTTGAGCCACTTCGCCGCTTCGGCGGAATCTCCGCGCGCGACCGCGAGGTTGGCCAGGCTGAGCATGGCCAGGCCGCGCAAGGTCTCCGGGGCGGAAGGCTCGTCGGCGACGGCGGCGACGGCGGCCTCGGCACCCTTGTCGCCGAGCTCCGAGCGGGTCAGTCCGGCGTAAAGGCGGGCGCGCAGGGCGAGCGCCCGCACGGCGGGAGCCTCGCCGGCTTTGCCGGCGGCGACAGCCGCCTCGTCGTAGGCCTTGGCGGCTTCGGCGAGATTGCCGGCCCGCTTGAGGTCGTCGCCGACTTCCGCCAGTGCGACCGCGGCCAGCGGATCGCCGGCGTGACGCGCCGCAAAGGCGCGCCGCGCGGCCTCGTCCTGACAGGCGGCGTACTCGGCGCCGATTTCCTCGCGCCGTGACTGCTGCCAGAAGTGATGGCCGATGGCGGTCAGGACGCCCAGAATCACGAGGCTGGTCCCCCTCACGATGAGGGTCTTGTTGCGCTCCCAGAAGAGCCACAGCCGGTCCTCGGCGTCCGCGTTGGCGAAATCATCGTCCACGACTACCAAGTTGCGGTCATCGTCGGCTGGCGGCCGCTTCTTGGCGCTGTCGTCTGACATGGGTGGGATACGCTTGCGAGGGGTGGAGGGGTGTCAATCCCCGCCTCCCCCGCTCCGGGCTTGTACCCGCCCGTCCGGGGCCAAGGATGCCACCCCCGATGAGCGCCGCTGACACCCTCGCCGCCCTGAAGTCCGCCGCCAAGTCTGGCAGTCTTTCGCCCGCCGCCCTGGCCAATGTCAGCGGCTGGCTCGTATCCGGCGCTCTGCCCGCGGAGGCCATGGCCGCCCTGGACGATCTGGTCGCAAGGGGGTGCTGGGGGGAGCTGGAGGACCGTTTCTACAAGGGCATCGCCTTCGGCACGGGCGGCATGCGCGGCCGCACGGTGGGCCGGGTGTCGGCCGCGGGGGAGCTGGACGCCTCGGGAAGGCCGGTCGGCGCGGCGGTCGGATCCGCCTGCCTCAATGACGTCAATGTCCTGCGCGCCGCCATCGGCCTCTATCGGCACGTCTCCGCCGTCCATTCTTCGCCTAGGATTGTCGTGGCGCACGACGTCCGTCACTTCTCGCGCCACTTCGCCGAACTGGTCGCCTCCGCCTGGACGCGGCTCGGCGGCGAGGCCCATCTCTTCGCCGGCCCGCGTTCGACCCCGCAGCTCAGCTTTACCGTGCGCCACCTGGGCGCGCAGGCCGGAGTGGTCATCACCGCCAGCCACAATCCCAGTCATGACAACGGCTTCAAATGCTGCCTGAGCGACGGCGGACAGGTGACTCCGCCCGCGGACGCCGCGATCGTGGCGGAGGTCGGACGGCTGGGTCCGGCCGAGGTCGCCGACTTCATGGACAAGGACCTCGGCGGGGTCCTCACGGTCGGATCCGACGCCGAGGAGGCCTACCTAGCCCGGCTCGTCGACGCCGCGGTCGACCCCGAGGCGCTGGCCCGCCACGCCCCGCGCGTCGTCTACACGAATCTCCACGGCACCGGTGACGTCATGATCGAGCCGGCGCTCCGCCGTCTCGGCGTCGACCCCCTGCTGGTCGACGAACAGCGCGAGCACGACGGCGCCTTCCCCACGGTCTTCTCCCCGAATCCCGAGAGCGCGGCAGCCTTCACGCTCGCCCTGCGTTTGGCGTCGGAGAAGGGCGCCGACGTCATCCTCGCCACCGACCCCGACACCGACCGGGTCGGCGCCGCGGTGCCCCTGCCCGAGGGCGGACACCGCCTACTCAACGGCAACGAGGTCGCGGCCCTTCTGGCCGAACACCGCATCTCCGCCCTCAAGGATGCCGGCGTGCTGCCCGCCGCGGGTTCGCCCAACGCCGCGGTCGTCAAGTCGCTCGTCACCACCCCGCTCGTCGCGGCCGTCTGCGCCCGCCACGGCGTCCGCTGCGTTGAGACCCTGGTCGGATTCAAGTGGATCGCGCGCAAGCTCGAGCGCTGGTCGCGCAAGCTGGCCGAGCAGGCCGGGCCCGAGTCGCCCCTGCTGCCCCTGCGTCGGCGCGCCCCCCTGGCGCTCCGTCACTCCTGCCAGTTCCTGTTTGGCGCCGAGGAGAGCTACGGCTACCTGGCGGACGACGCCGTGCGCGACAAGGACGCCAACGCCGCGGTGCTGCTGCTCGTCGAATACGCCGCGGTGCTCCGCTCGCGAGGCCGCACGCTCCTCGACGCGCTCGACGCGCTGCACCTCAGCCACGGGGCCCATCACGAGGACCGGCTGGACCTTGCCTTCGAGGGCGCGGAAGGCGCCGCCGCCATCCGCCGGCTCGTCGCCTCTTGGCGCTCAGCTCCGCCCGCCACGGTCGACGGATCCAAGGTGGTCTGCGTCACGGACTACGAGCGCGACGAGGTCCTCGACGCCGAAGGCGAGCGCATGCCTCCGGAGGAATTCCTCGTCATCGACCTCGCCGACGGCCGCCGCGTCGCCGTGCGCGCCTCCGGCACCGAGCCCAAGGCGAAGTTCTACGTCTTCACGCGCGCGGAGGTCGCCGACGCCGACGACCTGACCGCCGCCCGTGAGCGCGCCCGCAAGTCCGCCCTCTCCCTGCGTGCCTGGCTCGAAGCCGACGCCCGTCGCCGCGCCAAATGACGTTTCCATGAAAAAGCTGCCCCTCCTCCTGCTGCCTCTGCTGTCAGGCTGCGCCACGCCCGCAGGCGACGGATCGTTCGTCACGGAGAAGACGCCCGCCGCGGCGGCCCTTTCCGGAGAGTCCTCCTCGGGCGACTATGCGGACCGCGTCCGTTCGGCCAACCAGCGCAACGACGGCCGCCTGATCAAGGGCGACTGGCTCGGCGCACGGCCCGCCGTTGGACCCGGGCCGGACCTTCAGCGGCCCTGAGCGTCCTTCGGACGCAGCTCGGTGCGGAAGTGCGTCCGGAAGTAGGCCTCGACCGCCTCGGCCACCGCCTTGGCCGTCGCGGCCCGGCGCTCATCCGTGTCCCGCATCAGTCTCGGCACTTCGAACTGGATCCCGTCCAGCTGGGCCTTATCGCGTGAGCCGTGCGCCGCGATGTTGAAGGCGCCGTTGAAGTAGGGTTCCTCCTTCTCCGGACGCTGCAGGTGTGAGGGTACCGCCGCCACGCCGCGTTCCTCGAGGAGCCCACCCATGCTGCTCTTGCCGCGCACGAGTTCGGAGAAGCTGGCCTGCGTGCGCTCGGCGAGCCAGCGGATCGAGGACTTGCGCCGGAAGGACGGGTCATGGTCGAGCTTTGCATCGGGCTGGCGCAGGTCCTCGGCGGTGAGCAGGTAGCCGAGCTCCATGCGCTCCTTGGTGTGTCCGTGGGAGTGCACGTCAAGATAGAGTCCGTGCGGGACGCGCCCAAGGACATCGCGCTCGGCCTCGTCGATCATCGCGTGGTATTCCTTCCAAACCTTCTCGGCGGCGGGATTGCCCTGCGCGCCCTCCTTGATGTCGCGGTTGCAGTCGACCTTACGGCGGGAGAGGTCGCAGACGACGAGGTGCGGGGCCCGGCCGAAACGCGCGCGCATGGCGTCACGGAGGGCGGTCGCCAACGCCGCGGAATGCGTGTCGCGCACGATGACGCCGGTCTTGCGGTCGGCGATCTCCGCAGGCCTGGCGGCGCCGTCGTGCGGGACGGAAATCACCACCTGCAACTCGCCCGGCCAGTGTCGGACGTAGCCCGACTCACTCTTCCGGAATTCGGCCGGCTCCGCCGCGCGGAGGGCTGCGGAAAGGGTGAGGAACGCAAGCAGGATGCCGTGCAGGGGCATGACGCAAGGATGCTCCGCGTCCCTCCGGCGTCAAGGTGCGGTCAGCGCGTCGCTCCGCCCGAAAGCAGTGCCCGCACGGCCGAATCCTCGGCGACGTTGTCGCTCGTCGCGGCGCCGCCAATTCCCTCTAGGAGCACGAAATGCATGCGGCCGCCGCGCACCTTCTTGTCGCGTCGCATGGCCGCGAGCAGGCGGTCAAGCGGCAGCGGCTCACGCAGCCGCTCGGGCAGCCCGTGCGCCGTCAGCGCGGCGCGCACCTGCTCCGCCTGGGCGGCGGTGCAGCGGCCCAGCTCGGCGGAGAGCGACGCCGCCATCGCCAGCCCGATTGCCACCGCCTCGCCATGGAGGTAGGCGCCATACCCCGCCGTCGCCTCGACGGCGTGTCCGAACGTGTGGCCGAGGTTGAGCAGAGCCCGCCCGCCCTGGGCGCTCGTCTCCCGCTCGTCCCCCGCGACGACCGCCGCCTTGATTTCGACGCAGCGGCGCACCACGGCGGGCAGGAGCGGATGCTTCCAGGAGAGCGGCGCGTTCTGTTCGAGCAGCCCGAAGAGCCCGGCGTCCGCAATCAGCCCGTGCTTGATGACCTCCGCCATGCCCGCGGCGAACTCACGCTTCGGCAACGTGCCCAGCAGCTCCGTGTCGGCGAAGACCGCGGCCGGCTGATGGAAGGCGCCCACGAGGTTCTTGCCGGCCGCGAGGTTGACGCCCGTCTTGCCTCCGACCGAGCTGTCGACCATCGCGAGCAGCGTCGTCGGCATCTGCACGAACTCGACGCCGCGCTGGTAGGACGCCGCGGCGAAGCCGGCGAGGTCGCCTACGACGCCGCCGCCGAGCGCGAAGACCGCGCCGTCCCGCGCGACGCCGTTGCCGGCCAGGAAGTCCCAGCAGCGCGCGACCTCTTCGGCCGACTTGGCGGTCTCGCCGTCCCTTGCCGTCACCAGCACCGGCATGAGGCGGCCGAGCTCCGCCAGCAGGTCTGGCATCGCGCGCGCCACGGCGGGCGAGGTCACGGCCGCGCAGCGACGGCCCGCGTCCGCCCGCGCCTTGGCGGCGGCCAGCGCCTCGCGTCGCACGCCGGCGCCGATGCGCACGGGGTAGGAGCGGCTGCCCAGTTCGACGGTGACGGTCTCGGCCGGCATGCCGTCACGCTGGCGTGCGCCCGAGACGGAGGCAAGAAAGCCTTACGGCGCCAGCCCGACTACCGCGCGCGCGTAGGCCCGCGCCTCGAAGGGCTGCAGGTCCTCCGCCCTTTCACCCAGACCGATGAAACGGACCGGCACGCGCAGCGCCCGCACGGCCGCGACCAGCGCGCCGCCCTTCGCAGAACCGTCGAGCTTGGTCACGATCAGTCCGGTGAGCCCGACGGCCTCGTGGAAGACGCGGGCCTGCTCGAGCGAGTTGGAGCCGAGCGAGCCGTCCAGCACCAGCCAGCGCTCGTGCGGCGCTCCGGGCAGCGCCTTGCCGGCGACGCGCGTCACCTTGCGCAGCTCCTCGAGTAGGTGCGCTTTGGTGTGCAGGCGTCCCGCCGTGTCGAGGAGCGCGACGTCGCGACCCCGCGCCGTGGCCGCGCGCACGGCGTCGAACGCCACCGCCGCCGAATCGGCGCCGGCCGCACCGCCCACCGTCTCGGCGCCGACGCGCGCCCCCCAGGCCGCGAGCTGCTCGCCCGCGGCCGCGCGGAAGGTGTCGCAAGCTCCGAGCAGGCAGGTGCGGCCTTCGCCCGCCCAGCGCGCGGCGAGCTTGGCCGCGGTCGTCGTCTTGCCCGCACCGTTCACGCCCAGCAGCATGACCACCAGCGGGCCCTGCGCCGGGTGCGTGAGGGGCGGCGGCGGTCCGCCGAGGGCGCGTTCGAGCGCGGCGGCGGCGGCTTCCGCCGGTCCGGCCGCACGCAGCGCGGCCTCGGACTTCCAGGCCTCCTGCGCGGCGCCGACGACCTCGTCCGCCGTCTCCGGCCCGAAGTCCGCCGCGATCAGCCGCTCGCGGAGCTCCTCCGCGGCGCGCCCGTCCATGGGGCGCGACAGCAGGTTGGAGAGCGCTTCAGCGGTGCGTCCGAGGCCGGCGCGGAGACGGTCCAGGAAGCCGCCCATCGGCTCAGCCCGCGGTCCGCGGGTCGCGGGACAGCTCGCCCTTGTAGCGGTCAAGGATGCCGTTCACGAAGCGGCGCGACTCCTCGGTGGAGAACTCCTTCGCGACGTCCACCGCCTCGTTGATGCTCACGACCGGGGGGATGTCCTCGCGGCCCATCAGCTCGTGCACGCCGAGACGCAGGACCGCCAGGTCCACCTTGGCGATGCGCTCGAAGGACCAGTTGCTGGCGAGCCGGGCGATCACGCCGTCGACCGCCGACAACTCGCGGATGACGCCGTGGATGAGTTCTTCGGCGAAAGCGTATTCCTCCCGCCTCTCCGGGTGTTCGGCGAAGAAGTCGTGCAGGCCCGTGACCAGGTCGGGATGGCGCTGGATTTCCCAGCTCACCAGGAACCGCATGGCAGCGACGCGCGATTCGTGACGTCGGTTGCGCCTGCCCTGCGCCGGGGCGCTCTCGGCCCTCTCCTCGGCCATCACGAACTTCACCTCGACGCCGGCCGTCAGCGTGTGGCGCTGGAAGGCGCCTAGCGTGCCCGGTCCGGGCTCATGCACAATCACGAGCCGCAGGTGGCGCCGGCCGGCGGCGGTGTCCAGCGCGGGCTCCGGCAGCGGGCCCGTGACGCGGCAGCCGGTGGCGCGGGCGGTGGTCACCACGTCCGCGGCCGCCTGGTCCACGGTGCGGTGGTCCTCGCCGGCGATGCGCAGGCGGACGGAGCGGGAGGTCCGGGGCGTTCCGAAGGCGTCAGCTTCCATCTCAGTTCTGGGCGAAGGGATCCTGGCCCTCGCGACGGCGGCGTTCCTCGTCCTCGACCTGGTCCAGGCGCTCGCCCAGCTCGATGCGGTGCAGGGCCATGCTCAGCGCGGCCCGAGCGAACTCGGCTCCGCGGTCGAGCTCGCCCTTGCAGCGGGCCTCGGCCTGCTCGCGCGTGTTGGTGACCACGATGCCGTTGATCACGGGCACCTCCGCGCGCAGGCACACGTCTTGGAGCGCCTTAGCCGTGGAATGTGCGATGACCTCGTAGTGCGGGGTGTCGCCCGCGATGACGACGCCGAGCGCGATGACGCAGTCATAGTCTCCGGTCATCGCGGCCATGTAGGCCGCGTAGGGAATCTCGCCCGAACCGGGCACCCGAACGACCCGGATCGCGTCCTCCTTCACCTTTGCGGCGCGCAGGGTCTTCTGCGCGCGGCGGAGGAGCGCCTCGACCAGTTCGCCGTTGAAGCCTGCCGCCACGACCGCGAAACGCAGCTCGGAGCCGTCGACGGCGTCGGGGATGGGCTTGTCCTGGCTCATGTGCTGGAGAACGGAACGGTGATGAAGCCCCGCCCGGCCGCTGCATCAAGCGGAAAACCCCCGCCCGGCCTCAGAAGGGCACCTGTTCGACGATTTCGATGCCGTGTCCGCCGAGGCCCACCACCTTGCGCGGGTTGTTCGTGATCAGGCGGAGGCGCCGCACACCGAGGTGGGCGAGGATCTGGGCGCCGATGCCGTAGTCACGCTCGTCCATACGGCCGAGCCGAACCCCGTCCGCGTCGGCCTCGAGTCCGCCGGCCGGCTGGGCCACGTGCACGATCACGCCACGGCCTTCCTTGGCCACGGCCTCGAAGCTGGCGCGGAGGGACCGGCCGCCGCCGAACTCGGCGCCGCGGAAGAGGTCGCCGAGGAGGTTTTCGCGCTGCACGCGCACGAGGGTCGGGCCCTCGCCGGGTTCGCCGAGCACGAAGGCGAGGTGCTGGCGTCCGTCCGCGAAAGAGCGGTAAGCGCACAGGCGGAACTCGCCCCACTCGCATCGGAAGGGCGACTCCGCCACGAGCTCCACGAGGCGTTCGCGGCGCAGACGGTACTCGATGAGCTGCGCAATCGAGACCATGCGCAGGCCGAACTTAACCTTCATCTCCGTGAGCTCGGGCAGGCGGGCCATCGAGCCGTCCTCATTGAGGATCTCGCAGATGACGCCGCTCGGATGGAGGCCGGCGAGTGAGGCGAGGTCGACCGCGGCCTCGGTGTGCCCGGCCCGCTGCAGCACGCCGCCCGGCCGGGCGAGCAGAGGGAAGATGTGTCCCGGGCGCACGAGCTGCTCGGGGCGCGCGGCGGGGTCCGCCAAGATGGAGATTGTCCGCGCGCGGTCGTAGGCGCTGATCCCGGTGGTGACGTCCTCGGCCGCATCGACCGAGACCGCGAAGGCCGTGCGCATCGACTCGCGGTTGTCCGGCACCATCTGGGCGATGCCCAGCCGGCGCATCTGGGGCTCAACGGTGGGGACACAGATGAGCCCGCGGGCGTGCCGGATCATCATGTTCACCGTTTCGGGGGTCGCCTTCGAGGCCGCCATCACGAGGTCGCCCTCGTTCTCGCGGTTCTCGTCGTCCGTGACGATGATCAGGCGTCCCGCGGCGATGTCCGCGAGTGCCTCCTCGATCGTGTCGAACGGTTGCGGCATGGGCTGGGAGGGTCGAACTTGGCGGTTCGTCTCGTCCCTGCAAGCGGCGAAGCGCCCCTCAGGAGGCCTTCTGTGCTTGGTCTCCGGCAGCTCCTCGCGCGGATGCCTTCCCCTGTGCGCACCCACTTCCCTTTCGCCACCTTCTAGGCGGCGGCCTCGGCGTCCTTGGTCAGGGCGTCGACGACGAGCGCCTTCTCGGGCTACGCGAGCAGGGTGGCGGGCGGTTCGGCGGCCCCTAGGGCGGCGGCCAGGGTGAAGACGGCTGATTTCATCGGTCTGGATGATGAGGATGGAACTGCGCAAACTGCCAGGGGTTGTGGTCAATCGTAGGCCAGCTGGGCGGACAGCCTGGTGGTCTGTGCGGAAACGGTGCGCAGCCAGTAGGCGTTGAGCCAGCCGGGCAGCCGATGCTCGAGGCTCTCGCCTGGTGCCACCGTGAAGTCCTGGTAAACCGCGAAGCGGCCGTCGCCGGCCACGTCGAGCTCGACCGTGACGCGGGCGGGCTCCGGGCCATGATTCTCGAGCGTGAGCGTCTTCCGATCATAGCCGGTCATGAGGTACGGATCCGAGGGCGCGCCCTTTTGGACGGCGGTCCTCTTCCACGGCCCGCCGAAGCCGCGCGGCTTGCCGAGCTGCCAGAGGTCGTCGGCTGCCCCGGCCCACACGGCGGCCTTGCCATCGTCGGAGCGGATGACGTGATGGTTGCCGCTTCCCGCGGCGGGGTCGATTCCGCTCAGTACGAGTAGTCCGCGGTAGGAGCAGTAGTCATGCACGGCCGCATTGCTGGTTGCGACCGGGCGCATACGGATTGCGCCCTTGGCGTTGAGGGCGGGCAGTTCGTAGAAGGTGCCGTGCGCCTGGAGGAGGTCGCGCTCGGTGCAGACCTCCCGAGCCTTGCGCAGCGCCGAGCGAGTCAGGAGGGCGTCGAAGGCGGCGTTGCGCGGGTCGCCCTCGGCGAAGGCACGGGGCAGTCGCCAGCGCACGCCGCCCTCTTCGAAGATCACGGACGCCTCGTCGGCGGTGATGATGCCCTGAGGGATGGGCGTGCTCTTCTCGACGTCGGCGGCGACTTTCGGATCGGCCATCTTCGTCAGCTTCAGGTCCGCGGACAGCACGTACGCATCGCCAGGCGTGGTCCGGTCTGGCGTGACGGTCGCCGTCAGGACGGACAGCGTGCGTAGGTTGGCTCCGCGCGTGAGGAGGAACGCGCCTTGCGAGGTCGTGTCGCCGGCCTTGCTGAGTCCCTTGAAGATAGCGTCGCGTTCGGTGAGGCGTTCATCCTTGGCGGCGTATTGGAACGTGACGCTGGCCTTGGCGACGTCGCGGTCGGTCTTGGTGCGGATCCAGGCGCCGGGCAGCGCCGCCGGAATCTCGACCCACGCCGAGGCGTCGCCGGCCTTCAGCACGACATCGCGCCAGCTCTTCCACTGGCCGTCGCCCTGGGCGTCGATCTCCAGCGAGAAGGTGGTCGCGGCCGTGCCGTCGTGGGCGAGGAAGGTCGCGCGCTTCGCGAAGCCCGCGAGGAGGAAGGGGTCGGACGGGACCCCGGCCTTGACGGGTTCGTCGACCCAGACGCTGCCGCGGCCGAGCGCCGGGCCGAGCTTGTCCGGCGTCTCGGGCGAGGTGAACCAGAGGTTGGACTGCGACTGGCCGGGGCCGGCGAGAGCGCCCTTGGCGGGACGCTTGTTGAGGAACTCCGACTTCGCGGTGTCGTCGCACCCGAAGACCAGCCTGTCATTCCAGCGCGTGAAGTCACCGATGACTTTGAGGTAGGCGGAGCGGGGCGCGATGCCGGCGGACTTCTTCGAGGAGAAGCCGGCGGGGAATCTCCAGAAGAGCCCGTGCATGGTCATCAGGCGCGAGCCGTCTTCGCCGATGTCGCGGATGCGCGGCCACTCGGTGTTCCAGCCGTGCGCGCCGTCGTACGTGTGGCTGCCCTTCGGCAGGCGATAGCTCGTCCACTTGCCGTCCTCCATCACCATGAGGATGAGCGAGCGTTGGTCCCAGCCGATCGACCACACGGGATCCTTCGCTGAATCGGCGTTGCCGGCGAGTCCGCCGGGTCCGGTGACCTCGGTGAACTGGTTGCGGCGGACGAGGCTCCAGTTCCCCTCGCCGTTCCACGAGCCGAGCGCGCCGCTGACGACGGCCGGGTCGGTCAGCGCCTCCTTGCTGCGCTCGCCATTGTTGGCGAGGATGACCAGTCCCTGTCCGGAATAGAGTCCCTTGCCGTGGTAGCCGGGCAGAGTCGAGGTGATCGTCGCCGGGTCGGTCTCGGTGGTCTGCCCCGGCTTGGGCTTGTTCATGATCTCCCTGATGAGCCCTTTCACCGCGAGCGTCCGCACGTCGACCTCATAGAGTCCGTCCTCCATCGTCGCAAAGTAGACCTTGTCTGCGGGGGCCGTCAGGTGGCGGGCGTTGCCCGTGAGCCGCCCAGGCATGAGCTTTGGCGGGATGACGCGCACCTCGCGGTCGGCGCCGATGAAGTAGGGGCCGATGATCAGCTGGTTCGACTCCTTGTGGATCATACGGTTGGCCGGCGTGCCACCCACGCTTTCCGGCCGCACGATCTGGCGCAGGTCGGGCGTGATTTCGTAGAGTTTGTCACTCGAACCGAAGGGGAGGTGAGGACCGTAGGTGATGACCCAGAGCCGGTCGGCCCAGGGTACGACGGCGCCGGTGCCGCACTCGCCTTCGTCATTGAAATAGGCGAGTTCGGGGTGGATGCCCGAGCGTTCGACCGGCGCGGCCGTCAGGCCTGCGGCGAGGGAGAGGATGGCGAGGCCGGCGCGGGGTCGCATGATCCGATCATACTGCCGGAGACGGCCCGAGGCGAGCGTCCGGCTCAGGCCACGACGGCCAGCCACAGCAGCCCGGCCGCGACGGGCGTGCCCATCAATCGCCAGGGGTCGCGAGATTCGGCTTGCGAGATCAGCGTCGCGACGAGGAGGGCGCCCCACAGGGGTGTCGCCCATGCGGGCAGGCTCTCGAGACGTGCGGTCAGGCCCGGCGCGGCCGCCATGCTTTCCGCCAGCCAGCCCATCATCCGCAGCCAAGCCGCGGCCAGACCGTTGAGCCAGGTCGCGCCGACGATCAAGGGCTCCCAGACGGAGCATGCCGCCGAGACCATTCCGAGCAGGAGCGGCGGTGCCGAGAGCGGCACCAGGACCAGGTTTGCGAACACGCCTCCCCAACTCGCCGTGCCGAACGCCGCTAGGGTGAGCGGCGCGCCGGCGACGCTGGCGGCAAAGGAGACGCAGAGTCCCGCCGTGAGCGTGCGGCGCGCGGACGAGCGCAGACGGTCGCCGAGGCTCCGTGCCGAGCGCGGCGTGGAGAGCTCGGCGACGTCGGGCGCCGCCAGCGTTTCCGCCGCCGGTCCGCCGGAGAGCAGCAGTGCGAGCACGGCCAGGTAGCTCAGCTGGAATCCGGCGTCGGCGCAGGCCTCGGGGCTGAGGATCAGCGTGATGAAGCAGGCCGTGCCCAGCGCGTGCACGGGTGCCGCGCCCCGCCCGATGGCTCGGCCCGCCCAAAGGCACGCTGCCATGATCCACGCGCGCGTCGCCGAGGGTGCGGCGCCGGTGACCTGCACGTAGGTCCACAGCAGCGCGAGTCCGAACAGCCCCGCCGCCAGTCCGGGCAGCCGCAGCCGCCGCGCCGCCCATTCCATGGCCGCCGCCATCCCCGCGATGTGCAGGCCGCTGATTGCGAAGAGATGCAGCGTGCCCGTGCGCTCGAACGCTTTGCGTTCGGACGGCGGAATCAGCGCCGTGCGGCCGAGCATCGTCGCCGCCAGCAGCGCGCCGCCTTCGGGATCTTCCCAGGGCAGCGTCCGTAGCCAGCGGTCGAGACGGTCGCGGCTCGCCGCGCACCATCGGCTGAAATCCGACGCCGGTTCGAGCACGCCGAGGTTCCTCGCTCCGGCCAGCCTCAGCGTCGCTCCCTGTCCGCGCGCCCACGCCGCATACCCGCCGGGTTCACCGGCCAGGGAGGAGAGCCTCCCCGAGAGTTTCAGTTCCGCGCCGGCGGCCGGGCACACGCCCTTACCCGAGATCACCAGCCGCCGACGATGGTACGGGCCGTCCCGGTCGGTGACCGCGCCCATCCCGGTCCATCCTTCTGACGGATCGGCCCGGGGTGTCGCCCGCTCGATGCGGACCGAGAGTTCTTCGAAGGAGCGCCTCACCGCGACCTCCGAACGCGGAGCCTTGCGCAGCTGATGCCAGGCGCAGCCCACGCCGAGGCCCGCCGTCACGAGGAGGACGTGGGCGAGCACCGTCCGTGCGTGCGCCGGCCACAGCAGGGCCAGGGCTGCTACCGCGACGGCGAGCGGCGCGCCGGCGGGCACGTCCCACGCCGCGTCCGCCGCGCAGCCCGCCAGCAAGGGTAGGGCCAGCCACAGGGAGGGGGAGTGCCCGAAGCGTGAGGGCTTCAGTCCTTCTTCTTGATCCAGGGGGTCGGGCCTTGCCATGGGCGGAGGCCTGACGCGTCCGCTTCCAGACTTGCGACCTCGGCCCGCAGGGAATCCCAAGCCGGATCTTTGACGATGACCGGCTCATCCAGCAGATGCTTCAGGGGAATCACGACGAAGCCACGGGATTTCCACCTAGGGTGGGGCAGGGTCAGACTGGCGGACGCATGCCCCCCGTCCCGGTGGAACAGTAGGTCGATGTCGAGTGTCCGGGGGCCGTTGCGGTTGGCCGTCCTTTCCCGGCCTAAGCGGGCTTCGATGCCGAGCGTCGCCTTGAGCATTTCCTCTGGATTTATTTCAGAAGATAATGCTGCACATAGATTTATGAAATCCGGCTGGTCGGCGTACCCCACGGGGGTCGTCTCAAATGCGGGCGATACGGCCATGATCCGGGTTTCAGGCAGACGCCCCATGGCTTCGAGCGCTCGGGCCAGATTGCCTGCCCGGTCGCCGAGATTGCCGCCCAACCCCACCATGTAATGGACCGTGGAATCCTTCACGCCCGTTCCCGGCGGATCTTGACCGAGATGGCGTCGAAATCGGCCGCGACCGGGGCGAAGGGCTTGGTGACCTCGACCGTCACCGCCTTGACCATGGTGAAAGTGCCCAGAATCCGCGCCGCGATCTGCTGGGCCAGCGTCTCGATAAGGTAGACCGGCTTGCCCTTGAGCTGGGCCTCCACCGTCGCGATCACCTTGCCGTAGTCCACCGTCAGCTTGAGGTCGTCCGTGGCGGCGGCCGGACGGGTGTCCAATTCCAGGTCGACCGAGACGGTGAAACGCTGACCCAGCCGGGTCTCCTCGGGGAGGGCGCCGTGGTGGCCGAATGACCGGATGCCTGCGATGCGGATGACGTCCACGACCCGATGAATGAGGTGAGTCCTCGGCGGCGCAAGCGCCATCGGGAGACCCTCCTGCGGTTGTCGGCACTCCCCGCTTGACCGCCCTTCCGCGGGCGGCTGACTCTCGCCCTCAGCATGCCCAAGCGGACCGACCTTCGATCCATCCTCATCATCGGTTCTGGGCCCATCATCATCGGGCAAGCCTGCGAGTTCGACTACTCCGGGACCCAGGCGTGCAAGGCGCTCCGCGAGGAGGGCTACCGCGTGATCCTGGTGAACTCCAATCCGGCGACCATCATGACGGATCCCGAGACCGCGGACGTCACCTACGTCGAGCCGCTCACCGTCGACTCGGTCGAGCGCATCATCGCCAAGGAGAAGCCCGACGCGCTGCTGCCCACCCTCGGCGGCCAGACCGCGCTCAACCTTTCGCTCAAGCTCGCCCGCACCGGCGTGCTCGCCAAGCACGGCGTCGAGCTCATCGGCGCCAAGGAGGAGGCCATCGAGCGCGGCGAGGACCGCGAGAAGTTCAAGAAGCTCATGCTGGAGATCGGCCTCGACGTGCCCCGTTCGCGCGTCGTGAAGTCGCTCGACGAGGCGCGCGAGACCGTGGCCGTCGTCGGCGGCGAATTCCCCCTCATCATCCGTCCCTCCTACACCCTCGGCGGCACCGGCGGCGGCATTGCCTACAACCGCGAGGAGTACGAGCGCATCGTCCAGAACGGGCTCGACGCCTCGCCCGTGCACGAGGTCCTCATCGAGGAATGCCTCCTTGGCTGGAAGGAGTACGAGATGGAGGTGATGCGCGACCACAAGGACCAGTGCGTGATCGTCTGTTCGATCGAGAACTTCGACCCCATGGGCGTCCACACCGGCGACTCCATCACCGTGGCGCCCGCGATGACCCTGACCGACCGCGAGTACCAGCTGATGCGCGACGCCTCGTTCGCGGTCATCCGCGCCGTCGGCGTCGAGACGGGCGGCTCCAACATCCAGTTCTCGGTCAATCCGGCCAACGGCCGCATGATCGTCATCGAGATGAACCCGCGCGTCTCGCGTTCGTCCGCTCTCGCCTCCAAGGCCACCGGCTTCCCCATCGCGAAGATCGCCGCCAAGCTCGCCGTCGGCTACTCCCTTGACGAGCTGAAGAACGACATCACGAAGTCGACCCCTGCCTGCTTCGAGCCGAGCATCGACTACGTCGTCACCAAGATTCCGCGCTTCACCTTCGAGAAGTTCGTCGGCGCCGACACCACGCTGACCTCCGCTATGAAGTCCGTCGGCGAGGCGATGGCCATCGGGCGCACCTTCAAGGAGTCCTTCCAAAAGGCCCTGCGCTCCCTTGAGATCGGCGCCTGGGGCTTCGGCTGCGGCGGCAAGCACGGCACCGAGCCCGTGACGGACCTGACCGAGATCCGCGCGCACCTCGCCCGCCCGAACCCCGAGCGTCCGTTCTACCTCCGGCACGCCATGCTGGCCGGGCTGTCCGACGCCGAGATCTTCTCCCTCTGCAAGGTCGACCCCTGGTTCCTGCGCCAGCTGCGCGACATCGTCGACCTCGAGCGCGCCCTCCGCACGGCCGGAGCTGCGGTCGACGGCGACCTGCTCCGCCGCGCCAAGGAGGCTGGTTTCGCCGACCGCCAGATCGCCTTCGCGACGGGACTGTCCGCCGCCGAAGTCGGCGGACGCCGTCTCAAGGCCGGCGTCCGCACAACGTTCCGCCTCGTCGACACCTGTGCCGCTGAGTTCGAATCCTTCACGCCCTACTACTACTCCTCGTACGGCGACGAGTCCGAGGTGCGCCCTTCGTCGAAGCAAAAGGTCATGATCCTCGGCGGCGGCCCGAACCGCATCGGCCAGGGCATCGAGTTCGATTACTGCTGCGTGCACGCCTCCTACGCCCTGCGCGCCGCCGGCTACGAGACGGTGATGGTGAACTCCAATCCCGAGACCGTCTCCACCGACTACGACACCTCCGACCGGCTCTACTTCGAGCCCCTGACGCTCGAGGACATCCTCGAGATCTACCGGACCGAGGGCTGCGTGGGCGCCATTGTGCAGTTCGGCGGCCAGACGCCCCTGAACCTCGCCGCCGACCTCGAGGCCGCCGGGGTGAAGGTCGTCGGCACCTCGCCCGCGAGCATCGCGCTCGCCGAGGACCGCCAGCTCTTCAAGGACATCCTCATCGAGCTGGGCATCCGCCAGCCCGACAACCGTACCGCGCTCTCCGCCGAGGAGGCCTACCGTGCGGCGGAGGAGATTGGCTTCCCCGTGCTCCTGCGTCCCTCGTTCGTGCTCGGCGGCCGCGGCATGTTCATCGTACACGGCATGGATGAGCTTAAGTCCGTCGTGCGCGAGGCCTTCGACGTCGCCCCGGGCAAGCCCGTCCTCCTCGACAAGTTCCTCGAGGACGCCATCGAGCTCGACGTCGACGCCATCTCCGACGGCGAGACCACCGTGGTCGGCGGCATGCTCGAGCACGTCGAGCACGCCGGTGTCCACTCCGGCGACGCCGGCATGGTACTGCCGCCGCACACCCTGTCCGCCGCGCTGGTCGACGAGGTCCGCCGCATCACCCACGCGCTCGCAAAGCGGCTCGGCGTGGTCGGCCTGATGAACGTGCAGTTCGCCATCAAAGACGGCGCGGTCTACATGCTGGAGGTGAACCCGCGCGCCTCGCGCACGGTCCCCTTCGTCTCCAAGGCCATCGGCGTGCCGCTGGCCAAGTTCGCCTCGCTCTGCATGCTCGGCGCCAAGCTCAAGGACCTCGGGTTCACGCGCGAGATCCGGCCGCCCTTCTGGGCCGTCAAGGAGTCGGTCTTCCCCTTCAGCCGGTTCCCCGGCGCGCCGGTCGCGCTCTCGCCCGAGATGCGTTCCACCGGCGAGGTCATGGGCATCGACGACGACCTGGGCATGGCCTACGTCAAAGCTCAGATGGCCGCGCAGCCCGCGCTGCCCGTCGGCGGGCACGTCTTCCTCTCGGTCAAGGACCGCGACAAGGCCGCCTCGGTCGAGGTCGCCCGCGACCTTGCCGCCCTCGGCTTCACCGTGCACTCGACCAGCGGCACCGCCGCGGCCATTGAGGCCGCCGGGGTCAAGGTCAACAAGCTGGGCAAGATCTCGGAGGGTGCCCGTCCCAACGCGCTCGACTTGCTCAAGAACGGCCAGCTGCACATGATCGTGAACACGGCCGCCGGCATGCTGCCCCGCAAGGATGAGAACGCCATGCGCGCTGAGGCGGTCCTCCGCGGCGTCTACATGGCCTCGACCATGAACGCCGCCCGAGCCGCCGTGCTGGGCATCCGTTCCCTCCGGCAGAGGGCCCTGACGGTCAGTTCCCTGCAGGAGCATGCGAAGGTGCTTCCCCCCAGGGCCTGAATCGGGTACGTTCGACCTCTTACCCATCCCCATGAGACTCCCCCACCTCGCCGCGCTGGCCCTCGCCGTCGCGTCCCTCCAGGCCGCCGAAGAAGCCAAGCCTGCCGCCGCGCAGCCTGCGACCCCTCCTCCCGCCCCCGTGAAGACCCTCACCCCCGACCAGCAGAAGCAGGCCTGGAACATGCTCGGCTACTCCGTGGCCAACCGCTCCCAGATGCCTTCCATCGCCAACCAGCTCGAGCTGACTGACGTCGAACTCGACCTCTTCCTGGCCGGCGTGCGCGCCGCCATCCGCGGCGAGGCGCCCAAGTTCAATCCCGACGAGATCGGCGAAGGCGCCGACCGTCTCTTCACCGAGCGCGTGCAGGGTAAGTCCGCCCGCTGGTCCAAGCAGAACGCGGACTTCCTCGCCAAGGTGGACGCCGACAAGGCTGTCACTAAGACGACCTCCGGTCTCCGCTACCGCATCGTCGAGGCTGGTGCCGACCCCAAGCCCACCAAGAACAGCACCGTGAAGTGCCGCTACGAGGGCAAGCTGGTCGACGGGAAAGTCTTCGACTCGACCAAGAATCGTAACAATGAGCCCACGGAGTTCCCCCTCAGCGGCGTGATTGCCGCGTGGACCGAGGGCGTCCAGCTCATCGGCAAGGGCGGCAAGATCGTCCTCTACTGCCCGTCCGAACTCGCCTATGGCGACCAGGGCCAGGGACCGATTCCCGGCAAGTCCGTCCTCGAGTTCGAGGTCGAGCTTGTCGAGATCGTGAAGTGACCATCCCTGCGGTCTGAACAGCGGCGCATCCTCCGGGACGCGCCGCTTTGCTTTACAAGGGGAACAAATGGGGGCAAAGAGGGTATTAACCCGCATGCGCCCCTTGCTGCCCGCGTTCCTCGTCGCGGCCGCCGCCCTTTCCGGTGCGGGGCTGCAGGACCCTGGCGCGGCGTCGACCGTCCCGGCCTCGGATCCGGCGCTGACGCTGTCGGAGGCGATTGACCGCGCCTTGGCCAACAATTTCGGCGTGGCGGTTGACCGGCTGACGGCGCTCCGCTCGATCGATTCCGTGCAGGCGGCGGATTCCGCCTTCGACACCGTGCTCGGCTGGACCGCGGCCACGGCCGGTTCCAGGGCGCCCCTTGCCGTCACGACCGTCCGGACCGCCGCCGCCGCCCTGTCCGCCTCCCGCCGTTTCGACTGGGGAGGTTCCTTGACCTTGGGAGCCCAGGCCAACCGCGGCTGGAGCCGCACCGGCGGCGTGGGCGTCGCCAGCGCCTACGACCTCTCGACTACCGTCGCCTACTCCCAGCCCCTGCTCGCGGGCGGATGGCGGTCGGTCAACCTGGCTCCGCTCATCACCGCCCGGCAGTCCGCCTGGCGGAGCCGGCTCGCGCTGCGTTCCTCGGCGCTCGACCTCATCCGCGACGCCGAGTCGGCCTACTGGAGCCTCTCCGCGGCACGCACGCTCATCGCGCTCCGTGAGACCAGCCTGCGCTCCGCCGAGTCGCTGCTCGACCAGGTGAAGCTCAAGCGTGAGCTCGGGGACGCCAACGTGCTCGAACAGCTGCAGGCCGAGGCCGACGTCGCCAGCCAGAAGGTCGCGGTGCTCACCGCACGGCAGTCCGTGGACGCCGCCGAGATGCGCCTCCGAAGTCTCCTGGGCCGGGGCGCCGCCGAGGAGGTCGACCGCGCCCTGCTCGTCCAGCCGCTGCCCGAGTCGCCCGTGCCGCCGCCGCCCGAGTTCCGCCCGTGGATCGCGCAGGTCTCCGACTTCGACTTCGGCGTGGCGATTGCGCTATCCAACGTCGAGTCAGCCGACGTCCTCGTCGACCGGGCCCGGCAGGACGACAATCCGGACCTCCGCCTGAATCTCTCCGGCTCCACCGCTGCGGATCCCGTCGCGGGCTTCGGCGACGCCTATGACGTCTGGCGGCGGGAGAAGGGCTGGGGTAACGCCGTCTCGCTCACCTTCTCGATGCCGCTCGGGCTCCGGGAAGCCGAGGCGAACCGCCGGCTTGCCGAGCGGGCCCGCCGGCAGGCCGAGTTGCGTCTGGCGGACGTGAGGCAGACGCTCATCTTCGACGCGCGCGCCACCTGGCGTGACCTCGAGTCCTCCCGGGCGCGCGTGGAGGCCGCCGACACCGCGCTCCGCCTCCAGCGCCAGTCCTACGAAGGGGAGCGTGAGCGCTACCGCGTCGGACAGTCCGACCTCCTGCGCGTCATCCAGTCGCAGGCCCTGTTAGACTCCGCCCAGCTCGCCTGGGTGCAGGCCCGGCTCGACGCCCGTCTGGCCTCCGCCCGCACGGCGCGCCTCGACGGCTCCATCCTGCCCCGACACGGCTTCAGCCTCGATGCGGTCGAGCTGCGTCTGGCCGACGGCGGCCGCGCTGACCCCCTTCCGCCCGCCGAAGACAACCGATGAACAAGAAACTCAAGCTCTCCCTGATCGTCGCCGGCCTCGCCGGCCTCGCCTGGCCCGCATGGGTCCACTTCTCCAGCGCACCCAAGCGGCCGGCCCGTTCCGCCGTCACCGCCGAAGCGCGCGCGGAGCGCCGCGACATCCAGGAGACCGTCGAGGCCTCCGGCTTCGTGCGCGCCGTGACCTACAGCACCATCCGCGCCCAGGTGAGCGGGCCCATCCTCAAGCTGCACGTGCAGACCGGAGATATGGTGAAGAAGGACCAGGTCCTCGTGGAGCTCGACCCTGTGCTGGCCAACGCCGATGAGACCGAGGACCGCCGCAACGTCCAGCTGCAGACCCTGACGCTGGAGCGCCTTGAGCGCGACCTCCGCCGCGTGGAGGTGCTGGTTAAGAAGGGCTTCGTCTCGGAGCGGGAGGTCCTCGATCATCGCACGGCCTACGAGGTCGCGAAATTGCAGCGCGACATCGCGCAGGCCCGCCTCGACAAGGCGGTCGAGAACGTACGCCGCACGGTCATCCGCGCGCCGCACGACGGCCAGGTCTCCGATTGCAACGTGCTCGAAGGGCAGATCGTCATCGGCGCGCAGTCGATCAACAGCGGCACGCTCCTGATGACTGTCTCGGACACCTCCGTGCTCCGGGTCGACGTGAACCTCAACGAGTTCGCCGCCACGCGCATCGCGCTGGGACGCGAGGTGACCGTGACCTTCGACTCCATCCCGAACCTCCGCAAGAAGGGTGAGATCACCTTCATGACGCCCTTCGGGACGGCGGACACCAAGGTGCCGGACCTCCGCGTCTTCCCCACCCAGGTCTCGTTCCCCGCCGGCGACGGCGTGCGGCCGGGCATCAGCGCCAACGTCTCCGTGCTCGTGGCACGCGAGAAGCAGTGCGTGGCGGTGCCGGTGTCCGCCGTCTTCATCGAGGGCCCCGACCGCATACTCTACGTCAGGGACGCCGATGGCGGCTGGGATCGCAGGGTCGTCACGCTCGGACTCAGCGACGCCTCCTGGACCCAAGTACGGGAAGGGGTCGCCCCCGGCGCCGTGGTCAGCCTGGTGCGTCCCGCCGCGCCCGCCCGGTGAGATGGGGTCGCTCTTCTCCATCCGCGGCCTCCGCAAGACCTACCGCATGGGCGATGAGGATGTCAACGCGCTCGACGGCGTGGACCTCGACTTCGAGAAGGGCGAGTTCGTCGCCATCCTGGGCCCGTCTGGCTCCGGCAAGTCGACGCTCATGCACATCCTCGGCTTCATGGACCAGCCCAGTTCCGGCAGCATCCTCTTCGAAGGGCAGGAGGTCGCCGGCCTCGACCCTGACCGCCGCGCCCGGTACCGGTCCAACCGCGTGGGCTTCGTCTTCCAAGCCTTCAACCTGTTGCCGCGGCTGACCGTGCTGGAGAATGTCGCGCTGCCCCTCACCTATCGTGAGGACTCCGATCTGGTCCGCAACGCCGAGGCCGCCCGCGTCGCCCTGGAGCGCGTGGGCATGGGCCATCGGCTCGACCACCGGCCCAGCCAGCTCTCCGGCGGCGAACGCCAGCGCGTGGCCGTCGCGCGGGCCATCGTCGGCCGGCCGGCGATCATCTTCGCGGACGAGCCGACCGGCAACCTCGACGTGCGTAACGTCGACCGCTTGCTCGACCTGCTCGGCTCGCTCATCGCCGAGGGCATCACCGTCGTGCTGGTCACGCATGACCTCTCGGTGGCCGGGCGCGCCCACCGCGTCATCTCCATGCGCTCGGGACGCGTGCAGGAGGACCGTCGCCGATGAGACTCCTAGATCGTCTCCGTCCGGCTGTGGTCAACGGTCTGCGTGAGCTGCGCGCCAACAAGGTGCGCTCGCTCCTTTCCATGTCTGGCATCATCCTGGGCGTGGCCTCGCTCGTCGCCATGGTGACGGTGGTCCAGGGCATGGTGGGCAACTTCCGGCAGTTCGTGGACGCCATGGGCGGCATCGAGAAGGTCACGGTCTCCCGTGAACCGCTGCCCCGCGAGCAGGAGCACCTGGCCGAGCTCTCGGAGGGTCTGACCATGCGTGACGTGGCGCGCATCCGGTCCACCGTGCCCCTCGTCGCCAACATCTCGCCGGAGGCGCGCGTCGGCTTCGAGAAGCTGGCCAACGACAGCCGGGAGACGCTGACCTACGTCACCGGCGTCGCCGCCGACTACCTCCCGGTCGCCAAGCGCTGGGTCGAGCCCCATGAGGGTCGTTTTATCAGCGACCTCGACGTGCACAACATGACCGACGTCGTCGTTCTCGGCGCGGCGGTCGTCGCCGACCTCTTCCCGCCCAATGAGGATCCGGTGGGCCGGGTGATTAAGCTCCGCGGCCGCGCCTACACGGTCATCGGCGTGCTCAACAACATCGAGGGCTCCGGTTTCCAGATCAGCTCAGCCCGATCGCGCGGTTCGGGCGGCTTCTGGCGCTATCGCAACTACGGCGCCTACATCCCCGTGACCACCGCGCTCACCAAGTTCCTCGGCAGCGACCGGCTGAGCGGGCTCGGGCTCCGGGTGGGCGACCCGACGCAGCTGCAGGACGCGGTGGACCAGACGGAGCGCGCCCTGCTTATCTCCCACAAGGGCCTGCGCGACTTCGGCATCACCACCAACGAGCAGACGCTGGAGGACTTCCGTCGCACCGAGTCCGCGTTCAAGCTCTCCCTGGGCGGCGTCGCGGGCATCTCACTCTTCGTGGGGGGCATCGGCATCATGAACGTGATGCTGGCCTCGATCAACGAACGTATCCGCGAGATCGGAGTGCGCAAGGCGGTCGGCGCCCGCGGCTCCGACCTTTTCCTGCAGTTCCTGGCCGAGGCAGCCGTGGTCTCCTTCGTGGGCGGGGTCCTCGGGCTCGGCGTCTCGATGGGCATTGTCTCGGTCATGAACCTCGTGCTTTCCGCGGCGGTGCCGACCAGCGCCGCCTCCATGCTCGATCCGCAGATCATGGCCATGGGGCTCGGCTTCTCCGTGGTCATCGGCCTCGTGGCCGGGGTCTACCCCGCGCTGCGTGCGGCGAGGCTCGACCCGATCGAGGCCCTGCGCCATGAATGATTTCCATGAACCCCACGCTCCTCGCCCTCCTGCTCTCGCTTCCCCTCATGGCGGCGCCGCTTGATCCCGTGTCCGTCTGGGAGGGGGCGCCGCCCGCCGAGACGCTCACCCTGAAGCCCGGCGCGGATCCGCGCGGCACGGTGAAGGACGGACGGCGCACCGACGTCTTCGCGCCCGAGATGATTCCCTGGCCGGCGGCCAGGCCCGGCGCGCCGCTCGTCATCGTCTGTCCCGGCGGCGGTTACGGCATCCTCGCCGAGGAGCACGAGGGCGTCGCGGTCGCGCAGCGCCTCAACGCCCTCGGCTCCGCCGCGGTCGTGCTCAAGTATCGCGTGCCCCGCCGCAGCCCGGACAAGCCCTGGGTCGTGCCGGTGATGGACGCGCGTCGCGCGCTCGAGATCGCCCGTGCCCGCGCCAAGGAATGGAACGCCGATCCGACCAAGGTCGGCATCCTCGGCTTCTCCGCCGGCGGCAACCTGGCGGCGCGCGTGGCCTACGCGCCCGCCGAGGCCGGCGCCCCGCGCCCCGATTTCGCCGTGATGGTCTATCCGGCCTACCTCTTCGAGCAGGACAAGCCCGACAGCGTCCTGCGCAAGGGGCCCGAGGGCGTGGTGCCGTCCGCCGGCACGGGCAAGCCCGTGCCCGCGTTCTTCGCGCACAGCGCGGATGACAAGTATCCGTCCGAAGGCTCGGCCGCCCTCGCCGCCCATCTCAAGTCGCTCGGCGGCAGCGTGGAAGTGCACGTCTGGGCCAAGGGCGGCCACGGCTGGGGTGCTTCGGACCGCTGCGAGGCCGCCCAGCGCTGGACGGATCTGCTCGGGGTCTGGATGAAGGAGACCGGCTTCCTCGCCCGCTGAGCGCCGCCGTCGGTCGCGCAAAGAAGAAGGCCGCCCGTCGGGCGGCCTTCGGCTTGGCGCACTGTCTCCGCGCTCAGAACTTGAAGCGCAGGCCGGCGAGACCGGACCAGTGGCTGATGTCCTGGTCGCTGGCGGCGCCGTTGGCGTTCTCGTAGACGTTGAAGACGCGGGTGTAGCGGGCGGTCAAGGTGAAGTCCACGTTCTGGGAGACTTCGAAGCGGATGCCGACGAACGCGGCGGCGCAGAACTCTTCGATTCCGTTCTGGGTGCTGTCGATGTCCGAGCCGGAGAGCTTGGCCTGGCCGGCGCCGACTCCGACGAAGGTTCCAAGTCCGCCGCGGGCTAGGTCGTAGGTCAGGTCCAGGGTGTAGGTCTGGAGGCTGGAGTTGACGTTGCCGAAGACCGCGTCGCCCGTGGTGTCCAGGTTGGAGTACAGGTAGGTGGCGCCGAGGGACAGCTCATCGGTGAGGGCGAATCCCAAGGAGGCGGCGTAGGTGCCGTCGTTGTCGAAGCGGCTGGCTTTTCCGAAGCCGCCCTGGACGTCGAGCGTCAGGGCGTGGGCGGAGGTGGTCAGGACGGGCAGGGCGGCGAGTGCGAGTAAGCGCATGGGTGTGGGGTGAGGTTGTGAAGATGGGTCCGGCGTGCCTTCGTGTAAAGGGCTAAGGGCTCACTTGGCCCCGCCGACGACCTCGACCTTGAGGATGTCGACCCGCTCGGTGGGGGTGGATTCCTCGGGTCCCACGCAGGCGATGGCCGCGATCTTGTCCAGGACGTCCGCCCCTTCGACCAGCTTGCCGAAGGCGGTGTACTTGTTGTTGAGGAAGGGGGCCGCGCCGTGACAGATGAAGAACTGGCTGCCGGCGCTGTCGGGGTCGGAGGAGCGCGCCATGGAGAGGACGCCCCGCACGTGGGAGCGGTTGTTGAACTCGGCCTTGATCTGATAGCCCGGTCCACCCGTTCCGGGCTGCCGGCCGGAGCCGCGCTTGGAGTTGGGGCAGCCGCCTTGGATCATGAAGCCCTTGATGATGCGGTGGAAGCAGGTGCCTTCATAGAAGCCCTCGCGGGAGAGCTTGAGGAAGTTGTCGACCGTGCGGGGGGCGACGTCGGGCCAGAATTCGACGGTCATGTCGCCGACGGAGGTGCGGATGATGGCGCGGGGCGCCTCGGAGGGTGTTTCTTTCATGGGAGAGGCGGGCCGGGCGGCTGGGACTTCCGCGGCGGGCTTGGAGGAACGGTCGGAGCAGCCGGCGGCGAGCAGGGCCGCGCAGAAGGCGAGAAGTCCGGTGATTCGCATGCCGGAGAGGGAAGGGCGGGGGGCTTCGTCCGCAACCCCAAACCTCCGCTTGCCATGGCCGCGCCGCGCGCCCACCTTGCGGCAACTGATGCAAGTGACCGTCAACGACGAGCCCAAGGACACCGCCTCCCGCACGCTGGAGGGCCTTCTGCGTGAACTGGGCGTGGCCGACCAGGCCGCGGTGGCGGCCGCGGTCGACGGACAGGTCGTGCCCCGTTCCCGTTGGTCCGAACGGGCGCTCTCCGAAGGCAGTTCGGTCATCGTCATCCGCGCCGCGCAGGGAGGTTGAACCATGCTGCGCTTCATCAAGGGGCTGTTCGTGGCCGAGCCAGAGGATCCCGCTCCCGCGAACCTCGTGCTTTTCACGCCGAACGACGGCAGCTGGGACCTGAAGTCGGTGCGCAGGCTTCTCGACGCGGGGCTGGCCCGGCTTCACGTCCAGACCCGCCGCGACTGGCATCCGCAGGATTACGAGAGGTTCATCAAGGCGGTTCCGGAGGCCTTCCACTCGCGCATCGTGCTGGAGGACCATTCCGAGCTGGTGCTGGCGCGCGGGCTCGGCGGCTACCAGCTGCGGCCCGGACAGCGGGCACCCCGGCGCTGGCCGAAGGAGGGCGTCCTGTCCGCCAAGTGCCATTCCTACGACGAGCTCCGTCAGGCCGACCGCGCCTGCCGCTACGTGTTCCTCGCGCCGGTGTTCGAGTCGGTCTCCAAGCGCGACCACCGTCCGCGCCGCACCACCCGTGAGTATCAGGTGATCGTGCAGCGCTGGAAGTCGGAGGGAGGCTGCCCTGCCTACGCCCTCGGCGGCATCACGCCGCGCACGGCCGAGAAGGCCCGCGAACTGGGCTTCGACGGCATCGGTTTCATCGGCTCGGTCTGGCGGCAGGAGGATCCGGTGCGCGCCTTCATCGAGCTGGAGCGGGCCTGGTGCGGACGCGAGGCGCGGCGTCTCCGGCGCGCCCGTTGAGCCGTGTTCCCGCGCCTGCAGTTCCTCACGCTCGACGGCGCGTCGCACGGGCACGTCGCGCAGGCGAGGCTCGCGCTCGCCGGCGGGGTGCGATGGATCCAGCTCCGCGCGAAGGGGCTCGCGGAGCAGGAATGGACGCGTCTCGCCCGGGAGGTCGGGGCGCTCTGCCGCGCGGCCGGCGCCACGTTCATCGTCAATGACTCGCCCCGCGTCGCCGCCGCCGCCGGCGCCGACGGCGTGCATCTTGGCGCCGCGGACGCTTCGCCGGAGGAGGCCCGCGCGCTGCTGGGCGAGCGCGCGCTCGTGGGAGTCACGCTCAACTTCCCCGCGCATCTCGACCGCCTGCGCGGCGCGCGCGTCGACTACGTCGGCGTCGGCCCGCTGCGCGCCACTTCCAGCAAGCCCGGTCATGCCGTGCCCCATGCCGAGGCGTCGCTCCGCTCGCTGATTGCCGCCGCCGGCCTGCCCGCTTACGTCATCGGCGGGGTCGTCGCCGAGGACGCGCCCCGGCTGCTCGGGCTCGGAGCCCATGGCCTGGCGGTGAGCGCCGCCATCGCTTCGGCCGCCGATCCGGAGGCCGCCGCCCGGCGGCTCGTGGCCGCCGTCGGCTGAGTTTGGCGCTCCCGGGCTGGACATCCCGCCCCGGGGCGGGATTGTTGGCGGCGATGGACGCCCTGCGCATCGCCGACCGCACGTTCTCCTCCCGCCTGCTGACGGGCACGGGCAAGTATGCGTCGGCCGGCGAGCTCCGTGAGGTGCTCGACGCCTCCGGCGCCGAGATCGTGACCATGGCGGTCAAGCGCGTGCGCTTCGGGGACAAGGACGACGGCATCCTTTCCGGCGTCGATCCGGCCCGCCACCTCGTCCTACCCAACACCTCCGGGGTGCGCACGGCGGACGAGGCGGTCTTCGCCGCCGAACTGGCGCGCGAGGCCCTGGGCACGGACTGGCTCAAGCTGGAGATCCATCCCGACCCCAAGTACCTCATGCCCGACCCGGTCGAGACCCTCGCGGCCTGCGGCGAGCTCGTCCGCCGCGGCTTCAAGGTCATGCCCTACGTCCATGCCGACCCTGTGCTGGCCAAGCGGCTCGAGGAGGCCGGCGCGGTCGCGGTCATGCCGCTCGGCGCGCCCATCGGCACCAACCGCGGGCTGCTGACGCGGGACTTCGTGCGCATCATCGTGGAGCAGGCGCGCGTGCCGGTCGTCGTTGATGCCGGCCTGGGCGCACCCTCCCACGCCGCGGAAGCGATGGAGCTCGGGGCCGACGCGGTGCTCGTCAACACCGGCATCGCCTCCGCCGGCGACCCGGTCGCGATGGCGCGCGCCTTCCGTCTCGCGGTCGAGGCCGGTCGCGCCGCCCGGCTCGCCGGACTCGGCGCCGGCTCCGACGTCGCGCGGCCGACCTCGCCGCTCACCGGCTTCCTCGACTGAGATGGCCGCCAAGCCGGGCAGGATCCGCGCCGACGAGCTCCTCGTGAGGCTGGGCCTCGCGCCCTCCCGCGCCGCCGCCCAGGCGATCATCCTCGCGGGCAAGGTCCGTTCCGGTCCCGACAGCGTGATCCAGAAGTCCTCGCAGTCGCTCCCCGAGGACGTCCTGCTCACGGTGGAGCGTCCGCCGCGCTTCGTCTCACGCGGAGGCGAGAAGCTCGAAGGCGCGCTCGACCATTTCGGAATCTCCGTCGAAGGCCTGCACGGGCTGGACGTCGGAGCCTCGACGGGAGGGTTCACGGACTGCCTGCTCCAGCGCGGCGCCGCCTCGGTCACCTGCGTCGACGTGGGCACGGGCCAGCTGCACGCCAAACTGCGTTCCGACGCCCGGGTCACGAGCTTCGAGAAGTTCAACGCGCGCGACCTGCCCGCGGCGAAGTTGCCCCATGAGCGCTACGGCGTCGTGGTGATGGACCTCTCCTTCATCTCGCTCACGCACGTTCTCCCGGCGGCCTGGTCACGCACGGCCCCCGGCGGCCGGCTCATCGCGCTCATCAAGCCCCAGTTCGAGGCCACCAAGGCGGAGGCGGACAAGGGCAGGGGGGTCATCCGCGATCCCGCCATCCACGCCCGGGCGGTCGCCGCCCTCAGCGAGGCCGGGCGCGCGCTTCCGGGCGCCACGTTGCTCGGCGTGATTCCCTCGCCCATCGAGGGCGGCGAGGGCAACAAGGAGTTCCTGATGGGCCTTTCAAAGGCCTGAAGGGCGTCTTTTCCTCGGAATAACGCCATTAACCCCGCTTTCTGGTCACTTCTGCCTTGCCCAAAGTTTCGCTGGCCTTACTTCCAACCCTCCCATGACCACCGAAGGCAAGCTCAAGCGCTCCCGCAATCCGCTCGACTACGATTTCACCGAGCCGGAAGCCCTGACCCGCTACGTCACCGAGACCGGCAAGATCCTGCCCCGCAAGCTCACCGGCCTCACCGCCAAGCAGCAGCGTCACATCGCCAAGGCCATCAAGCGCGCGCGCAACATGGTCACGATGAAGTGACCCGGGCCGCGTGTCGTCCCCAGGCCGCCACCAAGGCGGCCTTTTTTCGGTCCGTACTTGGCAGGATGGGAGGTTGCCCCGGCTCCGTGGGCAGGGATAGATGGGAGCGACCTTCACGCACGGCACATCCAATCTCTGCGTCTTGACCGACTCCATCCCCAGTCCGCTTCCCGCCACGCCCGAGGGCCTGGCCCGCGCCGCGTCCTTGCTGCGTGCCGGGGAGTGCGTGGCCCTGCCGACTGAGACGGTGTACGGTCTGGCCGCCGACGCGCTCAATCCTGAGGCCGCGGCCAAGGTCTTCGCCATCAAGGGCCGCCCATTGATCGACCCGCTCATCGTCCACGTGCCGGACCTGGACGCGCTCGCCCGCGTGGCCGAGCCGGATCCACAGCTCACCGCCCTCGCGCTGCTCTGGCCGGGTCCGCTCACCGTCGTGTTGCGTCGACGCAAGTCGGTGCCCGACGTGATCACCGCCGGACAGGACACGGTCGCCGTCCGCATCCCGGCGCACCCCGTCCTGCGCGAGGTGCTCCGCCTGTCAGGTCTGGCGCTCGCCGCCCCCAGCGCCAATCCCTTCGGTTACGTCAGCCCCACGCGGGCGTCCCACGTGCGCGACTCGCTCGGTGCACGCTGCCCTTGGATCGTCGACGGCGGACCTTGCGAGCACGGCGTCGAGTCCACCATCGTGGACCTCTCCGTCCCCGGTGTGGCGCGTCTGCTACGCCCCGGCCCGGTACCCTTGGAGCGACTCAAGACCCTGCTCGGTGAAGTCTCGGTCGTCGGGCGCACCGCCAATCCGTCAGCTGCGCAGGCCGCTCCCGGCATGCTCGAACGTCACTACAGTCCGGGCACGCGCCTGCGGCTGTTTGCCGCCGGCGGCGACCCGGGTCCCGTCGGATCCGGAGAGGCCGTGATGTTTCTCGGCCGGCGCGCCGGCTTCACGGGTCCCGCCGTCTTCCACCTCTCCGAGGACGGCTCCGTCGAGGAGGCTGCGCGCAACCTCTTCGACCTCCTCCGGCGACTCGATGCGCGCGGACTCGCACTCATCCACGCCGAGCTTGCGCCTCCGGCCGGCGTCGGCGCCGCTTTCAACGACCGGCTCACGCGCGCCGCCGCCCGCTGACCGTGCAGACCCTGCTCGAGGCCCTCCGCAAGTCCGCGGACTTCCTCGCCCGCAAGGGTCTGGGGCGGCCGCGCCTCGAGGCCGAGCACGTCTTCGCCGCCGCGCTCGGCCTCAAGCGCCTCGACCTCTACCTGCAGTTCGAACGTCCGCTCACCGCGGAAGAGGAGGCCAGCCTGCGCGGACTTATCGTGCGCCGAGGTAACCGCGAGCCGCTTCAGCACGTCGCGGGGCGGACCGGTTTCCGCTCGCTCACGCTGCGGTGCGACCGCCGCGCCCTAATCCCGCGGCCCGAGACCGAGGAGCTCGTCGACTTCGCCCTGACCCTCTTCCCGGCCGACCGGGCCGTGCGCGTCCTCGACCTCGGCACGGGCGCCGGCGCCATCGCGCTCGCGCTCGCCGCGGAGCGCCCCGGATGGAAGGTGGCCGCCGTCGACCGCTCCGAGGATGCGCTCGCGCTCGCCCGTGAGAACGCCGAGGCCTGCGGGCTCGCTTCGCGCGTCGACTTCGGGCGTTCCGACTGGTTCTCGGAGGTGCGTGACCGCTACGACCTGATCGTCTCCAATCCGCCCTACCTCACCGAGACGGAACTGGCCTCGGCCGAGCCTGAAGTTCGTGAACATGATCCCAGGTCGGCGCTCGTCGCCGCGGAGGAAGGCCTCGCGGACCTGCGGCGCATCCTGACCGGGGCCGTCGGGTTCCTCGGGCCCGGAGGCTGGGTGATCCTCGAGACCGGCGTAGACCATCATGCGGCCCTGGCCTCGTTGTCCGCCGAGCTCGGCTATGCCGAGGCGGCGGGCCTGCCCGACCTTTCCGGACGGCCCCGCTTCTGGAAAGCCCGCCGCGGGCCCTGACCGGCTTCATCCCGTCCTTGCCCGACAGGGTGCCTTGCGTCTTAAGTCTGCCTTATGTCGCAGCCCGGAGCCAAGCCGAAGTCCGCCATCACCCCGACCCGCGCCGAGGACTACCCCGAGTGGTACCTCCAGGTCATCCGGGCCGCCGAGCTCGCCGAGAACAGCCCCGTGCGCGGTTGCATGGTCATCAAGCCCTGGGGCTACGCACTGTGGGAGAACATCCAGCGCGACCTCGACGCCCTCTTCAAGGAGACCGGCCACGTCAACGCGTACTTCCCCCTCTTCATCCCCGTCAGCTACATCCGGAAGGAGGCCGCACACGTGGACGGCTTCGCCAAGGAGTGCGCCGTCGTCACCCATTCGCGACTCGAGGCCGGACCAGACGGCAAGCTCGTCCCCGGCGGCGAGCTCGAGGAGCCCCTCATCGTTCGACCCACTTCGGAGACCATCATCGGCGAGACCTACGCCAAATGGGTGCAGTCCTACCGCGACCTGCCCATCCTCATCAACCAGTGGGCCAACGTTGTGCGCTGGGAGATGCGCACCCGCCTGTTCCTCCGCACCGCGGAGTTCCTCTGGCAGGAAGGGCACACCGTCCACGCCACCGAGGCCGAGGCGGTCGAGGAGACCCACCGTATGCTCGAGGTGTACGCCGACTTCGCGGAGAACTACATGGCGATGCCCGTCATCAAGGGCCGCAAGACCGAGGGTGAGCGCTTCCCGGGCGCCGTCGACACGCTCTGCATCGAGTCGATGATGCAGGACCGTAAGGCCCTCCAGGCCGGCACCTCGCACCATCTCGGCCAGAACTTCGCCAAGTCCTGCAACATCCAGTTCCAGGACGCCCTGGGCGTGCAGCAGTTCGCGCACACCACCTCCTGGGGCGTTTCCACGCGCCTCATCGGCGGCATGATCATGACGCACTCCGATGACGACGGCTTCGTCGCCCCGCCCCGGCTGGCGCCGCAACATGTCGTCATCTGCCCGATCTACAAGGACGAGGTCGGCAAGGCCGACATCCTCGCCTACTGCCAGTCGTTGCAGAAGGAGCTCTCCGCGCAGCGCTTCCACGACCGCAAGGTCGTCGTGACCGTCGACAACCGCGACATCCGCGGCGGCGACAAGGCCTGGGGCTGGATCAAGAAGGGCGTCCCGCTGCGCGTCGAGGTCGGCCCGCGTGACTTCGCCGCCGGCTCCGTCTTCGTCGCCCGCCGCGACACCGGTGAGAAGGCTGGGGTCCCGCGCGTCGAGTTCGTCGCCACCCTCGTCCAGCGCCTGCAGGCCATTCAGGACAACCTCCTAGCCCGCGCCAAGGCGCACCGCGCTGCCAACACCCGGGTGATCGACACCTGGGACGAGCTCAAGGCCTATTTCACGGCAAAGAATCCGGAGCGCCCCGAGGTGCACGGCGGATTCGCGCTGTGCCACTGGAACGGCTCGAAGGAGGTCGAACGTCGCCTGAAGGAGGAGCTCAAGGTCACGATCCGCTGCATCCCGCTCGACGCCAAGGACGAGCCGGGCAAGTGCGTCGTCACCAGCGAGCCCAGCCCGCGTCGCGTGGTGATGGCGAAGGCTTACTGATCGGCGCGGCCGATCAGAGGGACAGGGACAGGGGCAGGGACAGGGGCGGGAGTCCGGCGGAGCGTGTCAGGCGCCGGTGGCGTCGGCCTCGCCGTCCTTGAACCTGATGCGCAGCGCCTTGCCCTTGCGCACGTTCTTCGCCTTGGACACCACCTTGCCGTCCGCGTCGCGCACGATGGCGTAGCCGCGGGCGAGCGTGGATTCGAAGCCCGCCGAACGCAGGCGTTTCTCCAGCTGCGCGACCCGTTCCCGCGCGACCTGCAGGCGGGCCGAAGGCGAGAGCCGGTGAAGTTCGCCGGACAGTTCCGCCAGCCGGTGACGGCGTTCTGCCAGTAGCTCCTCTGCCGCGCCGTCGAGGCGTTCCGCCAGCAGGTCGAGGTCCTGGAACAGTTCGCGAAGGCGTGCCTGGGGCGAGAGCCGCGCCAGTTCCACCGCCAGCAGTCGCACCCGCTCGCGGAGGCGCGCCTGTCCGGAGGCGATGAGTTCCGCCGCCGCGGTCGGCGTCTCCGCGCGCACGTCCGCCGCGAAGTCGCACAGCGTGAAGTCCGTCTGGTGGCCCACCGCGGAGATGACCGGCGCAGCGCTCGCCACGACCGCACGCACCACCTTCTCGTCGTTGAATCCCCAGAGGTCCTCCATCGAACCGCCGCCCCGCCCCACCACCACGATGTCGACGTCGGGAATCTCGTTGGCGCGCTCCAGACCCTCCGCAACGGATCCCGGGCAGGTGTCGCCCTGCACCTTCACCGGCACCAGCCAGGCGTGGCCGGACCAGCCGCGCGTGCGCAGCACTTCCGTGAAGTCGTGCCACACGGCCCCTTGGGCCGACGTCACGAAGGCGACCACCTTCGGGCGTTCGGGGAGCGGCCGCTTCCTCGCCTCGTCGAAGAGGCCCTCGGCGGCCAGCCGCGCCTGCAGCTCCTTAAACTTCCTGAACAGGTCGCCTTCGCCCTCGGGCCGGACCGTATCTACGATCAGCGAGAGCTTGCCCGTCTTACCATAGAAGTCCGCCTTGCCGCGGAGCACCACCCGCATCCCGTCGCCCAGGGCCGTCCTCAGCCAGCGCGCCTGGTTGGCGTAAAGCACGCAGGAAACCGTCGAGGTCTCGTCCTTGAGCGTGAAGTAGTGGTGTCCTGAGGCGGCGTAGTGCCTGTGGCCGGAGACCTCGCCCGCGACTTCCAGCGTCCCCATCGCCGACACGTGGCCCTTGAGGACCGCGGCCAGCTCGGTGACGGACAGGGGGGCGGACTTGGCCATGCCCTCATGGTGGGGTCACGTCCCACCGTTTCAATGACGCCCTGCATCTTTGCGCTTTCCGTACCCTGTGCCCTCGCAACGATGCATTCCATGCGTATCGGGTTCGTCGGCGCGGGGGTGATGGGCGCCAGCATGGCCGGCCATCTCCTCCGCGCTGGGCATGAACTCGTCGTGCACACGCGCACGCGCGCCAAGGCGGAACCCCTGCTCGCCGCCGGCGCCCGCTGGGCCGACTCCGCCGCCGAGGCGGCCGAGGGAGCGGAGGCCGCCTTCTCGATGGTGGGCTATCCTGCTGACGTCGAGGAGGTCTGGCGGGGATTCATGTCGGCCGCGCCCCGCGGCTGCCTGCTGGTGGACATGACTACGTCCAGTCCCGCGCTCGCACGCCGTCTCGCGACGGCGGCCGTCGCGTGCGGGCTGCGTCCGCTGGACGCCCCCGTCTCCGGAGGCGACAGGGGCGCGCGTGAGGCGACGCTCACCGTCATGACCGGCGGCGCCGAGGAGCACCATCGGGCCGCCGACCCCCTGCTGGCGCACATGGGCCGTACAATCGAGCGCCTCGGCGGCCCAGGGGCCGGCCAGCTCTGCAAGCTCGCCAACCAGATCGCGGTGGCGTCGGGCATGGTCGCCATGACCGAGACCCTGGCGTTCGCCAAGGCCGTCGGACTCGATCTCGCCGCGGTCCATCGCACCGTCTCCGGCGGCGCCGCCGGCAGCTGGCCCATGACCAACCTCGCGCCGCGCGTCCTGCGCGGCGACTTCGCCCCCGGGTTCTACGTTAAGCACCTCGTCAAGGACCTTGGACTCGCCCTCGACACCGCGCGGGAGGCCGGCGTTGAACTGCCCGGTCTCAAGCTGGCCGCGCGGCTGTATGACCGCGTCGTGGCTGCGGGCGACGGCGACCTCGGCACGCAGGCCCTAGCGCGGCGCTACTTCGCGCTGGCCTGAGCGTCAGTCCGCGGGGACGGCGCGCAGCTGCACGCTGTCGATGACCTCCGGACCCAGGATGACGTTGGTCACGATGACCATCATCTGGCCCGGCTGGCACCGGCCCGCGTCGCGGAGCCGACGTAGTGCCGCGACCACGTTGTCGTTGGCGCGCGGTGTGAACTCGGTGAGGAACGACTCGACGCCCCAGAGCAGCGACATCTTCCGGTGCACCAGCGGATCCTCCATGAAGGCGTAGACCGGCACGCCGACCGCGCGCATTGCGGACAGGTTGCGGGGCACGTCGCCGTTGCGCGTAAAGGCCACCACGCCCGCGCCGGGGATGTCCTGGGCGAGGCCCGCCGCGGCACGGAGCAGCTTGATCTTCGGAGATTCGTCCGCCTGTTCGTCCGCGAGGCGGCGGGGCAGGGTGCGTTCGACCGTGGCGGCGATGCGCGCCATCACCTCGACGCACCTCACCGGGTGCCGTCCCGTCGTGGTCTCGCCCGAGAGCATAACCGAGTCCGCCCTTTCCAGCGCGGCGTTGGCGACGTCGGTCACCTCGGCCCGCGTGGGCACCGGCGCGTGGATCATCGACTCCAGCATGTGCGTCGCGACGATCACGGGCTTGCGGGCCGCGATTGACATCGTCACGGCGCGTCGCTGCACCAGGGGCAGGGTCTCGTAGGGGATCTCGATGCCGAGGTCGCCGCGGGCCACCATGAGGGCATCGGCCTCCTTCAGGATGTTGCCCAGGTGCTCGATTGCGGACTGGTCCTCGATCTTGGCGATGATGCCGGCCTTGGAGCCGTGCTTGGTGAGCAGTGCGCGCAACGTGGCCACGTCGGCCGCCGCGCGTACGAAGGACAGCGCGTAGAAGTCCACGCCCAGCTCGCAGCCCACGGCCACGTCGGCGCGGTCCTTGTCGGTGAGCGCGGGGAGGTCGACCTTGACCCCGGGCAGGTTGACGTGACGGCGGCTGCCGAGCGGGCCGGGCTGCTCGACCTTGCAGCGCAGGCGGTCCTTGCGGACTTCGGTCACGCGCAGCTGGATGAGCCCGTTGTCCACGAGGACGAGCCCTCCCACGGGCACGACCGAGACGATTTTCGGATAGTTGGTCGGGATGGCCAGTGTGCCGCTCTCGGTCGGCGCGTCGGCCGAGCCGAGTACGTCCGCCGTCTGTCCGGCCGTCAGCAGGATGGGCTCGGAGCGTGAGCCCGTGCGGATCTCGGGTCCCTTGATGTCCATCATCACGCCGAGTTCGCGGCCTGACTTGCGTCCAACCTCGCGGACCCGCTGCACCGTGCGACGCACCCATTCGTGGTCGGCGTGGGCCATGTTGAGCCGCACCACGTCCCCGCCCGCCGCGATCACGGCCGCCAGCGTCTCCTCGGATTCGGTCGCAGGCCCGATGGTGAAGGTGATCCGGGTGTGACGAAGCGAATGCACGTCTTAATGAGTGGAAATGACGCGGCGGCGAGGCAAGGAAAAGTGCCCCTGGTCATTACTTCATGTGGCGCAGGCTGTTGCGTCGCGGTTCAGGGACGCAGGCGGGCGATGACGTCGCGTCGGGCCTTCATGCGCGTCTCGAAGAACGTCACCTGCTCGAACGGCCAGGGCTCGTCGGGCAGGATTTCCCATCGCGGGTGCCCGGTGACGGCTACGCAGGTCCATGCATGGTAGTCCTCGTCGTCGGTGCGGAAGTGCAGGCGAGCGTCCGGCGCCGACCTCTCCGCCAGCGCCGTTAGGCTCTCCGGTTGCACGAAACGGTTCTTGCGGTGCTTCTTCTTCGGCCAGGGGTCGGGGTAGAGGATGAAGGTGTTCGCGATGCGCGCGTCCGCGGGGAGCGCGTCGAGGAACTCGGAGGCCTCCGCCTTCAGGAACGCGACATTAGTCAGCCCCGCCTTCTCCTTCTTGCGGAGCGCCTTCTCCACCCGGCCCGAGATCAGGTCGATGCCCACGCAGGCCTCCTGCGGCCGGTCCGCTGCGTAGGCCGCGAGCCAATGGCCGTGTCCGCTGCCGAGCTCGAAAGTAAAGGTTTCGCGGTCGGCCAGCGTCGAGGCCAGCGTGCCGGCCAGCAGCCGCACCCGGTCCGCCCGGCGGGCCTCCGCCCAGTCCCTGCCCATGACCTTGCCCGTGCGCATGACGCAGGAAGGCTTCGTCCGGCGGGGAAGGCAAGGCGTAGGCGGAACCGCTGGGAATAACTCGTCCTTCACTCCCGCCCCGGCCTGGCGTCTCCTGCCGCATGGCCAAGGTCGACATCGAAGTGGTGCAACGCGTGCTCGAGGAGAACGGCGTGGACGTGCGTCTCACGGCCGAGATCCTCAAGCAGATCCGTGACGCCGCCGCGGAGGACGCGGTCGAGCGCGAGAAGCCGGTGAAGAAGCAGCACCTCGTGCTCGTCAGCGAACCTGAGGAGGGCTTACCCAAGGACCTCGTCGGCTGGGTCGTGCAGCTGCCCGAGGACGACGATCCGCGGGACGTCGTCGTCAAGATTGCCGACGCCGCTTCCGCCTTCAATGCCACGCCGAAGGGCGAACGCGTCCCTGTGCAGTCCTTCGGCGACGCCTGCCAGAGCTTGCCCGCCAAGGCGCTCAAGGAGCGCTACGTCTGGATCAAGACCCGCGAGCCCGTCCGCGTCATCGCGGTGAAGAATTCGCTCTCGCGCCGCCGCACGGCGCAGTGAGCGCCGACTCCGGACCGCGTTTCTGGGCCTGAAACTGCTTCTAATGAGGGCGTTTGCGCTCGCTTTCGGCCGGCCGGAGCGCACTATCGGTCACTTCATGAAGTTCAGGAATTTCCCGATCTACCGCATCGAGTGGGTGACCTCCGCCTTCCTCTTGGGCACCGCCCTCCTGGCCGTCACCCTGGTCCCCTGGTTCCTCTGGAACCATTACGCCGACGTCCAGGGGTGGGGCTTCATCTGGAGCCTCTTCGTCTTCTACTATTTCGCCACCGGGTTCGGCATTACCCTCGGCTACCACCGCCTTTTCTCACACCTGTCCTTCCGCGCCAAGTGGCCCGTGAAGCTCTTCGTCCTGCTCTTCGGCGCCGCTTCCTTCGAGAATTCGGCCCTGGACTGGTCCGCCGACCACCGGGTCCACCACAAGCACGTCGACGAAGACGAGGACCCCTACGACATCTCCAAGGGATTCTTCTACGCCCACATCGGCTGGCTGCTCTTCCGCCTCAAGCCGAAGCCGCCCGTCAACAACGTCAAGGATCTCGAGGCCGACCCCCTGGTCATGTGGCAGCACCGCTACGTCCATTGGATCGGTTTCACCGTGGGATTCGTCCTGCCCGCCGCCCTCGGCTGGGCCTACGGCTCCCTGATGGGTTTCGAGAACCCCTGGATGACGGCCTTGGCCTGCTTCCTTCTGGCCGGCCTGCTCCGCGTGGTCGTGGTCCAACAGGGCACCTTCTGCATCAACTCCCTCTGCCACATGGTGGGACGCCAGCCTTATTCCACCACCCACAGCGCGCGGGATAGCGGCGTCGTCGCCCTGCTCACCTTCGGCGAGGGGTATCACAACTACCATCACGAGTTCCAGCATGACTACCGCAACGGGGTGAAGGGCTGGCAGTACGATCCCACCAAGTGGATCATCTGGGGCCTGTGCAAGCTGGGCATGACCTCCGACCTCCGCCGCGTGCCCGACTCCCGCATCATGGCCGCCGAACTTAAGGAGCGCAGCCTCACGCTCGGCCGAGACATCGACAATCTCGCCGCCCGCCTCGATGCCCGCACGCGTGAGCTCAAGGCGCGCACTATCGCCGCCGCCCATGAGCTCGCCCGCGAGCTCGGCGCCCGCGCGGAGGCGCTCAAGGAGGCCGCGGCCACCAGGGCCGAAGTCGGTCGTGAGACGATGGCCGAACTGCGCGGCCTGCTCAACCAGGCGGCCGCCCATCTCGAGACGCTGCGTCGGGCCGACGCCGGCTCAGCGGCCTGAGGTTCAGGAGCCCAGCTCCTGGACGAGCAGGTGGACCTTCTCCTCGATGAGGGGGAGGACCTCCTCGGGCTGCGCGCAGTCAATGTCGTGTATGGCCCAGTATTCGATGCGGTCCGCCCATTCGGGGTGGGCCCGGAGCATCATGGCATGATGTTCGTCCCGCTTGAGGGCGATGGTGCGTCGGGCGCGTCCGAGATCATCCTCGCGCAGCTGCACGGGCGCTGGGCTGGTCAGGTGCAGGGGCACGCCCAGCTCCCCCAGCCGGCGGGCGGTGTCCCGGGAGATCGGGGTGGGCTCATCGGCCACCAGGGAGGTCAGCAGCCCCCGGGAGAAAGCCCGGTAGGGGGACCCGAGGCGGTCGGCATGCCAGTTGAACAGGGCCTCGGCGTGCCGGCTCCGATAGAAGTTGCCCGTGCAGACGAAGAGGACCAGCGGGCCTGAATCTGCGCTTGTGCGTTGGGACATGCGGCGTAAAGTCCCCGCAATCTACCCAACCCGCCATGGCAAGCAAACTGTTCGTCCTCACCGCCCTTACCGCCCTCTTCGTCGGCTGCGCCAGTCCCGACCGCGCCCCCAGCCCAGTGATCGATGAGCCTGCCGCGCCCGCCCCCGCCGTCGAGACCCTCTCGCCCGTGGCTCCCGTGGCCCCCCGTATACCGGCTCCCGCCCCCGATGCCCCCAAGGCTCCGGCGCCCAAGGGCCGCATCCCGATTCGCAACGCCGGCAACAAGTGATTCGAATCACATCAGCGATACCTCGGTGACGAAGGTGTCGGTGCGACCGGGCTCCACGTGGTGGAGCCCGTTTCCGTGTTCGGGGCTGTTGGGCGGCCCCATCCAGGGCTCGACGCAGTAGAAGGGCGCCTCCGGATCCTGCGTCCAGGTGACCACGGTCCCCCAGCTGCCGGGGATCGGGTCCTCGCCGACTTTCACCGTCACGTCCTCCTCGCCTGACTTGGGACCGAACGCCACGGCCGCTGACTTCAGGTGCGTGAAGATGCAGTCGGAGAGCTCCGGCGCGTCGAACGGGATCGCGTCCCTCCCCTTGAGGTCCGCGTACGGCACGAGCTTGCCGTCGGCCGCGTGACGCCACTGACGCTTCGAGGGGATGCGGATGACGTAGTCGCGCCGGGAGAGCCCGCGGTGCCAGGGCAGGGTGAAGTAGAAATGGTGTCCCGCGCACCAGGGCAGCGGCCTGCCCCCGCGGTTCTCCAGCTCGAAGGTGATCCGCAGGAAGAGCTCGAGGAAGTCGAAGCGCACGCGGAACGCGTAGTCGAAGGGATAGCAGCGGTCGCCCGCCTCGTCGGGGATGAGCCGCGCCACGGCGTGCCGCGGGCCGTGCTCGATGACCTCGAAGACGCTGTCGCGGGCGAAGCCGTGCTGGGGCATGGGGCGCTTCACGCCCTCGGCGTCCTTCCAGGCGAACTTCTCACCGTCGGCGTAGTTGCGTCCCATGAAGGGGAAGAGCACAGGGTTGCCGCCGCGCACGGCCCCGATCTTCGCGAGCTCGGTCGGCGCGCCCGCGGGCCAGTGCAGGACCTCGCGTGCGCCCCCCGGCAGTTCGACGCGCCAGCGCATGAGCCGCGCCCCACGGGTCAGGCAGGTCTCGTAGGTGGAGGCCCCGACGCGCCAGCGTTCGCAGGGCGTTCCGTCGACGGTGAAGGTCTCCATGCGTCCAGCCAAGGGCGGCGGGCGGCGGAGGCAAACGCGGACTTCCCCTCAGGCCTTGCGGAAGCGGTAGTGGCAGACCATCCACTCGCGTCCGCCGTCGAAGTTCCAGAGTTCGGCGCAGGCCATGAAGAAGATCCGCCAGTAGGCCAGCCACTTGCGCGCCTCGCCGGGGCCGTAGGTCCGGGCGAAGATCTCCAGGATCTCCTTGCGGCGGCGGTCGGTGTTGCGCAGCCAGTGCTCAGAGGTCTGCCCGTAGTGCCGGCCTTCGACCTCCCAGACCTGTTCGAGCTTCAGGTGCTCCTGGAAGCGGGAGGCGAGGCAGTTCGACGGCATGATGCCGCCGGTGAAGAAATGCCGGGACATCCAGTCGGTCCCGTCCTTCGACTCGAAGTGGTACGCGCAGTCGCGATGGGTGAAGACGTGGAAGAACAGCGCCCCGCCCGGCCGCAGCCAGGTGGACACGCGCCGCAGGAGCTCGCCCCAGTTCTTCATGTGCTCGAGCATCTCGACGGAGACGACGCGGTCATAGGCGCCCGCGTCGGCGTCGAAGACGTTCATGTCGCAGGTGATGATGCGCACGTTGGTCAGGCCGCGCGCCCGGGCCTCGGATTCGATGTGCGCCCGTTGGGAGGCGGAGTTGGAGACGCCGGTGATACGCGAGCGGGGGTATTTCTCGGCCATCCAGAGGGTGAGGGATCCCCAGCCGCAGCCGAGTTCGAGCACGTCCTGTCCGTCCATGAGTTCGGCGCGTTCGCAGGTGAGCGCCAGCATGGCCTCCTCGGCGGCCGGGATGTCCTCGTCCCCATTGGGATAGAGGCAGCTGGAATACTTGAGGCGCGGGCCGAGGCAGAGGCGGTAGAACGCGGCGGGTACCTCGTAGTGCTGGTCATTGGCCGCCTTGGTGGCCACGGCGACGGGCAGCCGGCGCAGCTCCTCGGCGAAAGCGTTGACGCGCCGGCGGCGTTCTTCGGCGTCGTCCGACCGCTCGTCGCGGAGGCGCTGGCGCAGGAGGCGGCGGATGCCCCGGCGGATGAGGGAGTCGGGGAGGACGTCCCAGCCGAGGACGGCGTCGAGCAAGGGCATGCAGGAATCTGGAACGAAAGGCCGCCCGCTGGCAAACCCGCCCTCGGAAAAGTCAGCCCCGCGGCGGGCGGGGCCAGAAGGCCGGGACGCGCCGCATGTAGTCCTCATAGGCGGCGCCCTTGGACTTGAGCAGCTGCTGCTCGGTGAGGGGCACGCCGGTCACGCGGGTCAGGAAGTGATGGATGACGACGACGCAGAGCAGGCCGGGGACGCCCCGGTATTCGGCGTTGTAGCTCATGAGCAGAAAGCCGACCCACACGAGCCACTCGCCGAAGTAGTTCGGGTGCCGGCTCCACGCCCACAGGCCGCGTTCGCAGACCTTGCCCCTGTTCGCGGGATCCTTCTTGAAGGCGGCGAGCTGCGCGTCGGCCACGCCTTCGATGAGCAGGGCGAGGCCGAAGACGGCCAGTCCGGCCCAGTGGACCGCCGCCGGGGAGGGCGGTGCGCCCGCCGGAGCCGAGGACAGCAGGGGCAGGCAGAGCACGGCCAGCACGACGGCCTGCAGGAAGTAGAAGGTGACCATTTTAGCGGCCATGCGCTCGCCGTGCTCCTCACGCATGCGCAGGTAGCGTCCGTCCTCCTGGTCGAGGTGCCCGAGCACGCGCGCGCCGAGATGCGCGCTCAGCCGTAGGCTCCAGGCGACGGTGGTGCCGGCCATGAGCAGGCCCTGGCCTCCCAGGCACGGCGTGATGAGGAAGTGTACGGCCAGCATCTGGAGCCCGACCAGCGCGAAGCCGAACGACCAGGCGACGTCGACGATCGACCAGTTATCGATGCATCTGGCCACCGCCCAGCAGGCGGCGAAGTAGACGCACGCCTCGACGAGCAGGATGGCGAAATCGAGGCCCAGCGCGACGTAGGGGTTCATGAGGCGAGTCTGCGGAAGGTGCCGCGCAAGGCCAGCCCGAGCAGCCAGGCGACCGCGGGCATGACGAGGGCCCAGCCGAGGGCGCCGTGCAGTCCGGCCATGCCGAATTCGGACAGGAAGGCGGCGGGCGATTCGGCGAACCTGCTTGCGATGAGCGTCGGGGAGAGGGGCATGGGTTCCGCGCCGGTCACGGCCTCACCAAGGCGCACGAAGGGCACGATGAGCGCGATCTGCGCGGGGTAGAGGAGGAAGTTGACCGTCTGCAGGGCGACGTGATTGAGCCGGGCCAGCCGTCCGGCCAGGAAGCAAAGGAAGGTGGTCGCGCCCAGGAAGGGGAGCAGCCCGATGGCCGCCCCCACGGCGGCCGAGTTCGCCAGGCCTTCCGGTGTGGCGCCCTGCCTCAGCTCGGCGACGAGCGGGTCGCGCACGCGCCGGGCCAGCCATGCCCCGACCGCGCCCATCAGGCCGCACGTCGGGTGAAGAAGAGCTTCGCGGGGTCGTTCTCGCCCGGAGCCGCGCGCAGGCAGAGCAGGGCGTAGGCCGCGATGGCGAAGTTCCCGAGCAGGAGCAGCGCGACCAGCCAGCCGAGGCGTGAGAGCGCGGTGCGCTCACGCCAGGCGACGTAGAGCCAGAAGGCCATGAAGCCGAAGTAGGCGTCGAACATCGTGGCGAGGCCCCAGGGCTCGGAGCACACGGTCTCGAAGCCTTTGATCACGTTGATACCCTCCTTCCCCGCGAGGGCGGCGTACTGGGGCAGGGAGGTGATGGTCGGGGTCGTGGTGGCATACCACGACACCCAGGTCATGGCGGCCAGCACGATGATGAAGTAGAGGGCGACGGAGCGGCGCAGGTTCATGGGTTTAGGGTAGGGGAGATGCGGGGAAAGGCAAACGGCGCGGAAAAGAGCCGAAGGCTGAACGGTTTCGAGACAGGGTCAGCGCTGCGTGCTGACCCATTTCGTCCGCCGCAGGGCGGACGAAGGTAGGGTCGTGGCCAAGCAGCGCCGTCCTGTCAAGCGGACGCGAAGTCATCGCGTCCTTGCCTAAGTCAGGAGCACCCGCTCAAGGGGAGGCCGGAAACCGGGAAGGATGCTTCGGGCATGATGTCCCCGTGTCAACTTGCCCTCGTGTCCCTTCAGGACGCTTGCGTCGCGCTCAGCCCGCCGCAGTTCGGCCGCACGTACACGGCCTGCACCACGCCGATGTTTCGGCGTTCGAAGGCGGCCTCGCAGTAGCGGAAATACAGGCGCCACTTGCGGATGAAGCGTTCGTCGAAGCCCATGGCGCGGACTTTTTCCAGATTGGCCTCGAAGGCGCGGCACCAGGCGTCGAGGGTGCGCGCGTAGTCGGGCCCGAACTCCTCGAGGCGGTGCAGCTGGAAGCCGGCGCGGCGGGTCATGAGCTCACCGACGCGGTTGATCGAGAGGAGGAGGGAGCCGGGGAAGATGTGCTTCTGGATGAAGTCCACGCCGCTCCGGAACTGCTCGTAGCGGGCGTCGGGGCAGGTGATGTACTGGAAGGCGGCGACGCCGTCCTTCTTTAGCAGGCGCCCGACGGATTCGCAGAAGGCCGGGAGGTAGCGGTGGCCGAGGGCCTCCATCATCTCGATGGACACGCACTTGTCATACTGGCCGCGGTGGTCGCGGAAATCCTCGAGGCGCACCTCGATGCGGTCCGCCAGCCCGGCGGCCCTCACGCGTTCGACGGCGAGGTCGTGCTGTGCCTTGGAGATGGTCAGGGTGGTCACGCGGCAGCCGTGATGGCGCACGGCGTGCAGGGCCCAGCCGCCCCAGCCGGTGCCAATCTCGATCACGTGATCCTCGGGCCGCAGGCGGAGGAGGCGGCACAGCGCCTCGTTCTTGTTCGCCTGCGCCTGCTCGAGCGTCGTCGCGCCCTCCCAGCGGGCGGAGGAGTACATCATCGACGGGTCGAGGAAGAGCCGGAAGAAGTCGTTCGCGAGGTCGTAGTGCTCGGCGATGTTGCGCCGCACGACCTTGCGGGAGTTCGGACGCAGGAGGTGGCCGATGCGGTTGGCCACGCGCAGGACGCCCAGTGCGGCGTTGCGCCGGGCGGATCCGGACAGGCCCGCGGCGTGGTCGAGGTTGTCGATGAAGAACGCGATGACCGCAGCGAGGTCGGGCGAGTCCCATTCGCCGTCCATGTAGGATTCCGTCAGGCCGATGTCCGCTGAGAGCACGATGCGGCGGAAGAAGCCGTCGTCTTTCGCCGTGATGCGCGCGCCGTCCGCGACGGCGGGGTCGCCGAAGCGCAGGGTCCCGCCCTCGGGCGTGACGAGGTCGAGCCGTCCGCTCCGGAGGCGTGCGAACTCCCGCAGCACGAGGCGACGGGAAAGGGAGGGGCGGTGGACGGTCATGGTCGGCCGGCGATCTCGGGCGAAGGTTGGCGTAGTCCGCGCTGCAGGTCGACGTCATCCCGCTTGCGCCGGAAGGGCAGGCGGCGGGCCAGCCACAGCCAGGTGGCGTGGAGGTGGATGAGTACAGTCACCTTGAGCACGAGAAGGGGCGACTTGAGCGTGAGCCAGAGCAGGCTGAGGTCGGTGAGCGGCACCTGCCGGCCGCTCCAGGAGCTGACTAGGGTCTTCTCGCCGCCCTCATAGTGGTCGACCGTGACCGAGAGCGTGCCCGCGGGCTCACGCATGGTGAACTCGAACTCGGTGTCGAGGCCCGAGAAGGGCGAGACGTAGAAGCGCTTGGGCGCGCGCAGCTGCAGGTAGGGGTCACCGTCGTGCTCCTCGCGCCGGCAGTCCGGCCCGAGGAACCAGGCCTTGCGCTCCCCGAAGGTGTTGTGCACCTCGGCGATTCCGCAGTCGAGCCGCCCGTCGACGGTGACGACGAAGAAGACCACGGGGTTATAGGACCGGCCGAAGGCGCGCGGCATCGCGATGAGGTAGATTGCGGCCCGCTCCGGCAGGGCGTGCCCCTGTGATGCGCAGAAGGCCCGCACGCGCGCCTCGAGGCGGTCCCCAGGGCGGCCGAAGTCCTGCGGGGCGCCCTCGGGGCCGAAGACCTCGCCGGGCGACAGGAAGTCCTCGTCCCGGAAATCGTAGGGGGACCAGCGGCGGCCCAGCAGCCAGAGTCCGCGACCGGGATTCTCCAGCGCCTCGGGGCGGATGCTGAAGGCGAAGGCCGCGTGGGAGAAGTGGTGCCGCTTCGGCCGCAGCCGCGCGTGCATCACGGTCGCATCATAGAGCCGCACCATCGGAGACGGAGGTTTGGAGGGTTCCCGGCCGGGCGCAAGCCCCCTCGCCGCATTCTGCCCCGCTTGCGTCTTGGGCCCGTCGTGGTATCAAGGCGACAGTGCCCTCGCTCCTGATCGCTAGAGCCGTGAATCCCGAGGTCGCCGTGTTCCTGGCGGTTTTCTCCCTCCTATGCCTCTGGCTGGCGATGCGAGCGGGCCGTCGCCGCCGTCTGCTCGACGACACCCCGGTCTCGAAGGCGCTTAGCGTCTTCATCGGCGAGGTCGAGCTCGACGGCGTCTGCGTGCTGGAGAAGCCGCTCATCGCCTACGTCAGCGAGCGTCCCTGCGTGGCCTACCGCTGGTCCGTCGCGGAGCACTGGAGCCGTATGGTCACGGAGACCTACACCGATGACAAGGGCCGCACACGCACGCGGCAGGTTCGCCGTACGGGCTGGGACACGGTGGACGAGGGCGAGGAGGAGTCCGGCTTCTACCTCCGCGACGAGACCGGCTACGTCTGGGTCAACCCCGAGGGGGCGCAGTATGAATACGTCGAGATGTTCAGCCAGTCCGTGGAGCGCGATGATCCGCTCTACTACGGCAAGGGTCCCCGCGGCGCGGTGGAGGGCTCGACCGGTACGCGGCTCTTCATCGAGCGCGGGATGCCCCTGGGCACGCGGCTCTTCGTGCGCGGGCGCGCCAGCGAGCGCACCGACGTGGTCGCGGCCCAGATTGCCCGACACCCGGAGCAGGAGATGTTCATCATAACGCCGCGGGGCGAGGAGCGCCTGAGCTCCAGCAACGCGACCGCCTTCGTCTTGTGGACGCTCGCCGGCGCTTTCGCCGCCGCGGCTGCGGCCTTCCTCTTCATGGGCGTGGACGGCCTGCGCGGCGACGTGCCCGTCTCGGCCATCGCGGGCCTCGCGATCTACGGACTCCTTTTCTTCGTCGGCTGGGTCTGGATGGTCTTCAACAGCCTCGTGGGCGTGCGCAACCGCGTGACGCGGGCCCGCTCGCTCGTCGACGTCCAGCTGAAGCGCCGCGCTGACCTCATCCCGGCGCTCGCAGCCTGCTTGGCCGGATACCGCGCCCATGAGCGCGCGGTGCAGGAGGCCGTCGCGGCCCTGCGCGCGCAGTCGGGCTCCGGCGGGGTGAGCGCCATCGCGCCCTCGATCCTGGCGCTACAGGAGGTCTACCCCGACCTCGCCGCCGTGGAGTCCTTCACCGCGTTGAGCCGGGGGCTGGTCGAAACCGAGCAGCGCATCGCCCTCGCCCGCAACTTCCTGAACGACTCTGTGACGTTCCACAATGTCCGCATCGAGCGCGTGCCGGACCGGTTCGTCGCTGGGCTCGCCGGCATGCGTCCCGAGGAGCTCTTCCGTGCCGAGGGCTTCGAGCGCCTGCCCTCCGCGGTCCGCTTCGGCTGATCAGGCCTCCCAAGCGTCGCGGCCGAGGAGGAACGAGGACAGCCGGTGGGCCGACCAGAGTCCGTCCTCGTGGAAGCCGTGCCTCTGCCAAGCGCCGACGAAGTGCGTGCGCGCCCCGGGCCTTTCGTTGAGCGCCCGCACCTCCGCCTGGGCGGCGATGCCCTCGCCGGTGAAGAGCGGGTGCTCGCAGGGGATGGTCCGGATGACCTTTTCCGGCGCGACCTGTTCGGGCCGGTTGATAGTGACGACGAAGTCGCCGCGGTCGGTCAGGCCCTGCAGGGAGTTCATCCAGTAGTGGGTTGAGGTCACCGGGCGGCCGTCCTCCCGCCAGGTGCGGCAGTTCCAGGAGGCCCGCGCCGACGGCGTGCGCGGCAGCGGTGACATGTCCGAGTGCACCACGGCCACGTTGCGGTTGTAAGGGAAGGCGCCGAGGATGCGGCGTTCCTCCCCGTCCGCGTCGACGAGCAGGCCCAGCGTGTCGTCGGCGTGCGTGGCCAGGATCACGCGGTCGAAGCGCTCCTCGCCGCCCGCATGCGTGACCGTCACGCCGTCCGCCGTCCGTCGCACCGCGGTGACCGCGCAGCCCGTCCGCACGTCGGCGGGACAGGCGGCGAGCAGCGCGTCGACGTACGTCCGGCTGCCGCCCTCCAGCGTGAGCCAGGGGTGCTGCGTGTTGAGTCCGAGGAAGCCGTGGTTGTGGAAGAAGCGCAGCAGCGCCGCCGCGGGAAAGCCGAGCATCTTCTCCGGCGGCGTCGACCACACCGCCGAGCTCATCGGTATCAGGTAGAGGTCGAGGAAGTCGCGGCCGAGTCCGCGCGCGGCGCACCATTCGCCGAGCGGAGTGCGTTCGGCCTCGGGCGTCTTCCAGCCCTCGGCGGCGAGGCGGTTGAACTTCGCGACCTGCATCAGGAAGCGCCAGAAGCGCGGCCGCAGCAGGTTCCGTTTCTGCGCGAAGAGGTGTCGCAGCGACGAGCCGCGCCACTCGGTGCCGGTGGGGTCGTGACGCACGGCGAAGGACATCGAGGTCGGCTTGGGCTTCACGCCGAGCTCCTTGAACAGACGGCAGAGGTGCGGGTAGGTCACCTCGTTGAAGACCATGAAGCCCACGTCCATCGGGAGCTGCCGCCCCGTGCCCGGCTCATCGACCTCGATCGTGTGGGCGTGGCCGCCCGGCCGGCGGTCGGAGTCGAAGAGGGTCACCTGCGCGCGTTCCCGCAGGAAGCGCAGGCAGCCCAGGCCCGAGACGCCCGAGCCGACAATCGCGACCCGTTCAGGCACTCGGTTCCGCCTCCTCCGCCGTGACCTCGCCGTCTTCACCCGCGGCCTCGGCGTAGACCGAGGCGGGCACCGGCTTGAGGCCCCAGATGAGGCCGGTCCAGGAGAGGGCCTTGAGGAGATACCAGGTAGGGTCGAACTCCCACCAGAAGAATCCCTGGCGCACGGTGGCCTGGTACCGGTGGTGGTTGTTGTGCCAGCCCTCGCCGAGGGTGATCAGCGAGAGCAGCAGAGAGTTGCGGGAATCGTCCCCGGTTTGGAGGAAACGCCGCCGCCCGAACACGTGGGCGAGGGAGTTGATGCAGGCCGTACCATGGAAGAGCACGACGGTGGAAATCACGCCCCAGACGAGCATCTGCGCCCCTGTCGTCGCCACGCCGGCGGACTCCAGCCAGGCGCCCGCCCCGAAGAGCGCGGCGAAGAAGATTACCGGCACGAACACGTCGAAGCGGTTCAGGAACACGAGTTCGGGATATTTCGCCAGGTCCGGCACGCGCGCGTAGTCGGTGGGGAAGTTCCGCTTGGCGGTGATCCAGCCCACGTGCGACCACCAGAAGCCGTCCACCACGGGCGAATGCTTGTCCTCCGGGTCGTCGGAGTGGCGGTGGTGGTGGCGGTGGGTGGCCGCCCACCAGAGGGCGCCGCGCTGGACGGCGGTGGCGGTCCACAGGGCCATGATGAACTGGAAGGCCCGGGAGGTGGCGAAGGTCCGGTGGGAGAAGTAGCGGTGTAGGAAGCCGGTGATGGCGAACATCCGTACGAAGTAGAGGGCCGCCGCGGTCCAGACGGCCACGGGCGAGGCCCCGGTCCAGATCACCGCGAAACAGGCCAGATGCAGGAGGATGAAGGGGATGCAGCGGGCCCAGTCCACTTCCTTGGGGGCGGCCCGCATGGCTTCGGCCCCCTCCGGCAGGTGGTCGGCGTCGATCCACCGGACGAGGGTGGGAAGGGGTCCCTTGGGAGGGGCGCTGGGGGCTGATCCGGGCACCTGCCGACTAATAAAGGCACTCCGGCACTCCGCAACTGCTTTGACCATCCGGCGATGGCCGCTGAAAATGTCATTTCGGAGACAAATCCGACCCAACGCGCCGCTGATATGTCAGAGATGCCCGACACCCGAGTCTCCGGTGACTGGCGGGCCTGGTTCGCCGAACACGGCCCCAGGCTCCGTCTGATCGCGCGCAATTGGACCCGCTCGGACGCGGACGCGGACGATGTCGTGCAGGAGGCGTTCATCCGGTTCTGGAAGCACCAGCGTCACCTTCCCGGCGATCCGAACGCCCTCGTGGTCACCTCCATCCGTCGCGCCGCCCTCGACCTGATTCGCAGCTCCGACCGCCGCACGGTCCGTGAGAAGGCCGTGGCCGCCGACACGGACACCGTCGGCTGGTTCGAGCCGGAGGCCGACCCTCGGCTCAGGGTCCTGGCCGATTCGCTCGGCGCCCTCCCGGAGGAGCAGCGCGAGGTGGTCGTGCTCAAGACCTGGGGCGGACTGACTTTTGACCAGATCGGCGAACAGCTCTCGATTTCACCAAACACCGCGGCCTCCCGGTGGCGCTATGCCATGGAGGCCCTGCGCAGACTCCTCACCGCCCGCACCCATGCCTGAACAGGACGAAGATATCGAACTCGCGCTGGCCGCCCTGCGCCCCCGCCCGCCCTCGGACGCGACGGTCCGCGCCGTCGCGGAGTCGCTCGACGCTCCCCGGCAGGAGCGTTCCAACGTGATCGTCTGGTTCTCCGGCCTCGCGGCGGCCGCGTGCCTCGCCCTGGCCTTCCTCGTGCTGCCGGAGGCTGAGCCCGTCGCCGAGGCCGCGGCTTTCGGCGCCGCTGAAAGCCGCTCCGGCCTCATGGGGGCCGCCCCCGCGCTCGACGTGACGGCCGCGCCGGCGGCCGGAGCGGGCCGCGGCTTCGGCGGAGGAGCCGCCAAGTCGGCCGCGCCTTATCGCCTGGTGTCCGCCCAGGTCTCCCCCTCCAGCCTCGAGATGCTGGAGCCCGTCCGGCTTCGTGACGGCACCTATGTCCGTCCGGTGCGCATGCGTCGCGAGCATTCCACGCACTGGGAGACTCCGGGATCCGGCTCCAGGCTGGTCCGCTACCGCCCCGAGGAGCGCACGATTCTCCTTCCCCTCGAAACCTACTGAACGGATCCGCCGATCCTTGACGCTCACCTTATGAAGACCGCCATGTCCCTCCCGATTCCCCTCCACATGCTGCTGCTCGCGGGCTTGCTCGCGCCCGCCCATGCGTCCGACGCGTCCGCGTCCGGCACGAAGGCCTCCGAATCCTCCGCCGCTGCCAAGCCGGCCGCCCCCGCCGCCTACGCGGGACTGAACGCCCTGCCTCCCACCGACGAAGAGCGCGCCGCCCTCGGCGCCAAGCTGCCCGAAGGCGTCGGCCTGCGCGTGGGCGTCGTCGACCCCAAGGGTCCCGCCGTGGACCAGCTCCAGCCGGGCGACGTCCTGGTGCGTTTTGACGACCAGCTCCTCGTGAATTTCGACCAGTTCCGCTCGCTCGTGCAGATGCGTCGGCCGGGCGACACGGTGAAGTTCTCGGTGCTGCGCAACGGCTCCGCCATGACCGTGCCCGTGCGTCTCGCCGTCCGTCCCCCGGGCGTGGAGGCTTCCGACTCTCCTCGCGGCAAGTCCGCGACCGCGGCCGACGCCCTGAAGAAGGACTCCGGCGGCGCGCGCACGATCCAGGTCGGCCCCGGCTTCGTCATCAACTTCCCCCCCAGCACCGCCAACTTCCCCCCGGAGATCATGCAGCAGCTCGAGGAGCTGCAGGCGCGCGGCCTCTTCGCCCAGCCCGCCGCGGCGGCCGGAGCCCGCGCCCGCAAGGGGGCGGCGCGGGACGTCGAGGAGCCCGGCAAGGCCCGGCCCGGCGTGAGCGCGCGCTCCTCGCGCTCCTTCAGTTTCGGCATCGGCACCGGCCTGACTTCGAGCTCCAGCACGCATCTCGTCGATGAGGCGGGATCGGTCACCGTCGAGGACAAGGACGGCAAGCGTCATGCGACGGTCAAGGACGCCGCCGGCGCGGTGCTGTTCGACGGTGACATCTCGACCGAGGCGCAGCGCGCCCAGCTGTCCGAAGACGTGCGTCGTCGGCTCAAGGCCGTGGAGGGCGCCGTGCTCAGCAAGCCCGCGATCCCCGGCGCGCCCGGCGCCGCTCCGGCGCCCGCGGCTCCCAAGTCCGCCGAAGAGCCGAAGAAGTTCGACCGCAAGAAGGGCGCCTGAGGCAAGGACGTGATGGCCATCACGTCCGTGGGCGGACGGACTTGATGCGGTCGGTGACCCTGCCTCTTCGTCGCTCAGCGCGGCGGCCCCTTCTTCTTGGGGGCGCCCTTCTTGCCGGCCTTGCCTCCCGGCCCTTCACCCATGCGCTTCGAGAACGAAGGATCCGGGGTGCCGCGGTGCGCGCGGGGGATGAACGGCCAGTCTTCCGTCAGCACGTAGTAATAGGTGCCCTTGGGGAATTCGGGCGTCGGTCCGGCGCGTCCGCCGAATTCATCCAGGTCTCCGGAGCCGGCCACGTATTCATAGTCGAGGCCGAAGGAGCCGTCGGGCTGTCCGGAGGGCGCGTCGGCCCCGCCAGGCCGTGCCGTCTTCTTCAGCCGGTAGCTGCTCTTCATCGCGCGCACCGGGCTGGTCGCGTCGTCGGCCTTGGCCGGGGCGTACACCGCGTAGACCGGGTGGCCGTCGGCGGCCCAGCCCACGTGCGTCATCTTCTTCTCTCCGCCGGAGAGCCGTTCGATGAGCAGCGTCGGCAGCCCGTGATAATGGTAGGCGCCGTTCGGCTGCACGTGCGCGTGGTTGGCGTCGAGTCCGAGGCCGGTGCGGATCCGGGGCGTGGTCCCCATCTCCGTGTTGCTGAGCAGGGCCTCGTAGCGCCAGGGGGATGAGCGGTCACCATCGTTGTAGATCTCCGCCGTGCCCGGGTCAAACACCACCCCGTTGAGCGCGACGCCCCAGAGCGAGCCCGGTCCCGGTCCGCGGGCTGGGGCGGAACCGGAGGAGGGGGCGGGCTTCAGGGGCACTTCGAAGCGGTAGCGCTGTTCCGTGATCTCGTGGGGGTTGCCCCGGTTAGGGAAGCGGGAGACCTTGTGGTCAGGCACGCCATTGGCCTCAATCACCCGCTTGTCGCCCGAGATTGTGACGGTCACCCGCGAGACGGCCGGGGGTTCCTGGTCGGCCGGAATCATGGGCGGCCCCGAGGCGGTCGAAAGGAGGAGGGCTGGGAGCAGCGGGTGCATGCTGACGGAACCCCGACTCCGCCCCACCGGTTGCGGCCCGGGTTTGCCTTTCCCGACTCCCGGGGTCTTCTTACGCCATGGCCAGCACCACCGAAATCCTCTCCCGAGCCGTCGCTGGGCTCAACGCCCTCGCCACCGTCTTCCTCCTGGTCGGCATCTTCCGCATCAAGGCCGGCGACCGGGACGGGCACGGCAGGGCCATGAAGTGGGCCGTCCTGACTTCGGCCCTCTTCCTTGCCGTCTACCTCGCCTCCAAGGTCCACCTCTGGGTGGCCTTGGGTCGGACTAACATCACCTACGCGCCGGACCCCGCCTCCTCATGGGCCGCCCTCAAGGGACTGTACCTCCTGATTCTGATTCCGCATGTCATCCTGGCCATCGTCGTCACCCCATTCGTCCTGCGGTCGGTGTGGCTGGCCAAGGCCGGGCGCTTCGAGGAGCACAAGCGCCTCACCCGGTGGGTCTTCCCCGTCTGGCTCTACGTGTCCGTGACAGGCGTCATCGTCTGGGCTTTCATGGAGTTCAGCGGCTCCCTCGCACGGGCGGCCAGCTGAAGTTTTCCTCTCGCAGGGCGGGCCTTTCTCGCTATCTCTCGGCTCGACGAGATGGAGCGCGAAGCCGACCAGTCGCCCACGCAGACCGAGAAGCTCATTCTCTGGTCACTTATTCTTCTGCTCTGCGTCGTCACCGCAGCCGTGCTTTCCACGCATTCCGACGAAACCGACCGTCTGGCCGCCCTCCGCGCCTCCGAAGTCCAGAAGGAGCAGGTCAATGCCGCCCTCGAGCGCACGCGTGTGCAGACCGAGCGCTACATCAACCGCTTCACCACCGATCCGGAGTTCGTGCGCGACCAGGCGCGCGAACGGCTCGGGGTCGCCGAGTCCGGCGAGATTGTCATCCGTCTCGAAGGGCCCTCCGTGCGCGCCGCACAGCCCGCCCGCTGAGCGTTCCTCGCTTGCCTGCGCCCCCGTGCGCGGGCATTCCTCACTCATGCCCGCGAAGAAGAAGGCACAGGCCACCTGGGGCGGCCGGTTCAGCGCCGGTCCCGCCGAGCTGATGCTGCGCTTCGGGGAGTCCGTCTCGTTCGACCGCCGGCTGTGGGAGCAGGACATCCGGGGCTCCAAGGCCCACGCGACCATGCTGGCCGCCGCCGGCATCATCACCCGCCGGGAGCGTGACGCCATCGTCCGCGGCCTCGACGCCGTCGCGAAGGATATCCGCTCGGGCAGGTTCACCTGGAGCCGCGACCTAGAGGACGTGCACATGAACGTCGAGACCGCGCTGACGAAGCGCGTGCCCGCCGCGGCCAAGCTGCACACCGCCCGCTCGCGCAACGACCAGGTCTCGACCGACGTCCATCTCTGGATCAAGGACCAGTGCGACGCGGCCGACGCCGCCCTCGTCTCCTTGCTGAAGACGCTCGTGAAGCTCGCCGAGGCCAACGCCGACGTGATCCTCCCGGGCTACACGCACCTGCAGCGCGCCCAGCCCGTCTCCGCCGCCCATCACCTGCTCGCCTACGCCGAAATGTTCGGCCGCGACCGCACGCGTCTCGCTGCCGCTAAGGTCTCGGCTAATCGGTGCCCGCTCGGCTCCGGCGCCATCGCCGGCACCACGCTGCCCATCCGCCGCGAGCTGACCGCGAAGCTGCTCGGCTTCGTCGACGCCAAGGGCCGTCCGCAGGTCACGCGTAATTCCATGGATGCCGTCGCCGACCGTGACGCGGCCACCGAGTTCTGCTTCGCCGCCGCCCTCTGCGGCGTGCACCTCTCCCGCCTGGCCGAGGACATGGTGCTGTGGTCCTCCGCCGAGTTCGGCTTCGCCCGCGTGCCCGACGCCTTCTCCACCGGCTCCTCGCTGATGCCGCAGAAGCGCAATCCCGACTCCATGGAACTGCTCCGTGGCAAAGCCGCGCGCTTCCAGGCCTCGCTCACGCACCTGCTTTCGCTCACCAAGGGCCTGCCGCTCACCTACAACCGCGACCTGCAGGACGACAAGCCGCCGCTCTTCGACGCGGCCGACCAGCTCCTGCTCTCGCTCGCCGTCGCCGACGCAACGCTGGCCGGCACGAAGTTTGACCGGGCCCGCTGCCTCGCCGCCGCGTCCGATCCCACGCTCCTCGCCACGGACCTCGCCGACTGGCTCGTCCGCAAGGGCGTGCCTTTTCGCCACGCCCATCACGCGGTCGGCCGCCTCGTGGCGCTCGCCGAGAAGTCCGGCGTGCCGCTCGACCGTCTCTCCGACACCGCCGCGCTGACGGCCGACAAGGCCTTCACGAAGGGCTGGCGCGAGGTCTTCAGCCTGAAGCGCGGCTTCGCCGCGCGCGAGAACGCGGGCATGCCGGGTCCGAAGGCCGTCGCCCGCGAGATCGCCCGCTGGGAAAAGGCGCTGCGCTGACCGCCGATGGACTTCGGGCTGCTCATCACGGCCTGCTTCGTCGCCAGCCTCTCCCCGGGGCCCGCGGTGCTCTCCACGGTGGAGACCGCGCTGCTCCACGGGGCCCGCCGGACGACCTGGCACACGATGGGTCTGGTGGCCGGAGAGATTCCGCAGGCCTGCCTCGCCTACGCGGCTTCGGTCTGGATGACCGGAAGCTTCCCCGCCGGCCGCGCGGCGGTCGCCACGCTCGGCGCCGTCTGGTTCCTCCGCACCGGCGTCGGGCATCTGCTGCGGCCGCGTTCCGCCCTTCCGGACGCGCAGGGGCTGGAGGGCGAGGGGCTCCGTCTCTTCCTGCGCGGCGCGTGGGTGAACTTTTCGAATCCGAAGACCATCCCCTGGCTGCTGGCCATCATCCAGGCGGCCCGGCTGCCCACCGAGGCGTTCTCCTGGGGGCCGGCTCTCGCTCTGGTCGGCGCGGCGATGCTCTCGGAGACCACCGTGATGTCCTTCTACTCCTTGCTGGCCGACGGCCTTCGCCCCTGGCTGCGGACGCCGGTCGTGGTGCGCTGGGTGGACCGGGCCACGGGGATTCTGTGGACCGTGCTCGGCCTGCTGCTCGCCCGCCAGGCCTGGGAGCTCGTGAACGGACTCGTCCGCGCCTGAGCGCGCTTGCCCACGCACGCTCCCGCGGGTCTAATGCCACATGACCCCGACCCCGTCCCGTCTCGCCGCATGGGCGGCCCTGCTGCTCGCCTGCGTCTCCGCGTCCGCCGAGGAGGCCGCGAAGAAGATCGGTATCATCGGTCTCGATACCTCGCATGTCGTGGCGTTCACGACGGTCTTCAATAAGGGCCCGAAGAATCCCGCCGACGCGCCGAAGTTCGCCGGCTTCCGCGTGACGCACGCCTTCGCCCAGGGCAGCAAGGACATCCCGGAAAGCGTCTCTAGGGTCCCTGAATACTCCGAGAAGCTCAAGGGCATGGGCGTCGAGATCGTGGACTCGATCGAGAAGCTCTGCACCCAAGTGGACTTCGTGCTGCTAGAGTCAAACGACGGCCGGGTGCACCTGGAGCAGGTGCTGCCGGTGCTCAAGGCAGGCAAGCCGGTCTTCATCGACAAGCCAATCGCAGGCTCTCTCGCCGACGTCATCCGCATCCAGGAGGCGGCGAAGCGCGCGGGCGTTACCTACTTCTGCTCCTCTTCCCTCCGTTTCGCCGCTGGTACGCAGGCGGTCGCCCAAGGCTCGGTCGGCAAGGTGAAGACGGCTTACGCCACCAGCCCCGCCAGCCTCGAGCCCCATCACCCGGATCTCTATTGGTATGGCGTCCATGGCTGCGAAAGCCTCTACACGGTGATGGGCCTTGGCTGCGTCTCGGTGAAGCGCGACAAGACCCCGGAAGGTTTCATCCAGGTCACCGGCAACTGGGGCGACGGCCGCGTCGGCACCTATCGCGAGGCCGATCGCAAGGCCAAGGGCGGACCCTACGGCGGCAAGGCCGTCGGAGAGAAGGGCGAGGCCGACATCGGCAAGTTTGACGGCTATGAAGTGCTGCTCGAGGCGATCGTGAAGATGTTCCGCACCGGCAAGGCGCCCGTCAGCCCCGAGGAGATCCTCGAACTCTACGCCTTCATGGAGGCCGCCGACGAGAGCAAGCGCCGGGGCGGGGCGGTGGTGAAGCTCGCCGACGTGATCGCCAAGGCCCGCGCCGAAGCGGCCGGAAATCCCAGGTAGGGCGGTGATTGCCATCACCGCCGTTCGAGTCCGGGGGCGGGTCATCGTCGGGCCTTGGCTCGGCTCGTCGGGTTACCATGTCCGACCGCGAACGGACGTGATGGCAATCACGTCCCTGCCTTTTGATGGCGCGACTGCGCCGGCTCACTCCTCGACGAAGCCGTGATCCTTGAGCATTCGCGCCACGGCCTGCGGAAGCGAGGGACGCAGGGTCGGCGGCACGGGCTTGAGCGCTTCGTACGTGCAATGCAGGTAGCCGAGCTTGCGGGCCACGTCGGCGTCACGCTGCCGTTCTTCCAGCCAGCGTTGCAGCACCGCCGCGGCGCGGCCCCATTCCCGCCAGTCGCTCTCCGCCGAATCGGCGGCCTCGACGAGGGCGCGGAGCGCGCAGCCCGCACCCAGGAATCGCTCCACCATCTCGGCGTCCTCCGGTCCGAGCGCGGCGACGAGCGTCTCCCGTTCCCTCGCGTCCATCTTCAGGTCTTGTAGCCGAGCACCGGCCGCAGCCAGCGTTCGGCCTTTTCGACCGTCCATTCCTTGCGCGCGGCGTAATCCTCGACTTGGTCGCGACCGACGTTGTTGACGTCGAAGTAGATCGACTGCGGATTGCCGAAGTAGAGACCTGACACCGACGCGGCCGGGTTCATCGCGAAGGATTCCGTGAGCGTGCAGCCGATGCGGTCGGCGTCCAGCAGGCGCCAAATCTCACCTTTCTCGGTGTGCTCCGGGCAGGCCGGATAGCCCGCGGCGGGACGCCTTCCGTCATACTTCTCCTTGATGAACTCCTGGACGGTAAGGCTTTCGTCCGGCGCGTAGCCCCAGAGGTCCTTGCGCACCTCGCGGTGCAGCCACTCCGCGCAGCCCTCGGCGAGGCGGTCGGCCAGCGCCTGGATGAGGATCTGGCGGAAGGAGTCCTTCTCCTTGAAGGAGGCGGCGTAATCCTCGATCTCCTGTCCGGCGGTCACCGCGAAGGCGCCGATGTGGTCGCCCTTTTCGGCCGACACCAGGTCGGCGAGCGAGCGGCAGGTCGTGACCCTGGGCCCCGGGCCCTGGTCGCGCAGGAAGTGGAGGCGACCGATCTTTCTGGCCTGCGCCGCGTCGGCGTAGACCTCGACGTCGTCCTGCGTCCGACGCGCCGGCCAGAGCCCGGCCACGCCGCGGAGCCGCACCCGGTCGCCGCGGATGATTTCGTCCAGCTCCCTGCGCCCCGCGTCGAAGATCTTCCTGGCCTCCTCGCCGTACTTGCCTGAGTTGAAGATGGTCGGGAACGTCCCCTTGAGTTGCCACGTCACGAAGAAGGGCGTCCAGTCGATGATCTCCGCCACCGCGGCCGGGTCGATGCGCTCGAAGAGCGTCACGCCGGGCTTGCGCGGCGCAGGATGCACCGGTGCGGTGGTGACCAGTGGACGCTTACGTGCTTCGGCCAGCGGGACGACCGGGACGGGCTCGCGTGTCGCGTATTCCTCGCGGATTCCCTCCTGTTCGGTGACCAGGTCCGTGATGAAGCCTTCGCGTCGGTCGGGATTCAGCAGGTCGCTGCAGACGGTGGTCACCAGCGAGGCGTCGCCGACGTGGACCATCGGCCCGTCGTAATGCTCGGCCAGCTTGATGGCCGTGTGCTCCTTGGAGGTCGTGGCACCGCCGATGAGCAGGGGCGTGTTGATGCCCGCGCGCTTGAGCTCCCGGGCCACGTCCACCATCTCGTCGAGCGAGGGCGTGATCAGGCCGGACAGGCCGATGAAGTCCGGCTTCAGCTCAAGGGCCTTGGCGACGATCCGCTCGGTCGGCGTCATCACGCCGAGGTCGGTGACGGCGTAGTTGTTGCACGCGAGCACCACGCCGACGATGTTCTTGCCGATGTCGTGGACGTCGCCTTTTACGGTGGCGATGAGGAAGGAGCCCTGCGAGGAGCCGCCGACCTTCTCCGCCGCCATGAAGGGCTCGAGGTGGGCGACCGCGGCCTTCATGACCTTGGCCGACTTCACCACTTGGGGGAGGAACATCTTGCCCTCGCCGAAGAGCCTGCCGACGACGCGCATGCCGTCCATCAGTGGGCCTTCGATGACGAGCAGCGGACGTCCCAGCTCGAGGCGCGCCTCCTCGGTGTCGGCGACCACGTGGTCGTCCACGCCCTTGACGAGCGCGTGCTCGAGCCGGGCCTTGACGGGCAGCTTCCGCCACTCGTCCTTCTTTCCGGCGTCCGTGTCGGTCTTGGTCGCGGCGTAAAGCGGGGCGATCTCGAGCAGCCGCTCGGTGGCGTCCGGACGCCGGCAGAGCACCAGGTCCTCGACCCGTTCGCGTAGCTCGGGGTCGATCTCGGTGTAGACCTCGAGCATGCCCGCGTTGACGATGGCCATGTCGAGCCCCGCCCTGATGGCGTGGTAGAGGAAGACCGAGTGGATGGCCTCGCGGACCTTGTTGTTGCCCGCGAACGCGAACGACACGTTGGAGAGCCCGCCGGAGGTGCGGGCGCCCGGGCAGCGTCGCTTGATCTCCGCCACCGCCTCGATGTAGTCGAGCGCGTAGCGGTCATGCTCCTTCATGCCCGTCCCGATGGTGAGGATGTTCGGGTCGAAGATGATGTCCTGGGGGTCGACGTCCGCCTCGCGGGTCAGGATTCCGTAGGCGCGCTCGCAGATGCGCACCTTGTCCGCGAAGCTCGCGGCCTGGCCGTTCTCGTCGAAGGCCATCACGACCATCGCGGCGCCATAGCGGCGGCACAGCCTCGCACGGCGCACGAACTCCGCGTGCCCCTCCTTGAGGGAGATCGAGTTGACGATGGCCTTGCCCTGCACGCAGCGTAGGCCGGCCTCGACGATGTCGAAGTTCGACGAGTCGATCATGAACGGCACCCTGGCGATGTCGGGCTCCGTCGCCGCCATGTTGAGGAACTTCGTCATCGCGGCGGCGCCGTCCAGCAGCCCAGCGTCGAAGTTGATGTCGATGACCGCGGCGCCGGCCTCGATCTGCTGCTTGGCCACGCGGAGGGCGGCGCGGTAGTCGCCCTTCTCGACGTACCCTTTGAAGATCCTTGAGCCGGCGACATTGGTGCGCTCGCCGACGTTCACGAAGGTGCCCGGGCCGCCCACGACGGCGAGGGCCTCGAGGCCGGATAGCCTGAGGGCGGGCTGGATGGCGCTGTGGACGCGCGGCGGGAACTTCTCGGTCCGGCGCCGGATGGCGGCGATGTGCGCCGGCGTGGTGCCGCAGCAGCCGCCGAGGATGTTGACCAGTCCGTCGCGCGCAAAGGTCTCGAGGATGACTGCGGTGTCCTCCGGCCCCTCGGGGAAGCCCGTGGGGGAAAGCGGGTTGGGCAGGCCGGCGTTCGGATAGCAGGAGACGTGGATGTCGGCCTTCTTCGCCAGTTCGGCGATGTGCGGGCGCATCTGTTCGCCCCCGAGCGCGCAGTTCATCCCGACGCTGATCGGCTGGGCGTGACGGACGGAGTTCCAGAAGGCCGCGGTGGTCTGGCCGGTGAGGGTGCGTCCGGAGGCGTCCGTGATGGTCCCCGAGATCATCAGGGGCAGGCGGAAGCCGCGGGCCTCGAAGGCCTCGTCGATCGCGAAGAGGGCCGCCTTCAGCACGAGGGTGTCGAAGACGGTCTCGCAGAGCAGTACGTCGGCCCCGGCGTCGATTAGGGTATCGACCTGCTCGCGGTAGGCGTCACGCACCTGGACGAAGGTGACGTCGCGCCGGGCGGAGTCGTTCACGTCCCGCGACATTGACAGGGTCTTGTTCGTCGGGCCGACGGCGCCCGCAACGAAGGCGTCCTTGCCGGGGTTCGCCGCCTTGAAGGCGTCGACGGCCTCTCGCGCCACCTTCACGGCCGCCGTGTTCAGCTCCTTCACGAGATGCCCCATTGCGTAGTCCTCGAGGGCGATGGAGGTGCCGTTGAAGGTGTTGGTCTCGATGAGGTCCGAACCGGCGTCGAGGTAGGCCCGGTGGATGTCCCGGATGACCTCGGGCCTGGTGATGACGAGGAGGTCGTTGTTGCCCTTGAGCTGGCCGGGGTGATCCTTGAAGCGTGCGCCGCGGTAGTCCTCCTCCGACAGCTTCAGCTGCTGGATCATGGTGCCCATGGCTCCGTCGAGGTAGACGATGCGCTCCTTGAGCAGCGCCTCGAGGCGCCGGCCCGCGGGATTGAGTGGTAGCCTCTGCCGTGACATCACGCCCAACGTGACGCTTCGGGACGGAGGGTCAAGGCAGGGGGAGGCCGCCGCGTGTCATGCCGGCGGGTCGGGCCGGCGGCAGCGGGCCAGGTCCTGGGCGCGGTACAGCACGATGCGCTTGCCCTCGAACTTGGGGTCGTCGCGGAGCAGGGGGCGCAGTTCGAAGGAGAAGGCGGGAGTCAGGTTGGACTTGGCCGCCTCCTCCGCCGGGTCGCCGCCCTGCCAGTAGAGGATGCCGTTGGGCAGGGAGTACTTCTGCCCGCGCCCGACGAGCTGGCGGGTCTGGTGTACGAAGGTGCGCAGGTCCGCTACGGCGCGGCCGGTGACGAAGTCGTGCTCATGCCCGAGGGTCTCGGCGCGGGCGTTGCGCGTCTCGACGTTCTTCAGTCCGAGACGGTCCGCGATGTCGCGCACGACGGCGACCTTCTTGCCGACGGAGTCGACGAGGGTGAAGCGGGCCCTGGGATGCAGGGCGGCGAGGATGAGTCCGGGGAAGCCGCCGCCGGTGCCGACGTCGATGACGCGCGCCCCGTCCATGAGCCTGAGGAACTTCACCGAGGCGAGGCAGGGGGCGTAATGGTGCCATTCGAGGCGCTCCATGTCCTTGCGCGAGACCAGGTTGATCCTGGCGTTCCATTCGCGGTGCAGCACCGCCATCGCGCGCAGGACCTCCCAGCGGTCGGCTTCGACTTCGGGAAAGAGCGGCACGAGCTCGTCCATGAGGGGCCGAGCGTGGACGGCCGTCCCCGGGAGGCAAGGACGCTTCAGCGGCCCGCGGCGAGCGCCCGCCGCAGGCGGCCGATCTCCTCGAGCCGCGCCTGCACGGCGTCACGGTCCTCGGCCTTCGCCGCGAGGTGGATGCGCGCGTTCTGCCGGAGGTATTCCTTGGTGAGGTGCTCGCGCGCCTTCGGCAGCTCCCACTCGGCCCGCAGCCCCAGTTCGGAGGCGAGCGCGAGCAGCGGCGGCGGGAGATCCGCGATGGCCTCGCCGGCGGTCGTGACGCGTCGGCGTCCGGCGGGACGGGCCTTGCTGCCGCGCTTCAGCTGCCGCATCAGACGCCCGAGCCGGGCCGCGTCCAGTCCGAGTAGGGCATCGACGTCGGGCGGTCTCACGCCGAACTCGCGTTCGAGGGCGTCCGGCAGGCGCTTCCTTGCCGCGGTGCCGAGCAGCGCCTCGACCGTGCGACCTTCGGCCGCCTTCTTCGGCGGCACGCCGGCGAGCTTGGCCAGAGTCCAGGCGGCGCGCTCGCCGTCGTCGCTGCCCTTGGGCGCGAGGGGCGCCGTGTGTGATCGTGCGCGTCGCCGCGGCGCAGGCCGCGTGCGTTTCCCCCGGAGCAGCAGCCAGGCGGCCGCCGCGGCGCAGGGGGTGAGCGTGAAGGCGGCGATGACGAGCGGGTCCACGGCTCAGTCGAGACGGATGCGGGAGACGTTGAGCGAACCGCGGCCCGAACCCTCGGACTTCAGTTCGATGACCAGCGGACGTCCCGTGCCGAGGTCCTTGAACTCCGCGCGCATCACGCCGTCGAGGTCGTAGGAGAACGTGACCTCCACCGGCTGGTCGGCCGGCCGTCCCGGCGGCAGCGGCATCTCGACCTCGGCCACGCGCAGCACCATCGACGGGTCGGATTCCGCGACGGCCGACTGCGTGACCTCGCAGGTGAGGATGCGCTGGTCCGGCTCGGCGGTGTAATAGGTGCGCGTGCGTGAGACGGGCAGCTTCTCGCCCTTGGCGATGATGACGCTGTTCTCGAGCAGCCCGTCCTCATCCATCGCCAGCGTGCCGAAGTAGTGCGGCGCGATATCCTGGAAGCGGATCGCGGAGGTCCGGCGACGCTGCGCGGGGGAGAGCAGGGCGGGGTTCGCCCGGTGGGCGGCGTAGAGCGCCGCGCCCCGCGCCACCGCCGTGTCGGGATCGCGCAGGAGCGGATTCCGCCCGAAGACGCGTTCGACCGCCGCCCGCACGGCGGGCATCCGGCAGGCGCCGCCCGCGAGGAAGACACCGGACAGCGCGGAGCGGTCGATACCGGCGCGCAGCAGCACGCCCTCGCAGGCCATCTCCGCCTGCGCGACGAGGCCTTCCGTGGCGGCCTCGAGCGCGGCCCGGCGCACGGTGACCGGCACGCGTCCGTGCCTGGCCGAGCGCAGCGCGACCCGCACGGACTCGCGCGAGGACAGCCGGTGCTTGAGCTCCTCCGCGTCGGCGCGGCCGAAGTCGCAGTCGCCCGGCCGCATCTCCTCGCCGACGGTCTCGCGGAACCCTGCCCGCACGATGTCGAGCAGCTTCGTGTCGAAGTCCTTCCCGCCTAGCCGCTGCACACCCTCGGTGAAGACGACCTCGACGTCCATCCCCCGGGCCCGCACCAGCGAGACGTCGAACGTGCCGCCGCCCAGGTCGAACACGGCGTACAGGCCCTCGGCCAGCCCGCCCGAGGCGTGGGCGTAGGCGAGCGCGGCGGCGGTCGGCTCGTTGATCATGTGCACCTTGCCGAGGCCGGCGCGTCGCGCCGCCTCCAGCGTGGCCTCGCGCGCGGCGTTGGTGAAGTTGGCCGGGATAGTGATGACCGCGAGGTCGACTGGTCCGGCGCCCGCCTCGGCGTGCTCGCGCACCTTGCGGAGCATGAGCGCCGAGAGGTCGAGCGGGGTCACCCGTCGTCCGAAGGCCGGATGGGAGACCCCGGTGCCCATATCGCGTTTGAACTCCGTGAAGACGTGGTCGGCGTCGTCGGCCATCGCGCGGGCCTCCCGGCCGATGACGACCGCGGCGGCGGATTCGAAGGCCACCGCCGTCGGCGTGACCTCCTGGCCGTCCCAGTCGCGCACCACCTCGGGCGCCCCGGAGGCGTCGATCCGGGCGACGATCGTGGTCGTCGTGCCGAGGTCGATGCCGAGGAGGTGCGCCATTCCTTGGGCCGGCATCTTGCCGCGCCCCGGCGCCGCTGGGAAGCGTTAACCGAGCGGGCCCTTCGCCCAAGTTTGCGGTTCACTTCCGTCCCGGGGACCGCAATCCTCCGCCCGTCATGTTCCACCACGTCGTCTTCTTCTACCTCAAAAAGACCATCACTGCCGCCCAGCGCGCGGAGTTCGAGGCCAAGCTCCGCGGCCTGCTGCGGATCAAGACCATCGCGTCCGGCTACGTGGGCAAGCCCAGCACGCACGCCGTCCGGCCCATCATCGACACCACCTACGACTTCGCCGAGTTCTTCGTGTTCAAGAGCCACGCCGACCACGACGCCTACCAGGTCGACCCGATCCACCAGGACTTCATCAAGGACTGCAAGGAGTACTGGGAGTCCGTGAAGATCTACGACTTCGAGTGAGCCCCTCCACCTGAGTCCGTCGTGAAAGGCCGCCGCGACGCGCGGCCTTGCTTTTCCCGGCGCCGGCCGCGGCATTGTAAACATCAGGACACTTAGGACTTAACAATGGCCCCGGACGGCCCTATCCATGGGCCGTGGCCAATGCCCCCGCAACGGATGCGTCCTCCGTGGACGCGCTCGATGCCTCCGACCGGAGGCATTCGTGGCATCCGTTCACGCAGATGCGGGAATACCTGGACCACCCGCGGCTGCACCTGGTCCGCGGGGAGGGCAGCTGGCTGATCGACGGGGAAGGGCGCCGCTACCTGGACGGCAACGCGTCGGTCTGGACGAACGTCCACGGACACAACGATCCCGACCTGAACCGAGCGCTCACCGCCCAGCTGGGCAAGGTGGCCCACGTGACGCTACTCGGGCTCAACCACCCGGTGGCGACGGAGCTGGCCGAGGACCTCGCCGGTCTCACGGGCGGCGCGCTGTCCCGCTGCTTCTTCACCGACAATGGCAGCCACGCGGTCGAGGTCGCGCTCAAGCTCTCGTTCCAACATCGGCAGCTGACCGGACAAGCAGCCAAGCGCGGGGTCATCGCGATGGAGGGTGGATACCACGGCGACACGTTCGGCACGATGTCAGTCGGGGGACGCACGGAGTTCCACCGCCGCTTCGAGCCCTGGCTCTTCGCCGCGAAGACGTTCCCGGCGCCGGTCCACTCCGAATGCGCCGGCAAGGTCGTCCGCTCCGACGCCTCCGCCTCGCTGGCCGCGCTGGAATCCCTGCTGGTCCGTGACGGAGCCTCGACGGCCTGCGTCATCCTTGAGCCGTTGGTGCAGGGCGCCGCCGGCATGGTGCAGCAGCCGCCCGGCTTCCTGCGGTCCGTCGCGGAACTCTGCCGACGCCACGGCGTGCATCTGATCCTCGACGAAGTCTTCACCGGATTCGGCCGCACCGGCGCGCTCACGGCCGCCGAGCGTGAGGGCGTCGTCCCGGATTTCCTCTGTCTCGCGAAGGGCCTCGCCGCCGGCTACCTGCCGCTGGCCGCCACCCTCACCTCGGAGAAGATCCACGGGGCCTTCCTCGGGACGTTCTCCGACGGGCGCACCTTCTTCCACGGCCACACGTTCTCCGGCAACCCCCTCGCCTGCGCGGTCGCCCGTGAGTCGCTGCGCAAGCTCCGGCCGATGCTGGCCTCGGGTCAGGTCGCCGAACGGGCCGCGCTCCTTGGTCGCGAGATGGAGGACGCCTTCTCCGGCCACCCGCGCGTGCGCACCTTCCGTCAGCTGGGCCTGACCGGCTCCGTCGAGTTCAAGCCGGCGGCCGGAGGCGGCTGGCCGACCGACGCCCGTGCCGGCTTCCAAGTCGCCCTCGCCGCGCGCCGCCATGGGCTCGTCATCCGTCCGCTGGGCGACTCGATCCTCTTCGTCCCGCCGATTGCCATCCAAGCCGACGAGGTGAAGCACCTCGTGCGCGCCGTCCGCCTCGCGATGGACGAGACCCTGCCCTCCCTAGAGCCGGACTAGGTCGGCACGCAGTGCCGACCCTGTCCGAAGCATCTTTCCCAACCGCCAGCCGCCACCACCTTCTCAAACATATGCCCAACCTCACCGAAGCCCGAGCGCTCTACGACCTGCCGCTCAACACCCTGATCTTCCGGGCCCAGCAGGCCCATCAGGCCCACCAGGATCCCGCCGGCGTGCAGCTCTGTACGCTGAAATCCATCAAGACGGGCGCCTGCCCCGAGGACTGCGCCTACTGCCCGCAGTCGGTGCACCACAACACCTTCGTGGAGGCCGAGGCCCTGATGGAGACCGACGCCATTCTCGAGGACGCGCGCAAGGCTCGGGCCGGCGGCGCGACGCGCTTCTGCATGGGCGCCGCCTGGCGTCGCGTGGCCGACGGTCGTCAGTTCGACAGCGTCCTGCGCACGGTTTCGGGCGTGAAGGAGCTGGGTCTGGAGGTCTGCTGCACGCTCGGGATGGTCACCGAGCGGCAGGCTGCCCGCCTCAAGGAGGCCGGCTGCGACGTCTACAACCACAACCTCGACACCTCGCGCGAGCACTACGCGAAGATCATCACCACCCGCAGCTACGACGACCGGCTCCAGACGCTGTCCAATATCCGCAAGGCCGGCCTTGAGGTCTGCTCAGGCGGCATCATCGGCATGGGTGAGACGGTCGACGACCGGCTCAAGATGCTCGTCGAGCTCGCCTCGCTCGACCCTCAGCCGGATTCCGTGCCCATCAACGCGCTCGTCTCGGTCGAAGGCACGCCGCTCGCGGGACGCCGGTTCGTCGACACCGTCGAGTTCGTGCGCACAATCGCAGTCGCCCGCATCCTGATGCCCAGGGCGATGGTGCGTCTCTCCGCCGGCCGCGCCAACATGAACGACGAGACCCAGGCGCTCTGCTACCTGGCCGGCGCCAACTCCATCTTCCTAGGTGAGAAGCTGCTCACCACCGGCAACCCCGAGATCGAGGAGGATATGAACCTCCTCCGCCGTCTCGGCCTCCACCCCCTCCACCCCGATGAGGCGCGCCGCGTCCATCGCGGAGAAATCTCCCCGTCCTCGGCGTCTCCGGCGCCCTGGCCCGACCCCGCCGAATTCACTGCCGCGACCAAGGGCGCTTCCTGCGGCGAGGGCGGTTGCGGCTGCGGCTGACCGTGCGGACCGTCTTCGTCACCGCGAGCGATACGGGCGTGGGCAAGACCCACGTCGCCGGTCTCCTCGTGCGCCGTCTGTCCGGCCTCGGACGCGGTCAGGTGGTGAAGCCGGTCGAGTCAGGCGCTGGTCATGGACGTCCGGCCGACGCCCCCCGTGCCGCGGGGCGCCTCGCCGAGGCGGTCACGCTGCTCTCCCTGCCCGAGCCCTTGGCGCCGCTCGCCGCCGCACGTCGTGCGCGCCGGCGGCTCAGCCTCGCGGGCCTGCTGCGTCCGCTGCGCGCGCTGCCCGCGGCGCCTTTCCGCCTCGTCGAGGGCGCGGGCGGGGTGGCTGTCCCCCTCGCGCTGGATGGTTCGGACTGGTCCGACTTCGCTGCCGCGCTGCGCCCTGGCCTCGTCGTGATTGTGGTGCCCGACCGTCTCGGAGCCATCAGCCAGGCGCGCACCGCCTACGCCTACCTCCGCCGCCGTTGGCGCGGCCCCGCCGGCGTCTGGCTCAACGCCGCGCGCCGGCCCTCCGCCGCGGTGGCCGCCTCCAACCGCGAAGGCCTGCGCGCCGCCGGCATCCCTCTGCTCGGCGAATCTTGGAAGGGTGGCGCACGCTTTTGGTCTGCCCTACTCAAGCCATGAGCGAAGCCCTCCTCCGCCGACTCGCGCAGACGCTCCTCGCCCGCGAGGCCGCCTCGCTCCGCCGTCAGCTCACGGCCCGTGAATCGTCGGACGCCCGGATCAACCTCGCCGACAACGACTACCTCGGCCTCGCGCGGGATCCTGCGGTCATCGAAGGCGCCGCCGCGGCCGCCCGCGAGTGGGGCGCGTCCTCGTCGGCTTCACCGCTCGTCACCGGTTACACCGCGCTGCACGCGCGCCTCGAGTCCGAGCTCGCGGGCTGGCACGGCTACCCGCATGCGCTGGTGATGAATTCCGGATACGCCGCCAACGCGGCCGTGCTCGGGGGGTTACCGAAGAAGGGGGACGTGGTGCTGGCCGACCGGCTGGTGCACGCCAGCATGATCGAGGGCATCCTCGCCTCCGGCGCCCGCCTGCGCCGCTTTGCGCACAACGACCTCGACGCCCTCGAGCTCATGCTCGACGAGGAACGTCCGCCCGGCGGCGCGGTCTTCGTCGTCACCGAGAGCGTCTACTCGATGGACGGGGACGGACCCGACCTTCCTCGTCTCGCCGCGCTCCGGCGCCGCAAGGACTTCTGCTGGGTGCTCGACGAGGCCCATGCGACGGGCTGGTACGGCGCGACCGGATCCGGCCTGCAGGAGGATTCCGGCGTGAGGGCCGCCGCCGACATCGTGGTAGGCACGCTGGGCAAGGGCCTCGGTTCCCAGGGGGCGTACGTCCTCTCGCGTGCGCCCGAGGTCCGCGAAGCGCTCATCAATTTCACCGGAGGCTTCGTCTACTCCACGCATCTCGCGCCGCCCTGCGTCGGCGCCGCGCTCGCCGCCCTCGGACGCGTGCGCGCCCTAGCCGATGAACGCGGGGCCCTACGCGAACTCTCCCGGAGCTGGCGCGACGGACTGGTTGAGGCCGGATTCTCCGTACCCGCGGGCGATTCGCCGGTTATCCCGCTGGTCTTCGGCGACGCGGCGACGACCCTGCGTCATGCGGAGGCCTTGCGCGCCGCCGGCTTCATCGTCTCGGCCATCCGTCCGCCCACCGTACCCGAAGGCACCGCGCGCATCCGTATCTCGCTCCGTCGCGGCCTCAGGTCGGAGCACCTCGCCGCCTTCGTCGCGGCCCTCGGAAAGACCCGCGCATGAGGATTGCCTGGATCGGCGGATGGGGCGTGCCGCCGGAGGAGCTCCGTCCCCTCGCCGCCGCCCATGCGCCCGACGCTGAGCACGTGATCACCGTGCCTGTCACGGGGGCTCCGGAACTGGTCGCCGGCTGCGACGCGCTCGTGGCCTGGTCGTTGGGAGCGCATCTCGCCCTCGAGGCCGCCGCGCGCGGCGTACGCCTGCCGCCCAAGGTCCTGCTCATCGCGCCCTTCACCTCCTTCTGCCGGGAGCACGGTTCCTGCGGCAAGGTGTCCGAGACCCAGGTAAGTTACCTTCGCCGCTGGATGGAGACCGATCCCTCCTCCGCCCTCGCTGACTTCAGGCTGCGGGCGGACCTGCCTCCCGCTGAGTCCCCGGGCCTGCCCTATCCCCTCGACGAGCTCCTCGCCGGACTCGACATTCTCGCCCAGCCGGCCGGCGTCTCCCTCGTCTCCTTCGCCCGAGGCGGCCTTCCCGCCGGCTGGGAGGCCTTCGTCGGTGACCGCGATCCGCTGCTTGAGGCGACCGGCGTTTGCGAATCCGTGCTCGGCTGTCACATTGTTGAGGAAGCTGGGCATGCGCTCCGCGACTACCTCAGCCCCGCATCCTGATGCGCTTCCACGAGCGAGCCGGGTCCTACGAGGCCAACGCCGCGCCCCAGAGGCGCTTCGCCGAGGCCCTGGCGGCCTTCGCCCCCTTCCGCGCCGGCTCGAAGCTGAACGAACTCGGAGCCGGCACCGGCTTCCTCACCGCCGCGCTCCTCGCCCAGGGTGTGCAGGTCCACGCGACCGACTCCTCGCCCGCCATGGTGGAGCTTGGACGTAAGGCCGTGCCCGCCGCCAAGTGGAGCGTCCATGACGCCTTCGGTCCGGTCGATCCCGCGCCCGCTCTGGCCTCCTCCGGCCTGCTGCACTGGGCCGCCGATCCCGCCGCCGTGCTCCGCCATTGGCATGACGCGCTGCCCGACCAGGGCCGCCTCCTGCTCGGCGTGCCCTGCGACCCCTGCCTCTGCGAGCTGCGTGACCTCATCGGCGAGGGACCCGTGCGCTGGCGCGACGAGGCCCAGTGGCTGGCCCTGCTGCGCCGCGCACGCTTCGACGTGCGCGCGCACGGCGTACTGGAGTCCGAAGAAGCCTATCCTTCGGCCATCGACTTCTTCCGCACTCTGCACCGCAGCGGCGTGACCGGCGCGCCTCGCTTCGGTCCCGCCGAACTTCGTTCACTCATCAAGGATTACGACCGCCTGCACGCCGGACCCCGCGGCGTCACCGCCACCTGGGCCTGGTTGCTGGTGGATGCGACGGCCCGTCCCTGAGGATCACTCGAAGCTGAACTCGTCCTGGGCCTCCGGCGGCTGCTCCTCGCCCGCCAGGATGCGTCGCACGAACAGGTCCCGATGTTCCGGGCAGGGGCCCAGCCGCCGGAGGGCCTCGATGTGGTCCGGCGTGCCGTAGCCCTTGTGCACTCCGAACCCGTACTCCGGATGCCGCGCGTCCAGCTCGACCAGCAACCGGTCCCTTTCGACCTTGGCCACGATCGAGGCCAGTGCGATGGCGAGCGACTTGCCGTCGCCTCCCTTGAGCGCTTCGTGCGCCCAGGCGAACGGACGCAGCGGCAGTCCGTCGACCAGCACGAGGAACGTGCGTCCGTCACCGTGGCCGAACAGCTCGCCCTCCGTGCCCGCCGCGGCGAAGAGCGGGGCCAGTTGGCCCTCGGCGAGTTCGGCGACGCACCGGGCCATCGCCAGGCGCGTCGCGCCGAGGACGTTGTGGGCGGAAATCTCGAGCACCGACGCCGAGGCCCAGGCGCAGCGCAGCCGTCCCGCCAACTGCAGTTCGCCGACCGCGGCGTGCAGTTCGGCCCGCCGTTCCGCCGTTAGGCGCTTCGAGTCGACGGCGCCGGCCACCTTCCGTAGCCACGAGCGTTCTCCGTAGAAGCCCGCGTCGAGCAGCACTGCCGCCGCGACCACCGGACCGCAGAGCGAGCCGCGGCCCGCCTCGTCCACGCCCACCACGCCGGGCCGGTCCGCCCCCCTTTTGCGGTCGAACTGGGCCAGCGAGGCCAAGGTCAGCCTTTCTTGCGCCCCTTGAGGAAGGGCTTCGGTTCCGGGGGCTCGAGTCCGCGCGCCTCGTAGGCCGTGCGGAAGTGCAGCTTGGCGAAATTGACTAGGATGGCCGGACCGAGCCTTCCGCAGAGTTCGGTGGCGGCCGCCTTGGCATCGGCGCCGGATCCCTTGGGCAGGGGCACGCCTCCGTCCTGCGAGAGCCGTTCGAGTTCCCGCACGAACGTCGCGCGCGCGACGATGGAGGCGGCGGCGACGACCGGATCGGACTCCGCCTTGGTGCGCATGCGCAGGTCGAAGGCCACGTTCTTGCGAGCCAGCTCTTTCTGGACCAGCGGCTCCTCCGAGAACTGGTCGAGCAGGCCCCAGACCGGACGTCTTCCGTGAGCCTCCTCGAACGCCTTGAGCGCCTCCTCGCAGGAGGTCGCGTGCATCCAGGCCAGCAGGCGGTTGAGGTTCTTGCCGAAGCGTGCGTGCAGCTCGTTGTACTTCGACATCCGCGCGAAGGTCGTCTTGACCGCGACCCCGGGCGTCTCGCGGATGGCGCGGTCGAGTTCGGCAATCCTGGCGTCGGTCAGCTTCTTGGAGTCCTTAATCCCCATGCCGATCCATTCGCGCGCCATTTCGCCCGTGGCGACGACGCACGCCGAGACCACCGGGCCGAAGAGGTCGCCCTTGCCCGACTCGTCGAGGCCCGCGTGGTCCTCGAACCATTCCGGGTTGAGCTCGGCCTCGTAGCCCAGCTCGGCCTTGCCGGTCACGTCGGGCTCCAGCGTGAACTTCACGAACTCCTCGGTGCCTTTGCCGGCGATCACGCACTTGCCTGAGGCGTAGTGCGTCACGTTGACGCCGGGGCCCTTGAAGGCGAAGAGCGCATGGTCCACCGTGCGCGCCTCCCAGCCCTTGGCCGCGAGGATGCCGCGCAGCTTCGCGGACTGCTCGGCGCCGAGCTTGACGGTGTGGGACGTGACCCTGGCGGGGGCGCCGTCGTCGGAGTCCTGCTTTGCCTTCTTCGCCATCGGACCCAAGGTGATACTGACCTCCCCGTCCTAATCCAGCCCCATCCCATGGACGAACGCGCGGAAAGCATCCTCAAGAACGCACCCAGGGCGCGCCGACGCCTGCTGGCCTGGTTCGCCCGCCATCGCCGCAGCATGCCGTGGCGGGAGCGTCCTTCGGCCTACCGCACCGTGGTCTCGGAGCTCATGTGCCAGCAGACGCAGATTGCCACGGCAATCCCGTATTTTGAGCGGTGGACGCGGCGCTGGCCGGACTTCGGGTCGCTGGCCGCCGCCGAGGAGTCCGAGGTGCTGGAGCTGTGGGCCGGTCTCGGTTACTATTCCCGCGCGCGCAACCTGCTCGCGCTTGCCCGCGGGGTCGTCGCCCGGGGCGGCCCGCCGGAGACCGCGGCCGGATGGCGGACCTTCCGCGGCGTGGGTCCCTACACCGCGGCGGCCATCGCCAGCATCGCCTTCGGCGAGCCCTCGGCAGTCGTGGATGGTAACGTCGTGCGCGTACTCGCCCGGCTCACCGGCGACCGCACGGCCTTCCGTGACGCGGCGGACGCCGTGCGCCGCCTGCAGCCCCTCGCGGACGCCTTCCTCGACGCGCGCCGGCCCGGCGACTTCAACCAGGCGATGATGGAGCTCGGCTCGCTCGTCTGCCGTAAGGCCTCACCCGACTGCGCGGCCTGTCCGCTGCGCAAGGACTGCGCCTCGGCGGGGAAGGAGGCCGCCGTCATCCCGCGGTTCACGCCCCGTCGGCGCCGCGAGGAGACCGTCGACCGTGCCTTGGTCGTGCGCGGCGGACGCGTACTGCTCCATCGTCACCCGCAGGACGCGCGCAGGCTCGCCGGCATCGCGGAGATCCCGACCGTCGCGTCCCTCGGCCTCAGGCCGGCGGGGCCGCTCGTGGTCACGCATCGCCGCTCGATTGGCGACGTCGCCTACGTTGAGCGCCTGCATCGCCCGGAGAAGGATGCGGTGCTGTCACGTCGCGCGCGCGGCCCCGGCTTCTCCTGGGTGCCCGTCGCGTCCTTGCGCGAGTCCGCCGTCAGCGGGCCGCATCTCCGCTGGCTCCTCCGGCTACTCAGTCCAGCCGGTCCGAAAGCGCGCGGCAGACGGCCTTGAGCACGGCTACGCGGGCGTGCCGCTTGTCGTCTCCCGAGATGACCGTCCACGGGGCGTGCGGCGTGTCGGTGCGGGCGATCATGTCCTCCGCCGCGCGCAGGTTGTCATCCCACTTGCGACGGTTGCGGTAGTCCTCCGCGGTCATCTTGTGGCGCTTGTGGGGCGAGTGTTCGCGCGCCCGGAAGCGCCGCAGCTGCTCCTCCTTGGAGATATTGACCCACGCCTTGACGATCACGGTGCCCGCCTCGGCCAGACGCGCCTCGAAGTCATTGAGCTCGCCGTAGGCGCGGGCCCATTCGGCCTCCTTCGCGAAGCCCTCTACCCGTTCGACCATCACGCGCCCGAACCAAGAGCGGTCGAAGACCGCGAGCTGTCCCGGTGCGGGCAGCTTGTTCCAGAACCGCCAGAGGTAGTGGCGCGCCTTCTCCTCGGGCGTGGGGGCCGGCGTCGAGTGCACCCGGTAGTGCGCCGCGTCCAGCATGCCGCAGAGACGGCGGATGGCGCCGCCCTTGCCGGCCGCGTCGGGGCCTTCGAGCACGAGCACCGTCGCGACGCCCTTCTGGGCGGCGAGCCGGGTGAGCCGCCCGACGCGGGCCTGCAGCTTGTCCATCTGCTGGCCGTAGGCCCTCTTGTCCAGGGTCGGATGGGGCGCCGCGCTCTCGAGCAGCCCGCGCGGGCGCGCGCCCGGGCGCTTCACCGCGGTCGCCGGACGGCGGCGTGAGGCCTGGGCGAGCTGTGCCGCGATTGCTTGGCTCGCATGCAGGTCCCGGAGCTTCGTCTCCGCGGCACCGCTCACCGTTTTCCAAGGCAGGTTCTTGCCGCTGCCCTGCGTACGCAGCGCGCGGGCGAGCGACAGTGCGCCTTTCTTGGCGAGCAGCAGGTCCTCCTCGGTCACCACCCAGCCCTCCGCGTCGGTGTCCTCGGCCTCGCGCAGCCGGCGACGCAGCGTCTTCTCCGGCGTCTCCAGCCAGACCTTGACCACGGAAGTCCCGTCGGCGGCGAGCGTCTCCTCGAAGGAGCGCAGTGACCTGAGCCGGAGCCGCAGCCCCGGCTCCGTCAGTTCGTCGCGCACGGCCTCGGTCAGCGTGCGGGTCAGCCAGTCGCCGACCACGATGGTGATGCGTCCCCGCGCGGGCACGTCCTGCCAGTAGGGCCAGAGGAACGGACGGCCTTCGGGGCCCGCGAGATCGGGCGCGCAGACCCGGACCGTGCGGGAGTCGAACCATTCCGTGAGCTGATTGGCGAGTTCCGACGCCGCCAGCCGGTCGTTGCCGCCGATCACGATGATCGTGCCGTGGCGCTGGGCGACGAGCCTGCGCTGCGCCGCGAGCAGGCGGAGGTGCAGCTTGGAGCATGCTCGTTCGGTCGCGCCGGGGGCCGTTGCCATCGTCGGGACTATGGGCTTCCGCCGGCGGTTTGGGAAGCGCGTTCAGGCGACGGAATCATGACGTTGGTCAGCGCACCAGGTCGTCGATGCGGGCGACGTAGACCTGCCGTCCGCCCTCCTCGTGCACGGAGTCGAAGCAGAAGGCCGTGCCAGCGCGGTTGGCGGACGGGTGCGTGTCGCATCGCCATTCCTTGCCCGCGATGGCGGGATCGGTCGGGTAGGCGCCGATCTCCACCTTGCGACCGGAGGGCACGTGGTAGAGGTAGGGCCGCTGGACCTTGTCCGGTCCCTGCGGGTAGGTGTCATTGAGCACCCATTCGTTCCGCGTGTTCGGCACGTAGGTGTTGTGCCCGTTGGCCGTCATGACGTCCTTGCCCACGACCTCCACGTGGTCGGAGAGGTCGCGGTAGAGGTAGAAGCGGTCACCGTGGGAGGGGTGCCACGCCCAGGCGAAGACGTGCCGCGGATCCCGCCAGATGAAGTGCGAAGTCCCGCCGTTGGGGTCCATCACATGGACCCTTCCGCCGTCGAAGTCCATCGTGAGCGCCCGCGTGCGGAAGGCGGCCCGGTCGCCCGGGTTGCGCCAGCGGTGCAGGAAGAACAGGCGCGTGCCGTCCGTGTTGCAGAGCAGGTGGTTGAACCAGTGGACCGCGTCCGCCTTGGGCGCGGCGGTCTCCGGACCCGTGAAGGGCAGGGCGGCGGCCTGGGCGAAGGAGTAGACCAGCCGCTGCCGCCCGCTGGCGAGGTCCATCCGCCAGATGCCGCCGTCCTCCGGGGCCTTGCGGAGCTTCCAGATGTCACGGTCCGAACCCGTTGCGTAGCCGTAGCCCGGGCGCGTGACGTCGAGCCGCGCGAAGTCGGGCGCGAAGGCCATGCGTCCGTCGGGGCTGAACGTGTAGAACGGATGCGGCAGCGTGCGACGGCGGCCAGAGCGGACCTCGACCAGCCGCGTCACGAGGCGTCCGTCCTCGCGGTCATTCCAGGCGACCGTGTCGTCGGCGCCCGGCACCCATTGCAGCATGCAGCCCTGCTGCCAGTTCCAGGCGGAAGTCGAGCCCAGCTCCGTCCATCGGTCGCCGTCCTCGAGGTCGACCATGCCGACCCGGATCGAGTCGGCGAGCGTCGGCGACCGGCCCTGGAAATCGACCTCGTTGGTGAGCAGCAGGCGGTCCTGCGGATCGAAGAGAAGCTTGTCGTAGTAGCCGCGCCAGTGGAACTTCGGCCCCGAAGTCACGCGGCGCACGCGGACGGCCGGAGTGGAAGCGCAGCCGGGCAGGGCGGCGAGGCCCGCCAGCGCGCTGGCGGTGAGGAAGGAGCGACGGGGTACGGTTCGCATGGGGCGCCCTCATCCAAGAGGGCGACCGCTCCGAGGCAACACCCGCCTCAGCGCAGCTCGTCCGGGATCGGGTCGGCCGGAGGCAGCTCACCTTTGCGCATCGAGTCGAGCGTCTCCTGCAGCTCCACCTTCAGCTGGGGCTCCTGGGCGCTCGTCACCGCGAGCTCCTGCAGGCGGAGCGCCTCCGCCTTGCGTCCCTGCAGCCAGCGCACCCGCGCGAGCGTGTCCAGTTTGTCGGGGTGCTTCTCCTGCGTGAGTTTCACCGCGCGTTCCGCGCAGCGGGCGGCGAGGGCGAGATTGGGCTTGGCGAGGAAGACCGGGTGGGTGACGAGGTCCCAGGCCACCTCGTTCTGCGTCTCGGCGTCATCGGCCTCGTCCTCGGCGTGCTTCTCCAGCAGCCGGTAGCTGGGATAGGGGTCGCCGCGTCCCAGGGCGATGCGGGCGCCGACGGATTCGAGCATCTCCTTGCGCTCGACCGGGGGCAGCACGCCGGCGGCCTCCGGCAGGGCGCGTTCGGCGGCGTCCCAGTCCTTGCGGGCGAGGGCGCGCGCGAGCGCGTTGAGTTTCTCCTGCAGCCGGGCGATCTCCGCGGATTCGTCGTCCAGTCCGGGCAGCTTCGGCGTCGGCATCGGCGCGGGCGCGGAGGCCGATGAGGCGGACGGGATATGGGTGCCGGTGATGACGTCTCCGAGCAGCTGCTCGGTGATCTCCATCGGGTGCCCGGACCACGCGACCTTGCCGTCCTGCACGATGAACGCGTGAGGGATGCCCTGCACGCCCGCGGCCTCGAGCCAGGCCTTGACGAAGGCCTCGCCGCCGATGGCTACGCGGTAGCCCATCGCGGCCCCCTGCTTCTTCACGAAATCCTTGGCACGCTGCCGGCCGGCCGCGTCGCGCTCTGCCTCCCAGACGTTGACGCCGACCACGGTCACGCCGCGCCGCGACATCTTCTCGTGCAGCGACTGCAGGTGGGGAATCGCCTTCACGCAGGGGCCGCACCAGCTGGCCCAGCATTCGACGACGTAAGTCTCGCCCTTGCGGAACTCCTTCACCGGGTCGCCTTGGAGCATCAACTCCGGGCGAACGGAAGGGGCCGCGTCGCCCACCTTGAGTTCGGCACCGCCGAGCGTGGCGGCCAGGAGCAGGGCGAGCAGCGTGCGCATGGGACTCACTCTGTCCGTGCGCCGCGAACTCTCAACCCCCAAGCCCTCATTTCTTGGCCGGGGCGGGGTCGGCGGACTTGGCCTCCTCGATGAGGCCGGCGATCTTGTCCGCGGTCAGATTCATGGGGTGTCCGATGTAGGCGACCTTGCCGCCCGCCACCACGAAGGAGCAGGGGATGCCGCCCTGGCCCGCGGCGGTCAGCCAGGCCTTGCCGACGGAGCCATTGGTGTCCTTGGCCACTGAATAGTCCATCTTCTTGCCCAGCTTGCGAACGAAGGCGTCGGCCTCCTCGACCCCCCTCGACACATGCACGCCCACGACCGTCACGCCCTTGTCCTTGAGCTTGGCCTGCAGCTCGGTGAGGTGCGGGATGGATTCCACGCAGGGCGGGCACCAGGTCGCCCAGAATTCGATGACGTAGGTCTTCTTCGGGTCGAGCGACGCGACGCGTTCACCCTTGATCCAGGCGGAGGGCAGCTTGGTTGGGGCCTTGTCGCCGACCTCGAGCTTGTCGGCCGCGAGGGAGACCAAGGGTGAGAGGGTGAGCAGCAGGGCGGAAAGGAGGCGCATGTCGTCATCGTGCCGGACCGCGCCGTGCCCTCAACCCGTAAATCGTTCGTCGCCGGCCCTGGCCGCCTTATTTGGCGGCGAATTTCGACCGGATTGCGTCGACCGCGGCTGGGTCGGCCAAGGTTGTGACATTGCCCAGCTCGCGACCTTCCGATACGTCGCGGAGGAGGCGACGCATGATCTTACCCGAACGCGTCTTGGGCAGGTCGGGCACGAAGACGATGCGCTCCGGACGTGCGAACTTGCCGATCTTGGTGTCGACCATGCCGTTGAGCGCCTTGGCGAGCTCCTTCTCGTCCGCGCCTTTGGCGGAGGACTTCAGGATGACGAAGGCCATGAGCCCCTGGCCCTTGAGGTCGTGCTTCACGCCGACCACCGCGGATTCGGCGACCGCGGGGTGCTCGATGAAGACCGCCTCGAGCTCGGCCGTGCCGATGCGATGTCCCGAGACGTTGACCACGTCGTCGACGCGGCCCGTGATCCAGAGGTAGCCGTCCTTGTCGCGGATCGCGCCGTCGCCCGGGAAGTAGTACTGCCCGTTCCAACGGCTCCAGTAGGTCTCCACGTAGCGCTTCTCGTCCCCGTAGATACCCTGCGTGATGCCGGGCCAGGGGCGGCGGATGGCGAGGATGCCGTGGTCGGTCTCGTTGCCGTTCTCGTCGAGCACCGCGGCGTCGACGCCGAAGAACGGCAGCGTGGCCGAGCCGGGCTTGGTGGGCGTGCAGCCGGGGATCGGCGTGATCATGTGGCCGCCCGTCTCCGTCTGCCACCAGGTGTCGACGATGGGGCAGCGCTCATGCCCGACTAGGCGATGATACCACAGCCATGCCTCGGGGTTGATCGGTTCGCCGACCGAGCCGAGCAGGCGGAGCGAGGACAGGTCGTACTTCTTCACCCATTCGTCGCCCCACTTCATGAAGGCGCGGATGGCGGTCGGTGCGGTGTAGAAGACCGTCACGCGGTGGTCCTCCACGATCTTCCAGAAACGGCCGAAGTCCGGCGCGTCCGGCGCGCCCTCATACATGAGCACGGTCGCGCCGTTGAGCAGCGGACCATAGACGACGTAGGTGTGGCCGGTCACCCAGCCGACATCGGCGGTGCACCAGAAGAGGTCGTCGGCGCGCAGGTCGAAGACGTACTTGTTGGTGGCGTAGGCGTGCACCATGTAGCCGCCGACGCCGTGCATGATGCCCTTAGGCTTGCCGGTCGATCCTGAGGTGTAGAGCAGGAAGAGCATGTCGTTAGCCTCCATCGACTCCGCGGGGCATTCGGCAGAGGCCTGGGCGGCGGCCTCGTGGTACCAGACGTCGCGCCCCGGCGTCATCGCGCAGGAGGTGTCGGGGCGGCCCGGGTGACGCTGCAGCACGAGGACGTGCGAAACGGACGAGCAGTCCTTCACGCCCTCGTCGACGGTCTGCTTGAGGGGCAGGAACTTCCCCCGGCGGTAGCCGCCGTCCATGGTGATGACGGCCTTCGACTTCGCGTCGTTGACGCGGTCGCGGATCGACTCGGCGGAGAAGCCGCCGAAGACGACGGAGTGCACCACGCCAACGCGGGCGCAGGCGAGCACGGCCACGGCCAGTTCGGGCACCATCGGCATGTAGATGGCCACCGTGTCGCCCTTGCGCAGGCCGAGTCCCTTGAGGACGTTGGCGAAGCGGGAGACCTCCGCGAGCAGCTCGCGGTAGGTGATCCGGCGCACCTCGGACGCACGCCCGCCCTCGGTGGGCTCGCCTTCGTAGACGATGGCCACCTTTTCGCCGAGGCCCTTGGCGACTTGGGCGTCGAGGCAGTTGTATGCGACGTTGGTGCGTCCGCCGACGAACCAGCGGAAGAAGGGCTTGCGGGATTCGTTGAGCACCCGGGTCCAGGGCTGGAACCAGTGCAGCTCGCGCGCCTCGTCGCCCCAGAAGCCGTCCGGGTCGCGGAGGGAGCGCTCATGCAGACGGCGGTAGCCATCCATGCCCTTCACGCGGGCCTGGGCGACGAATTCGGCCGAAGGGGCGAAGGTCCGGTCGGCGGTGCCGAAGCCCTCGGCGGACGCCTTCCTGACGTCGGCGATCTCCTCGTTGGCGTCGGATGAGTCAGGTTGGTCGGCCATGGTCTTTCGTTTGGATTGGAGGATGAGGTAGATGGAGAAGGCGACGAGGACGGCCAGGGCGAGGATCAGCCAGGGACTCTCGACGAAGCTCGGGAGACGGACGGGCGCCTTGAGGAGCAGGGGCATGGGCGGGGCAGTGAAGTTGAAACTTCCGACCCTCCTTTGGGCAACACAAACCCCTTCACGGCGGGCCCTTCAGGCCTCGGACAGGAGGTCGCCGAAGCCGTCGACCACCCTGACGCCCAGGCCCTCGAGACGGTCCCGGTGCTGGTGGCCGTGGGCCACGAGCACGCAGTCCACCCCCATGGCCGCCGCGGCCTCGGCGTCGTGCGCGGTGTCTCCGACGTAGATCACGTCGGCGCACTCCACCGGAAGGCCCTCGAGGTGGGTCCGCGCGCGCTCCTCCTTGCTCCTCGCATGGATGTCGTGTCCGCCGCAGACCCGCAGCAGCCGGGCGTGGAGTCCGAAGTGGCGCAGGGTCGAATCGAGGAGGCCCCGTTCGTAGGCGGACAGTACGGAATGCGTCAGTCCGCTCCGCGAGAGCGCGTCGAGCAGGGTCTCCGCGCCGTCGTGCAGCCGGCACTCGTGCTTGCGCGTCTCGTAGGCCGCCATGAAGCGGACCGACATCGCCCGGAACGAGCCCTCGTCCGGCGTGAGGCCGATCGCCTGGTAGACCCTGATCACGGGGAACTCGAAGATGCGCCGGTAGCGCATGGGATCGACGGGCGGATGGCCGTCCTCGCGCAGGAGGAGGTTGAGCGACTCGCAGCAGAGCCAGGTGTCGTCAAGCAGCGTGCCGTTCCAGTCCCAGACGGCGTGCCGATAGGCTGAGAGCGGCTTACGCATGGACGTCCTCTAGGGCGCCCGCCCGCACGTCGACGCCCTCGCAGCAGTGGACAAAGGCCGGCGCCAGATGCCGATCGAAGCCGCTGAGGCCATCCCAGCGCATCGGCGCGCACGCGTCCTCGTGCTCGAACGCCGCGCGCGCGACCCGGTAGGGTCCGTGGGCGACGCGCCCCCGCATGAGCCGGCCGTCCCTGATGGAATAGAAGGCGTAGCGTTCGCAGAGATGATGCGTGAGCGAGCCCGTGACGGCCTCCGCGGCGGGACCATCGGGTCGCCAGGCATAACGTGCCACGCCGTCGCGACCGCGGCGACGGCAGGTGAGCGTCCGGCCGGCCGCGTCGTCCGACCATGCCATGTCGGCGTTGAAATACGGCAGGCCGAAGAACCGGCGGGCGATGCTGACCGCGGGCTGGCGGTCGCAGTCGAGCGACAGGAACCACACGCCCGGAGCGCCGGAACGGTCCCGGACGTAGAGCCGGACGTTCAGCTCCGAGAACCAGGAGAGCCAGGGAAGGGCGGGGAGGAAGGCCGGCCGCACCGCCTCCATCCGGAACCCGACCAGACCGACGTGCGCGCGGCCCTCATGCAGGTCGAGCGTCAGCTCCGGGGGCAGCGCGGCCGAGGCCGCGACGGGGTCGATTTCCCAGTGCGCGAAGAACAGGCCCCTCCAGCGCTGACGCATCACGGTCCTTCCGGGCAGGCTGCGTCCGTCGGGGCTCATTGGGTCCGGAAGGCCGCCTCCGAGAGGTCGGCCTGGTAGAGCACCTGGTTGTAATCCCAGCGCGGCGTCGGCCGTCGGTTGCCGGAGAGCGTTGCGGTGTAGGTGCCCTTGAAGAGGATGACCGGCGAGACGGCGCGGAAGAACTCCGCCAGCAGTCGCGGGTTGTAGAACGTGTGGTCGTCGTGCGTGGCGACCTTGACCGCGCAGCCCCACGGTCCCAGCGGCGAGTCGGCCTGCGTAATCCAGACCTCGCCGAGCGCCGACGGCTTGCCGTCACGCTCAACGAACACCGCAATCCAGCGCTTCAGCCAAGGATGCCAGGCGATGCTGCCGGTGTGCGGGCGCATCGCCGTGCTGCCCGCGGACGGCACCGACTTCGGCGGCCGAATGACCTCCCATCGTGAGCGGTCGGTCCAGCCCTCATAGGAATCGGGGCAGCGCAGCGTCGGGAACGGATTGCAGAACAGCACCCAGCGACGGCCTTCGCCGTCCGTCCATCGCACCGGATGCCCTTCACGCAGCGGAGGGATTGCGTCGTCCTCGCCCTGCTTGGCCCAGAGCGTGCCGGTCGTGCGGAACTCCTCCTTGGATTCGTCCCATTCCGCCGCGTCGTGGCGGTAGGCCTTGAGGAAATTGCGGATCTTCGCGGCCACCGCGACCAGACGTGCCCAGCCTTTCGCGTCGGTCAGTGACACCATGCCCGTGGTCCAGGTGGGCCCGTCTCCCGGCAGGCGGCAGGCCCCTCGCGGCGCCGTCTGCCCACCCTTTGGCTCGGTGAAATGCGCGTAACGGAAGTCCAGCGGGGGGCGATCGCACGGCGCGGCGTCGAGGGGCGTCCGCACGCCCGCGTAGCCGAAGCCGTCGGCCTTAACGCCGTGGCCGTGCCCGATGACCTCGAACCAGCACTCCTTGCCCTCGGCCTCGGGTATGTCGGCGGCAATCAGGCCAGCGTTGTCGGAGACCAGCCGCAGCCCGTGCGTCGTGCGCAGCTCCACCCCGGGCACCGGCCATCCGTCCTCGCGGTCCACTGCCTCGACGCGCACGGGCGCGGCCGCGAGCGTGGCCTGGAGCAGGCAGAGGAGGGTCGCGCGTGCGGACGGCACGCCGCAATATCCTTACGACCTGCCGTCGCATCAAGCCGTCCGTCGGCTTTTCGCTTGGAGGAAGCCCTCCGCCGCCTTACCCGTAGCCCATGTTGCCGGAATCCAGCCTCAGGGAGCTCAAGGCCTTCGCCGCCCGGTTGGCGGACGTCGCCGGCGAGGTCATCCGGGAGGCCCACGCCCGCGTCGAGACCGAGGTCGAGACCAAGTCCGACGGCACCCCCGTCACCCTAGCGGACAAGGAGGCCGAGTGGCGCATGCGCGAACTCATCGCGCGTGAGCACCCTTCGCACGGCGTCCTCGGCGAGGAATTCGGCGAGGACCGCCCCGGCGCCGAGTTCTGCTGGGTCCTCGACCCCATCGACGGCACCCGGTCCTTCCTCTCCCGCGTTCCGCTCTACGTCACCCTCGTCGGCCTGCGTCATCAGGGCCGGCCCGTCCTCGGTCTCATCGACCAGCCCGTGCTACGCGAACGCGTCATCGGCGACAACCGCACCTGCGAACTCAACGGCCGGCCCGTGCGCGCGGCCGAGGCGGCCCTGAGGGATGCCGTCGTCGTCTCCACCGACCTCGACAACGTGCGTCGCCTGCACAAGGACGTCCGCTGGTCGCGGCTCGCCGACTCCGTCTCGCACGTGCGCACCTGGGGCGACGGCTACGGGCACCTGATGGTGGCCGCCGGTCGCGCCCACGTCATGGCCGATCCCGTGATGAATCCTTGGGACCTTGTGCCCGTGCTGCCCGTGCTCCGCGGCGCCGGCGCGGTCGTCACCGACTGGAACGGCGGCGATCCGCTCGCTACCGGACACGTCATCGCGGCGGCGCCGAAGCTGCATGCGGCCGTCATGGCCGCCCTGCGCAACTGATCAGCGGCCCAGACGGACCTTGAGCGAGCGTCCGTGGGCGTCGAGGCTCTCCATTCCGGAGAACGCCTCGACCACGGCGGCCGCGCGGCGGAGCGAAGCACGGTCGTAGCGGACCAGGCTCGTGCGTCGCAGGAAGTCCGTGACCCGCAGTCCGCTGAAGAAGCGGCCCGTGCCTCCCGTCGGCAGCGTGTGGCTGGGTCCGGCGGTGAAGTCGCCGAGCACCGTGGGTGAGAGCGGCCCGAGCAGCATCGCCCCGGCGGTGGTGATCTTCTTGGCCAGACGGCGTTCGGCGGCGGGACGCACCATCAGCTGGAGGTGTTCCGGGGCGACCAAGTTGGCCGCCTCCGCGGCGTCGGCCGCGCGGCGCACCAGGATGACGCAGAGCGACTTCTCGAGCGCGCGGACCACCTTGGCTCCGTGGCGGAGTGATTCCGACTGCCTGCGGGCCTCCCGCAGGACGCGGTCGGCGTAGGCGCGCGATTCGGCCACCAGGTAGAGCTTCTCCTTGCCGCTGCCGTGCTCGGCCTGCGCGCAGAGGTCGGCCGCGACCCAGTCGGCGCGGGCCTTCGCGTCGGCGATGACCATGACCTCGGACGGACCGGGCAGCAGGTCGACGCCGACCGCGCCGAACAGCTGGCGCTTCGCTTCCGTGACGAAGGCGTTGCCGGGACCGAAGACCTTGTCGACTGCGCGGACCGTGCGCGTGCCGAAGGCGAGCGCGGCGACCGCCTGGGCGCCGCCGACCGCGTAGACTTCGCGGACACCGCAGAGGTGCAGCGCCGCGAGGATGTCGGGGTTGATGCGTCCGTCGGGGCCCGGAGGCGTGCAGGCGCAGACCTCGGGTACGCCGGCCACCTTGGCGGGCAGCGCCGTCATCAGCACCGTCGAGACGAGCGGCACCTGGCCGCCGGGCACGTAGAGCCCGCAGCGGCGGATGGGCAGGTGGCGTTCGCCGACCGTGGCGCCGTGCGGGTTGCGCGCCGTCCAGGACATGGGGAGGGTGCGGCGGTGGAAGTCCAAGACGCAGCGGGCGGCCTCCTCGAAGGCGCGTCGCTTGGCGGCGGGCAGGGCGCGGGCGGCGCGGGCGAGCTCGGCGGGCGGAATCCGCATCCCAGCCGCCGTGAGCTTCACGCGGTCGAACTTCGCCGTGCAGTCGAGGACCGCCGCATCGCCGCGGCGGCGCACGTCGGCGACGATGCCGGCGACCGCGCGGCCGACCTCCGAGGACGCGTCGCCGCTTCCGACGAAAGACCGGAGACGGGCGGAGAAGTCCCGTGCGTTGGCGCGCAGCACCAGCATGTTCAGCGCTGCGGGAAGGCGAAGGCCTCCTCGGGGATCTCCGGATTCACCGCGACCTTCTCATAGGTGATTTCGGCGACCTTCTCTTCGCCTAGGAAGAGCTTCTCCTTCTTGGGGAAGGCGAGGCCCTCGACCCATTGGATCTCCTCGATCTGCTGACGGAGCACCTTGCCGTCGGGCTGGAAGTAGTCGGTGGCGGCCAGCTGGTAGCTTTGGGCGTCGAAGTGGCGTACCAGGCGGAAGCCGCTCCTGTAGGCGTATTCGACCGAGACGGTCTTGCGTCCGCCGACGTTGCCTTCGCCCTTGTAGGAGGCGGTCCCGGCGGCGGGGTCGGGGGCGGCGAAGAAGCCCAGGTCATTGGAGGCCATGTCACGCAGGCGCGCCACCTCCTCGAAACGGATGATGCCCACCGCGGCGCGGGAGCCGGGGGCGGTCATGTCGCGCTGGGCCGTCCACCCCTCGAGCCCGTTGGTCGTCTGGATAACCTCCGCGGAATAATCTGGGTTATAGTTGAGCTGTCGGCGGCGGTATGGGGGCGCGATCTGCAGCACGACCAGGCCGCCGGCCTTGCCGTCCTTGTCGACGGACTTGATTTCGAAGTGGAGCGACGTCACGCGTTCGAGGTACTTGGGCTCCTTCGAGGCGGCCGTGCGCGCCTTGGAGATGATTTCGTCGGCCGGCTTGGGGTCGAGCTTGAGCGTCTGCGCCGGGAGGACGGCGGCGAGCGCGAGGACGGCGAGGGTGCGTAGCGGGTCCATGGGAGGGTCGAAGGTGCCTACCATGGCGGGATTTGGCAAGCCTGCGGGCGGGCGTCAGCCCCGCTTACCGGCCCGTTTCAGGCCGTCTTGCAGGCCTTGAGCAGGGCGGGGACGTCGCATCGCCCCTCGTAGATGGCCTTGCCCACGATGGCGCCGACCAGGTTGGGCCTGCGCCGGGAGAGGGCCGCGAGGCGCGCCACGTCCTCAGAGCAGGACACGCCGCCGGAGGCGATGACGCCGCAAGGGCAGGCTTCGAGGACATCCTCGAGCGACTTCCAGTCGGGTCCGGTGAGCATCCCGTCGGTGGCGATGTCGGTGTAGATGATCGTGGAGACGCCGAGCTCGCCGGCCTCGCGCGCAAAGTCGGTGGCGCGCAGAGCGGTGACGACCGTCCAGCCTTTCACCGCGACCAGCCCGTCTTTGGCGTCGATGCCCACCGCGAGGCGCGGGCCGTGGGCTGCGGCCATCTCCCGGAGGAAGGCGGGGTCGGTGGCCGCGCGCGTGCCGATGACCACGCGGGAGGCGCCGGCGTCGAAGGCGGCCGCGGCCGCGTCGACGGAGCGCATGCCGCCGCCGAACTGGACCTTGGGCCCCAGCGAGGCGATGCGCCGCAGTGTCGGCAGGTTGAGGGCCTCGCCGCCGAAGGCGCCGTCGAGGTCGACTACGTGAATCCACTCCGCGCCGTCACGGGCGAAGCGCACCGCCGGCTCCACCGGATCGTTGAAATAGTCGGTGCGCACGTCGTCGCGGCCCTGGCTCAGGCGGACGCAGCGACCGCCGCGGATGTCGATGGCCGGATAGAGCTGCATGATCAGGAGGACTTACGGCGGCGCGGGGTCGAGGGAGCGACCTTCTCCCCGCCGCGCACGGCGGCGGCGGTGACCGCGTAGGTCGAGCCGGCGGGTGCGTCGGCCAGGCCGTACATCGCGTCGAGCAGCGTCGCCTCGAGGATTGAGCGCAGCCCGCGCGCGCCGGTGCCGAGCGCGATGGCCCTGTCGGCGACCGCCTCCAGGGCGCCCGGGGCGAATTCCAGCGAGCAGCCGGAGAGCGCGAACAGCTTGCGGTACTGCTTTACCGTGGCGTTGCGCGGTTCCGTGAGGATGCGCAGCAGCGCCTCTCGGGTGAGCGGCTCGAGGACCGAGATGACCGGCAGGCGGCCGACGAACTCTGGGATCATCCCGAAACTGAAGAGGTCCTCGGGCTGGAGGCCGTCGATGATCTGCTCGGCGCTGAGGGCCGGCGCGTCGTTGGCGGGCGGCACGAATCCGAGCGCCTTGGTGCCGCGGCGGCGGGCGATGATGCGGTCGAGTCCGACGAAAGCGCCGCCGCAGATGAAGAGGATGTCGGACGTGTCGACGCGGATGCACTGCTGCTCGGGGTGCTTGCGGCCGCCGGCGGGCGGCACGTTGCAGACCGTGCCCTCCAGGAGCTTGAGCAGGGCCTGCTGCACGCCTTCGCCGGAGACGTCGCGCGTGATCGAGGCCGAGTCGGACTTGCGGCCGATCTTGTCAATCTCGTCGATGAAGACGATGCCCCGCTGGGCCTTGCCGACGTCCATGTCGGCCGCCTGCAGCAGGCGCAGGATGACCGTCTCCACGTCGTCGCCCACGTAGCCCGCCTCGGTGAGCGTGGTGGCGTCGGCGATGGCGAAGGGCACGTCGAGCATCCGCGCGAGCGTCTTCGCGAGGAGCGTCTTGCCGACGCCGGTTGGGCCGATGAGTAGCACGTTGCTCTTGTCGAGCTCGACGGGTGCGAGGTCGCCGGCGGCCGCGGGGTCGGCTCCGAGGCGGTCGTTGAGGCGGCGGTAGTGGTTGAAGACTGCGACGGCGAGGACCTTCTTCGCGTGGTCCTGTCCGATGACGTGCGCGTCGAGCTCGGCGCGGAGCGCCGCGGGCGCGACGATCTTCACCGGTGCCGGCCGGGCGGCGCCAGGGGCGGCCTGCACGGCGGGGCCGGCGTCGGGCGCGGCGGCCTTGGCGCGCTCGCGTTCGAGGAGCCGTCCGCAGGTGCCCACGCACGCCTCGCAGATGCCGACGCCTCCGGGGGCTGCGATTAGCTTGCCGGCCTGGGCCGCGGGCTTGCCGCAGAAGGAGCAGCTTTCGGCGCGGTCGCCGGACATCGGGTCAGGCGACGCCGCGCTTGGGCAGCACCACGTGGTCGACCAGGCCGTAGGCCTTGGCCTCGTCGGCCGTCATGTAGTAGTCGCGGTCCGAGTCGCGCTGGAGCTCGGCGTGGGTGCGGCCGCTGTGCTGGGCGAGCACCTTGTTCAGCGTATCGCGCCAGCGGAGGATCTCCTTGGCCGCGATCGAGATGTCGGAGGTCTGGCCGCCGGCGCCGCCGCTGGGCTGGTGGATCATGATGCGCGAGTTGGGGAGCGCATGGCGCTTGCCCTTGGTGCCCGCGGCGAGCAGCACGGTCGCCATGCTGGCGGACAGTCCGATGCAGTAGGTGTTCACTTCGCAGCTGAGGAAGTTCATCGTGTCGTAGATCGCCATGCCCGCGGTCACGGAGCCGCCGGGGGAGTTGATGTAGACGTGGATGTCCTTCTTGGGGTCCTCCATCTGGAGGAAGAGCATCTGGGCGATGACCGCGTTAGCGACCTCGTCGTAGATGGGGGAGCCGAGGAAGATAATGCGGTCCTTGAGCAGGCGACTGTAGATGTCCCACGCCCGTTCGCCTCGGGCGTCGCGTTCGACCACGTTGGGGATGATGTAGGACATGGGATGGGTTTTCGTCCCTGCAGTGTGCCTGGGACTCAGGCTTTCTCAACCCTGGCCGCCTCTTCTCCGCCGAGCACGGCGTCGAGGGCCTTGTTCAGGACGAGGTCGCGGCGGATTTCGGCCAGCCGCTGGCGGTCCTGGGCGAGTTTCTGCGGGTCGGTCTGAGCGGCGTAGGCGGCGCGCATGACGGCGGCGCTGAGCTCCTCGCGGGAGACTTCGACCTTAGCCTCCTCGGCGATGCGGGAGAGCACGAACTGGGCGCGGACGCGGACGGCTGCGGCCTTGCGCGACTCGGCCAGGATCTCGTCGCGCTGGGCCTCGAGCTGGTCAGGCTGGACGCCGGAGCGCATGCGCAACTGGGCGTATTCGTAGAAGAGTTCGCGGGCGACCGCGTCGACGGCGGATTCGGGCAGGGGGAAGTCGAGTCCGGCGAGGAGGGCATCCACGGCCTTCTCACGGCGGGCGCGGTCGGCGGCCTGCCGGCGGGAGCCTTCGACGCCCTTGCGGAGCTGGGTGCGGAGCTCGGCCTCGTCGGCCACGCCGACGGACTTGAAGAATTCCCCGTTCAGGGCGGGCACGGCCTTGCGGCGGACCTCGAGGGCCTCGATGGAATAGGCGACCTTCTTGCCGCGGAGGGCCTCACGCTCATGGTCGGCCCCGAAGGTGTGGACGGCCTCGGCCTTGTCGCCGGCCTTGAGGCCGACGAGGGCCTTGGTGACGGCGGGCACGGCGACAATCTCGCCTTCCGCGCCGGCTTCCTCCCAGGTCGACTGAGCGTGGCCGAAGGTCTTGGCCTCGGCGTCGATTTCGGAGACGGGCTTGCCGTCGATGGCGCCGGAGTAGGAGACGCGGACGTAGTCGCCCTTGGCGGCGGCCTCGTCGGTCTTCTCGTAGCGGGAGCGCTGTTCGCGCAGCTTCGTCAGGTGCTCCTCGACGTCGGCGTCGGTGACCGTGACGGCCTCCTCGGGGACCTTGACCGACTTCCAGTCGGGGGTCTTGAATTCAGGGACGATGTCGACCTCATAGCGGATGACGACGTCCTGTCCGGCCGCGGAGTCGTCGCGTTGGACGTCAGCTAGGCCGTAGAGGGTGAAGGACTTCTCCTCGCCGATGCGGGCGTAGCCCTTGGAGAGCAGCCGCTGGCTGACCTCGTCGGCGATGGCCTTGCCAAACTTGCCCCGCACGATGACCTCGGGGGCCTTGCCCGGTCGGAAGCCAGGGAGGGAGGCTTCGCGCATGAAGCCGCGCACGACCTCCTTCTCGGCGGCGGCGACGTCCGCGGCGGGGATCGTCACGGTGACGCTCCGGCGGGTCGGGTTGGTGACGGCGATTTTCAGTTCCATGTGCTTCGGTAAGAGGGGGAGTCCGCCCGCGGCCCAGGCCGCAGGGGGGAATGTCCGAGCAAAGGGAAGGGACCCCCTCGGTCAACAGCGGAGGCGGGCTGATTTCAGCCTTTGGCGGCCAGTTTGCGCCTCAGCCGGGGCAGCACGCAGCGGGGCACGAAGGCGGCCGCCTGGGAGAGGCGGTGGCGCGCGATGTCCTTCACGAAGCTCGAGGAGGTCACGAACTGGTCTTGGCTGGGCATGAGGACGACCGTTTCGATCTCGGGGGCCATGAGCCGGTTGGCGTGGGCCAGGTCGAACTCGAACTCGAAGTCGCTGAACTTGCGCAGGCCGCGGATGATGGCGGCCGCCTTCTGGCGGCGGGCGAACTCCACCGTCAGGCCGGAGAGCTCGCGCACCTCGACGCCCCGCATGCCGCGGCACGCCTCGCGCGCCATGGCTAGGCGTTCGGCGAGGGAGAACCAGGGATGCTTCGCGTCGCTTGCGGCGACGGCGACGATCACGCGGTCGAAGAGGCGCGCGGCGCGACGGAGCACATCGAGGTGCCCCTTGGTCACGGGGTCGAAGGTGCCGGGGTACACGGCGGTGCGTCGCTGGCGGGCCATCGTTTTCCTGTTGCGGCTCACTCTCACGCGGGAACATCCTCGCCGCAAGCCCGCATGCAGCTTCTCCCCCAAGTGCCCAACATCCTAACCGCCGCCCGCATGCCCGCGGTGGTGCTCATCACCGTCTGGACCCACTGGGCGGGCGTCTGGGCGAGCGCCGCCCTAGCGCTGTTCATCTTCGCCGCGCTGACCGACGTGTTCGACGGCTGGATCGCGCGCAAGCTCGACGCGGTCACGGACTTCGGGCGGCTGATGGACGCACTGGTGGATAAGATCTTCATCCTGGGTCTGCTCATCGGTATGGCCGCGACGGACTGCCTGCCGGTGACGCGCTGGGACGACGCCGGCCGCGCGCTGCCCGCCGACCCTTCGGCGGCGCTGCTCGCCTCGTTCGGGGTGATGCTCATCCTCGCGCGTGAGTTCCTCATTACGGGCCTGCGCCTGGTGGCCGCCGCTTCGGGGCAGGTGCTCGAGGCCGAGGGGCTCGGCAAGATCAAGACGTTCCTGCAGATCATCGCCATCGGCCACCTCATCGGCCTGCGCGCCTACGAGACGCACTGGAAGCTCTCCGCAGTCTGGCATCAGCGCTGGGAGCTCATCATCACTTCGCTCTTCTGGCTGGCGGTGCTGCTCACGGTGGTCTCGGGCGCGAGCTACCTCATCCGGCATCGCCGGCACCTGCCCGGCCTCTCGTCATGATCGTCCAGGTCGCCACCCTCGGTCCGCTCGGCCGCCTCAGGGCGCCGGGCACGTGGGGGTCGGCCGCGGGCCTGCTCTGGTGGGCGCTGGTCGTTCGGCAGGCGAACGCCAGGGGATGGCATCATGAGTTGTTTTTTGACCTGCTGGTGGTCGCGGCCGCGGTGTTCATCTGCGGCGTGGCCGCCTTCATGATCGGCAAGAAGGATCCGTCCGAGGTCATCCTCGACGAGTTCGCGGCGATGCCGCTGGTCTTCCTGTTCAATCCCTACGCGCTCTCCGGGAAATCCTCGCTGCTAATCGTCCTGCTCGGCTTCCTCCTGTTTAGGCTTTTTGACATCACGAAGCCCTTCGGCGTGCGTGCGCTGGAGCGGCTGCCGGGCGGGCTCGGCGTGGTGATGGACGACGTGCTCGCCGCGGTCTACGCCAATCTTGCGCTGCAGGCGGTCGCCCGCCTCTGGGCCGCGCTCTGATGGGGATGCGCTTTGTCTCCGTGCCCGCTTCGGTCGTCCGGGTGACGGGCGAGGACGCGGCCGCCTACCTGCAGGGACAGTGCACGGCCGACCTCCGTCCGGGCGCACCCACGCACGCGCTCTGGCTCAATCGCAAGGGTAGGACGCTGGCGTGCACGTTCATCGTTCCTGAACCCGAGGGGTCCTTCCTGCTGGTCGCGGAGCGCGCGACGGCCGCGAAGGTCATCGGGGTGGTCACGGCCAACGTGATTGCCGATGACGTCGCGGCTTCCGACGAGTCCGCCCGCTGGAGCTGGGGCATGATTCTCGGTTCGGCCGAGCCGCCGCTGGCGATCGGCGCCCAGGCCTTCGCCTCCGCCTGGCTGCCGGACCATGACGTCCACGCCTACCTCGGCCCGCCCGGCCTGCCGCCCGGCTGCGCGGCGGGAGACTTCGCGGTACTCGAGCGGGAGCGCGTCCTCGCCGGCACGCCCGTCGTGCCGGACGACTGCGGCGAGGGGGAGTTTCCGCAGGAGTGCGGCCTCGACGCCTGGGTCTGTCACGACAAGGGCTGCTACCTCGGCCAGGAGGTCATGGCGCGGATCCGTTCCATGGGCACCCTGCGTCGCGTCCTCCGCCGCGTGACCGCCGCGCAAGGGCTCGTCACGGGCCTCGGCCTGCGCACGGCTGACGGCCGTCTCGCCGGGACCTTGCGCTCCGCCATCGGCGACGTCGGATTGGCCCTGGTCTCCACCGACCTTCCTGAAGGCGCCGAGCTCGCCTCCGACGCCGGGCCGGTGCGGCTGGGGCCGCCCGCCGTCCTGCCGTCCTGATTCCGCTTTCCGTTTGCGGGCGGAAGGCGGCTCCGCACCTTGGAGGTGCGATGTCCGCAGAGTTCCATTATCAGGATCCCTTTCCGCTCGGGCCCGACGCCACCGAGTACCGCCTCCTCACCAAGGAGCACGTGACTGCGGGCGAATTCGACGGACGCCCCGTGCTGAAGGTGGCCCCGCAGGCGCTCACCCTCCTTGCCAACCAGGCGCTGCACGACATCAACTTCTATCTGCGCACCGAGCACCTCGAGCAGGTGGCCGCGATCCTCGCGGACAAGGAGGCCAGCGACAACGACCGCTCCGTCGCGCTCGCGATGCTGCGCAACGCCGAGGTCGCCGCGAAGGGCGTGCTCCCGTTCTGTCAGGACACCGGCACCGCGCAGATCACCGCCAAGAAAGGCCAGCAGGTCTGGACCGGCGGCGACGACGCCGAAGCGCTCTCGCTCGGCGTCTACCAGGCCTATGCGCAGAACAACCTGCGTTACTCGCAGTTCGCCCCGCTCGACCTTTACGCCGAGAAGAACACCGGCACCAACCTGCCCGCGCAGATCGACATCGCGGCAACCAGCGGCGCCAAGTTCGAGTTCCTCTTCGTCGCCAAGGGCGGCGGTTCGGCCAACAAGTGCTACCTCTACCAGGAGACCAAGGCCGTCCTGAACCCGAAGTCCCTCGTCAAATTCCTCACCGAGAAGATGCAGTCGCTCGGCACGGCCGCGTGTCCGCCGTACCACCTCGCCTTCGTCATCGGCGGCACCTCCGCCGAGGCGACCATGAAGGCCGTCAAGCTCGCCTCGACCCATTATTACGACGCGCTTCCCACGAGCGGCAACGAGCACGGTCGCGCCTTCCGCGACCTCGCGCTCGAGGCCGAGCTCCTCAAGGTCGCGCACCAACTCGGCATCGGCGCGCAGTTCGGCGGCAAGTGGTTCGCCCTCGACGTGCGCGTCGTCCGCCTGCCGCGCCACGGCGCCTCGTGCCCGATCGGCTTGGCCGTCTCCTGTTCCGCCGACCGCAACGCCAAGGCCAAGATCGACAAGGACGGCGTCTGGATCGAGCAGCTCGAGACGGACCCCGGCCGCTTCATCCCGGCCTCGGCCCGCCAGCACGCCGACGCGACCAAGGTCGTGAAGATCGACCTCAACCGCCCCATGGCGGACATCCGCGCCGAGCTGTCGAAGCACCCCGTCACCACGCGCCTCGCGCTCACCGGCACGCTCGTCGTCGCGCGCGACATCGCCCACGCCAAGATCCGCGAACGCCTCGAGAAGGGCGAAGGCCTGCCGCAGTACATCAAGGACCATCCGGTCTATTACGCCGGCCCCGCCAAGACGCCCGCCGGCATGCCCTCCGGCTCCTTCGGCCCGACGACCGCCGGCCGCATGGACAGCTACGTCGAACTCTTCCAGGCGCACGGCGGCTCGCTCGTCATGATCGCCAAGGGCAACCGCGGCGAGACCGTCACCAAGGCCTGCCAGGCGCACGGCGGCTTCTACCTCGGTTCCATCGGCGGCCCCGCCGCCATCCTCGCACAGGAGAACATCCGCAAGGTCGAGGTCATCGACTACCCGGAGCTCGGCATGGAGGCCGTGTGGAAGATCGAGGTCGTCGACTTCCCGGCCTTCATCCTCGTCGACGACAAGGGCCACGACTTCTTCCGCGAGCTCCCCGGCGGCTGCGGCATCTGCGGCCCCTGAGGCCTCCGCTCAGGGCTGCGGCGCGTAGGTCGACTTGTCGTAGGCCAGCGCCGTGCGGAAGTAGAAGTCCGTCCCGGGCACCGTGAGTCCGAGGCCGAAGCCGACGCCCTTGCCGAAGCGCTTCGCGATGCGCTGGCAGAGCCAGCCCCACCAGAGGAAGAGCAGGATCAGGCAGATCGCTTTCACGCCCTTGTCGCGCGCGGCCAGGATGGGAATCAGGAGCAGCATCGGCAGCGTCCACCAGGCGGAGAGTCCAGCGATGCGCGTGATGATCACGTGATGGTAGACCGGGATGACCGCCTTCCATCCCTCATGCCCCGCCTTCTCGAAGATCAGCCACAGGCCGCGGAGGCTGAATGCGACCGCGGCGACGAGCGTCGTGGCGAGGAAGCTCACCCAGAAGACCTTTCCGTAGACTTCGGCGGGCACGTCGGCGAGGAGGGTGGCGAGGGCGGGGTTCATGAAGATGATCATGGCCGGCAGGCCGCGCCTGTCCATCCCGCCGAGGTACGAAAAAGGGCGCCCGAAGGGCGCCCTTGATTCGGTGATCGTGGTCTTTCTCAGGCCTGGGCGGCCTGATCTCCGACGTACTTCGACGATCCGAAGCCGAGGATGAGCCAGAAGATGGGCGACAGGAAGACGAGGCCGAGGGCGAAGCCGACTCCGTGGCCGAAGCGCTTGCTGACGTTGACGTGGTTCCAGATCACGATGCCGAGCCAGGCCAGGCCCCCGACGACCGGGATGAAGTTCAGCAGGAAGGTGAGGGCGAGCCATCCGGACTGTCCTGCGATGCGGAAGAGCACCACCAGGTTGTAGATCGGGATGATGGCCGCCCAGCCGGGCTGGCCGGCCTTGGAGAAGGCCTTCCACATGCCGACGAGGACCACGAGGCCGACTAGGATCAAGACGAACATGAAGGCCCCAAGCAGGGCGAGGATGCCGCCGGCGACGGCAGCTTCGTTGTCAGAGACTTGGGCGAGGAGGGAGGCGATGGAGGGGTTCATCGCTGTATCTATTATGGCCAGCCCCGGTCGCAGTCGAGCCGCAAAGCCCGCCCCGGGCCGAAATCACTTCTCCCAGTCCAGGGCGCCGCGTTTCACTTCGTAGACCAGGCCGAGCACCAGCACGCCCAGGAAGATCGCCGTGGCGGCCGTGATGGCGATGCCGGCGGCGAGAAATTCACGATAAACGAGGGCCCAGGGCACCAGGAAGACCACTTCGATGTCGAAGAGGATGAAGAGCATCGCGGTCACGTAGAACTTCACCGCGAAGCGGGGGTGGGCTTTGCCCTCCATGGGCAGGCCGCACTCATACGCCTTGTCCTTGATATAATTGCCCTTGGCGCGCTGACCGAAGAGGTGGCTGACCGCGAGGATCGCGACCGGCACGGCGAGCCCGAGGGCCGCCTGCACGAGGGCGGGCAGGTAGGTCGCGAGCGACTGGGCTTCGGCGATCAGCATCGTGTCCCCAAGAAAAAGCCCCTGCCTGCGGAGGCAAGGGCTTTCGGGAAACCGCGTCGGCTCACCGTCACTTCTGCGGGGCTGGCGGCGTGAACTTGGGCAGGCCGACGTCGCCCTGGGGCGGAGCCTCGGCGGGCGGCGGAGGCGGCTCGACCGCCTTGCGGAAGTCGGCGACCGTCGCGGGAATCTGCTCCGCCAGCCATCCCGACATCGAGAACTCCGCCTTGGCGCTGAGCGCGTTGGCCGGGTGCTTCGGGTCCGAGTGCTTCGCGCGGACGAACAGCTTGGGCTGGTCAGCGGGCGTGGCGCCGGGGACGCGACCGAGCGTGATCGTGAGCGTCGTGCCGTCGAAGTATTCGAGCTTCACCGTCGCCGGCTTCTCGAAGGCCTTCTTCACCGCGGCGTCATCCTTCGACAGCGCGTCCGTGGCGCGCAGATTGGAGAGGCTGCCGGCGATGCTCTCCAGCACGCCCGACTCCTTGCCCGGGAACGGCTGGCCCTTGGCCGGCCTGGCTCCGGAGACCGAGCCGTCGGCCGCCGTCAGCGTCAGGGACTTCACCTCTTCGGGCGCCTTGTTATGGAGTAGCGGATCGAACCATGACGTCGGATCGCCCTCCACGTAGCCGGTGAACGTCGTGCGCAGCGCCTCCGGGGCGCCCTTGAGCCGGACCGCCGAGCCGGAGCCGTCGTCGGTCGTGCGGCCGATTTCGGCCGACCAGGACCTGCCGTCGGCGGCCGTCAGCGTGACGACCGTCTCGCCCAGCCCGAGACGTTCGAGGCGTTTGGCGTTGGACGTGAGGACGCCGAGATTCTCGGCCTTCTGGAGCGAGCGGAGGAGCGGCGCGAGACGGTTCTCGACGTCGGCCGGCAGGCCGAGCTTCTCCTTCACCGTCCAGACGTCGCCCGCGCCCTTCTCGACCGTGGCGGACTTGCCGTTGGCGCGGACCTCCACCTTGACGGCGGCGGCCAGCAGGGCGGGGTCGACGAGCGGCGACTTGGCGGGAGCGGACTGCGCCTCCGGGCGGCCGAGCTTGAGCACGGCGAGGGCGGCCAGTCCGAGGACCAGCGTGGCGATGAGCAGGTTCTTGGTGCGCATGGCGGATCAGGAGGACTTGCGTCGGCGGGACAGCGCGTAGACCAGGCCGAGCAGGGCGGCGAGCGCTGGACCGGCGACGAGGTTGAGGACCTGGAGGCGGCGGCCGAGCGCGTTCACGTCCTCGCTGAGCCCGCGGCGGATGACGCGACGTTCCTCCGAGAGCCGGTCGACCTCGTCCTGGAATTTCTGCACTTCGCGCTGCATCTCGGTCGTGACGACGAGCACGCCCTTCTGGACCCCGGATCCGCCGGTGCGGGACAGCTCGGTGATGCGGGCGTTGGCCTCCTCCAGCTTGCGCTCGATCTCGTCGAGCTTGGCCTGGTAGCGCATCGAGGCCTCGCGCTCGAGGGCGAGCACCTTCGTGAAGGGGCGGATCGAGGTGCCCTTGGAGCGCAGCTCCACCAGCTCCTCGCTGCCCGCGAGCGTCTCGAGCGCGCTGAGCGCGAAGGAGAGATTGTCATTGATGGCCTCCATCGCCACTTGGCCGCCGCCGATCTGCCGCTGACGCACCGTGAACGGGTCGAGCATGAAGTCCGAGTCGGCCACGACGAGCAGCCGTCCCGGCTTCACGGACTCCTTCAGGTGTCCGTCGGCCTTGGGAGCGGGGACCGGCTTGCCGTCGGGGCCGGGGTCGGCCTTGGGCGGCCCGTCGGGGAAGGCGGAGGTGAACGTGCCCGTGACCGTGGCGGCCAGCACGCGCGCGCGTCCGTCGGGCTTGAAGGCCAGCGCCACCTTCTCGAACGGACCGGCGGTGGCCGAGGCCGTCGGGACCGAGCCGGCGCCCGGTCCGGTCAGCGAGACCAGCGGCGTCAGCTTTAGGCGCTTCTCCGCGCCCGAGATGAGCGCGAGTTCGCCGGCCTCCATGAAGCCGAGCTCCCGCAGGTCGCTGGTGAGCGGAGAGTCGGCCGCTAGGCCGGGCGGCGGCACCGAGAAGGCCGAGGGGTACTGCACCGGCTCGCCGCGGGAGCCGCGGATCGCGACCGAGTTGGCGGCGTCGCCCGAGACGCCCGCCATCTCGGCGTTGACGCCCCAGCCGCGGAGCAGCGCGGGGTCGCTCGCAGCGCCCATCGCCGCCATCGGGGCGACCATGAAGGGCATGCTGCCCTGCTGGAACTTCTGGAAGCGTGAGAGCGGGTCGGCGGCCACGAACACCGGGCCTCCGTTCATCAGGAACTGGTCGATCTGGTAGGCGAGCCCCTCGGCCAGGCCGAACGGGTGGATGAGCGCGACGACCTTCACGTCCTTGGGCAGCTCCGGCGTCTGGTTGCTGAGCGTCAGCACCTCGAACGTCTGTCCGAGCTCGGCGATGAGAAAGTCCGCGGGGCCTGACTGCTCGCCCTGCGGCGAGGGGGTGCCGCCGAGGGGCAGCCCGCTGATGATTGCGAGCTTGGGTCGCTCCAGCCGTGAGGCCGAGGCGATTAGCTTGGTCACGTCGTACTCCAGGAAGCGCTCACGGGACGGGTCGAGCATCGGCACGGCCTTGACCGTGTCGGCCTGCGTGGCGGTGAGCCCCAGGTAGGCGGAGCCCTGCGGCGTGCGCATGGCGCCGAGCGCGTGGCGCTGGGCGCGCTGCTCCTCCTTGGTGTCCGGCCGCGGGTCCGTGACCGTGAGGCGCACCTTGCCGCCGGAGCGCGCGGCGTATTCGCGCAGCAGCGTCTCGACGCGGCGCGCGTAGCTCTCGAGGTAGGGGCGCAGCTTGACGTCGGAGCGGCTGGCGAAGAGCTCGAGCGTGACGGGCTCCTCGAGTCCGCGCACAACCTTGAGCGAGCCGGGCGAGAGCGTGAACGTGCGGTCTTCGGTCAGGTCCCGCCGCACGTCGACGGCGCCGAAGATCAGGTTGGCGAAAAAGGCCGCGGCCAAGACGGCGAAGGCGGCGATGAGGGCTTGGGTGCGTGACATCTCGGGTTCCTCCGGTTCAGCGGCGTTCGATGACGATGGCGCTCAGCCCGAGTCCGGCGAAGGCGACGGACAGGAAGTAAGCGGCTGGACGGGCGTCCAGCAGCCCGAGCGTGAAGGGCTCCAGGTTGCGCCAGAGGCCGAGCCGGCGGACCTCGTCGACCGCGGCCGACCCGAGCGCTCCGGAGAGCAGTTCGTCGAAGACGCCGTAGCCGACCAGGACGAGGATGAAGCAGCCGAGGAAGCCCGTGACGAAGGCGATGACCTGGCTGCGGGTGAGGGCGGAGGCGACCGCGGCCACGCCGAGGCAGGCGCCGGCGCAGAGCAGCGAGCCGACGTAGCCCGCAGCAATCACGCCCGCGTCGGGGTCGCCGAGCCAGCCGACCGTGAAGGCGACGGGCAGGGTGATGACCAGCGCACAGGCGAGGAAGAGCCAGGCGGCCAGGAACTTGCCGAGCGCGGCTTGCCAGACCGTGACCGGCCAGGTGAGCAGCAGCTCCAGCGTGCCCTGTCGGCGCTCCTCCGCCCAGAGCCGGGCGCCGGCCGCGGGGGCGAGGAAGGCCCAGAGCCAAGGATGATAGAGGAAGAAGCGGTCCAGGCTGGCGACGCCGGACTCGTAGAGCCCGCCCACGAAGAATGCGAGCGACACCGCGAAGGCGTTGAAGACGGCGAGGAAAACGTAGGCGAGGGGCGTGCGGAAGAAGCCGGCGAACTCGCGGCGCAGCACCGCGCGAAAGGCGGCGGCTACGGGGGGTCGGGCGGAGGGGGCTGCGTTCATGGAAGGGGGCGGTTTAGGCGGTGAACTGACGGAAGACGGCGTTGAGGTCGGCGCCGCGGGCGAGGAACTTCTCGCGCGACTCGTCGCAGCGGATCTCGCCGCGCGCGATGACGATCACGCGCGTGCAGAGCTCCCCGACTTCCTCGAGGATGTGGGTGGAGACGATGACGGCCTTACGGGCGGCCATGTCCTTGAGGATGCGGCGCACTTCGTGCTTCTGGTTCGGGTCGAGTCCGTCCGTCGGCTCGTCAAGGATGAGGGTCTCGGGGTCGTGGATGACGGCCTGGGCGAAGCCCACGCGCATGCGGTAGCCCTTGGAGAGCGTGTCCACGTCCTGTCCGGCGACCTCGCCGAGCCGGCAGAGATCGAGCGTGGCCCGCACGCGCTCGGCGGCGTCGTCCAGCCCGCGGAGGTCAGCGGCGAAGCGGAGGAACTCGCGCACGGTCATCTCGCCGTAGGCGGGGGCGCCTTCCGGCGAGTAGCCCAGGCGGCGCTTGGCTTCGACCGGATCGTCGGCGACGTCCAGGCCGGCCACGGAGGCCGAGCCGGCGTCGGCGCGCAGGTGTCCGGTGAGGAGCTTCATCGTGGTGGACTTGCCGGCCCCGTTGGGTCCGAGGAATCCCACGACTTCGCCGCGGTCCACGGCGAAGGAGACGTCGCGCACGGCGAGGAGCTCGCCGTAGGCCTTGCGGAGGTTTTTCGCTTCGATGAGTGCCATGAGGGGAAGGTCGTTCAGCGCTGCTGGGGGGTGCCCTGGACCGCGAGGCGGATGCCGGCCTCCTGCAGCTTTTCGGCGATGCGCACCGTGAGGCGCTGGTGGAAGTCGAGCTGCCGGCGCAGGTCCGCCGGGTAGTACCAGTAGATGCAGCGCACGTTCACCGACCACTCCGCGAGCTCCAGCACGCTGACCAGCGGCGGGTGGCGGGGGTCGGAGCCCTCGTGCCCCTCCAGTGCCTTCCGCACGATATCGGCCGCCTGAAGGACCTGCTCGGCCGGCGTGTTCGTCTCGAGGCGCACGAGCTCGAGCGCGCGGATGAAGTCGCGGCGGGACAGGTTGACGATTGACCGGTTGGCCAGGTCGCTGTTCGGGATGGTGAGCGTCTGTCCGTCGTTGAGCTCGATGGTGGTGGAACGCAGGCCGAGCGCGCGGACCTTGCCCTCGTGCGAGCCGGTGTTGATGATGTCCCCGAGCGTGAAGGGCTGGTCCACGATGAGCATGACCGCGCCAAAGACGTTCTTGAGCGTGTCCTGCGAGGCGAAGGCGATGCCGATGCCGCCCGCCGCCAGCAGGCCGAGGATTGACCTCGAGATCTCGGGGTCGATGATGGAGACGGCCTTTACGCCGCCGACGAGGACGACCGCGATGCGCGTGACGGTGGCCAGCATGGGGACCAGCACGTCGTCGAGTTTGTTGTCGGTTCGGTTGGCGAGCTTCTGGGCCCAGGCGATGGGCACGGCGACCATCTGGAAGACGGACGCGGTGTGGGCGAGGGACACCAGCAGCTCGATGGCGCGCCCGGCGAGGACTTCGTAATGCGCGGGGATGAGCCCCGGGTTGTGGTTCTCGTAGAAGAAGAGCGTGTAGGCGGGGATGAGGTACTGCAGGGAACGTCCGACGGCGGCGATCAGCGCCTCGATGACCGGGCTGCGGCGGAAGAGGCCAGAGATCCATCCCAGGACGCGCTTCGAGGCCCAGCCGACGGCGGCGCCCGCGACGATGTAGGCGAGGGCCATGGCGATGAGGTTGGTGTCGAGTGGCGCCGTGGCGGCCGCGGCGGCGGGCTCAGTCTGTGCGAACAGGGTCATGCGGGTCGCGGGGGAGGGACCGATGGGCTTAGCCGGGTGCCGTCCTGATTTCAAGCGTCGCCGAACGCCCAATCCGCTTGAAGCGGGGGAGGGGCTCCGCCACGCTGGTTCGAGGCATGAGCGAATCCCCAGAAAAGCCCTCCGGCCGGCCCGTGGTGCTCACCTGCGCGCAGCCGACCGGGACGCTCCATTTGGGCAACTATCTGGGGGCGGTCCTGAACTGGGGCCGCATGCAGGACGACCATCAGTGCTACTTTGGCATCGTGGACCAGCACGCCATCACCGTGCCCACGGTGCCGGCGGAGCTCCGGGAGAACACCTATTCCTGCCTGGCCCAGTACGTGGCCTGCGGCCTGGATCCGGCCCGCAGCCGCCTCTTCGTGCAGTCCCACGTCCTCGGCCACACCGAGCTAGCCTGGGTGCTGGGCTGCCTCTGCCCGCTGGGGCAGCTGGAGCGCATGACCCAGTTCAAGGACAAGTCGCGCAAGCAGCGGAGCGTCGACGCCGGACTGCTTTACTACCCGGTGCTGATGGCCGCGGACATCCTGCTCTACAACGCCTCGCTCGTGCCGGTGGGCGACGACCAGAAGCAGCACCTCGAACTGGCCCGGGACCTGGCCCAGAAGTTCAATCACCGCTACTCGGAGACCTTCCGCGTGCCCGAGCCCTTCATCTCCAAGGTCGCCTCCCGCATCATGTCGCTGCAGGATCCTGGGGCTAAGATGTCCAAGTCCGACCCCAACCACGCCGCCACGGTCTTCATCACCGACCGGCCGGAGGACGTGCGCCGCAAGATCATGTCGGCGGTCACGGACTCGGGGTCCGAGGTCCGCGCCGGGGACGACAAGCCCGGCGTGACCAACCTACTCTCCATCCTGTCCGCCTGCACGGGGCGTCCGGTGGCCGCTCTCGAATCCGAGTTCTCCGGCAAGGGCTACGGCGACTTCAAGAAGACCGTCGCCGCCGCGGTCGTCGCCACGCTCGATCCCGTCCGGATCCGGTACGACGAGCTCATCAAGGACAAGGGCGAGCTCACGCGCATCCTCAAGGCCGGCGCCGAGCAGGCGCAGGCGACCGCCTTCCGCACGCTCTCCAAGGTCCACCGCAAGGTGGGCTTCGTGGAGCGGCCCCGCTGAACCTTCCTCCGACCCATGCTCACCCGTGACCTTGAAAAGCTCCTGAAAGAGAAATGGTTCCTCGTGGCCGCCGACTTCATCGCCGTCGTCGCCGTGCTCAGCCTCGGGCTGGACCCCCATGACCCCTACGAAGGCTTCCTCGCCGTGCTGGGCATCCTCGGCGCCTCGCTCATCGTCGTGGTGCCGGTGATGCAGGACGGCGACGGCCGCGCCGAGCGTCTCGCCGAACAGGCGCGCCTCCGGACCGCGCTTAAGGAGGAGATTGACCAGCTGCGCGACGACTTCCGCACGGGCGTGGAGGCCGCCGCCCGCCGCGCCGCCGACGCCGAGGCCGGAGCGCGTAAGGGGGGCGAGGCCGCCGCGGCGGCCGTCGCCCAGCGCGCTTCATCCGAGATCAACGCGCTCAAGTCGGCGTTGGAAGGCCTCAAGGGCGAACTCACGACGTTGTCGCAGTCGCTGGAGGACAAGCGGGCCGACGACGAGCTCAACGCCCGCATCGACTCCCTCGCCGCCGCCGTGCGCGGCGTCGTCGCCGACGTTGAGGAGGTCTCCTCGGAATTCACGCTCCTGAAGGAGAAGGCCCCTTCGTCCGAGGACATCGTTAAGGACGTGAGGAAGGAGCTCAAGAAGTCTGCATCCGCGCTCGCCGAGCGTATCGATGACCTCGCCGGCCGCGTCGAGGCGCTCGCCGCGCGCGCTCCGTCCCCCGCCGCGCCCGTCCCGCCTCAGGCCGAGGCCGACCCCGGACTTTTCGAAGAGGAGCCTGGAGAGGAGGCTCCTGCGCCCACGGCGAAGGCGGCCGAAGGGCAGGGCACCGCCCTCACCATCAACCTGATGATCGGCATCGGCAACAAGCCGTTCGTGCGCGGCAGCGGGCCCGGGCTCAGCGCCGACAAGGGCGTCCCCATGAACTTCCTAGGCATCGGCCGCTGGCAGTGGACCTGTCCTCAGCCGGACGCGGCGGCCACGGTCGAAGTCTGGAAGAATGACCAGACTCCCCTGGGCGAGCCGGTCCATCTCCCGGGAGGCGAGCCGGTGGAGCTGGACGAAGGGCATTTCGGCGGGGCCTGAGCATGCCGAGGGCGCGGATGATCGGCTTGCTGCTGTCCGTTTGGGCCGTGGGCGCTTCCGCCGCCGAACCGCCGCCGCCAGAGCCCCCCCGCGTCTTCTTCGCCGAGCCCCGCATCGCCACCGTCGTCGGCGAGCGTCAGCCCGAGGTCAGTTTCGCAATGGCTCACCTGTCGGCCCTCGACCGCTATCTTGAATATGTCGTCGGCGCCGCGCCGTCGCAGGGCTCGGGCGCCCGTGTCGAGCTCGCGGACGTCGTCGGCCGGCCCGACGTGGACGCACGGGCTGCGGCCGGACACATGCTGATCGTCGTCCGACCGGGGGAGACGCTGGCCTTCGCCGATCGCTGCGCCGAGGCGGCCGCCCGCGCCTGGCTGGGCCGCGTCGCGCTCTCGGCCGGCGTCGCGCCGGCCGCTGAGCCGTGGCTCGTGCAGGCTCTCGCCGCCGAGTCCCTCGTGCAGCTGCGACCCGCGCTGGCCGACCTCTGGCTGCGTGAGGCCTCCCTTTCGCCCGCGCCCGCCTACGCCGAACTGGCCGCGGGCAGGGCCTCCATGCGTGAGGCGTTCCTGCTCTGGCGCTGCCTCAGGCAGGAGTTATCGGGTCCCGAGGCCGTCGCCGCGCTCCCGGAGATGGCCCGCGGCCGGAGGTTCGCCGCGTTGCTCGCCGCCCGGTCGCGCGACCCCGAGGCGTGGTGGCCGTTGCGCCGGTCGGAGCTCTTGCTGTCGCGCTCCCCCGTCTCCCTCGGCATGAGGGAGTCCTCCGAGGCCTTGGACGACATCGCCGCGTTCGTCTTCGATCTAGGCGCCGGAGACGCCGTGTTCACGGGACCGGAGCTCGTGCCGCACCGGCGGCTCGCGGCCGTCAGGCAGGGCGTCGAGACGCGCCTCCGCGGACTTCGCCGCGAAATCATCCGGCAGAATCCCGTCTACCACAACGCCTGGCGTTCGCTGGGCCTCTGGCTCGAACGTTTCCAGGACGCCGAGCCCGTCGAGCTCGAGGCGCTCTGGCGCCAGTTCGAGCGGGAGAGGAAGGACGCAAGGTCCCTCCAGTACGAGGTCGAGACAGCGCTCAGGGCCGCGGGCGGCTGAATCAGCGGCCATCCCCGCGAGGGCTCACGGTCTTCTGCAGCATCTGGTCGGCCAGGGTGACGCGGAAGAGCGAGAGGGCGAGCCACAGCACGCCGGAAAGGCAGGCGGAGCAGTAGGCTGCGCCGAGGAGGACGGCGGTTGGGCCGGATTCGGACCAGGGGACGTGCTTCTTAAGCACACCGGTCATCCACACGAAGAAGACGGCGGTGATCACCAGGTCGATGATGACTCCCTGACGGGTGACCAGCTTGGGCTTCATGTTGTCCATGGGGCTTCCATTGGGTGGACCGCCGGTCCGCCTGTCAATCCGCCGCATCTAATCCCTTGCCACCGAGGGTGGGCCGTTCACCCTGCCGGCCTCGGAGGCCCGCGTCAGGCGCCGGTTTCTCTGTAATAAACATGGCCGAAGAGCTCAAGGACACCCTCAACCTCCCCGTTACCGACTTCCCGATGCGCGCCGGCCTCGCCGAGCGCGAACCTGTCCGGGTGGCGCACTGGGACCGCACCGGCCTCTATGCGCGCATCCAGGCCGCCCGCGCCGGGCGTCCCGCCTTCGTGCTGCACGACGGCCCGCCCTTCACCAACGGCGACGTCCACATCGGCACCGCCCTCAACAAGCTGCTGAAGGACTCCATCGTCCGCTACAGGAGCATGCGCGGATTCCGCACGCCTTACGTCCCGGGCTGGGACTGTCACGGCCTGCCCATTGAGCACAAGGTGATGAAGGAGATGCAGTCGAAGAAGCAGTCGCTCGAGCCCCTCGGGGTTCGCAAGGCCTGCGCCGAGTTCTCCGCCTCCTACATCGAGAGGCAGCGCGGGCAGTTCCGCCGGCTCGGCGTGCTCGCCGACTGGCAGTCCGAGTACCGCACCATGGATCCGGCCTACGAGGCGGAGATCCTTTCCGTCTTTGCCGCCTTCGTGGAACAGGGCCTCGTCTACCGTTCCAAGAAGCCCGTCTACTGGTCGATCGCCTGCCAGACCGCGCTGGCCGAGGCCGAGATCGAGTATCAGGAGAAGCGCTCGTTCTCCGTCTGGGTCGCTTTCCCCGTGCCCGCGCCGCAGACGGCCGGCCTGAAGCCCTCGCATCCCCTCTCGGTCGTCATCTGGACGACCACTCCCTGGACCCTGCCCGCCAGCCTCGCCGTCGCGGTTCACCCCGCGCTCGAATACATGGAGGTCATCCATGGCGGCCGCTCCTTCCTGGTCGCCGCCGCCCTGCGCGACGCCTTCGTGGCCGACTGCGGGCTCGACGGCGCCACGGACGGCTTCCGCGTCAAGGGCGCCGCGCTCGAAGGCCTCGAGTCGCGTCATCCCTTCATCGACCGCGCCGTGCCCTTCGTGCTCGCCGACTACGTCACGACCAAAGACGGTACCGGCTGCGTCCACACCGCGCCCGGCCATGGACTTGAGGACTACCAGACCGGCCTGCGTTACCGCCTCGAGCCCTACTGTCCAGTCCGCGATGACGGCACCTACGCCGACGACGGCCGCGTGCCCGCCGCGCTCGTCGGGGTCTCCGTCCATGAGGTCGACGGCAAGAACGCCGCCAACGTGGCGGTGATGGGGCTGCTCAAGGCCTCCGGTGCGTTGCTCAGGGCCAGGGCCTTCGAGCACTCGTATCCGCACTGCTGGCGATCGAAGACCCCCGTGATCTTCCGCGCGATGGACCAGTGGTTCGTCGGGCTCGACCGCGGCGGCCTCCGGCAGAAGGTCCTCGAGGCCGTCGGCACCGTCAAGTGGATTCCCGCCTCGGGCGAGAATCGCATCCGCGCCGCCGTCGAAGGCCGGCCTGATTGGTGCATCTCTCGCCAGCGCGCGTGGGGCGTGCCCATCCCTGCCTTCGTCTCGACCTCCGCGGGCGAATACTTCCTCGACGCCGGCGTCGTGCGTCACGTCGCCGCCCAGGTCGCCCGTTACGGCGCCGATTGGTGGTGGTCCGCCTCCGTCGAGGAAACCTTGCGCGGCGCCCCCGTGCCCGCCGCGTGGCCCAAGGACCTGCACAAGGCCTTCGACACCCTCGACGTCTGGATCGACTCCGGCTCCAGCCATCTGGCCGTGTGCGCCGCGCAGAAGCAGCTCCACTGGCCCGCCGACCTCTATCTCGAGGGCTCCGACCAACATCGCGGCTGGTTCCAGTCCTCCCTCTGGACCGCGGTGGCCGTGCGCGGCGCCGCGCCCTACCGGGCCGTCCTCACCCACGGCTTCGTGGTGAATGAGAAGCGCAAGAAGATCTCCAAGTCTGACGGCAAGCCGCAGACCGCCGACGACTATGTGAAGAAATACGGCGCCGACATCGTGCGCCTCTGGGTCGCCTCAGAGAATTACCAGTCCGACATCCCGCTTTCGGACGCAATCTTCGAGACTGTCTCAAACCAGTACCGGGGCATGCGCAACGGCCTGCGCTACCAGCTGGGCAATCTCGGTGACTTCGACCGCGCCCGCGACGCGGTGGCCATCGCGCGCCTCTCGCCCGTCGACCGCTGGGCGCTCGTCGAGACGGCCAGGTTCTTGCGCGAGGTGACCGCCGCCTGCGAGCGCAACGAGTTCCACCGCGCCGCCGCCGCCATCGCGGCCTTCACGACCGGCGTCCTTTCCGCCTCGTACCACAACGTCATCAAGGACCGTCTGTACACGACGGCCCCGTCCGATCCGCTGCGCCGTTCAACCCAGACCGCGCTCGACCTGATCCTGCGGGCCTACCTGCGCGCGGTCGCCCCCTTCGTGCCCTTCACGGCCGACGAGGCCTGGAGCCATCTCGTGTCCCGCGCCGAGTATTCCGAGGCCGATTCGGTGCACCTGCAGGACTGGCCCGAGGCGCCGTCCGAGTGGGAGGATTCGGCCGGGCTCGAGGCCCACGCCGCCGTGGCGCGCATCATGGAGCTGGCCACCTCGGTCAACGTCCAGCTCGAGCGCCTGCGTCAAGACAAGAAAATCGGCCTGTCCCTCGAGGCGGCCGTGGCCGTGGTCGGAGATCCCGCTGACAAGGATTTCGCGCTGCTGGCCGCCCATGAAGCCCTTCTGCCCGAGCTCTGGATTGTGTCGGCGGTCACCCTCGCCCCGTCCCAGGGCGCCGTCACGGCCTTCCAGGTCGACAAGGCCCCCGGCGTCCGCTGCCCCCGTTCTTGGAGGTGGGTGCCGGCTCTTGTGGATGCGGGCCGTTTTGGTATGGTGTCCCCGCGCTGCAGGGAGGCCCTCGCCGCCAAATACCCCGGATTCTGAATCTAACACGATGCCCAAGAAACCTAAACCCAAGAAGAACAAGGCTGTTTCGGCCAAGAAGCCGGCGCCCAAGCCCGCTCCTTCCGTGAAGAAGGCCGCTCCGGTCATCAAGCCCGCCGCCAAGAACGTCCCCAAGGCCCCAGCCGCTAAGGTCGCTCCGACCAAGTCCGCCGGCAAGGCGCCCGCCGCCAAGTCCCCTTCCGTCAAGCCCGCCGCCAAGACTTCGGCGACCGCCCCCGGAAAGAACGCCAAGGGAGGCAAGGCCTCCAAGGCCCCTCAGCTGGACCACGAGACGCAGAAGCGCCTCCTCGATCACCATCGCAAGGAGCATCATCAGGACGCCGCACTCGAGGTCGCGCCCAAGCCCAAGCTCCAGGCCTACACCTTGGAGGTCCTCCGGGAGTATCTCGCCCGCAAGGGCAAGACGAAGCTCAACCTCTGGAAGCCGGAGAGCGAGCGCAAGGCCCGCGAGAAGGCCGCCGCCAAGGCGCAGTCCTCGAAGCCCAACAAGGTGGGCGTGGCCTCCGTGGCCGACCTGCTCGGCTTCAATCCCGCGCGCAAGGGCGTTGAAGCGGTCGACGAGATCAAGCTCGTGCCCGAACGCTTCCGCAAATACTACCGGCTCCTCGCCTCCATGCGCACGGCGTTGGAGAAGGGCCTCGCCTTCCACACCGAGGAGGCGCTCAAGAAGTCCGGCAAGGACGACGCAGGAGACCTCTCCGGCTATTCGCAGCATCTGGCCGACGCCGGCACCGACACCGCTGACCGCGACTTCGCGCTCTCGCTCATCTCCAACGAGCAGGAGGCCCTGAAGGAGATCGCCGAGGCAATCGGTCGTATGAAGAACGGCACCTACGGCGTCTGCGAGATCACCGGTAAGCCAATCCCGCCGAAGCGCCTCGAAGCCGTACCCTTCACCCGTTTCTCCCTCGAGGGGCAGAGGGAGCTTGAGCGCAACCGTCGCGCGCACCGTCGCCGCGGTCAGAACCCCCTCGGCGAGGCCGGCGACGAAGTCGGCTTCGGCACGGGCGGGGGCGGCGGCGAGGAAGAGCCTGCGGACACCTGAGTCCGGCCATGGCGTCCGGACTCCGGCCCTACCTGACCTTCTGGACCGTCGGCCTCGCGGCCCTGGCGGCGGACGTCGGCACGAAGATGCTCCTCGTCCGAACCATCCCGTTCGGCTCCTACTTCCTGGGCGACCCCGAGCGCTCGCCGATCGTCGTCTTCCCCTGGTTATGGATCGTGCACGTCGGCAACAAGGGCGCCGCCTGGGGTCTGGGGTCGCAGCAGGATGTGCGCCTCTATCTCGTGCTGCTGGCGCTCGTCGTCCTGTATCTGGTCTGGCGCTGGCGCCGCTCGCTGCTGGTCGAGCTGCCGGGCGGGAAGGTCGCCTTCGGCCTCTTCGTCGGCGGGACCCTCGGCAACGTGCGCGACCGCGTCTTCGGCGACCACGTCATCGACTTCCTCGACGTGCATCTGCCCGGAGGCCACCGCTTCCCCGCCTTCAACGTCGCCGATGCGTGCATCTGCGTCGGGGTCGGGCTGTACCTGATCCTGTCCTACCGGCAGGACGCCGCGCGCCGGGAGGCCATCGCGTCCCATTCCGGCGACGACCTCGCCGGTCGGCCGTGAGCCTGCGCTTCGACCTCGCCGCCAACGCCGGCGGCCGCGCCTACCGTCTGCTGGCGGGACTCGTCGTGCCGAGGCCCATCGCGCTCGTCACCACCGTTGACGCCGCCGGCCGCGTCAACGCGGCCCCGTTCTCCTTCTTCAACGTCATGGGCGTCGAGCCCCCGATCGCCGTGCTCGCGCCCGCCGACCGCGACGACGGCACGCCGAAGGATACGGCCGCGAACTTGATGGCGAACGGCGAGTGCGTCATCCACCTCTGCGACGAGCCCGTGGCCGCGCGCATGGTCGAGTGCTCGCGCGCCCTGCCTCCGGGCGAGGATGAGACGCGCCGCGCCGGCTTCGCCGTCCGTCCGTCCGAAATCGTCCGGCCGCCCGTCATCGTCGACTGCCCTGTCGCGCTTGAAGGCCGAGTCCTCGACGTCCGCCGTTACGGCGAGAACCGGCTGGTGGTCGTCGAGCTCCTGCTCGCCCACGTGCGCGAAGGCGTGGCCGACCCCGCGACGTGGAAGGTCGACCATTCCGCTTACGCGCCCGTCGGCCGCCTCAACAGCCCCGACGGTTACCTGCGAACCACGGACCGCTTCCGCATCGCTCCGCCCGGCGCCTGATTAGTGCGTCCGCAGGAGGCGCTTGAGCGTCGCGGCGAAGTCGTCGGACGGCGGGCACTTCAGCACGTTCTCGACGCCGCCGACCTTGCCCCGCACCTCCGCCAGCCGCAGCAGCAGCCCCCGGTGGAGCGGGCGGTCCTCGCCCTTGTTGAGCCGTCCCTTCCGCTTCGTGTCGGTGAGCGTCACGCGTTCTGAACGTCCGTAGCGCAACTCGCCGGCGATACGCAGCCCACATTCGGCGGCGTGCACCCGCACCTGATCACGGCGGGGCAGCGTCGTGCGCGCCGTCCAGAGCCGCCAGCGGCCCAGCGGTTCGCCGGCCGCGAAGCGCGTCTCTGCCCGCTTGCCATAGCGGTGGGAGACGAACGCTTTGCGGCCCTCGTCGTCCATCGCGAGCGGGAGGTCGCAGAGCCCGCCTTCCTCTGGGGCGTCCTCCGTCCGGGCCAGGAATTCGTAGTGGAAGGTGAAAGCGCCCGAGCCCACCGCCTCGCGCCAGGCGGGCAGGGCGCCCTCGCGTTCGGCGACGATGGCCACGCCGTCCACCTCGGGTTCCGGGCCGAAGACCGCGGCCGGATCGCGGAGGCGGAGCCGCACCATCTCGGGCTTGGCCGCCGCAAGCTGCGCGCGCAGCGAGCCGAGCAGTGTGGGCCTTCCCTGCTGCCAGGGGTGGTCCTCGAAGCAGACCTCTCCCGGCTTACCGAGCGCGACCCAGCCTTCCCCTGCGGCCAGCACCGGTATGCGCAGGGCGGCCTCGCCGAGCGTGCCCGCCGGGAAACCGATGGAGTCGGGCGCGGTCATCTCCGGAAATGAAAAGACCCCGCGGCCGGTCAGGCGACGGGGTCGTGGGTGGCGCCCGAAGGCATCACTTTTTGGCGGCGGCCAGCTTCTTGGCGAGGCGGGCCTTGATCCGGTTCGCCTTGTTGCGATGGATCACGCCGGACTTCACGGCCTTGTCGGCGGAGGAGGCCACCGTGGGGACCAGCTTGGCATCGGCGGCGGAAGCGAAGCTTTTCATCAGGGACTTGAGGCGCGTGCGGACCGACTTGTTGTGCTCGGCCCGGCGGGCGGACTGGCGGATGCTCTTCTTGTTAGCTTTGATGTTGGCCATGTGAGGGATTAGGGAAGCGTCGGCAGGGCGGCGTAGTCAACGAGGATTTGGAAGCCCCGGGCCTCCTTTGCTGGTGGAAGGGGTGGGATTCGAACCCACGTACAGCGAAGCTGAGCGGATTTACAGTCCGCCTCCTTTAGCCACTCGGACACCCTTCCGGCCAACAGGAGGTTTAAGATAGGGGGGTGCCGACTGCCGTGACAAGTGCTTTCGCCGCCGGAAGTCGGGGCTTTCCCCTTTCGGCAGAGCGGGCATCTTCGAGTCATGCCTGACGCGCCCCTCGTGATCCTTATCGATGCCGAATGCGCCCTGTGCTGCGGCACGGCGGTCTGGCTGTCGTCCCGGGACGCGAGGCAGGCCATGGTCTTCGCCTCCAACCGCGGTGAGGTCGGCCGCATCGCCGACGAGCCGCCCGGCGGCGATCCCGGCACCATCGTCGTCTGGGACGGCTCCCGGCGGCTCGTCCGCTCCGCGGCGGTCCTGCGCCTGCTGCAGGCTCTGCCGGGCCCCTGGCCTTTCGTCGCGGGCACGCTCCGCTGCGTGCCGCGGTTCCTCCGTGACGCCGCCTACGACTTCGTCGCCGCGCGCCGCGGGCGTTCCGACCGCTGTGCTTCCTTGTCTGCTGGCCGTCTGGTCGGCTAGAGATTCTCCGCGCGCCCCATGGCCTATGTCGTCAAACGAGTGATGGAGATGGTCCCCGTACTGCTCGTCGTCGTGGCGGCGACTTTCTTCCTCTCGCACGCCGTGCCCGGCGGTCCCTTCGACCGTGAGCGTCCCGTCCCGGCCGAGGTGAAGGCGCGGCTCGAGGCCTACTACGGACTTGACCGTCCCCTTCACGAGCAACTGGGCTCTTACTTGGCTAACCTCGCCCGCGGCGACCTCGGCCCCTCGCTCAAGTATCCCGGCTGGGGCGTGAACGAGGTCATCGGTCCGCGCATCCCCGTCTCCGTCTCCCTCGGGCTCGTCTCCCTCGCCGTCGCGGTGCTCATCGGCGTACCCGTCGGCGTCCTCGCCGCCTCACGGCACAACACCTGGCTCGATTCGGTGCCGATGGGCCTGACCATGGTCGGCATCTGCATCCCCTCCTTCGTGCTCGGCCCTCTGCTTGCGCTGGTGTTCGCCCAATGGCTGGGCTGGGTGCCGCCCAGCGGCTGGGGCGATCTGCGCCACTTCCTGCTGCCAGCCGCCACCCTCGGCCTGGTCACCGCGGCGCCCATCGCGCGCCTCACCCGGGCCAAGGTCGTCGAGGCGGGCTCGCAGGACTACGTGCGCACCGCGCGGGCCAAGGGCCTGCCGTGGCGACGCGTGTGGTTCGTCCACGCCCTGCGCAACGGGCTCCTGCCCGTCGTGACCTACCTCGGTCCGGCTGCGGCGGGTCTCGTGTCCGGCTCCTTCGTCGTCGAGTCGCTCTTCGACGTCCCTGGACTCGGCCGATTGTTCGTCTCCTCAATCATCAATCGCGACGTCACCCTGATCCTGGGCACCACGCTCGTCTACGCGCTGGCGCTGCTCGTCCTCAATCTCGGGGCCGACCTCGCCAAGGCGGCCCTCGATCCGCGCGTCGCGCGTTCCGTCCGATGAGCCCTGACGATCTTGACTCCACGCCCCGGAAACGGTTCCGCCGCTCGCGCGCGGCCGTGGGCGCCGCTTGGTTCCTCGCCTTCGTCGCGCTTGTCTGCGCGCTGTCGCCTTGGATCGCCCCGTATCCCTACATGAAGCAGGACCTCGCGGCCAGCGCCCAGGCCCCCTCGTCCGCCCATTGGTTCGGCACCGACCTACTCGGGCGCGACGTGCTCTCGCGCGTCATGCAGGGCGGCCTCATCTCCATCTCCGTCGGCCTGCTGGCCACCGCGGTGGCGCTCGTCTTCGGCGTCTTCTACGGCGCCGTCGCCGGCGAGCTGGGCGGAGCGTGGGAGCGGCTGATGATGCGGGCGGTCGACATCCTCAGCACCCTCCCGCTCACGCTCATCGTCATCCTCTGCATGGTCATGTTCGGCCAGAACGTCTGGATGATCTTCCTTGCCGTGGGCATGGTCTCCTGGCTGACCATGGCCCGCATCGTCTGCACCGAGACCGGCGCCCTGAAGTCGCGTCAGTTCGTCGAGGCTGCGGTCGCGCTGGGTCAGACCCGCGTAGGCGTCTTCCGCAGGCACTATCTACCCAATCTCGCCGGCCTCATCGCGGTCTACGCCACGCTCACCGTCCCGGGGGTCATGATGCTGGAGGCCTTCGTGAGTTTCCTCGGTCTCGGCGTGAAGGCCCCAATGACCTCCTGGGGCCAGATGATCAAGGAGGGGGCCGACATCATGGAGGAGTGCCCCTGGCTGCTACTGGCGCCCTCCTCAGTCTTCGCGCTCACGCTGCTGGCGCTCAACTTCCTCGGGGAGGGCCTGCGTGACGCCTTCGACCCGCGTGCCTCCCGGCGCTGACCATGCCCCTGCGACGTTTCATCGTGATCAAGCCCGACGGTTCGGACGGCGACCTCTTCGAAGCCGACCTGCCTCTGGACGCTCCCGACTTCGTCCGGCACCCTGTCACCGGTGAGCCGTGCCGCAGGGTGATCGAGGCGCCGACCCTCACCGTGAAATACGGCGAGGGCGCGATGAAGCAGGCGGTGAGCGAGGAGAAGCTGGCCCGCGCCGGATTTAAGAAGCTCGAGAAGAACGGCGAGGGCGGCTGGACGCAGACCAACTGACGTCCCCTGAAAATGAATCGCCCCGCCGGGAGGCGGGGCGAAACATCGTCAGGGTGGGGCGTTTCCGCCGTGCTTCAGGCCTTGGCCAGGTCGGCCTCTTCGCGGGCTCGCTTCACGAGCGACTTTGCGGTGTCGGAAGGCTGGGCCCCAAGCTTAATCCAGTGCTCCACGCGGGCGACGTCGATTGTCAGGCCCGGGGTCTTGCCCCTGGCACGGGGGTTGTAGTTGCCGAGGACCTCGACGAAACGACCGTCGCGGCGGATGCTCTGCTCGGCGACGACGAGACGGTAGGTCGGCTCGTTTTTGGTACCGAAGCGTTGGAGGCGAATGCGTAGCATGGGTGTTGGAAGAAAAGGAAGGTGGAAAGACACACTCGGGGGTGGAGGAGTCAAGCCTCCGCCCGCCCTTCACTCCCTCTTTTTATTACCAGCGCCCCTCAAATCGCTGAAATCAAGCATTGTAAAACTATGTATAACAATGGTTTAAGCCGCGTAATCGTTAAAAATCTCCCGGAATCATAAGATGACCCGCCCAGGGTAAGTCCTAGGCGGGCAATAAAAAAACCCCTACTTTCGCGGGGTTTTTCGTAGGCTGCGTCGGGCTTATTTGGCGGCGGCTTCAGCCTCGAAGCGCTGCTCCTTGACCTTGGTGGCGGACTTGCCCTGCCGGTCGCGGAGGTAGAAGAGGCGGGAGCGCATGACCTGGGAGACCTTCTCGACCTCGATCTTCTCGATATTGGGGGAGTGGACGGGGAAGGTGCGTTCGACGCCCTCGCCGAAGGAGACGCGGCGGACGGTGAAGGTCTCATGGATGCCGCCGCCCTTGCGCTGGATGACGATGCCGGAGAACACTTGGGTGCGCTCCTTGTCGCCTTCGCGGACCTTGGTGGCGACACGGACGCCATCGCCTACCTTGAAGGCGTCGTGGCCGCGGCCCTGCTTGATCTGGGACTGGGTGGCGAACTGGATGAGGGGATGATTGCTGCTCATGGCTGTTTTTCTTGGTCTTTCAGCAGGTCGGGCCGGCGTTTTCTGGTCTTCTCAATCTGCCTTTCCCGGCGCCATCTTTCGATTTCGGCGTGATTTCCTCCGAGGAGGACCGGGGGCACCTCGAGACCATCATAGACGGCGGGTCGGGTGAACTGCGGAAAGGCGAGCAACTTGCCGTTGTAACTATCCCCCGTCAAGGAGTTTTCCTCCCCCAGGACCCCCGGTATCTGACGGCTGATGCAGTCCACCAGGACGCAAGCGGGCAGGGTGCCGTTGGTGAGGACATAGTCTCCGATGGAGATCTCCCGGGTGACTCTCCGGTCCCGGAAGCGCTGGTCGATGCCCTCATAATGGCCCGAAATGAGGATAAGGTGCTTTTTTTGCGCCAGTTCCCGGGCCAGGGGGTTGGTGAGCTGCTCGCCATCGGGGCACAGGTAGATGACCTCGCAGCCGGGGGAGGCCAATGCGTCCACGGCATCGAAGAGGGGCTGGCAGGTCATGAGCATGCCGGGGCCGCCGCCGTAGGGCATGTCATCGACCTTGCGGTGCTTGTCCTTGGAGTAACCCCGGAGGTCATGCGCCTTGAATCGGATCAGGTCGCGCTCGATGGCACGTCCGATGACCGACTCCTTGAGGAAGCCATCGGCCATCTCCGGGAAGAGGGTGACTAGGTCGATGCGGACGGACACGGGACAGGACAGGGAGGAAGCCCGGGTCGGGCGTCCCACGCAAGGGCTACTTCTTCGGGCGCTGGTTCATCCGGATGCCCGCTTCCGCGGGGACCGGCTTGCCGGTGACATTCACGTCGGAGGTGAACAGGTACTTCCAGACGTCCTCCTGGAGGTGGCGTCCCTGCGCGTCCTTGGGTGAGCCCTTGCTCGGCGTCACGTAGCCGTGCGCGGCGGCGGCCTGCTTCTTGGCGTCGCCCTTCATCGGGGCTTGGGTGATGAGACGGCGGGAATGACCGTAGGGCGCCTTGGCGTCGTCCGCGTTCACGACCGGACCGTATTCGTTGAGGCGCAGCATGAGCCAGGAGCGCTGGTAGTGGTGCTCCGTCCAGCCGCCGTCAAGGACGTGGGTGTAGCCGAAGAAACGGTTGAGCGGGGTGGCGGACGGACCGGCCTGCCAGTCTTCGGTGTTGTCGCGGGGTCCGCAGAACATGATCACCCGCGCGACCTTCTGGTGCATCGCGAAGCGCGCGGAGGACGTGGCGCCATGCGAGGAGCCGCCCACGACGACCTTGGTCCAGTCGAGCTCCTTGCCTCCGGCGGTGAGGAACTGCTCCCAGCGACCCTGCGGGTGCTTCTTCACGAGCCACTGCACCAAGCGCGTCGCGCGGCCCTTGGCGGAATCGGCTTCGGCGATCGCAACGGCCTGCGACGCGTCGACGCCCGCGGTGGCCTCGAGGCGGATCTTGCCGAGGTGCTGCGTGTCGGCGGGGACGGTGTTGAGCTTGCCGAACCAGCCGCGCGCGTAGTGCACGCTCACGTGGTGGTAGCCGTAGCCGTTCACCTTCTCGGCGATGACGGGGTTGTGGCCCATCAGCCAGACCACCAGTTCGCCGCGCGGGGCGACGCGCGTGTCGACGTCGGCCGTCTGCACGTCGGAAGGCTTGCCCTTGCTCTCCAGATTGAAATCGATGTCCGGATGAGCCTTCGTAGAGGGGTCGACTTTGCTGGCGCGCACAGTGAGGTGGTAGGCCTGCGGCTGCGGGTCATTGAATTTCGGCGCGGCCGCGCCGGCGTGGACCGTGAGCAGGGCGACAGATAGGATGGCGAGGGGGCGCGTCATGTCGCCCAGACTGCGCCGGCCCGCGCTTCAGGCAAGCGTCGAGGCGCTCACTTCGGCAGGCGGGCGTCGACGTAGTCGAGGGCCTTCTCGATGGACATGCGAGGCGCCCACTGATGGCCGCCGGCGAACTCCATCACTTCGACGCGTCCGTCGGTGATCTGCTTCAGCATGGGCAGCTCGGCGCGATTCGGGTCGCCCTTGCCCATCGTCACCACGATCGCCGCGAGCTGCGTACCTTTGAGTCCGGGCATGCCGTTGTCGAGTCGGCCGATGCCGGCGCCCTGCAGGATGACCCCGCCGAAACCGTCGCCGAGCGCGGCGAACACCGAGCTGGCCCGGGCGCCGCCGGAGAAGCCGGTCGCCACCTTGCCGCCAGGGAGCAGGCGCACGCGCCGCTCCACGTCCTCGGCGGCCGCGAGGAAGTTGCCCACGCTCGGATCCCACGGCCCGTTGCGCGACTCGTCGAGCATCACGACGACGTAGGTCCCCTTGCGCCGCAGCCAGGCCTCCATCTCGCCCATCTTCGCGTTGCCGGAGGGCGAGGCGATGAAGAGGCACTTCCAGCGGGCGTCCTTGGCGGCCAGGAAGCCCTTGGGCAGCCAGAGGCGGTAGTGGTAGAGGTCGGAGTAGCGGGAGAAGCCCGACATGTGCTGGCAGGCGATGCGGATCTCAGTCTGCTCCTTGAGCGGCAGGTCCGCCGGCGTCACGGCCGCGGGCGGACCCTGCGCTTCGAGCGCGGCCGTGAGCAGGCAGAGCAGGGCGGCGAACCTCATCGGCGCTGGCCCTTGGCCTTGCGGGCGTCGATGCGCGACTTGATGCGGAGCAGCACGACGGCCAGTGCGACCACCGCGAAGAACGTAAAGAGCACGTTGCTGACCTGCACCCCGCCGGCGGAGTCGGGGCCCGACGAGGTCAGTGCGTCGGTCACGCTTGCGGGCGGCGACGCGCCGTCCTTGTCACGGCGCGCGACGGGCGTGCCGAGGGGCGTCAGGACCGGACGATGCACGCCCTGGAACTTGGCGACCGATTCGATCCGCCCCGCGGCCTCGATGACGTCGCCCGCCTTGCGGCGGGCCGCGGGCACGAGCAGCAGCTGCGGCGGACTGAGTTCGAGGGTTAGCGCGAGCTCGTAGCCGTCGGCCTCCTCGTCGGCGACGACGATGCGGAGCTTCCAGGGCTTGGGCTCAGCGGCGGCCTCGGCCGCCGCGATGCGGTCGCGATGGGCGGCAAGCTCGGCGAGCTCGTCGGCCTTGAGGGCCGGCTGCGCCGCGCCCGTCTTCACCTTGAGCGCCTCCAGCGCGGCGAGGTCTTCCGGGCTCACCCCCGTCTGCGCCCATGCCGCGCCGGCGAGGGCGAGGGCCGCGGCGATCGACGAGGGGCGCATGGGGGCACGATGCGACCGGGAGGCCGCAGGGCAAGCGCACGGCTTTGCGGCTTGGAAGAAGGGGGCCGCTCCGACATAGCCGAGGCGTGCCCAAGCCGACCGGTCCAGTCCTGCAGGTGCGCCGACTCCGCATCGCCCGCGAGGGCAAGGTCATCCTCCGCGGGCTCGACTGGACCGTCCGCCCCGGCGAGCACTGGGCGCTGCTCGGGCCGAACGGCGCGGGCAAGTCGTCGCTCCTCGCCGCGCTCACCGGCTACTTCGCGCCCACCGCCGGCGAGATGACCGTCCTCGGCGAGACCTTCGGGCGGAGCGACTGGCGCGAGCTCCGCCGGCGCGTCGGCCTGGCGGGCCCGTCCGTCGCCTCGATGGTGCGTCCCGATGAGCCCGCCCTGCACGTCGTGGCCGGCGGCGCCGACGGGACGGTCAACCTCTGGCGCCGTCCGCCCGCGGCCGTGCTGCGTCGCGCGCGGTCCGTGCTGCGTCGCATGGGCGCCGGCGCCCTTGCGTCCCGTCCCTGGGGTCACCTCTCGCAGGGCGAGCGTCAGCGCACCCTGATCGCGCGCGCCCTCATGCCCCGGCCCGCGCTGCTCATCCTCGATGAGCCCTGCGCCGGACTCGATCCGGCGGCGCGGACCGACTTCCTCCGCCTCGTCTCCCGCCTGCCGCGTCTCTGGCCGCGCACCGCGCTCGTGCTCGTCACGCATCACGTCGAGGAAGTCGTGCCCGCGTTCACCCACGCGCTGCTGCTGAAGTCGGGCGTCGCCCTCGCGGCGGGCCCCGTGCGCTGCGTCCTGGGCTCCACCACGCTTTCCAGTCTCTTCGGCCGCCGCGTGCGGCTCTCGCGACGCAAGGGCGCCTTCTCGCTGTCCCTGCCTTGACCCGACGGCGGAATCCCCCACCCCTGCCTCTCCCGCGCCCTCCATGCCGTCGCCGTTCGAAGGACTTCTCCCCCGTTACGACGCCGTTGTCATCGGGGCCGGCCTCGGGGGCATGACCGCCGCGAACAACCTCGCGAAGTTCGGGCGCAAGGTCCTCCTCCTCGAGCACCATTACCAGCTCGGCGGCCTCGCCACCTTCTTCAAGCGGGCCGGCGGCCACGTCTTCGACATCTCCCTGCACGGCTTCCCGCACGGCATGATCAAGTCTACCCGGCGCTACTGGACCAAGGAGATCTCGGACCGCATCCACCAGCTCAAGGACGTCCGGTTTATCAACCCCGACTTTGACGTCCGCACTACCTTTGACCGCGCCGACTTCACCCGCATCCTCATCGAACAGTTCCGGCTGCCGGCGGAGACCGTCGAGGCCTTCTTCGCGCACCTGCGCGGGATGAACTACTATGACAACGACCCGCGCACCACCCGGCAGCTCTTCGAGCAGTTCTTCCCCGGCCGTCCCGACGTCCAGCGCCTCCTGCTCGAGCCCATCGCCTACGCCAACGGCTCCACCCTCGACGACCCGGCGATCACCTTCGGCATCGTCTTCTCGAACTTCATGTCGAAGGGCGTATTCATCTTCCAGGGCGGCACCGACGTGATGATCGGCCTGATGACCGCCGAGATGAAGGCCAATGGCGTCGACATCCGACGCAACGTTCTCGTCGAGAAGGTCCATGTCGGGAAGGACGCGTCGGGACGTCGCCGCGTCGTGGGCGTGAAGCTGCGCGGGACGCGTCTCGGCGAGGAGGCCGAGGTGGCCTGCGCGACCGTCGTCTCCAACGCCAACATCAAGGACACCGTCCTGCGAATCGGCGGCGAGGAGGCGTTCGAGCCCGCCTTCGTGGAGGAGGCCCGCAAGGTACGCGTGAACACCTCCTCCTGCCAGGTCTACATGGGCGTGCGCCAAGGCGAGACCATCCCGCACATCGGCGACCTCGTCTTCACCTCCGAGGCCAAGCCCTTCTCCAGCCAGGAGCTCGTCGACTTCCACACCACCTCCCGGACCTACTCGGTCTACTACCCAGACACCCGTCCGCACACCAAGACCCCGCGCTACGCCGTCGTCACCTCCGTCAACCAGAAGTGGGACGACTGGGCCGGCCTTTCCGAGGCCGACTACGCCCGGCACAAGGCGCGCGTCATCGAGGAGTCCTTCCGGGGGCTCGAGAAGTTCATCCCCGACATCCGGTCCAAGGTCGACCACGCCGAGGCCGCGACCCCGCGCACCGTCAACCGGTACGTCCGTCACGTCGGCGGCACCTCCTTCGGCACCAAGTTCGAGGGCCTCAGGGTCTCGATGGCCCTCCCCGAGCAGGTCGGCGGCTTCTACCACGCCGGCAGCGTCGGCATCATCATGTCCGGCTGGCTCGGCACCATCAACTACGGCGTGATCGTCTCGGCGAAGGCCGACGCCTACCTGCGAGACCCCGACGCCGGGCCGCTGGGCGAGGCCGCGGCCTCCGCCGGCCTCTGACGGCTTGACCGTCCCCGTCCGTCCGCAAGCCTGCGGGCATGTCCAAGGAGTCTCCCGCCCGCGGCCTCGCCAAGAAGGCCGAGAACGCCCTCGAGTCCTTCATCTTCGCCAGCCGCTGGGTGCAGGCGCCGATCTACGTGGCGCTCATCCTCGCCGCGGTGGCCTACGCCTGGAAGAGCGTGCAGGAACTCATCCACCTCCTGCAGGGCTTCAGCACCTCCACCGAGAGCTCCATCATGCTGGGCATCCTCTCCTTGGTGGACATCTCGATGGTGGCCAACCTCGTGAACATGGTCGTCGTCGGCGGCTACGTCACGTTCGTCTCCCGCATCGACTTCGAGGACAACACCGACCGGCCCGACTGGCTCGAGCACATCAACGCCAACACCCTCAAGGTGAAGCTGGCGGCCAGCCTCGCGAGCATCTCGGCCATCCACCTCCTCAAGAGCTTCATCGACATCACCGCCGCGGCCTCCGCCGTGGACGGACGGCCCCTGCTGCCCGCGCAGGAGCGCGTCATCCTGTGGCAGGCGATCATTCACGGAGTCTTCCTCCTCTCGATGATCCTCTTCGCCTACAGCGAGCGGATGCAGCGGCACGAGGGCCACTGATCCGCCGCCGCGCCGTCCGCGCGCCTCAGCGCTTCGCGTCGACCGGGATGCGCATCCCGTAGAAGCTGCGGTAGACGTAGAACAGCCCGACCGCCAGCACCGCCGAGCCGAGGCCCAGCTTGAGGCCCGCCGGCATGCCGACCGCGATCTCCACGGCGAGCAGGCCGAAGAGCGTGGTGAACTTGATGACCGGGTTGAGCGAGACCGAGGACGTGTCCTTGAACGGGTCGCCGACCGTGTCGCCCACGACCGTCGCGGCGTGGAGCGGCGTGCCCTTGGCCTTGAGGTCGACCTCGACGATCTTCTTGGCGTTGTCCCAGGCGCCGCCGGCGTTGGCCATGAAGATGGCCTGGTAGAGCCCGAAGAAGGCCATGCCGACCAGGTACCCGATGAAGAAGAACGGGTCGAAGAGCGCGAGGGACAGCGCCAGGCAGAAGATGGCGATGAAGATGTTCGTCATGCCCTTCTGCGCGTACTGCGTGCAGATGCGCACGACCTCCTTGGAGGCGTCGGTCGCCGCCGTGGAGGCGTCGAGCTTCATGTTGTCCTTGATGTAGACCACCGCGCGGTAGGCGCCCGTCACGACCGCCTGCGTGGAGGCGCCGGTGAACCAGTAGATGACCGCGCCGCCCATGAGCAGCCCCATCAGGGCCTCGGGGTGCACGAGCGAGAGCTTCTCCAGGACGTTGAGTCCGGAGGCGCGGTAGTGTTCCTGAAGCATCATGATGATGCCGAAGACCATCGTCGTCGCGCCCACCACGGCGGTGCCGATGAGCACCGGCTTGGCCGTGGCCTTGAAGGTGTTGCCGGCTCCGTCGCCCTTCTCGAGCTGGTGCTTGGCGCCCTCGAAGTCGGGCTTGAAGCCGAAGTCGCGCTCGATCTCCTCGCGGACGCCCGGGCGGGACTCGATCTGCGAGAGTTCGTAGACCGACTGCGCGTTGTCCGTGACCGGGCCGAACGAGTCGACCGCGATGGTGACCGGGCCCATGCCGAGGAAGCCGAAGGCGACCAGGCCGAAGGCGAAGATCGGGGCGGCGAAGGCGAACTGCGCGGGCATCAGCGCGGCGACCGCGGCGTGCGTCGAGAGCAGGTAGGCCCCGAGCATCAGGCCGAGGATGCAGAGGCCGGTCCAGAAGGCGGAGAAGTTACCCGCCACCATGCCGGAGAGGATGTTGAGCGAGGCGCCGCCCTGGTCGGAGGAGGTCACGACCTCCTTCACGTGGCGGCTCTCGGTGGAGGTGAAGACCTTGGTGAACTCTGGGATGAGCGCCCCGGCGAGCGTGCCGAGCGAGATGATGGTCGAGAGCACCCACCAGAGGTCGGGCCGCCCGGCCAGCGGTGCCAGCAGCGCCCAGCTTGCGACGTAGGTCACGGCAATCGACACCACGGAGGTCACCCAGACGAGGTTGGTCAGGGGCTGCTCGAGGTTGAAGTCGCGGGCTTCGCCCCAGACGGAGCGGCTGATCACGCCGTTGATCCAGTAGCTGGCCACCGAGGTGATGACCATGAGGATGCGCATGGCGAAGAGCCAGATGACGAGCGTGGCGCAGAGCGTCGGGTCGGCCGCGAGGGCGAGGGCGAGGAAGGCGATGAGGGCCACGCCGGTCACGCCGTAGGTCTCGAAGCCGTCGGCCGTCGGGCCCACGGAGTCGCCGGCGTTGTCGCCGGTGCAGTCGGCGATGACGCCGGGGTTGCGGGGATCGTCCTCGGGCAGCTTGAAGACGATCTTCATCAGGTCCGCGCCGATGTCGGCGATCTTGGTGAAGATGCCGCCGCAGATGCGCAGGGCCGAAGCGCCGAGGGATTCGCCGATGGCGAAGCCGATGAAGCACGGTCCGGCCAGCTCCGCCGGCAGGAAGAGCAGGATGGCAATCATGAACAGCAGCTCGATGGCCACGAGCAGCAGGCCGACGCTCATGCCCGACTGCAGGGGGATAAACAGGGTGGCGAGGGCGTTGCCCTTCAAGGCGGAGAAGGCGGCGCGAGAGTTGGCGACGGTGTTGATGCGGATACCGAACCAGGCCACGCCGTAGCTGCCGAGGATGCCGAGGACGGAGGCGGCGAGGATGACGGCCACCTGGGAGGCCGGCTTGTGCTCGAGGCCACCGAAGTAGTAGGCCATGCACGCGGCGATGAGCACCCAGAGGGCGGCGAGGAACTTGCCCTGCTGGACGAGGTAGGTCTTGCAGGTCTCCCAGATGATCTGCGAGACGTCGGCCATGCTGCGGTGCACGGGCAGGGCGCGGGTTTGCAGGTACTGCCACCAGCCGTAGGCGACCCCGAGCGCGCAGACGACGAGTCCGGCCCAGAGCACGCCCGAGCCGCTGAGCGAGCCGCCGAGGAAGGAGACTTTGCCCAGGTCGGGGATGCGGATGTCAGCCTCTCCGGCGAGGAGGGCGGTGGGGCACGCGAACAGAGCCGCGGCCAAGAACTTCAGGGTCTTCATGGGAAAATGACGGGGGTGGAGCCGAGGGTTGCGGCCTTTCCGAAAATTGAGGTTCCGTCACAACGTGGGCGAGGCAAAAACGCGGCGCCCGACTTCATCTTCGCTCAATTAAGGGTCGAGCAGGCGCTCCTTCAGGAAGAGGGCCGTGACCCTGGCCTGGTGGTCGACGTTGGACTTCTTGGAGAACCCATGGCCCTCGTCCTCGGCCACCAGATACCAGACCTCGCCGCCCGTGGTTCTGACCGCGTCGCGGATGCGCACCGCTTCCGCCAGGGGCACGCGGGGGTCGTTGCGTCCGTGGATCACCAGCAGCGGGGCGCGGATGCGGGCCGCGTTGCGGGCGGGGGCGACCGCCTCCAGGGCGGCCCGGACGTCGGGCTTGCGCTCGTCGCCGTACTCGGCCCGGCGCGCGGCGCGCCGGTAGTCCGAGGTCTGCTCGAGCAGGGTGACTATGTTGGTCACGCCGACGACGTCCACGCCGCAGCGGAAGCGCTCGCCGTGCTCCGCCATGCTCGCCAGGCACATGAATCCGCCGTAGCTGCCGCCGAAGGCGGCGATGCGGGCCGGGTCGATGCGCGGGTGCCCTGCGGCCCAGTCCAGCACGGGCCCGACGTCCTTCACCGCGTCGCCGCGACGCACGCCGTTGTCGAGGTTGAGGTAGCGGCGTCCGTAGCCGGAGGAGCCGCGCACGTTCGGGTAGATGAGCGCGATGCCCAGGCGGTCCAGGTAGTAGAGCAGGCCGCCGCGGAAGCCGGGACGGGACTGTCCCTCGGGGCCGCCGTGGAAGATCATGATAGCCGGACGCCGGCCGGGGAACTTCGCGGCGTCGGGCAGGTAGACGAGGCAGGGGATCTGCTCGCCGTCGAAGCTGCGCACGCGGATGGTCGTCGCTTCGGGAGCCTTGACGTCGACCTTGGGCTTGGAGGTCCGGTCGGTCCAGCGGGTGAGCGCCTCCGAGTCGAGGTCCGCCGACCACGCGTCGCTGGGAGAGTCCTCCGAGTTGAGCGTGAAGCCGACCTCATGGCTGCCCGGCCGGAACGCGAGGTTGGAGATGACGCCTGGGCGGATCGCAGGGGCGCGGAGGGGCTTGCCCGACGGCAGTTCCCAGCAGCGCAGTTCCGATCGGCCGTCCACGTTGACGATGACGGCGAGGCGCCTCCCGTCCGCGGAGACCTCGAGCTCCTCGCAGTCCCATTCGGGAGCCCCTTCCAGGAGTTTCACCGTCCGGGCGGCGAAGTCGAGGCGGACAGGGCGTAGGAAGTCGCCGCCCAGGGTCGAGAGCGCGTAGGCGCCGTTTCCGTCCATGGACAGACGCACGTGGCTGAAGGGGTGGGAAGCCCCGGTGGGCGTCACTTCGGTGACCTTGCCCGTCGCCAGGTCCGCCTTGTGCAACCGGGTGCGTTCGATGCTGACCGACTGCCGCACCAGCAGCCAGTGGCCGTCGGGAGCCCAGGCCGTGGCCGACCAGCCGGGCGATGATCCCGTCACGAGCGCGCGCACCTTCGAGGGCGCCTTCACGTCGACGATTAGGATGTCGCTGTCCTTGCCATTGCGGCGGTTTGAGGCCCAGGCAATGCGTTGGCCGTCCGCCGACCATCGGGGGTCGGTGTTGCGGGAGCGTCCGTCTGTGATCAACGTGGGCTTAGCCTTGGCGTCGGCGGCGTCGGTCAGGAACAGCTGGTAGTTCTCATCGCCGCCCTTGTCGGCGAGGTAGGCCAGCTTCGTACCGCCCGGCTGGAACCAGCCGAATTTCACCGGCTCTGTTCCGCGCGTGAGCGCGGCCCGCTTGCCCAGTGCCTCGGTCATGCGGTGCAGGTGCGAGGCGCTGCCGATGCGGGTCGAGACGATGGCGGCGCGCCCCTGGGAGTCCCATCCCTTGAAGCTAGCACCGCCGAGGTTGAGGTAGGGGTCCATCTCTTCAGCGAGCGCCGCGGGGACCTGCGGCACCGCGTCGGCGACGAAATTGGACGGGTGCGGAAGGGTGGGGGCGACGCGGGGCGTGCGGATGCCTCCGCCTCCGTAGGGGGCCGTATCCGGTTGCCCGAGGTCGTCCGTCAGGAACACCACGATGTCCGGTCGGCGGGCCTCCGCCGCCGGCGACACGGCGGCGAACAGTAGCAAGGCGGCCAGAAGTGGGGGCATGTTGGGAAGGTATCCCACTTTCCTGCGTCTGGGAACGCAGAAGTTTTCTCGCCCGCCGCCGGGCCGTGCCCACGATGTCCGCACCCCGATGAAGAAGTCCCTGCTGCTGATCCTCCTCGCATCGTTCGCCTTCGCCGCGCCGGAGCCCTATCCCGTGAGCGAGCCCGCCATGGACGCTTCGCATCCGGCCGCGGACGCCGCCGGCTTCGTCCCGCTCTTCAACGGCAAGGACCTGTCCGGCTGGCGCACCAAGGGCAACTGGGTCTACGACGCCGACGGCACCGTGACCCTGCGGCCCCGTCCGGGCGAGACCGGCTGGAAGCGTTTCGACGCCTACCTCTTCACCGAGCGCAAGTACCGCGACTTCGTCCTCGACCTCGAGTTCAAGTTCGAGCCCACCGGCAACTCTGGCGTCTTCTTCTGCGTGGCCGATCCGCTCGATCCCGTAGCCAAGGGGGTCGAGCTCCAGATCCTCGACACCCACGGCCTGGCGAAGCCCGGCCACCATGACTGCGGCGGCATCATCCGCGCCATGGGTCCGGCGGAGAACCGCGTGCGTCCCGCCGGCGAGTGGAACCGCTACACCCTCACGCTCAAGTCACGAAGGCTTGAGGTCGTCTTCAACGGGCGTCGCACCATCGTGCTCGACCTTGACCGTTCGCCGATGAAGGACCGACCCGCGGAAGGCCATGTCGGCTTCCAGGACGAGGCCAAGCGGGTCTGGTACCGCGGCGTCAGGATCCGCGAGCTTCCCTGACCTTGCGGAAGCGCGCGGCGGCGAGCCAGGCCGCCACGGGCAGGACCGCGCTGAGAACCAGGGCCAGACTTTCGCTCTCCCTGGCCACCGCGCCGACCCAGGCGAAGGCGAAGCCAGTCGGCACACAGCCCGTCGTCAGCGCGGCGAAGAACGTGCCGAACCTCATGCCTGCCAGTCCCGCCATGCAGGCGACCGCCTCAGGCAGGATCGGCATCCACCGCGAGACGAGCACCAGCCAGGCGCCGCCGCGTTCGAAGACCGTCTCCGTGCGGCGTAACCCCTCTTCGCCCGCGATCCACCGCGCGGCGGGGCGTCCGGCGAGACGTGCGGCGCCGTAGGCCGTGACGCCGGCGAGCGTCGAGCCCGCGGCGGCGATCATGCCGCCGACCAACGTGCCATAGGCCGCGCCCAGCGCCGACATGACCACCGTGGAGGGCACCGGCAGCGCGATGTCGGAGACGAGCAGGCCGACGCCGGCCGCCCAGGCCCAGTCGCCCTGCTGCATGATCCACGCCGTGGCGCCTTCGAGCGAAAGCGCGGCGTCGAAGGTCTCGCCCCAGATCGCCCAGGGGATAATCGCGCCGGCCAGGATGAGGCCGACGATTGCCAGCAGCGTGACCGTGCCGCGGTCGGCCTTCATTGCGACTTGGGTCCGAGCCCCTTCCAGGGCTCCTGACCGCTCATGTCGACCGCGAACGGCCCGGCGCAGGCGCCGGGGGAGAGGATGGCGAGGATGACCGCGTCCCGCGCGGACTCATTGAACGTCGCGTGCACCACGCCCGCGGGGATGTGGGCGCTGTCGCCCGGGCCGAGCCGGCGTGACTCCTGCTCCACCCACTGGGTCACCTCGCCCTTCAGCACGTAAATGACCTCCTCCAGCTCGGGGTGCGTGTGGAAGCCGTGGCCTTCATGCGGCGGCAGCGTGGCTTCGCAGACCTGCAGGTCCTTCGCCTCCGTGACGCCGGGGCGGCAGAGCCAGTAATTGGTCCGTCCCTTGAACTCCTCGAGCAGGGCTTCCTTCTTGCTGACGAATCGCAGGGGCGGGCGCATCGCCTGTGAATAAGTGGTCGTGCCGTTCGGGGCAAGCGCCGCCTCCTTCCGTTGACAGCGGGAGCGGCGTCGGGCGTGATGACTTCACCCCCATGAGAACCCTGCCCCTGCTGTTCCTCTTCGCCGTCGCCTCGCTCTGCTCCGCGCAGAACGTACCCCAGAAGAAGGAGGGCGCGCCGTCCAAGAAGGCTCCGGCCGCGAAGCTGCCCTCGCAGCCGGCCGACGTCGCCGCGCAGAAGTTCGGCGCGGACGGCAAAGTGAACCCCGGCTTCGCGAGCTCACACGCTGCGTTCGTCGAGATCGCCAAGAAGGGCGAGGCGCAGGTCGTCTTCCTCGGCGACTCCATCACCGCCGGCTGGGCCAAGCAGGCCGAACTCTTCAACAAGGAGTACGGTCCCTACAAGGCGGCCAACTTCGGCATCGGCGGCGACCGCACCCAGCACGTCCTGTGGCGCATCGAAAACGGCGAGTTCGAAGGCATCAGGCCCAAGGCCGTCGTCCTGATGATCGGCACCAACAACTCCGGCGCCGCTGACAATCCTCCCGAGCAGGTCGCGGCTGGCGTCCGCAAGATCGTGCAGGCCGTCCATGCCCGCTCTCCGGAGACCAAGGTCCTCCTCCTAGCCATCTTCCCGCGCGGTCCCGGTGAGGAGAACAATCCCGGACGCGCCAAGAACAAGGCCGTCAACGCCATCATCGCCGGGATGCACGACGGTAAGAAGGTGCACTACCTCGACATCGGCCCCAACTTCCTCGCCGCTGACGGCACGTTGAGTAAGGACATCATGCCCGACCTGCTCCACCTGAACGCCAAGGGGTATCAGATCTGGGCTGACGCCATCCGCGGCAAGCTCGCCGAGCTGGCTCGCTGAGGACCTTCAGCCCCTGAAGCTCTGATAGGCCAGTCGCCGACGGCGCGGGGACAGCACCAAGGGGCGAGAGGAAAGGAATTCCACGCCCAGGACGCCATCGCAGCCCGACGGCACGACCTCCGTCCGAAGCGAGGGAGGCAGCCTGCCGCAGCGCAGGGTTTCCGCAGCCAGGCCGCCGCAGTCGACCGACACATGATAGGTGTCGGCCGTGTACCATCCTCCGATGAAGGCCGGGTTGAAGTCGCGCGCCTTCCCGCCGCTCGTGAAAGTCTCGATGACCCGGTCTTCCAGGTAGGACAGCTGCTGTCCGCTGGAGAGCATAAGATGACGCTCCTCATTGCGGATGCGCGCGGACACTGAGAAGAGCGGGCCTTCCTGTCTCAGTTCCAGCGTGCGGTCGGAGAGGAGAATCGCCTCGGCCGAGACCTTGCACGTCCGTCCGGGGACGTCGAACGACCAGTCGAACTGGCTGATGATGTCCATGCCGAGCGCGCCCGCGCAGGTTGTCCCCAGTCCTTGCGCCAATTTCGGCCCGGTCAGCAGCGGCTTGCCGGGGCGGGCGAGGATGGGAAGCACGTTGATGGGCCGACCGTCGAGCGCCGCCGGAGCGCTGGAGCCGAAACTGAGGGCGCTGCCCGTGTCCAACAACCAGCGTTGTGCGGAGAGCTCGATGAAAAGCAGTCCATGCTGATTGTGTAGGGGCAGCTGAACCATCTCCTCCGGAGCATGGTCGAACTCCAGCCGTGCACAAGAGCCGTACCGCCCGGGCAGGGTAAAACTTCTTTAAAAAAGTAAAAACTCCGTCAAAGCCCGGTCAGCGCTTCCAGCCTGCCGGCAGGTCCGCGAGCGTCTCCGTGAGAATCTCGTGGATCGCCCGGCGTTCCTCCGCCGGCAGGTGGGCGAACGTGACGGACGGCTGCGGCGCCTTCAGGCCCTCCGAAAGACGCGACAGCGTCAGGTCTCGCAGCTCTTTGGGCAGCCAGCCGAACGACTTCGAGTAGATGAGCGGACTGCAGCGGTGCTTGAACAGCCGCGTGCCCAGGTCGAGGTCCCGCAGCGAGCGGCCCTTGGAGTCGGCCTTCCGGGTCTTCGCATAGACTGACTCGAAGACCCCGTCGCCCTTGATGCCTCCTTCGGGGAACGGAGCTTCGTCTTTCAGGAGGAGGGCGTCGATGAGCCGCTCCGCCTGGCTGTTGAGCTGGGCGAGGCAGGAGCCCGCCGGGGCTGCGTCCTTGGGCAGGCCGAGCACGGCGCGCATGGCTGGCCACCGGTGCAGCGCGACGCGCGACTGCTGGTTGGCGGTGGAGATGACGTTGTGCACATGGACCTGGTGGTCATGCATCAGCAGCGCGACGACGTCGCTGGTGCCGAGCGGGTAGCGGCGCGTCTCGACGATCTCCTTCAAGTCGGGGACCAGCGGACTCGACAGCCCCTGGTCTCCGTCGAAGTCCTCGGCCTTGGATCCCATGACGTTACCGCGATGAAGCAGCGTGCCGGGCGCGCCGGTGACAAACCAGCCTCCCCATCGTTCGCGGTAGGGCGTGGAGGGCTCGATGTTGGCACCGCCCGATCCGACCAGCGGCTCTCCGTTCCTGTCCGGGTAGACGGAGCGCGTGCGCAGGCTCGGCGTGCGTTCGTGGCGTTTGTGGCAGAGCAGGCACTCCGAGCTGCGGACGAAGAGCGGCATGGGCGGCGTTTCCTGGGCTTCGAGCAGGTAGAAGGTCGCCCCCAACTTCGGATCGAAGACGGTGATTTCGATGCCGCCGCCCGGCACCCAGCCCACGTAGGCCTCATCGGAGAAGAAGAGCGCGCGGGGGTTCTCGGGACTGATGAGCGTGCGCTGCAGGCTCGTCTTGCTGAACACCAGCAGCTGCGACTCCGCCGGCACCTCGAGTTTCTCCAGCACCCAGCGAACCCGCCGACGCGCGGGCCATCCGCGGATCTCCTCGGTCTGCGCCGCGAACTCGGCGTTCAGCCTCGTGACCACGTCGTCGGGCTTCGTCGCCGAATAGCTGATCGGGGGGTCCTCGAAGTCGTCGTGGTTCTGGGCGGGTGCGCGGGCGGCCGCCAGCAGGGCGATTAGGCAGATGAAGCGGAGCGGGACCGAATCCACGTTTCCATCCTGCCGGACGAACCGGGCCAAGCCAAGACCGCATCCATGCCGGGAGGCGGGCATAAGCCATCCTCCCGGCCGTCCTCCCGGCCGGGTCCCTTTAGGACATGAGTTCCATCAGCTGGCGGCGGGCGCGCTGCTCCAGCTGCCGTGCCCGCTCCCGGGTCACGCCCAGCTTGCCGCCGATCTGCTCCAGCGTCATTGCCGGACCCCCGATGCCTTCGCGCATGCGGAGCACCGAGGCCTCCCTAGGCGGTAGCGCATCGAGCGCCCGCCGCACCCGCTCGACGTCGGAAGACCGTCCTGCGGCCTCCACGGGCGTCTCTGCGGAGTCGTCGGCGAGCGTCTGGCCGAACGTCAGGCCCTCGTCATCGCCGACGGGGGCGTCGAGGGAGGCGGGGTGCTGCTCGTGACAGAGGAACTGAACCACCTTTTCCGGCGACCAGCGCAGTTCATCGGCCAGCTCCTCCTGCTCCGGAGCCCGGCCGAGGCGCTGGGTGAGCTGTTCGCGCGCCGACCGCAGCTTGGACAGGCTCTCGTGGATATTGCGTGGAAGATGGACCGCCCGCCGCTCCTGATTGAGCGCGGCGAACACCTTGCTGCGGATGTGCATGTAGGCGAAGGTGCTGAAGCGGGTGCCGTAGGAGGCGTCATACCGCAGGGCGGCGATGGTCAGCCCCAGGTTACCCGCGGCGATGAGCTCCTCGCGCACCGCGCGGTCCACCGAGAACTCCTTGGTCACGTGGCACACCAGGCGCAGGTTGCACGAGGTTAGCCGCTGGAAGGCCGACTTCGCCTTTTCGCCGACGATCTCGTCGCCCCGGCGACCGGCCGCGATGGCCCGGCCCAGGCGGAGCTCCTCCTTCGCGTCGAGCCGGTCGTGATTGAGTGCGTTGGCGAAGTAGCGGCCGAGCCCGTCGCGTTCGTCAGGCGACGGGCAGCGGCGGAAGTCGGCGGCGAGGCCGAGGGATTCGCGGGTGCGGTTTTCTTTCGTGGCGGTGCTTTTCGGGATGAGCGGGATCATGGAGAATTGGAAAGTGTCTCTAACCTAGGGGCCGGAAAACGCCCCTTTCGGGAACGTGTTTTCACAAGTGACTGGGCGGCAGTGAAATTCAGCGCGGACTTTTTTCGCGGGGCTTCCTCCGGAGGGGCTCGAGGGCGTCCATCCTGCTCCGGCGTTTCCGGAAGTCAAAGGGGCCTCGCGTCATAAGTTTTCTACAAGATTATAACCGGCCGTCTCTCCCCAGGCGGACGGCGGGGTCGGCCCGAACCCGAGGCGCGGAGGGGCTTGCCATGGGCCGACGGATGGGCTTTCTCGTCCGGACCCCCCGATGAAGACGTTGCCCTTCCTGGTGACGGCCCTGGCCGTCCTGCTTTCCCCGTCCTTGGAGGCCGAGGACGCCCGTCCGCCCAACGTCCTCGTGATCGTCTCCGATGACCATGCCTGGTATGATTACGGATTCATGGGGTCGAAGGACGTGCGGACCCCCCACATCGACCGTCTGGCCGCCGAAAGCCGTGCCTTTCCCCGCGGTTACGTGGTCAATTCCCTCTGCGGACCCAGCTTGGCCGCCCTCCTGACCGGCAAGCACCCCCACCGCAACGGCATCACCGGCAATGACCCCGTGCTGCCGCCCGCCGCCAAGGGCAAGTCGAAGTACGCCCACCCCTCCTTTCAGCAAGGCCGGGAAAAGATGACCTCCCTCTGGGAGAAGAATCCCCACATCCCCCGCCTGCTGGAGCCCAAGGGCTACGTCAGCCTGCAGACGGGCAAGTGGTGGCTGGGCGACTACCGCCGGGGCGGCTTCACCGAGGGCATGACCAAGGGCGGCCGGCATGGCGACGACGGCCTGGACATCGGCCGCAAGACCCTGGCCCCGGTCACCGATTTCATTTCCAAGGCCAAGCGGGATCAGAAGCCCTTCTTCGTGTGGTATGCGCCCATGATGCCGCATGACCCCCACACCCCTCCCGAGCGGCTGCTGGCCAAGTACGTCGACAAGACCCCGTCCCTCCACCAGGCCCGCTACTGGGCGATGGTCGAGTGGTTCGACGAGACCGTGGGCGAAATACGAGCCCACATCGAGAAGGAGGGGCTGTCGCGCGACACCGTCGTCATCTACATCGCCGACAACGGCTGGATCCAGAGCCAGAACAATTCCCGGTATGCGCCGCGCTCCAAGCAGTCGCCGCACGAGGGCGGCGTGCGCACCCCCATCCTCGTCTCCTGGCCCGGACGGGTGAAGCCCGGCTCGGTCGACCGCGCGGTCAGCGAGGTCGACATCATGCCCACCTTGCTGGGACTCTGTGGCTTGCCCGTGCCGGCAGGGGTCGACGGCATCGACCTGCTCGATGACGCCGCCGTCGCGGCGCGCGGCGAAGTCTTCGGGTCGAATTCCACCCACGATATCCTCGAGCTCGGCCGACCCGCCGCCAGCCTGCGCTACCGCTGGGTCGTCGCCGGTGAATGGAAGGCCATCTTCTCGAGCGGCATCAACGGGGCGAGCGAGCCCCCTCAGCTCTTCAACCTCAAGGACGATCCACGCGAGCTCCGCGACCTCGCCGTCTCCGATCCCGACCGCGTGGCCGGTCTGAAGGCCAAGGTCGACGCCTGGTGGGACGGCCGATGAACTTTTCCGCACAACAGAACATCATGAACAAAACCTACGCACCCATCGCCGCCCTGGTCCTGCTCCTTGCCGGCTGCCAGACCCAGGAACCCGCCGCTACCGGAAGCGCTTCAGCGCCGGCGCCCAAGCCGGCCCCCAAGGCGAAGGCGGCCTCGAAGGCCAAGGCCGCTCCCGCCTCCTATGTGATGTACGTCGGCACCTCGGGTCCCAAGGCCCAGGGCATCCTCCGCTGCGTCGTCGACGGCAAGTCCGGCAAGATCTCCGCCCCGGCCGTCGTCGCCGAAGCCAAGTCCGCCTCCTATCTGGCCCTGAGCGCGGACGGCAAGTTCCTCTACAGCACCGCCGAGGGGACCGAGGGCGCGGTCGCCGCCCACGCGGTCGAAGGATCCGCGCTCCGCGCGCTCAACTCCGAGTCTTCCAAGGGCAAGGGCCCGACGCATCTCGTCGTCGATCCCGCCCGCAAGAACGTCATCGTCGTCAACTACGGCTCCGGCTCGACCGCCTGCCTGCCGGTCAAGGCCGACGGTTCCCTCGCTCCGGCCAGCGCATCCGTGCAGCACGTGGGCACCGGCCCCAACGCCGCCCGTCAGGCCGGCCCGCACGCCCACGGCGTCTACCTCCATCCCTCCAACGGCCGCGCCTACGTGACCGACCTCGGCACCGACGACGTCTTCATCTACAAGTTCGACCCCGCCAAGGGCTCCTTGGACGCCAACCGTCCGAAGTCCGGCCGCGTGACGGCCGGCGCCGGTCCGCGTCATCTCGCCTTCCATCCCAACGGCAAGTTTGCCTACGTGAACAACGAGATGGCCCTCTCCGTCACCGTCTTCTCCGTGGAGCGCAACGGCGGCCTGAAGGAACTGCAGACCCTGCCGACCCTCCCCGAGGGCGCCGACTCCAAGGGCGCCTCGACGGCCGAGATCTTCGTCCGTCCCGACGGCAAGACGCTCTACGTCTCCAACCGCGGTCATGACTCGATCGCCGTCTACTCCATCACCAAGGACGGCAAGCTCGCGCTCATCCAGCATGCGCTCGGCACGCCCGCCACCCCGCGCGGTTTCGGCCTGACTCCGGACGGCCGCTGGCTCGTCTGCGCCGGCCAGAAGTCCGGCACGCTGAACGCCTACCGGATCGACCGGGAGGGCAAACTCATCGACACCAAGCAGGCCGTCGAGGCTCCGGCCGCCGCCTGCGTCGTGTTCGCGCCCTGACTTCGGGTTCGCATCGGATCAGGGGGCGCCGGAAGGCGCCCCTTTCTTTTTCCCTCCTTTGCGCTCAGGGCCGAAACACCGCGGGCTTGCCGCGGTCAGAACAGGGGACAAACCTGTCTCCATGAGAGGTGCCCCCTTCCTCCTCGCCTTCGCCGCGGCGGCCGCCGCGGCGGGCGCGGACTTCTCGCATGAGATTGTGCCCATCCTGCGCAAGCACTGCGCCGAGTGCCACACCGGTGACAAGAAGAAGGGCGGGCTGTCGATGAACACCCGCGCCGACCTCATCGAAGGTTCCGAGGACGGTCCGGTGGTGAAGCCCGGCGACCTCGCGTCCCGCATGCTCGCCGTCGTCGTCAGCGCGGATAAGGATGAGCGCATGCCGCCCAAGGGGCCCGGCCTCAGCGAAGCCGAGGTGGCCAAGCTGCGCTCCTGGGTGGCCGACGGACTGAAGTGGGACGAGGGCTTCGCCTTCAAGAAGCCCGCCTATGAGCCGCCGCTGAAGCCTCGCACGCCCGAATTGCCCGCCGCCGTCGAGGGCCGCGCCCATCCCGTGGACCGCGTGCTGGACGCCTGGACCGCCAAGACTGGCCTGGCTCGGCCGGCGCCTGCCTCCGACTCCGCCTTCCTGCGGCGCGCGCATCTCGATCTCATCGGACTCCTGCCCACGCCGGAGGAGACCACCGCGTTCCTCGCCGACAGCGCGCCGGACAAGCGCGAGCGCCTCGTCCGTCGCCTGCTCGCGCGCGACGTCGACTACGCCGACCATTGGATGTCCTTCTGGAACGACCTGCTGCGCAATGACTACGCCGGCACCGGCTACATCGACGGCGGCCGTAAGCAGATCACCGGCTGGCTGTACGCCTTCCTCGTCAACAACAGGCCCTACGACGCCTTCGTGCGCGAACTCATCGCGCCTACGCCGGACAGCGAGGGCTTCTCCAAGGGCATCGTCTGGCGCGGCGCCGTGAGCGCCGGTCAGCTCCCCCAGCTGCAGTTCTCCCAGAGCGTCTCCCAGGCTTTCCTAGGCATCAACATGAAGTGCGCCTCGTGCCACGACAGCTTCGTCGACCGATGGAAGCTGAAGGACGCCTACGGCCTCGCCGCCATCTATTCGGCCAAGCCCATGGAGCTCGTCCGTTGCGACGTTGCCACCGGTCGCACCGCCGAGGCCGCCTGGCCCTTCCCCGAACTCGGTCAGGTCGACGCCGCCGCGCCGCGCGAGGAGCGCCTGCGCCAGCTCGCCGCGCTGATGACGCATCCCGAAAACGGGCGATTCCAGCGCACCGTTGTCAACCGCCTCTGGCACCGCCTGATGGGGCGGGGCGTCGTGCATCCCGTCGACGCCATGCAGAGCGAGCCCTGGAACCAGGACTTGCTCGACGTGCTTGCCAACCGCCTGGTCGAGTCCAAGTACGACCTGCGCGCCGTGCTCGCCTTCATCGCGACTTCCGAGGCCTACCGTTCGCGCGCCGAGGTGCTCTCTGCCGACGCCGACGAGGGCGCCTACGTCTACCGCGGCCCGCGCGCCAAGCGCCTGACCGCCGAGCAGTTCGTGGATTCCGTCTGGCGCGTGGCGGACGCCTATCCCGGCAAGATCGACGCCTCCGTCGTGCGCGCCCCCGCGGGCGCGGCGCCTCCGTCCGGACTCGTCGCCCAACCCGTCTGGTCCGACGACCTCACCGGCCAGCGCGCGCGTCTGCCCGCCGCCGGGGAGGTCCGCACCTTCCGCGGTTCCCTCGCCGTGCACGGCGCCGTGAAGCGGGCGTTTGTCGTGGCCGGCTGCGACAACGAGTTCGAGCTGTGGGTCAACGGCGTGCGCGTCGCCTCCGGTGACAACTGGACCGACCCGCAGCTCGCCGACGTCACCGCCCATGTCCGGACCGGTCGCAACGAAGTCGTGGCCAGGGCGCGCAACGCCGGCTCGAAGCCGAACGCCGCCGCCTTCTGGGCCCAGCTGCACGTCCGGTCCGCCTCGGGCGACCAAGTCCTCGCCACCTCGCCGCAGTGGCAGTGGACCGAGTCCGCCCCGGGACCTGACGGCGTCGTGCCCAAGGACGCCAAGTGGCAGCCTTCCGCCGTGGTCAACCAGCCGGGCGTTTGGGCTTCGGCCGAGTCCAAGATGAACCAGATGGTCGCCGGCGCCGTCGGCGGATCGCTGCTCCGTCCGCGTGCCGGTCTCCTCAAGGCCGACCTCCTCCAGCGCACCCTCGGCCGGCCCAATCGGGAGCAGATTGTCTCCATGCGCCCCAACGAGCTGAGCACCTTGGAGGCCATCGACCTCGCCAACGGAGCGGCCCTGGCCGACCTCGTCGACAGGGGCGCGGCCAACCTTCTCCGCCGCAAGTGGGACTCCCCGTCCGCCCTCGCGCGCCACGTCTACCTGGCCGCCCTCTGCCGCGAGCCGTCGCCGGCCGAGCTCGCCGTCGCCGCCGGCATGGTCGGCGAGGCGCCTTCCACCACCGGCGTCGCCGATTTGCTCTGGGGCGTATTCATGCTTCCTGAATTTCAGACCGTCCGCTGAAGCCATGAGCCGTCCTCCTCCCGAACTCGACCTTTCCTTGCCGGAGCCTCTCGCGCGACGCGAGTTCCTGCGCATGCTCGGCGCGGCTGGAGCCGCCACCCTGTCCATGTCCGCCCCGCGTGCGCTCGGCGCCGAGTCCGCGCAGCGCGTGCCCGCCAAGGCCGACGCCTGCATCCTCATCTGGCTCGCCGGCGGCATGGCCGCGCCGGAGACCTTCGATCCCAAGCGTTACGCCCCGTATGAGAAGGGCATGTCCTACTCGCAGGTCCTCAGTACCTTCCCCTCGATCCCGACCGCCGTGGACGGTGTGCGGATCTGCGAGGGCCTCGAGGGCGTCGCGGGCGTCATGGACCGCGGCACCCTGATCCGCTCCGCCTTCCAGCCCGACCTCGGCAGCATCCTCCATTCCCGTCACCAGTTCCACTGGCATACCGGCTACGTCCCGCCGCAGACCGTCGCCTGTCCGCACATCGGGGCCTGGATGGCCCGCGTGCTCGGTCCGCGCAATTCGGTGATGCCTGCCTTCATCAACGTCGGCCAGCGCCTCGAGGGCGTCGGCGAGAGCGAGGAGCTGAAGGCCTTCACCACCGCCGGATTCTTCGGCGGTGAGTTCGGCCCGATGAACCTGCCGTACCCCGAGGAGGCTTCCGCCGCCGTGCGTCCGCCCAAGGGCATGGATCCCGGGCGCTTCGTGAACCGCGACCGCGAGTTCCGCCGCCTCGTCGACGCCTCGCCCGACCGCGACCTGCTCAGCGACCACCAGCGCAACTCCATGCTGCGCTCGATGGACAACGCCTACCGCCTGCTCAGCGCCAAGGAGCGCGCCGCATTCGACATCTCGCTCGAGCCCAAGGAGGTCCAGCAGGATTACGACACCGGCCGTTTCGGCCGCGGATGCCTGCTTGCCCGTCGCCTCGTCGAGAACGGCGCCCGCTTCGTCGAGGTCACCACCGAGTACGTGCCCTTCTTCCACTGGGACACGCACGGCAAGGGCCATGAGACCGTGGGCCGTCTGCACAAGGAGATCGACCGTCCCATCGCGCGGCTCATCCGCGATCTCGAGGCCCGCGGCCTCCTCGACCGCACGCTTGTCGTGATCGCCAGCGAGTTCAGCCGTGACGCCATGATCGAGGGCCGCCCCGGTTCGGCCGCCAAGGACCAGGCCTTCAACCGCGGCACCACCATCGAGAACCCCGACCACTACGGCCTGCACCGTCACTTCACCGGCGGCACCAGCGTCATGATGTTCGGCGGCGGCGTGAAGAAGGGCCATGTCCACGGCGCCACCGCGGACGAGCGGCCGCTGGTCGCGATCAAGGACCCCGTCTCCATCGAGGACCTGCACGCGACCATCTTCACCCTCATGGGCGTCAGCCCCAAGGCCGCCTTCGACATCGAAGGGCGTCCGTTCTACTCGACCGTCGACGGCAAGGGCAGGGCGGTCGGCGGCGTGATGGCCTAGTCCGTCCGGCCGAGAATCTCCGCGGCGTGCGCCGTGACCGCGGCTTCGACCAGCTCCTCCGTGCGACGCATGGCTTCGACCAGCTCCATTTCCGGAGGCTTCACGGAGACCGTGACGTCGAACGCGGCCCTCACCGCGGGCGAATCGGCCACCGATCCGGCCACGGCCGCGACCCTGCGGCCCGCGGCGCGCGCGATGCGCGCCACGCCCGCCGGGCCTTTGCCGCTGAGCGTCTGCTCATCCAGCCTGCCCTCGCCGGTGATGACGAGGTCGGCCTGAGCGATGCGCTTCGCCAGATCCGTGCAGGCCGCGACCAGGTCGAAGCCGGATTCGAGACGAGCGTCGGCGAAAGCCATCAGGCCGAAGCCCAGACCTCCGGCCGCGCCGGCGCCGGGCATGTCGCGCAACGGCCGCCCCTTGAGCGCTTCGGCCAGATCGGCCAGCCTCCCGAGACGCGATTCAAACCAGGCGAAATCCGTCACGCCCTTCTGCGGGCCGTAGATGCGCGTGGCGCCGCGCGGCCCCAGCAGCGGGTTGTCGACGTCACAGGCCACGATCACTTCCGTCCGCCAGGGAGATTCCGGCGGCAGCATTTCCGTCGCTTCGAGAATCGTCTCCAAAGTGGGCACGTAGAAGCCGTCGCGGTTCCTGAAACGGTAGCCCAGGGCGACGGCCACCCCGAGTCCGCCGTCATTGGTCGCGCTGCCGCCGAGTCCGAGGATCAGCGTCCTGCAGCCCATTGCGGCCGCCTGGCGCATGAGGATTCCGGTACCCAAAGTGCTGGATGCCATGGGGTTGCGCCTTGATTCGGGGATCATGGCCAGGCCGGAGGCGGCCGACATCTCAATCACGGCTTTCGTTCCCCCGTCGATGATTCCAACGCAAGTTATAACCTCATCTCCCAGAGCGTTTTGCGTAATCATTTCAACAAGCTTTCCCGAACTTGCCTCCACTAGGGCTTCCGTCGTCCCTTCGCCTCCGTCCGCCAGAGGGCAGATGTCAAAAAAAGCCTCATTTGCTGACTTTTTTAGACCCTTTTGAATCGCCCGGGCTACGGCGGAGGAGCTCGCGCCACCCTTGAACTTGTCTACGGCGATCAGGACTCGCATGTCGGCCCCTCCATATTTTGAAGAGACTCCGCAGGGTCAACTTCGCTTGATTAGCCTGGCCGACCGGACATATTTTCAGACCAATTTCCCTCGCTTCCCCTCCTCCCATGAGCCGTTTCCAAAACATGACCCTAGGGCTGCTCCTTGCGCTGACCCAGCCGCTTGTCGCCGCCGATGACGCCAAGCCCCCGGCGCCCACCGCCGAAGGCCTGGAGTTTTTCGAGAAGAAAGTCCGGCCCATCCTGAGCGAGCACTGTTACGAGTGCCACTCGATCGCCAAGAAGTCGTCCAAGGGCAGCCTGATCCTCGACTCCCTCGACGGCATGCTCAAGGGCGGGGAAGAAGGTCCGGCGGTCGTCCCGGGCAATCTGGACAAGTCCCTCCTCATCCGTGCCGTCCGGTATCACGATCCCGACCTCGCCATGCCGCCCAAGAAGAAAGGCGGGCACATCGGTGACGCGAAGGTCGCCGTGCTGGAGCAGTGGGTCACCATGGGCGCTCCCGCTCCTGTCGGCTCGGGGGACAAGCTCACCGGCCTGACCGACAAGGCCAAGCAGCACTGGGCCTTCCAGCCTCTGGTCAAGGTCGCTCCGCCGGCCGTCAAGGACGAGTCCTGGGTGCGCACCCCTATCGACCAGTTCATCCTCGCTAAGCTCGAGGCCAATTCGCTCGTCCCCAATCCCGTGGCGGATCCGGAGGCCCTGCTGCGCCGCATGTTCTACGACATCATCGGCCTGCCTCCCACCTCCGAGCAGGTCGACTCCTTCATCAAGGCCTACGAGGCCTCCAAGATCAATGACTCCATGGCCGCCCGTCGCGGCATGAAGGCGGACTCCGCCGAGGCGGTCATCGCCAAGCAGGTCGATTTCCTCCTCGCCTCCCCGCACTTCGGAGAGCGCTGGGCCCGTCACTGGCTGGACACCGCCCGCTATTCGGACACCCGCGGTCTCCAGGTCGACCAGGGCGAGAGCCTCTTCACCGACTACCGTTACGCCTACGCCTGGACTTACCGTGACTACGTCATCAACGCCTTCAACGAGGACAAGCCTTACGACCAGTTTGTCGTCGAGCAGCTCGCGGCCGACCGCCTGCCCGGCGTCTCGCCCGACGACCCCCGCCTCGCCGCGCTCGGCTTCCTGACCGTCGGACGCCGTTTTGAGAACGATGACGACACCATCGACGAGCGCATCGACACCACCACCAAGGCCTTCCTCGGCCTGACCGTCGCCTGCTCACGCTGTCACGACCACAAGTTCGACCCGATCCCCGCCGAGGACTACTATTCGCTCCACGGCATCTTCGCCTCGATCAAGGAGCCGCTGCAGCGCCCCGTGCTGGCCGCCTCCACGCCCAAGCAGAAGGCCGCCCGCGAGGATTACCAGCGTCGCCTCCACCAGCTGCAGGACGAGCAGGTCGCCGGGTTCTTCCGCTACATGAAGGAAGTCCGCGCCCGCTATGACCGCGAGATGGCCGGCCGCCTGATGGTCGCCTCCGTCAAGCGCGGTTCCGCCGAGGCGGGCAAGTATGAGGACAAGTACAAGCTGGAGCAGAACGTGCCCGACTTCGAGCCGATGCGCGTGCAGAAGGACTCCCCCGTCACCGGCCCGTTCGCCCGCCTGATGGAGGTGCCGGAGATCTACTTCGCCGAACGTTCCGCCGAGGCCCTTCAGGACGCCCTGGACAATCCTGACTTTCCGGTGAATCCGATCATCGCCGCCGCCTTGCGCGGCCTCAAGCCCAAGTCCCTCGATGACGTCGCGCTGGTCTACCAGAAGGTCTACGTCCAGAACAAGGCGGCCATCCTCGCCTACCTCGACCTCATCGCCAGGCCGGGCGCCGACCTCTCCAAGGCCAGCCCCGCCATCGCGCAGCTCGCCAACTATCCCTGGTCCGTGCCGAAGTACGACGACGTCTTCGACAACGAGGAGATGATCGCGCTCTTCAACAGCCGCAAGTTCTGCGAGCCCTGGCAGAACCGACCGATCTACGGCGGCTTCAACAACACCGGCCCCATCGCCTACTTCCGTCACGCCAAGATCAACGAGCTCCGTCTCTCGCACCCCGGAGTCCCCGCTCAGGCGATGGCCATCGAGGACGCCCAGGAGCCCAGGGACAGCTACGTCTACATCCGCGGAGACAAGAACAAGAAGGGAGAGGTCGTCCCCCGCCGATTCCTCGAGGCCCTCTCCGGCGCCGAACGCCAGCCTTACGTCGACGGCTCGGGCCGTCTCGAGTTCGCCCGTTCCATCGTCGACAAGTCCAACGCCCTCACCCCCCGCGTGGCCGTCAACCGCATCTGGCTGAAGGTCTACGGCGAGGGCTTCGTGACCACGCCCGACGATTTCGGCAACATGTCCCTGCCGCCCTCGCATCCGGAACTCCTCGATTACCTCGCCGTCGAATTCCGTGACAACGGTTGGAGCGTGAAGAAGCTCATCCGCCAGATGGTGATGAGCGCCGCCTACCGTCAGGACGCCAACCCCCTGGTGAATCCGCTGCTCGTGAAGAAGGGTCAGGTCGATCCGACCAAGGTGGACGCGCCCAACCGGCTGCTCTGGCACGCGCGTCTCCGCCGCCTCGACTTCGAGGCCATCCGTGATTCTCTCGTCGTCCTCACCGGCAAGCTCAATCCCCTCGTGGGCGGTCAGCCGGTGAACATCACGGACGAGCCCTTCAGCTACCGCCGCAGCCTCTACGGTTACGTGGACCGCGCGCGTCTCAATGAGACGCTCTCCCAGTTCGACTACGCCGACCCCGATGCCGCGAACTCCAAGCGCAACTCGACCATCGTGCCATCCCAGGCGCTGTTCTTCATGAACAACCCGATCTCCGTGGAGGCCGCGAGGGCCGTGGCCGGCCGCAAGGACGTCGTCAACGCGATGTCCGAGGACACCCGGGTGACCGCGCTTTACCGCGCCATCCTGCAGCGCCGACCCAGCTCCAACGAGGTCAGGATGGCGAACGACTTCCTTTCCAAGGCACGTCTCGCCCTCGCCTCCGGTTCGTCCCGCGGGACCACGGGAGCCGCCAAGGCCGCCGCCCGTCCCACGACCCCGGCCCCCCGGGGCGCCAGTGCCTACGGCACTCCGGCCGGCAAGGCGGGGCAGGGCGCCATGCAGGCCGGAGCGCCCGATGAAGCCTCCATGATGATGGCCACCACCGCCGCCGGCGGCCGCGGCGGAGCCGAGGGCGTCCTTCAGAACGTGGGCGAAAAAGTCTCCCGCAATCCTCTCACGCCGCTCGAACTTCTGGCTCAGGCCCTGATCCTGTCCAATGAGTTCGTATACGTGAACTGAGCGGGACCGAATCCCCCTCGTGAAGGCCGCCCTCCGGGCGGCCTTCTTCTTTCCCGGACGGGGGCGGGCTTGCACCTTGAAATCGGACGGATTCGGACATACTTCACGGGACAGCCCCGAACGGGATGACCCCATGAAGCACCTCGCCCTGATCCCCCTTCTCATGACCTCCGTCCTGTTCGCGCAGGAGGAGCCGTCCGACGCTCCGGCCAAGCCCGACGCGGCCGGCCTCGAGTTCTTCGAGAAGAACATCCGTCCCATCCTCTCCGAATCGTGCTACGAGTGCCATTCCAACGCCAAGAACTCCGCGAAGGGCAGCCTCATCCTCGATTCCAAGGACGGCATGCTCAAGGGCGGCGAGGAAGGCCCCGCCGTCGTCCCCGGCAACCTGGAGAAATCGCTGCTCATCCGTGCCGTCCGTTATGAGGACGCCGAGCTCGCGATGCCTCCCAAGAAGAAGGGCGGAAAACTCCCTGACGACAAGATCGCCCTGCTGGAGAAGTGGATCCAGATGGGCGCGCCTTCGCCCGACGGCAATGGCAGCAAGCTCACCGGACTGACCGAAAAGGCCAAGAGCCACTGGGCCTACCAGCCGATCAAGCCCCAGACGGTGCCGCAGGTGAAGATGAAGCAGTGGGTGCGCAATCCCATCGACGCCTTCGTCCTCGCCAAGATCGAGGAGAAGGGCCTGCTGCCCAACCCCGAAGCCGACCCCGAGGCCTACCTCCGCCGCGTCTACTACGACCTCATCGGCCTGCCGCCCACCTCCGAGCAGGTGGAGGCCTTCATGAAGGCCCTCGACGCGGCCCGCATCGCCGACTCCGTGGCCGCCCGGCAGGGCAGGCCGGTGGGCGCCCTCGAGGGCGTCTATGAGAAGCAGGTGGATTTCCTCCTCGCCTCGCCGCATTACGGCGAACGCTGGGCGCGTCACTGGATGGACACCTCGCGCTACTCCGACACCACCGGACAGCTCGACGTCAACGACACCTTCGAGCGCTACCGCTTCGAGTACGCCTGGACCTACCGCGACTACCTCATCGACGCGTTCAACACGGACAAGCCCTACGACGAGTTCGTGGTGGAGCAGCTGGCCGCCGACCGCATCCCCGGCGTCTCGCCCGACGACCCCCGCCTGGCCGCGCTCGGCTTCCTGACCGTCGGCAAGCGCTTCGACAACAAGGACGACGAGATCGACGAACGGATCGACACCACCACCAAGGCCTTCCTCGGCATGACCGTCGCCTGCTCACGCTGCCACGACCACAAGTTCGACCCCATCCCCGCCGAGGACTACTACTCCCTGCACGGCATCTTCGCCTCGATCAAGGAGCCGCGCGAGCCGCCGCTCCTCGCCGCCGCGCCCTCCGGCGTCGCCGCCCGGGCCGACTACGAGAAGCGGCTCAACGAGCTCCAGGACAGGAGCGTGTCGGGCTTCTACCGCTACATCCGCGAAGTGCGTGAGCTCTACGACAAGGAGCTGGCCGGTCGGCTGATGCTGGCCACCACCAGCGCCCGTTCGGTCGAATACGGCGACATCCATGAGAAGTACAAGATGGAGCGCATCCCCGACTTCGAGGCCATGCGCATCCAGGTAAGCTCGCCCATCACCGGGCCGTTCGCCCGCCTGCTCAAGGTGCCGCTGATCCAGTTCGAGGAGCGCGCCGCGCGCGTCATCGCCGAGGCCCTCGTCGACGCCGAGAACCCCGTCAACCCCTTGATCGCCGCCGGCCTGCGCGGTCTCAAGCCCAAGAACATCGAGGAGGTCGCCGTCGCCTACCAGAAGGTCTTCAACAAGCACCGCGCCGAGATCATGGCGCACGTCGACCGCTGTTCCAAGCCCGGCCGGGCCGGCGCCCAGACCCGCCCGGAGATCGCCCAGCTCGCCTCCTATCCCTGGCCCTGCCCGGACTACGAGGACATCTTCCCGAACGACGAGCTCCTGGCCATGATGACGACCCGCAAGTTCTGCGCCGACTGGCAGAACCGTCCGGTGTACGGAGGCCTGAACAACAACCGTCCCAACGGATACTTCATGTTCCCGGCGATCAACGCCCTGCGCATGACCCATCCGGGCGCCCCGAAGGCGGCGATGATCGTGCAGGACGTCGAGGAGCCGCGTGACAGCTACGTCTACATCCGTGGCGACCGGAACAAGAAGGGCGAGGTCGTGCCCCGCCGCTTCCTGGAGGCCCTGGCCGTGGCCGAACGCAGGCCCTACGTGGACGGTTCGGGCCGGCTCGAATTCGCCCGCTCCATCGTCGACAAGTCCACCGCCATCACCCAGCGCGTGGCCGTCAACCGGATCTGGCTGAAGCACTTCGGCGACGGCATCGTCACGACCCCCGACGACTTCGGCAACATGTCGCTCCCGCCTTCGCACCCGGAGCTGCTGGACTGGCTTGCCGCCGATTTCGTGACCAACGGCTGGAAGCAGAAGCGCCTGCACCGGATGATCGTGCTCAGCTCGACCTACCGGCAGGATTCCAACCCGAACGTCAATCCGCTCGTCGTCAAGAAGGGTCCCGTGGATCCGCTCAAGGTCGACGCGGCCAACCGCTTGCTCTGGCGCGGCAACCTCCGCCGCCTAGACTTCGAATCCATCCGTGACTCGATGCTGGTGCTCACCGGCAAGCTCGATCCCTCCGTCGGAGGCCGTCCGGTCAACATCACCGACGAGCCTTACAGCTATCGCCGGAGCCTCTACGGCTACATCGACCGCCGTCGGCTTGACGACGTCCTGACGCAGTTTGACTACGCCGATCCCGACGCATCGAACACCAAGCGCAATTCCACCATCGTGCCCCAGCAGGCCCTGTTCTTCATGAACAACCCGCTGTCCGTGGAGGTCGCGCGTGCGGTCGCCGCTCGCAAGGACGTCGTCAACGCCATGTCCGACGACATGCGTGTGACCGCGATGTACCGCGCGCTTTTCCAGCGTCGTCCGACCTCGCAGGAAGTCCGCATGGCCCGCGAGTTTGTCGACAGGGCCGCCAAGGCTCTCGCCGCCGGAGGCGTCGCCCCTGGCGTCGCATCCGCCAAGGCCGTGCCCGTGGCCAAGGGAGGCAAGGCCGCTCGGCCCGGACTTTTCGGCAACAAGAAGGCCGGCCCCGCGGCCCCTGCCGCCGAGCCCAAGATGATGGCGGAAGAAGGGGAGGGCATGGTCATGGCCGAAGTCGCCGGCAACGGCCTCACCACCGGCATCCGCAACGTGGGCGATCGTGTTTCTCGCAACCCATTGACCCCTATTGAGTTGCTAGCTCAGGCTCTGATGCTTTCGAACGAGTTCGTCTACATCAACTGAGCCCCGTTTGACCCCTTTTTGACTAAGGTCGCCCGGGTTCGGGAGGCCTTTTTCTTGGGGCCTGCCAAGCAGACCAGCATTGCCGTTTTCGCGGTTCGGGTAAGTATTAATACTCACAAGACAAAAGGAAACTCCTCGCCTGTCGACGGGGTTATTTTCTTGAGTAAAATCCTTTTCCGATGACCCCCGCCCGTCTGCTTCCCCTGCTCGCCGGTTTCGCCTCGCTCTCCGCTGCCGAGCCGGCCGCCGAGCCCAAGTTCTCTGTCGCCGACCTTGAGTTCTACGAGCGGCAGATCCGTCCCATCCTCGCTGACCGTTGCTACGAGTGCCACTCCAAGGACAAGGGCGTCTCCAAGGGCGGACTCATCCTCGATTCCCGCGGCGCCATGCTGGCCGGCGGCGACCAGGGGCCGGCCGTCGTGCCGGGCGACGTGACCAAG